>BNJU01001170.1_pt1 | contig 382502 bp, 442 predicted proteins | sample 8539281 | NCBI WGS metagenome assembly BNJU01 (sample SAMD00202456, study PRJDB9452) | human saliva metagenome | isolation source: human saliva | place: Japan | reverse complement strand
GCGACCGTCGCCGCCTCGAGCCTGTCCATGCCCGCCTCGCCAGCGGCGGCTCCGTGCGGGAAAAATCTGCCGAGTTTACGCATGCCTCCGCCCTCTTTCCATGGCATCCTTCATCCGCATGCCACAGTGAACGTACTCCCGCCTATAGAGGCAGGAGCTTCCTGCTTCAGCGAGAACAGCACCACTGACTCCGAAGAGTTGCGACGACTTACATTCTCTCCACAGGCGTAGATTCCCGTGCTACCCACGGTACTTTATGAGTTATGTCAGGCAGATATTCGCCTAGCTTCTTCTCGAATATTTATCGCGAGCATTCTTGTCACGATTATGGTGACTGCCACACTTAGGGCAATCCCATTCCCTCACAGACAAGTCTTTTTGTTTCGTTATTCTGATAACCACAAACATGGCATAACTGGCTGCTTGGATACCATTTATCTATCCTGACAAGTTGTTTGCCTTCCCAAGCAAGTTTATATTCTAGTATGTTCGTGAACAAATTCCAGCCGTTGTCGGCTACGGATTTGCCAAAGCTGAATTTGCCACCCTTCTTGCGTTTTTGCCATAGCTTTGACACGAATATCCTCAATACCAATGGCATCGTAGCGGTCTGCAAGGTAACGGGCTTTCTTATGCAGAAAGTCACGACGTTGATTCGCAATTTTCTCATGGAGCTTGGCTACACATAATCTTTGCTTATCTCGGTTATGGCTTCCCTTTTTGTCTCTTGAGAGTTTTCTTTGTGCCTTGACCAACCTTTTTCTCGGCTCTTCGCAAAGAAATTCGGATAATCGGCATCATCCTCATCGGAAGCAACATACAGACCGTGCATAGCAAAATCCAGCCCAAGGAATTTCTAGGTATTATGGGGAGTATTTGGTTTTCGTACTCCACCAAAAATACTGATGTAATATTTCCCTGATGGTGTCTTGCTTATGGTTACAGTCTTTATAATGCTGTTCTCCATCAATGGACGATGAAGACATAGCTTTTACCCAGCCGATTTTTAGGCGACTTTACTTTGTTCTCCTCGATTCTTACAGAGCCATGCTGGTTGTTCGTGGAATACGAAGCATGACCTGTTTTCTTCGACTTAAGCGTGGCTTGCCAAAATGCTTCTTATTGCTCCAGAAGTTGCTGTATGCCTTGTTCAGGTTCATCTGGGCATTCGTAAAACAAGGCTGTCAACTTCTCTCAGCCAAGGAAATTCTTCCTTATATTGTGCAGGTGTATTTTTCAGCTTCTTGCCAGTTTCCTTGTAATAGTCAAGACGGTCACCAAGCATCTTGTTATAGATGAATCTGACACAGCCGAAGGTCTTGGTAAACATAATCTTCTGTTCTGTTGTCGGGTATAGCCTGTATCGGTATGCCTTATTCACTGCCACATCACCCACCTTGATTTTCTATGTATGTACGAATTATCTCTATGGGAGCACCGCCTGTTGTTAGCAGACAATAGCTTTTTGACCAAAACATTTCCTTCCACAGCTTACGCCTAACTTCTGGAAAAATTTTTTTGATTAGTCTCGAACTAGCACTTTTGTAAGCGTTGATGAATTTTGACATCGCCGTGTTAGGGTAAGCACGAAACATGATATGCACATGGTCTTGGTCATGATTCCATTCTTCCAATATGATGTTATGGGAAGAGCCTATACGAACGAATATATCTTTTGCGTATTGGCTCATCTCGTCAGAAAACACTTTGCGACGATACTTTACCACTAGAACAAGATGATAATACAGCAAGAATACTGAATGGTTATTATTGTCTAATTCCATGACACAATCAATCCTTTCGTCTCTACGGCTGATTATATCATGGAACAAGCTACAAAGCAATTGTTTTTCTGAAGGCATCGAACCCACAGAAAAACCCGCAATTCATCTCACCACCTATAGAGGGGGGAGACTTCTTGCGGGTTAGGTAAAAAATGCCTATTTCTGCTCGCCTTCATCCGCCAGCTTGAACGCGGGGATCGCAAAGGAACCGTGCGATTTCTCGCTCTTTGCTTCTTCAAAGGTCGGCGGCGTGAGTTCGATCTTCGGCTTCGGCGGCTCCGGTTTCTGCTTTGGCATCTCGACCTTCGGCGACTTCAGCACCGCGCTGTCAGAAAAATCCGTTGCGATGACCGTCGCCTGCACTTCGCCCGCCATCGTTTTTTCGATGACCGTACCAAAGATGAGATCGACCTCATCGTCCGCCGCCTTTGCGATGTAATTCGTCGCTTCATCGACGTCAAACATACTGAGATTTTCATCGCCGATGAGGTTCAGGATGACCGCGCGCGCCCCTGAGATCGCGGGAGAAAAGCGGACTTGTCACCGCCGCCTTCACCGCATCGACCGCGCTGCGCTTGCTCCTGCCGATGCCAAGCAGTGCATCGCTCGATTCACTATGACGAAAGATCGTGCGCACATCGGCAAAATCGACGTTGACGACCCCTGTCTTTAGAATCAGTTCCGCGATGCAGTTGATGGACTGCATGAGGAACCTGTCCGCCGCGTCAAAGGCCTCTGTGAGCTTCAGCGTCCTGTTTTTCCGGCGGCTTTGAGCAGGCGCTCGTTCTTGACGACAATGAGCGCGTCCATCTGCGACTGCATCTTCACGATGCCCGCGCCGGCAATGCGCGCTTGCGAATCCCCTCAAAAGCCAAACGGCTCTGTCACGAGACCGACGGTCAAGATGCCGGCCTCCTTTGCAATCTGCGCGACGACCGGCGCCACCCCGTACCGAAAGCCGCCGCCCATCGTCGCGGCGACGACGAGAAGATCGGCGCCCTCCATCGCCGCACGAATCTTCGCCGTCTCCATGCGCGCCGCCTTTTTCACCGAGCGCGACATCGCCGCCCATGCCGCGGCCGTTTGTCAGCGCTTCGCCAATGGAGAGCACCTTAAGCCCCTTTTGGCTGACGCGCGAAAGCTGCTGTGCTTCCGAATTGAGTGCGAGCGTCTCAATGTCGAGCGCATCGTTCATCTCCATGCGGGCGAGGACGTTGTTGCCGCCGCCGCCGACACCGAAGACCTTAATCTTTACTTTTGGCTGTATGATATCCGATTCTTCCGCCATGCAACATCCCTCCCGGCTCAGTCCCTGCCAGCCTGCACGCAGCACATGGAAAAAAAGTACCGCGCGCCGCAAAGTCTCTATCATCGTTACATATCCTTTGATTATACACGCTTTGTCCTATTTTTTCAAGAAATCCCCTGTTAGGAGGACTATCCTATCATACATGTTACGGACATGCGTGCTCCACGCAAACGCCTCGTTACGCAAGCGGTCGTGCACTTGTACGCTGAACAACCGGCGGACTTCTTAAACGCGCTGCGCTTGAACGAAAGAAGTCCGCCGGGAGCGTACAAGTGCACTTTTTCCCGCTTACTTCACTAAGGTTTGCTTAGGAGCATCGCACTCTCCCGTATCCTTCATGATAGAACCCCGCTGGGTGTTCCTACTGCATTTCCGAAGAAGAAACGGACGAATCTGCGTCACGATCATGCCGGTGAACATCAACGCGCAGCCGACGACCTGCGGCAGAAGCATGCGCTCGCCTAGGAGCAGAGCGCCGCCGAGCGCACCGAAGACCGACTCAAAGCTCATGAAGATCGCCGCTTCTGCTGGATCGGTGTACTTCTGCCCGGCGATCTGCAGTGTAAAGGCAACGCCCGCACTTAAGACACCGCTGTAAAAGATCGGAAGCCATGCGTCGAGCATCGGCCGAACTTCGAGATTCTCAAAGCCGAGCGCGAGCACGAGACTGCCGGCCATACAGACGCCGACCTGCGTCATCGAGACCTCGATCGGATCGACGAGCGCGGCAAAGCGATCAACAAAGAGGATGTGCGCCGTCCAAAAGAAGGAGCAGATGAGCACGAGGAGATCGCCTATGCCAAGCCCCGCCTCACCCTGCACAGAAAGGAGATGAGAGTCCGACGAGCGCCAGCAGGGCGCCCACCCAATTTTCAATGTGCAGCTTTCGCCCGAGAAGTACCGATGCCAGCGGCACAAAGACGAGGTAGAGCGCCGTGATGAACGCAGTCTTTCCCGCCGAGGTGTAGAGCATTGCATACTGCTGAAAGCTCGATGCCCCCAGCATGATGACGCCTGCGCCAAGCCCCACGACATACCCCTGTCGGTAGGGTGCCCGCCCGCCGCGCCGCCTGCCAGCGCCCGCGAAAAGGCAAAGACAGAGACCGACGAGGAAGATAAACCCTAACAGATAGCGCGCGAAACTGAAGGCAAAGGGCCCAAGCCCCGCCATGCCGACCAGCTGCGCCACGAATGTCGTTCCCCAGATAAAGGCTGCCATCAGCGAGCATGAGATTCCACGAAGATGCATGATTTTGCTCCTTGCATAGAATTTTTCTCAAGTATAGCATAGCAGAGGACGCACGGCAATTTTTTTCTTGCGGGAAGGCCGTCAGCTGTTATAAAATGAAAGTGACACGATAAAACAATCGAAAGGACGCTACATGGCAGAATACATCAACTTTGAAGTCGGACAGAAATTCCCGCTTCCCATCCGCGCGAAGGGCGACGGCGGGCTCTTTCAAGTCGACGCCGACGGCATGCTCTTCATCCTGCAGCTGAGCCGCACCGATGCCATTGCGCGCGAGGCATTCCGCACCGGAGAGATGCGCTTTGCCTTTTTGGAAGAAGACGGCATTCTCTTTCTCCTCTACCAGATCGACGGCATCTTTAAGGAAGGCTGGGGCGATGCGCCGCTCTCCTTTGCCGTGCTAAAGGAAAGCCAGTTTCCAACAGAAAAGAGCCTGCGCGATGCTGTGCTTCACCTTTATCTCGTCGATACGACGCTCGGCATCCTCCTCGCACAGCGCGACGTCTGCCTGAACGAGGACTGCGCAAGTCTCATCCGCGCGCACGCGAGAAAGCAGCTGACGGAGAAGATAACCGCGGCAGATTTTCAGCAAAAGGTCGCTAAGATCTGGGCACGGCTCTCCCCCGCCGCGATGCGCGAAAGGGCACAGGCCATTCACGAAGTCCCGCTGGAAATCCCTCCACATATGTCCGCGGATGCAAATAAGTTAAACTGAAATCAGAAAGCAAAGAGCCGAAGCGATAAAGCTCCGGCTCTTTGCTGTGTTTTTACCAATGGTATTTTTCGCCGCGGTTGATCTTAAACGCCCGATATATCTGCTCGACGAGGAGCAGGCGAACCATCTGATGCGTGAAGGTGAACTTTGAAAACGAGAGCCGCTTCTTTGCGGCGGCGCGAACCGCCTCTGAAAGACCAAACGCCCCGCCGATGAGAAAGGTGATGCTGCTCGTCCCGCCAAGGGCAAGCGCTGCGATCTCCGCTGCAAATTCTTCCGACGTCTCTTCTTTGCCAAAGACGTCGAGGACATAGAGATAACTTCCCGCCGGCACGAGTCGCAAAAGCCGTTCCCCTCGCGCGCGAGCACCTGCGCCCGTTCGGCCTTTGAGGGCGCCTCGGGCATCTTTTCCTCACGAATCTCAAGAATCTTCAGGTTTGCGAGGGGCTTCATGCGCTTGCTGTATTCTGCGATGCCCGCGGCAAGGTATTTTTCCTTGAGCTTGCCCGCGCAGACGATCGTAATCTTCACTGACCGCTGTCCTGCGGCATCTCTTCGAGCGTGACCGTCGCCGTCTGCTGGCTGCCGCCGCGGACAAAGGTCACTTCAACCTGGTCACCGACACTATGCTCTGCCACCTTCGTGCGCACCTCACCGACACTGTTGACCGCCTTGCCGTCGATCTTCAGGAGAATATCACCGCGCTGGATGCCCGCCTTGCCGGCAGGCCCTGCGGGATCTGCCTTGAAGACATAGACGCCCTTGTCGATGTTCAGCTGGTAGCCGTAGCGCGCTGCCGTCTTCGTGTCAAAGACAGAAACGCCGAGATACGGACGGACGACATAGCCCTTGTCGATCAAATCGCTTACAACTTTCTGCACCGTGTTGATCGGAATGGCAAAGCCAATGCCCTCAACGCCGGAGGCTGCGATCTTGATCGAGTTGATGCCGATGACCTGCCCGTCCGCATTGGCGAGCGCGCCGCCCGAGTTGCCCGGGCTGATGGCGGCGTCCGTCTGAATGAGCTTCAGCGGCTTATTGCTCGACTCAAGCGTGCGGTTCAGCGCACTGATGACCCCCGCCGTCACCGATCCTTGGAACTCAAGCCCGAGCGGGTTGCCGATGGCGATCGCCGGCTCGCCGACGACAACTTGATCCGAATCACCGAAGACCGCCGTCGGGAGGTCTTTCGCCTCCACCTTGACGACCGCAAGATCTGTCATCGCATCGGCACCGATGACCTTGCCCTGCATGGAGCGTCCGTCCGCCAGAGAAACGATGATCTCCTTCGCCCCCTCGACGACGTGGTTGTTCGTCACGATGTATCCGTCGCTCTTGAAGATGACGCCCGACCCCACGCCTTCAGTCTCGACCGGATTGTCAAACCAGTCGTGCGCCGTCGCCTTGTTCGTGATGCCGACGACCGCGGGACCCACCGCCTTTGCCGTGCGGACGATCGGCGTGTTGCGCGCCTCGGAAAGACCTTCGACCGACACATCGGATGCCGGCTGAATGGGCGCCGCACTGCCGCTGTCCGCATTGCTCTTTGCGCCGGTCTTTGCCCCCGCCGAACAGCCGACAAAGGCAAGCGCTGCCACACCGAAGACAAGCGACGCCAAGAGCGCCGTCTTTTTTGAGCGAATGAACTTCATGCTGAAAGATTTCATATTCCTCTCCTTTAGCGATAATACCCCACGCCGGCTTCGAAGAGAAGCTGATCCTTTTCGCCGGGGATGTTCTGCAAGAGATCTTTGCCGACGCGCTCGGAGTGCCCCATCTTGCCGAGGATGCGGCCGTCGGGGCTCGTGATGCCCTCAATGGCGTTTACCGAGCCGTTCGGGTTAAACGGCATCGCCATCGTCGCCGCGCCGCTCTCATCGACGTACTGCGTCGCAATCTGCCCCGCAGCGCACATGGATTCGACCGTCGCTGCATCCGCGACAAAGCGGCCTTCGCCGTGGGAGACAGGGATCGTGCGAACCTCGCCGACACGGCAGTTATGAAGCCACGGCGAGAGGTTCGAGGCGACGCGCGTATGCGCCATGGTCGAGACGTGGCGGCCGACGGTGTTGAATGTCAGCGTCGGGGAATTTGGCGTCAGCTCTGTTATCTTGCCGTACGGCAGAAGACCGAGCTTCACGAGTGCCTGAAAACCGTTGCAGATGCCGATGACAAGACCGTCGCGCACCTCGATGAGGCGCATGAGCTGTTCGGCAATCTTGGGGTGGCGAAAGCATCGCCGCGATGAACTTGCCGGAGCCGTCCGGCTCGTCGCCGCCCGAGAAGCCGCCCGGCGACGCATGAGAATCTGAGCATCTTGAATGCCGCGCACAATGGCGTCCACCGTCTCTTCGACGGCTTTCGGCGTCAGGTTTCGAACGATGAGACTCGTCGGGTCTGCCCCCGCACGAAGCCAAGCGCGCTCGGAATCGTACTCGCAGTTCGTGCCGGGGAAGACGGGAATGAAGACGCGCGGACGCGGGACGGCCGTCGCCCTGCGAATCGAGCAGCCCTTTTCGTAGCTGACGGAAACCGCACGCTCTTCGCGGCTCTTCTGCGGCGCCTTTGTCGGGAAGATGCGCTCGAGCGGCTCGGTATAAGCTTCAAGAAGCTCCTTTAACGGGACTTCAGCGCCGCCGCAAACGATGCTGCCAGCTTCCGTCGTCTCACCGAGCTCGTAGGCGCCCGTCTTGCAAAGCAGCGCCGTGTCGGTATCCGCTGCAACCTCCATGAGAATCGTGCCGTAGTCCGGCGTGAAGAGCTCGCCCACCGCCATCGGATTTTTGAAGCGGAACCCGATGCCGTTGCCGAGCGCCATCTTTGTGATTGCCGCCGCAATGCCGCCGACACCGACGCTCTGCATGGCAAAGACCTTCTTCGCCTCAGCCATGGCGTGAATTTCACGAAAGCCTCGACAAAGTGCCTTGAAGTCCGGGAGATCCTCGTCATCTTTCGGCGCCGGAACGAGGCAGACCTTGCTGCCCGCATGCTTGAACTCCGGCGAAACTGCCCGATCCGCCTTCATGGCAGCAACGGCGAAGGAAGCGAGCGTCGGCGGGACGTGGATATGTTCAAAGGTGCCGCTCATCGAGTCCTTGCCGCCGATGGCAGGAACGCCCATTTCATCGCTGCGCCCAGAGTGCGCCGAGAAGCGCGATGAAGGGCGCCCCACTTTTCAGCATCCTTTCCGAGGTGCTCGAAATACTCCTGAAAGGTCAGGCGCGCGCTCTCTGCGGATGCGCCCAGGGCGACGAGTTTCGTGATGGAGTCGACGACGGCATAAAGTGCGCCATGGAACGGACTCCACGTCATGAGATCCGGGTTCACGCCGAGGTCATCGCCGTCGCGGTCGTCGTCTCACGGTCGACGACGGGGAGCTTAGCGACCATGCCCTCGGCAGGCGTCAGCTGGTTTCTGCCGCCGAACGGCATGAGAACCGTGCTGCCGCCGATGGTCGAGTCAAAGCGCTCGGCAAGCCCCTTCTGACTGCAGACATTGAGATCGCGCATATTTTCCAGCATCGCCGCCGCAAAATCCTCACCGCATGCCTTGACCTTCTCCGGCACCTCCCACAGGTAGCGCTGCGTCTCGCTCGGCGCCTGACCGAAACCCTGACATGCTGCTGCACGCCGTTCGTGTTGAGAAAGGAACGGTTCATCGCGACGATGGACTTGCCGCGCCACTTCATGATGAGCCGCGGCTCTGCCGTCACCTCTGCGACCGGCGTTGCCTCAAGGTTCTCCTTCTCTGCCGCCGCGCGGAAGACTTCGACGTCCTCCTTGTCGAGGACGACCGCCATGCGCTCCTGCGATTCGGATATGGCAAGCTCTGTGCCGTCAAGACCGGCATACTTCTTTTTCACAGCGTCCAGGTCGATGACGAGACCGTCGGCAAGCTCGCCGATGGCGACAGCAACGCCGCCCGCGCCGAAGTCGTTGCAGCGCTTGATCCGGCGGGAGACGCCCGGCGAGCGGAAGAGACGCTGAATTTTGCGCTCGGTCGGCGGATTGCCCTTCTGCACCTCGGCGCCGCAGCTCGTAAGCGACTCTTCCGTATGCTCCTTGGAGGAACCCGTCGCACCGCCGCAGCCATCGCGCCCGGTGCGCCCGCCGACGAGGACGACGACATCCCCCGGCGCAGGCTGTGCGCGAACGACATTTTCCTTCGGTGCCGCCGCGATGACCGCACCGATCTCCATGCGCTTTGCCATGTAGCCCTCATGGTAGATCTCGCGCACCTGCCCCGTCGCAAGCCCGATCTGGTTGCCATAGGCGCTGTAGCCGGGCTGCGGCACCGAGCGTGATCTTCTTCTGCGGGAGCTTGCCGGCAAGCGTGTCGCCCTGATGGCGCGGCGCGGATCGGCAGAGCCCGTCACGCGCATCGCCTGATAGACGTAGGAACGGCCGGAGAGCGGATCGCGGATCGCACCGCCGAGACAGGTTGCCGCGCCGCCGAACGGCTCGATTTCCGTCGGATGGTTATGCGTCTCGTTCTTGAACATGACGAGCCAGTCTTCCTTCTTCCCGTCCATGTCTGCCTCGACGACGATGCTGCAAGCATTGATCTCATCGCTCTTGTCGAGGTCTTCAAGCTTTCCTTCCCGGCGAAGTGCCTTCATGCCCATGACGGCGATATCCATCAGTGTCACATCGCGTGTTTTATCGGCGTAGACCGCCTTGCGGTCAGCGAGGTACTTCTCATACGCTTTTTTAAAGCAGGGCGAAAAATGCCCGCGTTCGATTTCGACGCTGTCGATCGCCGTCATAAACGTCGTGTGGCGGCAATGATCCGACCAATACGTATCGATGACGCGCAGCTCCGTGATCGTCGGGGCGCGCCTTTCCGTATCGCGGAAATACGTCTGACAGAAAGCGAGGTCTTCCAGACTCATCGCAAAACCGTTCGCCGCATGGAAGGCAGCGAGCTCTTCAGCAGACAGGCCATTAAAGGCATCGAGCACTTCGACATCCGCCGGCTCATCAGCGAGAAAGGCGAGGGAATCCGGTTTTTCAAGCGATGCCTCACGGCTTTCGACCGGGTTGATAACGTAGCTCTTGATCTTTTCAAAGAGCGCATCATCGACATGGCCGACGAGGACATAGACGAGCGCCGTGCGAACTTCCGGCCGCTCCTTTGCCGTGACGAGCTGGACGCACTGCGCCGCACTGTCTGCCCGCTGGTCAAACTGACCGGGCAGATACTCCACCGCAAAGATGCGGGCATCGGAGAAATTCGGCAGTTCCTCCTCATAGACGCAGTCAGCCGGCGCCTCTGCAAAGACGGTGTACTTCGCCTGTTCATATTCCTCATTGGAGAGACCTTCGATATCATAGCGTGCGATAATGCGCACTGCCTTCAGATCAGCAAGGCGAAACGTCTCGATGAGATCGTCACAAAGCTGCTGCGCTGCAACATCAAAAGTTCCCTGTCTTTTTTCTACATAAATTCTGCGTACGGACATGAAATGCCTCCCTGACTTCCCAGTCTCGGACCTTTTGAGCTCGAAAAAACATTTGCTAAAGCATACCATACTTTCAATAGAAAAGAGATGAAAAGGCACGCCTGCAAAATCTTCTTTCTGCCTGGCGTGCCTATACGAAAAGAGCTTTACTGAAGGTGATGACGAAAGCCGCAAGTACGCGGCTTTCGTCATCAAAGGATCTTTGCGAGATAGTTTTTGATCTCGTCGGCGTCCTCCATCTTCATGACACCGGCAAGGATCTCCTTTGCCTCCATGGAGCTGACAGAACGGAGCTTTTTCCCTTGACGCGCGGAATGGACGGCGCACTCATCGAGAGCTCGCTGATGCCCATGCCGAGCAACAGAACGGCTGCATGCGGGTCGGATGCCATCTCGCCGCACATCCCCGCCCAGATGCCCGCTTCTTTCGCACTGCGGATCGTCGTCTGAATCAGGCGGAGCACCGCAGGGTTGAAGTGGTTGTAGAGTTGGGCGATGTTCGCATTGCCGCGGTCACAGGCAAGCGTATACTGCACGAGGTCGTTCGTGCCGATGGAGAAGAAATCGACGTATTTTGCAAGAACCGGCGTCATAATGGCTGCCGCCGGCGTCTCGACCATGATGCCGACCTGTACGTCGTCGGCATACGCCTTATTTTCGTGCGCAAGCTCGACCTTTGCCTCTTTGACAAACTCTTTGACCTTCTTGAATTCCCCGACGTTGATGACCATTGGCACCATGATCGCCGCTTTGCCGTAAACGCCCGCGCGAAGAATGGCCTTCAGCTGCGGCAGGAAGAGGTCACGGCGCTCGAGACTGATGCGAATGGCGCGATAGCCGAGGAACGGATTCTCCTCCGGTGGAATGTTGAGGTACGGCAGGGGCTTGTCGCCGCCGATATCCATCGTGCGGATGACGCAGAGATTGCCCCCGCACTTTTCAACCGCTTCTTTATACGCCTTAAACTGGTCTTCTTCGTTGAGAATTTCCTCCCGCCCCATGAAGACGAACTCCGAACGGAAGAGACCGACGCCTTCTGCGCCGTAGCTAAGGGCATTGTCGACATCCATGTGGCTGCCGATGTTCGCCATGAGGTCGATGCGGACGCCGTCCGTCGTGACAGCAGGAAGGTCTTTGAGCGCTGCATAGCGGCGGGCGAGTTCCTGCTGTTTCTTGATCTTCTCGTCATACGCTGCGCGCTCTTTTTGGCGTCGGGTTGATGACGATTTCGCCGCGCTCACCGTCTGAGAATGACATGGTCGCCGTCTTTGATCTTGTCGATGCGGTTCTCCTTATTGAGGCCGACAATGGTCGGAATGGCGCGCGCCTTTGCGATGATGACCGCATGTGCTGTCGTCGAACCGGAGCCCAAGATGACGCCCGCGATGTTTTCCGTCGGCATCCCTGCGATGACAGAAGGCTCGATCTCCCTGCCGCAGAGAATGACCTTTTCCTCACCGATCTCAGGCTCTTTGACGCCGAGGATGTACTTTGCGACACGCTTGCCCACATCACGAAGGTCGACGGCGCGCGCGGCAAAGTATTCGTCCGCCATCTGCTCGAACATCTTCGCCTGTTCCTCTGCAGCCTCTAAGATGCCATGTGGCGCAGACTTCGTCGCCTGGATCTTTTCGATAATTTTTTCCGTCATCATCGGGTCCTGCACCATCATGCGATGTGCTTCCATAATGGCGACCTGCTCGCCCATGTCCTGTTTCTGCAGCCGCTCGATGCTCTCGCGCAGAATTTCAGCGACGGCACCGATGGCCTCCTGTGCTTTTTCTCTTCCGCCTCTAAGCTTTCCGGCACATAGTTCACCAGATAGCTGTCGAGATTGCGCCCTGCGAGCATGATCTTTCCGATCGCGATGCCAGAGATGACGCCCTTGCCGCGAATTGTTTCTGCCATGTTGTTCCCCCCCTAGCGCCCCGTAGATATCTACAGAGCCAACCGCCTATCGCTTCAAGAAAAAAGGCAGTCTTCGGACGCGCCGGAGACTGCCAGAAAATTATTCTTCGCCGAACTTGGAATCGATGAGTTCCTTCAGCGTCTTTACCGCCTCTTCCTCATCCGGACCATCTGCTATCAGCTTGACATCTGTGCCCTTAGCCAGTCCCAGGCTCATGATCATGAGGATGCTCTTTGCATCAACCTTCTTGCCGTTCGCCTCGATCTCAACTTTTGATTTAAACTTTGCTGCTGTCTGCACAAAGACTGATGCCGGACGCGCATGAATCCCCGTCTTGTTCTGAATACTTGCCGTTGCTGTAGTCATACTTCATCTCTCCCATCGTTGGTTCATTCTTTTATTCTTTTCCGTCCCACAAAAAGAAAAATTCTTTCCATGCATGACTTCTCTTTTATTATATGCAATTATCTTTCTGACGGCTAGTGGTTTATGAAAAATTTTTCAAAAAATTTTCATACAAGCTATAGGAACCTGCGTTTTTAGTGTTTACGGCGGAAGAGAATACGACAAAACTTTCATCACTGACGATTCCTTGCATATTTGCCAAAAATACGACATAATATTCATATCTTTCGGCGCCTCTTGCCAAAGAAATCACCATGTTGACAGTATACAGCAAGGAAGTGACTTTATCATTGTTTATTCCTATCACATCTGCATGCATTGTCGTCACCGTTCTCATTGTCTACTTTATCTGCAAAGTTCTGCGCGTCCGGTTAAAGCTCCCGGCGCTCATCCTCGCAGCTATCCTTGCAGAGGCGATGACCTTCCTTTCGATTTCACTCAGCACGAGCCTTGACAGCCGGCTGTACCTTCAAATCGGCGCGCTCGCACTTCTGGCGCGCTTCTTTCCACCGCCCTCAACGAGTATCTCATTCATCGGCGCGCAAAATCGAATCAATCTGCCAAGCAGGGGCTCATCCGGCGAAAAAGTAATACCGTATTCTAAAAGGAAAGAACCCCCATGCAAAAAGAAATCCACCGCTCTGTCTGTCCATTCGACTGCCCCGACTGCTGCGGCCTTCTCGTTGAAGTTGAAAACGGCCGCGCCATCCGCGTCACCGGCGACCCCGAGCACCATTTTACGCGCGGCACGCTCTGCCCTAAGATGGCACATTACGAGCGCTCGGTTTACTCCGAACGCCGCCTTCTGACGCCGCTTCGCCGCACGGGCAGGAAGGGCGAAGGAAGATTTAAGCCGATTTCTTGGGCGGATGCCGTGCAGGAAATCGCATCGCAGTGGAAGAACATCATCAAGACCTATGGCGCCGAAGCCATTCAGCCGTATTCCTACGCCGGCACGATGGGCTGTGTCCAGCACGACGGCTACCATGCGCTCTTTTACAAGCTCGGCGCCAGCGATCTCCTCCGCACCATCTGTTCCCCCGCCAAGCGTCATGGCTGGGCGGCTGTCATGGGGGATACCCGCGCCATTCGCCCGCAGGAAGCGCAGAAAAGCGACCTCATCATCCTCTGGAGTCTCTCCATGCTCGCGACCGACATCCACTTTGCCCACGACGTGCACGCGGCAAAGGCAAAAGGCGCGAGGGTCTTTGCTGTCGACACCTATAGGACGCCGACGGCAAAACAGGGCGAACCGCGCTTTCATCGTCTGCCCCGGTACCGACGGCGCCCTCGCCCTCGGCATCCTGCACATTCTGGCGAAAGAAAGTCTCACAGACGAAGGATTTTTAAAGAAACACACACATGGCTGGCAGGAGCTGAAGATGCGCATCCTTCCCCGCTATACGCCCGCAAAAACCGCAGAGATCACCGGGCTCACGGAAGAAGAGATCGCCGAGCTCGCCCATGCCTATGCCCGCGCCCGCGCGCCCTTTATCCGCATCGGCAGCGGCTTTTCCCGCTACACGAACGGCGCCATGTCAACGCGCCTGCTCGCCATCCTTCCCGCGGCTGTCGGCGCATGGGCGAAAAAAGGCGGCGGCATGCTCTCCGCGGTTGCCAGCGGCAAGGCACTCGACAAAGCGCTTGTCCAGCGGCCGGACTTTAAAAAAACGTGCGCGCCACCAACGCATGATCGAGATCGGAAACGCGCTGACCACAGAGAATCATCCTCCGATCAAAAGTCTTTTTGTCTACGCCTCGAACCCCGCATGCACCGCGCCGGATCAGGCAAAGGTCACAGAGGGGCTTTTGCGCGAAGACCTCTTCACCGTCGTCCACGAACGCTATATGACCGACACGGCAAAATACGCCGACATCGTTCTTCCCGCAACAACCAGTCTTGAGCACAGCGACATCTACGCTTCCTACGGAAACTATACGCTAGAGATCGCCCGCGCCTGCATCCCGCCTTTAGGCGAAGCAAAATCCAATTGGAACACGGCGCGCCTCCTTGCCAAGGCGATGGACATCGACGATCCCTTTTTCGACAAGACGGAAGATGCGCTTGTCGATGAACTCATCGATCACACAGCAGAAAAGTGGGACATACCCTTCGATGTCGAAGCTCTGCGGGCAGGAAAGCCCGTTGAACTTCCCGTAAGCGAAGACTACAAGATGGCATTTAAGACACCTTCCGGAAAGATTCAAATCGTAAACGAAGCGGAAGAACCAAAACTCCCCGACTACTTTCCGGCGACGGGCGATGACGAGCCCTTTCACCTCATCAGCGCTCCAGACCCGCGCATTTTGGATTCCTCCTTCAACGAGCGCACAGAGCTTACCGAAACAATATCATGATGCTCAAGATGCACCCGGCAGATGCCGAAAAGCTCCATTTAAAAACAGGCGTCTCCGTCATCTGCAAGAACAAACGCGGCAGCGCCCGCTTCACCCTGCATATCACAGAAGACGCCCCTAAGGGCACCGTCGTCACCGAGGGTGTATGGTGGCGCGAGCTCTGCCGAGACGGCCGCGGCATCAACATGCTCACCAGTCAGCGCAAAACGGATCGCGGCGGCGGCAGCACGTTCTACGATGTAAACGTCTGCGTGGAAGCCGCTGAGTGATGCACCCCGCAGCTAAAACTTAGAAGCGTCCCTGCATTCTGATAAGAATTTTTTGCGGTGGATTGACAAATGTCTTTTCCAGCGTTATGATAGGCATCGTTAATACAAACATCCACATATTGTGTACAGCCTGTGACAGGAACGAGTAAGCTTCTTCACCCATACACAGCGAGCCGGGCATGGTGAAAGCCGGCGGTGGCAGGAAACAGAAAATCATCCTCGAGGCATTGCGCTGAACGCCCTTTGCTAATAAGCGTCTACGGCAGCCCACCGTTATTTAGGCCGCGTATGATAGTACGTTCGATTCACGTTCGTCCGTGCTTGGTGTACGAAGCGAGTGCCGTGCTTTTGCATGGAAACTGGGTGGTAACACGGTTTGCAGCCGTCCCTTGAAAGGGGACGGTTTTTTATTTATTCATTTTTGGAGGTCTTATCATGGATGCCGCAATGTTAAAACATATGAAACGCACCCGAGACTGGCGCATCATCCTGCCGGTCTTCCTCGTCTCGATCATCGCCTGCATTGACCGCGTCAACATCGCCTATGCAAAGCTCACGATGACGCAGGATCTGCCCTGGATCACGCCGGAAGTTTTCGGTGCAGGCGCCGGCATCTTTTTTGTCGGCTATCTTCTGTTCGAGATCCCGGGTTCCCTTGTCGCGGCGCATTTTTCCGCAGCGAAGTGGATCGCACGCATCATGTTCACCTGGGGACTCGTCTGCATCTTCATGGCCTTCATCACGACGGAATTTCAATTCTACCTGTGCCGCTTCCTTCTGGGCGCATCGGAGGCGAGCCTATACCCGTCATTTACTCTGTGCTCTTTCCGCGTTGGTTTACAGCAGGTGAGCGCGCACGCGCAACAAGCCTCATGCTGACCTCGCTCCTCCTCTCGAACATCCTCGGCGCTCCGATTGCGGGCATCCTGCTGGAATCCTCCTTCTTCGGACTGCGCGGCTGGCAGGAACTCTTCATCCTAGAGGCAATCCCGGCGCTATCCTTTGCCGCTTTTTTCTTCTTCTTTGTAAAGGATCGCCCCGACCAAGTCAGCTGGCTCTCCGCCGAAGAAAAGACCTACCTCACGGAAAATTACGAAAAAGAACGCGAAGCCATGCAGCGTGTGAAAAAAGTATTCCGTCCTCAAGGCATTTCGCGACCCGAAAGTTCTGAAACTCTGCCTGATTTATTTCCTCTGGGTCGTCGGTTTCTGGGGCTTCTACTTCTGGATGCCGACCGTTCTCAAAGAACTTTCCGGCCTTTCGACCTCGCTGCTCGGCGGCGCCATCGCCATTCCGATGATGGCGGCACTCATCGTACAGCTGATCATCAGCAAGACCGCGACGATCACCGGGGATAAAGTCTGGCACGTCTTTGGCGCACTCTTTGTCGGCTCCATCGGCCTCACACTCTCCCCATTTGCCAGCAATCTGACCATCGCCCTCATCCTCGTCTGCCTTTCCGCCATCGGCATCCACGCCGCCATGGGCGTCTGGTGGACGATACCAACAACTTTTCTCACCGGCCCCGCCGCTGCGGGCTCTATCGCCCTCATCAACTCCTGCGGCAACCTCGGCGGCTGGGTAGGCCCGAATATGATGGCCTGGGTCAAGGTCACGACAGGCAGCTTTGACCTCGGCTACTTCATCATGGGCGGCGCCATGCTCCTAAGCGGTCTCCTCGTCCTCACGGTCAAGTACAATCTCTTTGGAAAGAACAGATAAAAAGATACAGAGAAACTTCGGTTGTCTAATTTAGAAAAAGCATACTCTTATTTAATAGATATAAAAACAGTCGACAAATAAAACCGTCGACTGTTTTTATATTCTTCTACCTTTTTGACAAAAAAACATACAGATTATAGAATATTATCTTCATAGAGCTTATATATATGACATTGCTTATGGTATTGCTTTTAATATACCATAAATCGCTTCTTGAAAAACATACGTCCCTATGAAAATTCCTTCAACTTCTCCACTCTCTATATCTTTCGGATTAAAAAGAAACAATCTCCTTTTCTAGCATCGTATATTTATGCTTTTTATCATCAGAATCATAGAACTTCACAATATTTTTTTCTCATGTAAGCTTGTATTGGCTAATAACATAGAAACATGATGCCCTGTCCCCCATATAGCAAGCCTTTCTTTCTTTGGAATTAAATCAATTTTCTTTTTTTATTGTTTCTAGTTCCTCAGTATTCACTTCAATATTTTTTTCTAAAAATTTCTCTTGAGTTAAATACAGGGCGTAACTTTCCTTGAGGTTTATCTTTTTCCCATAAAGAAGAAATAGACGGTACACCAGCGGGGTATCTAAGGTCAGGTTCATATTCTACCTTTGCATCTACAAGACCATAGCCTCTGCTGCCATCAGAGAATTAAGCCCTTCAAATGTAAAATAATTAACATGCTCTTCCGCAAACATTCCAAAAGGTTCATTAATAAACTTCACATCCATAGATGGTACATATATATATATATATGTATTATTAATATCTCTCAACTTCTTAATAAATGAAAATGGATTAACGATATGCTCCAGAACCATAGATAGGACAATCAAATCATAGGACTCTTGATGCGTTTGAATATATTCGTCAAACATACCATTAAACATCTTAAGACCATACTTTTTTTCTGCCAGGTAACAGTTAAATGCAGATGGTTCGATCCCCATTTTACACCTGCACTCATATTTACTCAAATTAGCACCAGATCTTTGCACCTACCTCCAAGACAGAATTAAATTGTACATCATGCTCACGAAAGAGATTTAACTGACGTTTAGTTGACATACTAGTTTCATAACCAAAATCATAGTCTTCTGCATCATATTCAAATTTACTATCTACTTTGTAGCGATTTTCCAGAAGAGTTGCAGAAAATGGATTCTGTGTAAAGATAAACCCACAGGTATCACAAAGTCCAATATGCTGTTCATATTTCCTTGCCATACCAAGAATATCTATAAATTTTTCCTTATATATTGTTTTTACAGGAGCACCACAAATACAACAATTCATAAAATATTCCATATTAATTTTTCTCCGCTAGCCAGATATATCATATACGTAAAACTTATATATTATATATCTACAAGTAATAATTCGTATATGTTTAAATATCATCTATAGTATATCCCTGTTAAAGAATCTGTTCTCCCATACTATCTATTTATTCTTTTTAAAAAAGTAATATTAATTCATTTTCCAGACCCATCTCTTTTGCTTTCTTTTCTATCGCTACTTGTGCATATTGAGAGGAGATGATGATTGGTAATTTTTTTCTTTTTTTCAAGTAATGCTTTAGGTTTATCCACACGACAACCATACATCCTTTTTCCCATGAAACTTGGGACTCGAATCAACAATCGCATCTACCTTTTTCTTCTTCAAAAATACCAAGTTGAAAAAAAGTCTGCAGTTTGAGTGCTCGCACCCCAAATATAATATCCCTTAGAAAGATCCCATTCTAGCATTTTCATACGAATAGCATCTGTTACTTTTTGACATCTAGAAAGATACGCATCTAAAAATATCATAGACAAGCTATAAGATTTTGCTCCATCCCCAAGGATTATCTCCTCTGGCTCATATTTCCATAGGGAAAACTCCGTACCTCCAAGTCCCATAGCAGGCATCGGATCATATACTTTACTCACAAGAGTAAAATCATATCGTGCAAAAAGTCTCATCAAGGGATCCATTGAAAAATAATTGATATGTTCAATGGAAAACTCTTGATAAACATTATCGTAATCTGCAAAATACTTGAGTTCAGGCACACGAATACCAATCATGCCACCTGTACACAAAAAATTCTTACACTCCTTAATACACGCTCCAGGCTCTAAAAGATGCTCCAGCACGCCACTTAAAATAACAAGATCAAACCTTCCAAAAAGCTCGGAGAAATCTCCTTCTCCACCAAGACTCCCCACACAAACATCAATACCGTAAGTATCCTTAGCATAACGGGCATTTGTTTCAGATGGTTCTATTCCCTGTACCTTTCGATAGCCATGATCCTTTAATTTCTTTAATAACCCCCCAAAAGCACAACCAATATCGAGTACTGCAGCATCTTTAGGAATACCAGCTTCCTCCAAGAAATCAGCAAAATGTTCATAAACCTGTTCTGTTTTAGAAGAAAGAACATAGTTTCCTCCCTCATAACGTGAAAGCATTGCATAATACTCTCCCAAAGGGATATTTTCCTCTAGTGAGCCCGCATACGCCATGCCACAATTTGGGCAAACACGAACTGTATACCCTGCAAATGGCGCTGATTCAGGCATCCCACGATAGTCACGAATAAAGACCTCTTTCGTCTTTGCATCAGATAGTCCACATACGGGACACGAGTTTCTAATATATTTTCCTGTATCAAGCGAACCTCTAACCTTCATTATATATCCTTTCTACGAATAAATTCATCTCACATTTACAACTGAATAATTACCTTCCTATCAACTATCAAATATGTTCATTTCATTTTCAATTTCCTTTTTATATCTTCGATTACTTCTTCAATCCCTCCTCAAATTCTATTTTCGGCATCCACCCTGTATCCTCCGTCAGCTGAGAAATATCCGCTTCTAAATGCATTACTTGATCTTTTTAGATAGGATCTCTCCCCAACCAATTTCTGCATCAGGGATTAATCTTATTACAAATCATTTGAATGAATTCTCTTAGACAACGAGTCTTTCCACTTCCGAGTGGATAGATCGCACTATCCTTACCACACATACCCATTTGATAAAGCGCCTCAGCTGCATCTTTTGCCGAAAGATAATCCCAGATCTGCTCTCCTGCTGTAAGCTGCGGACGTTTTCTCATCAAAAGCGAGCGAATGACAAAAGAAATCAGCGTATTTTCTCCATCATTTTCTCCATAGATACTCAATATTCGCGGCCAAATATGCCGCATGCCATGTCTATGTGCAGCTAAGCGCGTCATATCACCTGCCGCAAGTTTTGCGATACCGTATCCACTAATCGGGTGTGTCGCTGTCTCTGGTGTCAAAATTTCATCATGTAGTCCATACTCCGCCTGACTGCCTGCACCGACAAAGAACTCTGCTCCTAGTGAATGTGCTGCTTCAACAGCGTCTAGGGCATAACCGATATTCTGTACCTGCAGGGGAAGTGCAAAACGATTCGCACGGCTTGCTGTTCCTGCCCAAGCAAGATGATAGAATCCTTCACATGGCTTGCCGATATCATCCGACAAATCAGTAAGATCCACAAGATCCCGCTCGACAATATGCATACCAGATAAACATGGCAAATTATTAATACGCGGACTCTTCGGTCGACAAACGGCATATACCTCAATACCATGTGTGACAAGATTACGAACAAGAGCTGTTCCTATAGCTCCCGTAGCACCAGTAACAACAACTCGTTTCATCTTCTTCATACCGCTATCCCCCTTTGTTATTGACGTTATTTTTTTATAGTGTATCTATAATCAATCTATTATGTTAAAAACTTTATTAATAGTTAAAAAGATGCTTCTGTCGGATATGCATACAAAACCGTATCCGCATAAAACGGCGTATGATGACGCACGGCAAAACAATAATCTTCAAGCTCTGTACGAAGGTATGCCAGAATCTGGTAGAGATCACTTGCATTATGATAGATACAAATCGCAAGTTTCGGACGATCACGTTGGATTACCTCCATGGCACCATACAACATATCCATCTCATAACTTTCAATATCAGCTTTCAAAAATCCGATATGCGTATCAGAAAATAGCTCATCTATCTTATAAATAGAAAATACTTCTCCTTCTCCTTCATTTTCCACAACATGACTACCATAATTAGCATTTGTACCGCTAGCAAAAACGACATGTCCTTTTGTACTTTCCTTTCCTATACCGAAAGGAAGCACATGAATACGATCTTCATTGAACGCCCATTCTTCTTTCAGGCGCTTAAAGCGACATGTCATTGCTTTAAGGTTATTCGGATTGGGCTCAATAGCATAAATTGTATCAAAGATCCCCATACGTTCTAAAATATATCGCTCAACAGAGTCTCCAACATAGGCTCCAATATCAACAAAGACTTCTTTTTCCCGACATCCAGCAAAATTAGGTAAAGAAAAATATTGATTGCGATCAAAGAAATGTATCGGTCGATGATAGAGATGAGCTAAAATTACATCTGCATAGACAGCTAAAGATTCATCATCTAGTACCTCAGCATTAGCAAGTATTTCATCCACATGAGCAGAAAGTATGACCTCTGCTACCCGCAAATGTTGTACACCACGTTCCTCTAACTCCTTACCAATAGCAGTTGCTGTAGAGGGTTGATCCGAACAAATAAGCACAATAGCATCGGGATAATGTATCAGTTCACTTGGTGATAGCGCAGGAATACCATGAAAGTATTGTCCCTGTGTACAAACAGCGTTGTCAATGTAACACCGAGGCCGAATTCCTTCGATTTCAAACGCTTTTTGATAAAGTTCGCTCGTATTCCCAATGCCAAATACCACCCAGTCTTTGTATCCATCAAGAATACTATTTACATAGAATCTCTTCTCAGTAAGTGCCTTTTGCAACTCTCCCAATATCATTTGACGATTCATATTATCTTCTCCCATCAACCTTCGTAACGAATCTTCTCGAACTCTTCACGCGAAAGAAACGGCGCCATATCATCCAAAGACGGAGAAATAATGCGTCCATCCGACAGTACCTTGGATGATGTCTTTGGCTCGAAATTTTGTTCTGGGTCAACGATCACCTCAAGAAATACTGGATTATCACCTGCAAGCACTTCCTGTAAAACACGATCGGCTTCCCCTTCATGAGAAAGGCGGTAGTAATTTATATGAAAAAGCTGCGCAAGTTTTTCAAAATCCGGGAAAGCCTACACCACTTTTGTTATCAATACCAACAAAAGGCGGTCTAAAAAGATTGCGCTGTGTCTGACGTATAGAAAGATAGCCATTATTATTGATAAGAATAATCTTTATATTCAATTTGTTCTGCATAACAGTCGCAAGTTCCTGCATATTCATCATAAAACTGCCATCACCATCCACGCAAATCGTACGATGGCTATTATCCGAGACAGCAACACCGATCGCTGCAGGAAAACCATAGCCCATCGCAGCACAGCCGGAATTCGCAAAAGCACGCTGCCCTTTTTTGAACTTTGCAGCCTGCATTGTGACAACTGCTGCACTGCCATTCGCGCATATGATACGATCATGTTCATCGAGCATGTCGAACAACTTATCCACAAAGACATAGGGATTAATAAGAGTGTCTCCTTCGCTGTGAAAGGAATCGAGAACGAGCGGATACTTTTCTACAAGATCATGACACCACTTACGCCACTTCTCATGCTTCAACTGCTTTTCGTAATCCGCAGCAAGAAGCACTTCTACTAAACTCTTAACATCTGTATGAATCGGCATATCTGGATGGATCGTTGGCTTTGCAAGTTCACGCGCATCGATATCCTCGATGATTTTATAAGCGTTTTTTGCAAAATCATCATGCGTATAACCGACCATACGGATATTCAAGCGACAGCCAAGACTGAGGAGAAGGTCACAATTTTGTACGGCAAAATTGCCTGGACGTGTACCTACTGTTCCCGGTGTCCCCGCATACGCAGGATGATCGTAAGGAATTTGGTCACCGGCATTCCAGCCTGTGACAACGGGAATGCCGAGCTTATCAACAAGCTTCAAAACATCTTCTTCCGCGCCCCCCAGGCGAACACCTGTGCCAACGAGAAGAAGAGGAGCTTTCGCCGTCTTAATTTTTGCAAGAATATCCAATGCCATCTTCGATGTAGCCTTCGGCACGGGCCAGAAATTTTCTTCTTCAGGTATGAAATGACGAAGATCATCTGTCTCTATCATCGCCCCTTGTACATCTAGTGGGATATCGAGCCAAACAGGACCTTTGCGTCCTTCCATAGCAAGGTAGAATGCTTTCTCAAGATGATAGGCGATCTCTTTCGGATGCATGACCATAACAGCATACTTTGTCATATTACCAACGGAATTGATGATATCAAACTCTTGGTCACCAAGCTGACGAAGGTTCAACTCCAGACACGAAGTAATTGTCGTTTCACGCTTGACCTGTCCTGAAACAACAAACATTGGGATAGAATCCTGCCAACCACCAACGACCCCTGTAATCGCATTTGTACCTCCGGGACCCGTTGTAACACATACGAGTGCAAGCTTCCCCGTCATACGTGCGTAGCCTTCTGCCGCAATAGCAGATGCCTGCTCATGATGATTAAACGTACAGTGCATTCCTTCCTGATGGCCAAGTGCATCATTAAGATGCATCGCACCACCACCTGTAACCATAAAACAATCTTTAATGCCATGATTGACAAAGAATTGCGATAAATATTTTGCAACTTTTATCTTCATATGAGTTTCTGAGCTCCCTGATTCCTATCCACGCACGTGAATTCCTCTAACTCAAGCCTTACTGAAGATGCTATCTGTCAAGAAGGTAATCTTAACCTTATCTCCCATCGCAAGTGTAACATCACGGAACATATCCTCGATTTCATGATTTAGTTCCTCCCACTTACCATCCGGATTCAATGTAGGAAGTGAGGCATCGGCGTAACTCTCATTGTAAGCATGCTTAAAACCATCAAAACCAGCAAGAAAGATTTCTTTCGCATTTCCATGATCTAGGAGACGCAGTGTGCAGATAACAGCATTATCGAAATGCTCCCAACCGCGTTTAATCGCCGAATTAAAATTAAACACGAGCTCACCAGTTTTCGCTTTGCTATGAACGCTTGAAAGGATCAATTTCTCCGTCTTCTGGAAAATATCATGATACGCTTCCCCGGCATAGTCATAACGGATATGGTTTGTGAAAAAGAGATAGTCATACACATCAGCATATGGCGTAAGGACTGCATTGACACCAATAACCAGCGGGTGCTCGCGCATAATAAAGTCTTTTATCTTCCGCTCTTCATCAATAGAAGTTTTGCCTGGCGCAATGAGAAGCACTTTTCGATCATGTCCTGCCACAGCTTCTTTCAGGCTCCTCTTCGCTGCTTCATCATCGACAAGACGATTCTGATTCTCGATATATTTCTCCTCGAGAAGATCGTAGTCATAATGTCGACGTTCTTCTTCCCCGAGTGATGCAAAGATATTTCGCATATCCCGTGCATTTGTACGGTGATTTTTATGAAGATAGGCAATATTGTTGACATGACATTGATACATACCGGCAATGAAGTATGGTGTTGAATACCCCCATGAAAAATTTTCACGAATTGGGTCGATGTACATATCAATCGCATCGAGAATCGCATCCATATCATAGTCGCCGTGATGCTTACGGTTTAGATAGCTCGCAACAAGTTCCGTCGTTGCATTGCCTGCACCACGCCCCATACCACTCAGACTCGCATCGACAATAACTTCTCGGTCACTACTCTTAAGAAGTTCAACAAACTTCATCGTCAGGGCGAACGAAAGCTGTTGGTTATTATGTGAATGAAAACCAAGTCCTATACTCTTATCCAATTTCTTGTTGAGATATGTAGCAATGCGTATAACATCAGCCTCAAACATCGCACCAAATGTATCAACAACAGAGATGGCAACAGGTTTGAAATCATTTGCAATTTCTATAAGCGCATCAAGATCTTTTTGGGTATAGGAAATCGTGTTGGCTGCCTGCAAAAAGACAAGGTATCCTTTTTCGCGGATTTTCGCCCCTACTGCCATGCCTTCCTTTGCTTTGCCACGAGGGAAAACTACACGAACTGCGTTAAGCGTACCACCTGCATACGGTGGAAGTAGATCTGTATCATAGCGATCCCAATCTATCATCGTCACATACGTCATACGATCGTTTTTTTCAAGCATATATGGCTCAACATCTGTCGGCAAATGATAGTAAGAACTCCCCTTTTCATGTGGTGCATCCTTTAACCATCCACACTCAATAATATCAACGCGTGCCTCCTGCATCTTCTTGATAATGCCTTTGAGAACAGCTTCACCAAATTGCGAACCATTGATATACGCGCCGTCACGTAATGTGCAATCTAATAATTTGATTTTCTTTTCCAAAAGATCCCTTCTTTCTATTAGGAATGGACTTATAAAAAAACAAAATCTAAAAATGTGTTAAATCATTTATACTACGATAATACCCATCTTCATGACAAAAGCAGGCTATATTTATGATTGACTTCATACCTCAACTGCCGCCATCAATGTATCAATCATATAGTCAATCTTTTCGTCTGTCATGCCGGGGTAGAGACCTACAGAATGTATCCTTCATGATGCGATCCGTATTTGCAAGCGAGCCTATAATACGATAGCCTTTACCGTTCTTGCGCATCTCATCAAAGCAGGGATGCTTGACGAGATTGCCGGCAAAGAGCATGCGGGTCTGGACGCCATGCGATTCGACATAATCGACGACAGCCTTGCGCTCAATGCCTTCGCGGCAAGTCAAAAGGAAGCCGAACCAACTTGGCTGCGACCCTGCGCATGGCTCTGGCAGGATGAACTTATCCGTTGCACCTGCAAGTCCCGCCTTCATGCGTGCGAAATTATGACGACGGCGCTCGACAAATGAAGGAAATTTTTTAAGCTGTGCAACGCCGATTGCTGCCTGCATGTCCGTTGCCTTGAGATTATAGCCAAAGTGTGAATAAACATACTTATGGTCGTAGCCAAGCGGCAGCTCTCCATACCGGCGATCAAAGCGATGACCGCAGAAGCCGTCGTGCCCTGGCGGGCAAATGCAGTCACGCCCCCAATCACGCAGGGACTGGATAATTTTATGAAGTACCGCATTGTTTGTGTACACCGCACCACCTTCCCCCATCGTCATATGGTGTGGCGGGTAAAAGCTCGACGTGCCAATATCGCCGATCGTGCCCGTCAGCTTTTCTTCACCATCGATGCGATAGAGCGAACCTAGTGCATCACAGTTATCCTCGACGAGCCAAAGACCATGCTTTTCGCAAAAGGCCTTGACAGCGGCAAGATTAAACGGATTGCCAAGCGTATGCGCTAGCATAACGGCCCTTGTTTTTTTAGAAAACGCCGCCTCAAGCTGCGTGACATCGATATTGTACTGTGGAATTGTCACGTCAACGAAGACAGGAATGGCACCAAACTGCACCATCGGCGCAACCGTCGTGGGGAATCCTGCTGCAACGGTAATAACCTCATCGCCGGGACGCAGAGCACGCTCTCCAAGGAGCGGCGAAGTCAGCGCCATGAATGCCAAGAGATTTGCCGATGAGCCAGAATTGACGAGCGAAGCGTAGCGCACGCCGAGATACTTGGCAAAATCACGTTCAAAGGCTGCCGTGTAGCGGCCTGCTGTCAGCCAGAACTCCAAGGCACTGTCGACGAGATTCACCATCTCTTCGTGGTCATAAACACGAGCCGCATAAGGAATACGATCCCCCTTCTTATAAATTTTTTCTCTATGATATGTATCGCAGTATTCCTTGACGAGGTTCAGGATTTTATCATGCATCTCTTGCTCGCTTGATTTATCTTGCTCATTCACGCGCGGCTCGCCTCCAAAAATTCCTTGATCTCTTCATCCATGACAGAGGAGATGCTGCCTCCTCTATACCACGCCTTCGTCCACTCGACTGTTTTTTTTACTGCACAGTCGATGTGCCAGCGCGGCGACCAGCCGAGCGCCGCCTTTAGCTTCGTGCTGTCGAGCTTCAGGAAATTCGCTTCGTGCGGTGTATCCGCTGCAATAGTCTCCCAATGCGCCCCTTCGCCCCAAGCCTTGCAAAAGAGCGTGGCAAGAGTCCCTGTCGTCACACAGTCACATTCGTCCGGACCAATGTTATACCAGCCCGCAAGCGCCCGATCTTCGCATTGCGCACCGGCAAGCAGCAAGTAGGCAAAAAGCGGCTCCAAGACATGTTGATACGGCCGCGTTGAATATGGATTGCGCAGGCGGATTGCGCTGCCGCGTACAGTCGCTCGAATGCAGTCGGGAATGATGCGGTTTTCTGCAAAGTCCCCGCCGCCAATAACGTTGCCGGCACGCATTGTCGAAATCGCTGTACCGCTATCCGCGAAGAAGCTCCTCGCATAACTGTGTGTCACAAGCTCTGAGCAGCTCTTGCTGTTCGAATAAGGGTCAAAACCGTCAAGCGGCTCGCTTTCGCGATACCCCCAAATCCACTCCTTATTTTCATAAACCTTGTCTGTTGTGATATTGAGGAACGACTTCATCGTCTCCGTTTCACGCACATTCGAGAACATTCACAGTTCCCATGACGTTCGTCTCATACGTTTCTCGTGGGGCTCGATAACTTGTGAGCACGATTGGCTGCGCCGCAAGATGAAAGACGATTTCTGGCTTTGCTGCAGCAAACGCCTTTTTTAGCGATGAAAAATCACGCACATCGCCAATTACGGAGAGCATATTATCCATGACGCCGGATGCCTGTAAGACTTTTTCTCCTTCTGCAGTTGGCGCAGACAGTGCATATCCTGTGACCTCCGCACCAAAGAATTCGAGCATCTTGCAAAGCCACATTCCCTTGAACCCCGTATGCCCTGTGACGAAGACGCGCTTTCCCTGATAGAATTTTAAATCAAGTTTCAATTCTCCCCCACTTTCCACGGTGCCCGCCCCGCCTTCCAAAGTGCTTCAAGCTCAAGTTTTTCACGCAAAGTATCCATGCACTGCCAAAAATCCCTTATGTTGGTAACTCATCAGCTCGCCTTCTTCCGCCAGTTTCGCGAGCGGATCTTTTTCGAATATGCAGGCATCTCCCGTCAAGAGCTCAAAAACCTTCGGTTCTAGCACCATATAGCCCGCATTGACCATTGCTCCATCCGACACCGACTTCTCACGAAAGGAGCGCACTGTACTATCCCCGTCAATATCAAGGATTCCCTTCGACTGGTCCTGCGGCACCGCAGTCAGCGTCGCAAGCTTTCCGTGCGACCGATGAAATACAATCAGTTTCTCGATATTGACATCACATACACCATCGCCGTATGTCATACAAAATCTTTCATTCCCGATATATGACTGAATCCGTTTGATGCGCCCTCCCGTCATCACGCCCAGTCCGGTATCGACCACCGTGACCCGCCATGGTTCGGAGTGCTGAGCATGAAGGATGATTTTGTTTTTTTGCCGTGAAATCAAAGGTAACGTCGCTCGTGTAAATAAAGTAGTTATTGAACCAGGCTTTGATCATCTCCTGCTTGTAACCGGCACAAATCACAAAATCCCTGACACCATAGTGCGAGTATCCCTTCATGATATGCCAAAGAATCGGCTTCCCTCCGATTTCGATCATCGGCTTTGGTTTTATCTTGCGACTCCTCTGAAATCCGAGTACCAAAACCGCCTGCGAAACAAAAACTGCTTTCATGCCAAGCCCCCGATGATTCCCTTCTTTATCTGCACCATCCATGCTAATGATGCGCTATCTGCCTCTATTCCTAGAAATCTAACAATTATTTTACACTTTCTTAGAAATACTGTCCAGTGCTAGGTATCCATGCATTCCGTTCTTTTCATCCTGGGAATTTTCGTCTATAATAGAAAGTGCAGCGGATGAAAAAGGCTTTTTAGCATCCTTGCACCCATCTTTTCACCGGCGCAGAAAGCTTTTTATCGTAAGCCTCCGCCTTTTTGTATCCTAGGAGTCTTTTTTTATGGAAAAACATTTATGACGTCCAGATAACATCCATCGGAAATCTCGCAAAAGGCTTTTTTAAAAAACAACAGCAGTATGATCCTGCTTGATGAGGGCATCCGCCCGAATCTTTCGGATATGGTCGTCGAGCATACACCGGCGGATCTTTCCGGCACAATCGAAGTCGGCGACAAGCTCATCATCGGCAGTGCAAAATACACGGTGGTGAAGGTCAGCGGCTGATCAACGAAAAATGTCCGTGAAGAAGGACACTGTACAATTGTCTTCAATGGAGAAGGCTCGATGCCAGGACAGATCATCGTGAAGGGAAAGACGACGCTCCCTGTCTTAAGCATCGGCGGACGCATTGCCATCACGAAGAGCTAATCCCTCAAAAATTATCTAGACACATAAAACAGCCGGCGCGAGAAATTTTTGCGGTGACTGTTTTTCATACGAAAACGCCCCCACTCATAAAAAAATGCCGCTAACTGTTATTCAGATATTTGGCAGTTTTGCCAATCGATGGGCGTTTCGCCGGTGCTCTTTAGGAATTCGTTGGCACGCGAGAACGGGCGGTCGCCAAAAAAGCCGCGGTCGGCGGAAAAAGGGGCTGGGGTGCGGACTTTCAATGATAAAGTGATGCGGGTTTGTAATCATCGACTTTTTGCGCCGCGAGGACTTCCCCATAGGATGAAGACAAGCGGCTTCTCCCGCTCGTTCAGGAGCTCGATGATGCGGTCGGTAAAAGTCTCCCAACCCATGCCGCGATGTGAATTTGCCTGATGTTCGCGAACGGTTAGGGACGGTGTTTAAGAGCAGAACGCCTTGCTCTGTCCACGGCTTTAGGGCATCCGTTGTTCGGCATTGTGCGACCGAGATCTGTCTTAAGCTCTTTGAAGATATTGATGAGCGACGGCGGTGCGGGAACGCCGGGAAGGACGAAAAATGACAGCCCATGCGCCTGTCCAGGCCCATGATACGGATCCTGCCCAAGGATGACGACCTTTGCATCCGCATACGCCGTGTAGTGAAGTGCGTTAAAAGATGCTGTACATATCGGGATAGATGCGGTGCGTCCGATATTCACCGATGAGAAAGGTGCGCGACTTTTTGTAATACGGCTTTTCGAGCTCCGGCGTCAACAGTTCTTTCAATCGTTATGAAAGATTTCCAAAAAGCACTTTCCTTTCGAACGAGATAGCAATAGCGCAGGTTTTTGCCGTGCTTTGTGGAAATGGCAGTGAACTCCGTAAGCTCCGGCGAAAGACATCCGCATCGTAATCCCCGGTAAGCTCGGTCAGATACGCCTCTGCGATATGGGGAAGAAGCATGCGGTAAAGGGATGCGCCGCCGATGCACCATATTTTTTTGCGGTGGCGACTTTGCCTCTCTGCGCTCTTCGGCGAGCTCGCCGAGAACGGCAGCTCTTCTTCATCCTTACAGACGCGAAATCCCTCGATCTTTCTCTTCGTCTGCGAAAGAACGATATTGATGCGCCCTCTAAGCGGATGCCCGCCCGGAAGAGATTCCTGGGTTCGCCGCCCCATGATGACGATGCCGCCCAAAGGTCAAGGCGCGAAAATGCCGCATGTCCTCGCTGTTGTTGGCAAGAAGCTCACCTTCGTGACCGAGGCCGCGGTTCTTGTCCATGCAGGCGATAAGAGATATGGGATATGGATCGCTGAGCTCTGCCGAACGCTTGACCCCTCCACTTCCTCTTTTGGGAAGCAGCGCTAGAAGGCTTTGAATGCTTGTACCTCCGACTTTTTAGCTCCGGCGAGAGGTCAAGCGACGGCACGAGGACAAAGGCGCGTACCTTCATGTAGGGGTGCGGCAGAATGGGGCAGAGCTTCGGCAAATGCCCGGCATGAAGAAGGTCGATATCGATCGTCCGCGGTCCCCAATGCTCTCCCCTGCCATACGCTTTCGTCCAAACTTCGCTTCGATCGCATGGCGGCGCATGGGAGATCTTCCGCACTTATCTCGATGTCGATAAGTGCCGCGCCGTTGAGGAAAGGCGGCTGATCCGTCTTTCCCCATGGTCGCGTCTCATAAAAATGAGACACGGCGAGGGGCGGACGCCGTCCATCCTCGCGATTTCCCCAGTCTTTGCACGCATCGTCTGCCCGCGGTCGCCGAGATTTGACCCAAGTCCAATGTAGCACTTTGCCATGTCAGTGTCCCTTTCCCGCTCGATGGTGACATTTGCATCGGCAAACTTTCCAGCAATTGGCGCATGGGGCTTGTGAACGCAGATGCGCACCCTTTCCATGCACGGATAGGGCAGAAGCGGCACCGAAGCGATTTCTTCCGCAACAGTTTCGATCAGGTTCTTTGGTGCGCCCTCGACAACCGCTTTGATTTTCTCATAGGCCTCTGCATAGTTCACCGTTGCCTTAGGGTCATCCGCCGTTCCCAGCGCACGCAGGGAGAAAAAGAATTCGGCATCGACGAAAAATATCTGTCCGTTTGTTCGCTCCTCTGCAAGGCATCCGTGATAGCCGAAAAATTCCAGCCCTTCTAAACGTATGCTGTCCATACGTGCCCCACACTCTGCCAAATTACCGAACTCCTTTCAAGATTGCATCCGTCATGCGGCACATGCGAACGATTGGCGCAACGTCATGCACGCGCACGATAGCGGCACCCTTTAATATGCCGACGACGCGACTTGCCCCTGTCGCTTCCATGCGCTCTTCCACCGGTAAATCGAGTGCCGCACCGATGAAACTCTTGCGGCTCGTGCCGGAAAGAAGCGGATACAGCGTGCCGTCCACCGTGAAAAGCTCTTCCTGACGCCGCAGTACTTCGAGATTTCCCTCCGCCGTCTTGCCGAACCCAATGCCAGGATCCAAAATAATCTTTTTCCCGCGCCAAGCTCGCTTCATCTGCCAGCGCAATGCTCTTTCGAAAAATTCTGCATCGAAAGCGATGATATCTCCATCATAACGCGTGCCTTCCTGGTTGTGCATGACAACGATCGGAAGGTCAAACTCTCTTTCGCAATACGCGCCATCTCCCCATATTCCGGCGCATACTGCAAGCCCCAGATATCATTTAGCATATCTGCGCCCGCCTTTGCCGCTTCCCGTGCCGTCTCTGCCTTGAAGGTATCGACGCTGACAGGAACGGGGCATTCGCGCACGACAGCTTCCAGGAAAGGCATAAGGCGTGCAATCTCCTGCGCCGCGGGCATGACCTGAAAGCCCGGACGGCTCGATTCCGCACCGATGTCGATGATTTCCGCTCCCGCGGCGACCATCTCCTCCATATGCTTTAACGCGCGATCCACATCGTTCCACTTGCCGCCGTCAGAAAAAGAATCCGGCGTGACGTTTAAAATCCCCATGACGACCGTGTGTCTGCCAAGGGTCAGTTTCTTGCCATTTCGGAAGGTATACGCGCGCATGAGACGCATGATCTCAGCCATCTTATTTCCGCCTTTCCCTGCCTTATCATCTGTCGTCAGCCCTTTTCACCACCGAGCTGCCATGCCTCGCGGCGACCATCAGCATCTTCGGCAAAAAAATACCGTTGCGCTCCATCGTCAGCGTCCGCGTCTCATGCGCGACCTCGCCGCGCATCGTCATACACAGTCTTTCGCGCTTCCAACGTCACAAGAACGCCGCGAGCGCCTAAATCCCGCCGCACAGCATCGGCAATCTCGCGCGTCAGCCGCTCCTGCGGTGCGGACGATGCGAAGAAGCGCGACGAGCGCCGCAAACTTTGAAAAAGCCTGCGATACGCCCTCCCTGCGGCAGATAAACGATGCTCGCCTCACCGAAGAACGGCACGAGATGATGCTCGCACATCGAGTAAAAGGGAATTCGGCGGACAGCGACGAGCCCGCCGGCGCCTGCCGCAAAGGTCTCGCCCCAAACCGGCGCCGTCTCTTTGTGCAAGCCGTCAAAGAGGAACGCATACATCTTTGCCACGCGCGCCGGCGTTTTCGTCATGCCCGCCGCTTCGATATCGACGTCAAGCCGCGCAAAAATCCGCCACTGCGCGTTCTGCCCTTTCCAAATCCACGAATGCATCCCTCCTCTTGCTGCGCTCTGCCCGCTGCTATATGCTCATTTTCTTTCATTATACACCGAAGCAAAAGCCATTGGCAATACGATGTATCACAGCAGCAGGGAACTGAACCTCCTACGACTAAAGTCACAGAGTTCCTAGTGACAGTTCTCTAACGAAAACTCATTTCCTAGGCTATCCCCGTAGTTCCTACGATTCTTTCCTATGTTATTTAAGCTATTTTTAGGATACGCAATCCTTCATGCAGAATATTTCCTGTCATCTAGCAACCTTAATTCTAGCCTTTTCCCAATTGGAGCCGCCTTTTGTTTTTCGAGACAACTCACGCTGTAAATGCGCTAGTTTTGTTAAGGATTGTTTTAAATACTTATGATTGCTGTATTTATATCCATTTGTTGATACGATTTGTTTTATAGCTTTTGTGCCTGTTCTTCTTCGACTTAAATTTAGGATAGCCAGCCTCGATACGTTTAAAGAAATTCTGATATGCTGCGTCTAACTGTTTTAAGGCATTTTGCAGAGAGCATTTGTCCGGCTCTTTCAGCCACACAAGTTCCTGCTTCAGCTTTGTCAGTTCGCTGGAACACTTGCTATAAGTAAGCGTAGTCTTATCTGTCTCGTAGGCTTTTATCCTCTTGTCGAGAAAGTAATTATACACAAAACGAACACAACCGAACGTCTTTTGTATTAGGATTTCTTGCGTTCTATTCGGATAGATTCTGAATTTATACGCCTTTTCCATAGCCACTCACTTCTCTTTTTGTTGTATACAGATACCGTAGGGGTTTTGGTCGAGAACGGAGAAGAGATCGCGAAAGGCATTCTGCCGCCCAAGCTGCGGCAAACGCCTTTGCCGCTTGTCTCTCTTTATTCGTTCATACCCTCCCATGACGCTGCAATCACCGGCAGGATGTCCGCCATGCGCTCTACCACGATATCGGCCATATGTAAATCCTGCCTGTCGGAAGTCGGATTTTTAAATGCGATGATCTGCATGCCCGCGCGGTGAGCGGCAAGGATACCGTTGCTCGAATCCTCGACGACCGTGCAGTCCTTGGGCGGCAGACCGAGGTTCTGCGCGCTCTTTAAATAGATGGCAGGAGAAGGCTTGCTCTCTTTCAGCCTCGTCCCTGAAAGGACGGAAGAAAAGCGACTTCGAATCCTAAAGCTGTCTAAGACAGATTCATCCCGCCTTCCCACGATGAAGTTGCCAGTGCCAGCGGAATCTCCTTTTCATGAAGGCCTTTGATCAGTGCCGTAGCACCCGGCACCTCTGGAATCTCGCCCGTCTGTAGGGATGCGGATATGGGCATCGTGCTTGTAATCTATGATTTCATCAAGCGCGATGTCCGTGCGCTTCCCACTTTGCCAGCACTTCGGCAAAGAGTTCATTGCTCGACCGCCCGACGTAGTTCGGCAAATCTTCTTTCGGAAAGTCAATGCCATAGTGACGGAAGGTCTCCATCTTGGCACGCGCATGAATTTTTCACTGTCGACGATGACGCCGTCCATGTCAAAAGATAACGGCGACGGTCTTTCGCATCTCTTTTCCTCCAAAAATCTAGCGGATATCTCAACGGTTTTTATCGGGAGCGCCGCGCTTCATACGTCTGGCTGGCAGCGCTTTCCGCATCGCTTCAAGGTCACAGAGCAGTCCCTCCAAGGCGCGTTTGGCAATGAAGACGGGACAGTCCGGCGAACAAACGATGCAGTGCCCACAGCAATCCTTCACCGCTTCGACGGCGTTTCTAACCTTTTCTTCCTGCAGCATAATGCCTCATCTCCCTATTTCGCGTCCATTATACCGCGATTCGATGCCAAATGCCATTTCCTTCAGCGAAGTGCTTGCAAGGCCTTTTTCAAGGTCTGCTTCCGTCGTCACGCCGATGAACTTGGCGCGATTTTTTTCCGGAGGTGTCGATGACAAACGTCGTCGGTACAGCAGATACCTGATATGCCATCGTCGCTCTGCCGTCCTTGTCAAAGAGAACGGGAAGTTCGTAGCCGTTTTCTTTTAAGAAACCCGTGACTTTCTCTTCTGGTTCCTCGATGTTGACGGCATAGAAAGAAACGCGTTCCTTATGGCTTTCTGCAAATTTTTCAATATCCGAAGCTCCTTCCGGCACGGCGGGCACCACGTTGCCCAGAAATTAATGACGTAGACTTTGCCGTCGCCCGGCGTGACCTTCGCCTCTGTGCCGCCCATACCGCCGAGCGTAAAGGCGGGAGCTGCGGCACCGACGTCGATTTGAACCTCTGACGGTGTGCGATTTGTCGCCGATGGCTCCCTTTCCCCACCAGCTGCGACCAACGGTGAAAAAAAGCAGGACAAAAGGCAAGGCATAGAAACAGAATCTTCTTCATGTCCTCTACTCCTCCTCAGGGATACCGCATGCCCCATGAGCGGCGAATCTGCGTCATGAGTTCCATGAGCATCCACGGTGTAGTCAAGATGCATGTCGTCGCGCTCGCCCGCGACGGCCGCCTCCATATCCAGCACTTCGTATTTCAGCGCATCCGCTGTCTCGCCTGCCGCAATCTCCTCCCTGCGTCCATCCGCTGTCCATGTGATGACTGCCCGCTCTCCGCGCGGGTATTCGAACATCTCGACATAGCCGTTTTCAAAGGCGATCGTTCCGCGCTTGGGCTGCTTGGCATGGAGCGAGAGCGTGATCGCCGCCATCTCCTCCTCTGCATTTTTCAGCAAAATGCTTGCCTGTTCATCGACCCCCGTCGGTGCGTATTTCACCTGAGATAGCACCTCCGTCGGCTGTGACGTGAGGAAGTAACGGACAAAGGACAGCGCATAGACACCGATGTCGAGCATCGCCCCGCCCGCCAGAGAACGATTAAAGAAGCGATTCTTCCTATCATATTCTTTGAAACTGCCAAAGTTCATCTGAATCATGCACAGCGGTCCTAAAGAGCCGCTCGCCATTATCTCGCGCAGACGGCGGTAAATTGGCATGTGATAGATTGTCATTGCCTCGGCAAGGACGACGTCATGTGCCTGCGCAGCCTCGACCGCCCGCATGAGTTCCTCGCTGTTCAGCGTTATGGACTTCTCACAGAGAACGTGTTTTCCCGCCGCGAGTGCAGGGAGCAGATAGTTGATGTGCGTGTTATGCGGTGTGGAGATGTAGATAATATCGACGTTCGGATCGGTAAAGACATCTTCCATCCGCTCATACACCTTCAAAATGCCGTACTGCGCGGCGAACGCCTGCGCATTGCTCTGCGTGCGATTGCCGACGGCGTACAGCCCGCCGCCAAGTGACGCAAGTGCCTGGGCGAGCTGATGCCCAATCACACCGCAGCCGAGCGACGCCCAGCGATAACGAATTTTTGACATAGAATTCCCTCCTTGTCGCATTCATTCGACATGAAAGAAAATTTTCCTTTATACATCTGCGTCCTCTAAATAGACGGCGGAAGAAAATCTCATAAAAAAAGAAGCCTTCCATCGGAAGGCTTCCTGAAAGGAGAGCGGGCAGATCTCTTTAGTTCTTCTGCTGATCTCTCGCGTACGGTTACGCGAGGTCTTCTTTATCGAGATTCTGGATGTAAATATCCTTGACGCCCGTCGGCTTTTGCATCCTTGACGGTCAGCGCCTGCTTCGCTACGATATCGTTGAGCGCATTCATGACCTCGGTGCGGGTGAGCCCTGCCTTCGGATTCGGCAGGCTGAGCGTCACCGTCTTGTCGTTCGAGAGATTGAGTACCATCTTAAGTGTTGCGATGTTCATCGTTCATTCCCCTTTTCCATACCTTGATCTATCGTCGGCTTTCCTCTTTCTGTGCCAGTCTTATGCACCTTCGCTGAAAGCTTTGACGTCCTGGCGGCTGATGGTCGCGACCGTTCCCGTCTGAAGCCCTGCGAGCTTTTTGCCCAATGGCATAGACGTCCGCATCGGCAAGTGTCGGCGTGATATTGGCAAAGGCGCGCTGTGCATAAGCCGTCTTGCCGGTCTTCGTCAGACCTGCTTCTACCTTGAGAATGAGTTTACTTGTTTCTACCGTCGCCATATGGCATCTTCCTTTCGCTTTACGCCCGCTCCTCCTTTCGCCTATAGACATACCGAAAGCGGGAGAAAAGGAAACCGAAGATAGGGAATTTTTTTATTTCTGTGTGTACTCAGTCAATGCGATACTTCAGATAGGCGCGCTCTTCCTCCTGAAGAAAGGCCGCAAGCGTCAGAAGTTCACGTGCGCAGTAATCCGCACCAGCTTTTAGATGGGCGACGTTTCGCTCTGCTGTCCAAAGGGAGGAAATGCGCGAGCCGTCTAAAAGCGTAAGTTCGCTCTTATATGCCCCTCTCTCCCCTGCTATGCTGCGCGTCTCTACGCGGCGGCTGGCGTTGATGTAGGCATAAGCACCTGCGGCAATGCCAGCATGACGAACCTGCGTCGGGACGAGGAGCAGCCACGGCGCAATCGCCAACATCGCATTTCTCGGCGCAATTTTTAGGGCGGGGACTTTCCCGCCGATAGGGCGCGCAGCGCTTTAACAGGACGAGGCTCATAGCCCGTCGCTCAGCGTAAAGCTTCAATACATACGTCACGCGGTGCGAAAGGTAGAGGCTCTGCGCTCCCGTCACGAGACGCGTTCCATTTTCACCATGTTCGCCGATTTCCGGAACGAGCGCAAGCAAATCGTTTTCCTTCGGCAAGGGGTTCTTATCTTCGCTTATTATCATTTACTATCTTCCTCCTTAATCTCTGACCCCTACATGTTTTAGGATACCGCGAAAAGAGCGGCATCGGCGAAATTCCTGCCGCCATTATACAACATTTGTTCTATAATAGCAATCATATGTTCGGTAAGTGCCCGTAGGATCGCATTAGATAAGAAAAATCTCCGGCCGCAATCGCTTTGCCGGAGGTTTGCTCTTCGTTATTTTACAATGTGCTTGCCGCCCAGATATCTCGGTGCCCAATAGCTGTTTGACAGGCTGTCGATGCGAACGCCCTTGCTCGCCGCTGGTGTGGATGAAGTTGCCGGAACCTACGTAAATGCCGCAATGGGAAGGTCCCGGCTCATAGGTGTGAAAAAAAGACGAGGTCACCCGGAAAGAGTTCCTTCTGCGTCTTGGTGCGGATGCCCAGCTTATACTGTTCGTCTGCCGTGCGCGGAATCATCAGACCATTTTGCCGAAAGACGTACTGCAAAAAGCCCGAACAGTCGAACGCCTTTGGCGTAGCGCCGCCGAACTTGTACGGCGTACCGATGTATCTCTTTGCCGTTGCGACAATGGCGTTCGCCTTGGCACGCGGGAGAATCTGCCTGCCGTTCGGGGGCGAGCGGCACGGATTTTGTCGGTGCTTTTTTTGTCGGTACCTTTCCTGCGGGCGTCTTTTTTGCCGGAGCCTTTACAGGCGCCTTTGCTGTCGACGCTCTGGGGCGGGTCTTTGCTGTTTGCAGGGCACGCCATGTCGCATTGTTGACGATGCCTGTCACGCGAATCTTGTTGTCGCGCTGAAAGGCCGCGACAGCGCGCTCCGTCTCGCTGCCGTAAATGCCGTCGATGCTCTTCAGCGCGTAGCCGATGGCAGCTAGGCGCTTTTGCAGGACGAGAACATCATGACCGTGCGAGCCGGAAGAAAGGGTCGGGCTGGCAAAAGGCCGTTGTCGAAAGGAGGAAAAAGGCGGCAAGGACGAGACCAATTTTTAGTCTCGCTTTCCTCGCGCATGCGCCGCCTTTCAGGGCATTGACTGCCAATTTCAGCATGAATACCATCCTTTCATTTCACCTTACCGCTTGAAGTCTGCATACTCTCAGAGACGTGTTCCAGCCCTTGATTCATCAGGCGGACGACATGATCATCATCGAGCGAGTACCATGCTTCGCTACCTTCTTTTCGGAACTTCACCAGACGTGCGCCGCGCAGGACGCTGGAGCTGATGGCTGATGGCAGACTGCCCCATCTCAAGGGGCATCGGCGATGTCGCAGACGCACATCTCCTTTTTCACCGCGAGAAGGGAGAGCGACTGATGCGGGTCGTATCCCCTAAAATCTTGAAGATTTCTGCTAGGCGGAGGCTCGTCTTATCGTCCAGGCGATGCTTGCGCGCATCTTCGACCATGCAGGGGGTGCGTGTGGTAGATTTCACAAAGGTCTGTGTTTGTATTCATTCGTGGCATCGTAGTTCTCGATTCTTTTCGTTTCTTTCCATCGATTTTTTATTATAGCATCTCATGCGATTTCATGCCATCGAAAAGGCAAATTTTTTACCGGGATGGATGAGCGAAAAGAAGCGCACGGTCGCTCTCCTTCACTTTTTGCAACGACATTTGTCCGCGCATCTCTCGCCTGTGCCGTGTGGATGATTTGCGGCTCGCCCATGTATCTGCCGTAAGCGGCATTATCGAGTGTGATGCGACCGACGTCGCGCACCGCCGTGTTTTTCGGGCACAATCTTACCGCCGAGAGCTTTGAGTTTCGCGCGGCTCTCCTGTGCACGGATGGCATAGGCAGCTTCATCCAGCCGGCTCGTAAATACCTCCTGCAAAAGCGCCTTCGTCAAGGAATCCTTCGTGAAAAGCTCGATGTCCAGCGTGATGCAGTCCCCTTTGAGACTGCCTAGAAAGCGAGCTCGTCTGTGCGCGGCAGAGAATCGGCGAGAAATAGAGAATCCGTACCAAGTGCCACAAGATGACGCGCGACAAAGCGCATCGTGCTCTTTCGGTGCGCCTCGACGGTCGGAAGACCGGCAAAAGAGCGAGCCGCGCGGACGGTGGGAAGCTCGGCAAAAAGGCGCGGTACGGATGCCGCAAGAGTGAAGGAGCGCGTTATTCTCCGCAACAAAGGCGGCAGAAAAGCCCCGTACCTTCACGCGGATAGAAGTTATAAATCGCATCGACATGGTTAAAGTCAGCGCCGGCATTGCGAAGTGCTGAAAGAAAGGCGGTGGTCATCGTCGCGGCGTTAAGTGAAAGGTGCAGGCTCTTCTCGTGGCTGAGTCGCGCGATCTCTTCCGGGGAAAAAGCCATCGTCAAGACGAAGGACAGAGATGCCGAGCGCCTGAAAGGCATGCGGCGAAAAAGAGGAAATATCCAGGAGCTCAAGCGTTCGAGGGATACATCCGAGATGATTTCCATACCAGCTTCGCGCGCTGTCTGAAGGGTTTCAGATAGCTCTGCCTTCATCTTTTTCCACATCCGTCTCAGGAATCTGCGGCGAGGGTAAACAGACGCGTAAGTCCCGCCTTTGCCGCGACTTCGATGAGCGCAATATTTTCTTCTTTCGTATTATCAAGACCAGGGTAAATGGCAATACCGTTTTTCATAGCGGGGTATCTCCTTGCTCTTTTACTGTATCGGATGCGCTTTCAGCCAGACAGACCATGGCACTTGATAGCCGTCCGCGTGATTTTTCCTGCACGTAGTCGTAGAAATGCGCGATCATGCGAACCTTCTCCTCGTAATAGCGCACCTTCCAGCCTTCCTCCGGCTTTGTATCGATGGGATATGCGCCATAGTAAAAGCCGCCGATCTCATGCTCGCGATACAGGATGTCGCCGCTGACAAACGGCGGGATTCTGCGACATGTCTGTCATGACCATGAATGCCGTCGTGCGGCCGACGCCCGCCTCACAGTGAAAGTGCGACCATGCATCTTTCGGCAGTGTGCGATAGAAACGAAGAAATCGGTCGATGTCTTCTGCGCCCGGCCATATGTGATCCGTCACCGCGATGCGAAAGTAGTGCATTCCTACAGCCTCTGCGGCTTCTTTTTCTGTCATGTATTGCGTGATGCGGCGCACCATGCCGCCTTCGGGGAAGTTTGTGCTTGCCAAAGCGGGGCGATGTATGTCACATGCCCACAGGCTCTTTTTCAGGCGGCGGCGCTCGTCGGCACAGGCTTCGCGCTGACGCTTGCCGATATTTGCCCAGTCGCGCTCTCCGTACCAGCTCACAGGGATGCCGTCCAAAAAAACCATGCGACTCCTGCCGCAGATCGACATCGTACAGTGGGCCTGCCGTCCGCCCGCGCAGGTTTTCCGCGACGTTTTTCAGCTGTTCGGGTGTAAAGCGCGCTGCCCGAGATATGAAGTCTCGCCATCCCCTCGCGCGAGGGCACATAGCGCGCATCGAGGTGAAAGCGCGCGTCCGGCGCACGAGGCATCTTCCGCCGTGCGGAAATTGCGCAGCGACTTCGCTTTTTCCCGCGCTGTCCAGCCGCCAGACAAATCCCTCGTAATCCCTTCGATCTATCGCCGGTTCTGCCTTTTTGCACCTCTAGCGCTTGAACTGCCTTCTCAGCAAATGCCTCTCCTGCTGGAAAAAAACAGCCGCATTCACTGGGCTATACAGAAGGAAAAAGCGCGTCGCCAAAGACGAGAGCGCCGAGAATTCTTCCGATTCGTAAATTTTTCACATGAAACATCTTCTTTTCTCAAATTCGAGGCATAGAGGTTGGTTCTCCGCAGGGTCGTCAAAGCCGAGCAGGCGCGTTGCGATAAAAGCCAGCGATGTGAGGCAACGATGAGACCGAACAGATAGCGCCGATCTTATCCGTCGCCATGGCAAGCGGGAAGCCCTGAGATACCAGCGGTACGCGCCGACAGAAAATGCCGCGACAACTGCACCGCCGAACGCGCCGCCAATGCAAGCGCCGATGAACGGACGAAAGAGAGAAGTGTGACGCCGTAAATCAAAGGCTCGCCGATGCCGAGAATCCCGACGGGGAGCGCGGAAGCGATGACTTTTTAAGGTGCACATCCTTTGTCTTCGTATAAACGGCAAGGGCTTGCACCGACTTGCCCTGCGCCCGCCATGGCGAGGATGGGGAGAAGAATTGTGACGCCATAGCGGGCGAGAAGTTCTGCGTGAATCGGGGTGAAGACCTGATGAACGCCGAGCATGACGAGGAGCCAAAGCCCGCCGAGCAGGAATCAGCGCCGCGCCGCCGCGCTCGACTGCCCTGTCGCAAAGCAGACCGATGCCGTCGGAGATCACGCCGCCGACAGGCTGAAGAACGAGGATGACGAGCGCCGCCATGATGAGAAAGGTGATAAGCGGCGTCAGAAAGAGACTGAACATTTCCGGTACGATGCGGGCGACCTTTTTTTCCAATACCGCAGCGAGAATACCCGCGAGGAGTACAGAGATGATGCCGCCGCGATCGGGAACGAGTGCCGTGCCAAAAAAGCATGACATTAGAGAGCGCAGGTGCGGCAATGAGTGCGCCGAGCATGGCGCCGAGCACCGGCGTTCCGCCGAAGACCTCCGCCGCATTTCGCCCGACAAGAGGATGTATGACAAAAAAACACCGATCCGCCCGCAATTGTGAGCAGCTGGTACGTCGCCGTCATGGTGACGTCCGGTACGGCTTTGCCCAGTGCATTGAGCACTCCTGTGATGAGACCGCAGGCGATGAAGCCGGGAATGAGCGGAAGAAAGACACTGGCAATTTGCCGGAAAAAGAGCTTGATGGGCGTCGCGTTCTTCTTCCGTATTTTTCGTGAAGTTCCAGCGCATCAAACGGTGCACTAGACTGTGAGGCATTTTCCGCTGTTTTCTCCATGGACAGCGCGCATATTTCTGGTGCGGCGTCCAAAAGTTTTTTTCGACACGGGCACGCACTTTTTGCACGCGCGAAGGTCCCAGAATGACCTGCGACTCCTCGCCCGAGGTATGCATCCCTAAGACCCCTCGACCGATGCAAGCTCCTTTAGCCGCTCTTCGTCGCGCTTTTTAACTCGACGCGAAACCGCGTCATGCAGTTTGTCAGACTCCGCACATTCGCCTTCGGTCCGATAGCACGGGCGATCTCCATCGCCAGCGTCTCGACGAGCATCGCTTCATCCATTCCGACATGCCTCCTCACGATAAAAAAGCCGCCCACCACGGGGGCGGCAGGTCTGTTGCCTGTCAAAGTATACCGGCACACTATTTCAAGTCTACGTCAACTATTACGGGCACGCGTCCCCCATGCAAACGCCTCGTCACTCAGGCGGTCATGCACTTTCCCGTAACATTTATGATGGAACCTTAGCTCCTCAGCGCGTCGGCAAGGCGTCCGCCGGTCGCTTTCAGCATAGCTTGCCCTTCTGCGGCGCTACATCCTGGCGACTGATGAGAATGGCAAGTTTGGCAGAGCCGTCGGATTGTTTTTAAAACGCGGCGGCTTCTTCACGCGAGACGCCGGCGATCTCCCTCACGATGCGAAGCGCACGCTCTTTGAGCTTTGCGTTCGATGCCTTTACATCGACCATGCGGTTGCCATAGACCTTGCCAAGCTTTATCATCGTACCGGTCGAGAGCATGTTGAGAACGAGCTTTTCCGCCGTGCCGCCTTGAGCCGGGTGGAACCCTGCAATGACCTCCGGACCGCTGATCGGAGCAAGCGTGATGTCGGCACATTCTTCCATCGACGAGTGCTCGCGCAGGGTTAGAGCGATCGTCAGCGCACCGATTTCTTCTGCATAGTCAAGCGCACCCAGGACGTAGGGGCGTCGCTTCCAGATGCAGCGATGCCGCATACAATATCTTCTTTCCGCAATCTGAGTGTTACAAGGTCTGCGCGTCCGAGCGCTTGCGAATCTTCAGCGCCTTCTTGTGCGACAAACATCGCATCTCTGCCGCCGGCGATAATGCCTTGAACAAGATCCTTCGATGCGCTGAAGGTCGGCGGACATTCCGCGAGCATCGAGGACGCCGAGGCGCCCGGAAGAACCTGCCCCCATGTAGATGAGCCTTCCGCCGCACCGAGGCGTTCCGCAATCGCATCGACCGCACGTGCGATTTCCGGCAGGATTTGTTTCACTGCACGGGGCACTTCGCTGTCTGCCTCGTTCATAATGCGCATCATTTCGAGCGTTGAGACTTCATCGATATGTGCAGATGCTTCGTTGTTCTGCTCCGTGGTTATCTTATCTAAAGCTATCATATCGTCCTCCGAATTTCTGAGGTCAGTACGCTCTGCATGTCAGATGTCGGCGCGTTCAACCATATCAAACGTCTTTTGAATGCTTGCATCCGGCACTTTGCCAAGATAGCTGACCAGCCAGATGGCAAGGCAGGAAAAAGAAAAACCCGGGACAATCTCACAAAGACCGAAGAGCGCAAACTGCTTCCAAATGAGGACGGTGAGACCGCCGACAATGATGCCGGCAAGGACGCCGTTACGCGTGGTGCGGCGCCAGAATAGAGCTGAAGAGCAAGGAGGGGCCAAAGGCGCGCCAAAACCTGCCCACGCATAACTGACCATATCGAGAATAAAAGCTGTTTTGGACTCAGTGCAATAAAGACAGAGAGACTTGAGATGACAAGGACGCTGGCACGGCTGATCCAGACAAGCTCCCTTTGATCCGCGCTGCTCCTGATGAGGCTTCGATAGAAATCCTGCGCAAAGGCGCTTGCCGCGACGAGAGCTGACTCGATGCCGTACTCATGATAGCGGCGAGAACGGCGGAGAGAACAAACCCTGCGACGAAGGAGGGAAGAGGCTGTTCGTCATGACGAGAAAGACGGTCTCAGACGCGGTGCCTTCAAAGGCTCTGTCAGGTAGATACGTCCAACCATGCCGACGGCGACAGCCGCGGCGAGGGAAAACTGACCCATGTCATTGCGATATGCGTCGCCTGCCGTATCTCCTTTGAACTGCGAATCGCCATAAAGCGCACGAGAATGTGCGGCTGCCCAAAGTAGCCGATGCCCCATGCGAGAAGAGAGATGAGCTCAATGGCGCCCATCGTCGTGCCGTCCGGCTTTGTCAGCGGCTGAAGCATAGAGCTTTGCACCTGCTGGAGTTCATCCATGACATGCAGGAAGCCGCCCGACTCCATCGCGCCGCAGATGGGAACGATGAGAATGGCGAAGAACATCATGACGCCCTGGATGAAGTCCGTCCGCGAGACCGCGAGAAAGCCGCCGATCAGCGTGTAGAACACGACAGAGCCAGCGCCGAGGAAAACGGCATAGGCGTAGGGCATGCCGAGACCGTTTCAAAAAGACGCCCGGCAGAGACAAAGCCCGACGCCGTGTAGATGACAAAGAAGATCAAGATGAAAATGGCCGGCACGATGCGCAAGAGGTTGGTGCGGTCAAGGTAGCGGTTCTGCAAAAACTCGGGAAAGCGTCAGCGCGTTATCGGCAAGCTCCGTGTAGCGGCGAAGACGCGCGGCGATGAAGTGCCAGTTAGCCCAGGTGCCAAGAGCGATGCCGACTGCTATCCAGCCGGCATTCAGCCCTGCGAGATAGGCAAAGCCCGGCACGCCCATCAGCATCCAGCCGCTCATATCGGAGGCTTCTGCAGAAAGCGAGGTAACCCATGCGCCGAGCTTGCGGTTGCCGAGAGTAATCGCTCATGTTGCGTGTGCGGCGGTAGTAATAAATGCCAATCGCCATCATGATGCCGATGTAAAAGACGAAGGTATTGATGATAGCAAGATCATGTGTCATAAAGGATCTCCCGGTGGCACGCAGGCCACCTTTCATGCGTAGTAAATCTTCTGTATTATATAGTAGAAAAGCCTTTCTGCGCAACTGCTTTTTAGGACTGTCCTTTCCATGAAATTGCAAAAAGAAAAGTCGCTCCATTTATAATAAAAAGAAAAAAAGGATGTGAAATGGCCGCAGGTAGCAAAAGAAGGAGACGATGAGATGCGATTCATCCACACAGCCGATTGGCATATCGGAAAGCTCTTCGGGGGACGGTACCAAACGGCGGATCAGGCGTACGTGCTAGCGGAACTTGTCCGCGCTGTAAAGAAGCTCGCAGTCGACGCCGTCATCATCGCCGGCGACATCTACGACCGCAGCGTGCCGCCCGCCGAAGCAGTGACGCTCTTTGACCAGATCGTCAGCGAAATTCATGCAGCGGAGGCGAATCTTCTATTTATCTCTGGCAACCATGACGGCGGGCGGCGGCTCGACTGTTACAGCGATGTTCTAGGCAGCGCGGGCATCTACATTCGCGCGCGCCTGACAGAGGATCTCACGCCGGTCGTCCTTGAAAAAAACGGTGAGAGAGTTGCCTTTTCCCTCGTGCCGTATCTTGACCCGATAGAGGTACAGTCCATCTTTGCACTCGGAAGGCGGCTGACCTTTGATGCGGCGGCCAAGGTCGTCATGAATAAAGCGCGCGCCGCACTGCCTGTGGGTGTGCCCTCCGTCGCCGTCTTTCACGGCTTCATCGCAGGCGGCAGAAAGACGGATTCAGTGCGTGAGCTTTCCGTCGGCGGCAGTGAGATGATTTCCATCGATACCTTTGACGGTTACGATTACGTCGCACTCGGTCATCTGCATGGACCACAGCGCGCTGGGCGTGATACCATGCGCTACAGCGGTTCTCCCCTTTGCTACTCCTTCGACGAAGTCCAGCAAAAAAAGGGGTTCGAGCTCGTGGATATCGCACCTGACGGCACGGTGAGCCACGCCTTTTATGCACTGACACCCAGGCATCCAGTGCGCGTCGTCGAAGGCTTTTTAGAAGATTTGCGGCAGGGAAAAGATACGGGGGCAAAGGATGACTATGTCGCCATCCGCCTACAGGACGAGACACGGCAGCTTGCCGCACGGGAAAAGCTCTCGGAGGTCTATAAAAATATTTTCGAGATCACCTATCCCCGCATTCGCTACGCGGCGGCAAAGGATGCTTTGCGGGACGAAAGGCGTGCAAGCGACTCTCTGACCTCGACAAGTTCGCCGATTTCTTTCAGCAAGTCAAAGGCAAGGCGATGACAGAGACGGAACGCGGCTTTGTCTCCGAGGCAATCGACGAAATGCTGCGTGAAGAACGCGGCGAAACAGACGGGAGGGAAACGCTGTGAGACCTTGTCAGCTTAGCTTTTTCGGACTTGGCTCCTACGCGGACCAAGAGGAACTTGACTTCGAACACGACCTCGGTACCGGCGGTCTCTTTCTCATCCACGGCGCAACAGGCGCAGGAAAGACGACCATCCTCGATGCCATCACCTATGCGCTCTACGGCCGGCCGAGCGGAGAAAACCGCACCGAATCGACGTTCCGCGCCGACCTTGCACCGGCGGATAAGCCGTCTTGGGCAGAGCTCGTCTTTGCCATCGGCACGAATCGCTACCGCATTCGCCGCCAGCTCGAATTTCAAAAGCCTGGGCTGAAGACGTTAAAGCCGCGAAGAGCCGAGCTTTACGCAGTGGCAGCAGAGGGTGAACAGCTCCTAGCGAGCAAGGTGACGGACGTCAACACACGTATTGCAGAGATCATCGGTCTTGAACACGCGCAGTTCTGCCAGGTCGTCCTTCTGCCGCAGGGCGATTTCCAAAAAGTTTTTTTGATGGCAGACGTCAGCGAGCGCAGTAAGATCCTGCAAAAAAATCTTCCGTACGGAGCGGTACGAACGACTGGCCGACCGCCTTCGTCGCCGAGGCGCGAAAAAAATCGAGACAGATAGACATGAGATGGGAAAAGAAGGACGAAGCGCGTCTGGAACAGATCGGCGCTAAAAGCCGCGCTGAACTTTCTGCCGCAGTGAAGGCAGAGACAAAAAACTTAGCAATGCTGTTGAAGGCAGAGCGCGCGGCAAAAGCCGCAACCGAAATGGCGCAAAGGGAAAAACAGGCGACTGATCTTCTCGAAAAAGCAGTTTCAGGAAATGTCGGCGCGTGAAAGGGAACTGGCAGAAATTGAGGCAAAGAAAGACAGGATTGAAGTCTGGCGCCAAAGCCTCGCGCACGCAGAGCACGCTGCCCCTCTCATAAAAGACGAGAACCGCGCCGAAGCTCTTGCCAAGGAGCTGGAGAGCCGAAAAAAAATCAGGGAACAAGCGGAAAAGAGGCGGCGCACGCCTGAGAGGACGAAAGGCGTGCGGCAGAAATCTTGGCAGAGGAGGAGGCGCGCGGTGAGGAGCGCGAGCAGCTGCGGCGCGAAAGGGCTCGTCTCGAGGGTCTTTCTGATGCCGCGCGCTGCTGGGCTGCGAGCAGAAAAAAAGAATACCAAGCGGCAAGCTACGCAGCAAAGGCGGCACGAAAGACAGCGACCGATGCGGAAAAGAGGCACACCGTACTTTCCGAAAAGGCAGAGCAGCTAACGGCTGAGGAAAAAAAGCTTCTGCAGATGCAGACAGCTGTCTCTGAACTCACACAGAAAAAAAGAACGCACTCGAAAAACCGCGATATCCTGCATAAAGGCAAGGAATGCGACTGTGCTGTACAGAAGGCGACTAAGAAGGCAGAAAAAAAGCGAAAAAACTTGCTGCCAAGATGAGAGAAAGGGCAGAAGCAACGGCAAAATACGCCGCGCGGCGACGCGAAACTCTATCGCTTGAGCGTCGCTTTCACCTTAGCCGACGGCCTGAAAGACGGCATGCCTTGCCCCGTCTGCGGCTCCACGCACCATCCACAGCTCGCCGTTCGTGACGATATCGTACCGACCAAAGAGGAACTTGAAAAAAAGCTGAGACTATCCGCGATCTTTGCGCGGCGAAAGCTTCTGCGGCAAGTGAAGCGGCAGTTGCGAGCAGAGACCAAACATCAGGGAGAAATAAAGCGTCTCGCGGACGCGCGGGAAAAAGTGGGAACCCGACTTTAAGAGCGACGAAACGCTGCTCGCCGCCGAATTAAAAAAGACCACCGATGCGGCGCTCGGCGCACAGGAAAGCGAGCAAACAACTGCCTATGGTGCAGGAGGAACGAAAGAGAAACACTGCGGCAAAAAGAAACCGCCGCGGCAAAAGAGAAAAGAGCAAAGGACGAACTGCAGGGCGCAGGGCTGCGGCAGAAGGCACAGCGCGCGGTCAGGTCACTGCTGTGCAGAAACGGCTTCCGGAAGAACTCCGCGCACCGGGGGCGCTCACCGCCGCAATGGAAAAACGTCGCATGCGCTCGCGAGTGCGACCCGCGCACTCGACACGGCGCGTCAAAAAAACTCGAGATAGCTCGCACCAAACGCGCTGCCGCAGACGCTGCAAAGAGAAGCGCAGAAGAAGAGGTCGTGCAGGCAAGTCTCGCCGCCGCAAAGGGCTGGGAGGACTTTCGCGCGGCTGTAAAAAAGGCAGGCTTTACCGAGGAAGAATACCATGACATCGTGCGCAACAGCCAGATGATGCTTGCAGAAAACCGCGAGAACGTCAAAAAGCATCGATGCTTTTGATCGCGACTTATCGATGCCCGCGCCGCCTTTCGAGCCGCAAAGGAGCTTGTCGACAAAAAGATACGTCCGGATACCATCGCTCTAGCAAAAAAAGCGCGCTGCAACTGCCGCCGCGCATGAAGTGACCGAGCGCGCGACCAGTCGCCGCCGCTGCACTCAAGCAGAAAAATACGTGCAGCGAGCTTGCCAAAAAGTGACGAAGCATACAAAGTGCTGAGCGAGAAGTACCGCATCGCCGGCACGCTCGCTGACGTTGCTTCCGGACGGATGGGCGGCATGAACATGCCTTTTTCCGTCTATGTACAGCGCTCGATCTTTGCAGAAGTCATGGACGCCGCCAACCGCCGTCTTGCCATCATGAGCCGTGACCGCTACCAACTCGTCTTCGGCGACATCGGCGAGGGTGACCGCCGCAAGAAAGCCGGCTTGGAACTCTCTGTCCTAGACAGCAACAGCGGCAAGAAACGCGATGTCAAATCGCTTTCCGGCGGCGAGTCCTTCCTTGCCTCGCTCTCTCTAGCCCTCGGTCTTTCGGACATCGTACAGGAGTATGCCGGCGGCGTACGGCTCGACACGATGTTCATCGACGAGGGCTTTGGCGCACTCGATCAAGAAAAAGCTCGACATCGCGCTTAACGTTCTGACAAAACTTCACACCGAAGGCGCCCGCCTTGTCGGCATCATCTCCCACGTCGAGGGTCTGGGCGACGCATTCCCGCGCCTTGAAGTCACCCGCACCGCCAGCGGCGACCGTGCCCACTTCGTATTCGGTACAAAGGAAATCTAGACAGCATTAACGTTTGCTTAGGGTGCATCGTATTCTCTCGTAACATTTATGACAGCACCGCACAGAAGAAAAGCCTTGCATTCTCTGCACCGATATTGTATAATGCTTTTGTCATAAGCTCGCTTAGCTCAGTTGGCTAGAGCATCTCCGTCACATGGAGGGGTCGGGGGTTCAAATCCCTCAGCGAGCACCAGAAATTTTGCCGCGCATCTGCGCGGCTTTTTGTTTATAAAACTGTGCCTATCGCTTGTTTTTTTATACGCCTTTTTTTGAAAGACAGACGGATGCAAAAAGGCGTATAAGAAAAGAGCAGAAAAAAATTGACAGGGCACCGCTTGAAATGCTATGATAGCAAAGTAATTTCCTGCACGTTTGAAGGGTTTTGTAAAAGCTATATCTCCGAAGGATTTTGCAGGAAAATGAACCATGAAGAAGAAGCGACAGAGGTTGAAGGAGGACATTCCCGATGATTGAACGCTATACAAAAGCCTGAGATGGGGCATCTCTGGTCGATCGAAAACGAATGGCAGCAGATTCTGAACGTCGAAATGGCGACGTGTGACGCGATGGCAGAGCTCGGCGAGATTCCGAAAAGAAGCGACAAAGAACATCCGTGCAAAGGCAAAGTTCGATGTAAAGCGCATCCACGAGATCGAGATGGTCACGCATCACGATATCATCGCCTTTCTCACGAATGTCGCAGAAAATGTCGGCGAGGACTCTAAGTACATTCACAAGGGCTTAACATCGTCGGATGTCAAGGATACGGCATACTGCATGATGATGCGCGATGCCGCCGACCTCATCTTAAAAGACCTCAAAAACTTCCTCGAAGTACTTCGCCGCCGTGCTGTCGAATTCAAGCATACGCCCTGCATCGGACGCACGCACGGCATCCACGCGGAGCCGATGACATTCGGGCTGAAGCTCCTTCTCTACAGCGCAGAGATCGAGCGTGACATCGAGCGCGTCGAGCATGCAAAAAAAGATCGTCTCCGTCTGCAAGCTCTCGGGCGCGGTCGGCACGTACTCGAACATCGACCCGAAGATCGAAGAGATGGTCGGAAAAGCGCTTGGTCTCACGCCGGTTCGCCTTGCGACACAGGTCATCCAGCGCGACCGTCATGCTGAGTTCGTGACGACGCTCGCAATCGTCGCTTCGACGCTCGAAAAGATCGCAACGGAAGTCCGCAACCTTCAGCGCACGGACATCCGCGAGGCGGAGGAATACTTCTCCCCGGGGCAGAAGGGTTCATCCGCCATGCCGCATAAGCGCAATCCGATCAACTGCGAACGCATTTCGGGCATGGCGCGTCTCGTACGCGGCAACGCTGTTTCTGCGATGGAGGACATCACGCTCTGGCACGAGCGCGACATCTCACATTCCTCCGTCGAGCGCGTCATCCTGCCGGATTCGACCATCAACGTCGACTACTGCACGCAGAAGCTCACGGACATCATCGACAAGCTCCTCGTCTATCCGGACAAGATGCTTCACGATATGAACCGCACGGGCGGACTCATCTACAGCCAGCGCATCATGCTCGCCGTCGTCAGCAAGGGCGTTCTTCGCGAGGATGCGTACAAGTGGGTGCAGCGCAATGCCATGAAGCGCTGGCTCGATAAGGAAGACTTCCGCACAAACGTCGAGAAGGACCCGGATATCACGAAGTATCTGACAAAGGAAGAGATCGACGAGTGCTTTGACTATAAGTATTTCCTCCGCAATGTCGACATGATCTTTGCCCGCTTTGGACTTTGAGAAATAACATCATTCAGGGCTGACGCCCTTTTATCTAGGCTTTCCTGTAGGAATAGCTGGAATTGGAGATGAAATCATGCCAACCGTAGTAGTAACCGGAACGCAGTGGGGCGACGAGGGCAAGGGCAAGATTGTCGACTACCTCGCACAGCAGGCAGAGACCGTCGTTCGCTTTCAGGGCGGCAGCAATGCCGGTCATACTGTCGTCTCAGGCGGTGAAGAATACAAGCTTCGCCTCATGCCATCGGGCATTCTCTACAAGGGCTCTCTCTGCGTCATCGGCAACGGCGTTGCCTTTGACCCGATGACGATGCTCGAGGAAATGGATGCTCTGGCTGCCCGCGGCATCGACCTTTCCGGAATCCGCATCTCGGATCGTGCACACGTCGTCCTCCCGTATCATCGCCTGATGGACGGCATCGGCGACGAGGCACGCGGAAAGGGAAAGATCGGCACGACGAAAGCGCGGCATCGGTCCTTGCTACATGGACCGTGACAACCGCATCGGCATCCGCGTCTGCGACCTCATCGAAAAGGATACATTTGCGAAAAAGCTCAAGACAAATCTTGAACTGAAAAACAGAGAACTCAAAGCACTCTACCATCATGAGCCTCTCGACTACGATGAAGTTCTGAAGGAATACGAAGGCTATGCCAAGCGCCTCCGCCCGTATATCTGCGACACGATCGCCTTAATAAACGAGGAGATCCGGGCAGGCAAAAAGATCCTCTTCGAGGGCGCACAGGCAACAATGCTCGATATCGACTACGGAACCTATCCGTATGTCACAGCATCGCATCCGACATCCGGCGGCGTTCCCGTCGGCGCAGGTGTTGCACCGCGCTGCATCGACAAGGTCGTCGGCATCGTCAAGGCATACTGCACGCGCGTCGGTGAAGGTCCTTTCCCGACCGAGCAGATCAATGCCATCGGCGATAAAATTCGCGAGGAAGGGCATGAGTACGGCGTCGTTACGAAGCGTCCGCGCCGCACAGGCTGGCTCGATGCCTGCGTCGTCCGCTATGCCGGCATCCTCTCGGGCATTGACTACATGGCAGTCACGCGCCTTGATATCCTCGATACCTTCGATAAAATCAAGATGTGCACGGGCTACAAGTACAAGGGTGAACTCCTTCCGAGCGTCCCCGCAAGCCTGAATGTCCTCTCTGAAGTCGAACCGGTCTATGAGACCTTCTCCGGCTGGAAGACGAGCATCACGAAGTGCCGCACGTACGACGAACTTCCGGAAAATGCCAAAAAGTACCTCACGCGCATGGCAGAAGTCACGGGCATTGCGCTCGGCATCGTCTCCGTCGGTCCAAACCGAGACGAGACCATCGTTGTGGCAAATGATATTTTTTAATCATCTGAGAAACTGCAAAAAGGGGTCTGCTGCAAGGCAGTCCCCTTTTTGCAGGCGATAAGGAGAAGGCATGAATGAGGAAGCACGCGCAAAGGGCTGCAGCGGAGCATCGACATGCTCGATGCGCGCATGAAGATCGATTCGAATGACCTCGAGTACGAGTCCCATCTTCGCCAGAAACGCCGTCTGACGGAAATTCTCGTCCGCGCACGGGAGCGCGAGACAGAGGAGAAATCGAAGAAAAAATAAACGAGCATACAAGGCAATTTTCGGACATTCAGAGATTCTTCATAGCAATTCCATAGAATATAAACATCAGAAAGTCAAAAGAAGTCCGCGCATATTTTGCCGAGAAGCGCAGGGAGATAGAGAAAGAAAGGATGATACCATGTCCCAGCGTATGACAATGGATGAAGTAATAAAAGCGTATGGCGTACCTCTGGTGAAGCTCGACCTTCATGCCCGGCGCAGCGAGCTTTTAAAGCTGCGCGAAAGTCTCATGGCGGTTCGCGACCTATCAGCAGGAAAAAACGAGCAGGGCTATCTCGATATCGACTGCAAGCTCTACATCGATGTCGATGATATCGATCGCTATCTGTCGGGCGAACTCGATACCATCGGCGAAATCTACGCTTTCCCCGAAGATATCAAATCCTTTAAAGAGGGATAAGCGGTACAAAATACGAAACCATAGACATTTGAAAGAGGGGAACAAAATGACAGGCAGTAAAACGATGAATCAGATGATAAAGACCGCGAAGAAAGTTTTGGCGACACTCTCGGCAGCTGCCGTGCTGAGTGTCATGGTGCCTGTGACGCCGGTTCCGCTCACACCGCACACAGGCTTCGGCACCATGCCGCTCTTTACTACGGTTGCAGAAGCGGCAAAGGGCGGCGCACGTATGTCCCGCACAGCGCCGACACCAGCGCCAAGGACAACGCCGGCACCTTCTGCATCATCGAATGGTGCAAACTCCGGCAAATCCGTCTCCGGTAATGGCGGCTCCTATCAGCCGTCAAAACCCGCCAATACTCTCTCAAAAGAAGCGCCAAGTGCATCTGCCACACGCCCAAGTACCGCCTCGCCTGCACCGCAGCAGCAAAGTTCCAGCCGTCTCGGCAGTTTCCTGCGCGGCGCAGGTCTCTTTGCCGGCGGCATGATGCTCGGCTCGCTCTTTTCGCATGCACTCGGCTTCGGCGGTGTTGGCGGCGGCTTCGGTTCGGATGTCATGGGGCTGATCTTCAACCTCATCTTCCTCTACATCGCCTATCGCGTCATCCGCTATGCATGGAACCGTTTCCGCGAAAAAAAAACTAACAATTACCAAGCCCCATATCAAAACAACAGTATGCCGCAGAGCCATGCGACCAGCTACACACCGGGTACCGAGCCCATCGACATCACGCCGCAGACCACCACTTCGGCGAGAGATGTGACCAATGGCAGCTACGACCCGAAGCGCACGGCAGATCGCTATCGGAACGCCTGACTACCATAAGAAAATTTAGCTCATGCATCCCTGAGACCGTCCGCTTTGGGCGGTCTTTTTCTTGAAGAAAGGACATCATGTTGAAAAAAACAACGATACAGGCCGTCGACACACTCATCCGCCGCTATCCTACGCTTGCAGCGATGAAAGAAAACTTCCTGCAGGCGGTGGACATCCTAATAGAGACCTACCGAAAGGGCGGAAAACTCATTCTCTGCGGCAACGGAGGCAGCGCGGCGGATGCCGAGCACATCGTAGGCGAGCTCATGAAAGGCTTCCTTCTGCCGAGAAAGCTCGAGGGAAGCCTTGCAGAAAGCATCAAGGAAAAGTGCCCGCCGGATACGGCAGACTATCTCCTGAAAAATCTTCAAGGCGCGCTTCCAGCTGTCTCCCTTGTCAGCGCCATAGCCTTCAACACAGCCTTCGCCAACGATCAGGCGGCAGATCTTGCCTTCGCTCAGCAGGTTCTCGGCATCGGAAAGCCGGAGGACACACTTCTCGGCATCTCGACTTCCGGTAATTCGAAAAATGTTATCTACGCACTGCATATGGCAAAGGTGAAAGGTATGCGACGCATCGCTCTACTCGGCAAAGGCGGCGGAAAAATCAAGAGTGAACACCTCGCCGATGTCCATCTCTGCGCTCCCGACGATGAGACATATCGCATCCAAGAACTGCATCTTCCGATTTACCACATGCTCTGCATCGCTGTGGAAAATGAATTCTTTGGTGATTGAATGCGGCTGTTTAAAAATTTAAACAGCAAAACAGCGCAGCAACGAGAATATTGTCTGCGCTGTTTTTTTATCTATGACAGTACTTGCCATATACGCTTAGAGGTCGACAACCTCCGGCTTTTCCCCATCTTCGATGCACGCCTTGGTAATGACGACCTTGCGGGGCTGGTCGGCTTTTGGAATGTCGAACATGACATCGAGCATGACGTCCTCGATGATGCCTTTGAGGGAGCGTGCACCGGTCTTGCGCTCAATGGCCTTCTTCGCGACAGCGCGAAGTGCGTCTTCCTGAAACTCAAGCGTTACGTTATCCATGGCAAGCAGCTTTTCATACTGCTTGACGGGCGCGTTCTTCGGCTCGGTCAGGATGCGCAGCAATGCGTCTTCATCGAGGCTTTCAAGCGTGCAGATGACGGGCAGCCGGCCGATGAGTTCGGGAATAATGCCAAACTGCATGAGGTCTTCCGGACGCACCTGATGGATGAGCTCGTCAAACTTCGGCTTCTCGTCCTTGCCCTCGGTCTTTGCGCCAAAGCCAATGGCAGACTTACCCTTGTTCAGGCGCTTTTTCAACGACGTCTTCTATCCCGACAAAGGCGCCGCCGACAATGAAGAGAATGTTCTTCGTATCGACCTTGATGGTCGGTGCTTCGGGATGCTTACGCTGACCGCGAGCCGTGAACTCGACCACAGAGCCTTCGAGCATCTTGAGGAGCGCCTGCTGTACGCCCTCGTGTCCGGGATCCGCCGTGATGGAGTTATTCGCACCGGATTTTCTCGCGATTTTGTCGAACTCATCGAGATAAATGATGCCATGCTCTGCGCGCTCGATGTCCTTTTCCGCCGCATAGTAGAGGTTGCGGACGGCGACTTCGACATCCGCGCCGACAAAGCCCGCTTCTGTCAGACTCGAGGCATCGGTGACGGCAAAGGGTACGTCGAGGAGTTTCGACAGATGCGAGAGCAGTGCCGTCTTACCACAGCCAGAAGGACCTAGCATGATGACGTTCGACTTTTCAATCTCTGTGCCATCCTCGTTTTCAAGGCCGTACTTCATGCGCTTGTAGTGGTTGTAGACCGCGACGGAGAGAATCTTCTTCGCGCGCTCCTGGTTGATGATGTAGGTATCGAGGTATTCCTTGATGACGTGCGGCTTGTTCTTCTTTAAGATTTCTGTCAGCTGATCGAGAAAGGCACTGCTCTGCGCCGCCTGCTCCTCTTGATCATGCTCCTCTAAAAAGCGATGGATGTCGCGAATGCAGTCTTTGCAGATGGCAAAGCCTGTAGAGGGATCGTAGACGGGCATATCGTATTGTGAGTTCACCGTGATCATGCGCTTGCAGAAACTGCACAAGTGATGCATCGGCTGCTTATTCTCTGCCATAAAAGATTCCTTTCGTATGCGAGTAGCCTATAGATTTAAGTTCCTATATTATCCCCTAGAATACAAGTTTTTTTCAAGTATTAGCAAATATATTCCAAAAATGAATACGGGAAAAAGCTTGCTATCCAAGATTGTCTATGCTATAATCTAAGTAATAAATGAATAATTGTTCATATATTCTATTAAAAAATATTCCGTCTTTGTCATCCGTTGATTTAAGAATTCCCATCAGGAAACCGTAGAAATTTTCAAAAGGGAGAGTGAAATTGATGCTTGGTCTTTCAAACCTGTCATCCGAGCAGAAAAGAAATCTTACACGAATCGCAGCTGCGGCAGTGTTTCTCATCGCGCTTAATTTCGCACCGCTTTCGGGCATAGTGCGGACGCTGGCATATCTCGTGCCGTACCTCATCGTCGGCTACGATGTCCTCTATGCAGCGGCAAAGAACCTAAAAAAGGGGAATGGCTTTGACCAGAGCCTTCTGATGGCCATCGCAACGATCGGCGCATTTGTTCTTGCGGTTTACGAGGACGGCGACTATTCAGAAGCCGTTACGGTCATGCTCTTTTTCCAGGTCGGCGAATTCTTCGAGGACTATGCTGTCGGCAAGAGCCGCGAGGATATTTCAGGGCTGATGGATATTCGGCCGGACTTTGCCCGCCTCGTCCATGCAGATGGTAAAGAAGAGACGGTAGATCCGGAAACGGTCGCAGTCGGCGCGCAGATTCTCGTCAAGCCAGGCGAGCGCGTGCCGATCGACGGCGTGATACTCGAGGGCAAGGCGACGCTGGACACACGCGCGCTTACAGGCGAGAGTCTTCCGCGGAAGGTGGGCACCGGCGATGCGGTGCTCTCCGGCTGCATCAATACGTCGAGCGTTTTGATAATCCGAACGACAAAGGCCTTTACTGAGTCGACGGCATCGAAGATCTTAACGCTCGTCGAGGATGCAGGGCTTCGCAAGTCAAAATCCGAGGCTTTTTATCACGCGCTTTGCCCGCATCTATACGCCGATTGTCGTCTATTCCGCCATTTTATTGGCATTCGCACCGCCGATCATTCGTCTCTTGGTGCTTGGTGCGGATCCTGCCTGGGGCATGTGGATTTACCGCTCGCTGACCTTCCTCATTATCAGCTGCCCGTGCGCGCTCGTCATCAGTGTGCCGCTTTCCTTCTTTGCGGGCATCGGTGCAGCCAGCCGCAAGGGCGTCCTCATCAAAGGCTCAAACTACATGGAGGCGCTCGCAGGTATCGATACCGTTGTTTTCGATAAGACGGGTACGCTGACGAAAGGCGTCTTTGATGTCACCGCCGTACATCCAGAAAAACAGATGCCGGACGAGCTTTTACATCTTGCAGCACATGTCGAACACTTTTCGACACATCCCATTGCGGCGGCACTGCGCGAGGCGTTTCCCTGCGAAAGCGACGGCTGCATGACGAAGGATATCGAAGAGGTTGCGGGCGCCGGCATCACGGCAGTCGTCAACGGCAGACATATTGCCGTCGGCAATGCCACACTGATGGAACACGTTGGTGCTAAGTGGCATCCCTGTGACCATGTGGGCACGATCGTGCACGTTGCGATCGACGGCATTTACGCCGGGCATATCGTCATCTCGGATGAGATCAAGACCAGTGCAAAGGCTGCGATCGCAGCGCTGCGAAAAACGGGCGTGCGTCAGACAGTCATGCTGACAGGCGACCAAAAGGATGTTGCAGCCTCAGTCGCGGGTGAACTTGGCATCGACACGGTCTACAGTGAGCTTCTCCCGCAGGACAAGGTCGCAAAGGTCGAGTCGCTCATCGCGGCGCAGAAAAAGGGCGAGAAGCTCGCCTTTGTCGGCGACGGCATCAATGACGCGCCCGTTCTCTCACGCGCAGATGTCGGCATCGCGATGGGTGCGATGGGCTCCGATGCCGCGATTGAAGCAGCGGACATCGTACTGATGGACGACGACCCAATGAAGATTTCCGTCGCCTGCCGCATTGCCAAAAAGACGCTTTCCATCGTTTACCAAAATATCATCGGTGCGATTGGCATCAAGATCTGCGTCCTCATCTTAGGCGCGCTCGGCCTTGCGAATATGTGGGCAGCGGTCTTTGCCGATGTCGGCGTCATGGTCATCTGCGTGATCAACGCGATGCGCACGATTTTCACGAAGAAGACCGTTCACCGTGAGAGAAAGGAAACGGCGGCAAAGGACACCTATAAGATTGCCGTCGACTGCCCGAACTGCGCCGCGAAGATGGAAGACGCTGCCAATAAGACAGAAGGCGTCAAGCGCGCGACGATAAACTTCATGGCACTTAAGATGAAGGTCGAATTTGAGGACGGCGCCAATGCCGCCGAAGTCATGCCCCGCGTACGCGCGAACTGCAAAAAAAGTTGAAGACGACTGCGAAGTATTCTTCTGACAGAGCGCGCATGGCACTGTAACAAATGGTACCGAAGAAAAGTTTTCCTTTTGATAGGATAGACATAGAAACGAGCTATGTAGCTGTGTATATCGATAAAGGAGAGCTTTTTATGGAAAACAAGATGTTTTGCTTCCAATGCCAAGAGACGGCGGGCGGCAAGGGCTGCACGCAGGTCGGTGTCTGTGGAAAGAAACCGGAGATTGCGGCACTGCAGGATCTTCTGCTCTATGTGACAAAGGGACTTGGCGAGATCACGAATAAGATGCGCGCGGCGGGAAAGACGGTTGACACCGCAGCGACGCACTGCATCACGGACAATCTCTTTGCGACGATTACGAATGCGAACTTCGACGGCGAGATTCTGACCAACCGCATCAAGGGAACGATTGTCCTCAACAAAACGCTTGCGGCAGGGCTCACGGGACTCAGCGCGGCAGCTACCTACGATGCGGATGTCACGGATTTTGCGGCAAAAGCAAAGGAAGTCGGCGTTCTCGCTACGGAAAACGAGGATGTCCGCGCCTGCGCGAACTCCTCATGTACGGACTCAAAGGTCTTGCCGCCTACGTCCATCATGCAAATGCGCTCGGCTACGAGGACGCCGCCATCGACGCCTTCACGGCGCGCGGGCTTGCTTCGCTCCTCGACAACAGCCTTTCGGGCGATGACCTCACGGCACTCGTCCTCGAAGCAGGCAAGTTCGGTGTCGAAGGCATGGCACTGCTCGACAAGGCAAATACGGAAAGCTACGGCAATCCTGAAATTACGGAAGTCGATCTCGGCGTCCGCCAGAAACCCGGCATTCTGATTTCCGGGCACGACCTCAGGGATCTTGAAATGCTCCTCGAGCAGACACAGGGCACGGGCGTCGATGTCTACACGCACGGCGAGATGCTTCCCGCACATTACTACCCGAAATTCAAGAAGTACGAGAACTTTGCGGGCAACTACGGCAATGCTTGGTGGAAGCAGAAGGAAGAGTTCGAAGCCTTCAACGGTCCGATTGTCCTGACGACCAACTGCCTCGTACCGCCCAAGGACAGCTACAAGGCACGCGTCTTTACGACAGGTGTTGTCGGATATCCGGGCTGTCCTATCATCCCGGTAAAGGCAGACGGCACGAAGGATTTCTCTGAGGTCATCGCCTGCGCCAAGGCATCGAAGGCACCGACGGAACTCGAGACCGGAAAGATCGTCGGCGGCTTTGCACACGAACAGGTCTTTGCACTCGCCGACAAAGTCATCGAAGCGGTCAAGAGCGGCGCCATCAAAAAATTCGTCGTCATGGCAGGCTGCGACGGCAGGATGAAGAGCCGAAATTACTACACAGAATTTGCCAAGGCGCTGCCAAAGGACACGGTCATTCTCACGGCGGGATGTGCAAAGTACAAGTACATCAAGCTCGGTCTCGGCGATATCGGCGGCATTCCGCGCGTCCTCGATGCCGGCCAGTGCAACGATTCTTACAGCCTCGCCCTCATCGCGCTGAAGCTGAAGGAAGTCTTTGGCCTTGCGGATGTCAACGAGCTTCCCATTGCCTATAACATCGCTTGGTACGAGCAGAAGGCCGTCATCGTCCTGCTCGCCCTCCTCCATCTCGGTGTTAAGAACATTCATCTGGGGCCGACGCTCCCCGCCTTCCTTTCGCCGAACGTCGCCAAGGTTCTCGTCGAAACCTTCGGCATCGGCACGATTTCAACGGTGAAAGAAGACATCAAAAAAATGATCGGCTGATTCATTCCCTATGATAAAGAAAAAGGTCACGAGCTTTTGCTCGCGGCCTTTTTTATATGCTGTTTATTCTGCCGGCTCTTTCAAAACGTAAACGTCTGACTGACTGTCACACATCAGTCTGCCCGCAAAAATCCGTTCTTATAGAGATAGCTTGCCCCTTGGTACCAGCTGATAGCTTCTTTTTCAAGGTTGGCGGGCAATGCCTCTTCGCTGTAAGTGCCGGTGCTCCAATCCATGATCTGGTAGGCTTTCACCTCTTTATTCGGCGTGAGCTCTATCATCTGCCCATCTTTTATAAGACCGAGATCCTGATAGGTACTGATAAAGGCGCGCAGTTTTTCATCCGGGATATGAAGGACATCGTGACCGAGGAAGGTCGATGTGTAGGAAAGTCCGAGCATACCGAGAACGGTGGGGCCTACGTCCATCTGACTTGTGAGGCGATCGGTCTTTCCGGGCGCGATGAGTCCGGGCGCATAGACGAGGAAGGGAATGCGATAGCGTTCCATCGGCAGATCGCTCTTTCCTGCGGCACTTGCCTGATGGTCGGCAATGACGACAAAGACCGTATTTTGAAACCAAGGCTTTTGCCGTGCGCGCTCGATGAAATCATGGATGGCCCAGTCCGTATAACGGACGGCACCCTCGCGCGTGCCTTGTTCGCCCTCTACGCGCCCTTCAGGAAAGTGGAAGGGACGATGGTTTGAAGTGGTCATGACCATTTCAAAGGCTGGCTCACCTGCCGCGGCATGCTCATCCATGGAGCGCAGAACCTGCGTGAAGAGGATTTCATCAGCGACGCCCCAGATGGTCTCGTTGAAGATTTCATCGCTCGGAATAGAAAGGCGGTCTTTCACCGTATAGCCGTTTTCGCTGAAGAAGGCGTTCATATTGTCAAAATAGCCATAACCGCCGTAGAGGAAGTCACTCTTATAGCCGTTCTGCGCAAACGCATCGCCGAGTGTGGATAGTCCGGCATAGTTCTCGCGGCGCAGGATGGACTGCCCCGGCGTGGGCGGAACGGAAAGCGAGATAGCCTCCAATCCGCGGACGGTGCGCGTGCCTGTCGCAAAGGTGTTGGTAAAGAGGTAAGAATCCTCTGCCATGGCATTGAGATATGGTGTGTTGTCCATCTCACCGCCGAACGCTCCACAGAAGTCACTGCTCAGACTCTCGACCGTGATGATGATGACGTTCGGGCGCTTGCTGGTGAGTGCATTCTTATTTTCCACATGTCGGCGAACGCCTTCTGAGGAGAGATAGGTCACATTGTCTGCCGACAGATTTTCCCGCAGCGCCTCTACCGCTTCGTCATTCTTCATTGTCCGATAGAAGGTAAAGTAGTCTAGGTCATTGGCGAAGTAGGCATGCGTGAAGGCATAAGGACCGCTTGCAGAAAGCTCGTTGCTGTAGCGGTTCTCCGTCAGATTTTCACAGACGCTGGCACTCGTATGCGTAGCGACGAGGAGCGGCAGGAAAATAACGGCGGCAAGAAGCACAAACTCGCGCCGCAGGGAGAATGAAAAATCCTTGGGCAGGAAGGAGCGAAGAAAAACGTCAATAGGGCAGAGAGGACGGCAATGCCGAAGAGAATCTTGCCCATCGGGAAGGATTCGAAGATAACACCAAACATCTCCTGCGAATAAATCAGGTAGTCCACAGCGATGAAGTTGAAGTTGGTGTGAAATTCCTGCCAGTAAAGATAGAGTGAGACACAGATGAGAATGAGAACGGCATGCAGCAGCCACATGCCGAAGCCAAGAATTCGCCGATGCACTTTTGCCGACAGAAAATGCTGCGGAATTAGGAGGTAGAGTACAAGAGGAATGGCGAGAAAAATAAAGGAGTAAATGTCATACACCGCGCCGACAAAAAAGACCTTTACCATGTCGAGGGCGTTATGAGAGACATCGGAAAAAGAGCTTATCAGCATCGCAAGACGCGTGATAAAGGCCAGAAAAAGCCAGACGAGCATCTCGGCACCTAAAAAAGCGGAAAAGCTGCCGCGCCATTTTTTCATCATAGGAAAAAACCATCCTTTTCTTTGGGTCTATGTTAACTATTGCGGACATGCGTGTCCCACACAAACGCCTCTTTATGCAGGCGGTCGTGCACTTGTACTTAAAACCTGGCGGACTTCTTAAACGACATTTTCCAGTTTTAATCCCGGATATCCTGCGGCGCAATGTGAACGACACTGCCATCCGTCTCATAATAGCAGGTTTCCTTAATTTTGGCATTGACTATCATGCGGCGGCAGAGAAGGCAGGGTTTTCCGCTTGCAAGTGTACCGTTCGCATTGACGCCCACGATGTAAATTGTCGCTCCCTCCATATCACTCGGATTTGCATTGATCAAGGCGTTCTGCTCAGCATGGACGGCTTTTGAAAGCTCATAGCGCTCACCCTTCGGGACGTGCAGACGCTCGCGCTCGCAAATGCCGGTATCAATGCAGTTCGCCTCACCGCGCGGCGCACCGTTATAGCCGGTGCTGACGATGATCCGATCCTTGACGATGATAGCACCGTAGCGGCGGCGAAGGCAGGTTGCACGCCTGCCGACCGCCCTTGCGATATCCAGGAAATATTCGTCCCAATCGGGACGCGTCTGCGTGCTCTTCATAAACCCCATTTCCTCGCCCTCAATTTACTCCATGCTGTTTAGGCCAAGCGCCCTTCTCGCGAGAATCACAGCAACATAATCGTCGACAGGGACGGGCGGAACGCGCATCGTCGTCGGGATGAGGCGAAAGAGTCCTTTCGGCGGATGCGCCCGCCAATACGCTTTCTTCGCCATCTCCGTTGTCCGATATTCATCCACGACCGAAATCTTAAGCTTCGGCAGAAGCTGACGGATTCGCGTCCTTGCCGCCTTGCTCGTCGTTCCATTTCCCTCAATAAGGCAGGAAAAGCCCGGCGTCTGCCAAGCCTTTTCAACTTCTGCTTCCAAATGCTTCGTCTCGATGACGCGCTGCAGCAAGACTTTTCCATCCGCTGCCAATATGGCAAAGCCGCATTTATCACGACCGGGATCGAGCGCAGCGACGTTGCCGGAAAAGACCGTACCGCCCGCTGGTTCCTCTTTTTCTCTCCTGTCCACTCAATAGCCTCCCTGATGCGCGTGCTCCATGCGAAGATCCAGACGAAGGGGACCGAGCGCATCCGTTGCTCCTTTGGCATAAGCGGAGAGAACCATATTCCCGCGCTCATTTGCCAATTTGTTGACAAAGGCGAAGAACTGTGCACCGTCCATGATGCCAACGGTGCCGCGGATCGGATCCGGCAGCATGCCGCGTCCCGTTGCCGCACCGTTGATATCGCGCAGGAACTGCATGACGATACCCTCAGCTTCCGCCCCATTTTGGATCGTTACCGGGCGGGCAAGGATAAGTTCATTGTCACGATAGATGATGCTGTTCGGGTAGAGCGCAATCGACGTGCGAACCGGCTCGCCGTGCAGAAGGTTTCCGGCAGCGACGATGCGAACGACCATGTCCTTTGGACTCTTTGCGATCGTGCCGATAGCAGACTCGAACTCCGGTTGGTAGAGCCAGAGGCTGTCCTCTGCAACGTTTTTCCCCATGCGCTGTGAGACATCGCGCCCCGCAAGGTTTCGCGAGCGCTTCCATGTCACGGCGAACCTCCGGTATCGGACGATTGCCGCGAACGATGCCGCTGGCAATGACCTCGCCTGCACGGTAGACGATATTGCCCTCGCGCATATTGACAAGACCGTCTGTCAGCTGCTTGGCACGCGTTTCAAGCGCCTTGTTGTCCGTTGTAAGCTGCTCATTTTTTTGTCCCAGCGACTGATTTTCGCCGGAGAGCTGGTCATTGCGCGTTTCAAGGCTGCTGTTTTCGCTCGTCAGCTGCTTATTTTCTCCGGCAAGGCTGCCGTTCTCTGCCGAAAGCTGTGCATTTTCACTCGAGAGACGCGTATTTCCCTCTTTTAGCTGCGCGGATTCTGCACGAAGACTCTCCTGCTCATCGCGCAGCTTCTGCACATCTTCCTGCGACTTCTTGAGATCCTTATCGGCAAGCGCCTTCTGCTCCGTCGCCTCGGCAAGATCCTGCGTGCGTTCGGCGAGGCTCTTCTCCGTATTCGCCATGCGCGCGTTCAGCTTTTCCATACCAAAGAGTGCGGTGCGGACATTTTCTGAAACAGCGGACATGATGCCAAACGTCGCGCCCGTGATGCAGATGCCCGTCACAATTGTAACGAGAATTGAAGTGTGGCGCGGCCTAAGCCCGAAGATAGAGAGCCGCTTCTTTCCGACGCGCGTGCCCAGGCGGTCGCCGATAAAGGCGATGGCGCCGCCCATGACGAGCAGGACGGCGACGAGGACTACGCCATACATACGAAAACCACCTTTCCATACGACTTGGAAACAAATGCGTCAAAGGGAAATAGGACGAAGCTCATTTTGCTGCACGCTTAAAGAGAATTGCGCCGACAATGAGTCCGACGATGTTCGGCAGCCAGACCGCAAACATGGCCGGAAGTATGCCGCCGCGCGCGAGTGCATTGCCCATCGTCATCAGCGCGTAGTAGAAGAATATGATGATGACGCTCATCGCAAAGCCCGCCGAGGATGCGTTGCGCGTTGACTGCATCCCGAGCGGAACGCCGACAAGGGCGAAGATAAGGCTTGCCATCGGAACGGTGACACGCTGATAAAGCTCGGTCTCAAGCTTTTTCGTATCGACATACTGCGTCTTCATGATATTGATCTGTGCGCGAAGTTCCTTCATCGTAAGTTCTTCCGGTTTCTTCTGCTCGCGATTGATCTGCTTCGGCGATGCGGCGATCGGGAGGACCTGCGTATCAAAGCGAAGCGTGCGGCGGACGTCTGTGGCAGCTTTTTCCTCTCCCGCGTTCTCTGCGCCCTTCTGTTTGTCCTTTTCGTTGTCCGCGCTTTCTTCAATGTCGTAGATCATGCCGTTGTGCATCGTCCACTTCGACCCCGTCCACTCGGCATACTCGGCATTTTCCACCTGGCGGATTCTGCCCTCTGCATCGAAGTTCTGAAGCGTGACTCTTGTCAGGCGCTCTGCATCGGCATCATAGTAACGCGCATAGGCGAGCCGCTGAATCTGCCCTTTCTGAACGTCCTTCAGGATGACGTGCTCCTGTGACTTCATCCCTGTATTGCCTTGAATCTCATAGTATACGACATTCTGATACGCCGTGTTCGCCCAAGGAACGACATATTCGTTAAACGCCATGGCGACGACGCTGATTAAGAGCCCCAAGATGAGAACCGGCGTTGCAATGCGCGTGAAACTGACGCCGCAGGACTTCATCGCTATGATCTCACTCGAAGAAGACATGCGCCCCATCGTCATCAGGCTTGCGAGGAGCATGGACATCGGAAACGTCCACATGATGACGCTCGGAAGCCCCAGGACGAAGATTTTTAGAACGGCAGAAAGCGATGCACCGTAATCCGTGATGTAGCGGGCAATCTTAAAGAGCGTGCCCGAACCGATGAAGACGGCAGAGAATGCGCATATGCCAAAGAAGAATGTAAGAATAACTTCCCGGAAGATATAGCGGTCTAAGATTCTGATATGCATATACGTCTCCTGCTCACATGCGGAAATTGTCGCCAAGATAGAATTTTCTTGCCACCGGGCTTTCAGCGATCGTCTCGGCATCCCCTTCAAGAAGAACCTTTCCCTCGCTCAGAATATACGCATGATCGACGATCTGAAGTGTCTCGCGGACATTGTGGTCGGTGATGAGGATGCCCATACCGCGCTTTTTTAGATATTGGATGATTTCCTGAATGTCTGCAACGGCGAGCGGATCGACGCCCGCAAAGGGTTCGTCGAGAAGAATGAACTCTGGCTCCAGCGCAAGGCAGCGCGCAATCTCAACACGGCGGCGCTCGCCTCCGCTAAGTTCCGTACCCTTTCGCTTGACGACATGACCGATGTGGAATTCTTCGATGAGCTCTTCATACTTCGTGCGCCGTTCGGCGCGCGTCAGATGTGTCGTCTCGAGGATCGCCATGATGTTGTCCTTCACAGAGAGCTTTCGAAAGATCGACGCTTCCTGCGTCAGATAGCTGATGCCGAGACGGGCACGCCGGTTCATCGGAAGCTGCGTGATGCAAATGTCCGAAAGGTAAACCTCGCCGTCGTCCGGCCGTTCAATACCGATGATCATGTAAAAGCTCGTCGTCTTTCCCGCGCCGTTCGGTCCTAGGAGGCCGACGATTTCTCCCTTGTCCACGCGAAGAGAAACGCGGTCGACAACCGTTCGCCCCTTGAATTTTTTAACCAGATTCCTTGCCTCAATGTGCATGCACGTCTCTGCCTTCCTCTATGACATGTCTCTGTATCTTCACATGTTTTCACGCATTTACGCAAATCCAGACTGATTTTTATCTGTAGATTTTTTATTGTACTGCAGCCTGCCCATTGTTGGCAAGGTAGATCGTCATACGGTTGCTGTGCATCGTATTGTTGTCCTGCAGTGCCCATGGCATTCCCTGTGATGATCGCTTTTGGATCCGCCTGTCCATAATATTCGAAGCGGTCGCCGCCTGCTTCAATGTTGCGCGGCGGACTTACCAGATGCGCATCTCCCGTGCCGACATAGTGCTCATCCTTCAGCCAGCCTTCGACATGCGCTGCCGTAAAGGTACCGTTCGCACTCGTCAAAATACCGCCCGACGCCATGATGACATGGTCGTTGTCATTCGGATAGTAATCGACCTGTTGGGTGGAGAAGGTCTTATCGAGCTGCGTGCCGTGAACATCGCCTGTCGCCAGCATATGCCCTGCGCCGTCCGTCGTCATCTTCGCGCATGTCATGCGCATATCACCGCGAACTGCGATGACATTCCCTTCGATAAGCCCTTGCTGTGTCTTGTGGTTATACATTGCATGTGCGCCCGCAACCTTTACATCGCCCTGCTTCATTAAAACATTGCCCGTCGCAGTCACAAGCCCTGTCTTCATGTCGTATTCCACCGTATCGGCATCGAGGGATGCCCCTTCGCCCGCAGCACTTGCCGTCAAGATGGGCAGTGCTGTCAGCGTCAGTGCGAAAACCGATGCCGTGATGAATTTCGCCGCCTTCTTCATCTTACCCTCTATCATTGCTGTTCTCCTTCCGCCTTGGCAACGCCCTTGTCGATATGTGCGTGACCAGTGATCTTGAGTTTTGAAAAGCCGTCGGTGCTCTCGATACAATCGCCCTTTGCCTGCATATCATCCTTTTGTGCCGTCGCATTGCCGATGATCTTGAGCTCGGAAAAGCCGTCGGTGCTCTCGACACGGTCGCCCGTTGCTTTCATGTTTTCCTTTTCTGCCGTCACGTTGCCGATGGCGGAAAGTTTTCCTTCCTTATTGCTCCACATGAACGAGTCACTCGTAAGTTTTCCGCCGTCCGACAGAGAGATCTGAACCTCACCTTTGATCTCAACGTCGTGGGACTCTGCCGTATAGGTACCCTCCTTTGCCGTAACTTCGACAACCCTGCCGTCCTCCTGGTAGAAATGCCCCCTTCAGATTCTCCATCTTTACGTTCTGTGTATTGACATCGACGTCTATGTGGTCGGCGGTGAGATCCCAAATCTTGCGTCCGTTCTTTTCTTCACTGAGTGTGTTGCCGTCATAGCTCATGGTAGATCCCGGCGGCTCGGGCGGCGTTGCAGGCGGCGGTTCAGGAATCGTGGAAACCGTCCAGACAATGAGGATGATCACAGCAGCGCCGATGAGTACAGCGAGTGTCTTGGCCTTTTTGCTCATGAATCAGCCCTCCTCTGCTGCCACATGGTGCTTGCCCTTCTTCTGCCCTTCAGGCGGCGTATTCCAACGCTTTTGAAACCAGAGCCACTGTGTCGGGTTCTCCCGAATGACGTCCTCGATGATCTTTGTCATCTTCACGGTGAAGTCAAACAGATCTTTGTCCGTGTTTCCCGTCGAATGCATCCGCATCACCTTGCCAACGACGACCTTGTGTTTGCCGTTTTTTTGCCGCAGAATGAAAGCGGGGACAACTGGTGCCCCAAACTTGCTGGAAAAGACTGCCGGTCCCATCGGAGTCGCTGCAAGCTTTCCAAAAAAGGGAAGAAACGCGCCGCCGGGACCGCCGTCTTGATCAGCGAGAAAACCTAAGAGCTTCCCCTTCCGCAGGGCACGTGCTGCCGCGAGGAGCTCGCTCGTGCCGCGCGAAAAGATTTCGACGTCAATGGTCTTCCGCAGGTCGTTGAGCGCATACGTATACTGCATATTCGGCTGCGACTTTGCAATGGCTGTAACCGGCATACCGTTGAGGGAAAAGGCAGCGGAAAGCCACTCCCATGTACCGATGTGCCCTGTGAGAACGACAACGCCCTTTCCTTCAGCAAGCGCTGCCTCCATGCGCTCTAAGTGATCGATTTCGATATACTTTCTGAAATTCTTTCTGTTCAGATGCGGCATGTAGAGGATTTCGAGCACATTTCGCGCGAGGTTGATAAAGGAGGCGCGAACGGTCTTCTTCGCTTCTGTCTCCGTCATATGAAGCGCGGACATGATCTGCGCGATCGCCAGCTCTCTCTGGCGCTTGATCAGAAGATAATAGAGGTTCCCGAGAAGCCAGCCCGCCGCCATCAGCAGCCGATATGGCGTATGGCAGGCAAGAAAGCTCAGTGCCATGACCATCTTGTAGTGCATCGAAATCCTCCCTTTCTCTTCACTTGCAGCCGATTTACTGCGAAATCCCTCTGATCGACCCTTTGGGCTCGATGTCAAAATACGCAAGGACATCCTGCCAGCGCCCCTGTGCTTTCAGTATGAACTCGATGATTTCGCGCACTGCACCACGCCCGCCCGGCTTTTCAGCCACGAGTGCCGCAGCTGCCTTCACCTCGTCCACGGCATCGCCGACAGCCGCCGGGAAGCCGGCCTGACGAAGAATCGGCAAGTCGATGAGGTCGTCGCCGATATAGCAGATCGCACCATCGGTCAAATCGAATTTCGCCTTTAGGTCTTTGTATGCCTCGCGCTTGTCGAGCGTACCGAGATAGACCTCTGAGATATGCAGCTCCTTCGCGCGGTAAACGACGGGCGGCGAATTACGCCCCGTGATGATCGCTGTCCTTTTACCCAGGCGATGCCACGTCGTAATACCGAGACCATCGCGGCAGTTGAAGGATTTTTGACATTCCTTTTCGCTGTCCACCGTGACCGTTCCATCCGTCAGCACACCGTCGACATCCAAGATAATCAGTTCGACTTTCCTTGCGCGCGCACAGAGTTCTGCTGATTTTTCTGCATCCGCCGGACGGTCGGTACCGTTTCTATCGTTCGTCATAGGTCATTTCTTCCTCGTCACAATGTTGTAGATGGCAAGCGCTTCTGTCAGCAGCTCTTCAAGCTTGTCGAGATAGACCATGTTGGCACCGTCGGAAAGCGCTTCTTCCGGGTTGTCGTGAACTTCGAGGAAGAGTGCATCACAGCCGGCACCCACGGCCGCACGCACGAGGTACGGGACATACTCGCGGTTGCCCGAGGATACCGTACCGCCGCCGCCCGGCAGCTGAACGCTGTGCGTACCGTCGAAGACAACAGGACAGCCGAAGCTGCGCATAATGGGAAGCTGCGCATATCAACGACGAGATTGTGATAGCCGAAGGATGCGCCGCGCTCCGTAAGGAGCATATCCTCGCAGCCGCATTCGTGAAGCTTGTCGACAACGTTTCGCATATCTTCCGGGGCAAGGAACTGCCCCTTCTTGACATTGACAACGCGCCCGTCTGTGCGGCCGCATGAAGGAGATCCGTCTGGCGGCAGAGGAATGCCGGAATCTGCAGGATGTCTGCGACCTGTGCCACAGGCTTTGCCTGTGTGGTCTCATGAATGTCCGTCACAATGGGAACACCGAGCTCTTCCTTAATCTTGCCGAGCATCGCAACGCCCTTTTCAAGTCCCGGACCGCGGAAGCTGTGGAAGGAGGAACGATTCGCCTTGTCAAAAGATGCCTTGAAGATATAGTTGATGCCAAGGCGCTCGCAGATTTCCTTCGTCGTGCGTCCGATGTAAAGGCGCGCTCGAGTTCTTCGAGAACACAGGGTCCCGCCATAAGCGTAAGCGGACCGCCGCCACCGATTTCAAAATTACCAACCTTCACCTTATGCATTGTATTTCCTCCCATCTCTCATCTTCCTAACCGCGGCTGAGCCGTCTCCTTGTGTCACACTTCCATATTCCTGTAGATTTCATTGACCTTTTCGAGGTCTTCTTCCGTGTCGACGCCGACAAATTTCCGATCGGTCTTGATGACCTTGATGCGGCAGCCGTTTTCCAGCGCACGCAGCTGCTCCAAGCTCTCGCTCTTTTTCGAGTTCTGTCGGCTCCATCTTCGCATAGCGGAGGAGAAAGTCGCGGCGGTAGGCATAGATGCCGATGTGCTTGTAGACCCTCGCGCCAGGCGTTCGGTCAAACGGCAGTCGTGAGCGCGAGAAGTAGAGCGCATACCCCGCCTTATCCATGACGACCTTGACGTTGTTCGGATTTTGAATCTCCGCTTCATCTTTCATGCGTGTCGCAACCGTCGCCATTTGAAGTGCTGGACTGTCTTTAAAAAGACGCGGCAAGCTCGTCGATAAGCGCGGGATCGATGAGCGGCTCATCGCCTTGGACATTCAAAATAACCTCGGCGTCCTTGAACTTTTCTGCAACTTCTGCCAGGCGATCCGTACCCGTCGGGTGATCCTCGCGCGTCATCATCGCCTTGCCGCCCGCAGCCTCCACCGCTGCCTTGATGCGCAGATCGTCTGTTGCAACGATGACGTCGGCCAAGTTCTCTGCACATGTTACGCGCTCATAAACGCGAACGATCATCGGCTTTCCCTGGATGTCCTTCAACGGCTTTCCCGGCAGTCTTGTCGACGCATAGCGCGCGGGAATGACGCAGAGCACACGTAATCTTTCTTCACTTTCGGCATGCATGGCCGAGCCCCTTCCTCTTTCTCGTTTTATCACAATCGAATGCCCTCGTCAAACCTCAAAGTTCCCTATCCTTATCTCGCCGCGCTTCTTCCAAGCGGTGCGGAATGCGTTCTTCAAGAGGCGATGGATGTCATCGGCACCCTTTTGGAAGGTGACTTCGACACAGATAACGTAGATGGGCACACGGTTCTTCTTCTCGCTCTCCCGAACAGCGTCTGCCGGAATCTTGACCGCGTCCTTTTCCGTCACAACGATGGCATCAACGCCGACGCGCTCCGACTGATCAAAGACATCCTTCATCTCGCTCATCGCGTAATCATGATGATCGGGGTAGCGCAGGCTCTCGATGATGATGGCACCGAGGTCTGCAAGCGTCTGTTCAAAGGATGCGGGGTTGCCGATGGCGGAGACCGCGACGACGCGCTTTCCGCGCATCTCCTTGCTGTCGATGCCGTCGCCTGCAATATTTTGATACCACTCAGCGAGCGGGATGAAACAGCGCGGCTGATGGACGCTTTCGACGAGGTATGCGTTCTTGTTGTACCTTTCGATCGTGTCCTTGATGTAGTCGCAGGCGCCTTCTGCTGCCTGGTCGACCTTGGTCAAGAGGCAGACGTCCGCACGATTGATGTGCGAGACAGGCTCTCGCGACGAGCCGCGCGGGAGCATATGCCCGTTGCCGAAGACGTTGACCGCATCGACGAGCAGGATGTCGAGGTCGCGCGCCAGCTGCCAGTGCTGATAGCCGTCGTCAAGAATCGCGACTTCGGCGCCAAAGTGCTCGATCGCATAGCGTCCAGTCTTCGCGCGTTCTGCACCGATGAGCACGGGGACATTCGGCAGATGCTTGGCAAGCATATAGGCTTCGTCGCCCGCCTCCGCTGCATCCATGTAAAGGCGCTCACCGTCGGAGACAATGCCGACTTCGCCGTGCCACTTGGCGCGGTAACCGCGGTTTAAGATGACGACGCGATAGCCCATGTCGCGAATGTCCCGCGCTAAGCGCTGCGCCGTTGGAGTCTTGCCCGTGCCGCCGACCGTGACATTGCCGAGGCTGATGACGAAGCAGCCGAGATCCTGCGTGCGGAAAAGCCCCATGCGATAGCCGAGAAGCTTCAAATTGACAAGCCCGCCGTAGACCAGTGATATCATCCAGAGAAGTGCCATAAAGAGATGGAGGAAAACACCGTGAATCTCGCGGCTGTGCACGACGAGATCGATGAAGTACGTCTGGAAGTTCGTGATCTTCTCTGTCGAGCGGATGCGGTAGGCATTTTCCGGCAGAGATTCGTATGCCGTCAGCATGTCGCGGAGAATCTTAGCAGATTTCAGCGAAGCGCCCTTATTCTCCCGAACGATAGCGAGCGTCTCCGCTTCCATCTTCGCACGGTGCTCCTTATCGTCGAAAAGACGAACGATTTCATCGCGCAGCTCCTTATCATCGTAAACGGTAATGCAGGCGCTGCGCTTGGAAAAGAGTGCGTGTGTATCCTTGAAGTTGAACATATTGTGCCCGACGACGATGGCCTTGCCATGTGCCGCAGGCTCCAGGATATTATGACCGCCGTGTGCGACGAGCGAACCGCCGACGTAAACGACATCGCCGATGGCATAGACCTTGCCGAGCTCGCCAATCGTATCGAGGATGACGACATCTGCCGCCTCCGCCATCTCACCCTTTTGAAGCGCCGTACGCCTGGCACAGGTAAAGCCGGCATTCTTTACGAGGTGCACGATCTCTGTTACGCGGAGAAGTTCGCGTGGCGCAATGACGAGAGCCGCTTTCGGATGCTTTTCCCGAACCCCTTTGAACGCCTTTAAGATATACGCCTCCTCACCGCGGTGCGTCGAGCCTGCGAGGAGGATGCCGTCACTTCCCTCGAGATGCATGCTCTTTAAGAGCATCTTCTTTTCCTTCGGCGTAACATCTGTATACGTCTGGTCAAACTTCGTATTGCCCGTGACCGTGACAAGCTCTTCCGGTGCACCGAGTCGCTTGATGTAATCGGCATCGATGGGCGACTGCATGGCGAACATCTTCACCGTATCAATCATGTCGCGAAGCAGGCTGTGAAGGTATTTGTAACGACGAACGCTCTTATCGCTGATGCGCCCGTTGACCATCATGACCGGGATGTGAATCCTGCGTGCCGTCTTCAAGAAATTCGGCCAAAGCTCTGTTTCAACGGGCAGAAAGACGCGCGGACGAATGCGCTTTAGGGACATGACCTGCAAGCCATGGAAGGTCAAGCGGGAAGTAAATGATCGCATCCGCGTCTTTGATGATGCGGTTTGCCATTTCATAGCCGGACGTCGTAACGACGGAGATGAGAATCGGGCTGCGCTGGAACTCCTTCCGAAATTCCTTGATCAGCGGGCTCGCCGCAACGATTTCACCAACCGATGCCGCATGTACCCAGATGGCATTCTTCTTTTCTACCTTATCGAGCTTGTGCTCCGGAAAGAAACCGAGACTCTGGCGAATGCGCTCGACAAAGCCCCTCTCGCGCACGGAGCGGACGAGAAAGACCGGAACGATGAGCACAACGACGATGACTGCCGCAAGGTTGTATAGTAGCTGCATGAATCTTCCTTTCCGCGTTACTCTCTCATTTCCTGCTCTTTTTCCTGTCCGTCCATGCCAAACTGTATCTGATAGAGGTGACTGTAAAGCCCGCCCGCCTTTAAGAGCGCTTCGTGCGTGCCGTGCTCGACAACCTGTCCCGCGTCGATGACATAGATGTGATCGGCTTCAAAGATCGTCGAGAGCCGATGTGCGATGACAAACGACGTACGGCCGACCATAAGGTGATCGAGTGCTGCCTGCACGATCTTCTCGCTCTCCGTATCGAGTGCAGAAGTCGCTTCGTCGAGAATCAGAATGCGCGGATTTTTGAGAATCGCACGCGCGATCGCGATGCGCTGCCGCTGTCCCCCCGACAGATTCAGCCCGCGCTCACCGATTCGCGTGTCATAGCCCTGCGGGAGCTCGTGAATAAATCCATCCGCATTTGCCGCTTTCGCCGCCGTCTCGACTTCCTGATTGGTCGCATCAAGGCGGCCGTAGCGGATGTTCTCCCGCACCGTCGTCGAAAAAAGCATCGTTTCCTGCGGCACAATGCCGATTTGGTCGCGCAGCGAAGCGACGGTGACATCGCGGATATCCATGCCGTCAACCTTGATGGCTCCCTCCGTCACCTCGTAAAAGCGCGGGATGAGATTGGCAATCGTCGACTTGCCGGCGCCGGAAGGACCCACAAAGGCGATCATCTCGCCCGGGCGTGCCTCGAGCGAGACATTCCTCAGTGCAAACTGTCCAGCCTTATAGCTGAAGGAGACATGGTCAAACTCGACATGTCCCGTTGTCTCCGGCAGAATCTTCGCCTTTGGCTTATCGGTAATCGTTTCCTTTAAGTCGATGACATCGAAAACACGGTCGACTGCCGCCATCGCCCGCTGCATGTTGCCGTAAACGCGGGAAAGACGCTTGACAGGATTGGCAAGATTGACCGCATAGGTCAGGAATGCGACGAGTGCGCCTGCCGTCATCACGCCATTGACCACTTGATAGCCGCCGAACCAGATGATGAGCGTGACAGAGATCGCTGCGAGAAACTCGACCGACGGCGTCAAGAGACTCGTAAGCTGGACGTTCTTCATAACCGCTTGAAAGTTCAGGTCGTTTTGCCTGCAAAAGCGGTTGATTTCATAATCCTCGCGGACGAAAGACTTCACGACGCGGATGGAGGAAATACTTTCCTGAAGAAGTGATGTGATGTCCGCCAAACGCTCCTGTATGACCGTGCCATTGCGCTTGAGTTTTCTGCCAAAAATCTTCATCGCCTGCCCGACGAGAGGGATGACGATAAGCGTTAAGAGAGAGAGCTTCCAGTCGAGAATGAACATGAAGACGATAGAGCCGATGAGAATCGAACCTTCCGTCACCATCTCGATGAGCTGTTCAACAAGCGCCGACTGAATGGACTGTACATCATTCGTGATAAAGCTCATCGTCTCGCCCGTCTGATGACGGTCAAAGTACGCCATCGGCATGCGCTGGAACTTGCGGAACATAACTTCGCGGACGTCGATGATGACCTTTTCGCCGATGTAGGAGACAAGATAAGACTGCCCATAGTAGAAGATACCACGCAGGAGAAAGACGACGACGATGCCGATACAGATGAGGTTCAGCATCGCCATATCCTTGTCGGCGAGAACCTTGTCGATCATATCCTTGATGATCCAAGGCAGATAGAGGTTCGCCGCCGCTGCCATGATAATGCAGAAGACGGCAAAGATAAACCGCTTCACATACGGCCGCATATATTTGAGCAGTCGCTTGTAATTTTTTTCATGAGGTCTCTTTGCTCCTAAAAATCATTTGTGCGATTTCTCTCGGCACAGGCAAGAATCTTTTGTGCGATACGCTCCGCTGCACCCGAAGGGCCAAGGCGCTCTGCCGCCCGGCGAAGCTCAGCTTGGACGCGGGCGCGCGCCGGCTCTCCCTTGTACAACTTTAATGTTTCCTCAGCGATTCGCTCCGGCGTGACCTCGCCCTGCAGCAGCTCGGGCTGAAACTTATGCCCTGCAAGGATATTCGGCAGCGTAAAGGCATCCACGTGAACGAGCGACCTGCCGATCAGGTAATTGAGGAAACGGAGCTTATAGAGCGAGACGCAAGGCGACTCCATCAGGCAGGCTTCCATGACGACCGTCCCGCTCGTCGCAATCGCAGCATCTGCGAGCCCCATCAGTGCATAGCGGTTTTCATGGACGAGCCTTACCGGAACGTCCGTTTCTTCCGTCATCATCTCAATTCGCTGCGCGAGATTTTCCTTTCCGACTGGAAGAAAGAATTTTGTCTCGGGGCGCTTCTTTAGAAGGAGTTTGGCTGCGCCGAGCATAGCGGGAAGGAGAAGCTCGATCTCCTGCTTTCTGCTTCCCGGCATGAGCAAGATGATGTGCTCATGCGCCGAAACGCCGAAGAAGGCACGCGCCTTCTCTGGCGGAAGTTCCGCCTTCACACTGTCGACGAGCGGGTTGCCGACAAAGGAAATCCTTGCCTTTGCCTTTTGATACGGCAAAAGTTCATGCGGAAAAATCGCGACAAATTCATCGGCAATCGCAGCGCATGTTCTTGCGCGCCCCTTGCGCCATGCCCATGCAGATGGCGGAATGTAGGGAAAAAGACAGGAATGCCCAGCGCTTTGGCACGCTTTTGCCAGCCGCCAGTTAAAATCCGGATAGTCGATGAGGACAAGCAGATCGGGGCGCTCTTTGCGCATGAACGCAGTAAGGTCATCGAGCAGCCCTTTCAGTCGCCGAAGATTCTTCAGAACCTCCAGGATTCCCATGACGTTATAGTCGGCAAAATTCCGAACGATACGCACACCTGCCGCCGCCATTTTTCTCACCGCCGAAACCGATGAGTTCTGTCTCCGGCGCGAGAGAAAAGGACAGCACGTGCCAGCTCTTCACCGTGAAGGTCGCCCGAAACTTCGCCCGCCGACAACATGATCTTCATCGCACGGCTCCTTCCCCCAACGCATGAAATTCGCTTTGCACAATAAAATACGTAAAAGACGCGATGCCAAAATGGCAGGCCGCGCCTTTTGCTTTAGAAATTCTCCCGTCTTCTTGCAGCGTATCTCATCATCGTACATTCACTTTTATCTGTCCTGCCGGCAACGGTCAGATCGCCACGATAGCAATGTCTTTTTCATCTGCCAGCTTGATGAACTCCTCGCGTTCGACGAGAAGGGTCTTGCTCGCCTCGATGGCAAGTGCTTTGCAGCCGCTTGCAATCATGGTCTTCAGCGTTTCCAGCCCTACCGTCGGCACATCAAAGCGATCATCCTGCGCCGGCTTTGCAACTTTGACGACGACTGCGCCGCCGCGGGCGAGTTCTCCCCCGCGCTTGATGCAGGCATCCGTTCCCTCGATGGCCTCGAGCGCCATGATGGCAAGATCCTGACGACGACCGTCTGTCCGACATCAAGGCGGCCGAGCTCCTTTGCCATGCGGAAACCAAACTCCATATCCTTTCGCTCCGCTTCCGACGGCTCACGTGCACTCAGCTGTCCGCGCGACGGCATGAGCGAGCGAATGAGTATCGTCTGGTCAAAGACCTCTGCGCCCGCCTTTGCAAGTTCTCGGATAAATGCCATCATGATCGTGTCGTCATTTCGGTCGGGAAGCATCATGATGAGCTGAAGGGCACGTGCATCCGCTTCAATCTCTCCCGAAAAGAGAAGCTCCTTCGTGACCTTGCCGATCATCGTGACCTTCTTGAGGTCATTGGCCTGCAAATACTTGATGAGTGTATCGAGCTGACCGATAGAAATCTCTTCGTAATGCGGCGCCACTTCTTTCAGTTCCTTGTCGGCATTCGGCAAGAGTGCGATAGCATAAACTTCGTAACCATGCTTCTTCGCCGCGCGTGTACATTCAACCGGCAGCTTTCCTGCGCCGGCAAGTAATCCGATACGTTCCATGTATTTATTTCCTCTCCAAGGTGCATAAAGGCGCTGCTGTTAATCTTTTTCCCTATCCCTGCGTTCGCGGCAGATGCCGCGTTCCGCATTGCGGAGGAAGCGCAGAAGATGCTCGACCTCTTCGCAGTTATCGACTTCCTGCTCAATGAGATTGATCGCCTGTTTAAGCGTCAGCCCCGAACGATACAGCAGTTTGTACGCCTGCTTGATGGCACGGCGCGACGCCTGCGGAATACCGGCGCGCGATATGCCGACAGCATTTAGCCCGACGACTTTTGCAGGATGCCCATCGACAATCGTATACGGAACGACATCCTGCGTGAGCTTTGCCATACCGCCGACCATCGCATTGCGCCCGATCTTGACGAATTGATGGACGCCCGCCATACCACCGATGACGACGCGGTCTTCAACGACGGCATGACCGGCTAGACTTGCGACATTGGACATGATGACATGGTTGCCGACGACGCAGTTATGCGCCACATGAGTCAATGCCATGAGGAGGCAGTCATTGCCCACGCGGGTCTCCTCGCCTTCGCCGGTCGCACGATGAATCGTCACACCCTCGCGAATCGTCGTGCGGTCTCCGATGATAGTATAGCTCTTCTCGCCCTTAAACTTCAGATCCTGCGGGTCTTCTCCAATCGAAGCCCCTTGGAAGATCTTACAGTCCCTGCCGATACGCGTCCAGCCGCTGATGACGACATGCGGCCCTATCTTCGTCCCCTCTTCTATCTCGACGTGTTCGCCGATGACGGAATATGGACCGATCTCCACATTCTTCTCAATGTGTGCGCCCGGTGATACGACCGCTGTTTCGTGTATATATGCAATCACTTTGCTTTCCATACCCATGTATTCCAACTCCTTATCGAGTGCAGCCGGCTGCCGATCAACAAAGCCGCCACTCAACCACTTTCCCTTTACAGTCTGAAAAAAGGGCGAAAGTTTCTCATTTGAAATACTGTCAGATTTCGTGGTTTTCAGGGTGGAATGTCGAATATATTAGAATATCTCGCCGATTTCCGTCACTATCACATATTTTTCTTCTCTTTTTCAGAGCAAATTTAAAAATCTGCCGAAGCGACAAGATCATCATTGACATACCCGTCACAGTGAAGAAGTCCAAAATCACCGCGCACGCGAATGAGCTTTGCCTTTGTGATAAGCTGATCGCCGGGGATAACAGGCTTTTTGAATTTGACGTGTTCCATGCCGCCAAAAAGCGCAATCTTGCCGCGGTGTTCCTCTGCATAGAGCATCGCAATGCCGCCGACCTGCGCCATCGCCTCCAAAATGAGAACGCCCGGCATGATCGGATGATCGGGAAATGCCCGAGAAACTGCGGCTCGTTCATCGTGATATTTTTGACGCCCGTCGCGGATTCAAACGGCTTGATCTCAAGGATGCGATCGACGAGAAGCATCGGCGGACGATGTGGAAGAATCTTCTTGATTTCATTGATATCGAGTTGCATGGCATTTCCTCTTTTCTCCGCGGTCACCCGCAGTTTCTTTTAGCTCTCTATTTGATACGCGCCCGACCTTGCTGCTTCGATCTTCTTAGCAAGCGCTGTATTGAGCGCATGCCCCGATGCAACAGCGATGATATGCCCGCGGACAATGCCCGCAAGCCGTATATCTCCGATGACATCAAGGATCTTATGGCGGACAAGCTCATCGTCAAAGTGCAGGGGATTGACCCAGCCTTCATCGTTATAGACGATCACGCTCTCAAGCGTACCGCCAAGACCGAGCCCCATCTCGTGAAGCTTCTTAATCTCCCCTTCATAGGCGATCGTCCGCGCGGGCGCAATCTCCTTCTCATAGACATCTTCTCTTACATGAAAATCCTCGTATTCAATGCCTATGAGTTTATGCGGATTAATCGAAGTAAAACTGACCCGGAGACCATCGTAGGGAAGCGCCATGACGAAGCGTCCTGCCGCCTCATCATCGATGCGGTAAATCCGATCGATGACCCGTTCCTTGCGCGCAGCGTCCTGCTCCTTTCGCCCTGCTCTTTTCAGCAGGCGGAAGAACGTCAGCGATGCGCCGTCGGCGACCGGCGGTTCTTCCGCATCGAGTTCAACAAAGGCATTGTCAATCGCCAGCGCATGAAACGCGCTCATCAAATGCTCGATGGTACAGACTTCAAGGCCGCCCGCGCTGATTGTCGTCGCGCGAAGCGTCGATGTGACGTTTTCTGCTCGTGCAGGAATCAAAGCGCCTGCCTTATCCATCCGACGAAAGACGATGCCGGTTTCCGCAGGCGCCGGCTTTATGGCGAGATGCACTTCGCGGCCAGAGTGCAGCCCAACGCCCGCATAGGCGACCTCGCGTGCGAGTGTCACTTGTTTTTGCAAATCCCTACCTCCACTGCCTTGGGAAATTTTTATCGTTATTTCTCATACTTTTGCACTTCCACGGCAACGACTGTCGCCGGCAGAAATATCCGTACTCTGCATTTTATACAGACCTTTTTCGGGGATTTTCCCGAGACCGTATCTTATTTTACATAAAAACACGCCCCTTTGCAAGGGACGCATTCCTTTCGATATCTATTTCCGCCTTTTATGAAAAAATTCTCTTATTACTTCGCAGGATTTTACTTCGCAGGATTTTTTTGCTGATTCACATTTCCCATCGTCGCCACAATCGTATCACGAATGAGCTTTGCATATGCCTTCTGCCCCTCTGCATTCGGATGTATGCCGTCGGAAACAAGCCACTCAGGGTGCTGGCGAATCAGACTGTACCAATCGACGACGGTGACGCTTGGATACGTCTCGGGGATATGTGAAATATATGCGTTATTCGTGTCCTGCCATTTCAGATGCGGCCCATAAACATTCACCCAAAAAATATGGCGATCCTTTTCCTGTGTCAGATAATCAAGCAGAGCCACCGTCTGTTCCTCGTAACGTGCATACCCAGAAACCGGACCATTCGTACCGAGCGAGATAACGACGACCTTGCCGAGTCTTCCCTGTGCGGCAAAACTCTGCGCGACCTCAAGCCCGCCGCCGACGTAACGCGAGGTCTTAGCATCGATGGCAGCGTTTGGAAGATCTGCCGCAAGCGCCCCGGCAGACCCCAGCATGACAGAGTCGCCAATGCAAGTAACGCCGACAAGCGCCGCTTCCCCGCGTGCCTGTGCTGCCTGCCGCGCATTTTCCGCAGCTTCTGCATTCTGCATCTTACCGCCGTCGATAAACTTCTTTGCATTTTCTGCCATCTCTTGGCGAAGTGCATCCTGGTCGGTATGCATGTCCTTTGAATAGGCGACTTCGATACCGCCATAAACAAAGAGAACGATACCTGCCAGTGTTGCAAGTGAAAACGCAATGCGCTTCATAAAGAAGAAGTTCGCGCGCGGCAGACGAAACTTCGTCACAAGCTCACTGACAGCGTCCGACCAGACGGTAAGAACGAGGATCAGCGCAAGCTCAAGCACAGGCGCATAAACGGCCTGATTCCAACCGTAAATGGCAAAGAGATAGAGTACCGGATACTGCCAGAGAAAGATGCCATAAGATTTCCTGCCAATCCAGCAGAAAATCTTATTTTTGAAAAAGGCACCGATGCCGATGGAAGGATTGCCAATGACAGCAACGAGGAGCAGAAAGGGGAGCGTCAGAACGAGCATACCGCCGCGATAGACGATGGGATTTTCTCCGTCGAGAAAGATATATGCTGCTGCCGATATGCCGAAGGCAAGGAAAACACCGAACCATGCCAGTGGTTTATAACCCCTTCTATGATAACTGCCTGCATGGATAAGTCCGAGCACGACGCCGAAAAGTATCGCGTAGATGCGCGTATCCGTACCGTAATAAAGGCGCGTAATATCGAAGTTTTGGTAGTAGAAATACGGCATGAGCGCAGCAGACGCCGCACCGAGCATGAGAATAAGCAATATGCCAAGCGCCGCCCGACGAGCTTCCGACCGACAATATAGATGCCGAAAATGACAGGGAAGATGAGATAGAATTGAAGGACGATGCCGATAAACCAGAGATGCGTAAACGGTGAGACATTCGCCATACGCGCGAAATAATCGGCGTTCTGTCCAATCTGCCACCAATTATTGTAGCCGAGAAGGACGGACATCACTTCCTTATGAATGCTGCCGACTGCCATCGGTGCAAGGAAATGATAAGCGCCGATGGTCGTCAAGATCACAAGGATGAGAGATGGATAAATGCGCAGGATTCGCTTCTTATAGTAGCCAAAAAGCGAAAAACAATCCCTTGCGTGCGCCCGCTCACTCGTATAAGCGAGAAGATAACCTGTCAGCACGAAAAAGAGCGAGACCCCGAGATAGCCGCCCCTAACCGTCATCGGAAACATATGAAACAGAGTAATGCCGATAATGGCAAAGGCGCGAAGTACGTCAAGCCCTACAATGCGATCATTTCTCCGAGAGATCATGCGGGAGATGGAACGAGGAAGCGAATTTGAAATAGCCATAGAAGACATTCACCTAAAAACATCTGCAAAAATCGAACAAGACAAGAAAATATTTTTATCGCTTGAGACCACTTCCCGTCATAGGAAGAACGACGCGATAATTATCGGGCTTTCCGTCCTTAAAGAACTTCAGCGCGCCGGCAAGAGCTGCTGCCGAACTCAATTCGACATAAACGCCGTGCGAGCCAAGGAGCTTCTTTGCCGCAAGGATGTCCTTATCCTCGACCGTAACGACATCGCCGAACGACGATTTGATCGCATGCACCATGCTCTTGATTCGCTTGGGCTCTTCTATGCGGAGCGCGTCTGCAATCGTCTGCTTCTTCTCCTTTGGCGGCTCCTCTTTGAACGCTTCATACAACGGTGCACACTTTGACGACTGCACGGCGATAAAACGAGGAAATCGCCCGATCTCCATAAAGCCGAAAAACAGACCGATGAGCAGCGTGCCATTGCCGACGGGAAGGACGACATAGTCAGGCACATGACCGCTAAACTGTTCGTACATCTCATGTGCCATGCTCTTCATACCTTCAAAGAAAAGCGGATTGTAGACATGGGATGCATAGTAGGCGTCCCCGAGATTTTGTTTGACGGCGGCACACGCCCGCATGCGTCCATTGGGAACCTTGTGAATCTTTGCGCCGTACGCTTCGATCTGCGCAACGGTTTCCGTCGAGCTGTCGTCCGGCACATAGACCGTGCAGTCGATGCCCGCCGCAGCAGCATAGGCCGCCATAGCAGCTCCAGCATTGCCTGCCGAATCCAGCGCGATCTTTTCAATGCCGCTCGCCTTGATGGCATTGACGAGTGTCTTTGCCCCGCGATCTTTAAAAGAGCCCGTCGGCTGCAGGTTCTCAAGCTTCAGAAAGAATTCCTTTCCCTCTGCCTCGATGGGAAGAATGGGCGTCACAAAGTTGCCGAGCGTGATGGGTTCAGGAATTTCCTCCCCTGGGTTGCGGTGCAGATGGAAAAGTCCGCCGCACTCGCAGCAATAAGAATGACTGTTAATGGGGTATTCTTTTTTACATTTTTCACAATAAAAATACATATCAAAAACCTCCGCATACAACTACTTTCTAGTTTACTCCATTTAGAAATTCATTGCAAATATTTCCTATTTATATTTTATAAGGTAACATGCAGCAAAACGGTTTTGTATACTTGCAGTTTTTATACTTTCCTGCTACAATAGCCAATACATTTGACGGAAATAAACGCTATTGACATCGAAGACGAAATGACCGCTCATCCTTGTCCATTTAACGATAGCCATTCCGATCCTTATTTTTCTTGGTTCTCTATAAGGAGGTATCGGTTTGGAGGAAATGCCCAGTCTCTCCCAACTCGCATGCTTTGTCGCTTACGGGCACACAGGCAATTTTACGCAGGCTGCACAGAAGGCAAATATCACGCAGTCGGCGTTCAGCGCACAGATCAAAAGACTCGAGACGACGCTCGGCATCACTCTTATTCGCCGCTCCCACCGCGGAAGCGAGCTGACCCCTGCGGGAAAAGAATTCCTGCCAAAAGTTGAAAACTGGCTGAACGAACTGCACCAGATGATCGTCGATCTTAAATTAAAGGCGAATACCAATGCCATCGAACTCAATGTCGGCATTTTGAGCACCTTAGGCGATGTACAGATGAATGCACACATCGCCCATTTCGAGCGCGAAAATAAAAAACTGCGCTTCAACGTCTTCGACCTTGAGGACAGTGAACTTCGGGCAGCACTCACCGAAGGCAAGCTCGATGTCGCTTCGACATACCTCAGTACGGATGAAGATGCTGCAGGTAATCCGCCGGATACATCGGCCTCCGATGATTTTACCATTCGCCACTTCTCCTATGATACGATGGTCTTTTATGCACCGCTCCTCTCCCCTAAAGAGAATCTGACACGGGAAGACCTCGCTTTGTATCCCATGGTCTACTACGTTCGGCACAGTCTCATGCACCGCCTCATGCAGACATACTTTAAAAATATGGAGACGCCAAAACCCGCCGCGCACCTTTCTACGCCGTATGCCATGATGATGTACTGTGAACAGACGCCCGCCGGTGCACTTCTTCCCGACCGCCTTCTCCGCGCGATGGGACGCAAAACGGGTTGGGCAGAGCTTGAAAATCCGCTTCGACTCGATGCAAGTCTCATTTATCGAAAAAATAGTCCCAAGAAAAATATCATCGATATCTACGTTTCCCATGTCTTAAAATCATTTCAGCAAAATTTGTATTAAAACAAGAAGAAGAGCGAACAAAGATACCGGTTATCTTCTTTTGAGATAATTGGTATCTTTTTTTTGCGCTATACAAGTCCCAGCAGGGCTCCTATAATCAAAAACCATCGTTTCTCCTTTATGAGCACTAACATTCCCACGGGAGACGCGAAAATCATTCATATTCAAAAACTTCCACGCCCCCTAGAAATAGCGTCGGGCAAAAGAAAGGACTGCATTTATTCCATGGCAACTACAGAGGAAAGCACAAAGCTTTGGACGAAGGGATTCATTCTTGATACCTTAGTCAACTTCCTCATCTACATCATCTATTACATGCTGATGGTCATCATCGCATCGGAGGCGATTCACAGCCTTGGCGCTTCCATGAGCGAAGCGGGGCTTGCCTCCGGCATCTTTATCCTCGGCACGCTCCTCGCCCGCGTCTTTGCCGGTCGTTCGATCGAACTTTACGGCAGAAAGAAAATGCTCTATGCCGGTATTATCTTCTACCTCGTGACGACGGCCATGTACTTCCTCATCCATTCGATCGGCATGCTCTATCTCGTCCGCGCACTAAACGGCATTGGCTACGGCGTCGCATCGACGGCAACGAGTACCATCGTCTCGACGATGATTCCGTCGGCACGCCGCGGTGAGGGCGTCAACTACTACGCGCTCTCGATGAGTCTCGCAGCTGCCATCGGTCCTTTCATCGGCATGATTTTACAGCAAATCGTTCCCTTCAACGACATCGTCATTTTCTCCCTCGCCATGATCGTGATCTGCCTTGTAGCTGTCGCTGTCATGCACGTTCAGGAGTTTGAACTCACGGAAGAGCACCGCAAAGAACTCCAGGCCTTCCATATTCAAAACTTCCTCGAACCAAAGGTCGCAGGCATTTCCATCGTCGCTTCATCGTCGCCGTCTGCTATTCGAGCGTTCTTTCCTTCCTAGCATCTTATGCAGAAAACCTTGGACTTCTTACAGCAGGTACGCTCTTTTTCGTCGTCTATGCACTCGTCATCACGCTCGCTCGGCCTGTGGCAGGTGTTCTCTTTCGACCGCAAGGGCGAGGATTTCGTCATGTATCCGACCTATGCCTGCCTTGCCATCGGTCTCTTCCTTCTCGCGATGACGACGCATAGCTGGATGATGCTCCTCGCGGGCGTCTTTGTCGGCCTTGGTTACGGAACCTTTATGTCAAACGGTCAGGCAATCTGCATCCATCTCGTCAAAGAATTCCGCATCGGTGTTGCCGTCTCGACCTACTTTGTCGCACTTGACCTCGGGCTCGGTGTAGGACCGTATGTCCTCGGCGCACTCAAGGACAGCATCGGCTTCTCCGGCATCTATGTCTTGACAGGCATCGGCGCAGTCTTCAGCGCGATTCTCTATTACCTCATCTATGCACGCGGCCGCGATGCAAAGAAAGCAGCACTTGCTGCCGAGCTTGCAAAATAAAGCAGCAGCCTTTATTTTCCCTAAACAAAAACAGCGACAGAAACGTCGCTTTTTTGTTTACCTTACTTTTGTCGCTGCTTTGCCTGCCGGTTAATGACACAGCCTATTAGCAGCACGAGAAGCATCAGCGCAATCTTCAGCGGCAGCGCATAATCTGCCAGATATGCGCCGAGCGCCTTATCTTCCGTCATAAGCGTCGCCGCCGTCCAGCCGAGAATAGCAGCGCCTGCATAAATGAGCGCGGGCACTTTCATCAGGATCATAAGGAAGAGCTGCGCTCCAAAGAGCACGATGGGGATGGAAATCAAGAGACCGCAGAGGATGAGGCTCCACTTGCCTTCCGGCACGGTATTAGCGACGCCTGCCAGCGAAAGCACATTGTCAATGCTCATGATAAAATCCGCGATAAGAATCGTGCGAACCGCCGCAAAGAATGTCGTCGGCGCCGTGCCATGCATCCCATCAGCACTCTTATGATCTGTCAGCAGCTTTACTGCGATATAGAGCAGCAGTAAGCCGCCGATGAACTCAACATACGGCGTCGCGAGCAGCCCCGTCGCAAAGAGCGTGCAGCAGATGCGGATGAAGACCGCACCGAAGCCACCGACAAGAATCGCTCTGCCCCTATGATGATACGGAAGGTTCTTGCACGCGAGTGCAATGACAATGGCATTATCTCCCGAGAGCAAAAGATCGAGCAGCAGGATGCCCGTAAAGGCAGCGAGCCACTCTGGTGAAAACATCCCCGCCAAAAAAGTTCCCAACATGGTATCCATAAACAAACACTCCTTTCCCTCTATGAAAGCATCTTTCTTACTTTGCATAGAAAAGACCCTGCCCATGCCGCATAAAAGACGACACGAGCAGGGTCTTGCTTACTCATACGCTGACCGAACCAGGAAGAATCCGTATTGACGATAACCGGTCACTATGCTACTCCCCCTGCGGAAGTAATTTATCTGATGATAACATACCTCTTGCCGTTTGACAAGAGCAAAGTCTACGTTCGGGGGACATACCTGCGCCCCTATTGGAGCAAGGTGGCTGGTCTAAGTTTCAGCATCTATGCTATAATGCTTTGTGTCAGCAAAATGACATAGGACTCACAGCAGCCGAATCCATGCAGATAAACTGTGACGCTCCCTGCATCCCCGTCAGACAAAACGAACATAAATAAGGAGTTGACCCAATGGACACATCACTTCGTGCACCGATTCAAAAACGCCGTCTCTCGATACACCTCTTCATGAACTATCTGATTCACGGCATCGGACTTATCATTATCGCGCAGAACATGCAGAATCTAAGCGATGACTGGAACACGCCCATCAAGACCGTCTCCTTCGTCATCTCCGGCGTCGGCATGGGGCGCCTTCTCTCCTACCTTCTGACCGGTTACCTCGCCGACCGCCTCAGCCGCAAGCTCTTCATCTACATCGGCATGGGCTGCTACCTCATCTTCGCCCTAGGCATGGTCACAACGCCCCCCATCTACGTCGCTTACGGCTGTGCCATCCTCGCCGGCATCGCCAATGCTTCACTCGACGCCGGCACTTATACGACGCTCGTCGAAATCAACAACGGCAATGGCTGGTCAACCGTCTTTCTGAAGGCATTCATGTCTCTCGGTGAATTTATCCTGCCGCTTTTCATCGCCTTTCTCGCGAGTTCCGGCGCTTGGTACGGCTGGTCCTTTCCTCTTTCATGGCAGCACTCATCGTCATCAATGCCGTGCTTCTCATCCCCGTGAAGTTTCCAAACATTCACTATGAGAAAAAAAGGATGTAGCTAAAAAGGAGAATACACACTCTTGGCGCAAGAACATCGCAACAGTCGCGCTTGCTCTCTACGGCTATACCTCCATGGCGTTTATGATTTGGTACACGCAGTGGGTCACACTCTTTACAAAGACAGACCTCGGCTTTTCTGTCACAAATGCACAGTTTGTCATCTCTCTCTACAGTGTAGGCTCCATCACAGGCGTCATGGTTCTCTTCCTGCTGCTAAAGCGCGATATGCGCGAGCTTCCCATCATCCTGACCCTCAACATCATCGCAACCCTCGCGCTTGGCACCATTCTCTCATCGAACAATATCTTCGTCATTGATATCGCAAGCTTCATCTTTGGCTTCTCTGCTGCCGGCGGCATCATGCAGACAGGCCTCACGCTCTTCATGAAACTCTATCCCGCACATCGCGGCATGATCACAGGTGTCTACTATTTCTTCGGCGCCATCGCCTCTCTCACCGTACCGCTCATCTCGGGGCACTTCTCCACCATCTCTGCCCGCGCCGCCATCGAAGGTGACTTCGTCATCGGCATCATCGGCATCGCCTTGGGTGTCATCGTCGCCTTGCTCTCAAAACAAAAGATGTGGACCGGCTCCGGGCAAGTATAATACCCGCTCTGCAATATATTTTCTATACAGCAAAGACCGCGCAGCTGCGCGGTCTTTTATCTTTCCTATCGTTCTTACCTTATTTGCCGTTTGCTTCTTTAACCGCCTTGAGTTTCGGTCCCATGATACGCTTATACGACTCAACACCGGGCTGATTAAAGGCATCCACATCGGCGAGTTCACCTTCATAGGCAATGCTCATGGCGAGCATGTAGAGGAGTTCGCCGAGATGGTAGGCATTCAGCTCGGGAAGCGTGATGCACGCATTGTAACGCTTGTTGCCGGCGAGGGCATCAGCATTGGATTCCCTTGCCACTTCCAGAGCCTGTCCCATGGTGACGCCGCTGATGTCAGCGAGCTTCTGCGCTTCGGGGAAGACATTGGGAATCTCGATGTCGTTCTTCCAGTTTTCGATGCGAATGAACTGAATGACCTTGTTCAGCTTGCCCTGCTGATGCTGCTGTGTCTGCGCATGCATATCGGTCGTGCCGACGGCGACAACCGGTGTGCGGCCGTAGCAGACTTCCTTGCCCTCTTTATTGTACTGCTTGCCGAGCGATTCTGCGAGGAGCTGAATGTACCATTCAGAAACAGACTTCAGGTAGTCCCCGTAAGGCATCATGACCTCAATGTCGCGGCCGTGGCGCTCGGATGCTGCGAATTTCAATGCGGCGTTCAGCATGGCGGGATTTTGGAAAAGATCGTCCGCCTCCTGGCAGGCTTTGTCCATATCTCTCGCACCTTCAAGGAACTTTTCAATATCGAAATCCAATGCAGGCAGCGAGCGTCAAGCCGACGTCACAGAAGATGGAGAAAGCGGCCGCCGACGCCATCAGGAACAGCAAAGGTATCCCAGCCTTGTTCTGTCGCCAGCTTTTTGAGCAGCGTCGGCTTTTCCGTATTCGGGTCGGTGACGGCGACGACTTCGATATCGATATTCGCTTCCTTGCTGAGCGCGTCGTAGACCACCATGAAGTTCGACATGGTATCGAGTGTACCGCCGGACTTCGAGATGACGAGCAGGAGCACCTTGAGATTCTTCTTTTCATGCGAAGCGGAAATGCGTGCGAGATCCTTCATGTGATGGATGAGGTCGCCCGTCGCACGCGGGTCGATATTGTTGCCGCTGAAGTAGACGCGCGGATAACCGCCGCGCTCTTCCTTTGAAAGCTCGTTCCAATACGCGCCGCACTGCACATCGAAAAGCACCTTGTTGCCGAGGTAAGAGCCGCCGATGCCAAGCGAGATGACGACGTCTACATTATCCTTGACATGCTCGCCCAGTGCCTTGAGCTTTTTGATGGAAGCCGGACTGTTTAAATGCCCTTCCTCGATATAGGGGAAGCTGGGAAAAGAGCACCTTCTCAGGCTCGCCGTCTTTCGAAAGATGTGCGCGGATAAAGCCCTTATCCCGCATCACCTTCATGGCTTCATGCGCCTTCTTGAGGTCGCCTTCAAGATTTTTGAGATCCGCATCCGTGACCTTGCCTTCGCCGTAGAGATTTGCATAGTCAAAGGTAAAGCCGGACTTCAGTTTAAGACTCATGGAAAAACACTCCTTTTACATTCAAATAGGACATACGAAAAAAATATCGTGACATACTATCTGCTATTAGTATTCGCCGCACACACTGTTGATTCCTGTTATTTTTTTCAACTTACCAAGCACAAAAAACGATAGTTATCCTGCGCGCAGTTCTTCTATGCCGCGCGCCTTGACAAGCTGCCTGCGTGTCCAAAAGTAGGCGATGGCAAGCGGTATGCAGGAGCCGATCCATGCCATGGGATTGGCGAGACAGGCGCCGAGAAAACCGAGCCAGCCGCACAGGAAAATGGCAGCGCCTGCGCGCATGAGAAGCTCCATAACGCCCGCAATCGTCGGAACGACGCTTTGTCCAAGTCCCCTGCAGAGTATAGCGGAAGATAAAGAGCAGCGAGAGAATCCAATACGTTACACCGTTCACCGTCAAATACATCTTACCGTAGGAGATGACGTCCTCATGACCTGCCCCGACAAAAAGCCGCATGATGTCGCCGCCGAACGTAATGAGAAGTGCCCCGGCAAAGAAGCTGAAAGCGATACTCATATAGGCGCACTTTCGAACGCCCTCGATGATGCGGCGGAGATTCTTCGCGCCGTAGTTCTGCGCTGTATAAGCTGCCATGGCGATGCCAAACGACATCATCGGCATCATGGCAATGGATTCGATGCGCTGCGATGCTGCGTAGGATGCCACCGCTTCAGGGCCAAGCCCATTTAACACAACCTGCAGGATGATAGCACCGATGGCGATGATCGAACCTTGAAAGCCCATCGGAAGGGCGACTGCAAGATGCTTCTTATAGACAGAAAACGGCACGCAAAAGTCAGCACGCGTCACATGAAGCTGCGGCACATAGCGGCGAATATAGAAGAAAAACAGGATATTTCCGCAGATCTGTGCCGCAATCGTCGCGAGCGCCGCACCTGAAATGCCCCAGTGAAAGAGCCCGATGGCGATCGGCTCGAAGATGCAGTTCAGCCCAAGCCCGACCGCCTGGATAATCATCGGCCCTTTACTGTCACCGAGCGCTCGGACGATGTTCGCACCGAGCTGAATAAAGACAAACGCCGAGACACCGCCATAGATAAGGATGATAAAGCTGTAAGCACTCTCGATGATTTCGGGCGGTGTCTGCATGAGTACGAGAAACGGGTATAAGATGCAGGAGCCTAGCAAGGTAAAAAGAATCGATGCTGCGGCAGAAAGAACAATACAGGCCGCCGCACTCTGCCGGACGCCCCTTTCATCTCGCGCGCCGAATCGCTGCCCCGTGTAAATCGAAAGCCCGCTGGCAAAGCCGATGATGAAACCAAGCATCAGAAACATCAAAGGGCCTGCACTGCCGACAGCGAGCGAGTGCGTCGACCCCAAGAAACCGCCCGACGACCAGCGTATCGACGAAGGCAAAAAGCTGCTGCATGATATTTCCCGCAAGAAGCGGCAGAGTAAAGAGGAAGATGAGCTTGGCGGGGCTCCCTTCCGTCATATTTTTCGTCATTCCAGATACCTCGTCACGAGCGTCCGCAGGCGTTCCTGCAGCATCGTCACATTGCCGACGAGTGCATCCGCCTGCGGGCGCAGTTTCGTGTAATGAAAAACGGGATGATGCGGCACGAAGTAATCTGCGGGATATGGCGTCACATCAATGCCCTGCTTTTTGAAATTCAGTACGGCACGATGCATATGAAAGGCACTCGTGACAAGGAGCGGATGCGTCAGTCCTTTCTCACGGAGAATTTCCGCAGAAAAGCGGGCGTTCTGGCTCGTGTTAATGCTCTTTGTCTCAGCAAAAATCCTATCCTCCGGCATGCCGAGATCCATGAGAATGCGCCGCGCAATCTTCGCCTCTGCGCCCGTATCCTCATAGACCTGACCGCCTGAAAGCAAGATCGGCACATCGAGTTCCTTTGCCAGACGATAGGCTGTCAGCAACCGATTTGCCGGACTGGCACAAAGCGCTCCTTCGCCGCTGATATCCGGCGAGTCGCTCATCGCACCGCCGCCCAGCATGATGACGACATCTCCCGTGGGGTTGACGGGCGGCTGATACATCTCTTCCAGTGAACCGAGGAGCTTTTCTGAGACAAAGGTCGTGCAGAGAAGATAAAAGAGAAACGTGAGCACGAAAAGAAGCACCGCGGCTTTCCTTTCATACCGTTTCCGCCAGAGATAGATGCTCACGCCAAAGAGTGCAAGGATAAAGATGCCGGGCGGCAATACCCAGCTCGCGCCGAATTTTAGAAAATAAACCATGCATGTGCTCCAAATTTTCTGAAAGAAAGAGGATTTCTAAAAGAAAAAGAGAATTATAAAACATAGTGTATTCTACCAAAAAAGTCTTAAAATGAAAAGGAGAGTTCATTATGGCAGTATTAGAAGCAAAACCCGGACAGGCGACAGAGAAAGCCGGCGGCGCAGGCACCATCACCATCATCAAACTCCTTGGCGACGGCGAGCTTGACGGCAAGTGTGATATGTATGCAAAAAGTCATCATTCCGCCGCTTTGCTCCATCGGTGCCCATACGCACAAGGGCAATACCGAGACCTATCACATCCTGTCCGGCCGTGCCATCTACGACGACAATGGAAAGGAGATCGAGCTCAGTGCGGGCGCGACAACCTTCTGCCCAGACGGCGAACAGCACAGCATCAAGAATCCATCGACCACGGAAGACCTCGTCTTCATGGCACTGATCATCAAAAAATAAGAAAGACCGCCATACAAAAAGTGAAGGCAGCCTCCCGCTTGAGAAGGCCGCCTTCACTTTTTTATCTGTCATTTATTTAATGGTAATAAGCTCGTAACGGCGTGTGCCGACACCGATTTTTTCGCCGTGGATGAGGGTTTCTTCCCAGTTGCTCGTCGGTGTGCTGTCGAGGAGATGATCACCGTGCTTGTGGAAATCCGCCTTGGCTAGATTGTCGGCAAGCTGGCTGTTTGGCAGCGGCTCCATCTTTAGTGCAGCATCAACGCTCGCCTGATCGATGGCGACCGGGTCAAAGGATGCAAACATGCCGATATTCGGGATAATCGGTGCATCGTTTTCGCCGTGACAATCGCAGTTCGGGCTGATGTCACGGGCAATGTTGATATGAAAGTTCGGGCGATCCTGGACGACGGCCTGCGTGTACTCCGCCATCTTGCGGTCGAGCTGATCGTTCGCGTCAAAAGAATCGTTCGAGATAGCCGAAAATGCACAGGCACCGATGCAGCGGCCGCAGCCTTTGCAGATAGCGGGGTCGATGTATGCTTTGCCGGTGTCAGAGGAAATAGCATCCGAGCCGCATTCCTTGGCACATTTATGACAGGTACGGCAAAGCTCCGGATTGACGACGCACTTGCCCGAGGAGTGCTGTTCCATCTTGCCGGCGCGGCTGCCGGCTCCCATACCGAGGTTTTTCATCGCACCGCCAAAGCCCGTGAGCTCATGTCCCTTAAAGTGTGCAAGGCTGATGATGATGTCGGCGTCCATGACGGCGCGGCCGATCTTTGCCGTCTTGCAGATCTCAGCATTCTTGACGGGAACCTCAACGTCGTCCGTGCCCTTGAGACCATCGCCGATGATGATCTGACAGCCCGTCGTCGTCGGATTGAAGCCGTTGAGATTCGCGCAGTCCATATGCTCGAGCGCGTGCTTGCGGCTGCCGGGATAGAGCGTGTTGCAGTCGACGAGGAAGGGATAGCCTCCCTTTTCCTTGACGATGTCCGCGATAACCTTCGCATACTGTGGGCGCAGGAATCCAAGGTTGCCAAGTTCACCGAAGTGCATCTTGATGGCGACGAACTTTCCTTCCATATCGATTTTGCCCAGCCCCGCCGTCATGCAGAGCTTCTTGAGTTTCATGAGAAGACTCTGACCGAGCGGGGTGCGGAAGTCCGTGAAGTAAACTTTCGATTTTTCCATATTGCCCTCCTAAAAAGCAATTTTTCCTACAGACCGAGACTGCTCATGCCTCGTTTGCCGCCATTATAACCTTTTTCCCAAGGACTGACAAGATTAGACGGAGGAGACTTTCCTGCCATTCAGCCATGTGCCCAGTACCTCATACTCTTCATCAACGGCGACGAGGTCCGCACACTTTCCCTCGCGGATGCTCCCGATGACAGAGGCAAGCCCATAGCGGCGCGCCCCATTCAAACTGCCCATGTGGACGGCGGCGAGTGGTTCTTCGCCGAGCACTAAGATAAGGCGGCGGACTTCCGCCAAAACATTTGTCGTGCTCCCCGCCAGTGCACCGCTGTCCGTGCGCGCAATGCCGCCTCTAAGCGCTACATGCTCCTTGCCAAGCCGATAGTCGCCGTCCGGCATCCCCGTTGCAGAAATCGCATCGCTGATGAGTATGAGCTTGTCCTTTGATTTTGCGCGTCGAAGAATATCCATAGCAGGAAGACTGACGTGAATGCCGTCCGCGATGAGCTCGGCATACAGGCGGTCATCCGTCATGGCTTCGCCGAGCAGCATCGGCGCACGGTGGTGCATGGGGCTCATGCCGCAGTAAGTGTGAATCGCTGCATCTGCCCCAGCATCGACAGCGGCACGCGCCTCTTCGTACGTCGCGCTGGAATGTCCGATGGAAATGCGTACCCCTTGTGCGCGTGCCGTGCGGATGAATTCCGCTGCCCCCTGCTTTTCTGGCGCAACGGCAAGCGCACGGATAGGCCCCGCCGCCATGAGTTCTGAAAGTTCGTCAAGACTTAATTCCCGCAAAAGTTCTGCCGGATGTGCTCCGCGATGCTCCTCCGTGAGATACGGTCCCTCGACAAAGCTGCCGCGCGGGATGGCTGCGCCCTCTTTTGGCTGGTACGCGGCTAGGTTCCTGAGCGCAGCGAGAATTTTTTCCCACCTGTCCGTGACCGTCGTCGGCATATAGCTCGTCGTTCCACAGGAAGCAAGGTAACCACCGATGGTATCCAGCGCCTCAGGCGTTGCATCCATCGTATCGACACCAAGAGCGCCGTGAATATGCGTGTCGAAAAAACCGGGAAGCAGCCGCGCTCCTGCCTCTTCCACCTGCACGCCGCGCACCTTTGCTTCCCGATACGGCACGATTTCAAGAATCTTTCCGCCGCGCAAAAGAACGCAGGCTTCCTTTTGAATGCCGTCCTCGGCAAAGACTTCGTGCGCATAGAGCGCATGCTGTGTTTCCTTCATTTCCTGCATTTTTCCTCCGTTCTGCACATAAAGTTTCTTTTACTTTCTATTTTCGCCTCTTCTCTCTTTACTTCCTGCTCGATTTTTCTCCTATCCTGTGTATGCATAATAATTGACGATATTATGCCCGTTCTGCTATAATCTAAGGCACCAAAAAGAGAACTTTTCTCTCCCTATCCTCTTATTGACAAAACATCGACACAAGGAGTTTTCGCATGAGCAAGAAGACCTTTCCTCTGACCAAGGAACAGCTCGAAGAAATCATCAAAAAATATCCAACCCCTTTCCATATTTACGATGAAACGGCCATTCGCAAGAACATCCGCGCTCTAAAGCATGCCTTTTCGTGGGCGCCCGGTTTCCGCGAGCAATTTGCCGTAAAAGCTCTGCCAAACCCGCGCATCCTTCAGGTCGTTCATGAAGAAGGTGCCGGCACGGATAATTCCAGCCTAGCCGAACTCATCCTTTCCGAAAAGGCAGGGATAAAGGGCGAAGAAATTCTTCTGACGTCGAATGACACGCCTGCCGACGAATTTCAAAAGGCAATCGAGCTCGGTGCAATCATCAATCTAGACGACATCAGCCACATCGATTATCTCAAGGAAAATGCAGGTCTCCCAAAGGTTCTCTGTTTCCGCTACAACCCAGGCGACCTCGTCGAAGGCAACGATATCATCGGCAAGCCGAAAGAGGCGAAATACGGTCTCACACGCGACCAGATGTTTGAAGCCTATGCACGTGCACAGAAGATGGGCGTAAAGCGTTTTGGCCTTCATACGATGGTCGCATCAAACGAGCGCCGCCCCGAAGCCTTTTTACTGACAGCGACGATCATGTTTGATATGGCAATCGAGCTGAAGCATCGCCTCGGCATTGAAGTTGAGTTCATTAACCTAGGCGGCGGTTTCGGCATCCCCTACCGCCCTGAGGAAGAGCCGCTTGACCTCGATGCCATCGGCGAGGGCATCCACAAGCTCTACGACGAAAAGATGATTCCGGAGGGGCTTGGCAACACGCACATGATGACGGAGAGCGGCCGAGCCGTCACAGGGCCTGCCGGCTGGCTTGTCGCCACCGTCCTTCACGAGAAGAAGACGTACAAGGACTACATCGGACTTGACGCCTGCATGGCAAACCTCATGCGTCCCGCGATGTACGGCGCTTACCACCACATCACAGTCGCAGGCAAGGAAAGTGCACCGATCGATCACGTCTACGACATCACTGGCTCACTTTGTGAGAACAACGATAAGTTTGCCATCGACCGCAAGCTCCCGAAGATCGCGATTGGCGACCGCGTCATCATCCATGACACCGGTGCTCATGGCAGCGCGATGGGCTTCAACTATAATGGAAAGCTCTGGTGCGCAGAACTTCTCCTCCATGAGGATGGTTCTGTCGAGCTCATACGCCGTGCCCAAACGCTCGATGACTACTTTGCCACGCTGAAATTTCCAAACAGCATCATGTAACAGCATACGAACAAAAAAGCTCGGGTTATAGTTAGCCCGAGCTTTTTCATATAAATTTCAAAAATCCATTTGTTAGTCTCTTAGGAGGAACGCTCGATTCACAGCGGCCCGTTCCTCCTTCGTCATTGAAAAATATTCCTGTGCAATCGCTGTCACCCAGCTTCCATAAATCGGATTTGGCAGCATAAAATATCGTCTGCCCCAATCTTCCTTTGCTGCATCGACTGCCGTTTTTCGCGCCGAACTATCCCCGGAGGCAAGCGGAAAATCGCCGTAATTATCACCGAGATACGCGACGATTTCATGCGTCTCAGCAATTTTAGCAAAGCGCGCCTGTTTGCTCCCCGTATCTGTCAGCAGCAAAAGATGCGCGTCATCGACATTCGGAAAGCCAAGTGATTCAAGATTTGCCTTCGTTCCGTCATAATTGTACGCTGCACTTCGATTCGTCACATAAAACACCTCTGCACCGAGTGCGTGCAGCGCATCGAGAAAGTCCCTGGCGCCCGGCATCGCGGGCGATATCTTTCCGACAACGTGTGAACGCCACCAATTGCCATTTAACACGCCGTTTCCCGCAGCAACCGACGCTGCAAAATACCCGGTATTATCCAGCACAGTCTCATCACAGTCCACGACGACCGCGATCGGCTTACCATGCTTTCCCTCTCGCTCCTGTACTGCTGTCTCGACGCGGCTCAGTGCGCCATTATACGCCTGATAGCAAAGCGCCCGATATTCTGCCGCCCGCCGCATCCAAAGAAGTCCCATGACTTCTTCGTCCGCCATCTGCTGCGCACTGGCACGAGATTCTCCCTGCGCTGCTTGAGTGTGAGCCGCTCCTGCTGCAGCAAGGAAGGAAAGTGCCCAAAGTACAGCGACGAAACCATAGATTCTCTTCTTCATACTATCCTCATCAATCAATAACGGGGAAGCCTAGCGTGATTTCCTGTATGATGCCCTCTTTATTAACGACAAATGACATCGTCTCGTAATTATCACCGCCGATTACTTCGTAGGTATAAACGGTGACCGGCCGCCAGTTCACCTTTTTCTGCTGAACGCGTCCTTCCAAAACGCCGTTCACCTGCGGCGGTGCGGGCATGCCCAACACCCGGATTACCTGCTCGATCGGCTGCCCGACAGAAAAACCATGCTCTGTCTTTAATCCCGGTTCGCGCACAGAAACGCCCAAAACAAGATTTTGTCCCTCCTGATTCGGAATGCCGCGTACAATAAACTTATCCTTATAGGAATAGACAATGTTCTTTGGCTCATGCGGCCAATGCGTCCCGTCGACAGAATAGATATCCGTCGGCTCGCCGTAGACCTGAAGTACATAGTTCATCTCTGCTCCCATGCCAATGCCGCCAATGGTAAAATGAATCCGTCCCGCCTCTGCCGCTGAGGCAAGATGGGAAAAGGATGTAAGAAGTCCGATGATACCCATCATCCAAACGAATGCATTTCTTATCGACATTTTCATAAACATATCCCTTTCTTTCGGAAACGCAATGCATGGGAAAGAGCAGAAAGCAGCGCATCCAATTGTTCTTTCGTATGATCTGCCATTAAGGTCAAGCGGAGAATCGCCTTGCCATGCGCTACAGCAGGAAAGCGAATCGGCGTCAGATAGAAGCCTTTCGCCCAAAGAGCAGCGGCGATCTCCATCGCCTTTTCCTCACTGCCGATGGGGATGGGAAGGATGGCCGTCTCAGCACCCACGGGCAAACCGCATTTCTTCAGCCCTGCCTGCATATAACGGATGTTTTTCACAAGTTTATCATGCGCCGCTGTACTCTTTCCATTGCACAAAAAGCCGCATAAGCACGGGTGACGCAATAGGGAGAAAGAGAGGTTGAAAAGATATAGCTCCTCGCCTGATTGCGAAGATAGGTGCCGACAGCAGAACTTGAAAGGGCGAAACCGCCTTCACTGCCCATCGCCTTGCTGAGCGTACCGATGAGAATATCCGGCTGTGCCGAAGCGCCAAAATGCTCGACAATGCCCTTTCCCGTCCGCCCAATGACGCCAAGACCATGCGCGTCGTCAACGATGGTAAAGGCGCGATACTTTTTTGCAAGAGCGAGAAAGGCAGGAAGGTCAAGAATATCGCCGTCCATAGAAAAAACACCGTCAGAAACAAGTATCTTCTGCACGGCAGCTGATGTCCTTAGCTTTGTCTCCAGGTCTTCCATGTCCGCATGGCGATAAATCGTAACCTTCGCCCGCGCAAGACGACAGCCGTCGATGATACTCGCATGGTTCTTCTCGTCGGAAAAGATCTCCGCCTTTCTTCCAAGCGCCGATAAGACACCGACATTCGCTGTATACCCCGTGCTGAAAAGAACGGCAGACGGGACGCCAAAGAAAGAGCGAAGTTTTTCCTCAAGGCGTTCGTGTGCGGTAGAATTTCCGGTCGTCAGCCGAGAGCCGCCGGAACCTGCGCCAAGATTTTCCCATGCAGGCATTTTCCACTTCTTTTCGCCGAAAGACAAATAGTTCGATGAGGAAAAGAGCAGCATCCTGCGGCCATCCACCAAAGACACGGGAAGCTGCGGTGTCGAAAAGACATGCTGCTTCCGAAGGAGATGCTCGCTTTCCAGACGCGTCAATTCACTTTCGACGTAAGACGCTACCGCGTTTCTTGATTTTTCTGCTGCCGTCATGCTCTTTTCTCCACAATCCAAACCTTCTTATTCTGCAAATAGTCGATGCAGGCGGGGATCTCTTCCGGCGTTCCTGTATAGAGAAAGATACGCGCGCCCTTTGGACTTCCCATCTCTTTTAACCTCGTCACGCGCACATAACCTGTCTCCTTCGTCGCAACATAGCCCGTGACGTAGTCTGGATCATCGGAAATACAAAGCTCGGCAGAGATTCCGAGTGCATGAACGACCTTCGTAGCGAGTGCCAGTGCTTCACGAAAGTGCTGCTTGCCGCATGACGGTACCTTTGGCTGCTCCTTGTAATCCATGTAAGTGGCGCGTATGCCTCTGTCTTTATCGGCTTCAAGACGCGTCATTGTCTCAGGGTCGAGCAGAATCGCACCGCGCATATCGCTGGTTTCTGTAAGGAGCTGTACGACCTCTGCTGCACGTCTTATACCGAGCTTTTTCAAAAAATTTTCCATGAAGCTGAGTCCCTCGTTCGGCGTCTTCACTTCGACTGTCGAAACGGGAAGCGCTGGAATCTCCTCGATGACCTCATGAACACGTTCCATCTTCAAATGAATTTCATCGGGTTTTCCCTTAGCATGTCCAAGAGCCCGTTCTGTAAGCGCCGCAACTGCTGCCTTAAGATCCTGTTCATCCAGTATCCGCTCAGCACCTGAGATATGCCGTCCATTTTCTGATGCCCGCATCTTTAGACTGAAGACCATATGCCCACCTCACAAAAGATTTTTACAATAACAGCACAACTATTATAAAATCGTGAGCATATTACGTCAACTTTATATTTTATAATAGTTTACAATGCATCATAAAGACAGAAGAACGCCCATGCTAAAACACGGACGTTCTTTTATCTATAGGCTATTTCCTATCATCGCTCAGTGGGTCGGAATCTCAACGTCATCCAATATCCCAAGCAGTGCGGCGATTGCCATGCCGTAATTCGTCATAGATGTTTTGGCTGCCTTTGCTTCTTCAACGCGGGAAAGGACGTAGGCGCGGTTGAACATACAAGAACCACAGTGAATGATGAGGTCATAGGGGGTGAGATCTTTGGGAAAATCCTTGCCCGCTGTGATGTCGATATGCAGCGACGCGCCCAGTCTCTTTCTCAACAGTCTTGGCAGCTTAACTCTGCCGATATCTTCATGAAGCGGCTTATGTGTACAGGCTTCTGCGATGAGAATATGTGCATGTGCTGGAAGTTTTACAAGCGCTTCTGCTCCCTTTTTAAAGTAGTCCACATCGCCTTTATAGGCAGAAAAGAGAATGGAAAAAGAGGTAAGGCGCGTGCCCGCAGGCGTGAGCTTATGAACTTCACGAAAGACCTGCGAATCCGTAATGATGAGATGGGGTGGTGCAGCTAGACTCGCCAGCATCTGCGGAAGTTTATCGGTCGTACAGCTGTAGACGAGGCATTTTCTGTCGAGAAGCTCGCGCAGTGTCTGAACCTGCGGAAGAATCAGCCGCCCCTTTGGCGCCTGGATATCCTGCGGCATGACGAGAAGAACGGTCGAACCGCTTTCACAGACCCCCGCCGTGATGCGGCGTGCGCCAAAATCCTCGGGAAGTGCATGGGCGATGGCAGTGCGCAGCACATCGATGCCTTGTCCTGTCTTTGCACTGACTGAATAGAGACGCATGCCTGTCGCTGCTTCTATGCGTTTGGCAAGTGCGGCTGCATTCTCCCGCTCATCGATACGGCTGAGGACAGGAAGAACGGGAATGCCTTTTTTCTTCAGCGCTTCACAGCGCGCGCACTCTTCTTTGCTATTCGTATCGGAAAAGAGAAGAAGTGCGATATCGACCGCTTTTTCCACTTCTGCCGTCTTTTCAACGCGAAGCGCACCTAAACGCCCCTCATCGTCAAAGCCCGCCGTATCGATAAAGACGACGGGACCAATGTTCGGAAGCTCCATCGCCTTATAGACAGGGTCGGTCGTCGTGCCGGGCACCGAAGAGACGGCCGCGACACTCTGTCCCGTCAGGGCATTTAAAAGCGAGGATTTGCCGCTGTTTCGCCTGCCGAACAGCCCGATATGAAGCCGCATGGCATGTGGCGTGTCCTGTAGTGACATCGTATTTATTCCTCAATGCTATAGCGGTGCACCCATGTATCATGCGTGCGCGCATAGTCGCGAAGTACGGAAAGCCCTTTGGCTTCGAGGCTACGCGGTGCGATCATATAATACTGACTATCGAGGTTGTTCGTCGCATCTTTGAAGCCCTGATCACCTTTCGCCCAATACTTTGCTCTGACGATGCGCTGCGTACCCTCGACGAGGTTGACAGCCGTCTTTTGAAATTTGATGTCGAGAAGATTTCCATCTCTGTCCTTCGTCGTGATCCACTGCCAGCCGATAAGCTGATGCCCCTTCATGCGGATGGTGGTCGTGTCCTCCTGTGCATGCGTACGGACACCGTCGAGGTTCACGTCCTCGTAAAGTGTCAGCCAGCGGTCGTTTGCCTTGGCACGTTCCATTTCACCGGTGCCAAAGACATGATCGACAATGGCGTCGTAAAAGGTTTCATCAAATTCCTGCGAGGTAATTTCCTTGATGGGGCCAGGCGTCGTCTTTTCCCAGAGAAGGTTGCCCTTCGCATCGTAAAAACGCTCCTTATCATAGCGAAGTTCACGATTCTGCGGATTGATGGTGACCAGTGCAAGACTGTAGGAAAGTTTCGCCGGGTCGGAATGAGCGACTGCATGCCGTCGTCGCTGTAGGCGGCAATTGTCTCTTTTGCGCCCTCATAGCTGTAGCTCGTCTTTGTCCAAGCCGTGATTTCGGTCGCGATGCGGCCATGGTTCACCGCCGTGTCATGCGTGATAGTGACCGATGTCGAATCGTAGAATTTACTGTACTTATCATTTGAGGAGAGCCAATAATAGTTGCTTTCTGCCGATGCCTGCGGCAAGAGAAAGAGTGTGAGTACGAGGAAAATCCCCCAAAGAGCGATCCACCTTGCTGCTATTCTTGTTTGCTTCATTTGAGTCTCCTTGTTTCTTTATCCAAAATCCGACATTATATAACTTCAGCCAACGCTCACCTCCTATGCCCATCCTCTTTATTTAAGCAACAGTGCTTGTACTTCTTGCCGCTTCCGCAGGGACAGGGATCGTTGCGTCCAATTTTCTTATGCTTTCGGTGCTCCCGGTTCGGAAAGGGGACGAGACTGCCAGCCGCGCCCTCTTTCTGCCTCAAGGATTTCAGCGTATGTCCTTTCAAGCGCCAAAGTGGAATGGACGCATGGTAGGAAAGAATCAGCTGCTTTAAGAGCTCGGCATTTTTTTCAGTCATGACGCCGATGTCACCAAGGTAATCGGTGACATGTTTGAGCTTGTCATCATTCTGAAAGATATTTCCGACTTCACCGACGATGAATGCTGCTTCCATGACGCTCTTTCCGCATGTGCGGACAAGGTACTGCGCAAGATCCTTATAGGCTTTTGTCGCAAGGATGAAGTTCGGATCGCCCGCATCGTATGCCTCGCTGTAGGTAATCGGTGCATAGACAAGGTCTTCGCGCTTGCGGCGCTCATGATCAAGAACCTCTTCATCCACCACCGTATAGTATTTCATGCCGTCGTGCACGGGAACGATGACCGTCTCCCAACTCGCTGCATTTAAAAGGACACCGACGAAATCGCGCACGGTAAATTGTTCACGCTGCGCTTCTTCCAGATAGTTCATGACCCTCTCAAAGAGTGTTTCATAATCGAGATAGCCATAATAGTATAGGATACCTGCCGCAAGGCGCGCGGCTTCGGTGTTGAGTTCAACCAGAGAGCGGTACGCTCCGCTGTTGATGCTCTTCCATACGGCGAGAACTTCCTCCGGCATATACCAAGCGAGCTTATCTTCCTTCACACCGCAGCCGATAAGCCCGATGGCATGCAGATAGTCAAGATGCACGTCATCATCGCGGACTTCGAGGGAAAGTGCACCCTCTTTTTCTGACAGGTGCGTAAAAAAGGCAAATTGCTCGTCCAGCGCAGTGGGAAACCACTTTTTTGCAAAGGCTTGCACTGCCGGCACGAGAACGTCGATGAGCTCTGCCTTCTTGCGCTTGCTAACGCCTTCAACCATCAGATTGTAGCAAAGGTCGTCAAGCTCTGCCTGCGTACGCAACGCGAGCATCTCTTTCAGCGTGCGCTTTGCGGGAAGGCTATGCCTATAGAGCTGCTTTTTGCGCTCCTGCATATGTGACGCAAGAATACTGTCAAGACTGTCCTGCTCTTTTTCCTGCTGCTTAGCCTTATCCGCCATACTGCCGTTCCTTTCCTGCCGTGGGTTATCCGAAATAATCTGCTATGCCGTCTGCAATACCCTGTGCGGCGCGCTTGATGCCGTCCTCACTATAGAGCAGCGCCTCTTCCTTTGGATTCGAGATGAACGCGGTTTCGATAAGGGTCGCGGGCATATTCGTATGCTTAATGACGTAGAAGTTCGCGCTCTGTGTTCCGCGGCTTTCAGTGCCGAGCTGGTCGATGACACCTGCACGGATTCGGTCAGCAAGCTTCTTCGAGGCCGCCGAGCCCCTTGTGTAGTAGTACCCTGTCGTACCATGCGCATCCGGACTTGAGAAGCTGTCCATATGAATGGAAACAAAGATATCCGTCTTATTCACATTCGCGATATCACAGCGTGCCTGCAGCTCTTCGATATCCGTCGCATTTGCGCCCCGCGGTGAAACTTCCGTATCCGTCGTGCGCGTCATGTAAACGGTCGCTCCTTCGGCTTTTAACAGGCGGAGAAGCTCATTGGCGATGCGGAGCGTCACGCTCTTTTCCATAACCCCCGTCGGACCGATCGCGCCCGAATCATTGCCGCCGTGACCTGGGTCAATCGTAATGGACTTTCCCTTCAAGCTCATGATCTTTTGCATATCGTCATTGGAGCCTGCAGGTTTCGGCTTTGCAGGTGTTTGCTTAGGCGTCGTCGGCTTAGATGGTGTCGTCTTCGTAGGCGTCTTTGGCGTCGGTTTCGGTTTGGACGGCAGCTTGATCGTCGTCCCTGTCGTATCCGGCCCTAGGTCGCCAAAATCGAGTACGACGCGCCCCGGCACAGGACCGCTGTCGAGTTTGAATACCCTGTAGTTATTTTTTCCCACCTTCGGCTCGACGACAAGACGCACGGTCGTCGGATTGAACTGAGCGATGCGAACCGTGCGGACGAAGCGCGAACTGACTTTTTTTCTCTTTCTTAGTCTTCGGTGAAAGCCATGCATTCGGAATATCGACAACGACGCGGTCGGGGTTCGACAGCATTGTCTTCTTAAAGGTGACCTTCTTATCCGCATCGACGACGATACGTGTCTTATCCTTGCCACCACCAATGCGAACCGCCGTCACCTGAGCCAAGCCCTTCGTCCGCTCTGAAAAACCGGTATCCGCTGCAAAGGCATGGACATGCGGCAAGAGCATGAGCAGCAACAAGAAAGTGACGAAGTATAGCATGCGCTTCATCGAATCCCTCCATTAAATTACTGATATAGGTTATTATCGCTTTTTCAAAGAAAAATTGCAAGAAAAAATCCCGCATGCAGCGGGAATTCCTAAAAAAGTCTCTACTTCTCTTACTTCTTCTTCGGCAAAATCTCCGTCCAATAGCCGTCCGGATCGTTGATAAAGTAAATGCCCATTTCCCTATTCTCAAAACAAACGCAGCCCATTTCCTGATGCTTCTTCAGCGCAGCATCAAAGTCATCAACGACGAGCGCAAGATGAATCTCATTGTCGCCGAGCTTATATGGCTCCTTGCGTTCCTCAAGCCATGTAAGTTCGAGAAGATGGTCTGTCACACCATCCGTCAGATAGACAAGCGTAAAACCCGGCAGTTCCATCCGATGATGTTCCTTGAGTCCAAGCGCTTCTTTATAGAACTTGAGACTCTTATTAAGATCAAAGACGTTGATGTTGTTGTGTGCAAATGTAAAATGCATGGCTTCTCCTTTGATAAACGAAATCTGATATGAGCTCTATGCGCGAAAAACACCCTGTTCTTTTGCATATCATAGCATATTATGCAGAAATTCTTTCGTGCGCAACTCACGCGGATGGCCGAAAAAGCTATGCGGATCTCCCTCTTCGACGATGTGACCGCCCTCCATAAAGATGACATGGCTTGCGGCCTCTCTTGCAAAGCCCATCTCATGCGTGACAACGACCATCGTCATGTGATCTGCAGCCAGCTCCCGCATCGTCTTTAAGACCTCGCCCGTCAGCTCGGGATCAAGCGCTGATGTCGGCTCGTCAAAGAGCATGATATCCGGCTTCATCGCCAGCGCCCGCGCAATGGCGACGCGCTGCTCCTGCCCGCCGGAAAGCGCTGAAGGATATGCATCTTCCTTTCCCATAAGTCCGACCTTTTTCAAAAGCTCTTTTGCGTAGGGAAGAACTTCTTCTTTCTTCCTTCCTTTGACATGCACCGGTGCCTCAATAAGGTTTTCGATGACCGTCATGTGCGGAAAGAGGTTGAACTGCTGAAAGACCATGCCCATGGCCGTCAGAAGCCTGTGACAGGTCTTCTTATCCGCATACTCTGCCGTACCTGCCTCATTTGTCACTGCGAGGAACTCGCCTTCGATCTCAATCGAACCCGCGTCGATTTCCTCCAAGCGATTGATACAGCGAAGAAGCGTCGACTTGCCCGAGCCGGAAGGGCCGATGATGGCGAGGACTTCGCCGCGCCGAACGGAAAGGTCAATGCCCTTTAAAACCTCGTTTTCGCCGAAGGCCTTTTGAATGCCGTGCATCCGCAGCATAAACGTTTCATCAGTATTTGCCATAATGCGCCTCCAGCTTCTTGAATCCCCAAGTCAGAGCCGCCGTCATCACGAGGTAAAAAATCCCCGCAAAGATGAACGGCGTCATGTCAAACTCACGCTGAACGATCGTGCGCGCGACACGGAGCAGGTCATTCATCGCGAGGATGTAGACGAGCGACGTGTCCTTGACGAGGTTGATCGTCTCATTGGAAATCGGCGGCAGAACAATGCGAAATACCTGCGGAAGAGTGATGCGCCGCATCGTCAGCACATAGCCCATGCCAAGTGTCCGTGCCGCCTCATACTGTCCCTTTGGCACGGCGCCTATCCCCGAGCGGAAGATCTCGGCAAAATACGCCGCGTAGTTCAGTGTAAAAGCTAGGAGCGCCGCCGCAAGATCCGGCAGCCTCACGCCGACCATCGGAAGCGCGAAGTAGACAAAGAGAAGCTGCAGCATCAGCGGCGTACCGCGCATGAGCCATATGTACAGCTCGATGAGCCTAGAGAGCGGGCGAATACCGCTGAGCCGCCCAAGCGCTGCCAGCATGCCAAGCGGCAGTGCGAGAAGAAGCGTAACACAGAAATCTCGAGGGTGACTTGACTTCCCTCGAGCATCTGCAGAACCGTATCGAGTATCTTATCCATGCCGATTCCTAACTATAGCAATTATTTCGTGATATCCTTGCCGAACCACTTCTCCGATATCTTCGCAATCGTGCCGTCCGCCTTCATCTCGTTCAGGGTCTTCTGCACTTCATCGCGAAGTTCCTGGTTATCCTTGGCAAATGCGATGCCGAATTCGCTGACAGGACCGACGGCGGTGTCGATCGCCTCGATTTCGTCCGGATGCTTTTCCATATAGTAGCGGCCGACAATTTCATCGCCAACGACGGCATCGATGCGCCCGTTTTCAAGATCCATAAACGCCGCGACAAAATCCGCGTACTTTTTGACATCCGAAACCTTTGTCTTAAAGAAGTCGCTCTTATCCATGTAGGCTTCTGCCGTCGAAGCGCTCTGCGTGCCGACCTTCCTGCCCGCAAGACTCTTCTCATCCGTGATGCCCGTCGTTCCCTTCTTCACAAAGATAATCTGGCGATTGTCCATGTACGGATCAGAGAAAAGCATGTTCTCCTTACGCTCCGGCGTGATATCCAGCCCATTCCAAAGAATCTGGACGCGCCCCGACGCAAGTTCCTGTTCTTTGCTCGACCAATCGATTGCCTTGAACTCAACCTCGCGGCCAAGACGCTTCGAGGCCTCCTTTGCCAAGTCAACATCAAAGCCCGTGATCTCACCGCTTTCATCCTTAAAGCCCATCGGCGGGAAGTTGTCATCTAAGCCGATAACAATCTTGTCGCCCTTCGCCGTCTTCGTGCCGGTCGAGCCACAGCCCAGCGCAGCAAGTGAGAGAACCACCATGCAGAGTGCCAGAAGTTTTTTCAAATTCATGCTCTTTCCCCTTAAATCATTTTCTTTACCCTATTAAAGGATTAATACAGCATTATCATATAGAAAAAAACAGCTGTTGTCAAGCCAGACGCAAAAGCAAGGGTGAACACAATGAGCAAATTGTGTATACTATGGGGGTATTGCCTATAGCACAGAAAGGACATGCCCATGCTCATACTCGCTTCAAAATCACCGCGCAGGAAAAGAACTTCTAAAAGCAAATCAGCATCCCTTTGTGGTCGTCGTCAGCGATGCCGAAGAAGTCAGCGGCAATTCTTGGACACCCGCTGCGCTCGTCGTTGAAAAATGCAAAGCACAAAGGCACGCGCTGTTGCCGAAAAAAATATCCGGACAGTCCCGTTCTTGGCGCCGATACCGTCGTCTCTTTCAGAAGGGAAAATCTTCGGCAAACCCAAGGATAAAGACGAGGCGAGGAAGATGCTCACCGTCCCTCTCCGGCAAAAATGCACGAGGTCACAACGGGGCTTGCACTGATAAACAGGAACGAGATTCGCACCACAAAGCGTCACGACCAAGGTCTTCTTCGACACGATGACAAAGGCGGACATCGACGCCTATATCGCAACCGACGAGCCGATGGATAAAGCCGGTGCCTACGCCATCCAAGGAAAAGCCGCGAGATTCATCGAAAAAATCGAGGGCAGCTACTCCAACGTCGTCGGTCTGCCCTTAAACGCCCTCATCCAATTGGGCAAAGGCCTCAACCTTTTCCCCCTTGCTGTATCGCGCCGATGATCACATCGGTGAGGATTTGTCCCCAGTTAATCCCAAAACCGGAAGAACTGCTGCCCTGCCGCTCGGTCGGCGCCGATGCCTCACGAATCTTTTTCCGCGCCTTTTCCAAAAGGTCGCCCGCCTCCTTGTCCGCGCGTCCCGAGCCATCCCATGCAAGTTCGAGGTCACGCACTGCGTCCTCCCAGCGGCGCCAGCCGTAATAAATCGCCCCGCGATAATAATGCACGTGCCAGACCTGATTCACCTTTTCCGTTCGTTTATCGTATATGCGGATGGCTTCTGAAAAAAATCCTGCAATGCCTTCTCATCGTTCTTCTTTGCGTAGTAGGCACGCCCGCGAAGGTACAGCGCATAGCTGAGTGTATTATCCTTGACAGACGTATCCGCAATCAATCGGTTCATCTCTGCGATGACCTTGTCGTTCTCGCCGCGCTGCAGACTGCCGACCGTGCGCTCTAAGACCGCGCCGATATTATACGCTGCATCGATGTGAGGACGCTCCTTTCCTGCCGCCTCTCCGTACTTTTCCCGAAGCTCTTCATTCTGCTTCTTGAGCGCATCGCGCTCTTTCTGCAGACGATCGATATCCTTTTTATGCTCCATCATCGTCTTTAAATCAATGCCGTCGGTATCGACTTCTGCCGTCAGATAGACCGTGTACTTCCAGACCCCATCGGTAAGCTCCGGCACATCTTTTTCGTCCGTGACCTTTAAAATTGCCCCCGAAAGCGTCCGAACCTCATCCGTCGTCAGTTTCATATTCTGCGTCTTCGAGTAACTTTCTACATAAACGCCCGCCTTCTCAACGGCGATGCGCATCGCATCTTTGCGCGCCATATCCTTTGCCGCCTTCGGTGAGTCGTTGTCCCCATGATATGCACGCCCTGCGCCTCGATCATCTGCGGCGCTGCCTCCGCTGCTCCAAACACGCATAAAAGGGCAAAGCACAAGGCAAGGCTGCGCAGAAAAAATCGAACGAAATACATACAAACACACCTTCTTGCCAAAAACATCGATAAGACTAAGCGTATCCTCTTTTATCATTCTTTTAATTATAGCATATCGCAAAAAACAAAAATAATATTAATATTAGTACAAGATTGTATTTTTTTATTAGGCTATAGCTTTTTACAGTAAGCAGATCTCCTGTGCAATCAAGCGCCCCGCCTTTTTCTGCCAGGTCTTCTATTCGCCTGACACAGACGAAATGTTTACCAAACATCTCCTTAGCGGCAGATGCAGTATCCGCTTCATTCAGAACACCCGTAACGAGACCGATGGTCTTGACCCCGTCCTTTTTAAGACTTTGCACAGCACATTTCACATCCTCGACGGCACGTGTACCTGCATAGGCATGCGAAAGTGCACCGCCTGCCAGCGGGAGCATATCAGCGGGATGCGCATCGGTCAGGACAAGCAGGAGCTTCTTTCCCATTCGATGGGAAAAGAGCGGTTCAGCAGACTAGAAGTGCTAAGCCGTCGCGATTCCAGCCAACAGCTTCATACCCGAAGGCAGCCGCTGCACTTCCCGTTTCAAAATCTTTCAGCACACGTATGACCGTCGTTCCTTCGAGACTTGAAAAAGCGGCGAGAGAAACCGGAATTTTGCAGAGAATGAGGCTTTTTGCTAATAGATAGCCCTGCAATGCGACAGCGCCTTTGCAGTGCCTTTCTCGACGCTGAACCATCAAGCAGAAGAATCACCGAGAAATCCGCATGCACGTCTTCCTCTTCGTAGGAAAAGACGCGCCGGTCGAGCTTCGCCGCTGCATGCCAGACGAATCTTGGCATAAACGTTCCTCTGCCGGCACGGACGGGCACAGGAGCGCACGTGGCGTCCAGTGTGTTCTTGATCATCGCCGTGAGTTTGCAAAGTGCGACGCGGCAGCGATGCCCTTTGGCAGCAAAATAAGCGCGGTTCACTGCTTCTGCCCGCCGGCTCGTTCCCTTGGTATAGCAAAGATGTGCATAGCTGTGCACACCCGTACAGAGCAGCTTTTCCAGCCGAATTCGCTGCATCTCCGTATAATACATCGCGCCAAATTCTGCTTCGATTTCAGCGCGGCGCCTTTCATCAAAGGGGCGGCTTCTGCGGAAAAATCCCTTGATGTCCTCCACTCTGCTCTTTCTCGCAGCTTTTATCTGCGCCCCTTCCAGAAACGGCGCATCGCGATATACGGTGCACTTAGGAAAAAGGCGTTTTACAATCGCCTTCCCCCAAGTGCCAAGCACAAACCGCGGGCGCATGGAGCGCTCCTGAAAAGCGAAAGCGAAAAAAACGCCTTAGCACCCGCCGCGAACCTGCGATGACTTCATCTGTCGTCCACACGACCGGATACTTCAGCGCCTCGTAAAGTGCGCGCTCCCAAGGATTTCGGATGCTGCTCTTTCCCGTGAGCACCTCCCTGCACCGTCCGACAGCGAGCGCGTGAACGATATCACGGCGCATCATCAGCTCCTGCATGGAAAGATCAACATCATCCGCCAGAAAGTGCTGCGCATGTTCTGCACGCAGTTCCTTAAGCGCAAGATGTGACGGAGCAGCGCGCAAAAACACCGCATGCTCGATACCGAGCCAGACGATGTCGGTGAAGGTCTCTGCAAGAAAAGAATCAGAAAGCTCCTGAAAGAAAGCATCCAGCTTCTCACTCTCGTAGAAACGATGCGTAAGACCGACGATACTATTTTTCGTAAAGATCCGGCGTACCGTTGCGATAAAAAGGAAAGAAACGCAGGTGAAAAATCATACCTCCCTGCTGTCGCCCAGACGACATTTTTCGCGCGCTTTATGTTACGTTCTGTCGGCATGAGGCATCTCCCTTCCTACCGAAAGGCGCGATATCCTTTCGGCAGCAGCAAGGCTATCGTATCTTCTACAATCGCCCGCTCGTCTTTCTCAAAGCATTTGTTGGAAAGTCCCATTTTCGCGGCTTGCCGCCCTCAATGCCCCACTTCATCAATGCGAGCGCATCCAGCAGCCCGCGAAAATCTACGGCATGCGTCGAGATTTCCCCGCTTCTGCCTTTTGCGCCAGCGACAGAAAAAAACCTGTGAAAAGCTCCGTCGCTTCTTCTGTAAGCTCCGGTTCCTGCTCCTTCAAGATCACCTCGATGCGCGTGCGTTCAAGCGACGGCATTTCAAGGACGACGAAGCGAGAAGCCAGAGCCTCGTTCAGTTCCCTCGTTCCCGCATAGCCATAATTCATCGTGCCGATAAAGCGCGCCGCCTCGTGTACGGCAAGCCGTCCATATCCCGGAACATCCAATATCCTTCGGTAGTCCAGCACTTCGTGCAGCACGGCAAGCGCTTCATTTCTCGCCATGTTGATCTCATCGAGCACAGCAAAGCCGCCTTCTTTGGCCGCCTTATACACTGGTCCCGGACGGAAGCGTACCTCTCCCCTGAAAATGTATCGCCGCCAATGAGCGCAGCAGCATCCATATTGATGTGAAAGGAGACGTTCACCACAGGACGTGCAAAAAGTGCAACGAGCGTATCCGCTAAGACATTCTTTCCCGTTGCCTTTTTCGCCTATGAGGAGGAGATTTGCCCCCGCAAGCATCGCTGCGATGGCAGCTCCAGCGTCTCCTTTCCGTAAAAAAAGCATAGCGGGTGCCGTCTCTATTCCAGAGCTGATGCCAAAGCGATCACGAAACGCCTGCACCGCCCGCACGAGATGCCCGGACACGCCCTGCCGTTTTAAAAAAATTCTCCATCGCCTTTTCCATCCGGATGCCCACCGTCCATTCTTTCGCCGCTTAAAATCTACTCGGGATAAAAAAATACCTCGTCCCTTCCACAAGACGAGGTCGCTCCCAAACCGATGAGCATCGGGCGGAGCAGTTTCATAGATAGAACTGAATGAAAAAGTATGAGAATTCTTTCCTCACAAGAGTTGCAAGGAAAAACTTTTCGACATAGTGACAAAGCTTGCGGTGTGTCGAAATCTCTATCACAAACCTTCGGCAACCATATAAGCCCTTCCGGAGCCTCGCGGGCCGGAAGGGCTTATCCAAACCATTCAGTTCTACCTACGGCTCGGTACTTCCGAGCTCTCTTATGAATGTGTTGGATCGCCATCCCCATCGCTCGCGGGTCAATCGGTGATCGTCAATCAGGCAGTTCTCCTGGCTCCAGTTCATCGCTCGTCTGCACCTTCCCAGAGATGCTTCTCCATCTCCAGTGGCAATCTGCAGGTTTGCTCGCTGTCACAGTGGCGGGACCGCGCCGGCTTTTCCGGCTTTTCTATTAAGTCGTAAGACACCTGATCCAAATATTTTATTGTTGTATTTATTATACGAGTCAATTTCGCTATTGTCAAGAAAGAACTTCCATCCCTCAACAAAAAAAGCCGCTCATTCGAGCAGCTTTTTTTGTTGGCCATTCTGTAATCAGCGAACGATAACAGAGACGCCATCGGGGATGACGGTAACGCTTGCATTCTGCCCCTTGAGTTCAAGGGCACGGGCAAAGGCTTCTTCAAAGTTCTTTGCATGCTCCATGTGCATGTCCCTGATCATCTGCGGGTCACACATATCGCTGACGAGAATGACCGTGAACTTGTCGAGAATGCGTGCGAGAATCTGCATTTCCCACTGGTCAGGAATCGTCTCGTTGCGCGGAATCTTTGCAATGCGCTCGAGGAGTGCATGTGCCGACGGAGCCTCTTTCAGCGTCTTATAGAAGGACTCGCCGCCGTGGCCGTCGTTGCAGGCCGCACACATGATGATCACGCCGCCCTCTTTACAGGTGGCTTCTGCTGCCGTCATGCCTTTGACCGCCTGATAGATATTCTGGTCAAGCGGATAGCCGCCGTTCGTCGTGATGACGATGTCTGCCGGCTGCTTTTTGACTTCCGCCATCTTAAGGACAAAGCCACAGCCCGTCTCATGCGCCTTCTCGCTGTCGCCGGCAAAGGCTGCGATGACTTCCTTCTTCGCGTCGATGACGACGTTCAGGATGAAAGCAAGCTTTGCCTGCTGTGCGGCGTAAAGCATATCCTTGTGAATCGGATTGTTCTTGAGATTACCCGTGCGCGCATATGGGCTTGCAATAAACTCACTGCAGTGGTTTGCCATGACAGTCGTCGCCGATGCAATGCCCGGAAGAACGGCCTTGCGGCCGCCGGAAAAACCTGCGAAGAAGTGAGACTCGATAAAGCCCTCAGCGATGAGAAGGTCGGTGTCGACAGCCACCTTGTTGATGAGGAGCTTGCCGCCGGACGGAAGGTGACCAAGGTCTGCCATCTCATCTTCCGTGGACTTATGGATATGAATGTGCTCATTCTTCACGATTTCCTCGCCGTAGCGGTCAACGAGTTCTTCATGCGTTGTCGGACGGTGGAAGCCCGTTGCGATGAGGATTGTGATGTCGATATCGGGGTTCGCCTCGCGAATGCGGCGAAGAAGAATCGGCATCGTGACGCGGCTCGGTACAGGACGCGTATGGTCGCTCGAGATGATGACCATGCGCTTCTTGCCCTTGACGAGCTCTTCGAGCTTCGGGCTGCCGATTGGATTGTCCAGCGCACGTTCGACGATCTCCTGCTGCGTACCTTCCATACGGCTGCCGGAAGGATCCGACTCCAAAACAGCCTGGAAATTCTTCTCTGGAATGTCGAGGGTGATATGGCTCTTATGGTAAGGGATATTCAGTTTCATATTGCTTCCTCCATATAGATATTATCGGTATCAAGGAATCCAGCGTTTGTTATCGCCTACCCCGAATCGCCCTTATTATATCAAAAATTCACACACTTGTCCCGCATTTTTTGACAAAACAGACCGAAATCTCTTAAACAGAGAAATCCGCGCCGTCTTCAAAAATCAGCCGGAAGGCTTCCGCCGCTGTCTTAACGGGGTGAATATCAAGTCCGAGCAGGTCTTTCGGTATGTCCTTCTCGTTTTCCTTCGGGATGACGAGCATCTTCATGCCCGCCTGACGTGCGCCGTATGCCTTTTCAAAGACCCCGCCGACCGGACGGACACGGCCGGCGAGGGAGATCTCACCCGTGACCGCGACGTCCTGACGAATCTTCTTGCCCGTGATCGCACTCGTGATGCAGGCGAGAATTGCCGTGCCGGCAGAAGGACCGTCAATGTTGCCGCCGCCGATGACATTGATGTGAAGGTCGTAGTCTCCGATGTACTTTCCCGTGATCTCTCGAACGACGGACGCCGCATTGAAAAACAGAATCCTTCGCCATAGAACCTGCTGTCTCGTTAAAGCGAACGGTGCCTTTGCCCTCTTCGCGTGCGGGAAAGGCGACGGCTTCGATTTCAATGACAGAACCCAAAAAGCCCGCAACACCAAGCCCAAAAATATGCCCGACCTCCGCGCCATCCTTCGCCTTTTTCGTCAGGTACTGAAAGAGGCGCGAGACTTGCGCGACTTCGTAAACAGCCTCCTTCGTGATGACAAGCATCTCTTCTGCCTCTTCATCTTTTATTTCAGTTCCCATGCCCTTAGCGCAATTTTCCTCCTCCCGCGCTTCCAGCGCCAGACTGTAGGCATCGGCAAGGATGTTAATCGCCTTTCGTCCCTCGACCGTGTACTCACTGATAAGCGCAGCAACGCCGTCTCCCAGGGCAACGCCGAGCTTATCCGCCGCGTTCTTTACGATGGTTTCGATATGCTTCGGCGTCAGCGGCTCAAAGTATATCTCAGCGCAGCGCGAGCGAAGTGCGGGATTGATATACCCCGCATCGCGCGTCGTCGCGCCGATGAGGACAAAATCGGCAGGTGCTCCCTGTTCGAAAAGCTTTTTGATATAAGGCGGGACGCGCGGATCCGTCGGGTTATAATAGGCGGACTCAAAAAAAGCGCGCTTATCCTCGAGAACCTTTAAAAGTTTGTTCTGAAGCATCTCGTCCATCTCACCAATTTCGTCAATAAAGAGAAGGCCGCCGTGCGCTTCCGTGACAAGTCCGGGCTTGGGCTCAGGGATGCCGCTGTCGGCAAGCGTCTTCTGCGCGCCCTGATAGATGGGGTCATGCACGGAGCCAAGAAGGGGATTTGTGATATCACGCGGATCCCAGCGAAGTGTCGTGCCGTCCGTCTCGACAAACGGTGCATCTTTGGCAAAGGGCGACGCCGCCTTCCCCTTTGCCGCTTCCAGCACGAGACGAGCCGCTGTCGTCTTGCCGACGCCCGGGGGGCCGTAGAGGAGGAGATGCTGCGGATAGGGAGAGGACAGCTTGGCAAGCAGAGACTTCACCGCGCGCTCCTGCCCGACGATCTCAGAAAAGTTCTGCGGACGAAGGAGCTCCATGACAGACTGCGTCAGGTGCACCTTCTCCATTGCTTCTAGCTTCTCGCGCTTTTCCTTATCCTGCGGTGACTCAGCGGCAGGTTTTTCTTCCTTTATGATCTGGCGACGAATATCGTCGACGTATTCCGCATGCTCTTGCTCGAGCTTCTCGGTAACTTTCTTCTCAATGCGATCTTCCAGACGTTTGCGCGCACGCATATCCGCGATGTATTCGGCAAGCCCTTCGATAATCTGCGGGAGATCCGCTTCGCGCGGTGCAGGTGAAATCAGTGGGTCTTCGCCTAAAATGCGCTGCAGCGCCAGGATGCGCTCGCAGCGATCATCGCTCCGAAGAAGCGGCATGGCATTCATGCGCCCGGCACGAATGACGAGATTCTCCGTGCCGATGACGTCGACGAGAGCAGCGTAAAGCGCATTGATCTCACGGTCGATGGGCTTCATTTCAGGGAGGGCTTCCGGCGCACGCTTTTCCTGCCTGCCGGAAAAGAGTTTATCTAAAAGGCTCATAATCTTCCTCTGCGCAAGGCAGCAGCACTACGCCCTGCCTGATTAGCGGGAAAACAAAAGGGGAACAACGGACAGTCGAAGCTTCCCGCTGTTCCCCTTCGTTTCATTATTCGGCGACGACTTCGACTTTGATCTTCGCCTGGATGCTCGGATGCACCTTGATGGTGACTTCATACACACCGAGCCCTGTGATATCCGGAAGGACGATCTTCTTGCGGTCGATATCAATCTGTTGCTTGGCGAGAGCTTCCGATACATCCTTGCCCGTCACGCTGCCAAAGAGCTTGCCGCCCTCGCCCGTGCGGACGTGAACTTCGACTTTGACACCCTTCCAGCTGCTTCGCCATGAGTCTAGCTTCATCGGTCGCCATCGCTTCCTTACGCGCCTTTGAACCCGCCTTTGCCTCTGCGACATTCAGGTTCGCCGCCGTCGCGAGGACAGCTGCCTTCCTTGGCAGGAGGAAGTTGCGCCCGTAGCCCTCTGAGACCTCGACGATATCTCCCTTTTTCCCCAGCTTTTTAATGTCCTGCTGCAGTATCACTTTCATCTTTATCTGCCTCCTCTATATATTTCTCGGCAATGTCAATTGCCTTTTGTTTGATATCCTCTAAATCTCCGCCCTTGACCTGAGCGCCTGCGACATTCTGGTGTCCGCCGCCGCCAAAGGTCTCCATGATGACCTGCACATTGAGTTCGCCCGTCGAGCGTGCGCTGATGCCAACGGTGCTGCTCGTCAGTTGGAAGACGACGATCGTCATGCGGACATCTTCCACGCGAAGGAGCGAATCCGCCGCCTGCGCCGCGATGATCTGCCCGTTCGGTACGACCTTGGGACAGGTCGAGACGATGAGCCCGCCGGGATAGTATTCCGAACGCGCCTTTGCCTTGGCGAGCAGGACAGTCGTGTCATAGTCCGTGCGAAAAAGATGCCGCACCATGACAGGGTCAGCTCCGCTTCGCCGCAGATAGGACGCCGCATCAAAGGTACGAACCCCAGTCTGTACGGCAAAGTTCTTCGTATCGACGATGATGCCGGAGTAAAGTGCCGTCGCATCAATCCTAGAAAGCGTGATGGACTCATCGAAATACATCAAAAGCTCCGTCACCAGCTCACTCGCCGACGACGACGCCGGCTCTATGTATACGAGAATCGGATTCTCAATAAAGTTCTCGCTCCGGCGATGGTGGTCAATGACAACGACGCGATGTATGCGTGAAAGCAGATCCGGGTCAGCGACGAGATATGGGATGTGCGTGTCGACAATCACGAGGAGCGGATTCGTCGCCATCAGCTCTTCCGCTTCGTCCGCGTGAACCATCAGCTCCTTGTATCCCTCCTTTTCACGGACGAGTGTCTCGACTTTGTCAATACCATCATGCATATCGGAAAGGACAATGTGTACGGGCTTTTCAAGAAAAGTCGCCATTTTCGCTATGCCAATCGCGGCCCCGAAGCAATCATAATCCTCGTTGTGATGCCCCATGACATAGACTTCATCCGCGCCTTCCATCAGCTCGCGCAGCGCATGCGCGACGACGCGTGCCTTGACGCGCGTGTGTTTCTCTACAGCCTTGGCACGCCCGCCGAAAAACTGCGTCTTGCCGTCGATGCATGCGGCGACCTGATCACCGCCGCGGCCAAGTGCAAGGTCAAGCTCTGCCTGCGCCTGATCGCCCACCTCTGCCATCGTTCGGTTTTCCGCCAGCGAAATGCCGATGGAAAGCGTGACCGGCAGGCGGTTCGTGTTTTGAATCTGACGCACATGGTCGAGAATGTCAAATTTTTCCTTGATGGCGACGTCGAGCGCCTTGCGGTCGAAAAGAACGATGTAGAGATCTTCTGAAACGCGGCGCATAAAGCCGCCGAGCTGCTGTGTCCAATCGCCAAGCTGCTGGTTGACCGAAAGGAGCAGCGCTGTGCGCTCTGCCTCGCTCTGTCGCTGCATGACTTCGTCGTAATTGTCAATCTGTATGTAGACGAACGCCATGCGGCTTTCCCTAAGTTCCGTACGGATCGCCTCAAACTCGGTGTGATCTTCAACATAGAACGCCATGAGCGGCGGCTGTCCTGCGGCAATCGGCACGGGACGATAGTGCGTCTTGAAATAGCTCTTTTCATGCTTGAAGACGTACTCGCCTTCCATCCCCCAGATGGGATCAACGATAAGTTCTGTCCATACATCACGCACATCCATGCCTTGATGTGCATTATCACCGACATAGTCCTTCATCCGCACATTCATCCACTGAATGCGTCCTTCCTCGTCGATGATGAAGATATACTGCGGCAGATCTTCTACCGCATAGTTCAGCATCACATTGAGATTTTTAATGACGGACCTCACATAACGCTCGAATTTCTTCGTGCGCACATGGCAGCGCTCCCTTGCAAAGAGAGAGAGACAGATCCACAGGACGAGTGCCGTCAGCGCAATATAGATATTATAGTGCGCGATGATGCCGATCATGAGGAGAAGGACAAAGAGCTGTATGCTCAGGTCAAGCCATGCAGAAAGGTTATTCGGCATATACTCACCCCATTTCCTGTTTGGAAGAGCCGTCCCTCAGTGCTTTCTCTTTCCGAAGCGCATCCTGTAATCAAAAAACGTATCCGTCAGACCGACGAGTGCGAGAATCTGCAAAAAGATACTGTTGAGCATGAAGCCGATGTAAATCAAGATGCGCCAGATTTTCAAAAGTTTATACCGATGCATGACATAGCTTAAAAGAGAAAGTCCTTCGATCAGCCCTGCAAAAAATGCGAGGAGCAGAAAATTCATCGACGCCCGATAAAGCGTGTCAATGCTGCGGCTCTGCCCCCAGTAAAGCCCGACGAGGGAGAAACAAAAGAGATAGAATACACCCGAAGGGAGATGCCAGGAAGAAAAGACCGGCACCTCGGGTAAGTCTGCACCGATACGCCGCAAAATCCGATGGCCGAGGAAGAATCCTATCGCACTGTCGAATAGACCGATGGCAAAGAGCAGAAACGGCACGAGCACACCGATGAGGCGGGCGCCCTGCTCCGTCATCGCCTTTGCTGCCGCAAGCCGCGTCTCATCGACACCCACGGCCTCATACATGGCAAAGGAGCTTTCAAAGGACTTCTGTATGAGTTCGGTTTCCGTTTCGATCGGATTGATGCCCGTCATAAAGAAGAGGAGGGCAAAGGAAATGACACTTGCAGCCATCGATACGGCAAGCGCCGCGAGAAATGTCCGCTCTGCCTGCCAGCCCTTCTGAAATCCATAGCCTAGTGCCAGCCCCGTTGGCCCTAGGGAAACCGCAAAGCGAATGGCCACCAAAGGTCCCAGAAGGAGCGTCAGAAGCAGCATCGCGACAAAGAGTCCCATGATGCCGCGCCGCAGTCCATGCCGATAGACAAGAACGGTAAAGGGAACCGACCAGATAAGCGCTGCAATAATTCCTGCCAGCGGCAGGTAAATGGCGAGGAGCCCCAAGATAACAGAGAGTGCGACAAGAAGCCCGCCCTCCGTCACGGGACGTACGCGGGGCGTCACTCAGCCTGCGTCGAAACGACGCCGTAGAGAGGCGTATCCGCCTTCGTCTGAAGATAGAATTCCGTGCCTGCCGGCAGATCGATATCCTTGCCCTTGACAAAAGCGCCTGCAATGATGCCGACGGGACCTAGAATAACCATGCCTGCAAGGCTTGCGCCCGCCGCCATGGCAAGCTGCTTCATTTCCTTTTTCGCTTCATCACCGACGAAGGTATCGACATACCTGCCGTCAATAGCCTTTGTCTTTTTCAAAAATCTACTTCAAGTTCAGCATTCCTGCCGAAATTCTTCGCATGCTTTTACCTTTGCGACCCTGCCTTCCCCTGAAAGACCCTTGGCAAAGACAAGATTTCCGTCGACCATGACATCCTGCGCAACCTGAAATGCGACGCGGTCGCCAACCTCGATGTTCTTTGTATTGACTGGCGTGACGAGCTTCGCCTTGATGAGCGTATTGGCAGGTACCGTAACGAGTGAAAGCGGCACCTTGTCCGCACCGAATGCGGCCTTTTGAAGCGCGTCGATACGCTTGCGGTAGGTGCCCGTGCTCGTCTTGCCCTTAAGGAGCTGCTCGAGGTTTACGATGCGGTCTTCCACAGAATCCATGCTGACTTCATGGCTGACATACCACTCGATCGCATTGAGGTTTGCAAGGATAGAAGGCGTCGAACTATTGGTATAGACTTCTTCATAAATGGCATTGATGCGTGCGGACATACTGCCCGTGCGATGCGAACCGTCATAATCCCTTTCAAGCTTATTCAGGCGATCCATGAGCGCCCCGGTCTGCACCGTGCCGTAGGTATCCTTTTCCACTGCGCCGAGTTTATCCTGCACGGCCTCGGGCGTTGCCGCGAGTGCAAACCCCGCTTGTGTAACGAAAAAGACAAGTGCCACGAAGACGGAAAGAATCTTCTTCCCCATGTTTTCTGCCTCCATTCTCTGTACGTCAGATATCATTCTGTTCATTATACCATATCCGCCCCACCTTTAAAAGAAGGCATAGAACTTAGACCGCCCTTTCAGTCAGCAGCCTTCCTGCGCTTCGTAGAACTGTGAAACCTTGGTATCGTCACTGTGGTGCTCGATGGGTTCTGGGTGAATCATGATGTCAAACGTACCGAATTCCCTGCGAATCTTCTTTTCCACCTCATCACAGATTGCGTGAACGCGTGCCAGAGGCATCGCCCCTTCAAAAAGGACGTGGACATCGAGCATCTTATACGAACCCGAGCGGCGCGTCCGCAGGCAGTGACACTCCCTGACCTCCGGCACGCTTTCGATGAGAAACATGATGCGCGCTTCTTCATCTGCGGGAAGACTTGCATCCGTAAGCTCGAGAACAGAGTCACGAATCATGTGCCAGCCTGCACGAAAGATGATGCCTGCAACGAAGACAGCGATGAGCGGGTCGAGAAGGGCAATGCCTGTGATCTTCATCAAGGCGAGACCCGCGAGGACGCCGACCGATGTCCAGATATCCGACTGCAGATGAAGTCCATCCGCCTCAAGCGCCTGCGAGCCCGTCTGCTGCGCGACCGAAATCAAGCGGCGCGAGACGATGAGATTGATGACGATCGAGATGCACATGATCGCGATGCCGTATTCAAGAAATTCCGGTACCGCGCTCTCGCCGAACTTTGAGACTGACTCGTAGAGGATGCCGAGTGCTGCCGCGACGATGAGGAGTGCTTCGACCGCCGCCGAGAGGTTCTCAAATTTTCCGTGCCCATAATCATGCTGCATATCGGGCGGCATGACGGACTTTCGAACAGCCCAAAACGCAATGAGCGCAGCGATGAGATCGACACCTGAGTGCAGTGCTTCCGAAATCAGGCTGACGGCGCCGACATAAATGCCGATGGCAAGCTTCAGGAGAACCAGCGTCGTATTTGACATGATGGAAAGATACGCCGTTCTATGCTTGAGTGCATCTGTCTTCGACAAGAAAATCCCCTCTTAACCTAAATGCTAAAATTCTCCTACAGGAAATACGCCTACGCCGCCGTTACGCTATCATTCATCCGTCGGCATCGCAAGGATAAAGTCGACGATTTCCTTCAACATGGACGTCGACGTATAGGGGCGCGGAAGTCCGCCGGTCGAATGTGACTCGATCGACTCCTTCGTATCATAGGCCTGTACTTCCGAAGCAAAAGATCTGATACGTCATTTTCGCCGGCTCAAACTGCATTGCATAGATGTAGCGGCGGTTAAGGTCCGCACGAATGACCGCGATGCGTGCGCGAACAAACTTATGCGTGCCATCCTTATCGGTGAAATCAACCTTCGAAATCGAATCCTGATCGACATAGTAGCCCGTCTGGTCATTAGCATCGACAAAGACCATGGACTCTGCCGATGCGGTGCCGCAGACATAGATCATCACGGCAACGACTAAGGCAAACAGGCGGGAAAATCTAAACAAACTGATTCCTTCTCTCCTACAAAATAACAAACACTTCATCCATTCATACAGTCGCTATTATAAGAAAAAGCGGTGTCTCCGTCAAGATTCACCGCACCTTTCGATAAAAAGTCTGCCTTTTCTACACGCATGTGACTGCTGCGCCGTCAATCGAGGGATTCGACGCGGCCGCCGCTGGCTTTTTTCATGCGGTTCATGATGGCAAGCCCCAAACCGCACTCTTCTGTTCCCTCCGCAAGGATGACGTCCGCCGCTGTCGCATCGAAGGCTAAAAGGAGTTCATAGAGATTCGCGGCGATAGCGGGCAGATCGTTCTCTCTGCCATAAGCCTTCAGCAGTGCTGCATCCGTCTTTTCCGCAAGTGCCGCGACGATTTCCTCCGAGGCAAGAATGCCGACCTTCTTTCCCGCGCGCTGCGCCATCTCCATTCGCCGTTTCATCGCCGCAAGAATTTTTCCCGGGCTGCCGGTCAGAAGGAACATCTCTGCCTTTGGTGCATAATGTCGATATTTCATGCCGGGTGCTTTCGGCACCCCCTCGCCGCCAAGTGCGCGGTCGACTTCACAGGCACCTAGGAGCTCTTGTATCTCCTCTTTCGTAATCGCACCCGGACGCAGGATTGTCGGCACATCCCCCGTCACATCGACGATCGTGGACTCGATGCCATAGCGGCATGCGCCGCCGTCCAGAATCATCGGAATGCGCCCTTTCATATCACGCAGGACAGATCCCGCGCACGTCGGACTCGGCCGCCCCGAACGATTTGCCGACGGCGCAGCAATCGGGACGCCCGCCGCCTTGATGAGCGCACGCGCAGCAAAATGTTCCGGCATGCGAACGCCGACCGTATCCAGTCCGCCCGTAATCACATCCGGGATCTCGCTTTTCCGCGGAAGAATCAATGTCAAGGGTCCCGGCATAAATGCTGCCATCAGTTTTTCTGCCGCCTCCGGCACTTCCCGCGCGCAGCAATCGACCATCGCGCGGTTAGCAACATGAAGGATCAGAGGATTGTCTGACGGGCGCCCCTTTGCCTCGTAAATCTTCCTGCATGCCGCTGCGTTTAGGCCACTTGCCCCCAGCCCATAGACCGTCTCCGTAGGAAATGCCACGATGCCGCCGGAGCGAATGATCTTTGCCGCACGGCAGATAGCCGGAAGACGGAAAAGTTCTTTTGGCGCATTGCTTTTGCTTACTTTTTCTACCTTCGTCTCCATGACCTACCTCTTCCATGCGAGAACCACGCGCACGATGCCTGCGAGATCCTTGCGCGTTTCTGCATCCTTTAAGCCGCCGTCTATGAAGAGCTCTGCGACTTGCTCTGCCTGCCCTGCGCCGACCTCGACGGCTAGGAAACCGCCGTCATATAGCATCGACGGTGCCTCTGCTGCCAATCTTCGATAGAAAGCAAGCCCATCTGCACCGCCCGCAAGCGCGGTCTTTGGCTCCTTCAGCCGCACTTCCGGCGCAAGCGACGCGATATCATCCTCCGGAATATACGGCGGATTGGAGAGAATCGCGGCATAGGGTCTTTTCCCGCCAGCGGCATGAGAAGATCGCCTGTATAAAAGCGGCAGTCTTCTGATAAACCGAGCGTCCTCGCATTTTCCTCCGCAGCGCTTCGCACTTCCTCGCTGATATCCACCGTATCTGCCAGAACATGACGTCCCGCCTTCTTCAAAAAGGAAAGCACCGATAGGCAGACGGCGCCTGTGCCCGTACCAATGTCAGCAAAAAGCAATCGGTACGCTGTAACTTCCTTTGCCGAAGTTCAATCGCCGTCTCAACGAGAATTTCCGTATCGGGGCGTGGAATGAGCGTTGCTTCTGTCACCTTGAACGTCAGCCCCATGAACTCCTTTTCCCCGAGGATGTAGGCCACAGGAACATGCGCAGCGCGCTGCTTCACCATCGCTCGGTAACGTGCCAGTTCTTCGGGAACGAGCGGCTGATCAAAGTGCACATAGAGATGGATGCGCGGCTGCCCGAGGACGGCAGAAAGAAGGACTTCAGCATCAAGGCGCGGCGTGTCCATGCCTTTTCCTCTAAAAAACTTTTCCGTCCACTTGAGTATCCGACCAATCGTCCAAATCTCTTGCAAGCCCATCCCTCACTTCATCTGTTTCAATTTTTCTGCTTGATCCGCCGTAATCAATGCTGTCAGCAGTTCGTCCAATTCCCCATTTAAAATCGCATCGATCTTATGAAGCGTCAATCCAATCCTGTGGTCGGTCACACGCCCCTGCGGAAAGTTATACGTCCGTATCCGCTCACTCCGGTCGCCGGAACCCACCTGACTCTTTCGGTCAGCAGCTTCCTCTGCTGCCTGCTCCAGTCGCGCGCGGTCAAGAAGCCTGGCACGAAGCACCTTCATCGCCTTTTCCTTATTCTTCAGCTGGCTCTTTTCATCCTGACACTGAACGACGATACCCGTCGGAATATGCGTGATGCGAATAGCGGTCTCCGTGCGGTTGACGTATTGTCCGCCCGCCCCCGAAGCACAGTAGGTATCGATACGAAGGTCGTTTGCTGCGACATCGACATCGACTTCTTCCGCTTCGGGAAGCACGGCGACTGTCGCTGCACTCGTATGGATGCGTCCGCCCGACTCAGTGACAGGAATGCGCTGGACGCGGTGTGTGCCGCTCTCGTATTTGAGCTTCGAGTAAGCGCCGTCGCCCGCGACGAGAAAGGTCACTTCCTTAAAGCCGCCGATGCCCGTCGCATTTGCGGAAAGAAGTTCCGTCTTCCAATGCTGACGCTCGGCATAGCGCGTATACATGCGAAAGAGATCGCCTGCAAAGAGCGCGGCTTCATCGCCGCCAACACCGCCGCGGATTTCGACAATGACGTTTTTTTCATCATGCGGATCGCGCGGAAGAAGGAGGAGGAGCAGTTCTTCTTCAAGCGCCGCTTTTTCGGCATTAGCTCCCGCACTTCTTCGCTGGCGAGCGCACGCATCTCCTCATCCTTTTCGACGAGCATGGCACGCGCTTCTTCTAAGCGCTCTACGACCTTCTTATAGCTGCGGTACTTTTCAACGATTGGCAAAAGCTGCGCATGCTCTTTCGTATAAGTCTGCCACTTCGCCATATCTTCCATGACCGCAGGGTCGCTGATGATGGATTCGAGCTCTTGAAATTTTTCTTCGACCGCCCGCAGTTTATCCAACACGACGCGCACCACCTTCCGCTGCCTTGCGTTCTATCTTATCTGTCGCCTCGGCTCCATCCTTTGCCGCTGCGGCATGTTCATCGGTATTCGGCAATAACATATCTTCCTTCAGCGCAGGGTCATCCGCTGGAAGGACGGCTTTTAACGAAGCGATGGCCACTTCGACCATATCATCTTTTGGCGGACGGGTCGTCAGGTACTGCAGCCAAAGCCCCGGCTTAATCGCTGTCTGAACAACCGCATTTTCACTGGATCCCGCAAGGCGAATGATTTCATAAGAGATCCCCGCGACGAGGGGAAGCAGTACGATGCGGCTCACAATGCGCATCCAGAGATTTGGCCAGCCGAGAAAGGCGAAGACAAAGATGGAGACGAGCATGACGATGAGAAGGAAATTCGTACCGCAGCGCGGATGCAGACGGGACTGCGCCTGCACATTGGCGACGGTCAGCGGCAAATCCTTTTCATAGCAATGGATGGTCTTATGCTCTGCACCATGGTACTGGAAGACGCGGCGAATGTCCTTCATCCGCGAAATTCCCCAGATATACCCGAGAAAGATGACAAGGCGCAGAATACCTTCCATCAGATTCAAAAAGAGGGGATCTTCCGTCACAAAGTGAAAAAGGCGCGCCGCCCCCGTGGGAATCGCAATGAAGATGACCGCCGCAAGAAGAAAGGCAAAAAGGATGGTTCCGGCAAGTTCCTTATCTGAAAGCTGCTCTTCCTCCTCGCCCGCCATCTTTGCGGAATAAGAAAGCGAACGAATGCCCATGACGAGCGATTCGATGAGCGCGACGGAGCCGCGAAACATCGGCTTCTTTAGAATTGGAAAGCGATCCGCTATCGAATGTACCGACACGCATTCGAGACGAATCTTTCCTTCTGGATCCCGCACCGCTGTCGCACGAGATTTTGGACCGCGCATCATGACCCCTTCGATTACGGCTTGTCCGCCAACCTTCGCCTTTTCCATACTTCCCTCCTAACGCATCGCCGATACAGCACGCAGAGCGCAGCAAATATCAGCTGTCTGTCATCGTACTTTGCCCCAGAGCATTGCGCCCTTAGCTTATCACTCATCAAAAAAGGCTGCCGCTTCGCGACAGCCTCCGAAGAGCTTAGTTCTTCTTATAGCGCTTGTTGAACTTCTCGATACGTCCGCCTGCCTGTACGTCACGCTGACGTCCCGTAAAGAACGGATGGCACTTAGAGCAAACATCGACGCGAAGCTCCTTCTTCGTCGAACCCGTCTTGAACGTATTGCCGCAGCCGCACGTCACCGTAGCCTCGAAGAATTCCGGATGAATGCCTTCTTTCATATTTACACCTCTTTCCCCCAACGGTAAAACCGGTATGGATACAAGCTTTCTCTGCGAGAGCTTGGTTACGCCTAGCTTCCTCTTGGGGAAACCAGTCACAAAAACTGGAACCGAACGCCCAGCGGTCGGTACGACTAGCATTATAGCATAAAGGCAGCCACAGTGCAAGATTGCAAAAACAGACATCATGCAAAATTCACTCGCCGTACACAGCTCTGCTTTTTGTCGCCAAAAATTCTCTCATTCAGTTGACGGTCAACCATTTTCAGCCTATAATGTTTACGGTAAATCTTAGGATAGGAAACGAGGTCTTTTCATGAAAGTAACAAACATCCGAAAGCTGACAGATCAGATCATTGCGGGTCTTCGCATCAAGCGCAGCGATGATATATCCCTGCTCCTCACAGCCCCCTCGAGGAGCTTCAAGACGGCGCCGGCCGCATTCAAGAGACATTCTGCGGCAATCACATCGACTTCTGCACGATCATCAACGCCAGGAGCGGGCGCTGCGGTGAGAACTGCAAGTACTGTGCACAAGCTGCCTGCCATCATACAGGCGTCGACGAATACGGCTTTCTCGCAAAGGAAGAGATCATCAAAGTCGCCAAAGCTGACCAGGATGCCGGCGCGAATCGCTTCTCTCTCGTCACGAGCGGCAGAGCGCTCACCGGCAAAGACCTCGACAAAGCGATAGAGACCTACGAAGAGATGAACAAGACGCTGACGATCGACCTCTGTGCCTCTCACGGCATACTTCCGCGCGAAGCATTCAAGCGCCTTCGCAAAGCGGGCGTCACTGGCTACCATCACAACATCGAGACGAGCCGCCGCTTCTTTCCTAACATCTGCACGAGCCACACCTATGACGACCGCATCAAGACGATCAAGATTGCGCAGGAAGAAGGCTTCTGTGTCTGTTCCGGCGGCATCATTGGCATGGGCGAGACATGGGAAGACCGCATCGACATGGCGATCAGTCTCTCTGAGCTCGGCATTGAATCGATCCCTGTGAACTCTTTGATGCCGATTCCCGGCACGGGCATGGAAGGTCGTGAAAGCCTTCCGCCAGAAGACATTCTCCGCACGATTGCCATCTTCCGCTTCATCAATCCGACAGCGAATATCCGCCTTGCCGCCGGGCGAAAGCTCCTTCCGGAAAACGGCGCAACAGCACTCAAGGCAGGCGCATCGGCATCCATCACCGGAAATATGCTGACGACATCCGGCACGACGATTGCTGAAGATATGGAAATGATCCAGCGTCTCGGACTTACGAATAAAAACGAAGACTGCCGCGCCGCTGCCGGCACCTGCGGTGCACACTGACACACAATAAGCAAAGCCGCTGTATCAAGAACGTTTGATGCAGCGGCTTTGTTATTTAACATGAAGCTGCACTTTGTCATTTCTCAGCGTTCATGATATGATAGGTTCCATTCATAAGGATAAATAGGCATATGAAGGAGGTTTCCATGTCTTTTGGCAAACAGGGGCGGCTCTGGCTGACTGTCTTTCTCGGTTTATTAAGTGCGATGGCGCCCTTTGCCACCGATATGTATCTGCCCGCACTTCCGCAGCTTGAATCTGCTTTTCAAACGACGACATCTCTCGTCCAGATGACGCTGACAGCGACGATGCTCGGCATGGCGCTCGGACAATTCTTCATCGGTCCCTTGAGCGACCGCTTCGGCAGGCGAGTTTCGCTGCTCTTTGGCATGGCGGCATTTGCTCTCTCCAGCCTCGCCTGCGTCTTCGTGCAGGACATCTATCTCTTTCTCGTCATGCGCTTCATCCAAGGTTTCTCCGGTGCCAGCGGCATCGTCATCTCGCGCGCGATTGCCCGCGACCTCTGCGATGGAACCGATCTGACGAAGTTCTTTGCCATCCTCATGGCGGTCAACGGTCTAGCACCGATTCTCTCCCCGATCATCGGCGGACAGGTGCTGAGCCTTACGAGCTGGCGCGGTGTCTTTGTATTGCTCACGGTCATCGGGCTCCTCCTCTTCTCGCAGTCTGTGAAATTCAAGGAATCGCTCGCCATAGAGCTTCGCGCAAAGGATATCACAGGCGGTCTGAAATACTTTCCGCACCTCCTGACAAACCGCTATTTTGTCGGTCACTGTCTGATTCAGTTCTTCACTTTCGGTGGGTTCTTCGCTATATCGCAGGCTCCTCCTTTGTCTTTCAAAATATCTACGGCATTTCTCCACAGGGTTACAGCTTCGTCTTCGGTACCATCGGTGCCGGCATGATGGCACTCGGCATTCTTCCGGCAAGACTTGCAGGGCGTGTCAGGGACGAAACGATACTCTGCGTTTCACTCTGTCTGCAGCTGATCGCCGCTGTCATCCTCCTGATTGTTTTCCTTATCGCTGCCGACAGCATCTATCTCACCTACCTCCTTCTCCTCATTGCCATCCCACCGCTGTCGCTCATCCTCACGACGAGCTTTTCCCTTGCACTTTCTCACCAAGGGAGAAACGCAGGCAGCGCGTCCGCCCTCCTCGGCTTCTTTCAGATGATTCTCGGCGGCATGATGACCCCGGTCGTAGGCATCGCCGGCAGTCATACAGCCATGCCTATGAGTATTATCATGGTCATCGCATTTGCACTGTCCCTTGGAAGCTTTCTCGCACTTATCAAAGGACGCTCTTGATTAAAATAGGAAACGCCCATGCAGGTGAATGACTTGCATGGGCGTTTTTGTACATCGCTCTTAAAGTTCTTTGACAATGTCGCCAAGCGGCTTTTTCTTCGTATGATTTGCCAGCGGCTTTGCATCCTCTGCAGCGTAGCCTAAAGGCATGAAAAGAACAGGGTATTCATCTTCTGGAAGATCGAATGCCTTTTTGCCTCCGTCGGCGTAAAGCAATTGACCCAGCATGTACCAAGTCCCTGTTCAAGCGCTTCGAACATGACGTGCGTCGCAAGAATAGCTGCGTCCTCGTCACCGGAGTGCTGCGTCGGTTCTTTCGGATACGGATAATATTCCTTCGTGCTGTAGGTAAAGAGAAGTGCAATAGGTGCGCCGTAAATACAGGGCGTGAGCTCATTTGCCTTCTTCAGTGCTTCCGGCGACTTTATCACATAGATGCGAGCGGCCTGTGCATTTCTAGCAGTCGGCGCGATACCTGCGACTTCGAAAATCTTTTGGAGTTTTTCAGGCTCGACCGGCGTATTCTTAAATTTTTTGACGCTGTAGCGCTTTTTTGCCATTTCTTCAAAAGTCATGAATACATCCCCCTTTGATCACGATTTTCCCATGTACACGTATTGACAGCAAAAGAGAGCTTCTCTTTGAAGCTCCCTAAAGTATCTTGCTAAAGGATTAGCAGGTATGGCATTCTTCGAAAATGCCCTTTTTCTTCAGCGTGTCGACAACCGTTGCGCCGATGTGTGCAACCGTGTCAGCGACCTCGATGCCAACGGCATTGAGCGCCTTGATCTTATCCGCAGCCGTGCCCTTGCCACCGGCGATGATGGCACCAGCATGCCCCATACGTTTGCCCGGAGGCGCCTGACGGCCGGAGATAAAGGCCGTAACCGGCTTGTCCGGCATGTTCTCTTTGATCCATGCTGCCGCATCTTCCTCTGCGCTGCCGCCGATCTCGCCGATCATCAGAATAGCCTTCGTGTCTGGATCATCCTTAAAGAGCTTCAGCGCATCGATGAAGTCCGTTCCCTTGACCGGGTCGCCGCCGATGCCGATAGCCGTCGTAACACCGATGCCGGCATTCTTGAGCTGATAAGCGGCTTCGTAGGTAAGGGTGCCGGAGCGGGAAATGAGACCGACATGCCCCTTTTCCTGAATCATGCCCGGAATGATGCCCATCATAGCTTCGCCGCTCGTCATGATGCCCGGGCAGTTCGGTCCAACCATGCGGGTCTTCTTCCCTTCTAGGTAACGGCGAACTTTGACCATATCGAGGACCGGGATATGCTCGGTGATGCAGACAACGAGATCGAGCTCTGCATTGATAGCCTCAAGGACAGAGTCCGCAGCAAATTTAGCCGGAACATAGATGACAGAAGCGTTTGCACCCGTAGCCTTGACAGCGTCCTCGACCGTGTTGAAAACAGGAACGCCTTCAACCGTCTGACCTGCCTTGCCCGGCGTTACGCCAGCGACAACATTCGTACCATAAGCTATCATCTGCTTTGTATGGAACGTAGCAGCCTTGCCCGTGATACCCTGGACAACAACTTTAGTATCTTTATTAATCAGTACGCTCATTTTTCGCAGTCCTCCCAATTACGCCTTTTCTGCTTCTTTGACAAGCTTAACGATCTGTTCAGCGCCGCCTTCCATGGACTCAGCCATGATGACATTTTCGATCGGCGTGTTCTTCAGGAGTTCACGACCCTTTTCAACATTCGTGCCTTCGAGCGAACGACGACCGGAACCGGCATGGACTTGCCGCCGTCTTTGGAGACGAGCTTTGCCGCAGCAATGATGCCTTCTGCCACGAGGTCGCAGCGATTGATGCCGCCGAAGATGTTGACGAAAATACCCTTTGCCTGACCGCCTTCGAGCATAATCTGGAAAAGCCTTCGCCGTCTCCTCGGGGCTTGCGCCGCCGCCGATATCGAGGAAGTTCGCCGGATCGCCGCCGAAGTACTTAAGGATATCGACCGTAGCCATAGCAAGACCTGCGCCATTGACCATGCAGGCAACGTCGCCGCCGAGGTTGACGTAGTTGAGACCTAGAGCAGCTGCTTCGAGTTCCTTCGGATCTTCTTCTGTCTGGTCACGGAGCTCAACGACGTCCGGATGACGGAAGAGTGCACTGTCATCGAAGTTGAGCTTCGCGTCGAGGCAGATGACATCGTCTTCTTCGGTGACGACGAGCGGGTTGATTTCGACCTGGCGCAATCCTTGCCGATAAAAGCATCATAGAGCTTCATGAACGTAGCAGCGGCCTTGCGAACTGCCGGCTGCGGAATATCAATCGCATAGGCCATACGCGTAGCCTGGAAGGATGCGAGACCGATGGCTGGATCGATCGTATCCGTGATGATCTTTTCCGGGGTCTTAGCCGCAACATCCTCAATCGACGTACCGCCTTCGGAGGAACCCATCATGACAACACGACCCTGTGTACGGTCAACGACGAAGGAGAAGTAGTATTCCTTCTTGATGTTGGAACCGGCTTCGATGAGAAGACGGCCAACCTTCTTGCCTTCAGGACCCGTCTGCTTTGTAACGAGCGTCTGACCGAGAAGAGCCTCTGCATACTTCTTGACGTCAGCCGTGTTCTTTGCCAGCATGACGCCGTGCATGCTTTCGTTGCCCTGATCGTGCCCTTGCCGCGGCCGCCAGCATGGATCTGAGACTTGACGACAACGACCTTGCTGCCGAGTTCCTCAGCGTTCTTCACAGCCTCTTCGACCGTGAAAGCAGGTTTTCCCTGCGGGACGTTTACGCCGTACTCGCGCAGGATTGCCTTGCTCTGGTACTCATGGATATTCATGAATCTGCCCCCTTATGTAATGGATGAGATGCTTCATTTATGTAAAGATGTTTCTTCCACAACGGCGGTCAAGCCTCTTTGCACGAACGACCATCTCTTTTCTACGGTTGTAAATTATATCGTATTCTCCAACTTGCGTCAATTACTTCTCGTTTATTTCGGGGGAGATGGTAAAGTTTATTTTTTCACATTCTTTTCTGAACTTCTGATTCCCGCGCTTTAAAAGTGACGGCACCCCATATACAGCAAGGGATATATCCCATTTTCAGCAGTGTAGCAAAAGGAATTTACAAATGTTTTGTACAATATTGAATACTTTTAGACAAAAACCGCTCTGCGGCTGAACGTGCAGTCACAGAGCGGTTTTTATTGCTGCTACCTCAATACCAGCGCGTAAGCGGCAGATCGTTGTTATTGCCCTTCGTCATCAAGACCTGATGCAGGTCGATGTTGCCAACGTAGAAGGCGGCAGCGCAGCCGCAGAGATAGAGATCCCACATGCGGATGAATTCCGTGCCGCGCGCAGCTTCCACCTGCGGCTTTACCTTCTGGAAGTTGTTGTACCAATGCATAAGCGTCTTATAGTAGTGGCGGCGCAGACTCTCGACGTCGATGACGCGGAATTTCTCATCGTAGGCGATGTGAATAATTTCGCGCAGCGACGGAAGGGTGCCGCCTGGGAAGATGTACTTGCGCGTCCACGCGCTCGTCTCGCGCTCGTCCTGCCCGCTGATATAATGAAGGAGAAACAGGCCGCCGTCTTTGAGCATATCACTCGCATCCTGCATATAGAGCGGCAGGTTTGGACGGCCAACATGCTCGATCATGCCGACGCTGACGATGCGGTCAAATGTCTTTCCGCTCTTTGCAACGTCGCGGTAATCGATGAGATCAATCGTTACAAGATCCTCAAGGCCAAGCTTTTCAATGCGCTTTTGCCCCTCTGCCCACTGCTCTTTTTGAAAGCGTGCAGCCATAGCCTTTGACGCCGTACTTCTGCGCTGCCTCGATGAGGAGGAAGCCCCAGCCGCAGCCGATATCGAGAAGCGTCATGCCCTTCTTCAGATAGAGTTTTTCGAGAATGTAATCGACCTTTTGATGCTGTGCCGTCTCAAGATCATCGTCTTCCTTCTTGAAGTATGCACAGGAATAACTCATCGTCTTATCAAGCCAGAGCTTGAAAAAATCGTTGCCGAGGTCATAGTGCGAAGAGACCTGCTCCTTCTGTGCGCTCTTCCTTGTGCTCACGTTAAAGAGCTTTGACAGCGCACTGCGGTCAACACCATCCTTGCTGAAATGCGGAAGCAGAACACGGAGTGCTGTGAAGAGATCGCCCTCGATGTCCAGGTCGCCGCGCATATACGCCTCGCCGAGCGCAAGCTCTGCACTCGCCAAAAGCTCCTTTTTCGAGATATCGTTCTTCACGTTGACCGTGAAAAGCGGCTCGCCTTCGCCAATCGTATACGTCTTATCATGCAGCTTCACGCAGAAGCAAGCGTCATTGAAGCGCTCGAGATAATGAATGAGAAAACTGTCGAGTAAATGTGTGAATGGCATGATGATCTTCCCTTCGGTTTGAACCATTTCCGTACAGGTAAATTGAATATAAAAAACAGTTCGTATTATAGCAATGTCCGCATAAAAAAAGAATATGCGCGGTTATTTTTCTAAAAACGACCATAGAAATGCAGCGTATTCTTTCTCTTTCTTCCGTTTTTACCGTGATTTTCGAAGAAAGTACGATGATTTATAGGATTATTTAAAAAGCTCAAACAGCTGCTTTCCGATCAGAACTGTCGTAACCACTATGAAAAGCGGACGGACAAAAGAAACACCTTTCCAAAGTGCCACGCGTGCACCGCAGTAGGCGCCAAGGATCATCGAGAGTCCCATTGGGATCGCATAGCTGAAATTGACCTCACCGAAATACGAGAAGAGAATGGCAGCTGCAATGTTACTGCCGAAGTTCAGCGCGCGTGCATTTGCCGCGGCGCCTAAAAAGTCGAAGCCAACGAGCAGAAAGGCAAAGAGCAGAAAGGAACCCGTCCCTGGTCCAAAAAAACCGTCGTAGAAACCAAAGAGGAAGGCGACGAGTGCCGAGAGAAAGAGCATCCGCGTGCTCATGCCGTGAAAGACCGTGTCTTTTTCCCCAGTCCTTCTTAAGGATGCTGTAGATGAGGACAAAGATGAGGAGCGCGGTGACAAGCGGACGAAGAAATTCCGACGGCACCATGCGTACGGCAAGGACACCTGCCGAAGAGCCGAAAAGCGAGAGCGGAAAGAGGCGGCGGATCAGCCAGCCGTCTACCTTGCCGCTCTTGACAAAGGCCAAAAAGCTAGTGAACGCGCCCATCACGGCTGCTACCTTATTCGTCCCGAGCACGGTGACGGGCGGCAGTCCTGTCCAAAGCAGCGCAGGAACAGAAATCAAACCGCCGCCGCCGACAACAGCATCGATAAAGGCGGAGAGAAAACCAAAGACGATAAGGAATATCAAGGTTCCTGCATCAAATAATTCCATACACGGTTCCTTCTCTCATAGGCAAATGGTGAAAAATTAGGCAAAATATCTGCTCATGTTGACAGACAAAAAGAAATCAGAGCAGACCCAAAGGCAGCCTCTGCAAAAAGGCACTCGGTCGTCTTTTTCTCCGCCCGACAGCATCCCATGCTTTTTTTGCAAGCACGCCGTTTTCATAGCGCGACAGACATGCGCCATCATAAGTGCACTGCGTCGTACCAATGACTTTGACGCCCTTTTTCCCGCGCATAGTCGAGCGCATCCAAAAAGCTCGTGCCGTCGATAGGGATGGTGGGAACGCCGCCCGCACCAAAGCCTTCGACGATGACGACATCGTAGTGCGCATCGACAAGCGCGCGGAGAAGCCGCGGTGAAATCCCAGGCGTAAGCTTTAAAACGGCCACGCGGCAGCAAATTTCATCGTGCAGGGACAAAGGCGCCCCTCTCTGCGGCGGGCGCCAGCCAATGCACCCGTCCACCGCGAAACTCACCAGCCGTTGGCTGATTGATGGAGTAAAATGCACAAAGGTTCTCCGTGTAGAGCTTTCGCGCCGATATCCCCGACAAAATCTTTCCGCCAAAGACGAGATAGACGCCTGCGCGCGTGCTCTCTGCCACGCGTACGGCAGCACAAAGGTTCTGCATGGCATCCGTCCCCGCTGCCGGAAGGGGAAGCTGCGATCCCGTGACGGCAACGGGTACAGCAATATTTTCCAGCATCTTCGAAAGCGCCGCCGCTGTATAGGCCATCGTATCCGTACCATGTGTCACGATAAATCCCGCATAGCGCTCCCTGCGCTCCGCGATCGCCCGCGCCACGTTCTGCCAATCGTATGGCGTCACATTTGTCGAGTCGAGCGCAAGAAGCTCCAGCACATCGAGGGAAACACCGTCTCCTAGTGCTGCCAGCTCGACGATTTGCTCTCCCGTAAGCGCAGGGCAAAGACCATGCACTCCAGGTGCCGATGCAATTGTCCCTCCCGTTGCTATGAGACAAAAGCTTCTTCAAAAGCCGTCTCCTTTCCTACAGAAACGAATCGCCTGACTTACGTCAGGCGACTTTCTATAAACTTACCCTTCCACGTCGATCTTTGTCGCACGCAGACGCGCCATGGCACGATGAAGTGCGAGTTCGGCGCAGTTGATATCAATCTTGCCCTCCGTCGGTGCCTGATGGAAGGAATCAATGCGTTCCTTCGCACGAGCATAGGCCTCTTTGGCGCGGTTGATATCGATGTCGATGGGCTGCTCCGCCGCCGTCGCCAGAACGGAAATTTTCTCCGGCGTGACTTCCATGAAGCCGCCGGCAACAGCGATGAGCTGCTCGTCACGGTCGGCACCGAACCGCACGCGCATAGCATGCGGTTCCAACCCCGCGACGAGCGGCGCATGATGCGACAAGATACCGAGTTCGCCGCCCGTCGAACGGACGATGAGCATCGCGATATCTGCCGTATAGACCACCTTATCGGGGGAGACAATCTCTAGCTTAATAGTCGCCATCGATTATTCCTCCTCTTTGATCTTCTTTGCTTTCTCCACGGCCTCATCAATCGTGCCGACCATATAGAATGCGTTCTCCGGCAGGTCATCGTACTTGCCTTCGAGGATTTCCTTAAAGCCGCGAACCGTTTCCTTCAGCGGTACGTACTTGCCCGGCGAGCCCGTAAAGACTTCTGCCACAAAGAACGGCTGCGAGAGGAAGCGCTGAATCTTACGCGCACGGGAAACCGTGAGCTTATCCTCATCGGAAAGTTCTTCCATACCGAGGATGGCGATGATGTCCTGCAAATCCTTGTACTTTTGAAGGACAGCCTGCACGCCGCGCGCGACCTTGTAGTGTTCCTCACCGATGATATGCGGATCGAGGATACGACTCGTGGAATCGAGCGGATCGACAGCAGGATAAATGCCGAGCTCCGCAATCTGACGGGAAAGAACCGTCGTCGCATCCAGGTGGGTAAACGTACCCGCCGGTGCCGGGTCTGTGAGATCATCTGCCGGGACATAGACGGCCTGAACCGACGTAATTGAACCTTCCTTCGTCGACGTGATGCGCTCTTGGAGCGCACCGATATCTGTCGTCAATGTCGGCTGATAGCCAACAGCCGACGGCATGCGGCCGAGAAGTGCTGAGACCTCAGACCCCGCCTGAATGAAGCGGAAGATGTTATCGATGAAGAGAAGAACGTCCTGATGCTGAACATCGCGGAAATACTCCGCCATTGTAAGACCTGTCAGGGCGACGCGCATACGAGCGCCCGGCGGTTCATTCATCTGTCCGTAAACAAGAGCCGTCTTGTCGATAACGCCGGACTCCGTCATTTCGCCCCAAAGGTCATTGCCTTCGCGCGTACGTTCGCCGACGCCAGCAAAGACGGAATAACCGCCGTGCTCCGTCGCGATGTTATGAATGAGCTCCATGATGAGAACCGTCTTGCCGACACCAGCGCCGCCGAAGAGACCTGTCTTGCCGCCCTTCGAGTACGGTGCAATGAGATCAACGACCTTGATGCCCGTCTCCAGAATGCTTGTCGACGTCTCTTGATCCTCAAAGGTCGGTGCTGAGCGATGAATCGGCCAAAAACTCTTTGTTGCCGACCGGTGCGGGGTTATGATCAACCGTCTGTCCCAGCACGTTAAAGACGCGGCCGAGGGCACTCCGTGCCAACCGGAACCTTGATCGGCGCGCCTGTATCGTCCGCATCCATGCCGCGCATGAGACCGTCGGTCGAGCTCGCAGCGATGCAGCGCGTGACGCTGTCGCCAAGGTGCTGCATGACCTCGACCGTGAGATCGATGTCAATATCCCCCGCCTTGCCCTTGATGGTAACGGCGTTCAAAATTGCGGGAAGCTCGCCCGCAGGGAATTCAATATCTACGACAGGGTCCGATGACCTGTACGACTTTGCCTTTTGCCAATGATAGACCTCCTTGCGCCGCGAAGCACTTCTTTCTTCGGCATGAGAAAGAGCGCTGCTCCATGGATTCTGGTGCAGCGATGCTGCCTCCCGTTATTTCAGACCTTCTGCACCTGCCACGATCTCATTGAGCTCCGTGGTGATGCCCGCCTGGCGAACCTTGTTGTAATACAGGTTAAGCCCCGCGATGAGATCCTCGGCGTTGTCTGTCGCATTGCTCATAGCATTCATGCGGGAACTCAGCTCGCTCGCTGCCGACTGCAGGAGTGCTGCGTAGACCGTCGTGTAGAGGTACTGCGGGAGCATGGCTCCGAGGACTGTCTCTGCATCCGGTTCATAGATGTATTCGGCATGCATTCCCTTCGTCTCGCCGCCTTCTGGCGCCGCAAAGGGCAGGAGGCGTTCGACTTTCGGCTCACAGCTGATGGCAGAAATGAACTCGGTGTAAACCATGGTCACTTCACAAATTTCGCCGGAGGTATACCGCTCGATGAGATCTATGGCAATATGGCGGGCATTTTCGAACTTCGGACGCTCGCTGATGCCGATGTAGTCCTTCACAACATGGTAGTCGCGATTTTTAAAATGTGCAATGCCCCTGCGGCCGATGATGACGAGATCGGTATTCGCCTTATCCGTCACCAGTGCTTCAACCGCCTTACAGACATTTGCGGTATAGGCGCCGGCAAGCCCCTTGTCCGCCGTGATGACAAAGACGAGCTTTCTGCCGCTTTCACGTTTTTCCAGCAGCGGATGCTTCATCATCGTGCCTGCATTCGCTGCGATTTCCTGCACGACCTCCATGACTTTTTCTGCATAAGGAGCGTTTGCCTGTGCCACTTCCTTAGCATGACGAAGGCGGCTCGTGGCAACCATATTCATGGCGCTCGTAATCTGCTTCGTACTCGTCACGCTCTTGATGCGGCGGCGTATGTCTTGTAAACTAGCCAACTCGACTCACCTCGCCTTACGCCATCTTATAGGGAATCGTATCCTTGAATTCCTCGATAGCTGCTTTGAGGGAAGATTCGATTGCATCGCTGAGCTTCTTTTCCGTCCGGATCTTTTCGCCGACGTCCGGATGCTGCTGTGCATAAACTTCAAGAAGCCATCCTGGAATTCGACGACTTTGTCGACGGGAATATCGGTCAGGAATCCCTTTGCTGCCGTATAGATGACCATGACCTGATCTTCGACGACAAGCGGGCTGTACTGTGCCTGCTTCAGCGTCTCAACCATGCGTTCGCCGCGGTCGAGCTGTGCCTTCGTCGCCTTGTCGAGGTCGGAAGCGAACTGGCTGAATGCTGCGAGTTCACGATACTGTGCAAGGTCGAGACGCAGCGTACCGGCGACCTGCTTCATCGCCTTGATCTGTGCCGAGCCGCCGACACGGGAAACTGAGAGACCTACGTTGATTGCCGGGCGGATGCCGGAATAGAACGCATCGGACTCCAGCATGATCTGACCGTCGGTGATGGAGATGACGTTCGTTGGAATGTATGCCGAAAGGTCACCTGCCTGCGTCTCAATAATCGGAAGTGCCGTAATCGAGCCGGCGCCGAGTTCGTCGGAGAGCTTTGCCGCGCGCTCGAGAAGGCGGGAGTGCAAATAGAAGACATCGCCTGGGTATGCTTCACGTCCGGGCGGGCGGCGAAGCAGGAGGGACATCGCACGATAGGCTGCCGCGTGCTTTGTAAGGTCATCATAGACGCAGAGACAGGCCTTGCCCTTATACATAAAGTGCTCTGCCATGGCAACACCTGCATACGGTGCGAGATACTGAAGAGGTGCTGACTCTGCCGCCGTTGCAGCAACGACGATGGTATATGCCATCGCACCGCGCTCTTCGAGCGTCTTTACCACACGGGCAACGGTCGAGGCCTTCTGACCGATGGCGACATAGACGCAGATGCAGTTCTGCCCCTTCTGGTTCAGAATCGTATCGACAGCGATCGCCGTCTTGCCGATGCCGCGATCACCGATGATGAGTTCGCGCTGTCCACGGCCAATTGGGACGAGCGCATCGATCGCCTTAAGTCCTGTCTGAAGCGGCTCATGCACTGACTTGCGATCCGCAATGCCCGGTGCCGGATACTCGACCGGACGCGTCTCCGTCGTATCAATGGCACCTTTGCCGTCGATGGGGCGGCCGAGGGCATCAACGACGCGGCCAATCATGGCGTCGCCGACAGGAACCTGCATGATCCTGCCCGTACGCTTGACCTCCGAGCCTTCTTTAATGTGCGTCTCACCGCCGAGCAAAACAGCACCGACGCTGTCCTGTTCAAGGTTCAGGACAAGACCATATATATCATTACCGAAATCCAGGAGCTCGCCTGCCATGGCTTTATCAAGGCCATGGATATGGGCGATACCGTCGCCGATCTCGATAACCGTGCCGACATCATCGACATTCAAATCAACATTGTAGTTTTTGATCTGGTCTTTGATGATGGCTGTTATTTCTTCAAGATTCATTTTCATCTTTCGCAGTCACCTCTCATCACATGTTCGCCATCAGATCGCCCGTGAGACGTGCGAGTCTGCCGGTGACGCTGCCATCAATGCGCTTGTCGCCGATGCGGACAACGACGCCGCCGATGACCTTCGGATCTTCGTGAAGACGCAGCCTCACTTCTTTGCCTGTTACACCCGCGAGCTTTTCCTGAAGCCTGCTTTCCTGCCCTGCATCCAAGGAGCTCGCTGTCGTCACATCCGCTATGACGATGCCCTGCGCCTCGTTCGAAAGTGCCTCAAAGACCCGTACAATTTCTGGAAAAATACGCCATGCGGCGCTTATCAACCAGAAGATACAAGAAGTTCTGCACTTCACCTGCAAGCTCACCTTCGAAGCACTTTTTTTGAGAAGTATCTTCTTATCTGCGCGCGAGATGCCCGGGTTGTCGAAATACCCCCAGATCCCCGCCACGCCGTCAAGATCCCCTCGACGCGCTTCAGTTCCCCTGCCATAGGCAAGGAGCTTATCGTCTTCCACAGCCAATTCAAAGATAGCGCGGGCGTACTTGCGTGCCAATTCTAAATTCAGCATGGCAACTCACCAATCTTATCCTTGTCCAGCGAGTCAATAAAGTTTTCGACAAAGGTTTCGTTTTCGTCCGTCGTCATATTCTTCGCAACGATCTTACCAGCGGCGAGCAGTGAAAGCCGAATGACTTCCTTGCGGATCTCGTCCTTTGCGCGTTCGTTTTCACGCGCGATTTCCGCGCGAGCAGAAGCCTTCATCTGCTCGATCTCACGCCTTGTATCCGCAACGGCCGCCTCACGATCCTGCGCCGCGACGCGCTCTGCGTTCTCGACGATCGACTGCGCCTTTTCGCGCGCCTCCGCGAGTTTCGCCTTGTAATCACGCAGCGTACGCTCCGCCTCAGCCTTGTCAGCATCCGCCTTGTCGAGACTTTCCTGTATCCTTTGGCTGCGCTCGGCAAGGATTTTTTTTACCGGCTTGTAAGCAACCGCACGCAGGATCACGACCAGGATGACAAAGTTCAGGATCTGAGCGATGAGCGTCATATTAATGTCGATCAATTCCCATGCCTCCCTTCAAAAGCATCAAACCATAGCTTGATTACTTGATGAGCGGGTTAGCATAGAGCATGATCAGAGCGACAACGGTTGCAATGATAGCCATGGACTCGATGAGACCGACGGAAATAAGCGTATTCGTAAAGAGCTTGCTCTGTGCTTCCGGCTGGCGTGTGATGCCCTCGATAAAACGGCTCGTGACAAGACCGTCACCGAGACCTGCGCCGATTGCGGCAAAGCCCATGCAAAGGCCTGCACCGATGAGAGCTGCTGCTACCATAATTGCGTTTTCCATGAAAAATCCTCCTAGATTTATTGTTTGTAATTAACCTTTGTCCATTGGACACTTACTCTTCTACATCTTCTTTGACAGCACCGGCAAAATACGCGATGGAAAGCATCGTGAAGATGAATGCCTGGACGCCGCCGATGAAGATACTGAATGCCAGCCAGACGACTGACGGAATCGGCATCCATACCGGCATCAGCTTGAGCAGGATGAGGATCAATATCTCACCTGCAAGAATGTTGCCAAAAAGACGGAATGCCAACGTGATCGGCTTTGGCGATTTCTTCAATGGCGTTGATGACGACAAAGACCGGCGTCGGCTTAAAAAATGAGCGACATAGTGTCCGCCTTTGAAGTACAAGCCAAAGAAATGAACCATAACGATGACTAGGAGCGCAAGTCCCAACGTGGTGTTCAGGTCATTTGTCGGAGATGCCAGCATAGGAATAAGACCGAGCCAGTTCGAAACGATCAGGAACAGGAACAGCGACATGATGAATGGCACTAAGAACTCGCCACGTTTGCCCATGGTTCCGCCAATCTGCTCGTTCAGCCAGACAACGACTGCTTCCAACACATTCTGCCAACCGTTCGGCACCAGCTTCAAGCCGCGCGTAGCGAGGAATGCGATAACGATGACGATTGCCATCGTCAGCCATGTCATGCACAAGGTTTCCCAATTAAAAGACATTCCGGCAAAGCGAATTACTTCGCGAACACCGATTTCATGCATAACCTCTACCTCCCCCCTCCGGAAAACACCCGGAAAACTTTTGGAAAAAGAAGGCGAGCCTTCCCGTTCCTTTATCTGAAACAGCGATCGCTGCATCATCCAATAGAATTATATCTCACTCGCTGCCGTGGTTCAGCAGATAGGCATATCGCAGAAAAAGCAGCATGCTCCCGCCGTAGCAGGGCAGAAGTGCCGCAGCCGCTGCAAAAAATACCGGCTTGGAATCCTGCACTGCAGCAAAAAGCGCAGCAAAGACGGCAAAGAGGCGGATAAAGAGCCCCCACAGCATTTGCGCCTTTGCCTTCTTAGGCGGCATCGCCGCACTTTTCCGTGTCCGATAGACCAAAGTGAACATACATACGGCGCCGGTGCAGAAACCGAGGACGACTCCCTTGAAAAGGACAAGTTCACCGAATATTGCCAGAGCGAGAAAGCTGAGGATCAAGCACGCTGCAAAAAGAAAAAGCAATCGTTTCGAAATGACAGGTATCGCTTGATTCATGAACCTCTCCCGGGAAAGACCGCAGCAACACGACCGAAATGAAAACATATGCTTTACAAAAACATGTCGAAATCTCTCGTACATATTCTTGTTACCTCTTTTTACGTTCGACACGAATGTTAAAATTCCTTTATTTTTTTACGCCGTTTTAAGAGGGAATCGCTGACCGTTTTTCTGGCATTTCTCTCCACGAAAAAACGGGAAAGTTAAAGAACTTTCCCGTTTTTTCAAAGCCATGCTGCGCAAACAGCGCGTGAGAACTTCGATTAGAAGAAGAACTCGACACGGCCAAAGTACGTGTGAACATCCTGATGGGCACCGTCGATTTCCTTGCCGTTGCCATACTGGAACTGACCGACAACATTCTTGAAGAACGTGTAGTTCAGACCGACTTCCCAGCCCTTTTCATTCGTGGAAAGAGCATCAAAGGTGTTGTACGGCGTAGCACCCTTGCCGAGGTGACGATATGCAGTCCAGAGACCCCAAGTACCGCTGTTCTCTGCCTGAGCACCCTTATAGTTGAGCTGGACGCTCCAGTTCTTGTTGTCCGGGTTGACCGTGCTGCCGACCTGGTCAGTGTTGGACTCAGCATAGTAGCCGCCGAGACCGACGTTCTTGTCGAAGTTATACTTCGCTCTGACGAGCCAGATGTTTGCATCATCCGACGGATTCGTCATGACGCTTTTGTTGCGGACACCGAGATGATGGAAGCTGGCGCCGCCGTCGAACTTGCCCTTGTTGAAGCCGAGACCAGCATACACATAGCTGTTTGCATGCCAGTTGGAGCCGTCTTCACCGAACGTGCCATCTTCGTTGTGGAGACGACCGCCGCCGACCGTAAGCTTTACATTGCTGCCGACCGTAGCTTCGCCGCCCGTGAACTGCGTATCCATGATGCTGTCGTTATCAATCGGAGCAAAACGACCGAGCTTGATCTGGAAGTTCTTATAGTCGCCCTGTGCCCAGAGACGCTTGAGGTCGACGTTTCCATCCTTGCCCTCGTCTTCCTTTAGGTCAAGCTTGGATTCGAGACGTGCATTGACATGCCAGTTGCTGTTGACTTCAGCGCTCGGCTCGAGACGGAAGAGAGCTTCGTTCGTGTGATCGCTCTTACCAGCCTGCTTATAGACGTGACGGGAGATCGTGTACTGTGCTTCGCCGTTCCACTTGACCATATCAGCATTGCGCTCGAGGTTCGAAACGCGGACGCCGAGGTTGTTCAGCTCTTCAGCAAACTCTGCCTGGAGCTTTTGGAGCATTGCCTTGTCACTGTCGGAAAGATCGGACTTAGCCATTGCCTTTGCAATCATCTGTGCCATTTCATAGCGCGTGATGTTGCGGTCACCGCGGAAGGAACCGTCTGGATAACCTTCGATGACGCCGTCAGCTGCGAGCTGCGTAACTGCATCATATGCCCAATGGTCAGCAGGGACATCGGCGAACGGGTTTGATGCTGCGAATGTGGTGGATGCTGCGCCAACGACGAGAGCCGTTGTAAGAGCGCTTACAAGAGTCTTCTTCATGAGAAACTCCTCCTTATTGACAGAAATGAACGCGGAAAGTTCAATCTACAGAAGGCATTCCTTATGAGTTTCCATGTTTCCTCAAGAGCCCCTTCTATTTCAAGAACCATTGATAGTTTAGCATAAATCAATAAAAAAGACAAGTATTTTTTTACATACCTAAGCGGATTGTATTAACTTTTTTAAGTATTGCATAAATTTTATCCAAGAATTTCACGATACATGTAAGCGTGAATCGTCCATCGAAAAGGCAGACGGCAAAAGCTCGGAAAGCGTTGCATTGCGCCGATCTCCCGCGAGATTGCCATGATGATGCGATCGATGCCGAACTCTGCGATGACCTGCCGGCACGCACCGCAGGGAGCACACGGAGCTTTGGTATCAGCAACGACTGCAATCGCTGTCAGATGCGTCTCTCCCTCTGAAAGTGCCTTGAAGATCGCCGTGCGCTCTGCGCAGTTCGTAAGCGAATAGCTCGCATTTTCGATATTTGCACCGCCGTATATCCTGCCGGAAGCCGCCAGCACCGCGGCACCGACAGCAAACTTAGAATACGGTGCATAAGCATGGGAACGATAGGCTTTTGCCGCCGCAATAAGCGCTTCATCCATTTTGTCCACTTTATTTTCTACGCTGTGCATAGCGCGTCACCTGCCCTTTCTCCACCCGTGCATAGACAAGCGGTTTTGCCGTCGGCTTTTCCCCAACGTGCAGCGCTGCACAAAATACGCACTCTGCCTCTCGAAGGGCACGCCCATCTTTGGCATAAAGCGTCGCCAGCGCTTCGCCCTCTTTCACGCAGTCACCGTATTTCTTATGCAGAACGATGCCTGAGGCAGGGTCGATGGGCGCATCCTTCGTCTCGCGTCCTGCCCCTAGGATAACACTTGCTTCGCCGATTTTTTCGGCATTCATATGAGAGATGAAACCATGTTCTTTTTGCACAAACTTCTGCCCTGCATGCCGCCTGTGGAAACTTCGTCCCGTCCTCGAGGACGGAGATATCGCCCCCTGCGCCGCGACCATCTTTTTAAACGTATCGAAAGCCGAGCCGTCGAAGATCATCTTTTCCGCCAGGCGGCGGCATGTATCTTCGCTGCCTTTTTCGATGAGGCAGAGCATATTTGCCGCGAGCGTCAGCGCTTCTTCCCTAAGGTCTTCCGGCCCCTTTCCTTTCAGGACATCTACAGCCTCCCGAATTTCAATGCTGTTGCCGATGCCGCAGCCGAGCGGCGTGTCCATGTCCGTGATGAGAGCAGCGGTTCTGCGTCCATTTGCCTCGCCGATTTCGACCATGGTCTTGGCAAGTACAACCGCGTCACCCAACGTCTTCATAAAGGCACCGGAGCCGACCTTGACGTCGAGAAGAATCGCACCCGCGCCCGCTGCTAGTTTCTTGCTCATGATAGAGCTTGCGATAAGCGGGATGCTGTCGACCGTCGCTGTGACATCGCGCAGTGCATAGAGTTTCTTATCCGCGGGGGCAAAGGTTTCCCGTCTGTCCGATGACACTGACGCCTATCTCGTTGACGATGCGGAAAAAAATTTCTCTGCTGGAAGTTCGGTCGTAAAGCCCGGAATGGACTCGAGTTTATCGATCGTCCCTCCTGTATATCCCAAACCTCTGCCGCTCATCTTGGCGACCTTACCGCCCGCCGCCGCGACAATGGGCGCACAAATCAGCGTCGTCTTATCGCCGACGCCCCCCGTCGAATGTTTGTCAACCGTCCTGCCCGTCACAGAGGAAAGGTCGATTTCATCGCCAGAGGCTGCCATTTCTCTCGTGAGTGTCGCCGTCTCCCGCACATCCATGCCCGAAAAACAAATCGCCATGAGCATCGCTGCCATTTGATAGTCGGGAATTGTACCGAGAACAAAATTCTTCACCATATAGGCGATCGCATCATCTGTGAGTGCTTCACCGCGCTTCTTCTTTGCAATGATATCATACATCCGCATAACCTACACTCCTTCTGCTGCCGCCTCTCTCATCACAGGATCACGCGCGCAGGATGCGCGGGAGAAAACTTTCGCCCTTCGTCTTCAGCTCTGCATGAAAGATATCGGCGATCGTCGCGCCAATCATCGAAAATGTCGGGTATGTGCCGAGATTCGTTCCAGCTTTCACGTGCTTTCCATACATGACGAGCGGAATGTACTCGCGCGTGTGATCCGTCCCCGGTGCGCCCGGGTCACAGCCGTGATCCGCCGTGATCATGAGAAGGTCATCCGCTGCCATTTCCTGCATAAAACCGCCAAGCCATGCATCGAACTGCGTCACGGCATTAGCATAACCCGCAATGTCACGGCGATGACCGAACATCATGTCAAAGTCCACGAGATTGATAAACGCAAGCCCTGAAAAATTCTCTTTTAAAAGTGCGGACGTCTTTGCCATGCCGTCTGCATTATTCCTGTTGACGCCCATCGACTGCGAAATGCCCCGCCCCACAAAAATGTCGGAAATCTTTCCGACGCCGATCGTCGCGAGATTCTTCTTCATCAGCGCATCCAGCATGGTCTCGCCCGCCGGATCAAGTGAGAAATCATGGCGGCGCGAGGTGCGTTCATAATTCGGATATGTGCCGATGTAGGGGCGCGCAATGATGCGGCCGACACCATGCTCCCCCTGCATGATCTTTCGCGCCATGCGGCAATAGTCATACAGTCTTTCCACCGGCACATCGCTTTCATGCGCCGCAATCTGCAAAACGCTGTCGGCGGATGTGTATACGATAAGTCCGCCCGTCTCCTTCTGCTCGCGGCCATAGTCATGAATGACCCTCGTTCCTGCATACGGTTTATTACAGAGAATCTTTTTGCCAAACACCGCTTCGAGCCTTTCGATCACATCCTGCGGAAAACCGTCGGGATATATCGGCATCGGATGCGTCGAGACAATGCCCGCGATTTCCCAATGTCCAGTTGTCGTGTCCTTTCCGCGCGAGAGTTCACGCAGGCGGGCAAAGGCGCCGATAGGGCTTGCTTCCGGCCGCCCGCATCCGACACCGTCAATGTTAAAAAGACCAAGTTTTGCAAGATTGGGCGCGAAAAATTTCGGAGACTTTACAATCGTTGCCAGCGTGTTGCAGTCGCCGTCGCCAAATTCTTCTGCGTCTGGCTCGCGCCCGATGCCCATGCTGTCAAGAACGATGAGAAACACGCGCTTAAAGGGAGCCTTCATTTTTCTCTTCCCCTTTCTTTTCTAACTAAGATTTCAATATTATTTCCATACTTCGACAATAACTACTTTTCTTCCTTCTTTCCCAAAAATGTCCACTTTTTTTAATTTATTTTAAGAAAATACTTGCAATCATCTGAATCTTATGCTATAGTAAATATTGAAAAGAGAAGAGAGACGGTCGAAGAAGGTAATATCTTTGACAATACCGTGCCAAATAGATCTCTTTCCTCTTATGGCTTGCCTCAGCAAGCTGTCCGCAGGACTTAGCCGAAAAAGGCGTCCTAGAAACCTTTCCTTAGAGAAAAGGAGTGATCGCAATCGGAAAATTTCATTTGCATCGCTTCTTCACGGCAGACTAACAAGCGCACATTTTGAAGAAAAAGAATATCCGCACGGCGATGTCTTCTCAGGCGGATGGAGCGTAAGCTTCAGGGCAGATGGAGGCTAGCGGAAGTCATCAGCGCAGCGTCAGCGTGAAAAGCAGTATGCCGAATGGGTCAGATCGTTAACAATCGGTTCAAGGTTTCCCCCGTAAGCAGACCGGTCGCTTACTGAATGCGCCGCAAAATCCTCGCCTTTCGGCAGGGGGATATAAGGCGCGTCCGTCAGATTGGCGGATAGTGATGAGCAGGGCGTTGTTCATGGTAGAGTGAACTCGTAAGACCATGTTTTCTATAGTAAAGTTCGCTAACCTTTCAGAATCTCCCAGTCAACAACTGAATATCGCTGCGGATTTCTGCTTCTGCAGTGATAGCATGCAGAATCCACTCTGTATGAATCTAGGTTTTGTGCCATGTGCACACACTCGATGGCTCTGATCGTTCGAAGAATAGGCAGAGCAAACCGATGTTTCGTAGAAAGAGAACAATTTGTATATGATTAAAAAATAGCTGTCTTGCGCGAAATAGTGCGAGGCGGCTGTTGCTTTTATATACTTTTCCCATAAACAAAAAACGACAAGCCATCGTTCGCTTGTCGTTTTTCCAGTTAATCTCGAACCGATTTCCAACGATCATGCGGCCAGAACCAATCTTCCGGATAGGCGCGAATATCCGCTTCGATGAGCTTTGTCAATTTCTGCGTCATCTTTCGGATATCTTCTTTCTTATCTCTTGTCTTCTCCACAAAAAGAGGGCCGAGAATCTTCAGGTGCTGATACCCGTCTTTCCCGCGATGCAAGAAGGATGCGAAAATCGGCACATCGGAAAAGCGTGCCATCGAGGCTGCGCCTGGAACGCAGTTTGTCTCCCTGCCAAAGAAATCGAGAATGATGCCGTCATGGCGGTTCGTATCCTGATCCATGATAAGTCCGATCGCATAACCGCCCTTAAGCATGCGGAACATCTCACGGACGCCCTGCTTGTAAGTGATATGCATGCCGATTTGCGCGCGGTACTCGTTGATGAATCGGTTGGCCGAGCCCTTCTGCTTCATGGCGACGCCGACCATCGGGATGCCCGCCATGGCAAAGGCTCCTCCCATCAGCTCCCAGTTGCCGCTGTGCGATGCGGCAATGATGCATCCCTTGCCGCCTGCCATCACTGCCTTCATAGGCTCGATATTCTCGATACGGATATAATCTTCCGGATGCCTCTTGATCAGCGGAAAGCGAAGGACTTCGACGAGCATCGGACCGAAGCGGACAGCCGAAGCACGTGCGATACGCCGCGCTTCCTCATCCGAGACAGGAAGGCACATCTTGATCTGACGAAAGGCCAGCTCTTTTCTTTTTTTTGGAATGAAAGGATATAAAATGACGCCGAGTGCGCGCCCCATGGCATAGGCAAGCGAGCGCGGTAGGAGACAGAAAAAAGCGCTGAGAACCTTTAGAAAATAATACGCCATAAGATTCTTCTCCTTTCCACGTTCTGTAGGGTACCTGCTGTTTTAGCGCTTACCCTTACTTTTTCGGCAGAGCAAGCTTATCCAACAGCTTGACATACTTCTTGATCTTTTTCATCATATCCGGCAGCTGCTTCATAGCGGCCTGCATCCGCAGCCAGCTCGTGTGGCTCTGCACGGGAAAACCGGCGCCAAAGAAGCCTTCGGGCATATCGCTGATGATGCCGGAGCGCCCGCCATAGACAGAGTTTGCACCGACCTTGATATGTCCGACCGTCGCACTCTGACCGCCGAAGGTGACATTGTGACCGACCGTCGTCGATCCTGAGATGCCCACCTGGGCGACGACGAGACAATTTTCGCCGATTTTCGAATTGTGACCAATATGGACTAGGTTGTCCATCTTCGTGCCGCTGGCAATAACCGTCGAGCCCATGGCTGCGCGGTCGATACAGTCTTGCGCGCCGATCTCTACATCGTCGCCAATGACGACATTGCCGACCTGCGGTACTTTCGTATGCTTGCCGTCCTTTGTCGTAAAGCCAAAGCCATCGGAACCGATCGACGCGCCTGCATGAATGACGCAGCGCCTGCCGATTTCGCAGTATTCGCGAACCGTGACCGAGGGGTAGAGAATCGTATTCTCCCCAATCTTTGCGTACTGCCCGATATAGGTATGTGGATAAAGCGTAACATTGTCGCCGATGACGGCATGATCGTCGACGACAGCAAGCGGAAGAATCCGGACATTTCGACCGAGCGTCACGTCACTGCCGATAACCGCCTTGTCACTGACCCCTTCGGGAATGGCGAGTTTCGGCGTAAAGAGTTCGAGCAGCTTTGCAAAGGAAGCGCGCGGATCTTCAACGTAAATCGCAGGCTTTGGAAAATTTCCTACGCCCTCTTCGAGCATGACCGCCGCTGCATTCGATGCCTTTGCCTCCTCCATATGCGGTTCGACAGCAAAGATGAGGTCGGTTGCTCTCGTCCCTTCGATATTGCCGAGGCCTTCGATGATGACATCGCCATCCGCGTCTTTTCTAAGGCGCGCGCCGAGAAAGGAGGCAATCTCCGAAAGTTTCTTCTTCATCTGAAGCCCTCCTTACTGGAGCTTTGCAATCGCTTCGTCTGTCACATCCGTATAGCCGTAAAGCGGCGTTTTCTGCCCATTATGATCGCTGACGATGACATCGAGCTTCTTCTCCTTTGAGATCTCCTTCATGGCGGCATCGATCTTCTGTTTCATCTGCTGCTGATAGGACTGGTTGATGCTCTGAAGTTTTTGCTGCGTATCCGCCTGTGCCTTCTGTGCATCCTCCTGGCTCATCTGCGGGTTTGCTGCCATCTTCTGCTGAAGTTTTTCGCTCTCTTTCTGAAGTTTGGCATTGCCTTCATCCATGATGGATTTGACCTGCGGCGCCTCGGATGCCAGCGTTCCCGATCCACGTAGCCGATGTTTGCCTTGCCGCAGCCCGCCGCCGCAAAGGCAAATGCAAATGCTGTGAGCAGGAGAGCAGCTGTTTTCTTCGGTTTCTTCATTTCCTATCGCTTCTTTCTAAATACTTATGGTTCCTGTCACCATTACGGTTTTAATCTTGCGTCGCATCCGCACCAGTTTCAGCACCGTCCTCTTTCTTTAACGCTGTTGATTCCTCTGGCTTTTCACTTTCCGATGGATCAGGGAAAGGATCGTAGGATGGCGCCTCTCCTTGAATATTTTCCCAGACATTCGTAGGAACAGGGTCAAGATCCTGTACCTCTGCCTGAAGCTCTTCCGTCAGATCCTGCGCGCCTTCCGTAACGACAGGGAGAAAACTGATCCGATGAAAGATCCGGCACGGCAGCATCATAACCCGGCAAAGCTGTCTTCGGACGTTCGGCCGGCGCCGTTACGATAAGCGTCAAATGATGGAGAATCGCCAGCTTGGTCGCACATGCGCGAATATCGTTTTCAATACGCGCTTCCAGCGCCTTGATCTGCTGCTCCTTCTGCCAAAGGAGCTCTTTTTTCGCACGCCGCAGCGCAGCGGCATCCTGCTTATTGGCAGAAGCATCCATCGTGCGCGTGTTCCTTGCCTCGGCCTCTGACTTCTGCAGAGAGCCTCTGCGCGTTCCTTGTCGAGAGACGTATGCGTCTTTTGCTCCCATTCTGCAATCTTGGGCGCAAGCGTGCTGTCGGCATAGTCCTTGATTTCTTTCTCATAGGCTCGCGAAAGCTCATCTTTCCGCCTTTCCCGCTCTTCACAAAGCCGTTCGCGCTCTGCTATCCACGCTTCGCGTTCGGCTTTGATATCATTCGGGTCATCCCACGGATGATGCATCGCCATTTGGTTGTCAATTTTCAGATTGATATTCAAAATGGCATTGGCGAACTCATTTTCAATGGCATCGCGCGCCTTTTCATAATCTGCATCATGCGCAGCGCGATACTTGGCCGCCAGATCCTTTCGCTCGCGTTCCAAGGCAACACGAGCTTCTACCACCGACTGTGCATTCTTCTGCCAAACCGAATCATCAAAAGGTTCGGGCGCAATCTGCGGCGGCGGAATTGACCAGTCTTCCTGCTGTTCCGTCTTTAGCTCGGTATAGAGTGCATCGCGATCCGATCTGAGCTGCTGCAGCGTCTCATACGAAGGATGTGCCTGCATGACCTTCACCCTATCGATCATGCCGATGTCGGATACGACCGTTTCCTTGGGCTGTTCCTGGTGCAGAAAACGGTAGAGGAGTGAGGCGCAGGAGAGGAGGAAGATCACGAGAACCGCTGCGCCGACGGCTCTCGTGCGCCTTCGCCGCTTTTTCTCTTCGGCGGGAGATTTCGCATCATCCAAGCGCTTTTTTCCTTCCGCTGCTTCTTCTGCCACTGCACCCCTCCTATCGTCTTTTCGAGAAGTTTCCCCCTGTACAAGTAATACCGAGCCGAAAAATCGGCTCGGTACCTGAGCTTTGCTATGCGATTATTTACTTGAGCTTGTTGATGACGTCCTGCGTGACATCCGTGCCGCCGTAAACGACTGCGCTCTTATCAAGAACGACCTGCAGCCCCTTAGCTTCTGCTACCTTCTTGATGTTATCATCAATGTCCTGCTTGATGGGCTCCATGAGCTCCTGATTCTTCTGCATGACACGCTGACGCATCTGGTTCGCATACTCCTGCTTTTCCTGATCGCTCATATTCGCAGCTTTCTGTTCCATCTCTTTCTGCGTGTCTTCCATAAACTTCTGGAATTCTGCGCCCGAGCTCTGGTACTTCGGATGCTGCTGTACGATGGTCTCCATATCAACCAGACCGACGGAAGAACTTGCCGCGCTGACAATGCCGGATCCGCTCTGCGTGAGCGCAAGGGCAACGACCGAACCGACGAAGACAAGCGCGATCAGAACGCTGATAATTCTGACTTGCTTTTTCTTGAGCTGAACCATTTTTTTCTCCTTTGATAGATACTGATCACAGGTTCTTAACAAACAGTGATATTATAACAAAACAACCTTTATTATTCAAGCAGGAAGTGAGCTTTCTGCCAAATAAACATCATTTCTACGGACGTATGCGCTATCCATCTCTCGCTGCTTACAATGGGATGAAGAAACGCTTTTACGACCTTTGGAAACTCCTTAAAAATCACCAAGAAGGCGAAGCCATCCGGCATCCTTATCCGCTGCATACTCGAGCGACAAAAAGTCATGCACGCGAAAGCGCAGAGCGGCCTCTCCTGTCTCATCTGCCGTGCGGTACTCGTAGCGAAGGCTCCAATTTGGCGCGAGCTGGTATTGTGCACCGAAAATCATGTGCTTTTTATCGAGATCATAGCGGAGAGAGATCAGAGCACGACTGCCGATATGACGCTCGTAACCGACCTCTGTCCACCAATCGACATCCTGCGGATGGACATTGACATGGAAGAACAGTTCGTCATGCGCAGACGCCATCCATCCAAAGTGCATGCGAAAGAGAAGATCTTCTTCACGCTTGTGATGCTCACCTGCCGCTCGCCCAATATCGAGCCAGCCCGTAAGCCTTGCGCGATACCGTGCAGAATCCGAACGCGACATGACTTCCATGCACTCTGCGGGCACAAGGGATACCTGCGTCTTCATGCGAAGGGCACGAAAGTCGCTTTCTCCATCGAGCGCCTCGGCAAAATTTGTCTCAAATGCTGCCTTATGACGGGCGACGAAGGCAACCGGAACGCCGACAAGCGTATCGACCATGCGCTGCATCTGCTCGCGGTGCGACAGGAGTGCAAAGTTCGGCATCGTATCGGAGCGCATGGACAAATCCGTCGTCCGAACGACGGGAAGCCTTGGGTAGAGGACAACATGAACTTTGGCTTCCTCCCCTGCTGCAATATCAAAATCGGCACGAAACTCGGGAAGATTTTCTGCCAGTAGTCGTTGACCGCATGTTTTACCGCGCCATTCGTCCAGTCGGCTGCCGCGACAGGAAGCCCGAGGAGTCCATCTTCAAAGACCTTTCCCAGCCCAGCGGCATCCGCCTTGACAAGGGTTTCAACTGCCGGCGGCATTCCCTCGACTTCAAGATGCAGCTTGACGGAGTGCACGCGATCTGCCCAAGGAAGGAGCCCGACCGTGACAACGGCATTGACTCCCGGCGTCACGGTGACATGTGAGACCGTGTAGCCGACAAGAACCTTGTCAAACACCTCTCCGATGAGTGTGGCTTCCTCTGCCGCCGCTTCTCCTTCAGCATCTTTGCCGAGAAGAAGCTGTTCACCGATGACGCGGACACTTTCTGTCATACGCGCTTCGACAACCTTCGGGAGCGAACCGGCCGCTGTGATATGTGCCTCCACTGTCTCAATGCGCGCAGCTTCTCCCCTCCCTGCAAAAGAGATGGATAGGGCAGCACACAGCAAGAGTACGAGGCGTGCATACCATGTCTTATCGTGCATGGACGCCTCCTCTCAAGGTTTTTCAGTTAAAAGACAAACGCGCCCTTAGAACGACCCGCCGACCGAGAAGTGAATACGACCGCCGTCGCTGCCGCGGCCATAGTCAAGGCGCAGTGGACCGAGCGGGTGTTCAGGGAAACGCCGACGCCGACGCTGCCCTTGAACGTATCCGGCCAGTAATCGTCATCCCACGCTGCCCCCCAGTCAGTAAAAATCGCGCCCTGCACCTGCTTGGCGATAGGAAAGCGATATTCTGCCGAGAGCAGTCCCATTTTGCGGCCGCGGAACTGATCCTCGCGATAACCGCGGAGCGTTGTCTGACCGCCGAGACGGAATTTATTGAAGTAGCTCATATCGCCGGTTCCAACGCCTGCCATGCCGCGAACGGCAACGACCTGCGCATGACCGACCTTGAAGTAGCGCTGATCTTCGATGCTGAATTTCTGGAAATCAAAGTCGCCGCCAAATCCCGCGATTTCTGCTGTCAGTGCGATGCGGCCGCCCTCCGTCGGATTATAGACATTGTCGCGCGTATCGGTGACGTGCTGAAGCGTCACGCTGTTCGTGCGGCCAAAAGTTCTCCTCGCGCCAAGCTTTCGAGCGGTTGTTGCGGCCGCTGTCGACGTGTTTGACATACTGGTCTTTGCGCGAGCGTAGCGTGATATAGTTTGTCGAATATTCGCTGGCTGGACGTCCAAAGGTTACCTCACCGCCGGAATATTTACGCATATACGTTTCGTTAAGCTTGCCATGTTCGTCGTAGTCGTCGTACTCGTAGGTACGGTTATAGATGCGAAGTGTGCCGACCGTTTCATGATGATCGATCCAAGGGTGGCGATACGAGAAGATATAGCCGCGCGCATCTTTGTCATCACCGCTCACCGCATAGGAAAAATTGATAGCATCGCCCGTACCGCGGAAGTTTGTATCGCCGATGGAGACCATGCCGATGAAACCGTCCGAGGTCGAATAACCAGCGCCGACACCGAAATTTCCCGTACGCTTCTCGTCAACATCGACTTCCATGACGACGCTGTTCGGCTCAACGCCCGGGTTCATCTTGAGGTTGACATCGTTGAAAAAACCGAGGTTGTAGACGCGCTGAATGCTGCGCTTTGCAAGCTTCGAGTTGAACGGCGTGCCGGGCTTTTGGCGCATCTCGCGCAGGATAACCTTATCACGCGTCTTTTTATTGCCTTTGACCGCATATCCCTCCAAAATACCCTCATTGATCTTGAGGAGGAGATTGCCTTCATTATCGATATTCATATCCGAGACTTTCGCAAGGATATAACCGTCCTTTTTGTACTGATCCTGAAGGGCTGTCACATTCTCGTGAAGGATGCGGTTGTTAAGAATCGTACCCGTGCGAACCGTCATAAGGCTGTAGAGTGTATCGTCTGACTCCGATACATTCCCCGTGATCTTGACGGATTTCAAAATCGGGTTTTCCAAAAGATGGTAGGTGAGGACAACCCCTTCAGGCACCTTCTCGAAGGTCGGGTAGATGTCGTAGAAATACCCCGTATCATAGATGTAGTCGCGGTCTGCCTGAAGCGCACGAATCGTCAGCTTGTCGCCCGGCTTCATATGTGTCGCCATCTTCGCCGTGCCGAGGGTCTTTTCCGATGCCCCGTCATAGACGATATCGACGATCGTAAGACCGTTCATTGCCTTTTCCAAAGACTGAATGTCGTCTTCCTGCGGACGCGTCTTTGCCCACTGCGCTGCACGCTCTGCTTCAGCGGTTATATCTTCCTTCGGCGCCTTACTGCCTGCGGCATTCTCTTGATGCGTCGTCTTCTTTTCGGCAGAAGCAGACGGCGCCTGCTTCCCCGGCGTATTTTCAAGGGATTTAGCTTCCTTATCTACACGCGCATCGACTTTTGCGGCATTTGCCTGGGCAGCCGCTTCCTCTTTCGGCAGCTTCTGGATTTCCGTTGCGTCCTCCGGTGCTGCATAGGCGAAATTTGGGAGCATGGATCCAAGTGCCAATGCCACGGCACATGCCAAGATTCTTTTCTGCTTCTGCTTCAAAAGTGAATCCTCCTACGACGTATTCTTTGATCAACATAGTATCCCTTGGCTGCAATGCCTCCGGCACTTATTTTCGAAGTACCGTCCCCGCCTGCGTCATCAGTTTCTGCGCGCGCGTATCAGGCAATGCGGGAGATTTTTGTGCGGGCGCCTTCTCCGGACTTTTCTGTACCTGCGGCGCAGCCGGCGCCTCCTCCGCCCTACGCGAAACACCCGTCACCTGCTGAGGCTGCAAAGAAGGCTCCATAGCGGCTTTTTGTTGGTGCGGCACGGGCGCAGCTTCTCTTTCTGCAGTCTGCGGTGCAGGTTGCACGGCCGGGTCCTGCACCGCAGGGCTTTCTGACTGTTGAACATGCTGAACAGTTTCAACAGTCTCTGCCTCCCTAGTCGCAAGCTCTTTCCCCTCCCAAGGGTAAAGGAAAAAGATAACGGCGGCGATCGCTGCCGCGACGATGGCAGGAAGGACGTGCATAGCACCTCGTTTCAACCGGCGCGTCTTTTCGGACGCACCGACATGCGCGAGCTCTGCCTTGGCAAGCATGACGCGCAAGTCGCCTCTCACATCATTTTCCCGCTCGAAAGATACCTTAGCTCCATCGAGCCATTCGCGCGCCGCTTCGATATGATGCGTTTCTTTCTTTCGCGTGTCTTCCATAGCTTTCTCCCAAGAAATGCCGCCATATGAGCCTTCCGATTGCATCCCCCAAAGACGATACTTTGCCTGCAAAAAGGAAAAACTGCAAAGTGCCTCTTTCCGATGCGTTCGAAGTATAATCCGTTCCTGCGGATGTTTTTTAACCCAGCCATTTTCGGCGTATTATGGAATACATTTGATTTATATCCAATATTCTCTCATTTTTAGGTGTTTAAAGCTATTTCTCTTCTTTTTACTAGCAAGCACGTACTTACCAATAATGCCAAAAGCGCGAGAGCATGCCGCGAATGCGGCGGATACCAGTCTTTTGCAGGCGATAGATATGAGAAACACTGAGATCCATATCTTCTGCTAACTCTCGTGCAGGGCTGTCGTCAAGATAGATGCCCTCAAGAACGGCACGTTCCTTAACGGGCAGATGTGAAAGTGCCGTATGAACACGGCTTTCAAGCTCAGACTGCTCGACCTGCTCCTGCACAGAAGGTGCCGTATCGACAAGGAGATTCGCCATATTCGGGTCATCCTCCGTACGTCCCTCCATGCAGGGCGTACCCGCCTTGCCCTCACGCGCGAGGTAGTCCAGCATGCGCCCGCGAATGCGGTGTGTCGCAAAGAGGCTGAATGCCACACCTCGTGCAGGCTCATATCGCTCGACAGCTTCGATAAGCCCTACCGTACCCTCTTGGATGATGTCCATGACAGCAGGATGCGTGCGAAATGCCATGGCGATCTTAAAGACGAGCGGCTGGTAACTCTCAATGAGTTTCTGCCTCGCTGCAAGGTCGCCGTCCTTCTCCTTCATGCGCTTCCAGAGATCTGCCTCTTCATCTGGTGCCAACACCTTTACGCGGGAGAGTTCCGCTACATATTCTGAAAGCTGCATATCCGCGTCCTTTCTCATCGGATCCTTCGCCATGACAACGCGCCCTGTCTTTTCAAAGAACGGTCAGAATTTGACATTTGCTTCAAAGCCGATGATCTGATCGCTGCCCTCGATCTCATAGGTGATGCCGTAGCGGTCGTTGATATCATACTGAAGGCCAGCACGGCTGGTATGATTGCTGCCTAACCCCTGATAATACTTTACCATGAGATCCTTCGTGATATACTTGCCCATCTCTAAGTGGTAAACATCCCGATCATGCTTACCGGTCTCTCCCTCCTCATAGCCCGTATTGAAAGCAGAGCCAGAACCGACTGCGACTGCAAAGCGATCAAGATGCAGAATATTGGCAATACGGTCTTCAATTTCCGATAGGAAACTCATATGCAGTCCCGTCAGAATAAGGCTTTCTGTATCGAGGCTATCGCCGCCGCGCCCATCCGAACGCATCATGAGAAGACGGATAATCTCAGACTGACTCATCGAAGGCTCTGACGTCAGGCGAATCTCTGTCTTTCCTACTGGACCTTTCATATCGAGAAAGATACGTGTACGCGTGAGCTTTGTAGTGGCAGAAAAATCAATGCTCGGAAGGAAAGAATCGACTTGGTTGAACATGACACTGCCTTCGCGGATGTTAAAGACGTTCTTTAGGTAACGAACCGTACCGCCGCGCTTCACACTGATGGTACCGGAAGGTTTTGGATACATCGTCGAACCTTCAAAATGTGCGCTTCCCGTAAGGTACATATCGTACAGTGCAGGGCTGTAGGCGCGAACATGGTCGCCGACATTTAACGTGAGGTCAAGCGCTATTTCCGGCAAATCGCTGTCGGAATCCGGGATACTCGGCATCGAGATAAGACAGTCGTGTAAGTTGAGCTGTCCCGTCAGCTTTGGCATCTTTCTGCCATACAGATCGCTGTCCGTAATGGATGCTGTGAGATCGATCGGACCGTGGAAGAAACTGCTCTCGACGCCAAGATTGTCGGCGATAAAGTTGAAGTTCATCCTGTCGAGCCTATTGCCGTCAAGACTGGCAACACCTGTCAGGCGATAGGTACCATTTCCCATTTTACCAGAAAAGTCATTCACTGTCATCGTATTTCCGGTAAAATCAATCTGCGCCTTCATGTCGGTGATCGGGTTGTTGATGGGCTTTAGCTTCATCGCACCGTCCGTAACGGAAACATAGCCGTTGATGCGCGGCTCTGCCACCGTTCCCGTGACGGCAACATGCCCTTCATCTCGCCGAGCGACCACTCGATTTCCTTCGAGAGTATGGGAAGAAGCGCTAGATTTGCCTTATCCAGGCTCATCTGAAGGTTGATCTGATCCTTCGATGCAAGGACTTCATCTTCACCCGCCGTCAGCGCGCGTATGGGAACGATTCCCTTTGCCGTCGCTTCAAAGGATTTGTCGCCGATTGTCTTTTCCGCGCGAAGACTATTCACATGGACACTGCCGTCTTCATAGCGGAAAACCCCCTTCAGGGTATCAAAGGCCGCGCCGTATGCACCGCCATTGGTTACCGTGAGCGTCGCATCCGCTGTGGGATTGCCCGTCGTACCAGAAAAATGCACATAGGTATCCACAGCGCCGCTGACTTCAGCATCAACACCTGCTGCATGCGTAAACAGCCCCAGCGGGATATCATATGCCGTCAGATATGCATCGATAGGACCATCAAGCGTCACGGTACCGCTCCCCATCAGACTGCCGCTATTTCCCTGCTGGATGTTCAGCTTGTCAATGTAAACGACGTGATCCTTCATATGTCCGTCATACTTTGCATCATGTACTTCATAGCCCGCGATGCTGCCGGCATCCAAGCTGCCGCTGCTCGTGATTTCTGGATTATTCAGCGTGCCGCCCAACGTCGCCTTCGCCGTCACCGTGCCCGCGAGAATTTTATTTCGGTGGTTGAGTATCGCGGCAATCGATGCGACATCGGTCTGGTTGACGTTCACCGTACCGCCAATCGCTTCCGTCACACGGTTATACGAGCCAGAGACGACAACTCGGCCGCTGCCTATGCGGGGCTTTTCCGCTGCGGCCTTCTCGGCAGTATCTCCCGCCCCTTGTGCTTGTGCCGTCTTCTCTCTGGAATTATCCGCAGCACCGGCTTCATCAGCCGCCGCGCGTTCGGCCTCGGAGCGCTCCTCCTGCAAGTCACCGCTTCCAATCCTGCCCTCGAGGAAACTGAGATTTTGCAGATAGACCGTATCGGCGCGATACTCGACAAGACCATCGACCTTATTGAGCGTAATATCGTTCAAGACGATTTCCGGCGATGCGAGCACGCCAGAGAAGGTCGGCGCATCAACGGTGCCGCCAATTTTGCCGGCAAAGGTTCCCTTGCCCGTAATCGGATACGGCGGATGCTGAAACAAGCGCGCAAAGTCGATCTCGTGAACGTCGACGGAGAGCTCGAATTCTTTCGCCTTCGTTATATAGCCGTTGACATCGAAATCAAGGCGCGGTGAAAAGACATGAAAATCCTGCAAGCGAACGCCTTTTTCGTCGAGGAAATAATCGCCGTCCATGCCCTGCAGAAGCATGCCGTTATAGCTGCCGCGATACATATGAATGTAGCCAACGGCCTGTGGATCGTCCAGCGTTCCCGTAATATGAATCGTGTTGTCGACATTCCCCGTAATCGGCTGTTCGGGCGCGATGATCGCCGCAAGGTCTTCCGCACGGACACCGACCGTATCGACGCGGAGATCGACTTTCTTCTCCCCTGTGAGACCGACACTGCCATCGACATACCAACGCTGTACACCATCCTTCATCAATGAGAAGTCATTGATCGTGACGCCGTCGAGACCACCGCTTGCATGAAAGCGAAGGTCGTCAAACGGCTGCTCAAACGCCTTACCGCGGGTAGCGACGAGACTGAGGTCAACAACAGGGGCAGAAAGTGCGCCCTCTACCTTCAGCGAAAAGTCCGCCGTGCCTGTCACCTTGGCTTCAGGAAGCAAGGTCTCAACGAGAGAAAGGTCAACATGTCCGCCGTTGACAGAAAGCGCAAGTGTCGGGTTGCCCGCGATATCTTTGATACTGCCCTCAACACCGATGCTCGTTCCATGGGGAAGGCGCGCACTCGCGTAGTCGAGCGTTAGGTCGCCTGCATCCATTGAAAAAGAGGCATGAACACGCTCAATCGGCAGCCCATAAAAGGCACCGCCGATATGTTTTAGACTGCCAAAGGCATGTATGCCGCTGATGTCCGTCCCTTCACCTGTAAAGCTCAGGTCTGCCGACGTGCGCCCTGTCAGATTATCCAATGAGGGAAGGAAGGCCGCGGCCTGTGCGGCATCGATCTGTTCTGCCTTGACATGGCCGATATATTTCAGATCTTTCGGCGAAAAAAATTCACTTCGCCTGTAAGCTTACCGCCAAAGACCTCGGCATAGACGTTCTTGACAAAAACCTGACTGCCGTCATAGCGAACCTTTGCCTTCGCATTTAAAAAAGGAATCCCATACGCTTCGCCGCGTGCAGCGCTCGCACGCGCTTCGACCAACGGGTTTGCCGCATCTCCCGCAATATGCGCCGTAAACTTCACTGCACCCTTGTACGGAATGTCCTTCAAGATGGCTGCGGGGTCAAAGGCATCGGAAGACGCCGTAAGGTCAAGAATCGGCGTGCCGTTTCCAAAGTGAATCACGCCGCTTGCGTGCGCTTTCTGCCCCGCCGCTTCGGCATCGCCCGTAAGCAGTACCTCTTCCTGTGTAAAATGCGCCGTCACAGCGATGTTTTCCACATCCGTTCCAAGAACGGTGACCTTTCCATCTTCCAAAGCGGCATCGCCCACAAGCGTCAGCACACTTCCGTAATACGACCCTTCTGCATGTACATGCTTCAGCGTTCCGCCATGTATCACCACTTCACTTGGAAGCACATCTTCGGGAAGATACGGCAGAAAGCGCGCGATATCCGCTTTTCCTGCTGTAATATCAAACGTTTGACGTTCTTTGCGATATGTCACTTTCGCAGAAATCGGCGCGTCTTCCACCACCGCACTGCCCTCAATCGCCATGAGGGGCGCATCTTTGAAATCGACACTTCCCTTGACCGATTCGACATCGAGGTCTTTTCCCATCGCATGAACATACACCGTGCCGTCCGTTAGCTCAACCGTACCGTGAAAGCTTGCGCCTTTAGACTCTCCCATGTCGATATCCGAAGTATTCCACGAGCCGTCCTCACGCTGAACAAGGTTCGCCTCAACACCCGCGATGCGAACGGTATCGACTGCATCCGCACCCTTCTTGAATGCCGCAAGGATACCAAAATGAATCTCTGCTTCATCCGCATGTACGATGAGATCGCCTTCCTTATCATAGAGCGCAACGTCCTCCACCTTCACAGTCTCGGAGGAATCCACGGATATCTTTCCGACTTTCACAGGAATGCCGAGCGTCTTTTCCGCGATATCTTCTGCCTGTTCACTGACAACAGCCTTAAAGGTATCCGTCCGCGCGAAAAGAAAAAGGGAAAGCACGGCAAAAAGATGCAGGTGAAAAAGAACCACCACGATTGCCACAGCTTTTTTATGATTCTTCAGCATCCTTGCCATAGCTTCAAAAACATGTTTTATCTGCCGTGCCTGCATCTCTTCACCTCGCTCTTCTTATGTCTTTACACGCAAAACATCCCCATGCGGCGAATGCTTTACAGCTTGTTTTCATAATACCTGTACGTCCTAGATTCGTCAAGCATTCTGAAAAAAATAATAAAAGGTTCCCTTCGGATTCTATCATAAATGTTACGGTAGAGCCCTTTTCGTATCTGTCTTGACAAAGCTTCCTTTTTCACGCGTATAATGAATATATTTGAATGTATTTATCAAAGGATGACTGTGCCAAAGACAGCATATTATCCCCGCTCTCTTTTCATTGTATCGCCTTGTCACTAGTTTATCCTTCTAAAACTATTAAAAACGGGTTATATTTATGAAGATTACACACACCAACCAAGACAAATTCTTGCAATGGCTGATCGCTGCCTGTATCTACTTCGTCTGCAGCATCGCCTTTTACAGCGACATCGGTCAGGATATGGGCGCTGGATACTTCCTCCCGATCTTCGTCCCGATCGTCGCTGCGCTCGTCCTGCTCCCCTATGCAACGCGCGTACCGATTTTTTCCAAAGGATCGCTTCCAAATCTATTGACAGGCGTGATCTGGGCCGCGACATTTTCTCTGCTCTATACATGGACCTATGGACAGAGCTGGTACATGTCAAAGATCTGTTTTGACTTCATCGTCGGCACTTCGATCTTTTTCCTCTACTCGGCACTTGAAGCAGCGCTCTTTTCCGTGCTGCGCCCGCTTGCCGTCGCCTGCATCATGGCGTTTCTAAACCTTGTCGCCGTTCTCATCCCACTGCTTCAGATCATCTATTACTGCATGGTCTGGCACTGCCTGACGCCGGCATCGCTCATGGCACTCTATCTGACAAACTGGCGCGAAAGCATTGACTTTATTGAATCAAACGTCGGACTTTTCCCAACAGTCGCCATTCTTCTTGGACTAGCCCTCTTCTTCTTTCTATGCGTGCGCGGTCACCTCGCATTTAAGCGGCGCATGGAAGGCGATTCGACAGCGGGACGCATGGCGGTACTAGCTCTCCTCGTCGTCTGCGGCATTGGCTCGCTAGCCTATTATCTCCCGCAGACTTCGATCGCCGACCTATGGAACGATGTCCGCTCTTATGTCAGTCAGACACAGGAATACAGCATCGGGCACGATGAACGGGTCACGGATCTCCACATCGATGCCACGCGTACGCTTGCGGCACGCGCCCCGGGAACGGTCATCTTCGTCATCGGCGAATCCGCCTCTAGAGACTATATGCAGGCATTCACGCCGACGTACGAATTCCCCAATACCCCATGGCAAACGACACAGCGGCAGGATCCGAACTTCCTCTTCTTTGAAAACGCTTATTCCTCTTGGTCACAGACCGTCCCCGTGCTTCAGCGCGCACTGACGGAAGAAAGCCAGTACAACGACAAAGAATTTTTTGAAGCAACCTCCATCATCGACGTCGCAAAGAAAGCGGGCTATGAGACATGGTGGTTCAGCAACCAAGGCCGCTACGGCCAGTACGACAGCGCTGTCACGCTTGTCGCAAAAACCGCTGATCATGCCGTCTGGACAGACGATTCCTACAATTTCTCAGACAAATTCGACGAGACGCTGCTTCCATACCTCATGCAGCTCGATCCGACAAAGAACAACTTCGTCGTCCTCCACATCATGGGCAGCCACATCTATTACAATAACCGCTACCCATCCGCCTACAATGTCTTTCAGCCGCCCGAGGGAACTGATACGAACATCATGACGAGTGCGGCATCTTATGCCAACAGCATCCTATACACCGATCACATCCTTCAAGAGGTCTTCAACTATGCGAAAAAAAGTCTAAACCTCCAGGCGATGGTATATTTCTCCGACCACGGAGAAAACCTTGAGATCTCGCATAACCCCGACGTCTTTACCTTCGACATGGTACGCATTCCCTTCTGGATTTACCTATCGCCCGCCTACCAGCAGGCATTTCCAAAGCGCACAGAAGTCCTAAGAGAACATCATCTGCGCTACTTCACCAACGACCTGCTCTACGATACAATGTCCGGTCTTCTTGCAGCTCCGTCGGCACATTACGATGCTTCACAGGACTTTACCAGCCGGAGCTATCGCTTCAACCGCGGCAATCTGACGACCATGCTGGGCAGTCGGCCGCTGACCGCCGACCCTAACGGCGGCCCTGAGGAATAACGGCCTAGTTACATGTATCGCACACAAAAAAAGAGGCTATCGTATCTTTCACGATAGCCTCTTTTTGATATTCTACACGGGCGAAGCTTACTAAAATTTATTTCTTTAGAAAATGTTCAGCAGTTAGTTTTTCTCTCCTGCCAAGGCTCTGTCCGCGGATTTATTCACCGAGCTTGATGTTGGTGATAATGCGGCCGAGGCGGATGCCTGAGAAAAGATTCCATCCCCATTTGATGCTAACGGTAACTATCTTGTGAAAGTTTGAAATGCGTGCTAGATGAACGAACATCCAGGCGCACCACGCGATAAACCCCCGCATGGCAGGGTTCCAGCTTCCCTTATTGACCACAGCCTTGCCGCGGCCAATCGTAGCCATTGCACCCCGGTCGACATAATGGAAGGCTTCCGTCTTTTCACCGCGCATAAGATGCACGATATTCTTATAGGCAATAGCCGCCCCCTGCGTTGCAACTGGCGCGACGGTTGGAAGCGGACGCTCTGTACCATGGCAGAAACTCGCGCAGTCGCCGATGGCAAAGACATCATTGCTCCCCTTGACGCGAAGGTCTTCATCCACAATGATGCGCCCCGCGCGGTCGACCTCGCCGCCGCAATCTGCGATAAAGCCCATCGCCTTGACGCCCGCCGCCCATATGACCGTCCGCGTCGGTATGACCGTGCCATCCTTCAGCTTCAAGTCATCACCGTCATAATCCACAACCTGCCGCGATAGTTCAACCTCGACGCCTTTTTCTTTTAATACTTTAACTGCATACGCCCGAAGATCCGGTGATATCATCGGCAGGATGTTCGGCGTCGCTTCGAGGAGTTTGACGCTGACCTCGCTGAAGTCAATCTTATGAAATTCCTTGCGCTGAATGTTCACCAGCTCCATAATTGCGCCCGCTTCCTCTATTCCCGTCGGGCCGCCCCCGACGATGACGAAGGTCAGCATCCGCCGGCGCATTTCTTCATCGTCCTCATTCTTTTCCGCACGCTCGAACATATGCAGCACATGGTTGCGTATGTGCAGTGCTTCCTGCAAGGTTTTCATGCCATAGGCATGTTCTTTAACGCTTTCCATGCCAAAGAAATTCGTCGTCGTCCCCGCGGCAAGCACCAGATAATCATACGATACTTCGCCGTGGTTCGTCAAAACGACCTTTCGCTCTTGATCCACCCCTTCGACATATGCCATAAAGAGCTCGACATTTCATTGTTACGGAAGGACGCGCGAATTGGATAGGCAATCTCATCGGTCGAGAGCATCGACGTCGAAACCTGGTAGAGCAGCGGCTGAAACAGTGTAAAGTTATGACGGTCGATAAGCGTTATACGGACATCTTCCTTGGCAAGCAATTTGGCAAGTTTCATTCCGCCAAAGCCCGCACCGACGATGACAATGTGTTTCTTCTCCATGATGCATCCTCCCTATACGAAAACTTTGTGATATGATGAAAAAAAGGCTCTGCCGCGTACATAAAAAGAAATTTATGTGAAAAAAATTTAACTTATTAATAAACAAAGCCCTTATCTCTGCTTAGAATTTATGATATCACTTTTTTTCACTTCTTTCAAGAGGAAAAAGAAAAAAAGATGAAGAAACCGCCGCTTTGAAAAAGCGACGGCTTTTATTAAGATAAATATTATGGAACGTGAACCCAGGCATCTAAAAAGAGCAAAAACGCCCTCAGCGAAGAAAGACGACATTTGTCTTATTGAGGAAACCTGTCGCTGCATTTTCAACGAGGATGCGGTTGGCATCGTCCACAGAAAGAACCGGATTTGCCTGGAAATCTTCGACAGAAATCGCCTTGACGACGAGCGGATTAGAACCTGCGCGAGCCGCACGGGAACGATCCGTCGTATAGGCAGCCATGCCGTGCGCAATGACCCAATCCGGGTCAACGTTCATGATGCCGTAGACGACTTCGCCGTACTGGTTCTTGACGCGCGGACTCATGACGGCCTTCAGACCGAGGCCTCGACAGTCGACGATGAGACCCGTATAATTCCCCACTGCCTGGCCGACGGGCGCCGGCTGCGTGCTCGTTGCAGGAACCGACTGTACCTCAGGGATCACCGTGCCCGCTTTCGTCGTCGGCGCTGGGAAGTCCACCTTTTGATGCGGCCCAGAAAAAACAGCATCTGCAACAGAGCCGATACCGTAAAGCGGTGCGCGCATGGTGACGACATAACTGCCGTCGCTTTCCGCATGTTCGCTGACAATGCGTGCGCCCTTGACCAGTGCGCTCACCTTTGTCCGAATGACGTCACTCGTCACCATCGCCTCTTCCACCGTCGTCTCGCCATCGACATTGACGCCTTGAACAGCTTCTGCGATATTGCGGTAAGCATCCAACTGCGCCGCACGACGCGCCATTGCGCGCGCCTGCCCAGCCGTGCGTGCATTTGCCGGCGCCACGCCGTATCCCTCGACCGTGATATAACCATCTTCCCAATTCGTGCTCGTTTCCGCTGCAAAAGCACTCGTCGATGCAGCCATGGCGAGTGCGAGCAGCACGGCCAAGCTGACCAAACTTCGGATTACGTTCTTCATCGAATTCCCTCCCATACCCCGCAGGGCTTTTTGAACTGTCTCACCGCTATTATCGAAAATAAAGATTAAAATTTGCCGTTGCTAAAAATTAAATATTCACTAAGATTCTTATTTCAGGGGCGTGGCAAAAAGAAAGCCGTGCTACAACCGCCTGTAGTACGGCTTTTCTATCTTCTTTTCTAAAAAGCAAACATCAGCGCGTCGAAAGGTCGCGCAGCCCAGCATTTCGCACTTCCTCCGAAACGGGCAGCGAGGCTGCATAACGGCGGATGATAACCGAGGTCGTCACGACACCTGCGAGAAGCACGATGGCTGCAAGCAGGATGACGCGATACGTACTGTTATCCGAGTCCGAATCCTCATCAAATAGCCCGCTAAGCCCCTCCTGCACGCTTGAGAGCGCAGGACCGAAAGACTGAATGGCATTATAGGTATTATACGCCGTCGCAAAGGTGTTCCACCCTGCCGTACCGATGTTCATCAGCGAGCGCTCGCGCGCCACCGCGATCCAAGACTGAATCGTGATGATGATGCCCGTCCCAATCGCCGGCACGATGATCATGAGGTAAACGAGATTGAATAGCACGCCCATGAGCTGCGGCGAAATGTACCCGACAGAGACTGCGATGTAACTGACGATGATGAGATAGACCATCGTAAAGCCGATAGCCGCCTGAATCGCTCCGCACCAGACAAGCAGCCGCAGCCAGCCGCCGATCGCCTTGCTCTCCGCCCAGACCTGCCCGGCACTGCGCGCATTATAGAAACTGATGCCAAGATTGATCAGCATGATGATAAGCATCATAAACATAAGATTCATCCCTTTCTCTTTTCATTTTTTGCTATATTTCGATTCTTGTCAAAGCATAGCAGATTTTCCTGTGAAATAGAGGGAAGCGAACATGCTGCTAGACTATTTTCTGTCACCAATCGCGGCAAAGATAGTCGTGCCGCCAATCGCAGCAAGAATCGCAGCGGCCAAAATCGCAAATTTAGCCAAGTTCAATGTCATAGCATCCGAAAATGCCAAGGATGCGATGAAAATCGACATGGTAAAGCCGATGCCGGCGAGCATACCAACGCCGAGCAGTTCGAGAGGGCTGCGCATCGCCGGGAATATTGATACCAAAGAGTTTATGAAGGATGCAGACGGTCAGACAGATGCCGATTGGCTTACCGAGGCATAGCCCGAGGATGATACCCCAAAGCACAGGCGATACGAGTGCATCCGCACCGACAGAAATCGCAACACCAGCATTAAAGAGCGCGAAGACCGGCATGATGAGGTAACTCGACCACGGTTCCAGCCGATGCTCTAAGCGATGAAGCATCGACTGCGCTGCATCTTCTGCTGCAGGAATGGAAAAGCCTAAGATGACGCCTGCAATTGTCGGATGGATCCCCGCCGCATAAAAGGCAAGCCAGGCAAGAATCCCCAGGAGAAAGTAGGCGGGCAGGAAGCGAATGCCGAAACGATTGAGCAGAAATGCCGCAGTGAGCGCGAGAAGCCCAGGACGAGCGCCGTCCATACAATGCCGGAACTATAGGCAAGTGCGACGACGATGATAGCACCGAGGTCATCGACGATAGCAAGCGCCGTCAGGAAAACGACAAGCCCCAGAGGCGCATTTCTCGCTGCCAGCCGCACGATACCGAGCGCAAAGGCAATGTCCGTTGCCATGGGGATGCCCCAGCCGCCGAGCGTCGAAGCACCGATGTTCACCGCCACATATAAAATGGCAGGAACGACCATACCGCCGATAGCCGCGCAGACAGGCAGAATCATGGCCGAGCGCGTCCGCAGTTCGCCGTAAAGGAACTCACGCTTAATCTCAAGCCCTACGACGAAGAAGAAAATCGCCATAAGCCCATCGTTCACCCAATGAAGGAGACCGAGCGAAAGCACATGCTCTCCGAAGCCGACAGCAAGTGGATAATGCAGTACGTGTTCATAATCTGCCGCAAGCGGCGAGTTCGCCAGTGCCACAGCGACAATTGCCGCCAGCAGCAATAAAACACCGCCGGATGCCTCCCATTTGAAAAATTCAAGAAACGGCCGTGATGCCGCCGCCAATGTCTGTCTCATATCCCTCTCCTTTTCATTTACCTATCTTTTTCTAGGCTTTAATTATCAATGATTTTACAATTTATGATAAATAAACATATGCGACCATTTTTCAAAGTACAGGCTTTCCTTTGCTGTCATCAAATGTAGCAGTACATCTCGGATAATTGCTGCAGCCCCAGAATTCACCGTTTTTCCCGCGAATCTTTCTAAGGTGTCCCTCGCGGCACCGCGGACAAAGGATGCTGTCCGCCGCTGTTTTTCCACTTGCCTTCCCTTTCCCTTTGCTTCATCTTCTCGAGCGGACTGGCGGAGTATTTCGGCTTACCGGCATAACTTTGCCAACTGCCGCTGCTTTTGCCATAACGCTTTGGTATATTCTCGTAGCTTCTCGCCGCTTCTTCCATCTGTGCTTCATAGCTTTCCGGAGAAAAGAGAGAGGCAAGCTCTGCTTCATCGTTTGCCGCTGGGTAATGTCCTTTAGCACCACCCGCATACACATGCAGCGAACAATGCCCAGTGCCTACACCGCTGCCTGCCATTTGTGAAGCATACTGCGTGCCGCCCGAATACGCACTCGTACTCATGCGGCGCTCGGCTTCTGCAAGGTCAGGCTTTCCGTCTTTGTCATTTGCTGTCATGCGGCATTTCGGATAATTGCTGCAGCCCCAGAAGATGCCATTTCTTCCCTTCCGCTGCCGAAGGATGCCCTGATGACACCGCGGGCAGACATTTTCGCCCAAGACCTTCATCTTGATATCCCACGCTTTCGCGCAGAGTTTCTTTGTAAAGGCAATCTGTCCCGTAAGAAAATCTTCAAGCGTACCTTCGCCATCGCTCATCGAACGGAGCTTGTCCTCCCAAATCGCAGTCGAATCCGGATAGGTCATTTCATCGGGAAGTACATCGACCAGAAGAAAGGCCGCGGACGTCGGATGAAGATACTTCTTCTTTCCTTCGGCATGTAAAAATTTCCGCTGGATGAGGTCATCGATAATCGCCGCACGGGTCGCCTCCGTACCGATGCCGTAGACATCCTTTAGCTGTTTCTTTGCCTCGGGATTCTTGACGTATTTATGAATCTCCTTCATGCCAGCGAGGAGTGTCGCCGCTGTAAAGCGGACGGGCGGTTTGGTTGTGCTGATCTTCATCGCCCCTTTTTCATACACCGCAGCATCGCCCTTCTTCATCGGAGGAAGCAGGGCGCTCGCATCGTCCGGTTTCTTTTCTGCGTCCTCTGCTTTCTTCTTCGTTTGGTACATGACGCGCCAGCCGGCATCGCGCTCCGTGCGGCCGCTCGCAGTAAATTTCTCGCCATGGTACACGACGGTAAGCTTCGTCTGATCAAAAACATGCGGCGGATAGAACTGCGCGATGTAGCTGCGCGCGATAAGAAAGTATAGATTCCGCTCCTGCGCCGTCATGGCATGAACCTTCGCGGGCACCGTTGTTGGAATGATCGCATGGTGTGCCGAAATCTTCTTGTCGTTCCATGCGCGCCCCTTCTTCTTTGCATCCGCTGCCGGCGCCCACTTAGCAAGGCTCTCATCCCCTGCCCCTGCAAGGTTCGCTAAAATCTTCGGCACGTCGGAAAACTGATTTTTCGGCAGGTATTCACAATCTGAACGCGGATATGTCGTCAGCTTTTTCTCATAGAGTTTCTGCGCCGTATCAAGGACGAGCTGCGGCGCATAGCCGAACATCTTTCCTGCGAGCACCTGAAGCGTCGAAAGCGAGAACGGAAGCGGTGCCGTCTCTTCTTTCTTCGCTTTCTGATACGCCGTAATCTCCGCCGCTTTCGGCTCTTTTTCAAAGCTTTGCAGCCACTTTTCTGCCTCTGCCTTATCGACAAGGCGTCCTTCGCTGTCCAGTCCCGCTATCATATCTCTCGGTTTCCAAATTGCTTCAAACGCCCCGTTTTCGTGCTGGAATTTTCCACGAATCGTATAGTAGTCTACCGGCTTAAACTTCTCAATTTCACGCTCACGGCGGACGGCAAGGGCAAGCGTCGGCGTCTTGACACGACCAATGGGAAGGACGAGATTGTCATGCCCTGCCCGCCTTGCCGCCAGCGTATAGGCACGCGAAAGGTTCATGCCGATGAGCCAGTCCGCTCGCGCACGGGCAAGTGCCGACTGCTTGAGTGTATAAAAATCGCTGTTATTCCGCAAGTTCGCATTCGCCTTCTTGATGCTCCGTTCATCGAGTGCATTGAGCAAAATGCGCTTGACAGGCTTTTTTACCGAAAGGTAGTCGAGCACCTCATCGACCAAAAGCTGACCCTCGCGGTCTGGATCACCGCCATGGACGATTTCATCCGCCTCATTGACCAGCTTCTTCACGATGGCAAACTGCCTCGCCGCCTTCTCATCGACGATGAGCTTCCACGCACGCGGGACGATCGGAAGATCCTCCGCATGCCATTGCTTATACTTTGGATCATATTCGTCAGGCTCTGCCTGTCTGAGAATATGCCCGAACAGCCACGTCACGACACCGCCCTTTGTCACGAGGCAGCCGTCGGCACGACGCACTGGTCCCGGAAGACATTTCGCGAGCTCACGCCCCATGCTCGGTTTCTCCGCAATATACAGGCGCATGTGCCCGCCTACCTTTCTATGAAAACGAAATACAAAACTTCACGGCGCTGCGTATCTTCCATCAGAAGATGGCGCGGTAAATCACGAAGAGGATGAAGGAGAGCCATAGCACCATGGCAAGCGTCACGAGAAACAACACGATTTTAACGCGCCACGCAAGGCGTGATACCGTTTCTTCGCTCTCTTCGCGCACGCTTTGCGGCAGCAGCTTCATAGCTGCTTGAAAGAGAAGGATGTCATCCACGCCTCCCAAAAACGGTATCGTATCGGGGATGATGTCCAGAGGACTGATGAAGTAAAGGATATCCAGCAATAGCACCGCACGCACATAAATCGGTGTCTCCCGGTTAAAAAGCGCCAGTACCATAACGACGATATCACGCTGAAGCCACTGAAATAAAGAAAGAACTCTCCGCATAAAATCCTCCCCAAAAAGTGCCAAAAAACCAGATAAATATCTGTCTTCTATTCAAAAGCCATGATACCCCGAATCCTCGATTGCGTCAACATGAAAACTGCGCCGGCTCCTCTGCTATTAACAAGGCACATCTATCGGTTTGCTTTCATCGGCCAACAGACATAAAAACAAGCGGAAGCAAGGCTTTACTTCCGCTTGTTTTCTGTTCCGCTTACGCGATGGAGACGAGGGTATACCCGGCGTCTTCTATGACGGCAGCAAACGCATCCTTTGCGATATCACGGCTCATCTTGACATTTGCCGTGCCTCCTTCAAGGTCGACGCTGACCTCTGTGACGCCATCCATCTTTGCCAATGCGTCATGCACGTGCTTTTGGCAATGTGCACACATCATGCCTTCAATCGTAAGTTTCTTTTCCATGGAACTCTCCTCTTTTCTTTCCTTATATGTATCAGCTGCATCTGCCACAGCATCGGATGCCGGGACAGATGTTCGGGTTACGCAGAAGAAGTTCAAACGCAGCGCGTTCATGACGACGCAGAAGCTCGACATGCTCATCGCAGCGGCACCGATCATGGGCGAAAGCTTGATGCCAAACGCCGGATAGAAGGCACCCGCCGCGAGCGGAATACAAATGACATTGTAAAAGAACGCCCAGAAGAGATTCTCCTTAATGTTCTTGATGACGGATTTTGACAAGCGAATCGCGTTGACCGCATCCATCAGATCGCTCCGCATGAGGACAGCATCCGCGCTCTCGATGGCGACGTCCGTCCCCGCGCCAATGGCGATACCGAGATCCGCGCGCACCAGTGCCGGCGCATCATTGACGCCGTCGCCGATCATCGCGACCTTGTGCCCTTCCTTCTGAAGCGCGGCTATGTGCTTCTCCTTGTCCTCAGGAAGAACTCCCGCAATCGCGCGGCTGATGCCAAGTTCCTTTCGAACGGCCTCCGCTGTGCGCGCATTGTCCCCCGTCAGCATGACGACAGTGATGCCGAGTTTTTCAAAGGCGCGAATTGCCGCCGCACTCGTCGCCTTCGGTCTGTCTGCCACAGCGATAATGCCGAGGATATGATCGCTTTCGGCAAAGAGAAGCGGTGTCTTCCCCTCATCGGCAAGCCTTCCCAGCTCAGCTTCTACATCTGCTGTCGGAATGTTATTTTCTTCCATCAGGCGCAAATTGCCGGCAAAGTACTTCTTTTCACCGAGCTCTGCCGTAACGCCGCGGCCGAAGATCGCGCGGAAATTATCGAAAGGCTTCGGCGTGACGTTTTTCTCCTTGCCATAAACCATGATAGCTTCTGCCAGCGGATGCTCCGAACCTGCCTCCAGCCCCGCGAGCAAACGCAAGCGACTCATCTTCATCCATGCCAAACGCGCGAATTTCCGTCACGCGCGGACGGCCTTCGGTAATCGTGCCTGTCTTATCCATGACGACCGTATCGACATCATGCGCCATTTCAAGGGATTCACCCGACTTGATGAGAATGCCATTTTCTGCGCCCTTGCCTGTGCCAACCATGATGGCGACCGGCGTGGCAAGACCAAGCGCACAGGGGCAGGAGATGACGAGGATGGCGATGGCGATGGAGAAAGCAAACTCCAAGCTTGCCCCCGCAAGAAGCCAGATCACACCGACGATGACAGCAATCGAGATGACCACCGGAACAAAGACGCCCGCGATTTTATCCGCCATGCGTGCAATCGGTGCCTTCGATGCGCTCGCTTCATTGACCAGGCGAATGATCTGACTGATGGTCGAATCCTTGCCGACGCGCGTCGCACGGAACGTGATGTTTCCATTCTGGACGATGGTCGCACTTGTAACATCTGCATCCCTGCCCTTTTCGACCGGAATGCTCTCGCCCGTGATCGCCGAAGCATCGATGCTCGCCGCACCCTCTGTAATCACACCGTCCGCAGGGATGCGCTCGCCGGGGCGAACGCGGATGAGATCGCCGACCGCAAGCTGTTCGATGGGAACGGTGACTTCCTCGCCGCCGCGGATGACATGTGCCGACCGCGGCGCGAGCTTTTTCAGTGATTCAAGCGCCTGACTCGTCTCGCCCTTTGCGCGCGCCTCAAGGTACTTGCCGACCGTGATGAGCGTGACAATCATGCCTGCGGACTCAAAGTACAGGTTCGTACTGTACTCCATGACGAGCGACATATCGCCATGTCCCAGCCCATATCCAATACGAAAGAGCGCAAATGCACCGAAGAGTGCCGATGCCATCGAGCCCATGCCGACAAGGCTGTCCATATTTGGCGCACCTTGAAAAAGCGTCCTGAACCCATTGACATAATACTTGCGGTTCAGGTACATGATGGGAAGAATCAGCAAGAACTGTGAAAAGGCAAAGGCCACCGCATTTTCCGGTCCGTCTAAAATGCCTGCAATCCCTGCCGGCACAGGGCTTCCGATAGCACGGAAAAACATCCCATGCATCGAGATGAACATCGTCGGCAGCAAAAAGGCGATCGACCAGATCAGGCGATGCCGCATTTCCTCCATCTGCTTTTTCGCAATGTTTCCGCGCGGCTTTTCTGCCGCCGCTGCACCTGCATTATCACCGCCCTGCAGCGCCGCCCCATAGCCTGCCTTTTCCACCGCTGCTATAATCGCCACGGGATTCGTCTGCGCCTCATCGTATTTCAGCTGCATACTGTTCGTCAAGAGGTTGACCGAGACATTCTCCGACCCTACGACCTTGCCAACTGCCTTTTCAACGCGCGTGGAGCAAGCCGAACAGCTCATCCCCATCACATCGAACGATGCTTTCTTCATGAAATCACAACCTTTCGAGCACCTTTTTAGAAAAGGTCACTTCATCACTCTTTGGAGCAGTGCACAAAGCTCATCCACTGCCTCATCGTTTCCCTCACGGATATCACTGACAACACAGCTGTGGATATGTGCGCTCAAAAGCTCTTTCGTAAAGGCGTTGAGTGCAGATTGGATCGCACTGACCTGCGTCAAAATATCGACACAGTACCGGTCGTCCTCCACCATATTCTTGACACCGCGCACCTGTCCTTCGATGCGATTCAAGCGCGCGACCATGGACTTATACTCCTTGCCTTCCTTATCGCGAACCTTATGCCGAACCGCGCAGCAGCAATCCTCTGCCATGGCTTTCTCTGCTACTAAAAACATAGATCAAAGAGTTTATGTCTTAGAAACTTCCTTGTTCATCGTACTCGCTTTCGCCGCCAAAAAAGACAGGCTACTGGCGTTTGTACAGCACTCCAAAGGCGTAAATTCCCGACTAGCCATCGGTACATATAGCGGAACTTCTGTTGTTAAGCTATCCGATATTCTTCAGCATCTCTCAAATTTAGCGAAGCATTGATATCTCTATCCTCGGTATAGCCACATGCGGGGCAAACATACACACGGTCTTTGAGTTTCAGACCTTTATGGATATGCCCGCAGGCATGGCAGGTTTTGGAGCTTGGATAGAATCGATCCGCTATACGAAATTCTATGCCAATGCTTTCAGCCTTTCGCTTCAGCTTAGCCAGCAAGCGATGAAATCGCTGTGCCGCTACAGCCTTTGCCAGATGCCTGTTCTTTATCATGCCCTTGACATTCAAATCTTCCACTGTCATAAAGCGTGGGTGCTGCTTGACAATTTCATGGATGACTTTGTTTTCATAATCCTCGCGGATATGATCCATACGCTGATAAAGTTTCTGTATCTTTCGCCTTTGTTTATCTATGTTTGCAGAGGCAGCAGCAGTCTTACCACCTTTCTTTTTTTGAAACGCATATTTACGGCTAAGGCGCCTCTGCGCTCTCCGAAGCCGTTTCTCCAGTCGTTTGACTTTTGAATGCTTATGGATATTCTTGAATACCTTGCCATCACTTACAATTGCCAAGTCTTTGACACCTAGATCTATGCCGATGCCATCGGTTATGGCCTGGTATGATGCTTCTAAATCCTTGTTGTACTTGGATTTTTCGTCGATATCCACCACAACAGAAACATAGCATCTGCCAGCTTTACAGGATACTGTGCCGCTGATAACAGGAACCCCTACCGGCAAATAGCCAAATTCTTTCAGCCGAACCTGCTTTAACGTAGGTATCATCAGCTTGTGCCGCCATATGTTCCAATCCCCTTTGTTATTCTTAGGAAAATACAGCTTCACGTCCTGCCTGGCTTTCTTCTTGAATCGAGGGAAGAGAGCTTCGCCTTTGAAAAATTTCTTAAAAGCTGTTTCAGCGTTGACCAGTGCTTTCTTCCGTGCCTTAGAGCCACATGTGTCAATCCACGGCAGTTCTTTCTTTAGCTTGTGGTTGACGTACTTGTCAAAGGCATTGGCAGATACAAAATGTTTTTGATGGTCGTCCAGCAAACCACGCTGATACATTTTGTATCGCTTTTTATTGTAAGCAATGTACTGATTATATAGAAATCTAGCGATTCCGATGGAGCGGATGATTTTCTCTTTCTGCTCTTTTGTTGGGGCTATCTCTGTCTTGAATGCCTTTAGCAATGCTCGCATCCCCTTCTATCTGTTTTTTGTATTTGCGCAGTCTGTACAGTCTGCATGAAAAATACATGAAGTATACTTTACGGGAATCTGTATCTCTGCCTATTCCCTTAAACTGTAAGTACTGGTCATAAGTATACTATCTTCGATTTGTCGGGGTTCTATTTGCTACTAAAATTTTCTCTCTGTCCCAACGCTGCAGTGTCTTTACTGAAACATGGAGCAGTTCGGCAAACTCTTTCGGCCTGTAATGGGGGATATTGGATATGTTCATGGCTGTTATCCTCCATAAACATATTGTATCACTGACGAGTACCTTTATTTATATAATTAGTTGCTTAAAACTTGCTCCTAACCGGGGTCATCCCACTTACGAATATTTAATATATACCCCGATAGGGTATATGTCAAGAACAATTTTCAATACTGAATAAAACGCACTGACCTTACGATTTTCCTTCTCTTCATAACGAGGCGTTTGCGTGGGGCACGCATGTCCATAACATTTTACGTAGATTCAAAATGTGTGCTAAAATAAATCGTTCATCTAATTATTGAGCGTCAAGCACTCACGATACAAAGGAGGTGGCTTGTTGTGCCTAAATGGAAACCGGCACAATCCCTGGGAGGAAAAATGGAACGAGCTGAGAAAATCCTCCGGCAGTTTTACGGCTACAAAGCCTTTCGACAGGCGCAGGCGCCCGTCGTCAAGAGTTTGCTCGCTGGGCGCGACACCTGCGCCATCATGCCGACGGGTGCAGGAAAGTCCATCTGTTTTCAGATTCCTGCACTCCTCATGGACGGGCTGACGATCGTCGTCTCACCGCTCATTTCCCTCATGAAAGATCAGGTTGACGCCCTCATCGGACAGGGCATTCCCGCGACCTATATCAACAGTTCGCTTTCCCCCGACGAAGCTGACCGCCGCGCAGACAACATCCGTACCGGGCAGACAAAGCTCCTCTACCTAGCACCAGAAAAACTCGAGGGAAGCTATTTCCGTCGCACCCTTGGTCAGATGCCTATCTCCATGGTCGCCGTTGACGAAAGCCCATTGCCTGAGTCAATGGGGTCACGATTTCCGCCCGAGCTACCGCGAGATTTTTGCCCTTCATTCAAGGTCTTCCGCACCGCCCGATTGTCGCTGCTTTTACTGCGACAGCAACGTCCGAAGTGCGCGATGACATCATAAAGCTGCTCGGTTTACGGACCCCTGCCATACACGTCACAGGATTCGACCGTCCAAACCTTTACTTTGAAGTGCGCCGCGGTGAAGATAAGAAAAAATTCGTCGAAACCTATGTAAAGCACCACGCAAAAGAGGCCGGCATCATCTACGCCGCAACGCGCAAAGATGTCGACCGACTCTACGAATACCTGAAAAAGAAAAAACTCGCCGTCGGGCGCTATCATGCGGGACTGACCGAGCCCGCGCGCACAAAAAGCGCAGGACGATTTCCTTTACGACAATGTGCAGGCGATCATCGCGACAAACGCCTTCGGCATGGGCATCGACAAGAGCAATGTCCGCTATGTTATTCACTACAACATGCCGAAAAACATCGAAGCCTACTATCAAGAGGCAGGGCGTGCCGGGCGCGATGGTGAGCCAGGCACCTGTATTCTCCTCTACGCCCCACAGGACACGCAGACACAGCGCTATCTCATCGACGTCTCTACTGACGACCCCGAGCGAAAGAGTCGCGGGCTAGCCAAACTTCAAAAGATGGTCGATTACTGTCACACACCCGAATGCCTCCGTCACTTCATCATTCACTACTTCGGCGGCGACGCTCCTGTTACCTGTGACAACTGCGGCAGCTGCAAGGCGGAACTTGAGCAGCGCGACATCACCCGCGATGCTCAGATGATCTTTTCCTGCGTCTATCGCATGGAGGAGCGCTTTGGCATCACCCTTGTCGCGCAGGTCCTCAAAGGCTCCGGCGATCGTCGTGTCAAAGACCTGCACCTCGACCGCCTGTCAACTTTTGGACTCATGAAGGAACGGCGGCTCTCCGACATCAAGCTCCTCATTCAGCGCTTCATAGCGACAGACTACCTCGCGCTCACCGAGACGACCTATCCTACCGTTTGTCTAAAAGCCGCCGCCCGCCCTGTACTGCTCGGCAAAGAAAAAGTTTTCCAAGCCGTCCCCGCCGAAAAAGAAGTGCCAGAGACTCCGCCGGATCTCTTTGACCACTTGCGTTCACTTAGAAAAGAGATCGCCGCAAGGGAAAACGTCCCGCCGTATCTTATCTTCTCCGACGCAACGCTGCGCGATATGTGCGCCGTCCTGCCCGAAGACCGAGCCGATATGCTCGATGTCAAAGGTGTCGGTGAGAGGAAGCTTGAAAAATACGGCGATGCCTTTCTTGCGTGCATCCATGCCTACAGATAAAGATTCTGCCGCATAAAGGAAGCGCTTTACCGATATTCTAAAAATATCCTCCAGCGCTTTTCTCGGTCTTGGTTTTGGTTGTTCGTCCGCATATCCTACCGCAACAGCGCCGATCAATTGCCCGGGTTCATGGATAAAAGCCAGCAAATCCTTGTATGCAAAACAGGTATTTGCTATCCAAAGCGTGCCCAATCCTATATCAGTGGCTTTTAGAAGCAGATTCTCAATAGAAGCGCCAATCGATAGCGAATCACAAATCTCCGTAACCCTCTGATCCACATCAATGGATTCATAGGGAGATTTTCCCTTCGGATTCATCACGATGAGGACAACCGGCGCCTCCCGCATGATACGAAGCGTGTTAAAAGCATCCGGAAGCCCAAAGCCGGAATTTGGCAGTGAGGAATGTTCTGCCTGCTCTTTTTTCAACGCAGATTCCATCACATCGAGCAAGGCATTTTGTTTCTGTCCGGTATACACAAGATACTTCCACGGCTGTCTGTTCTTGGCGGAGGGCGCCAGTCTCGCTGCCTCGACTATCATTTCGATATGTTGTTTACTGACGCTTTCCCCTTTAAATTTTCTTATACTTCTGCGCTCTTCAATCATATGTATTCACATTTTCCTATACGCTGAAATTTTATCATGCACAAAGATACGATTGACAGAATTTATAACTCACTTTATTATAACAAAAATTTGTAACTCTCCGATATCACTGTGGTAGCCGTTTGGCATTTCATTTCCTGCCGATAGCGTAAAGCGCTTCTGCATTTGCCGTCGTAACGCGGGCGACTTCTGCAAGGCTTATGCCCTTGATTTCTGCAACTTTTTCTGCAACGTAGCGGACAAAGGCAGGCTCGTTCCGCTTACCGCGCATGGGGACAGGAGCCATGTAGGGGGCATCGGTCTCGATGAGGATGTGCTCCAGTGGAATCGCCTTCACGACGGCGGGAAGTTTTGCGGCATTCTTAAAGGTCAAGGGGCCATCGACGCCAAGGTACCAGCCCATCTTAACAAGCTCTTTTGCCATTTCAAGACTGCCCGCATAGCAGTGAAGAACGCCGTGATTGCCCTTTCCTTCCTTCTTCAAGATTTCAAGCATATCGCCATGGGCATCACGGTCGTGGATACAGACGGGAAGATCGAGACTTCTCGCAAGTGCAAGCTGACGGATGAAGATGCGCTTTTGAAGATCACGCTTTTCTGGGTCTTTTTTTCCCCAGTAGTAATCAAGCCCGATCTCACCGATGGCGACGACCTTATCGTCCTTCGTCCAATCCGCCAATCGCGCGTCGTCAGCTTCCGTCATCTCATAAGCTTCTTCCGGATGTATGCCGACAGCAGCAAAACATGCCGAAAAGGCATGTGCGATCGCAACGCAGCGAGCACTGGACGCCATCGTGTCGCCCATGTTGATCAGGCGAGTGACGCCCGCCTCTTTCGCACGCGCGACAGTCTCGGCAAGGTCACTGCGAAACTTGCCGGCATTCAGATGCGTGTGACTGTCGACAAAGATCAAATGTTCCATCGTTTTCTCACCTTCAGCGTACTTCCGTGCCGGCGGGCATGGAGACTTCGACGAGCTTCAAATCCTCGCCGTCTCCTGCGGCGAGAATCATGCCCTCGCTCTTGACACCGCGCAGTTTTGCGGGTTTTAAATTCTTGACAAGAACAACGTGCCTTCCCTTGAGTTCTTCGGGCTTATAAAAAGACGCGATGCCGGAGACCACCTGACGCTGCTCCTCGCCAATACTTAGCTGAAGCTGCAAGAGTTTATCTGCCTTTGGAACGGGCTGCGCCGAGAGAATTTCAGCCACACAGAGCTTGACCTTCATAAAGTCGTCGATGGTGATGATACCCTCGGGCAACGCCGACTTTTTCTCAGACTTATCTTTTCTTGCCGGCTCTTTCTGTTTCACAGGCTTTTTCTCTGCTTTTCCCGGCTCTGCTTCTTCGACTTCAATGCGCGGAAAGAGCTGCTCCGGCGTGCCGACCGCAAGGTTTTCCGGCGTGCCGCCCCAAGACGCGATATCCTTGATGCGAACCTCTTTTAGGCCACCCTTTAGATTAAGCTGCTTCCATATGCGCTCTGCGGTGACGGGCATGAAGGGAGAAATCAGCACGCTGATGACGCGCAGGGATTCCGTGAGGTTATAGAGGACGTTTTCTAGAGCCTGCTTCTTTTCCGGGTCTTTGGCAAGCGCCCAGGGGCTCGTCTCGTCGATGTACTTATTCGCACGGCTGATGAAAGCCCAGACCTTCTTGATGGTCGCAGAAAGCTGCATTTCTTCCATATTCTTTTTGAAGAACGCGACCGTTTCAGCGGCATCGGCTTTGAGCGACTGATCGTATGCACTTTCGCCATGCGGCGCGCGCACGATGCCGTCTTGAAATTTCTTCGTCATCGAAAGTGTGCGGTGCAGGAGATTGCCGAGGTCGTTAGCAAGGTCAGCATTGATGCGTGCAATCAGCGCATCGCGCGAAAAATTGCCGTCCTGCCCCAGGTTGATTTCGCGGAGCAGGAAATAGCGAATGGCATCGGCGCCAAACTCATCAATAAGTCCGATCGGATCGACGACATTGCCTTTGGACTTGCTCATCTTGTCGCCATCGACGATGAGCCAACCGTGACCGTAGACCTTTTTTTCGGCGGCGGAAGGTCGAGTGCCATGAGGATGCACGGCCAGATAATCGTGTGAAAGCGAACGATTTCCTTTCCGACGAGGTGAAGGTCTGCCGGCCAGTATTTGTTAAAGGTTGCTGGGTCGTCCCAAAAGCCGATCGGCGTCAAATAATTCGTCAGCGCGTCAAACCAGACGTATATGACGTGCTTTTCATCGGTCGGCACGGGGATTCCCCAGTCAAAGCTCGTGCGTGAAATGCAGAGGTCGTCCAGGCCCTGCTTGATGAAATTAATCATCTCGTTGCGGCGCGAAACCGGCTGGATAAAGTCCGGGTGCTCCTCGATATAGGCGAGAACCCTGTCTTGGTACTTGCTCATCTTGAAGAAGTACGCTTCTTCCGAAACCTCCTGCACCGGGCGATGGCAGTCCGGACAATTGCCGTCTTCGTCAAGCTGGTGCTCTGTCCAATAGCTCTCGCACGGCGTGCAGTAAAGCCCCTTGTACTCGCCCTTGTAAATATCACCCTTTTCGTAAATGCGGCGGAAGATTTCCTGTACGACTTTATAATGGCGCTCCTGCGTCGTGCGGATAAAGTCGTCGTTCGAGATGCCAAGTCGCTTCCAAAGATTCTGGAATCCCGCGACGATTTTGTCTGTATATTCAATCGGCTGAATGCCGGCTTCCTCCGCCTTCTGCTGAATCTTCAGTCCGTGCTCGTCCGAGCCTGTCAGAAAGAAGACGTCCTCATCCAAGAGGCGATGAAAGCGCGCAATGGCATCCGCAATCGTCGTGCAGTAGGCATGACCGATGTGAAGCTTCGCGCTTGGATAATAAATCGGGGTTGTTATGTAAAATGGCTTCTTCATATTTTCCTCCTCCGCCTGCCGCAGATGAAACGACACAGCGTTCTTTCTCTAAGAGCTTTCCCCGCACATTCTGTACGCAGGGCGGCTCTCAAGGCGCTTTTCCTTGCTTTTGCGCCAAAACGAGCTTATAAATATCGCGGCGACTGAGCCCAAGTGCCTTTGCCACAAGGCGCATAGCTTCCTTTTTGGACACGCCTGCCGCAAGATTTGCTTCATAAACTTCCATGGGCGATTTTTCATGGAACTCTGCTTCATCCGCTGTCTCATCTCTGCCGGCGACGACGAGGACAAACTCACCGCGCGGGGGCGTGTCCGCAAAGTAAGCGATGAGTTCCGGAATCGTCCCCCGGTGAAACGCCTCATAGCGCTTCGTAAGCTCGCGCCCTGCCGCCATAAGCCGAGGACCGAGCACATCGCATAAAGCGGCAAGCGTTTCTCTCAGATGATGCGGCGCTTCATAAAAGAGCAGGGTTTCTTCATAGTCTTTGATGCCCTGCAAAAGTTCCGTGCGCTTTTTCTTCTGTCTTGGCAGGAAGCCGACAAAGGAAAAGCGGCGCGTGTCAAGCCCCGAGGCGATGAGCGCAGAAAGCGCGGCATTGGCACCGGGGACAGGCGAGACGCTAAACCCTGCCGCTATCGCTCGCGCGGCTAGGTCACTGCCGGGGTCGCTGATGCCAGGAAGCCCGGCATCCGTGACGCAGGCAAGGTCATTCCCTCCGCCATAAACGCGATGAGCTCTGCACCCTTTGCCGCCTTGTTGTGCTCGTGATAGCTCGTAAGCCGCGTATGGATATCAAAATGCGTCAAAAAGCTCGCGCGTATGACGCGTGTCTTCTGTCTGCGATCAGCGGCACGGTCTTTAATACCGCGACTGCACGGTAGGTCATATCCTGCAAGTTGCCAATCGGCGTGCCGACGAGATAGAGCGTCGGCACCCGCCTTTTTTCTTCACACATACGCCGCTCCTTTTGGGTGCTCATGCACAGAATCTATCAGGACTTTGGCGGCTTTCTCTGCCCACGCGATTCCCGCGCCCCTCGCATGGGTGGCTGCCGCCGCTGATTCTTCACATTACGCCCGCCCGTGCGTGCACTATGAATGTCCTGTGGACGGCGGCTGCGCGAACGGCGCCCGTCACGGGTTTCGTCACGGTCATTTCGCTTACTGCGCCCGCGATAGCTGCCCTTTGAACGCTCGACAGCGGTCTCCATCGTGCGCTCTTCCTCACGCGCCTCGTCAGCTTCTAAGTCCTCAATGCTCTCTGTATCCACATTCTTTTCGACAATGTCGTTCCAGCTAGTGACGACCGTCCGATGGTCGTCAAAGAGAATGGTTGCCGTGCGGCGCTGTTCGTTCAGCGCCATGACCTTGCCCTCGCCGTCTGCCGTGACAACACGGCTGCCCTGCGCGGGCTTTTTGGCGCGCGCTTTCTTTCTGTGGCAGGGGCAGCCGCCGCCTTCATAGCAGTTGCTCTCATACTTCAAACAGCACATGAGACGACCGCAGATACCCGAAATCTTGGTCGGATTCAGAGACAAATTCTGTTCCTTTGCCATGCGGATGGAGACCGGTTCAAAGTCGCCGAGAAAGGTCGCGCAGCAAAGCGGCCGTCCACAGCATCCTATGCCGCCCACCAGCTTTGCTTCGTCGCGCACACCGATCTGCCGCAGCTCGATGCGCATGTGGAAAATAGCAGCAAGGTCCTTGACGAGCTCGCGGAAATCAACGCGCCCATCTGACGTAAAGCAGCAGAGGAGCTTTCGCCCGTCAAAGCTGCATTCGACGCGAATGAGCTTCATCGCGAGCCCATGCGCCGCGATGCGTTCTTCACAGACGTGAAACGCCTTGGCAGCACGCGTTTTATTCTCCTCGATGCGCCGCAGGTCTTCCTCTGTCGCCAGACGAAGGACAGGCAAGAGTTCCTTGCCCTTTTCCTCCAACTCACGCGGACCTAAGACGACCGTACCGCACTCCGTTCCCCGGCTCGTCTCGACGACGACCCGGTCATGAACCTTCACCTCAACTCCCGCAGGACTAAAAAAATAAATCTTGCCCACCTTCTTAAAGCGGACACCGATGATGGTCTGCAAAATGTTACTCCTATATCTATCGCGTGCCTTCCGGCGCTTTTATCCAATCCCTTCAGCAGGGGAGGAAGACATCGCGCAAACGTATCAAAAAGCTTTCTAAAAGAAGACGCGAGGCTGCGTTCGTCGCCAGGCGCCTTTCTGCCTCCTTCGTCAAGTCAAGAAATGCATAGATCTCCCGCTCGCTATATCGCTCGAGCAGTGCGACCAGCGTTTCGCGCCGCTTTGCGCCCGACATCAGAGAGGCTGCACCGTCCATACGCAGGACAAGCACATCGCGAAGAAGCAGCTGCAGGATGCCAAAATACTCGCGAAGCATCTCGCGGTTCCACTTCGAAAGCTCCTCTGCCTCTGAAAAAATGTGCTCCATTGACAGCTTTGGCGCACCTTCTATAAGAGAAAGCGCATGTTCTTCCAGCGCCAAAGAACCGTGTGCACGAAGTTTTTCCGCCATGGATACACGCCCGCCGGAAAGTGCAGCAAGCGCGTGTGCACTTTCTTCCTCCACGCCTTTTTGCATCAAGACTTGTGCCACTTCATCCGCTGTCAACAGGGGAAAGGAAATGGGAACGCAGCGCGATAGAATGGTCGGCAGAAGTGCACGCCTCGCACGCGTGATGAGGATGAAGGTGACATCGCCTGCCGGCTCCTCCAGTGTTTTCAGCAAGCTGTTTTCCGCCGGCTCGTTCATCGCCTCTGCGTCATCCATAACAAGGACGCGGCGCCCGCCTGACCCCGCCGCTTTCCTTGCAATGCGCGTCATGGCCTCCCGCACCCTATCGATGCGAAGGATGGGTTTTGCCTTACCCTCTGTCTCCGGCGCAAGTTCCAAATAGTTAAGATTCGTACCCGCGGCAAACTGCCGGCAGCTTTCGCATGTGCCGCAGGGCGCACCGTCCCCCGTGCAGAGGATACTCGCGGCAAGCGCACGCGCCACACGCTTTTTTCCAATACCCTCTGCTCCGACGAATAGCAACGCATGCGGCAAACGGTTCTCCCGCAGCATGGTCAAGAGCGCTTCGCGCACCTTCAAATGACCGACAATGCCCTTCCCAGCCGATTTTCACCACATCATCGCGGCTCTCCCACATTCCCTGTGATTGTTTAAACACTTTCATTTTATCCCAAACGATCCGCGCCTTATGGCGAAAATTCTGTCACGCGGCAAGCTTTTATCACTTGACGCGGTGAATGGCAGCCCGTCTCTTTTCGATTTGCCTGCGCTCGGCTTCCAGTTCTCGCCGGTCAAGTTCTTGCCGCTCCTCTTTACTAACGCCATTTCGGCTGATGCTAAGGAGAATGCCTATCGCAGCCATGGTAACGGTGAGCGACGAACCGCCATAACTGATAAAGGGAAGCGGAACCCCTACGACGGGAACGATGCCGCTGACCATGCCAAGATTTACCAACGCCTGCCCGCTAATGAGAAGCATGATGCCAAGCGCCAGAACCTGCCCATAGGTATCGCGTGCGCGATTCGCTACGCGTTCGCAGGAAAGAATGAGAAGGATAAAGAGCAGGAAGACGAAAAGAACTCCAACATAGCCGTGTTCCTGTGAAAGGATAGAAAAGGCAAAGTCTGTGTGCGCTTCAGGAAGGTATTCATATTTGCTGACGCTAGTGTCGCCCCCCATGCCGAGCAGACCGCCGGAACCGACGGTCAAAATCGACTGCACGGTCTGATAGCCCGTACTCTGCGCATCGGACCACGGATCAAAAAAGACCTTCATGCGATCCAATCGGTACTGCTCACTTATGATAGCAGCGGGAAGGACAACAACCAACAGTATAAAAAGTATATTTCGCTGCCGTGCTCTCATGCCAAGAAAGACTGCCATGGCGACAGGAATGCCCACTACGATACTCGCTGTCCCCATATCTGGCTCCTTGAATATGAGGAAAAAATAAAACGCTAACAGACCTAAGATCGGATGAAACAACGTGATTTTTTTTCCTTTTCGCACCTGATAGGCAAATGCCTTCGTGCAGAGGATGATGCTGATGAGCTTTGCATATTCCGCCGGCTGCAGGCTGAAGCCCGAAAAGGTAATCCAGCGCTTGGCACCGTTGATTTCCACCCCCACAAACAAGACCGCTAGCAAGAGCACCGAGATGATACCCGCAGCGCTCCAGGTAGCAGGTGCATTGCGCAGCCTGGCGTAGTTCATCCTTGCAAAGGCTGCGCAGAGCACAGTGCCGAGAAAGAGCCAGATAAGATGCCGCTTAAAAAAATAGTACGGATCTTGATAATCCTCCATCGCTAGGACATAACTCGAGCTGAATACATTGATAGTGCCGATGAGGATGAGGAGCGCCATGATGACAAGGATCGGCTCCTCGGTATTTGACCAAAGCACCTTGCGAACGCGCATCGCTTCCCCTCCTAGAACAGTACTTCACAGCGATGAATCTTCTCGCCGCGCGCACTGAACTTCCGCTCGTACTCCGTCTCGATATTGTCTTCGCGGCTCTCGCTGTGCAGATCAAAAAGAGATGTCGCGCACCGTGAGATGCGCCGCTTCGAATTCTTCAAGAGAGAAATCGAAAAGCGGACGGTTATCCGTCTTGAAGTGGAGCTCACCGCCCTTCCTTAGAATGCCGCGATATTTTTCAAGGAAATTCCGGTACGTCAGGCGGCGCTTTGCGTGCCGCTTTTTCGGCCACGGGTCACAAAAGTTGATAAAAAAGCGCGAGACCTCGCCCGGTGCAAAGATCTGTTCGATGTGATTGATATCAAAGACGAGAAGGCGCACATTCGTCAGCCCAAGTTCTGCAACTTTCTTCGCTGCCTGGTAAAGGACATCCTGCTGCATCTCGATGCCAATGTAGTTATTCTCTGGATACAGATCTGCCATCTTACTCAAAAAATCGCCTTTTCCCGTGCCGAGTTCGACAAAGAGTGGTGCTGCGCGCCCAAAGGCCTCTGCCCAATGCCCTTTCCGCTCCTCGCCAATCTCTTGGTCACGGCTGACGACGAAACTGTCAAACGCGTGAATGGCTTCGTCAATCCACGGCTTTCTTCTTAAACGCAATGATATTTCCTCGATCCGATAGGCTGCTGCTTTCTGCGACAGCCTATAAAAAATAGCTTCTCACTTATTTACGCCCCAGCCCGAATTTCTTCAAATAGCGGTAGAGCGTGACACGGCTGACATGCAAAAGACCTGCGAGACGGCTGACATTCCCGCCGGCCGCTTTCCATGCCTTGATGAAGATTTCCCTGTCTTCTTTCCACTTGCTGTCCGGGCGAACGCCCCCCATCAGATGAATGGCATCCGCGTCGATCGCTGCATTTTCCGTGTGGAAAAACGCATACTCCAGAACGCTTTGCAGCTGCTTGATGTTGCCGGGCCAATCATAGTCCGTCAGCTTCTTTTCTGCCTCCGGCGTGAGCTGCTTCGGCATCATCTGATGCTGCGCTGCAAGCTCGCTGATGATGTTTGCTGCAAGGAGCGGAATATCTTCGCGGCGGCTCCTAAGCGACGGAACGCGGATAACACTCTTAGATAACAGCTGATAGAGCTCCTCGGCAAAGAGCCCGCGCTCTGTCAATCGCTTTAGATCACTGTCACAGGCCGCAAGGATGCGGACGTCGATACTGTGCGCCGCGCGTTCGCCCAGACGGCAGGTCTTCCCTGCTAGGAGCGCCTTGGCAAGCGCATCCCCGAGGGACAGCGGCATCTTTTCGATCTCATCGAGAAAGAGCGTTCCGCCCGACGCAAGCTCAAGCCGTCCCGGGCGGCTGATATCCGGTGCACACATGACACCAAAAAGCTCCTGTTCAAGGAGTTCTGCTGCCATATCGCCGCAGCAAAGCGAAATCATCGGTCCCGCGACACGCGGACTTGCCTGGTGAATGCCGCGCGCCATACGCTTTTTTCCCGTACCAGACTCGCCTTGAAGCAAGACATGATTTTTATTCTTTGCGATACGCACTGCCTTTTGGCGAACAGAACAAAAGGCAGTGCTGCTGCCCACCATCGAGCGAAGCGAATACTTCGCCGTATAGCCCGCTGCATGCGCAACAAGCGTGCGAAGGTCTTCAATAGGGCATGGATACGACGACGACAGAATCCACTGCCCCCGTCTTTCCCATCGGAACGACCGTCGTGATATCCTCATAGGTCTTCTTTGCCGTGATCCACGTGCACTCCTTGTTGTAGGAAGGCACGCCTGAAAATCCCTTTTTGATGGGTGTGTGCTCGTAATTCATCACCACATCCCCAAGATGCGGGTGCTCCTCGTTCGCCTCGTGCTCGACAGCGATGCCTGAAAGGCGCGCATGCCCCAAACGATTCGCATAGGTGACCGCACTGTCTGAAAGGATGTGGTAAACCGCAAAGGGCGTCGCATCGAGGATGGCTTCCGCTGCCATGAGGCGCGCCGCGCTTGCAAGATGCCGTTCGAGCGCACGGCAAAGCACAAAGAGCTGTGCAAGCACCGCATCCTGCGAAAGTTCTTTGCTCACTTCGCCGTCCACCGTGACGAGCGTGAGGATAAAGCTCAATTTTCCATCGACCATGACCGGCGCCGAGCAGGCATCTCCATTCTGATATGCCGTAAGCCACATTTCAGGACCAAAGATGAGAAACGGCGTTTGATGCTCCCGCGCAATCGAAATCGACGACGTACCGATTTCCTCAATGCCCAGCCGCGCCCCTTCAATCTCCCCCGGTGATTTCTGATAAAAAGGATGCGAATAGCTCTTCAGCACGCGGCAGTCACTATCGATGAGCAGCAATGAAATATTGTATTCCTGAAAAAAATTCACGCGTCTCATGCGTGAGCTCTGCCAGGTAGTCAATCGCAGACGCATGCTTTTCCTGAAGCGCCCGAAAATCCTCCTCCGGCATCCGCTGCACCGCCCCCATCCGTGTGCGCTCGATGTCAAGGCTCTTGCTCTTGCGCCAAGACTCCGCCACCCAAGGATGAACGTTGGCATCCATGATACCTTCTGTAACAAATTTCCTATAATAGGCTTTTAGTTTGTCACGGCTTCGATGCTCTCTGAGCATAGCTCCGCCTCCCCTTATGTAAGACAGCCATCCGCCTTTTACGTCTCTGCCGCTGCGATTTCGTCCGAAATTTTTGAGTCTCACCTATTCTTATTTTAACAAGCATTACGCCCGACTGCAATCTTTTTTCCAAAACCATGGGGGAGTGGTTCTATCATAAGCAAACCTTAGTGAAGCAAGCGGTGAAAGTACACAGTACGCCCCGGCGGATTTTTTTCGTCCAAAAGAAGAGTACATCGAATCTGACTTGACAGAATAACTGTTCGTGCTAAAATAAAACAAAATAAAATAACGGGGGAGCTCGAAAAGGGCTGAGAGTGGATTTTGTTCCTGACCCATAACCTGATTTGGATAATGCCAACGTAGGGAAATAATGAAAAGCTGTCTCTTTACGCGCGATCCAATTCGGGTCGCGCTTTTTTGTTGTCGAAAGGAAAGACGTATGTTTAAAGAATGTTTTGATCATGTGAAAAAAAGCCATCCGCTGGTTCACAACATAACCAACTACGTAACGGTTAATGATGTTGCAAATATCATTCTTGCGGCAGGTGCCAGCCCAGTTATGTCCGATGAACCGGAAGACGTGCGAGACATTACTTCCCTTTGCGGCGGATTAAACATCAATATCGGTACGCCGAGCAAAAGAACCATGAAAGCAATGCGCCTGGCAGGTAAGAAAACAAATGAGCTCGGGCACAAACTACTGCTTGATCCAGTCGGCGCGGGTGCATCAAAGTTCAGAACAAATACAGCTGTAACATTAATGAAAGAGCTGCAATTCGATGTAATCAGAGGAAATGTTTCTGAATTAAAGGCACTTGCTTATGGCAGCAGCAGCACAAGAGGTGTCGATGCGGATGCCGCGGATGCTGTGACAGAAGAGAATCTAGGGCAGATGATCTCCTTCATAAAAAGCTATGCCGCTGCCTGTGGATGTATCATTGCCATTACCGGTGCAATCGACCTCGTCGCCGATGCTGAGAAATGCTATATCCTTCGAAATGGGCGAAAGGAAATGGCTGCTATTACAGGAACAGGATGTCAGTTATCCGGTCTCATGACGGCTTTCCTCATTGCAAATCCAGATAAGATACTGGAAGCGGCAGCGGCAACTGTATGCACGATGGGACTTGCAGGTGAAATTGCCATGCGGTACATGGCAGAAGGTGACGGCAACAGTACCTACCGGAATCGTATCATTGATGCAATTTACAACATGACCGGTGATATGCTGGAAAAAGGAGCAAGGTATGAAATGCAATAAGGATTCACTTCTGCTATATGCAGTGACGGACAGACATTGGCTAAACGGCAGAAGGCTTTATGACGATGTGGAGAAAGCGATCAAAGGTGGCGTTACCTTTATGCAGCTGAGAGAGAAAGATGATATGGCGATGCCACACGATGAATTTCTTGCTGAAGCAAAGGAGATTGCGGCTCTTTGCCGCAAATACAGCGTTCCGTTTGTCATCGATGATGATGTACAGATTGCACAGGAATCCGGTGCAGACGGTGTCCATGTAGGACAGCACGATATGGAAGCTGGTATGGTAAGAAAAAAGCTCGGAAGGGATAAAATTCTCGGCGTCTCAGTGCAGACTGTAAAGGAAGCTTTGCTTGCACAGAAAAGAGGCGCAGATTATCTCGGCGTCGGCGCTGTCTTTAAAACCGGATCGAAGAACGATGCGGATGACGTCCGCACAGAGATGCTCAAAGAGATTTGTGACGCGGTGGATATTCCTGTTGTAGCAATCGGGGGGATTACCGAAGACAATGTGACAGAGCTTGCAGGAAGCGGCATATGCGGTATTGCAGTCATCTCAGCGATCTTTGCAAAAGATAATATTCAAAAAGCCACGCGGGATCTGAAAAACAGGCATTAAAGGTAATCTCAAAATGATCCGGGGAGCAATATTTGATATCGACGGAACATTGATCGATTCCATGCCGCTCTGGGAGGATCTAGGCGGAAGATATCTCCGATCGCTCGGCAAAATCCCTGAGTCAGGTCTTTCCGATATCCTCTTTCCAATGACTATTCCGGAAGGAGTTCACTACATAAAAAGCAGATATAGACTGCAAAAAGACAGAAGAAGAGATTTGGAAAGAACTCAAGGAAACTGCCAAGACTTTTTACAGAGAGGAGGTGTCTCTTAAGGCAGGTGCCAAGACATTGCTCGACTTTTTTTCCAGACATGAAATTACTATGATGCTGGCCACTATCGGTGAACCGGAATTGGTTCAGTCTGCACTCATAAGACTTAAAGTCTGGAAATATTTTAAAGGAATGATGACCTGCGAAGATCTGCAGACCACAAAAAGGGAATCGATGATTTACCGAAAAGCAGAGATTATGGGAACAAAAACCGGAGGAAACCCTTGTGTTCGAGGATATTCTGCAGGCTGTTCAGAGCGCAAAAAAAGCCGGCTTTCTGGTCTGCGCAGTCGCGGATGATTCCAGTCGCGCGGACAGAGAAAGAATAGCGGCAGAGGCGGATTTTTTGATCGAGGATTTTACCGAATTAAGTAAGGTGATCGCATTGGCGGGAATTTAAACTGTCGATGATAATGACACAGCGGCAGACCGGGGGCACCACCTTCTGTCGCTTAATAAAAATCAATATCCTATTCAAGGAGGTCTAACATGCGAACAGTATTAGTATCGCCGGAAGTGATTCCAGCGGAGGCGCCGGCATCCAAGCAGACATCAAGACGATGACCATGAATGGCGTTTATGCCATGACTGCGATCACCGCATTGACGGCACAAAATACGACCGGTGTAACAGGGATTTTAAACGTGACACCCAATTTCCTCGCAAAGGAAATGGACGCAATTTTTACAGATATCCGGCCGGATGCGATAAAGATCGGAATGGTTTCCGACGAAGCATTGATCAAGGTGATAGCACAGAAACTGAAAGAGTATAAAGCACAGCATATTGTCTTAGATCCGGTCATGGTCGCGACAAGCGGTGCCACACTTATCCGCGATGATGCAATTAACGTTCTGATTTCGGAACTGATCCCTCTGGCAGAAGTGATCACGCCGAATATTTCAGAGGCTGAACAGCTCGCAGGAATGATCATATCTTCTGCAGAAGATATGGTCGAAGGAGCAAAGAAAATCGCAGACAGATACAGATGTGCGGTTCTTCTGAAAGGTGGTCACAGCTTAAATGATGCGAACGATCTGCTCTGCCGAAAAGGGGGTATCACCTGGTTCAACGGAAAACGTATCCATAATCCGAATACACACGGAACAGGATGCACGCTTTCCAGCGCGATCGCTTCCAATCTGGCAAAAGGATATGATCTGCAGGCATCTATTGCCCGAGCGAAGGAATATATTTCGGGTGCACTGGCAGTCATGTTGAATCTTGGAAAAGAATCCGGTCCCCTGAACCACGCGTTTAACCTTACCGGAAAATTTGCACAGGAGGGATCAGGCGTTGGAAAATAAAAAGACATCCGCATGGGATAACGGATTAATTTGGTTTGGCGCAGGTGTATCACTTGCTGAGATTCTGACAGGTACATTTCTGGCGCCTCTGGGGCTGAAAACGGGTATCCTTGCGATACTCCTAGGTCACCTGATCGGCGGGATTCTTTTCTACCTTACCGGTATCATCAGCGCAAACAGCGGAAAAAAAGTGCCATGGAAGCAGTAAAAATGACATATGGCAAATATGGAGGCAAGCTGTTTGCCATTCTTAACGTTTTTCAGCTCGTTGGCTGGACGGCAATCATGATTTACGACGGGGCGATTTCGGCAAATAGTATCTGGTCTGTCGGACAATGGATCTGGTGCATGGTCATCGGTGGCTTGATTATAGTCTGGATTTTAATCGGCATTACAGATTTAGGAAAAATAAATACAGTCACCATGGCAGCTCTTTTTGTCCTGACGATAGTACTCTGCGCGGCAATCGTAAGACAGGGGAGTGACCCCGCTGAAACAGTGAAAACAATCTCATTTGGCGCAGCTCTTGAACTATCCGTATCTATGCCGCTTTCTTGGCTGCCGGTCATCGGCGACTATACCAGCAGAGCATGTGAACCGGTCAGATCTACGTTTGTCAGCACCATAGCTTATACTCTGGTCAGCTGCTGGATGTTCCTGATCGGCATGGGGGCAGCCATTTTTGCAGGAAGCTCTGATATTACACAGATCATGCTCAAGGCAAGTCTTGGCGTGGCCGGTCTTCTTATCATTGTATTTTCAACGGTAACAACCACATTTCTCGATGCATTTTCAGCCGGCATATCAGCGGAGTCTGTCTGCGAGAAATTATCCGGAAAAACAATGGCGATGGCAGCTGCCATATTCGGTACAGTCTGTGCCTTTTTGTTCCCCATGGACGATATTACGGCGTTCTTATATTTGATCGGATCTGTATTTGCTCCAATGGCAGCTGTTCTAATCGGAAGCTGTCTGCTTCTAAAAACCAATGCTAAAGAGAAACACTATGATTGGATCCACCTTCTGGTATGGCTTGTCGGTTTTGTTATTTATCGCCTGCTGATGAAGGTGGATACGCCGCTTGGGTATACCCTCCCGGATATTCTCATCACACTGCTGCTGACCATTGCTGCAAACAAAATCTTTAAGATTCGAAGCATGAAGATGAAACACCTACCTAGAAAGACTGAACAGACAAAGTAAATCTTTCAAGGCAACAGTAACGGCTACTGCTCCATCTAGCGTCACCTAACAAAAGATACCAGAATCTACGTTACATGTTACGGACATGCGTGCCCCACGCAAACGCCTCGTTTCGCAAGCGGTCGTGCACTTGTACGCTGAACAACCGGCGGACTTCTTAAACGCGCTGCGCTTGGACGAAAGAAGTCCGCCGGGGCGTACCGTGCACTTTCCCCACTTGCTTCACTAAGGTTTGCTTAGGCGCATCGTATTCTTCCGTAACATTTACGTTAGAGCCGCATACCAAGATATCCTTTACAATGCTGCGTTTTGTCATATATAATAAAAAGTACTATCGGCTTAAAACAAAGCTGCCACACGAATAGCTCAACTGCTTTTTCAGAAAGGATATCGCATGGCAAAACAGACCAAGAAAATCCAGCATAAACTTCAGCCACAGAAAGAAAAAAAGAGCGTACAGGAGAAGAAACCCGGCAAAGACTATGTCCTTCTCTTCGTCATTCTCCTCACTCTCATCGTTGCCGCCACCGGCTGGATGCAGTTCGACAATCTCAACCGTGCGATGTATATCATGCTCGCCATTTCCCTCTCGATGACCTACCTCCAGCGCCATGCAAAACTCGCTGAGAACCGCATGAAAATCATCCATCATGTCGGTATCGTCACCATGATAGCAGCCGTCCTTCTCTTTGGACTCAACATCTACCACCAATACTTTGGAAAATAACCTTAAAAAGCCCTCGCGGGAACCATAAAATCCCCGCTAGGGCTTTTCTATACCACCGTATCTCAGTAGCTCGGATGCTCTTTGACATAATCGACAGGGCGAGACCAGTCGACATTTACTTCTGTGTCTTCCCAAAGGCGCGTCAGGGCAAGCTCAAAGCTCTTTTCGTCCGCGAGCGGTATGATCTCCACCTGTGTGAAGTCTGTCAAGGATTGATGCGGAATACCGATCGTGTGCCGTTTCCCCAGGAAATCTTCAATCTTCCTCTTTGCCGCATCGTTCTTGATATGGACTTCAGCACGCTTTTCCGCTGCATCGTAATCAATCCAGCCGAGGTCTTTGCCAAAGCTGATGGCTACGCTGTAAGTCACTGCCATAAATGTTACCCCCCTATGTTTTTTCATCCAACCTTCTGCGTAAGAGCAGGTCGTCTCTGCCTTGCCGCCGCGCCTTTCGATTTCCTCCACCGCACGCCGCACCAGATCTCCCGCAATTCCCTGCCCGCGCAGACTTGTATCAACACCCGTATGCGATATGTTAAAAATACCGGGACACACCTCAGAAAATAAGATTTCCGCCAGTTCCCTACCGCTCTCATCCTTCCCATAGATGCCGTCTTCCCGCACTTCGTATTTCAGCATAGTCTTAGCCTCCAATTTTCTTTTCCTTATTTTATCGCATCTTCCTTTCTTTGGCAATGAAGTACCTTATTTCAGATCTACCGTAAATGTTACGGGAAAGTGCGATGCGCCTAAGCAAACCTTAGTGAAGCAAGCGGGGAAAGTGCACGGTACACCCCGGTAGACTTCTTTCGTCCAAGCGCAGTGCGTTTAAGAAGTCCGCCGATTGTTCAGCGTACAAGTGCACGACCGCTTGCGAAACGAGGCGTTTGCGTGGGGCACGCATGTCCGTAACATTTTACGTAGATTCCTTATCGCTTAAAAAGCTATAAAATTTCGTCCAAAAAAGCCGAGAGAGTTTTATCCCTCGGCTCTTTTATACCATCTTATGCAATTTTGATACTTTTAAGTACGGTTCAATCAATGCAAATAGGTAATCGGGTTGACTGCCTGACCATTGATGCGAACCTCATAATGGACATGCGGCCCCGTTGAAAAGCCAGTGCTGCCCATATAGGCAATGACCTGCCCGCGCTTGACATGCTGCCCCGGCGAAACGACGACCTGCATCGCGTGCCCGTAGCGGGTCATAATACCGCCGCCGTGATTGATATCGACCATATTGCCATAACCGCCGCTGTTCCACCCAGCGACGCTGACAACGCCGTCTGCTGTTGCGACAATCGGCGTGCCCATATCATTTGCAATATCTATGCCGGGGTGGAAGTCCGAGCCGCCCCAACGAAGACCATATGGAGAGGTGACCGTGCCGCGTGCTGGCCAAATAGCAGGAATCGTACTGCTGATGCCGGGAACAGAAACCGTGGTATCGGGCGGCATGACAGATGCAACGCCTGTCCGCTGCTGGTCAAGTTCCTTTTTTTCAACTGCAAGAGAGAAGCTCTGCGCTCTGCAATCCGCTTTTTCGAGATTATCAAATGTCTGACTGACGTTTTCAAGACTCGGTGCAATAGAAGGTCCGCCTTCTCCCTTATGTTCTTCTCCATCGGATGGCTTGTCTTTCTCATCACCTGTGGATGTTCCCGCAGAGATATGACGGAGCTCCGCTTCCATCTGTGTCAGCTGATCGATCTGCTCCTGCAGAGAACTTGCCTTCTTTGACAGCTGTAACAGCTGTTCCTGCTGAATCTCATTGACGTCCTTTAATCGCTCGATTTCTGCCTGTCTATTCCGATTGGCAAATGTGCTATAAACAGAATACCCTACGGCTCCTACGAAGAGAAGCGCCCCTACAGCAAGCGATGCCAAAGCAAACTTCATCATGCTCTTCGGCAGGCGAATGCTCTTCACATCCGATCCATCCGTCGAAAGAATCTTGATGGTATATTCTGTTTCCACCTTATCTGACATGTGGCTGCACCTTCTTTCCTACATATGAAACTGCTTTGTCCCGTTCCTGCCTTGCCCCTGCAAAGAAGCACAGCAGAAAAAAACCGTATGACATTATATCATACGGTTTCTGTATTTCAAATGGTTTTTCTACGATTTATAGGATTACCAGCGCGACAAAGCCCACAGTATCACAGCCTCCAAACATCTGCATTCTACTTCGCGTAGTGCTCCTTCCACGCATGATGAAAACTGCCTTCTTTATCCGTGCGACGATAGGTATGTGCACCGAAGTAGTCACGCTGTGCCTGAATGAGATTTGCTCCGCTGCAGGTACTGCGAAATGCATCGAGATACTGCAGTGCATTTGACATAGCAGGAACAGGAATTCCTCTTTCTGCTGCCAGTACTAAGACATGGCGCAAGCTGCTCTGATTTGCCTTGATTCTCTCCATAAAAAAATCATCGAGCATTAGATTTGAAAGCTGTGGATTCTTTTGATATGCCTCTGTAATCTTTGTCAGGAATTCTGCCTGAATGATACAGCCTGCACGGAAATCGAAGCGATACGTCCATAATTCAGTGCCCAGCTATAGGTATCCGCCGCCGAACGATAGAGAGCAAATCCCTGTGCATAGGCCATAATCTTTGCCGTGTAGAGGCTCTGACGCACCATTTCAACCAGGTTCTTCGGCACATCCGACTCTGCCGTCGGCGCAGAAAATAACTGCGACGCCTTGGCACGGCTTTCGACGAGATTTGACATGACGCGTGCGTTACACGCTGCCGTAATCATTGACACATTGACGCCCTGTTCAAGTGCCGCAATGCTTGTCCAGCGTCCCGTTCCCTTTTGTCCAGCACTGTCAAGAATCTTATCGACAACCTGCCCCCCATCGGAATCATTTTCTTTAAAGATATCCGCTGTAATACCGATGAGGTAACTCCTCAGCTCTCCATGATTCCATTCATGATAAACTTCGGAAAGCTCGTCATTTGTAAGACCACCGATGTACTTTAAGAGCAAATAACTCTCCGCAATAAGCTGCATATCCGCATACTCGATGCCGTTATGCACCATCTTGACGTAATGACCTGCACCATCCTCACCGATGTAGGTGCAGCAAGGCGATCCATCCTCAGCCTTTGCCGCCACGGCTTCAAAGATTGGCTTCAGACTCTCGTAAGCAGTTTTGTCACCCCCGGGCATAATGCAGGGACCACGACGCGCGCCGCTTTCTCCGCCCGATATACCTGTCCCAAAGAAATAAATTCCATGTTCTTTAGCATAGGCATAGCGATGAACCGTATCCTTGAAGAAGGAATTTCCTCCATCAATGATCATATCTCCTTTATCGAGCAGCGGGATTAGCTGCTTAATCATCGAATCGACCGGGGCTCCCGCCATAATAAGCATCATAATGCGGCGAGGTTTTTTCAAAGACTTTACAAAATCTTTTAGATCGTAATATCCGATCATATTCTCATGCGGATGAGCTTTCAGCACTTGTTCTGTAAGATCAGGCGTATAATTGTAGCACGCAACTTTAAAGCCATGATCTGCCATGTTCAGCGCCATATTGCTTCCCATGACCGCCATGCCGATCATACCGATATCCATTCTTGCCATACGGTCCACCTAAATCCTTCCTCTAATGTACATATCATGAGATGCGGTCTTAAAACGATGCGATCTGCGCAAACTCCTTTTGCAGATTCCAGTAGACATGCTCGAAAATATCGTATAATGCTCTATACGTTTCCTGTGTCTTCGCTTGCGGTCGATAGACTTGCTTCGGATGAACAAAAGCTGCCGTGTCCGCAATCGAAGAAAGTGCGCCGACAGAAATAAAGCCCAAAACGGCTGCACCGTACGCTGCTCCCTCACTATTGTCTGGCAGCGTGATTTCATGTCCCAATACATCAGCGAGGATCTGCATCCACAGCGGCGATTTTGTGAAACTTCCACTGACACGAATATCCTGTACCTCGCCAAAATCCAAAAGTGCTTCATAGACTGCCTTTAGAGAAAAACAAATTCCCTCAAGTGTTGCACGAATCATATGCGAGCGCTTTGTATTAAGGGAAAGGCCAAAGAAAAGCCCACGAAGATCCGAATTCCCAATACGGCGCACGCTCTCCCGTGAAACATGGAAGAAGGAGCAATCCGCCCGCACCGGCTGGGACATGTTCTGCTTGCATTGTCATCAAATCGTACGCGTCGAAGCCAAGACGTTTCATATCTTCTTCCGTATATCCCAGCACTTCATCGCGCATCCAGCGAAGGATCATTCCGCCATTATTGATCGCTCCGCCTGACACCCACATACCATCGACAAGATTGTAGCACCACGTTCGCATTTTCTCATCAACCATCGGTTTTTGTGTCAGCATCCGAATAGCTCCACTCGTCCCAATCGTCGCACTGAGCTGACCTTGATGAACGGCGCCGATGCCCACGTTGACAAGTACGCCATCTGTTGCACCGATTACGACAGGAATTCCTTCTGGCATGCCAAGCCGCTTAGATGCCGCTGCATTCATTGGCTCGCTGTGCGTCGTCGAAACAGGACGCGGCAATCTATCTCGTGAAAGCCCTAGATATGCAACCGCCTCTTCATCCCAATCCATCGTTTCTTCACAGTACATACCACTGGTACTGGCTGTCGAGTGGTCTATGACCCACTCTCCCGTAAGCATAAAGAAAAGATAGTCCTTAATGGAGCCAACATACGCCATCTTATCAAATAATGACCTTTGCCTACGCTTGAGCCAGAGAATCTTAGGAAATGGATAACACGCATGAACAGGACATCCTGTCCGCCTGTACAGAGCCTTGCTAAATGTCGTATCTTGTCTCAATTCCTGTACAATCTCACCGCTTCGGCTGTCTGCCCATGTCATCATTGGTGCGATTGGCTGATGGGCAGTATCCAGCGGCATGAATGTGTGCATAATAGTACTGAGTGCAATCCCCTGCGGTGTAATGCCTTTGGAAACAAGCTGTTCTCCGGTCTTTCGAATTACCTTTTCTGTCGCTTGAACAATTTCCAGCGGATCTTCTTCCGCCCAATCAGGATGTGGCGTAGATAGTGGATAAAACGCTTCATCAAATGCCAATTTCATACCGTCTGCACGGTACGCAATGGCACGGACACCAGTTGTCCCAACATCAACGCCAATCCATACATTACGCATTGTCATTTTCTCCATTGTCCTTCCCACCTATCTCCATAAAACAAATCTTCTTTTCCTAATAATATCACGTTTCAAAACTTATTGCAATATTATACTCATAAAAATAAGCATAAAAATGATATGATAATATCATTTTATGCTTATTTTCCGTTTATCAACTTATATTCTTTTTTTCTGCAATGACCTCACGCATTTTTTTCGTATATTTTCACGATAGGTATTCGTCGACTGCATAGCAACGCCCATATACAAAAGATCTACAATTGCCATATGGATTAACCGCGATGCAACAGATTCTGATTGATATTTTATCTCTCGCCCCATGCCATGAAGCATGATATCAACGCGTTTTACTAATGCTGAATTGACATAACTTGTAATACCGATAACTTTTGCACCAGATTTTTTAGCAACATCGACAGAGTGCAGCAAATCGATACTTCTCCCTGTATGAGAAATAGCAACAACGACATCCTGTGATGTTAACAAAGCCGCTGAGGTAACTTGCAGATGCCCATCGGAATAGGCTTGTACTGGCTTTCCAAAACGAAGAAATCTCGTTTCCATATCACGACATACAGTAGCAGAATTTCCAAACCCGTATACGACAATCCGATTTGCATGAATAAGCATCTGAACCGCCGCATCTACGTCGGAAAAATTAAGTAACGTGATTGTATCTTGCAAACCTTCTGCAATGTTGCGAAACATTTTACCTGCAATAACCTCATAGGAATCTCCGTGACGAACATCCTGATAGATTGTCTCATCGATAGAATAAACTTCTTTCGCCAACGCAATCTTCAATCCTTGAAGCCCGCTAAATCCTAATTTTTTGCAAAATCGAGATACTGTTATTTCCGAACTCTGTGTATTTTGTGCCAGATCGGAAACCGTTTCTTCAAGTACTTCTTTGCTGTGTATGTTGATATAATCTGCAATGCGGCGTTCCGACTTTGTTAAGGTCTGATATGCACTTCGCAAGATCGGCAATGCGTGGACTGTGTCCATTTCCATATAACTCCTTCTTTACATTCTGTTATTATTCACATATATTATATCATAACTTTTGACATACAATCGATACTCAAAATAAAAACTAGCCATTGCGTTAAACTATACAATGGCTAGTTTTAAATATACTCCTTATCTCACTCGATACGAATCGTATCACCGACCATAAAGCGCGGCATTCCAGTTCCTGAAAGCATGATCTGTCCCGGCTGCTCTACTGTATCAGTTCCACGAAAGATAAACGTACAGTGCCCATCTTTTTTAAGTGTCAGCATAGCCTTATCGCCGACAGCTGTTACCGTATACTCACGATCTGCAATATAGACCTTATCACCTACGACAACATCTTCTTTCAGCTCACCAATTGTATGCGCCACGACCATGTTCACATACTCATACGACACGTTCTTATTAAAAATAATCACAGATTCGCGTGTCTGCATGAATTGCAGAACGAAGTCGCCAATATTTGTTATAGTCACCTCATACTTCATCATGATCCCTCCCTACGAAGCAACCTAGATTCAACTACTCAAATAAACATATTGATAACCAAAACACCGATCAGTCCCATGACAGAAATAATCGTCTCCACCATACACCAAGTACGAACCGTCTCCTTGATGGAAAGACCAAAAAATTCCTTAAAAAGCCAAAATCCAGGATCATTTGGCGGACTGATGATGAGGCTGCCGGCACCTGTCGCCAAGACCATGAGCTCTGGACTAACCCCTGTCACTGCAACAATCGGAGCTGCGATTCCACCTGCGGTAAGAGCAGCAACCGTCGCCGAACCACAAGCGACACGAATAACCGCAGCTACGACCCAAGCAAGCATCAGAGGAGATAGATTCGATCCGCCAACAACCTCACCGATATAACGGCCGACGCCACTGTCAATCAAAATCTGTTTTAAAGCGCCGCCGCCACCAACAATCAGAAGAATCATGGCGATTGCAAGAATAGCATCCTCAACTACTTTCATGATCTCTGACATGCTCTTGCCACGGGAAAGACCAAATGTGTAGAATGCAATGAAGATAGAAATAGTCAATGCCATATCCGGCGTACCAAGAAACGTCAAAATATTAAAGAGTGTCGAGTCCTTCGAAAGTACAAGTTTTGCAATAGCAGAAGCTGCCATCAAGAATACAGGAACAAGAGCTGTAACGACACTGATGCCAAACTTGGCATCTCATCGTCTTTAAATACATGAGGATTGTACAGCCCCTGTGGAATTTCTGGATTAAGCCTCTTCGCTGTATTATAGAAAATAGGTCCTGCGACAATGGCTGTCGGAATAGCGATAATTGCACCATAAACAAGTGTCAAACCAATATCTGCGCCATAGATGACAGAGATTGCCGTCGGTCCAGGATGCGGCGGCAAGAAACCATGCGTAACCGAAAGAGCTGCGGCCATTGGAATACCGACTTCAAGAAGTGGAATCTCTGCCTCTGCTGCCACTGTAAAGACCAGCGGAATCAACAAGACAAAGCCAATTTCATAGAAAAGAGCAATACCGACAATGAATCCCGTCAAGCAGACCGCCCATTTAACATTCTGACGACCAAAGACATTGATAAGCGTTGTCGCAATTCTCTGAGCACCACCACTTTCAGCCATAAGCTTACCCAACACTGCACCAAAGGCAACGACGATGGCAAGCCCGCCAAGAGTTCCGCCCAGACCTTTCAATCACAGGGATAATCTGTCCCATGGGAAGACCCTCAGCAAAACCCACGAGCCCAGCAACGATAAGCAGGGATATGAAGCTATTCAGCTTCACTTTAACAATCAAGAAGAACAACAATACGATCCCGCACGCTAATATAACCAGTGGCATAAGAAATTCCTCCTTTTTGCTTTTTCTAATCAAATGTTTTGGAGTATTCCTCCTTTCTAATCCAAAAACATTTGATATTTATAAATCAGTATGATTAATTTGCAATGAAAGTATACCATCATTTCTTTATATTTACAAGTTTTATAACATTATTTATCAAAAAGATATATATGAATCTTTATAGAAGAAAGGTAAACAAAAAAACGTGTAGACAAGAATATATCTTACTACACGCCATTTCATCAATTATATAATCTTTATTACAAATTTCCTTTAGAAGTGAATCAACTTTCTTCTTCGACTTCCACCTCAGATGTTTTGGGCATCATCCCCATTGCCTGCTGCAGGGCATGGGTTTCCTCGGCGGTCAAGGGGTATGTAGACGTACCATTTTCAATAGGCTTGACATATGTTCTTGAATTATCTCGACCGAAGATGCTTGCAAGAACAATACCGTCATTATGGCTGTTTAGAAGGGCAACGGCAAAGCTGAGGTCACCGCCCATGTCATCGAATGCACGGAAGCGTACGACACCGATACGTGTTATCGACATGCCGAGCAAGTCACGAATCTGTTGATGCTCTGAAAGGATTTCGTCATTTTTTGCAATAACTCTGTCAACCTCTGCCATTTGACTCATCAGCAGCTTCTCAAGATTTGCACCTTCTGACCCGGTCATCATCGACCGATACCGCTTTTTCATGGTATGGAAGCTCCGCCAAAGGCTGATGATAAATATGAGTAAGATGATGCTCAGAATGAGAAATGCCAGCGTAAAATATACAGAATTGGCTGCTAATACCTGGCTGACATATTGAATGTCCATGTTCGATTACTTGCTCCTTCCATAGGTGTTTTCCTACCTTCATGTTTCACAAAATTGTTTCACGTGAAACAATGCCGTCTGACACCCAATACACTTAAACTGTGAAATTTTCACGCGATGAATCATAGTGCAGTGCATCGATATTTGCCCGCTTGTCCTCATCATTACGTTCTGTGATGGCTTCAAGGATGCGTTCAAGATCGTCAGTGGTATAAAATTCAATCTCGATCTTGCTCTTCTTCTTGCCTGGACGAATCATGACCTTTGTGCCTAGCATTTCCTTAAGTTTTTCAACAGCATCCTTTATATAGATATCCTCTGAAAAAACAGGGACTTGCTTTTGCTTTCCATCATGATTTTTCTTTGTCAAAAGTCGTTTGACCAACACTTCAGCTTGACGAGCGGAAAGTGCATCGGATTGGATGCGGTCAGCAATCGTCTCCTGAAGTTCTGCATCGTCCAGTGCTAAAAGCGGCTTCGCCTGTCCCATGGAAAGACTGCCATTTGCGATATAGCTCTGCACCTTTGGTGAAAGTTTCAATAGACGGAGAAAGTTTGCTATGTGCGAGCGGCTCCGCCCGACTTTCTCTGAGATGGTTTCCTGCGTGAGGTCAAACGTTTGCATCAGGCACTGATAAGCATGCGCTTCTTCGATGGCATTCAGATCTTCACGCTGGATATTCTCAATCAAGGCGATCTCGCTGAGTTCTGCATCATTGTATTCGCGAATCAGTGCGGGGATTTTTTTCAATCCGGCAAGCCTTGCGCCGCGCAAGCGCCGCTCACCTGCGATAAGTTCATACCTATCATGGGGAAGTTTTCGCACAAGCACGGGCTGTAAGACACCGTACACCTTGATGGACCTTGCCAGCTCCTCCATCGCCGCTTTATCAAAATTCGCACGCGGCTGATAGCGGTTGGCCTCAATGCTCGCAAGGGGAATCTGCCGAACAGCATCGCTCGAGGTGTCGGAGGAGTCTTTCGCCTTAGCCATGGATCGGACGACATCCATATTGAGACCAAGTGCGGCCAGCCCTTTTCCCAGCCCGCCACGCTTTTTACTCGTCACGAGATATGACCTCCTTTGCCAAGCGGAGATAGGCTTCCGCACCCTTCGATTTGCGGTCATAGTAATAAATCGGCTTTCCGTAAGATGGTGCCTCCGACAGGCGAACCGTGCGCGGAATCATCGTCTGATAGACAAGATCACCGAATGACTTTCTGGCATCCTCGACAACGAGTGTTGAAAAGCGCGTGCGGGAATCAAACATCGTCATCAGGATACCCGCAATGTTTAATCTGCTGTTTAATCCTTCGTGCACCATCTTGATTGTATCCACCAGCAATTTGCATCCATCCAGTGCATAGAACTCACACTGAATCGGCAGCAAGACGCCGTCAGCCGCACAAAGTGCATTCAATGTCAAAAAACCAAGCGAAGGCGGGACAGTCGATGAGAATATAGTCGTAGCGATTCCGCACCTCTTCCAATGCCAATTTCAGACGCGATTCGCATACGTCTGTTTTATCTCTGGCAATTTCCGCAAGCTCGGCCTCTGCGCCTGCAAGCTGCACATTTGCAGGAATAAAATCCATCGCATACGTTGCCTTTTTTATGGCATTCACAGCGGATTCCCCTTCGATCAGGACATTATAAATTGAGATGTCCGTTATCGAGGTTTCAAACCCCAGACCTATCGTTGCATTTCCCTGCGGGTCACTGTCCATGAGAAGTACCTTCTTGTTCAAAACCGCAAGCGATGCCGCAAGGTTTATAGAAGTCGTTGTCTTTCCGACGCCGCCTTTCTGATTTGCCACTGCAAGGACCTTTGCCATTTCCACTCTTCTTTCTTTCGTCGGATTCTTAGAGATACAGACTCTACCGTAAATGTTACGGAAAAACACGATGCCCCTACCTTAGTGAAGCAAGCGGGGAAAGTGCAAGACCGCTTGCGTAACATGTAACGTAAATTCGAGATACACGGCATATCGAATCGCTCGACAGATCCTTTGATACAGCGTATATCACTCGCATCTCTCCACGGCTTGCTATCGTCATACTTTGTAACAAATATGACTTGTATTCTAAAAAAAAGACAGTATAATGATAGCATGCCTATATATTAGAAAGGATATATAGGTCTTTCTCTTTTTGCGTATATACTATACTATGATTTAAGGAAGAAATCCATTGTTTCACGTGAAACAATTTAATTTTTACGGGAAGAGATGATTTTATGCCCATCTACAATGCGCCCCTCTTAGTGATAGATCCAAAGGAAACCCGCCGCTACGCTGGGCTGATGAAAGCTAAGACATTCGATGAAAACTTAATTCTCGAAGCCTGCCAAGATGCACGCCTGCTGGCAAAGCCGAAAGGTGTCTGGGAGCTCTACGACTATGACGCAGCAACACAGACCGTCATGTCTAAACCGCCCTTTACCATCATGGGAAAAGCGATTGGAAAGCACTTATCCTCCTGCGACAAGGTCATTCTGCTCTCAGCAACGGTTGGAGACGATATCGAAGACGAAGTGACTGCAAGATTTAAGCGTGGAGAGTATGCAACGAGCGTTCTTCTCGACGCTGCTGCAACGACTGCCGTCGAACAGATTGCAGACGGCATGGAGAAGGCCATCAAGCCCAAGATGGCAGCACAAGGCTACGGTATGCGCTGGCGCTTCTCTCCCGGGTATGGAGATTGGCCGCTGGATCAGCAGCCGGAGCTCGTACGCACCGCAAATGCAGGCGCCATCGGTGTCGGACTGTCGGATTCGAAAATGCTCGTACCGAGAAAGAGCATCACCGCTATCATCGGGCTGTATAAGGAAGGCTGTGCAGGAGACAGCAAAGGTGAAGAAAGGCTGCGATTCCTGCGGAAAAACAGACTGCACCGCAAGAAAATAAACATATAAGACTAGAACTGAAAAGGAGAAAGCTATGATTCATATTTTTGACGGAGCCATGGGAACCATGCTCCAAGCCGGAGGGCTCGCGCCGGGCGGCTGTCCGGAACTTATGAACGTCGACCATCCCGAAGTCGTCCGCGGCATTCACGAAAAGTACATCGAAGCCGGAGCGACGATCATCGAGACAAATACATTTGGTGCAACTTCACTGAAGCTCGAGCACTATCATCTTGCGGATAAAGTCGAGGAGCTCAACCTCGCTGCGGTAAAGATTGCAAAGGAAGCGGCAAAAGGAGCGGCAAAAGTTGCGGGTTCGATGGGACCTACCGGCCGTTTCATCGAGCCGCTCGGTGATCTTTCCTTTGACGATGCCTATGCGACCTTTTACGAACAGGCAAAAAGCAATGGCAAAAGGTGGCGTCGACTACTTCATCATCGAGACCTGCATCGACGTACAGGAGATGCGCGCGGCAATCCTTGCCGCAAAGGATGCCGATGCAAACATTCCCATCATCGCTCAAATGACCTATGCGGATGATGGGCGCACGGTCACGGGAACAGACCCGCAGAGTGCAGCAATCATCCTGACGTCCATGGGTGCATCGATCATCGGCGTCAACTGCTCGCTCGGTCCAGAACAGCTTGTCCCCATCGTGAAAGAGCTGGCCGATAACACCGACCGTCCCATCAGCGTTCAGCCAAATGCAGGCATGCCGCATCTTGTCGATGGAGAGACCATCTTCCCTATGGATGCAGAAGAGTTCGGCACTTGGGCGGAAAAACTCCTCGAGGCCGGCGCAACCTATCTCGGCGGCTGCTGCGGCACGACGCCCGACCACATTCGCGCTTTGAAAAATACACTGAAGGGAAAGAATGAGCCGAAGCGCACACCACGCCCGAAGCGTCTCTGGCTCGCCAGCCGAAGCAAGTCCGTCTGCATTGACAAGGAACTTCCAACCGTCCTCATCGGCGAGCGCATCAACCCGACGGGACGCAAGAAACTTGCCGCTGAAATCAAAGACGGCTCTCTCCTCGGCGTCAAAAAAGAAGCCGTCAATCAGGTCAAAGCAGGTGCGCGCGTTCTCGACGTCAACATGGGCGTTGCAGGCATCGACCCTGTGCCTGCGATGCGTCAGGCGTTGACAGAAATCGCCCAACTCACCGATGCGCCGCTTGCTATAGATACCAGTGACAAAGATGCCTTGGAAGCCGGACTGCGCGCTTACCCAGGCCGCGCCCTCATCAACTCTGTCAGCGCGGAAGACGCACGCATCCGTGATTTTCTTCCGCTTGCCAAACGTTACGGCGCTGCGATTCTCTGCCTGCCGATTACAGAAGACGGCGTCCCGAAGACGAGCGAGGCGCGCGTCGACGCCATTGCCACCATCGTAAAGCACGCAAAAGAAGTAGGACTCGATGACGGAGACTTCCTCCTCGATGCCCTTGTCATGACGGTTTCTGCCGATAAAGATGCAACTCACAAGGTATTGGAAACCCTGCGCCTTTACCGCGAGAAGTTCGGCTATCCTTCCACCATGGGACTCTCGAATATCTCCTTTGGCCTGCCAAACCGCCCACTCATCAACAGTACCTTCTTCACCATGTGTCTGGCTGTGGGACTCGACGCGCCGATCATGAATCCGTATGACGAATCCATGCAAAAGTCACTTGCGGCAAGCGCAGCACTGCTCGGCGACGACCCCTGCGGACTCGCTTTCAGCAAGGATGAAAAGAACCTCGCCGCCCCCAAAAAAAGCCGCTGTCATGAAGACGAGTGATCTTCCCGTCATCGAAGCCATTAAGCAAGCGGTCATCGAAGGCGAAAAAGATACCATCGTTCCGCTCGTCGTGAGGGCGCTGGACGAGGGCAAGAGTTCCGACGAGATTACAAACAACGGTCTTACCGCAGCGATGACCGATATCGGCGAGGACTTTGGCGGCGGGCGCATGTTCCTCCCACAGGTGCTTCTCTCTGCTGAGACGATGCGCGCGGCATTCGATAAGATCAAGGAGCTCATTCCCGCAAGCGCAGAAGCGACAAAAGGAACCGTCGTCCTTGCAACCGTCAAAGGCGACGTACACGATCTCGGCAAGAACATTGTCGGTGCGCTCATGGCGAACTCCGGCTTTAAGGTCATCGACCTCGGCAAGGACATTGCACCTGAAGAAATTGTCGAAGCTGTCCTGCGTGAAAAGGCCGACATCTGCGGTCTTGCAGCATTGATGACGACAACCATGCCGCAGATCGATAAGACCGTCGCAGCACTTCACGCAAAAAAATCAACGGCAAAAGTCATGATCGGCGGTGCTGCCGTCACAGCAGATTATGTGGAAATTTCCGGTGCCGACTGCTATGCCGGCGATGCTGTCCATGCAGTTCGCCTCGCCAAGGAGATGCTCGGCATCGACTAAGACTGCTGTAAGAAAACCAAAATAGAGTAAACAAAACAGCGCAGCAATCGAAATATTGCTGCGCTGTTTTTATCGTTAATTGTAAAAGACCTCTGTGTCTTAAACAGCAGGCATTGCCATATGCTTTCTTCTTTTCTGAAGAATAAAGACAACGAGAAGAAGGACAAAGCCGATGCCATCCGTAATACCGCCTGGTGTGATCATCAAGAGACCACCGACGAGCAGAACCAGCCGCTCGATGCCCTTACAGTTATCGGCAAGATGACCGATGAGTGCGGAAGATACGCCCGCCATGCCGATGAGCGCGGTAATCGTCGTGTGTACAAGCTCCAGCGGCGTTGCCTGAACCATCAAAAAGCACGGGTGAAAGAACAAACATGTACGGGATGATGAACGCAGCAATTGCGAGTTTTGATGCATTGACACCTGTCTTCAACGGATCGCCGCCTGCAATGCCAGCACCAGCAAACGCCGCGAGTGCAACCGGCGGTGTAACGTCAGCAATGATGCCAAAATAAAAGACAAACATGTGTGCACAAATGACAGGTATGCCAAGCTGAACAATGGCAGGTGCCGCAATCGTCGATGTGATGACGTAGTTTGCCGTCGTCGGGACACCCATGCCGAGGATGATCGCCGTGATCATTGTGAAAAACATCGTTGGAAGCAGCATCCCGCCCGCAAGGTCGATGAGCCCCGAAGCGAGCTTCAAGCCGACACCGGTCTTCGTGACAACGCCGATGACGATGCCCGCCGCTGCACAAGCTACAAGAACGGAAAGAACTCCCTTCGCACCGCCGATCAACCCATCGACAACCTGCTTTGGCGAAAGACGCGTCGACGTTCGAAGACAGGCACAGACAATGGAAAGAAGGATGGCCACCAGAGCCGCACGCATCGGCGTATAGCCCGTGACAAGAAGGTAGACGAGGACGACGAGTGGAATCGCCAGATGACCTCGTGAACGTAGGATTTCGCCAAACTTAGGCAGCTCGCTGCGCGGCACGCCCTTCAGGTTGCTGCGCTTTGCCTCAAAGTGAACACCGAGCCAAATGCCGACAAAATACAGGAGCGCGGGAATTGCTGCCGCCTTTACAATGTCGATATACGGAACGCCGACAAACTCCGCCATCAAAAACGCTGCCGCTCCCATGACTGGCGGCATCAGCTGTCCACCAGTCGATGCTGCTGCCTCAACAGCACCTGCAAAATTCCGATGATAACCAAGCTTCTTCATCATCGGAATCGTAAGGGAACCCGTACCGACGACATTCGCCACCGAACTGCCGGAAACCGTTCCCATAAGCCCCGAAGAAAGGACAGCAACCTTTGCCGGGCCGCCGCTCGCCCATCCCGCAAGCGCATTCGCAAGGTCGATGAAGAACTTGCCCAGCCCCGTCGACTCTAGGTATGCGCCAAAGAGAATAAAGAGGAAAATGAACGTCGATGAAACACCGAGCGGAATACCAAAGATGCCTTCTGTCGTAAAGAAAAGATGCCCAACGAGCTGCCCCACCGTCAGCCCGCGATGCGCGAGAACACCCGGCATATAAGGGCCGACAAAGGCATAGATGAGAAACGCCAGCACGACGCAGACCATCGGCAAACCGACAACACGCCGCGCCGCCTCTACGACGAGCACGATGCCGAGCACACCAATGGCAAGATCTGCACCCGAGACCAGCCCCGAGCGAAGCACTAAGGATTGATACTCGATGACAATGTACGCAGGAGCAGCCGCACCGAGTATCGCAAGCAGGAGATCCAAGGGATGCACGTGCGTCCTAGACCAAGACTTCCGCGTTGGATAAAGCAGATAGATCAGCGTCAGACCGAACCCGAGATGCACCGCACGCTGTAAATGTGCATCGAGTACGCCAAACGTTGCCGTATAGAGCTGAAATACAGAAAAGGCAATCGCTATCGCCGCGACGATTTTTGCCATCCATCCCTTGTACGTCATCGTATCGGATTCACGTTCATACTTCTTCAGCACAGCATTTGCACGTTGTGCTTCGTCTTTTGCCATAGCTATCATCCTTTCAAACAACTCAAAATCAATCCTAAAAACAAGAAAATCGCCGCATGAAAAACAACACAGCCTTTCGCATAGCAACCTTCATCGGCATTCAAAGAATTGGAAAATATATTAATTTTAAGACGCATTCTCACGCCAACCTAGGCATCGGCAAGAATCCATCCTTATAAAATATATTACATATAAAAATTATAGCATATACAAAGATACATCTGCAACAAATTCTTAATCTTTTTTTATAACAAGAAGGATTTTTCATCGAAAATGTCGAATATATAGTCAGAATTATATGAACTATTAAAGAAGAAGGAGGAAAAATTTTTATGAAACGAGTTATTGTATCGTTATTCATCGGACTGCTTGCATTAAGTGCAGTATACATCGCCGTACCTTCAACGTATGCTGTTGCGGCAGATGCTGCAACAGCTGCCGAGACTACAAAGCCTGCTGATTCTGCAAAACCTACAGAAACCGCAAAGCCTGCCGATTCCAAAGACACGGCAAAAAACAAAGAATTTAAGATCACTGTAGATCCGACTTCTGCATGGTTTGATGAAGAAAAGATGTTTTTTGGTGCAGGCGTCATCATCAATGACGGGGCATATGAATGTATTTCCTATCGACTCGTACCGCGAAGCGGCCACTCCGAAAATGTATACCAGCGTAAGGGAAAAGAATCGAATCCCTGGGTTTACATCGGAAGCCATGGGCCTGACAAACAAGACTACCACTTTCCGAGCGATACATCTGTAAAAATTTTTATCGCCGTTTCCGATGCCTGCGCAAAGACCAAGGGGTATGACCATATGTTCTGAGCACATGCAAAAGGTCTACGTAAAAAAGCATCGCATACCTCCAGCGTGCGGGAAGACATTTCCCACGGACTAGAAATATGCGATGCTCTTATTTTTTTACAGCACGAAGTGCAAAGAGCGGGATTTTATCGTACTGCATCGCAGGGTCTCGGTGAACGATAGCGGCAATATCTTCTTGAATTTCTACTTTGAAGCCTAGACTTTCCAAGTAAAAACCATCCCATGCAGGGCGCTGGTGCGTACTGATCCGAAGAGCGTCTTTTATCTTGTTGCAAATATCTAATTCCTCCTGCGCTACACTTGCATGAACAGAAGACTGATTCTTTGTCTTGGCAAAGGTCATTCTGCCGTAATCCGAGTCAAAGTTCAAAAGAATGCCGCCCTTTTTTAAAACACGATGCCATTCCCTATAGGCTTTCATCACATCGGGAAGTGTCCAAGTGAGATTGCGCGTGACGATCGCATCAAAGGCTGCATCAGAAAAGAACAGCTCCTGTGCATTCATCTTGCAAAACGTTGCACGTCTGCCAAAGGCGAGCGCATTCTTTTTCGCTTCATGCACCATGCCGGCGGACATATCAATCCCTGTCATGTCATGCCCCTCTCCCGCCAGCAGAATGGAGAAAAATCCCGACCCCGTACCGATATCGAGAATGCGAAGCGTGCGCCCTTTTGGAAGCTGCTTTGTCAGATGCGAAAGCCAAGCCGCAGCGTCGGGGCTTTTCAGCTCTTTTTGGCGCACCTCGCTGAATCTTTCGCTGCGCTCGTCCCAATACGCTTCAACCTCCGCTTCAATTTTTGCCTCACGTTCTTCTTGTACCTTCCAAATTTTATGATTCATCTTATACATCGGCTCACCTTTTCCTCATGTTACTTTTTAATTTTTTATTATAAAGGAGACATGAGCAAAACGGAACCCGTATGGCAGGATGTAAATTCTCACACAAGATGCGTTCTGCCTCTTGCCTATTGAACATCATCTTTTGAAATGATACTATGACAAATAGGAATGGCATTGCCGTACAAACTACGAAACTACATCGGCAGGGTAAAAAGTCTTGCAGATGACAAAGCTTTGAAAAAAAGAAGGGGTATCATGGCAGTTGAAATTGAGCGAAAGTTTCTTATCGATGCGGATTTTGACCCGCAGACGCTTGCAGAACCAGAAAAAATTACACAGGGCTACCTTTGTGCAGAACCCCTGCGAACTGTACGTGTGCGAAGAAAGGGAAAGAAGGCGTTCATCACGGTAAAAGGAAAGACAGAAGGTGCTGCGCGCCTTGAATTTGAGTATGAAATTCCAATAGCTGATGCAAAAGAACTGCTCGCGCTCTGCCCGCATGTATTGGAAAAGGATAGATATTCGATTCCATTCGCAGGTTTTATATGGGAAGTCGATATCTTTCACGGCGAAAATGAAGGGCTGCGCATCGCAGAAATCGAACTGCCAAAAAGACACCGCCTTTGAAAAACCCGCATGGGTACTTGCCGAAGTGACGAGTGACGAGCGGTATACAAATGCGGTTTTATCGAGACATCCCTTCTCTGTATGGTGAATGCTAAAAAGTTATGCACCGACAAGCTGTGGAATCTGTGGATAACTTTCTATTACACCCACAAAATATAGTGCGTATAGCCCAAGATACCTACATCTTGGGCTATACGCACATTTCTTCGCTTTATTCACAGATTTTCAATTTTCAAAACTCAATGATGGAAGAGACGGATGTGCGTCATCGCCATCGCCATGCCGTATTTATCCGCCGTCTCAATGACATTGTCGTCGCGGATAGAGCCGCCGGACTGAGCCACATAGCTGACGCCGCTCTTATGCGCGCGTTCGATATTATCACCGAAGGGGAAGAAGGCATCCGAGCCGAGCGCAACGCCGGTCTCTTTTGCAAGCCACGCCTTCTTTGCTTCACGCGTGAAGACAGGCGGTTTTTCAGAAAAGACGCGTTTCCAATCGTTGGTTTCAAGAAGGTCTTCCCATTCTTCTCCAATATACACGTCGATCGCATTGTCGCGGTCAGGGCGGCGAACTTCCTCCTTAAAGGGAAGATTCAAGACTTCGGGGCTCTGACGGAGGAACCAGTTATCCGCTTTCTGTCCTGCGAGCCGTGTACAATGAACGCGGCTCTGCTGCCCTGCGCCAATGCCGATGGCCTGCCCATCTTTAGCATAGCAAACAGAGTTGCTCTGCGTGTACTTCAGTGTGATCAGGGCGATGAGAAGGTCACGTTTTGCGCCCTCGGGGATAATCTTATTCTTCGTCGGAATGTCCGTCAGGCAGTCGCCTGTGATCTGGATATCGTTGCGCTTCTGCTCGAAGGTAATGCCGAAGACTTCCTTCTGCTCGAGCTCGCCTGCTTGATAAGCGGGATCCATCTGCAGCACGAGGTAAGTACCCTTGCGTTTCGACTTTAAGACCGCGAGTGCCTCAGCAGAATACGACGGCGCGATGATGCCGTCGGAAACCTCGCGCTTCAAGAAGGACGCGGTCTGTGCATCGCATTCATCCGAAAGTGCAACGAAATCCCCATAGGAACTCATGCGGTCGGCACCGCGTGCACGAATGTAGGCAGTCGCAATCGGAGAAAGCTCGACACCTTCGACGAAATAGACTTTTTCAAGAGTTGTATTCAGTGGTACGGCAACCGCAGCACCAGCAGGGGAGACATGCTTAAAAGAAGCTGCGGCAGGAAGCCCCGTAGCCTGCTTAAGTTCACGGACAAGCTGCCAGCTGTTCATCGCATCGAGCAGATTAATATACCCCGGCTTGCCATTCAAAACCTTAAAGGGAAGTTCTCCGTCCTTCATGAAAACACGGGAAGGTTTCTGGTTGGGATTACAGCCATATTTTAATTCAAGTTCCTTCATCATGAGTCTCCTTCTCTATCGTAAAAGTATCGAGGTATTCTCTTTGAGAAAGCAGCGCGATACGACGCATTAACCTTTCTTAGCTTCTGCTTTCTTCAGGAACTTTTCCTTGGCAACGGCAAAGCGTTCATGTGTACCGGTGCCGATTTCACCTGCATCGTCAAAAGCCTTCACTTCGAAAGAAACCTTGCGGCCTTCTACTGCAGTCACTTTTGCAACAGCGCGGATGTGCATGCCAACAGGGGTCGCGGCATTATGCGCGATGTTGAGCGATATGCCGACCGTTGTCCAACCATCTTCGAGTTTAGGTTCCAGAAGCTCTGTCGCTGCCTTTTCCATCAGGCATGTCATCGCCGGCGTCGCGAAAACGGGAAGTGAGCCGCTGCCCATTGTCTTTGCTGTGTTCTTATCTGTGACAACGTCGGTCACTTCATTGACCATACCGACGGTAATATCTGTAAGTTCCATGCTATCGACCCTTTCTCATAAGCAGATATCTCTAACCAATGTTTCCCCTTGATTTTAGCATTTCTCCTACAGTTCCTGCAAGAAGATTTTTCCCTTGTGAGACTTCCTTCTACAAGGAATCAAGCCGCACATTTCCTTTTTGTTGTATAATATACCCAGAAAAATAGAATGGAGGGAGAATTGTGAAATCACATCACACAGCCAAATAGTACAAATCAAATAGGAATCAAGAATGCAACGTTCATGATTTTCAAGAAAGTGAGGTGTAGCGGGCATTTTTCTCCAACTCTAGAAGTCGGCGTATCCTGCCCGCACTTAGATGAAGTATACGAAAAAAATCACAGTTATAGGAGTTCTGTCCTTTGCGCTGGCGTTCAGCGTTGTAGGGGGAAATACACATCCTCTAAGTCATCATACGACGACTGCCTATGCCGCGCAGCCTGAAACCAGTACTGCCAGCACGGCGGAAAAAAACAGTGCGATGCTTACGCCAGAGGCACAGGAAAAGCTCGACAAGGAGCTCGCCGCCATGGTCGGAGAAAAGGGAACGCAGGTGCCGGGCATCGGCGTCATCCTCTTCAAAGACGGCAAAGAAGTCTATGCAAACTTTCTCGGACGGCGCACGATCGATGCAGAGCATCCTGAAAACGACAAACCCATGACGCGCGACGCACGTTTCCGCGTGGGCGCCCTCTCTGAAATCTTCACTGCATTCACCGCCCTAAAACTACAGGATGAGGGGAAATTTGACCTCAGCCGAGATGTGGGGAAGTACCTCGGCTTTTCACTGAAGAATCCCGCGTATCCGGATATCAATATCACTGGAAAACAGCTGCTCAACCACACCTCTACCCTTCGCGACGGCAAGATCTCAAGTCTGCCGCCCGCGATGACCGTCCTCGCTTTTTTCCGCCCTGCCTCGCCCTATTTTGAGGATGGAGCGCATTACGCACGCAACGAAATGCCCGGCACTCATTTTACCCATGCCGACCTAAACTACGGCCTTCTCGGCAATATCATCGAGCGCACAACAAAACAGCGCTTCGACATCTATCAGAAGGAGCATATCTTCAAATCTCTCGGTATCCGTGCCGACTATGTACCGGCAAATTTCAGCCCGGAAGACTTCGCTCTCCTTGGTGCAGGTTATGAAAAAAAGGATGCAGCGGGAAACTGGGATGAAAATGCCGACTGGCAGGGTGCCATCGATGATTTCAAAGGCGTGCAGCCAGAAAAAGACAGCCTGATGCTCCAAAATCATGCAAAGAGCGAGCAGGGAACCTACTCCCTGAAAAACTCTATCTTGGGAACAAACGCGACCATGTACACTCCTGGCGGTGGTTTAAGGATTTCTGCCGACGAACTTTCCCATGCGCTCGAACTCATCTTAGGTAATGGCACCTTCCGCGGCGAACGCGTCCTTTCAAGAAATGACATACGTGCCATGGAGACGCCGCCTATCCAAAAGAATGAGAATGGTGAAAAGATTTCTCCGCTGACCTATGGTCTCGGTGAATATCAACTCCTGGGCATCGGTACGGAAAATGGACAGAGCATTGACCTCGTGGGCAATGCCGGAAATGACTACGGTATCCACGCAGGTCTCTTCCGGCGTCTCGGTACGCGGGATGGCTTCATCTATATCATGAACGGCGAGGCTATCTCCCCCGACGATCCCCAAGCCGTTTCCTCTCACTATGGCGACGCTTGGCAGGAAAAGGTCATCCACCTCATAGCATCTGCCCTCTGGGACGCAAAATAAAAAGAAACTCGGAAGAGGAACATACTTCTTCCGAGTTTCTTATATCTGATATTCAGCTGTACTCTACTGTGTCTTTCTCCTGCTGGATTGTGTCGGCGCTCCGCTGTCCAGCGAGCTTTCCCCTGAAGCATTACTGCCAGAAGACTCACTGGATGGAGAAGCGGCGTTAGAACTCCTCCGCCTTTCGGTACTTCTTTCCACTTCGCTCCCCGTTGACCGTCCGGTAGAATGAGAACTATAGGTTGCGCTTTCCGAAGAGGTTGTACTGCTCGTCGTACTGCTTGAGAAATGTCCTATCGATTTCTCGTTTGCAGGAACTTCCTTCGCATCGGCGGGGATAGAGTTTCGGTACTCGGCTTCCGTGCGGTCGAGGTTAGTCCTTGCCGACGATGTAATCTGGACATTCAGTGTTTCTGCTACCGTATTTCTGAGCTTCTTGATATCTGGGATCCAGTAGCTGATTCCCTTGATATAAAGGGGCTTTCCGGGCACCATCTCCGTTTGGAGGCCATTCTTCTGCGCTTCCTTCAGCGTCCCTGCAAACTCGAGAATCTGGCGGAAGGAGAGATCGGTCTTGATAGAGCTCATGACTTCCTTGATGATGGAAGGAAGATGCGGGATAATGGCAGGCGATACGAGCTTATCCATACACGCCTTCATGAACTTCTGCTGGCGCTTGATGCGGCCGATGTCGCCCTCCTCATCACGGTAGCGGACATAGGTGACGGCCGTCTTGCCGTCCATATGCTGCATACCGGGCTGAAGGTCAATGACAAGACCGCCGTCATCGTCCCATGGATCTTCGTATTTCATTCGCTTTTCGACGTCGATATCAATGCCGCCGATGGCATCGATAATCTTTTGGAAAGACTTTGTATTGATAATGACATAGTGATCGATATTCAGTCCAAGGAAATCTTCAACAGTGCGCTGCGTCAGTTTCTCGCCGCCATAAGCATATGCCGCATTGATCTTATCCCAGCTGTGTCCCTTGATCTTCACGCGAGTATCGCGTGGGATAGAAAGAAGCGATGCCTTGTTCTTCTTAGGATCAATCGCTGCTACCATGAGCGTATCACTTCGCCCGACATCGTCGTCGCGTTCGTCAACGCCCATGATCATAACGGTTGACTTATCATGCGCTGTGAGCAGCCCCTCTTCCACTGTAGAATCGTCTTCTTTATCCAGAAGACCTGAGGAGGCAAAGAGTGCACCAATACCGGCGGCGATGACAAAGACGAAGGCAAGGATAACGTAGAGCCAGATGCGGCTTTTTTTTCTCCTTCGGATTCTCTTACCACTTGGTCGTACTTCCAAATTTCTACCTTCTTTTTGCATGGCTCGTTTTGGCATCGGTCTACTGCAATATATTCTCACGCGTATCCACAGGTAAACAGGCGAGCAGCCAACAGCTGCAACGAGCACGATAAAATAAAGCTATGCAAGCACCTTATTTTATCGTTATTTTATGAAAATCCGCGGGAACAAAAAAAGTATTCGTCCCTAAACGCATCTGCCATGTTTTCCGTCTCCTGTTCTTGCGGTTTTTTTCTAATCGCGCTACAATGAAAGCGAAAAGAACAAGTATATATTGTGTTTAGAATTATTCAGTGGAAAGTCACGATGATCCTCAAGGACAAGGGTGATTCACACGATCCACAGTCTGCAGCGCAGCAGCGAACGGGCAAAGGCCTGTGAGGAAGGAGACAGTGCAAATGATGACACTTCAACGACTTTTTAAAATCATAAAGGGAACGCTCCTCGTCGTTTTACTGACGTTTTGCCTTCAGTTTTTCCTTGACATTCCCATCCTAAGCCATTACTTTTTAGAAATCCTCATCATCGAGGCATTGATTCCCATCGTTGCCGGGCTGGTATGGGTATACGGCTGGGTCTTTCATAACGAGGAAGCAAATTTCACACCTTCCATGCCGCAGAAACGCCTGCGAATCTACAAGGGTCTACTCATCCTAAACACGCCTGTATTCATCATTATCGATATCGTTTTATCGGAAATCATCCAGGCTTACTACAGTATCATCTATCTTGTCATAAATGTTTGGCTCGCGCTAGGATTTGCACTCTTTTATCGCCTCGTTCACCGCGAGAAAATGCGAATGCTCGAGGCAAGTGATCTAGCTGAGGAAGAAAAGCAGCTGCGACGTGAAACTGCAGCAATGCAAAAGTACTATATCAACCGCATATGTTTGTTCATTGGCATCGCCCTCGTTATCTTAGCTGCAGCTCTCCTATGGATTCTATCACAAATCAGCGGATAAGACCAAGCCCAAGAGCCCCCGAAACGTGAGGTTTCGGGGGCTTTATTATGCGATTCTTTCAGTCGATCAGATATCGAGATTCCGAACGAGTTTCGCATTTTCCTCGATGAATTGCCGTCTCGGCTCTACCTTATCGCCCATGAGGATGGTAAAGAGTTCGTCAGCTTCTTCAGCATCTTCCATATCCACGCGCAGCATGGTGCGGCCTTCCGGATCCATTGTCGTCTCCCAAAGCTGCTCAGGATTCATCTCGCCAAGACCTTTATAACGCTGAACCGTGATGCCGTCTCGACCTACTTCATCTAGCTTTTTCGCGAGTTCCTCATCGCTATAGGTATACCAATGCGTCTTGCCCTTTCGAATCTGATAGAGGGGCGGCTGAGCGATGAAGACATGGCCGTGTTCGATCAACGGCTTCATATAGCGATATAGGAAAGTGAGAAAGCAGCGTTCGAATATGCGCGCCGTCAACATCGGCATCGGTCATGATGATGATCTTTCCATAACGGCGCTTGGCAAGATCAAAGTCCTCGCTAATGCCCGTGCCGAATGCGGTGATCATCGTGCGAATCTCAGCGTTGGCAAAGATCTTATCCAGCCGTGCCTTCTCAACGTTCAAAAATCTTTCCGCGAAGCGGAAGAATGGCCCTGAAAACGACGGTCACGTCCCTGCTTTTGCCGAACCGCCGGCGCTGTCGCCCTCGACCAAGTAAATTTCTGCCTGCTCAGGGTCTTTTACCGAACAATCCGCCAGCTTTCCTGGAAGGCTGGAGACTTCCAGCGCATTCTTGCGGCGAGTCAGTTCACGTGCTTTCCGCGCGGCCTCTCTTGCACGCGCCGCCATGATCGCCTTGTCGATGATGCGTTTTGTGATGACCGGATTCTCTTCAAAATACTCCGATAGGCCTTCCGTGACAATGGAATCGACAATGCCGCGAACTTCTGAATTGCCCAGCTTCGTCTTCGTCTGCCCTTCAAACTGCGGCTCGCGAATCTTTAAGCTGATGACGCAGGTAAGCCCTTCGCGAACATCATCGCCAGAAAGGTTCCCGTCTTTTTCTTTCAAAATATTCTGCTTGCGGGCAAAGTCGTTTGCCGCACGGGTCAAGGCAAGCTTGAAGCCGGCGAGATGCGTGCCGCCCTCTTCTGTATTGATATTGTTGACAAAGGAGTAGATATTCTCCTGATAACTATCGTTGTACTGAATGGCGATCTCAACGACCGTTCCATCCTTAACACCGTTGAAGTAGATGGGCTCAGGGTTAAGTTTTTCCTTCTTACGATTGAGATGCTCGACAAAACTCTTGATGCCGCCGTCAAAGTGGAAGGTCTCCTCGCGCATCGGTTCTGAGCGAAGATCCGTCAGACGAATGGTGATGCCGTGATTGAGAAAGGCGAGTTCACGCAGACGATGGCGGAGCGTCTCATAACTATAGTGCGTGACAGTAAAAATTTCTGGATCCGGTACAAAATGAACGCGGGTCCCTGTCTCTTCTGTATCGCCGACGACCGCCAGCGGATGTACCGTGACGCCGCGCTGAAAGGAGATCTCGTGAATCTTCCCATCGCGCTTAATCGTGACGTCCATCGAGGTCGAAAGCGCGTTGACAACGGAGACACCGACACCGTGAAGACCGCCGGATACCTTGTAGCCATCGCCGCCGAACTTGCCGCCCGCATGAAGGACGGTGAGGACGACTTCGACCGCAGGCTTGCCGCTCTCATGCATATCGACAGGAATGCCGCGGCCGTTATCGACGACGGTGATGCTGTCATCTCTCTCTATGGTTACAGAAATCTCGCTGCAATAACCTGCGAGCGCTTCATCAATAGAGTTGTCGACGACCTCATAGACGAGGTGATGCAGACCGCGCTCACTTGTCGAACCGATATACATGCCCGGGCGCATGCGGACAGCTTCGAGCCCTTCGAGAATCTGAATCTGATCGGCACCGTAGTCCGCATCAACAGCGGTAACCTCCGCCGCGTCCTCATCGAGATGAATCGTAACGCCTTCTGTATCAAGCTCTGCGTCCGAAAGATCTTCCGTCGATACGGGCACGGTTGGTCTCTTATCCACAGAATCGGCATCCTCTGTAAAATCAATAGAAGTTCCCTTTTCGTTCGCCATATAGCTCTCCTTTTCAAAATCTCTGCAAGATGGAACTCTTTCCCATATATCCGCTGCCCACATTCCGATGTATTATGCAAAGGCATCAAACGTCCACTTTGTTCGGCTTGCTAGAGTCGTAGGCGTCAAGATGGAAAGATATATCTTTGCATCGGTCAAGATGACGGATTTCGCTTCTCTATCCGGCGCTTCCAAGTGAATCACTCGCCCTTTTGCTTCGAAATCCCTTAAAGCCTCATCACTCAGCAAGCTTCTGGCATAGATTCCGAGAATCTCCCTCGCATGGATGGCAGTGCCGCCGCCAAGATGAAGGAACATCAGCTTTTTCCTTTCTTCCAACCGTTTTTTCCCCGCAGTGAAAATACTTCATAACGCTTTGGGTAGCGATAACCTTCGGGGTGAGACATGTCGTGACGAAGTTCGTAGATGGTCTTTCGCATGATTTCCTCCGTCAGCTTGTCCGGAGGAATGATGCGAGCGAGCATGACGAGCATGCGCGCCTCCAGACTTTCCGTATCCGTCGCGGGAAGATGCGCCGCCATTTGCTGTACGAGCTGGCTTCGCTGTTCATTCAATAGCTTTGGCGTGCACTCCGGAACAAAATCTTTGACATCCTGATTCCTCGCCCACGGAATTTCCCTCAAGACAGCGCGTATTTTACTGCGAAGAAACGCCCTTCGCCTGCTTCTACAAGAAAAACAGATCTTTTCCTTCTTTGGAATGAGTGCACCACAGATTTTCACAGGGCGTATAGCCCTCTTTTTTACACCAAGCATCGACCTGTGCACGCCTTATAGCAAGAGACAATACTTGCTTAGCTAGATCTGGGTCACTGACCTTTGCCGCAAGGATACGTGCCCTTGCTATTTCATCTTCTGACAGATGAATCGCGCGGCTTTCCTTTGCTATATTTCTCTGCGGCGTCTTATCTTTAACAAGAACAGACTCATCGAAACAATCGAAGTGCTTCGTGAAGCGAATCTCTTTGATGATCTTTGCATGCATAAGACGACTTGCTTTTTCAACAATATCCGACACCATCATGGCAATCTGATTTGCCCAGACAGGTTCATATGTGTGGAGAAAGAGCGTTTCATCCTTGATGGCAACAGCATGTACTTTACGTGCCACCGCCTTGCCGACGATATCTTCCCAATGCACGAGAAGATATCGCCGACGAAACTCCTTGCTGACACGCCCGCCATAGTCATCCATAGCTTCTGGGAGAATCATCTCTACCTTCGCCAAGCCCGTCGTTCGTCGACGTTTCTCAGCCATAGCTTACCTCATAATTCTACCGCTGCGGACATGATAGAAAACGCCCATTGCGGTATCCGGGAAATACGCTTCGTCCGTTGCCGTTATAACCGTTTGGATGTGTTCGTATCTCAGAAAGGAAAGAAGTGCACGGCGACGCGTGATATCAAGTTCACTCATGACATCATCGAGTAAGAGTATCGGATATTCTCCCGTTTCTGCATGAAGGAATTCCAGTTCCGCAAGCTTTAGGGAAAGAACGCCCGTCCGCTGCTGCCCTTGTGAACCAAAGGTCTTTAGATTGGCACCGTTGACATGAAAAATAAGGTCATCTCTATGCGGTCCGATACCCGTGATACCGCGAAGGATATCGGTTCTCTGGTTCTGCTTCAACATGTGATTATACCATGAAACAAGGCTTTCTGTCACGTCAGCTCCTTTTCCGTACACATCGTAAGAAACCGATAGATTCTCTGCACTTGTCGTAATGCGGCGATGCATGAGGTTAGCGAGCATGGACAGTTTTTTCGTCGCTTCGATGCGCTTTTTTGTGATGGCAGCAGCCTTTGGTATAAGCTGTGCATCCCAGATTTCAAGGGCATCACAGCTTGCCGCATGTTCACGAATGCGTTTTAAGAGAGCACTGCGGTGTTTTAAGATGCGGTTGTAGTCAAGAAGATCTTGATAATAAGCCGGATTTGCTTGACTTAGTTCGCGGTCGAGAAAGCCCGGCGTTCGCTCGGAGAGCCTTTGATGAGAACGAGGTCTTCCGGTGAAAATAGCACGCTCTTGACGGAACCAATCAGCTCTTTCGGACGAACGGGATGCTCGTTCAAAAGGATTTGCCGCCGCCTATCACGTATAAATTGGAAGGACAGTGTATTTTTTACACCAAGTCGTGAAAAGGTCAGTGCAATCTGTCCAGCAGGGGCATGCCAGCGAAGCAGTTCAGCATCTCTGTGTGTTCGGTGTGAATGTGCAAGAGATGCATAGTATATGGCTTCGATGATATTTGTCTTTCCCTGTGCATTCGGTCCGATAACAATATTGATATTAGGTGAAAGTGCGAGATCTAGTGCGCTATAGTTTCGAAAATCCTTAAGCTCCAGCTTTTCGATGATCATATGCTTTTGCCTTAATCGTTTTCTTCTTTTTCTGTCAAGCAGACCTGCCAGGTACCTATACCCTCGATGGCGATTGTATCGCCGTCCTGTAATTTTCTGCGGCGTGCGGTTTCTATCGTGCCATTTCGAAAGATACGACCTTCTGCAAGAAGCGGCTTGACAGCGCCTCCGCTAGGAAGTGCGCCGATCCACTTTAAGAACTGGTCAAGTTGTATACTCGAGCTTTTTAACTTCTATTTTTTTTATATGCCATAATACGTTTCAAAAAAACCCTTTTTCTTTATATAAGAGAATCTATATCTAATAATGTTTTTAATTCTGTGTGCGAACAGGTGTTACGACGTAGATGAAGTCATCATTATCATATTCCTGAACAGTTGCCGGTGCAAGCGGCGATGCACCAAGGCTTAGACGGCAGGTCTTTGTATCGATGGTCTTCATAACGTCGATGATGTACTGTGCATTAAAGGCAATTTTAAGTCCCGGTCCTTCTATCTGTGCTGGAATGACTTCTTCTGCCTTACCGATATCGGGGTTGTCTGAAGTGATGCGCAGCATATCTCCTTCAAAGAGGAATTTGATAATGTTGTAATTACTCGAGCGAGAAATAAGGGATACGCGATCGACAGCAGATTTGAAGGCAGCGACATCCAAGAGAATTTTTGAGGCAGTCTTTGAGGGAATAGCACTTCGGAAGTTGGGGAACTGTCCTTCAATAAGGCGTGAGGTCATGAGAAGGTTGTCAAAGGAAAAGCTGACGGCTGTGTGTGAACAAGTGATTTTAACATCGCTTGGAACATCACTCGTCATTACTTGTTTGACTTCGTTCATGATGCGCGATGGAATGATGATCTTGATATCACCGAGCTCTTCTTCAAATTCTTGGCTGATGACGGAAAGGCGATGTGAATTTGTTGCGGCAACTGTGAGTGTTTTTCCAATGACTTCAAGAGAACATCCTGTAAAGACAGGGCGCTGTTCATCGTTTGAACAGGCAAAGGCCGTCTTTTTGATAATGTTCTTAAGAATTGTATTTGGTATATAAAAAGAAAGTGTACCTTCTATATCATGGACAGTGGGATAATTATTTGCGTTCATAGAGCGCAGTTTAAAGTTAGCACTGCCAGAGGTGATGGCAACTGTCATTTCTGTTTCGTTCAGTTCTAAAGTAACGGTATCTGCTGGGAGACGGCGAGAGACTTCTTGAAAATAGCGTCCCGGTATGACGATGGTACCTTCTGTTTCAACTTCTGCCTTAATATGTGCGACAAGTCCGATTTCATAGTTGTTGGCCTGCAGCTCTAAGGTATCTTCCTCTGCTTTTAGATATACACCAGAGAGAATTGGCGTTTGAGGTTTTGGATCAGCTGCTTTGGATACAATGTTAAGAGCGGAGATGAGATCGCTTTTTGAGCAAGTTATTTTCATTTTTTTACCTCGTTTATATAGAATATGACTTAATATATTATAATAAATAGCCGTAGTAGTAGTAGGGCTTGTGGATAAGTGGATAAGTGGTTAGACGCCTTGGGAATTAAGGGATTTACCTGTGGATAAATCTGTTTATAATAGGGAACAAGTTATCCACATTATCCACAAGTAAATCTCATTTTGCAGTTATCCACTTGTTATCCACAGGTAAATCACAGGGTTATCCACAGGTAAATCACAGGGGGTATCTTGTATGAAAAGGCTAGTGAACTCTGTTGATGGTTTCTTCCAGTTCTGCGATTGTCTTAGCGAGTTTTGGGTCGTTTTCCCTTTCCTTTGATATTTTGTCATAAGCGTGAAGGACGGTTGTGTGATCGCGTCCTCCAAAGAATTTACCAATTGCCGGATAGGATTCATCGACCATCTGGCGGCAGAGATACATAGCGATTTGCCTTGGATGGGCAATTTTTCGCGCTTTTTTCTTGGATTGCAGGTTTGCGATGGTGATATTGAAATGTGATGCAACGATTTCCTGTACAAGTTCGAGGGTAATCTCATGCTTTTCGTCGTCGGCTAAGACATTTTGCAGAGCTTCTGCAGCAAGTTTTTTCGTAATCGGTTTATGATAGAGCGATGCATAAGCGACGATACGTGTGAGAGCACCTTCTAATTCGCGGATATTTGAGTCGATACAGGTTGCGATGTAGATCATGACGTCATTGGGTATATCGACTTGGTCAAGAATCGCTTTATTCTTTAGTATCGCTATGCGTGTCTCAAGATCTGGTGCTTGGATATCTGTGGTGAGCCCCCCTTCAAAGCGAGAACGCAGGCGGTCTTCGAGCTTTTGCACTTCGCGTGGTGGGCGATCCGATGAAATGATGATTGCTTTGTCTGCCACGTGGAGGGCATTGAACGTATTGAAAAATTCTTCCTGTGTCGAGACTTTGCCGCTGATGAATTGGATGTCGTCGATCATCAAGATGTCGATCGTGCGGTAGCGCTGGCGGAATGCATCTGGTCTTCCCTCTTGAATAGCGTGAATGAGTTCGTTTGTAAATTGCTCACTGGAAACATAAAGCACGCGGCAATCCGGATGGTTTTGCAGAGCACGGTTGCCGATAGCGTGCATGAGATGCGTTTTTCCAAGACCGACGCCCCCATAGATGAAGAATGGGTTGTAGACTTTGCCGGGGTTGTCGGCTACCGCCATGGCGGCGGCGTGTGCAAAGCGGTTCGAACTGCCGGTAACAAAGGTTTCAAACGTGTACTTTGGGTTGAGTGAAACATTGTCGCCGGGTGCGATGATGTGCATGGAAGACGCGTCAGTATCGGGCGTAGGTTCAAAGAGGTTGCCCTGCTTTGGTTCATCTTTTCGTTTCTTGGCAGCCGTTTTGCTTGTCTTTTTACTCTGTTTGGGATGCGAGGCTGTATGGGGGACGCTGTCTTTTGCTATTTTGCTGGCTGTTGTTTTTTTTGCTTTAACCGTATCTGCGCTCTCTTCTTTTTTTTGTGTTTCTTTGACGCGTACCGTGCGGATCTCAATCTTTCGAGGAGACTTCAATATTTGAACAACAGCGTCTTCCATGATGGACAGGTAGTGCCCTAAGATCCAATCGCGGTGCGTTTCAGATGGTGCGCCTAGAACGAGGCGGCTGTCATTGAGGGAGAGTGGATGGATAGCAGAAAGCCACATGAAAGCTGCGCGTGCAAGTGAGCTTTTCATGTCGCCGAGTATCTCCTGCCAGACGGCGTCGAGTTGTTCTTGCTCCATAGAGATCCTTTCTATGTTGTTTACAGGGAGGAATAGCTGAAATAATTCAGCGGTTTACGGGGATTTTCTGCGATTTTTCGAAATAACAGGTGTTTGGGCTTGAAATTCATAAAAAACGAAAAATATCCGCGAGATTTTGTGTATATTTTAGCAAACCTATAAAGAGTTATCAACAGTTTTCGGCGTGACTGTGGATGCTTTAAAAGTCATCGATTCCGGACAGAAGAAGATAAATTTTGCATAAGCTTTTGAAGTTCGTCTAAATCGCTTGACACCTATATTTTCGTACTATATAATCTTGCATAGTCAGGCTTATCCAGCGCGCTGTATTCCGAATTTTACTGAAGAGGATATCCGGCGTGTCTGCCGAATTTGCGCAGGCGATTTCGGTGGAGCTTGGGAAAGTGTTAAGTATACTGCATAAATTTCCAGTAACTATCGAAGGAGGTGCAATTCGCATGAAGCAGACTTATCAGCCGAATAACCATTGGAGAAAAAAGACGCACGGTTTTCGTGAACGCATGAAGACAAAGGGAGGACGTCTTGTCTTAAAGAGAAGACGCCAGCGTGGCAGAAAGAAACTCTCGGCATAACCCTTTTGGCAGGTGCAAGGTCACTTCGGTGACCTTTTCCTGTCTTTATCCAGTGCGCTACAGAACCCCATAACTGAAGTTATGGGGTTCTGTAGCGCATCCGTCAAATGTAATCATTGCGAAAGCCCTATGTTGGGATGTAGGCGGTGAGGAGTATATGAAGGGATTAGCGCGAAAAAAGATGTTGAAGGATAAAAAGGCCTTCCAGCGCGTCTATGAAAAAGGCAGATCGTTTGTGAATCGCGACATTGTCCTCTATATGCTTCCTACAAAAGAGCTTTCAGGGCTCGTCGGTTTTGCTGCCGGTAAGAAGCTTGGCTGTGCAGTCGTCCGAAACCGGGTGAAGCGGCTTCTTCGGGAAGCGTATCGCAAGCATCAAGACGAGCTTAAAGAGGGGTATGCCATTATTCTTGTCGGGCGAAAGCCCATCATCGATAAGAAGGGGCAGGAGGTTGAGTGTACCTATCTTTCTCTCGGGCGGAAGGCCGGCATCTTTATCGGCACGCAGACGGCAAAAATATAAGACACAAATGACGAGAAAGCCGTCGCAGGAACGAGAAGGAAAAAATTGTAATGAAGGGTCTCTTGCTCGCGCTTATCCGCTTTTACCGCAGCGTTATATCCCTCTGAAACCGCCTTGCGCCGCTTTGTGCCGACGTGTTCGGCATATGCGCTGAAAGCCATTGCGCGCTATGGCGCGGCAAAGGGCGGTTTTCTCTCTGTAAAGCGGATTCTTCGCTGCAATCCCTTCTTTAAGGGGGGCTACGACCCCGTTCCGTGAAACCGATTCGTAATTTTGTCAGCTGATATTCGATTTTTGCGTGTATTTTGTTTTGTATTTGTGTTTATCTTGAAAGAAAAGCAGTCTTTCCGTAAAAAGAATAGGATGTGATATTTTGACGTTTTTTAGTTCGCTGCTTGCACCAATTGAGAATCTTTTGCGCATTGTTCTCGAAGGCCTTTATGGCGTGACAAGTCTTGTCGGCTTTGAGACATACGGTGCGGCGATTATCCTCTTGACGATCGTCATCAAGATGATTCTTTATCCGCTGACGGTTAAGCAGGTTAAATCCATGAAGGCGATGCAGGAAATCTCGCCGAAGATGAAGAAAATTCAGGAAAAGTACAAGGACAATCCGCAGGTCATGCAGCAGAAGGTGGGGGCACTTTATCGCGAGGCAGGTGTCAATCCTCTGGCTGGCTGCCTGCCGCTTATCGTCCAGATGCCGATTCTCATGGGGATGTATTATTCCCTTTACAACTTTAACTATCCATCCGAACAGGCTGCCAGCTTCCTCTGGCTTCCGACTATGTCAGAGCCGGATCCGTACTATATCCTGCCGGTTCTTTCTGCTCTGACGACCTTCCTGCAGCAGAAGCAGACGACGTCTGAGATGAATCAGCAGATGAAGATCATGATGACCGTCATGCCGCTCTTTATCGGCTGGATCTCGCTGAAATTTCCTTCGGGGCTCGTTCTCTATTGGGTCACGATGAACATTGTACAGATTGCGCAGCAGTGGTGGATGTACCGGGGGGATAGGTCTTCGAAGAAAAAGGAGGCAGAGTGATGGCAAGCCGCATCGAATGCGAAGCGAAGACAGTGGAAGAAGCGGTCGAGAACGCACTTCGTAACCTTGGCATCTCGCGCAGCGAAGCGACGGTCGAAGTTTTGCAGAAACCATCTGCCGGCTTATTCGGGCTTTTTGCCAAGAAAGCGCGTGTTGCTGTCACAGTGTTCGAACACGTGAAAGACGAAAGGGAAGAAGCATTTCCTGTGGCTTCTTCCCTTAAGGAAGGTGAAAATTCGGTCGGAAGGATAAAGAGTGCTGCAGCAGACGTTGCAGAAGAAGGTCGATACTCGGTACAATCGTCCGAGTCGCTCCTTCTCGCACACGAGACCCTTTCGCCGCGAGCGCCGCTATGAGACGCATGAAGACTTTTCTTTCCAGCAGGACATCGATAGCATCGAAGAGATGGAGCTTACGGAGGCGCAGGAACAGCAGGCAGAGTGTGCCATTTCCTTTTTGAAGGAAGTCATTCGCGTCATGGATATCGAGGTTCATATCTCGCGCCATGGTACGCCGACGGGCATTCTTTTGACGCTGACAGGAGAAAATCTCGGCATTCTCATCGGAAAGCATGGGCAAACACTCGATTCTCTGCAGTACCTTACGAATCTTGCGGCAAATCGCGGCATTGATGAAGGGCGTCTTCATATTCTCGTCGATGTGGAAAACTATCGTGCGCGTCGTGAAGAAACGTTGATCCGTCTTGCCGGGCATCTTGCAGAAAAAAAGCATGCCGCACGGGACAGGAAATCCACTTGGAACCGATGAATCGCCACGAACGCCGCATCATTCACACGGCGCTGATTGACAATCACCGTGTCGTGACGTACAGTGCGGGCAATGAGCCGCGCCGTTACGTCGTCATTGCTCCGAAACGCCGCCGTCCGCACTATGATAGGTATCGCAGCGACTACGGACAAAGGGATTATGCAGAAAATTGCTACGAGCGCAATGGCTTTTCTGACAGTCGTGGCAGAGAGTCTTTTGATGGCGCCGCAGCACCTTATTATGAACGCGGAGAATACTGAAACACGAGGGGCTTTCTCCTGAGGGAAAGCTTCTTTTTGTAGGAAAAAGGAGATCGTGTGGAAAAGACCATCAGTGCAATTGCAACGCCGCAGGGAGCGGGTGGTATCGGCATCATACGCATCAGCGGGGACCGTGCGCTTTCTGTGGCGGACGCGGTCTTTCATGCTGTGTCGAAGGCAAAGCTTTCTGAACTGCCGGGCATGCGCGCGCTTTATGGTACGGTCATTGATCGTAAGGGTACTGTCATCGATGAGGCTGTGGCGCTTGTCTTTCGCGCGCCGCATTCCTATACGGCAGAAGATGTCGTCGAGTTGCAGTGTCATGGCGGTTCGGCTATTCTACGCCGCGTGCTTGCGCGCACTTATGAAGGCGGGGCGGCGCCTGCGGAGCGCGGCGAATTTACGAAGCGCGCCTTTCTAAATGGCAGGCTCGATCTCACGCAGGCAGCGGCTGTCATGGATGTCGTCAATGCGAAGACAGATGCTGCGCTCAAGATTGCTACGGGACATCTGACCGGGCGCTTTTCGGATGTGATCAAGGCGATGCGCAGGACACTTCTCGAAGAGATCGCGCATATCGAAGCCGCGATTGACTTTCCGGAAGATGAGATAGAAGATGTCCTTCTCTGTGACGTGCGAGAGACAATGAACGGCATCCGCGCGGAAATTGCCCATATGCAAAAGACGGCGACAGCGGGAAGAATTCTTCGCGAAGGTCTGACGACGGCGATCGTCGGAAAGCCGAACGTCGGAAAGTCAAGCCTGCTCAATGCGCTCCTTCGTGAGGAGCGCGCCATTGTCACGGAAATTCCGGGGACGACGCGCGATGCCATCGAAGAATATGCAGAGGTCGGCGGCATACCGCCGCATATCATCGACACAGCAGGCATCCGCGAGGCAAAAGATGAGGTCGAACGCATCGGTATTGAAAAGGCGCGAGATCATGCGGAAAGTGCCGCGCTTGTCCTAGCGCTTTTCGATGCTTCGCGGCCGCTTTCAGACGAGGATCAGGAGATCCTTGCCTTTCTCGCGAGTAACCCCGCAAAGGGCATGGCTCTTCTGACGAAGGCCGATCTTCCCGCAGTTCTTACGGAACAGATGTTAAGAGAGAAAATCGGCGGCGTGCCCATACTTTCGCTTTCAGCACAGACGGGCGAAGGACTCGAATGGCTCGCCGAGACAATCGCCGCCCGTGTCTACGAAGATGTTTCAGAGAGCGATGCCAGTATCTTTGTCTCAACTGAGCGCGAAGCAGAGATACTTCGTGAGACGGATGCCTATCTTTTCAGTGCCTTGCATGCGATAGAAGATGCGATAGGGTTGGATTTCATCTCCATTGACCTTCGTGCAGCATGGGAGGCTCTGGGAAGGCTTATGGGCGATACCGTAGGCGAAGATATTTTGGACGAGATATTCAGTAAGTTCTGTTTGGGGAAGTAAGTTATGTTTGCAGCAGGAAAGTATGATGTCATCGTCATTGGAGCGGGGCATGCGGGCGTTGAAGCGGCGCTTGCAGCGGCGCGTATCGGCGTGCGTACACTGATGGTAACGCTTTCGATGGATAACATCGCCATGATGCCTTGTAACCCGTCGGTGGGCGGTCCCGGAAAAGGGCATCTTGTCCGCGAGGTCGATGCGCTAGGCGGCGAGATGGGTGTGAATGCAGATAAGACCTGCATCCAATTCCGTATGCTGAATACGGGCAAGGGACCTGCTGTGCACGCGCTTCGCGCGCAGGCAGACAAGAAGCTCTATCAGTTTTCTATGAAAGAGACCTGTGAAAATACGGAGAATCTCGATGTCAAGCAGATGCTTGTGACAGAGCTGCTCTTGGCAGACGATGGCAAAGCGGTGAAAGGCGTTGCTGCTGAAACGGGAGAAATCTTCCTCGCGCCCTGCGTCATCATGGCGACAGGAACGTATCTTAAAGGGCGCATCATCATCGGTGAGACGGTTTACGACGGCGGGCCTAATGGACAGCGCGCAGCGATGGCATTTTCCGCCTCCCTTATCAAGGCGGGCATCAAGCTCATGCGCTTTAAGACGGGAACACCCGCGCGTGTCGATGCGCGGACGCTTGCCTATGACAAAATGCAAATTCAGCCAGGTGACGAGCGGCCGACGGTGTTTTCCTTCATGACGGATGCGATCACGCGAGAGCAGGTGCCCTGCTACCTCACCCTATACGAATGAGAGAACGCATGAAATCCTTCGCGCCAATATGCACCGCGCTCCCATGGCAAACGGTGTTATCGAAGGCGTCGGTCCCCGCTACTGTCCGTCCATCGAGACGAAGGTCGAGCGTTTTCCGGATAAAGTGCATCATCAGCTCTTTCTGGAGCCGGAGGGGCTTCATACGAAGGAAGTCTATGTACAGGGCATGTCGACGAGTATGCCGATGGACGTGCAGCTTGCCTTTCTTGCAACCATTCCGGGGCTTGAGCACGCGCACGTCATGCGTGGCGGCTATGCAATCGAGTATGATTGCATCGACCCGCGTCAGCTGTCGCCGACCTTGGAATTTAAGAAAATCACGGGTTTTTTTTCTGCCGGGCAGGCAAATGGCACGTCAGGCTATGAGGAAGCGGCGGCACAGGGCATCCTGGCGGGCATCAATGCGGCGATGAAAGTCAAGGGTGAGAAGCCGCTTATCTTGAAGCGTTCGGAAGGTTACATCGGCGTTTTTGATCGACGACCTTGTGACAAAGGGAACGAATGAGCCTTACCGCATCATGACGAGTCGTGCCGAATACCGTTTAATTCTCCGGCAGGATAATGCGGATCTTCGCCTGACACCATATGGCCGCCGCGTGGGGCTGGTGACAGATGAACGCTGGGCACGTTTTATGAAGAAGCGCGACGAGCTCAACATGGCAAATGCTTTGCTAAAGGAAACCACCATCAGCCCCAGTGCGGAGACAAATGAAAAATTGCAGGCGGCAGGACTGCCGCCCATCAAGACGGCAATGCCGCTCGGCGACCTTCTGAAGCGTCCGGGCGTTCGCTACGACGATCTTCGCACAGTCTTTGCAGAGCTCCCTGAGGTGCAGGCATCCGTCAAGGAGCAGGTCGAAATTTCCATTGGCTATGAGGGCTATATCAAAAAGCAGCTCGATCAGATTGCCCATATGGAAAAGCTCGAGGAAAAGCATTTACCGAAGGATATTGATTACAGTGAAATTCAGAACCTCCGCGTCGAGGCACGCGAGAAACTGAATGCCATTCGCCCGCTCTCTATCGGGCAGGCATCCCGTATCAGCGGCGTCTCACCAGCGGATGTGTCCGTCCTACTCATATGGCTCGAGATGAAGCACAGAGAGGCAAGGGAAAAGTAATTTTATCGGGAGAAAAGCATGGCATTTCGAGATACGCTGAAATCTGCGGCATATACTTATGGACTTGCGCTGGAGCCGAAACAACTGGAGCAATTCACGCGCTACTACGAGCTTCTCATCGCATGGAATGCGAAGATGAACCTGACGGCGATTACAGATGAAGAGGGCGTCGCCGTCAAGCATATGGTAGATTCTCTGACTGCCTATACTCCTGCGCTTTTTTCCGGCAGTACGCGTGTCATAGACGTCGGCACGGGCGCAGGGTTTCCGGGAATCCCCCTGAAGATATTTGCGCCGCATATTGAATTGACGCTGTTGGATTCCCTAAAGAAACGGATCGGTTTTTTAGAGACCGTCGTCAGAGAACTTGCGTTATCGGGTGTGACCTGCGTCCATGCACGTGCGGAAGACGCAGCACGGGATAAGAAATACCGAGAGCAGTACGATGTTGCCTGTGCGCGGGCAGTGGCAAGGCTTGCAGTTCTCTCTGAATACACGATGCCCTTTGTCAAGTGCGGCGGTGTCTTTTTGGCGATGAAGGGACGCTCGTTTGCCGAGGAAGCAGAAGAGGCGAAGAAAGCCATCAAGGTCATGGGCGGTTCGGAAACGAACGTTCGCGAGGTAAAACTTCCAGGACTTGACGATGTGCGTGCAGTCATAGAGGTAAGAAAGACGATGCCGACGCCGAACGTGTATCCAAGGAAGGCTGGAACGCCGCTTAAGAAACCAATCGTCTGATTGGTTTTTATAAAAGAGACGAGTTATCCACAAAAAGCATGGTAAAATGTCTGTTCGGTGGATAGACTTGTGGATAACTAATAGAAGCAGAGGGAGAAAGGATGGGGACGATTGGCTGGGAGAGAAGGAAAAACGACAGAGGTAGCGAAGAAATCGGCGGCTGTAAAGCCACGCATCGTACGGAAGCACAAGGCGCTGTTTTACATCAAGAAGTATCTGATGATTTTCTTTGGTGCAATTATCGCGTCGATAGGGCTGGAACTCTTTTTGATTCCGAACAACGTCATTGACGGCGGCGTCGTCGGCATTTCGATCATGCTGAGTGCGATTACAAGCCTTCCGTTCGGCGTCTTCCTCGTCCTATTAAACCTGCCATTCCTCTATCTTGGCTACAAACAGATCAGCAAGAGCTTTGCGATTGCAACGCTCATCGCCATCACCTTTCTCTCCATTTGGTCTTGGGTGTTTGGTGCGTTGCCGCGCGTTACGACGGATTCGTTTCTTGCGGCGATCTTCGGCGGCATCATCGACGGCGTCGGTGTCGGTCTCATCATCCGTGCAGGCGGTTCGCTCGATGGCACGGAGATTGTTGCCATTATCATGGATAAGAAGTCGGTTTTTTCCGTCGGCGAAGTCGTCATGTTCATCAATCTCTTTATCCTATCCAGTGCAGGGCTGCTCTTTGGCTGGGATAAGGCGATGTATTCGCTCGTCGCTTACTTTGTCATCGCGAAGATGATCGATGTCGTCATCAAGGGGCTGGATGAAAGTTATGCTGTTATGATTGTGACAAACGAGCCCAAAGAGATTACATCGGAGCTAAACGAGCGCTTGGATAGAGGTGTGACGCTCCTTCACGGCGAGGGCGGCTATACGGGCGAGGCTAAGAAAGTTCTCTACTGCGTCGTCACGCGTCTGGAAGTCGACAAGGTCAAGGAAATCGTCTTGGAGAAGGACGAAAGCGCCTTTGTCACCATCAATGCTGTTCACGACATTGTCGGCGGCCGCTTTAAGAAAAAGGCGATTCATTGAGAGCCCTCACTAAAAAACATAAACGATCTTGGGAATGGATGAAGACGAGAAATCTTTCTTATTTTCTCGTCTTTTCTTCATGAAATTGTGAAAATAATATCTTTTTTGACAAACCTTTGGAACTATGCTAACATTTATTTATAATTATAATTTTATAAATAATATTTATTATAAAAAAATAAAGGGAAGCATATGTTTGATAAACTATCTCGCAGAGGTTTTATAAAACTTGTTTCTGGCACGAGTCTCTTGGGATTTGGCACAATGGTCACGGGCTGTGGGAAAAAAGTGATCTGGAAGGAACAGCTGCAGGGGCGGCGGAGGATGGATGCCCGAATCATCGGAAACAAGCGGAAAAATGGAAGGCAGAGTTACGCGGCCGCGTAACCATTAGTCCTATGAATCCCTGCCATCATGCGCGTAGATGAAAAGTGTATACTCTGCGGGCAGTGCGCCGAGGTTTGCGAGAAGGTCATGAGCGTCCACGGACACTATCCGCTTCCTCTCAGGCAGAACAGCCCTGCGTGCACTGCGGGCAATGTACGATATGGTGCCCTACGGGGGCCATTCGTGAACGAGATGCTATAGAGCGTGTGCGTGAAGCTATACGCGATTCAGAAAAGCACGTGGTCGTTCAGACAGCACCTTCGACGAAGATATCCCTTGGCGAACTCTTTGACGAAGCGCCTGGTGCACTGGATGACGGAAAGGTCGTCGCCGCACTGCGCCGGCTCGGTTTCGCCGCCGTCTTTGATACCTGCAACGCTGCGGATATCACCATCATGGAGGAGGCAGCAGAGGCGCTGGAACGTCTGCGCGAGCGTCCGGAGGAAATCCCGCACTTTACCAGCTGCTGTCCGGGATGGGTGAAGTTTTGCGAATATTTTTTTCGGGAAGAAATTCGGCATCTGTCAACGGCAAAGTCCCCGCAGCAGATCTTGGGGGCGGCGATCAAAGACGTTTATGCGAAAGAAAAGGCGATTGCGCCCGAACAGATTGTCTCCGTTGCCGTCATGCCCTGTACGGCGAAAAAGTTTGAGGCAAGGCGCGAGGAAATAAAAACGGACGGTTTTTTTAATGTGGATCTCGTGCTTACGGTTCGCGAACTCGGACGTATGTTAAAGGATGAGGGGATTACACCGTCGGAGCTTGCGCCAGAAGCGTATGATCCTCTCTTTGGCGAGAGCACGGATGCAGGGCGCATTTTTGGTGCATCGGGCGGCGTGGCAGAGGCCTCTGTGCGCACGCTCTACTATATGGCGACGGGCATGCCGCCACCGGAGAGTCTCCTCACATGGCGGCCTGTGCGCGGCTAGGCCCCTTTAAAGAAGCTTCGGTCGCCGTGCCGGGCGTCGGTACCGTGCGCGTCGCAGTTTGCCAAGGGCTTCACAATGCGCGCGTGGTCATGGACGCTGTGCACAGCGGAAAGTCGCGCTGGGACTTTATCGAGTTTATGGCATGCCCCGGCGGCTGTATCGGCGGCGGCGGGCAGCCGCGCGCAGCGCTCAGTGAACTCGATGCCGTCCGCAAGGCACGTATCGCCGCCATTTATGCAATGGGAAAGCGCGCGCCGAAGCACGCGAGCTATGAAAACGAAGAGGTCGAAAAACTCTACGCCATGCGTTATGAAAAGCCGCTGTCCAAAGAGGCAGAGCACGCCTTTCATACAACGTTTATCGATAGAAGCGGCGATATTGGCATAAAGGAGGGGTGATACGTGGCTGTCCTCGTCGATATTACCAAGTGCATCGGCTGCGGTGCCTGCGAAGTCGCCTGCAAGCTGTGGAACAAGCTTCCCTATCGAAAGAAAGAAGATGAGGTGCGTCCCCGCCAAAAGGACGACCTGTCGGATGTGCGATGGACGGCAGTGAAAAGACAGCGCCTAACGGATGCAGCAGGCGAAAGACAGCTGCGCTTTGTCAAGACGCAGTGTATGCACTGCACGGATCCCGCCTGTGTCTCCGCCTGTTTTTCCACTGCACTTCGCGTGGATGAAAACGGTGCTGTCGTCTACTATCCGAGTCTATGTGTCGGCTGCCGCTACTGTATGGTCGCCTGTCCCTTTAAGGTGCCGCGCTACCAATGGGAGGAGCGCTTTCCGCTGATTACAAAATGCAATCAATGCGCTGCCCGCTTGCGAGAGGGAAAGATGCCCGCATGCGTCTCGGTCTGCCCGTCGGGGGCGCTTACCTATGGTACGCGCGATGAACTCTTGGCGCGTGCACATGCGCTGTTGGCAAAGGATGCGCGCTATGTCGATCATATTTACGGTGAGCATGAGGTCGGCGGGACGAATTGGCTCTATATTGCCGACCAGCCCTTTGCAGATTTAGGCTTTGCCAAGGTGACCGATACGCCGCCAAGTGCATATGCGCAGAGCTACTTGACGAAAGTGCCGATTGTCGCGGGGCTTTGGGCGCTCTTTCTCGTCGGACTCAGTTTCTTTCATTATTGCCGCGAGCATTCAGAAGAAACGAAACTGTACCATAAAGAATGCCGGCGGCATAAGGAAGAAAAGGCAGATAAGGACAAGGAGGAGAGGGCATGAATCGGATGGATCGCTGCTACGAAATCTTCGGCTGGCGCTTTACACTGACGCCCGTGCGCCTCGTTTTTTTTGCGCTTTTCATGCTGGCGGCGCTCGTCATTGCTGTCCGCCTCTTTACGGGCTTTAGTTACGTTACGCATCTCACCGATGAAACCCCGTGGGGGCTGTGGATTGGCTTTGATGTCATGACGGGGGTTGCGCTCGCTGGCGGCGGCTATTCCACGGCGCTCCTCGTCGGCGGCTTTCATTACCGGAAGTATAGCGTCGTGACGCGCAGCGCCCTGCTGACATCTCTTTTGGGCTATCTCCTCGTCATGGCAGGGCTTTTTCTCGACATTGGGCAGTGGTTTAATTTCTGGCGGCCCTTTGTTTTCTGGGGTTATCACTCTGTGCTCTTTGAGGTCTTTTGGTGCATCTCGACCTACACGACGATTCTGAGTCTTGAGTTCTACGAAATCATCACAGAGCGCATATTTAAGCGCACGCACAAGCTGATTCTCCGCGCGATTCCTCTGCTGGTCATCTTGGGGCTTATCTTCCCGATCATGCATCAGTCGTCGCTCGGCGGTCTCTTTCTCATCATGAAGGATTCGATGTATCCCCTTTGGTGGAGTCCCTTTTTACCGCTCTACTTTCTTATCTCTTCCTTCTTCGTCGGTTCTGCCATGGTTTACTGCGAATCGGATCTTTCACGCCGCGCCTTTGGGCACTGCGTGGATCCCTTGGTGATGAAATCTCTCACGCGCACCGGGGCGAGTGCCATGCTTTTCTATCTCACACTGAAAATCTTCGACCTCACGTGTTACGAACTGTGGGGGACGCTTTTTAATGGCAGTTTGCAGAGCAATATGTATCTGCTGGAAATCGGTGTGGGCGTTCTCGCACCGCTCATCATCCATTTCACGCCGCTCGTCGATAAGAAAAACGGACTGCTTGTCTACGCTTGGCTGGTCGTCGCAGGGCTGGTTTTCAATCGCTTGAACTGCGTGTTCACCTCACTCTACAAGACGGGGAATTACTTCCCCAGCATCTTTGAAATCGCTGTCACCGTAGGGCTGTGTGCGGCCGGCTGTCTGCTCTACTGCTTCCTCGTCGAAAATTTCAATATCCTCGGCGGTGAACATGCACATCAGGTACATATCGACGCGAAGAATACGCATATCATAGGAGAGGAGTGAACGTATCCCCCGTAGGGGCTTTTCGGTCATTTTGGAATATCTTATACTGTTATCATTGTATATTATGAGAAAGGATTTCAGTTATGCAATTCAGCAGGATATTCCGATCACATGGGGCAGATGAGGGATATTTACGTATCGCAATGCCGGCAGCGCTGGAAGGGGGCTTTATGATAGCGTTGTCCGCTGCCGACATCATCATGGTGGGAGCGCTCGGTGTGACGGCGATTGCGGCGGTCAGCATCTTTTCACAGCCGCGGCTCATGCTTCTCGTCTTTGCGCGCTCGATTGCTGCCGCACTGACACTTCTCGTTGCGCAGTGCATCGGTGCGGGACGTGCGGCAGAGGCAGGGCAGTTCCTTCGGCAGACGCTTTTTACTGCGCTGCTTTTATTTTTTGTGCTGCATGTTGTCTTTTTCGTGTATCTTGGTGAGATTCTTTCGTGGATGGGCGCGGCCGCGTATCTGGATCTCGCACTGACTTACGGCTATGCTGCACTTTTTGGCGTTTTTTTGACATCGGTCACAACCGTTCTTCAGGCGTATCTGTTGGGACAAGGGCAGACGCACGTGGTCTTGATGACAAATGTCTGGGGCAATGTGGTGAATGTCGCCTGCAATGCACTTTTCATTTATGGACTCGGCCCTTTTCCCTCGCTTGGCGTGCTTGGTGCGGGAATCGGCACTGTCATAGGGACGGCATGGACGCTCTTTCATACGCTCTGCGCACTTTGGGACAAGCGAGTTTTGTGCGGCAGATATCTGCCGAATCTTGTCTATGGCAGAGCATTTTTCCCTATTGTCATGGGCGTTTTTTCCGAGCAGGGCTTTGAACGCGTTGGTATGGTGCTCTACACGCGCATGGTCGCCGAGATCAGCATGGGTGCGTATGCTGTGCACGCTGTCTGTATGAATTTTTGCGACTTTTACTATCAGTTTGCCGGCGGGCTTGGCAAAGCGAGCATGGTGCAAAGCGGACAGGCGCACGGTGCGGGTGATCCTTTGCGCTGGCGCTCACAGCTTTTTGAGGCTTTGCGCTGGGGCTTTTTCTTTTCCTGTATAGCGTTTTGTCTGACTGCACTTCTGCGTGAGCCTATTTTTCAAATCTATACGGCGGATGCTTCACTTCTTCCGATGGGGACCGTGATTTTACTTTTTGTCGCAGTGGTTTCCTTTCCCGAAGCGCATCAGCTGATCGCGGCGGGTGCTCTTCGCGGCGTGGGCATGACGACACATGTCGCTGTGTATTCCTTCGTAAGCATTGCACTCTGCGTCCACTCCTCACGGCATTTTTTCTTTATGTGCTCGACATGGGGCTTGTCGGTGCATGGTGCGCCCTCGCCATCGACCAGTTTCTACGTGCGGGAGCGGCGAGTGCCTTGCTCTGGCGATATGCGAGGCGCCAGCAGCGGATAGCGGAAGTGAAAGCGTTGCCGTAAACATCGCAGGAAGATAGGAGACTTCGGTATATGTCAGCACTGTCTCAAGGCAAACGGAGGGTTCTGTGGCAGAGTCTATCATCATCTCTATTTTTGTCTTTACGCTTCAATTCTGTGGGGCATATCTTCGCTATCTTGCCATCGCGCCGCACATCACAAAGCAGGAGCGCCGGAACCTCTTTCGCTCATTCGCTTGTCTCATTGTGATTTCCTTCGGCATCTCCATGCGAATTTCCCTCACGCATCCTGAGCTCATCGCGCACGGCTACAAGTACTCTCTGCTGCTCGGTGCCTTTTTGTGGATGGGCGTGTTTTTCATCGTCATTCGCCGTCGAAACGTCGAGCAGGTCTTCATTCTCGGTATGGTGAGCTGCTGGACGTTTCTCCTGCATACAGTGAGCAGTATGATATGTTCGGTTTGTATTCCCGGATTTGAGGGCGAGGTTCTGCCTTCCTTCACACTTGCAGTCTTTGAGGCAAGTGTCTATCTCCTGCTCTACCTCCTGCTGCTTCCGGTCGAGCGCCACTTCTTTCGTACGCTTCTGTCGGTCGGTATTCTCCCCTTTTTTCGTGAAACATCGTTTGGCTGGGGTATCGCGATCCTGCCGCTCCTGATTCTTCTCATGCCGCTTGCACTGATTCTTGACATGACCTTCGTACATCCATGGCAGGAACGAATCTGCCGCATGTTCCTTCCTCTGATCTTCTTCTTCCTCTATCGCTCCATCCTGCACGCGCAGCGCTGCCATCAAAGGGATGTCCAGCTCGCGCGGCATAAGCGATTGCTTAAGCATGAGACGGAATTTCTGCGCAACTACACGCGTCTCATGCAGGAAGGACAGGAGGGTCTGCGCATTCTGCGCCACGATATGCGCCATCAGTATCGCCTCGTCTACACGCTTATGGCAAATGGCGAAACGGAGCAGGCGATGCAGCATATCGAGCGACAGGAAGCGGCGCTCGACGCGACGGTCATCCGCCCCTACTCGACGCTGCCGCTCATCAATGCTGTGCTCTCCATTTACACCCATCAGTCAGAGGCGGCTGGTATCCGCTTTTCACAGAAGGTCAATCTTCCGGCAGCGCTTGCGACCGATGAAGGAGAGCTTGCCTCACTACTCTCCAATCTGCTTGAAAATGCCCTGCACGCAGCGAGCACGGAAGAAGAAGAGCGTGCGATTACGCTTTTTGCGCAGCACAAAGGCACGCAGTGCGTACTCGAAATTACGAACACCTATACGCGTCCGCTTCGTTTCGCGCCCGACGGTCTGCCCGCCTCCTCGCCGGAGAAGGGGCATGGCATCGGTCTTCTTTCTCTGCGTGCCTTTATTGAAAAATATCATGTGACAGCGCTCTGCGAGCAGGTGGACGGCATCGTGCGCTTTCTCCTGTATTGGCAGGACAAGCGGCTTGCTGCCAAGGTCTGCCGTACCTAATCCGAATAAGAAAATGAGCGCGGCAGCCATCATGCGAAAACATGTTTCATATGATGTCCCCATTTTCAACTTGTTTATTGTGCTCGGCTGTCCAGCGATAGCCGAGGAACAATCCGACAATGCTGATCACACCTGCCAGCGATGGATCAATGAGCTGTGAAAGTGCCGTCTGTAGGATGACTAGCCCGATGACGGCAATCAAGCCCTTTTTCGTCATGCCGGTTGCATAAAACAGCCCCAAGATAAACAACCCTAAAATCGCTCCCAAGATTGGACTTTTCTTTTTCATTTTCATCTGCTCCTTTCAGTGTTTTTTGCTTTTATTCCTCTAAATCAACGGAGGTCATAATATTTCCTTTTTGAATTGTAAACTGCGCGAGTTTTGAAAGTGCGCTTTGTGCATTCGGTGCGGCGAATTCAAAGGCATAGGCATAGATACCGTCGCCGACAGCCTCATCTTCCACCTTTGGAGCTTTTCCGATGCGGAACGTATCGATTTCGACGGGCGCAAGATCCTCCTCCGTGCCCGATATGGTCATTGCATAGTGAATCGTCGTGATTTCATCCCCCTCTTTGAGGCGGATGAGCTGTCTGCCACTCATGCCGTTCTCCTCAAGCCCTCTGCGCGCCCCTAGAATCTCGTACCTTCCATCAGCGAATCGGTAAGCGACTTGCAGATTGCATATCACGCCATTCAGCTTGATGGGGATGGCGTAGAGATTGTAGGCGTCATTTTCCTCGGTCAGCTCGATGTAGACGGGGTGCCCGTCCAGCATCGGCCACGTCCCTTGAAAGTTATCCTTAAATACGCCGCTGTTCCAGTCGGCATCGACGTTGGCGTCACTGCCGAGAAGAAGGATAATGTCGTCTTCCTCGCTCATGTAGAGCAGATGGCACCGAACGGATGTAAGCGGCTGCATTTCCTCGGCGCTGAGCTGCACGAAGGCATTTCCATTTGCATCCACATCAATGAGGCTTGTCCTCAAGCAAGTCAAGGGAAAAAGAGATCCTGTTTTTTTCTGCGGTACAGACAAGGTAAAATCTTTGCGCCTGTGCGGCGCCTGCAAGAATGCTCTCTGCTTCTTTTGGCATCGTGCCGTAAATCATATAGTAGAGCAGGCACTTTTGCGCAAGCGGTGCGGCGTCCTGCTGGGCGTAGAGTGAAAAGCTCTGCTCATCGCCGTCATAGGAGTAGTAGCCCGATATGCCGCTGCCGCGTACGCGGTAGTTGCCGGCGACTTTGTAGATGACCGCCTCGCGAATCGATTGCTCGAGCGCGCTTTCCGATACAGGGGCAAGGCCTCTCGAATAGTGGGCAAGCCCGCCGAGGTCTACCATGTTGGAAAAGCCCTGCTCGCGCGTGTTTCCGCCGTAATTTTCTGCCTGTTCTGCACTGCGGGAAAGTTTTGTGAAGAAGGTCTGCGGCGCGCGGTTCGCCTCGGCGAGTGACTCTGCAAGATATGCCTCGTAGGCCGTGCGAAGGGCGGGCAAATGTGCCATATCGATCAGCGAAAGCGTCGCCTCATCCTCTGCCCAGGCTTCAGTGCAGCCGTCCATATAGGTGTCGCAGATAGCCTGTCCAAGCCCTGCGCCGCCGAGGGCGGGATTTTGAGCAAGCGCACCGATCCAGCCGCTGTACAGCCAGCCGTTTCCGGGTTCTGCTTCTTCCGAGGCAACCATGTATCGTGTAAACCCGTCGAGACTCGCCGCCGTCTCATAACTCGCCATCAGGCAGGCGTCAAATGCCAATGAGTTCAAACGGCGGTGTGTCCTTCGACGGCGTGTAGACAGAAGCGAGTGCATGGCGCAAATCATTGAGCCGCAGGATATTTCCCGTGCGCTCATCGGCGCATACGCCGATGGCACTGCCGCCGCCGTGATCCCAGAAGACGAGAACGCGATGGTCAGCAACAAGGTGCTCCTTGCCGTAACGAAGGAAGTCCGCCAGTGTCTGCGCCGCTCCCATATCCGCATCTTCGAGTCCTTCCAGCTTTTTAAGCCCGTCTTTGTCGTAGAGGCAGAGATTTCCCTCATCCGCAGAGAATGTCTCGTTCTGCCACTCGCTCGCTCCGCCGGCAAGAATCAGCACGCGGACATTGTCCGGCAGTTCTGTTTCGAACAGTTCTGCAAGGTCGGCACTCGCTGCGCCGTGTTCGGATTCAAGGTCTGAGCCGCAGATGTAAAGTGAGACGAGCCATGTATCCGAGCGGCTGTACGCATCGGGAAACTGCGATCCCTGCCAAGTCTTATGCTCTTCTGCACAGCCGACGATGCCGAACATAAGCAGCAGGCTGCAAAAGATAAACAGAAATGTCCTGCGGATGATCCGTCTTTCCATAGGATCACCTCTTTTTGCTTTTATCTCTAGCGATGGCTCAGATATGCGGCAAAGCTTAGTTTGCGCCTGCGATGAAGCGCGCGATCGCCTCGGGATCCGCGGGTGCCCAGTAGACGTCTTTGCCGTCATCGCTCTTGACGAGTTTGCACGTTACATCCATCGTCTTTTTTCCTTGCAGCGGAATTTTATGGATGTAGTCTTTGAGGGTGCTCATCGCCGCTGTCTGGAACTGCGCATCCGCCTTGAGGTTCACGCCCTGTGCAGCAGCCTGCCCCATGTAGGTGGCCATGCTGACCATGTCCGCATCGGTAGCGGCAAGCTGTGCTGCGCCCGCCGTATCAAGTGGTGTAGCCGTCAGCTCGACGACGGGCTGCTCGCTGTCGTCTTTCTTGAGCTTTGTTTCAAGTGTCATGCGCCCTGCCAAATCCGTGAGGTAAGCATCCGTAATCGCATCGACATTCGCGTCGGTGAGCTGGAAGCTGGCAAATTGCTGCTTGACGCTGGATAGGACGCCGTCTGAAATCTTTCCGCTCTGTGCATCTGTCATGCCCGTGGCGGACAGGTGCTCTGAGCTTGCAAATGTATAGAGCTCTGCATAGGCGAGTACTGCTTTATCGGCGCTTTCTTTCGGCTTGTCGCTGCATCCTGTCATCAAGAAAATTGCCATTATTCCGACGAAAGCAAGCAGCATCTTAAGTCCAAATGTCATTTTCTTTTTCATATTCCTGCCTCCCTGTCTGTGTTTCACGTCTTTTGTATTCCTTAACATCACGCAAATTGCAATTTGTCCGTGGTGATTCCCGCCTTATCAGGCAGTTCCCTGTCCACGATTTCATTATATAGCAATAGAGAACGAATGCAATCAAACTGCAAAAAGTGGTTAATTTTCTGTAAAAACTGGTAAAAAAGAAAAGGCTTGCATCGGCAATCCCGAAGCGAGCCTTTCTACTCACGCGCAGTCTCCGCGCGTGCCGCCGAGCAGGTATTTCATATAGCGGGCGCGTGTGTCCTGCCGGCATCGCCGACTGATGGGAACGCGCTTGCCGTCCTGCAGGCGAAAGTGTTCTTCTTCCATCTCCTCAATCCAGTCCATATTGACCATGATTTTGTTGTAACACTCTAAAAAACGCGCATCAGAGAGCAGCACCTCGGCAACCTCTCGATAGGACTTTGTCTTTGCGAGATGAATCTCACGATTCTTCATAACGATGTGGACGCGTCCATTCTCTATGTCCATATACTGGATTTTTGAAAATGGAAGCGCGTGGATTTGTCTTTTCTCCTTGACGACGAGTGTCTTTGCGCGGCTGCCGACACGCTGGATCACGCGTTCAAGTGCGGCGATCAGAACTGCATCATCCTGTTGGTCGAGCGGCTTTAGAAAGTAGCCATCGGCAAAGACGCGATAGCCATCCAAAAGATAGGCCTCGCTCCTCGTGACGAAGAGAATGCCGGCCTCTGAATCGCGCGCGCGAATCTGCTCGGCTGCTTCCATCCCATTGATTCCGTCCATGCAGATGTCGAGAATCGCAAGGTCGTAGACGACCGACTCGGCACTTCTAAGGAGCGCTCCTGCCGTGGCAAACAAGTCCACGGAAAGATCGGATGCTTCCTGCGGAAAATTCTGCTGCAGCAGGGTGAGAATCCGCTGAGATGCAGCCTCAAGAAATGCTTGCTCATCATCAAGAATTGCTATTCGCATTGTTTCCCTCCGATCTCTATTTGAACGCAGTCATAGCAGGCGATTGGTTCATACATCTGTAGAGCACGCAGCGCGCGATGCGTCGATTGTACTGTTCACCGGAGTTCAGTACGAAAATCACTTCCTTAACTGGTTGTTTCAAGATACTTCCTCCTATAGTAAGACTATGATATCATCCGTTGATTATACCATATCGAACGGCAGAAAAGAAGAAAGAGCGCTCAGAGAGGCGCCGCAGAATAGAATCTCTATGGCATGCGCTTCTTGACAGGGCAAAGCGATTATGCTATCATAAATTTCAATTAATACATGCTTTTTCCTTTTTATGTGAAAGAAAGCACGATCTTAGGTGCTTTTGGAAAGGAAGGCATTGAAATTTCAATAGATAGATCAGGTGTCGAAAGACTTGATAGAAAAACCGGTATAAGCCGGTGCGGTCCCGCCACTGTAACAGGGAGCGAGCCTCATTTTGTCACTGAAGATGGAAAAGCATCTTTGGGAAGGCGAGGTAAGCAAGGAACTGGAGCCAGGAGAACTGCCTGATAGCGATCACCGATGGAATGCCTGTGGCATTCCTGCACCCGCGAGCGATGGGGATGGGGATTTTGATGCGCACATGCACACCGATTTCCCGGCAGTCTGCCGGTTTTTATTGGCTGGTGTGTCGGGTGATGGAGGCAGCTTCTCTTTATCTTATGGACTGCTTTTGCATGTGCACCGTGTCTTAATTGTCTGAAATCCCTTCTTTGCGGAAGGGATTTTTATTTTGTTATTTTGGATGTGCGGACGAAAAAGGAGAGAGGAACGCTTGAGGAAAATTTTGAGCCGCCTGCTGCAGATCATCGTCACGCTGGTGGGCGTCAGCTTTCTGACGTTTTGCCTGACGTATCTTGCGCCGGGCGATCCCGTCACGATGCTCTTAGAGGCAGGCGATACGATTGTGTCGCAGGAGACGATTGAGCAAACGCGTCATGAAATGGGGCTGGATCGGCCATTTCTCGTGCAGTATGGCCACTGGGTCAGCCATGCGGTGCACGGGGATATGGGAATATCGTATTCGGCAAAGAAACCTGTGACAGACAAATTGATGGAGGGATTTGAAGGGACGATTTTATTGGCGCTGGCAGCGGCCGTGCTTGCCGTGCTCATATCCTTTCCCCTCGGCATCTATGCGGCAGTGCATCAGAACCGCCTTCCCGATCACCTCCTACGCATCATCAGTTTTATTGGCGTGTCGATGCCGAGCTTTTGGATTGGGTTGATTCTTCTCTATGTTTTTGGGCTTTTGCTCGGACTCTTTCCGATCGCGAGCTCGCAGGTATCGGCAGAGGGAATCGTTTTGCCGGCGGTGACGCTTGCTATCTACATGTCCTCAAAACTCATGCGGCAGATTCGCACGGTCATACTGGATGAACTGCATAAAGATTACGTCGTGGGCGCACGTGCCAGGGGGCTGACAGAGCGGCGGATTTTATGGCGGCATGTGCTGCCCAATGCTATATTGCCGCTTATCACCATTCTAGGCATGTCCATCGGCTGGCTTCTCGGCGGCGTCGCTGTCATTGAAATGGTCTTTTCCTGGCCGGGCATCGGGAATATGGCGGTGCGGGCGATTCTCATGCGGGACTATCCCTTGATTGAGGGCTTTGTCCTTTGGGTCGCCATCATCTACACGGGGATTAACTTCCTCGTCGATCTCTCTTATGCGCTGTTTGACCCGCGGCTGAGAAAGGAGGCTCGATAATGTTTTCCCTTGCTGTCTTTCGAGAAAATCGAAGGTTTGCCATCTATACTGCACTCGTTCTTTTGATCATCCTCATCGCGTTGTTCGGCAGTCAGCTGGCGCCGCAGGATCCCTTTGCCGGCGATATGAAGCATGTCTTTTCGCCGCCGTCCGCCGCGCATCTGTTTGGAACGGATAAACTGGGGCGCGATACGTTTTCACGCATCATCGCGGGCACGCAGGTATCGCTGTTCATGACCATCTGCGTCGTCCTTTTGATGACGAGTCTTGGCGCATGTATCGGCATGTTGAGCGGATACTTCGGCGGATGGATTGAGACCGTACTCATGCGGTTTGCCGATATGATGCTGTCGTTTCCGGGCATTGTGCTTGCAATTGCGATTGCGGGCATTTTGGGCGGCAGCGTGGTCAATACCATTCTCGCGCTTTTCGTCGTCGGCTGGGCAAAGTACGCGCGCATGGTTCGCAGTATCGTCCTGAAGATTCGCCAAGAGGACTATATCACCGCGGCAAAACTGAGCGGTACGCGCACGCCCCGCATCCTTCTGCGCCATATCCTTCCGAATGTCCTTCCTATCGTCGTCATCACGGGGGCGATGGATATCGGCACGATGATGATGGAAATTGCAGGGCTTTCCTTTTTAGGCTTCGGTGCTCAGCCGCCGACGCCTGAATGGGGCTTGATGCTGAACGAAGGCCGGCAGTACATACAGACAGCTCCGTGGCTGATGGTCTATCCTGGCCTTGCCATTTTCCTCGTTGTCGCTGTGTTTAACCTATGGGGCGACAGTCTGCGCGATGTGCTGGATCCACGAAAGGCGGGCGGGTAAGACGCACTTTTATATGCCGTGAATTTCATCCAATGAATCAGAAAGAGTGAATGCTATGTTACGTATGAAAAAGCTTTGGAAGGCTGTTGCCTTAGGTGCAGTCAGCGCTTTAGCGGCGGCTGTATTTGCCGGCTGCGGTGGATCGGCCGGCAAGAGTGCAAACGTCGAAAAGGGAATTTTAAAGGTCGGCGTGACGAATTTTGCCGATACGCTGGAGCCGACGCAAAACTACTTCGGCTGGGTCGTCATGCGCTATGGACTTGGCGAATGTCTGACAAAGTTCGATGACAAGATGAACGTTGAACCTTGGCTTTCCGACCGTTGGGAAATCAGCGACGATCATATGACATGGACGTTCCATATCCGCGATGATGTCAAGTTCTCCAACGGGGATCCGCTGACGGCAGAGGCAGTAAAAGCTTCGATTGAACGCGCATTTAAGAAGAACAACCGCGCAGACACGTTCTTTAAGTATAAAGAAATCCGTGCCGAGGGGCAGAACCTCATCATTCAGACGGAAAAACCGACGCCCAATATGCCGGGCTTCCTTGCTGATCCGCTCTTCATCATCGTCGATACAGCGGCGGAAAATGGCCGTGATTTTTCAAAGGAAGGACCTATCTGCACAGGACCGTATACAGTCGAGAGCTTTGTCAAGGAAAAGGCAGTCATGAAGCGGAACCCGAACTATTGGGGCGGTGATGTTCCGTTTGAGACTGTCGAAATTCCATCCATTGATGACCCTAATACGCGCGCCATGGCACTCCAGTCCGGCGATGTCGATATGGCAGTCAACATCGGCGCCGGCGATATGGACACGTTCCGCAACAACAATTCCTTCACGGTCGATGAGATCTCATCGCTGCGCGTTGTCCTCGCCCGCCTCAATATGAAAAGGCATCTTAGGCGACCCGAAGGTTCGCGCCGCGCTTATCTCAGGCTGCGATCGAGAAACTTACAGCAGGTTCTCTTAAAAAATACCTTCCTCCCAGGCTCGGCGCCGATTCCGCCGTCGATGGATTACGGCTTTGATTCACTGAAAGATCCCAATGCGTATAATCCGGAGCGCGCGGCGCAGCTCCTCGATGAAGCTGGATGGAAGGACACGGACGGCGACGGTATTCGCGATAAGGACGGAAAACCTCTCAAGCTGAATTTCGTCGTCTACAACAGCCGTGCGGAACTGCCGCTGTACGCTGAAGCCGTACAGAGCGATTTGAAGAAAATCGGCATTGACATCAACATTCAGACGGTGGATTACAACCTCATCGACCAGATGGGCATCAATGGACAGTATGACCTTCTGATTTCGAATATTACGACGGCAAACACAGGCGATCCGGAAATATTCCTCTCTTGGTACTGGAAGACGAATGTCAACGGAAATAATCCGCAGAATGGCTCTGGCTACAGCAACCCGGAAGTGGATGCGAAGTTTGACCAGCTTGCAGTTGAATTTGACCAGGCGAAGCGCAAACAGCTGATCATTGAAATCCAGCAGCTCTTGATGAACGATGGTGCAGGGCTGTTCCTCGGCTATCCGCAGACCAACATTGTCTATAACAAGGCATTGACAGGCGTAAAGATGCTGCCGAGTGATTACTATTGGATTACGACAGACATTCGCCCGGCGAATAAATAATCGTTTTATCGTTAGGAGAAAAGTATGCTTCTAAATGCATCGCATCTTGCCATCACGTATGGAAATGCGGCGCCGGCAGTGACGGATGTGAGCTTTACACTCGCACCGGGTGAAGTGCTTTCCATCGTCGGAGAGTCGGGGAGCGGGAAGACGAGCGTTATTCGCGCACTCCTCGGCTGCTTGGGCGGCGGCGGACGCATCTCGGGCGGCGAGGCAGTGTTTGCGGGAAAAGAGCTTACAACACTATCTGCAAGTGCGTGGCGCAGTCTGCGCGGGCGCGAGCTCTCGATGATCTTTCAGGATTCCGGCGCTATGTTAAACCCCGTCAAGACCATTGGCAGCCAATTTGTAGAATACATTCTGACACATTCGACATCCATCAAGGATAAGGCGCAGGGAAAAGAGCGTGCAAAGACGCTCTTATCCCGCATGAATCTTGCCATGCCGGAAAACATCCTGTCCTCGTACAGCTTTGAACTATCGGGCGGCATGCGCCAGCGCGTCGGCATTGCGATGGCGCTTGCCTTTCACCCGAAGCTCCTGCTTGCCGACGAGCCGACGGCAGCGCTCGATGTTACGACGCAGGCACAGATTGTAGCCGAGCTCATGCGCGTCGTGAGAAAGTCGCAGACAGCGATGATTCTCGTCACGCACAACATCGGCGTCGCTGCGCATATGTCAGATAAAATCATGGTCATGGCGAAGGGGAAAGTCTTGGAATACGGTACGGCATCTGATATCATAACGAGTCCAAAAGCGGCCTATACTAAGTCGCTTTTGGCTGCCGTGCCGAAAATTGGAGGGCGCGCTATGTCTGATATCCTTTTGCAGGTCGAGCATCTGACAAAGCAATTTCCTGCTGCCGGCGGGCAAACACTTACGGCAGTGAAGGATGTGAGCCTTGCTGTGCGCCGCGGCGAGACGGTCGCCATCGTCGGTGAATCCGGCTGCGGAAAATCGACGCTTGTCAAGACCGTCCTTTCCATGCACAAGCCGACAGAAGGCAAGGTGATTTTTGACGGCAAAGATACGACGAATCTGCATGGCGCAGCACAGCGCGATTACTATCGTCACATTCAGATGGTCTTTCAAGACCCAGCAGCTGCCTTCGACCCCAAGATGCGCGTGAAAGAGATTTTGACGGAAGCGCTTTTAAATTACGGCATCATCCGGCGGCGTGACGTGCAAAAAAGAGCTGAGGAGCTTTTGGACATTGTCGAGCTTCCCAAGGATTTTGCTGCGCGTTACCCGCACAATATGAGCGGCGGTCAGCGTCAGCGCGTCGCCATTGCAAGAGCTTTGGCACTGGAGCCCGATATCATCATCTGCGATGAGGCGACAAGTGCCCTAGACGTTTCTGTACAAGACAGCATCATTCGTCTGCTCGTCCGTCTTCAAAAGGAACGCGGCATGACCTATCTCTTTATCTGCCATGACCTTGCGCTCGTCAGCCTGTTTGCCCATCGCGTCGCTGTCATGTATTTAGGCAGTGTGATGGAAAAGATAGATGGGGATCAGCTATCTAAAGCGAAGCATCCCTATACGCAGGCACTGCTGCGCTCTGTCTTTCCTGTCTCTGCAGATAAGACAGAAGTCAAGACCATCGCAGGAGACCTTCCCAAGCTCCTTGGAGATGCCGAAAGGCTGTCCTTTTGCCACGCGCTGTGAAAAGCGTAGGGAGGTGTGTCAAAAAGAGATGCCTCTCTTAAAAGAAGTCGAAAGCAATCACTTCGTCGCCTGTCATCTCGTGAGCTGAAATATGTTGTCCATTGGCTGCTATCCTCCTTTTGCTGCAAGCCCAACGTAAGGAAAAGAAGAAGGCTACGTTAAATGTTACGGACATGCATGCCTCATGCAAACGCCTCGTATTCTTTCGTAACATTTACGGTAGAGCCGGAAAGAATTGCCGGATTGAATTTTTATGCACGACGTGCTATAATAAGCGCAGTTATGGAGTCGGAGATAGTTCCTTGATGGCGTGAGGAAGTCCCACGGTGGTTAAACCGTGGGACTTCTGCTTTTCGAGAATCTGCTTTTGGATAACTCGTAGTATATAAAGGAGACTGCCATGCTGCGAAAACAATATTTTTTACTCTTTTGCTTCATTTTGCTTGCCGGCATGTTTTCCTTTGCGCGCGCAGAGGCGGCGAATAGAGAGCCGCTGAAGATTGCGCGGATGCCCCTATTGGTAGCGTCCGCTTTTTCACCGCACGCGGATGCTGTGGGTAGATTGGAACAAAAGCTGGATCAAGCGCTTCATATCCCGCTTAATGGTACGCTTCATGCAGTGAAATATCTGGATGAAAGTGATGTCAAAGATGCATACGACGCTGCGCGTGAGAGTGCAGGACGGCGAGCGCGGTATAAGGCGCTGGCAAAGCCGATGGCAGAGATGCTCAAGGCGGATATCGTCGTGCTTCCGGTGCTGACGGATTATGCTTCGTACCAGCGAATCAGCTGGGGATGGGACGGGGATATCATCCGTTACAGCCGCGCAGCTGTAACCCTTTGTGGTCTATGACAGAAAGCGCGATGAGACAATGGAAAAGCGTGCATTTCGCATCTATGACGATGCCTACTCTCCCCGCGGCAATGTAGATGTGCTGGCAGCCGCGTGTATGGATCAGGTCATTCGCGAGGCGGATTTGCACAAGATGCTCACTGATAAAGTCTTTCATCCATCGGATGGACAAGGAGAAGAAATTGCCATGGAGTAAATAGTTATAGGAAAAATGCTATCTTTTTTATGGCTTTGGAGGCTTTTAAACGTGCACAGAAAAAGGGTTTGCCCTTCTGCTTTTGGCAGAGGAGCGAACCCTTTTTTATATGAAGAAGTGAAAGGCTTAGAGTGCCTTGAACGCTTCGTCGAGATCTTCGATGATGTCGTCGATGTGTTCCGTACCGATGGAGAGGCGGATGGTGGACGGCGTAATACCGCTTTCTGCCAGTTCCTGCTCGTTCATCTGGGAATGCGTCGTCGATGCCGGATGGATGACGAGGGACTTGACATCTGCGACGTTGGCGAGGAGGCTGAAGACCTTCAGATGATCGATGAATTTCTTTGCCTCTTCTGCACCGCCCTTGATTTCGAATGTAAAAATCGAAATACCGCCGTTCGGGAAGTACTTCTTGTAAAGCTCATGATCCGGATGGTTCGGAAGGGATGGATGGTTAACCTTTGCGACATGCGGGTTTTTGGCAAGGTAGTCAACAACCTTGAGTGTGTTTTCAACATGGCGTTCAACACGGAGTGAAAGCGTTTCAACACCTTGGAGAAGAAGGAAAGCGCTGATCGGTGAGAGCGTTGCGCCCGTGTCGCGCAGGAGCATAGCGCGCAGGTAAATAGCAAATGCCGGAGCACCGATGTCCTTGGCAAACGAAAGGCCGTGGTAGCTTGCGTTCGGCTCGACGAGCCGAGGGAACTTGCCGGATTTCACCCAGTTGAACTTGCCGCTGTCGATGACGATACCGCCGAGCGTCGTGCCGTGACCGCCGATAAACTTCGTTGCGGAGTGGACGACGATATCCGCGCCGTAATCGAACGGGCGAAGCTGGTACGGCGTTGCAAACGTGGAGTCAACGACGAGTGGAATGTTGTGAGCATGGGCGACTTTTGCCACGGCTTCGATGTCGATGAGGTTTGCGTTCGGGTTGCCGATGGACTCGATGTAGATAAGCTTCGTATTGTCTTTGATAGCCTTTTCAAAAGCATCAATGCCTGCTTCTGGATCAACGAACGTCGTCGTCACACCGAAATCCGGGAATGTATGCGCGAAAAGGTTGTAAGTACCGCCGTAGATCGTCGTTGCTTTGCAACGATATGATCACCTGCATGGGCAAGTCCCTGGAGAGTCGCCGTGACTGCAGCTGCGCCAGAAGCAAAGGCAAGCGCCGCGACGCCGCCCTCAAGCGCTGCCATACGGCGCTCTAAGACGTCCTGCGTAGGGTTCGTCAGGCGGCCGTAGATATTGCCTGCGTCCTTTAGACCGAAACGGTCTGCGGCATGCTGGGAGTTACGGAAGACATAGCTCGTCGTCTGGTAAATAGGAACGGCACGCGCATCGGTTGCCGGGTCGGCCTCTTCCTGACCAACATGCAGCTGTAGGGTTTCAAATTTATACTTTCTCTCTTCACTCATCGGAAAGCTCCTTCCTTAATAAAAAAACTTCATAAAAATCTCATAAACATAGTTAATTAATATGTATATAGTATAATCATTCCCTGCTGGGATGTCAAGCATATTTCTCAGAGGCTCTCTTAGATTTTGTGAGTGCCTACAGTAAAGGCAGTCACTCGCGAGCGATAGTGTAAAGTAAATTGTATACAGAAATTGGCATCATAGTTGGTAGGGATTGAGATGGTTAATGCGGAGGGATTCATACCATGAAGTATATGAATGAATACTTGCAGAAATCATCTTGCCTAATCTGGAGAGGTGGTTCGATAATCATTGTACTAAATATACTCAAATACAAGTTTGCATGGCAAGGGAAACAGCTTATCAAGGTTGACAAGTGGTATCCAAGCAGTCAAATTTGCCATGATTGCGGGTTCCGGAACGAGGAAACAAAAGATTTGTCTGTCCGTGAATGGGAATGCCCGAAATGCGGCAGTATCCATAATCGGGACAAAAACGCTGCCATCAATATCAGAGAAGAAGCACGGCGAATGATCGCCTAAATAAATCAGCAAAATACCGTGGGACACACGGGAATCAACGCCTGTGGAAGAGTGTAAGACGTTGGGTTCTTCAGAACAAAGATGCAGTTCTAGTAGAAGCAGGAAGCTCCCGCCTCAATAGGCGGGGGTACGTTCACATAGTAAGGATAAATCGCAGGAAGATTTTGTGATGAATCTTCAAAAAGGACAAACGGTTACTGTATACGGAACAATTAGTGATGTCGGCGAAGTATTAGGCTATTCTATGAAAGTAGATAAGTTTGAATAAATAAACTGTAGTTAAAAAAATAAACGTATGCAACTTATTTCTCGCATACGCTTATTTTTATATTTTTCTTAGTATTGTAGTTTGTACGGACATCTTTTGCATGGTCAAAGCGCTGGGAAGATGTCCTTTCTTTACAAAATGCGTGATGTTGCCTTAAAATAAGAATGAATCATGTTTTCAATAAAACTTTTGCATTTTGCTTAATGGAAAGGCGACTTTATGTTATCACTACCTAAGGAAGTCATTGAAGGACTTCTCATTCCCTTTATTGGCACGAGTCTTGGTGCGGCGTGCGTCTATGTCATGCGCGGTGAGATACGTCCGCGCGTGCAGAAGGGCTTACGGGGTTTGCATCGGGCATCATGGTGGCGGCGTCGGTCTGGAGCTTGCTGCGCCTGCGATCGATGAGAGTGCAGCGCTCGGAAAGTTCGCGTGCATGCCGGCAATTTTGGGTTTCTGGCTCGGCACACTCTTCCTTCTCGCGCTCGACCGCATCATTCCTCATCTTCATATGCACGCAAAAAAAGCGGAAGGCATGGAAGGCCTTCGCGCTTCTTTGTCAAAAAATACGATGCTCGTCTTTGCGGTGACACTTCACAACATCCCGGAAGGCATGGCGGTCGGCGTCGTTCTTGCGGGTTGGCTGACGGGAAGCACGGACATCACAATCGGCGGTGCGCTCGCGCTGAGTCTTGGCATTGCCATTCAGAATTTTCCCGAGGGTGCCATCATATCGATGCCGCTGGCATCGAGCGGCATGAACCGGCATAAGGCATGCGTTGCGGGCGTTCTCTCCGGCATTGTTGAACCCATCGGCGGCGCACTCACCATTTTCCTTGCAGGAGCCATCACGCCCTTTATGCCCTACTTTCTGGCCTTTGCCGCAGGTGCGATGTTCTATGTCGTCGTCGAGGAACTCATTCCCGAGATGAGCGCCGGTGAGCATTCGGACGTCGGCGTTTTGACCTTTGCCTTTGGCTTCACGCTGATGATGCTGCTCGATACCGTGCTTGGTTAAGCGGCGGGATTCAGGGTATCTTTACCCTTCCGATATGGTTACCGTGGCGATGTACTCTGTGTCGTCTTTGGCAGCAATTTCCGGATTGGCGATGCTGAGTTTTCCATCGGTCATGCCCATGAAGTGACAGAGCGCGATGCCCATGTCGATGCGCTGAATGTCCCACACCGCGTGAGCTCTCAGGCGCTTGGTATGCTTCTCGTAGAAGTGGTAGGCATTTCCGTCTTTGACAATGCGGCAAGGCTGTACATTGGCGGCGGATGGATACCAGCGGACGGCTTCCAGTGCTTCGCTTACTGCATCTGCATGAAGCGGCGTGGAAAAGTCCTTTTCAAAAAACAGATCCTCTGGGGCGAGCCGTTCATCTGCGTGCACGCTGGTACGAATCTTTCGCTCCACGGCAGATGTTTCGTCCGCGGGATAGCCGAGCGGGCTGACGCAGGGCATGTACTCTTCCGCCTGCGTTCCTGACTCTTTTTCAAACAGGGCGCGATTCATCGTGCCGCCAATCCACGTCGTACCGATGCCGCGTGACCATGCGTAGAGAATGAGCTTTTCGAACGAATAGCCGTAGGCCTCTTCAAGATGCGGCACTTTTGCAATCTTAGCGGCGACGTAGAGCTGTTCGCCGCGGATGACCGGCGTGGAAAGCCCGTGCTCTTTTGCATCCAAGAATAAAAAGTTCACTGGAATATCATAGGGATTTCGGATGCTCTCTGCATAGCGGGCGAGGGCATCACGGTCTTCTTTCGTCAATGGTCTGTCGTCGAAGGTGCGGACGCTCTTTCTCGTCTTGATGATTTCAAACGTATTCATGCTGCTTTCCCCTCCATTTTCACGAACATCAGTATAATGCGTTGATTCTGCTTCGTCAAATCGTATGTCAGTACATCATAGAGGGGATGTGCTGCTTCCGCTTTCTTGCTATTTCCTTTCCTTTGTTGTATGATAATCTCCGACGGTACGCGCTGAAATACTGTGGGCGCGACTGTACAAGGAGGAAAAATGAATACATTTGAAACGTATCGACAGGTGCGAAGAGAGGCAGGGGGGACGGCGCTGCTGCTCGTCTTGCTTATCGTCTTCTGGCTTCTTGCAGGGTTCGGGCTCTATGCCCTGTTTCCAAAGGTCGCTCTCTGTCACATTCCGCTGTGGGCGATCTTTGGCTCGCTCGGGGTCTGGCTTTTTGCTGTGCTCGGCGTTCGCGTGCTGCTCTGTGGCTTCAAGGATATGGAGCTGAAGGAGGCGCGCGATGACTGAGGGAAATCTTTTGGCGCTTCTGCCATTGCTCGTCTTCATGGGGCTGATGGTCGCGGTCGGCATTTGGGTGCGCCGCCGGGCGGCAGGGACGCGCTTTGTGCATGATTACTTCATCGGGAGCCACGACCTCGGCGGCTTTGTACTCGCGATGACGACGGTGGCGACGTACAGCTCCGTCAGTTCCTTTGTCGGCGGTCCAGGCATGGCATTTACAGTGGGCTTCGGCTGGATCTACATGGCAATTGTACAGGTCACGGCAATCTTTCTTGTACTTGGCGTTTTCGGCAAGCGGGTAGCGCTGCTCTCGCGAAAAATCGATGCGGTGACGGTGGTCGATATCATCCGTGCGCGTTTTGACTCGGATGCACTCGCCGCGCTCTCGGCGTTCATCATTGTGCTCTTCTTCTGCGGAACGATGACCGCGCAGTTCGTCGGCGGTGCAAAAGCTCTTTGAAAGCAGTGACGGGCTATTCTTATGAGACGGGGCTTATCCTCTTCGGGCTTGTCGTCGTTTTTTATACCGCAATTGGCGGCTTTCGCGCCGTTGCGATTACGGACACGCTCTGCGCACTCGTCATGATGGCGGGCATTGTGCTGCTGCTTTACTACGTGCTCGACGCAGGCGGCGGCTTCATCAGCATCATGGATGGGATTGCCGCCGAACACCCGGAGATGCTCAAACCGGAGAATCTGCCGCTTGGCATCTACTTCACGCAGTGGCTCTTGGTCGGTGTGCTGACCATTGCGCTGCCGCAGTCTGTTGTTCGCGGCATCAGCTACAAGGATACGAAGAGCCTGCATAAAGCGATGCTGATCGGAACGGTTGTCGTCGGTTTCATGAATATCGGTGTGAATTTTACGGGAATTCTTGCGCACGGTGTGCTGACCGGGGCGGCTGCCTCCTATGGCGGTGTAGACTCCATCATCCCGCAGGCGATTGTTCATGCCATGCCGCGTGAGCTCGTCGGCTTTGCCATCATCGGTCCGCTCGCGGCATCCATCTCGACGATTTCGGGGCTGCTTATCGTCGCTTCGTCCGCGATTATCAAAGATGTCTATCTGCATCAAAAGGCGAAGCAGGGCATCGTTCCATTGGAACGACATGTGCGCATGCTCTCGGTTTTCGTCACGGCGGCCATTGGCGTCACCGTGTTTTTCATCGCTCGTACGCCGCCGGCACTCATCTGGCTCATCAATATGTTTGCCTTCGGCGGCTTGGAGACGGCGTTCTTCTGGGTGCTCGTGTTCGGTCTCTTCTGGAAGAAGGCGAATTGTACGGGAGCCGTGCTCTCCATGGCGGGCGGCACAATCGCCTATTGCGCTTCCATGGCGGCGGGCGTCAAGCTCATGGGGCTGCATCAAATCACCATTGGCTTTACCGTGTCGCTGGTACTCTTCCTCATTGGCTCTTATCTGGGGAAAAGGCCAAGCCACGAGGTACTGCAGCTCTTTTTTCCGAAAAGATAAATGAATTTGTGCAAACAAAAAAACCGAGGGAATGTTCTCTCGGTTTTTTTGTTTGTAGAGAAGGACTGCCTGCCAAGATCATCTTCCGCGAGGCAAAGTCATAGGAGAAAGAGCTCTGTGACAAAGACGATGAGACAGCAGGCGGCGGCTACCTTAAAGAGACTGAACCCGCGCCACGCGAGGAGAAGTCCGATGAGAAGCGCGAGCGTGCCGGAGATGCGGCTTTGCGTCGCCTCGGTGATGGCGGGAAAGGTCATGACGGCGAGCGTCACATAGGGAACGTAATAGAGAAAGGAGCGCAGGAATGTGCTTTTTACCTCGCCGCGGATGAGGGTGAGCGGGACGATGCGAATGGCGAGCGTCACGAGACTCATGAGGAGAATGTAGATGTAAATATCATCGTCGCATCGCGGTGCTCTGCTACTAAAAACATAGATCAAAGTGTTTATGTCTTAGAAACTTCCTTGTTCATCGTACTCGCTCTCGTCGCCAAAAGACAGGCTACTGGCGTTTGTACAGCACTCCAAAGGCGTAAATTCCCGACTAGCCATCGGTACATATAGCGGAACTTCTGTTGTTAAGCTATCCGATATTCTTCAGCATCTCTCAAATTTAGCGAAGCATTGATATCTCTATCCTCAGTATAGCCACATGCGGGGCAAACATACACACGGTCTTTGCGTTTCAGACCTTTATGGATATGCCCGCAGGCATGGCAGGTTTTGGAGCTTGGATAGAATCGGTCCACGATACGAAATTCTATGCCAATGCTTTCAGCCTTTCGCTTCAGCTTGGTCGGCAAGCGATGAAAGCGCTGTGCCGCTACAGCCTTTGCCAGATGCCTGTTCTTTATCATGCCCTCGACATTCAAATCTTCCACTGTCATAAAGCGTGGGTGCGCTTGACAATTTCATGGATGACTTTGTTTTCATAATCCTCGCGGATATGATCCATACGCTGATAAAGTTTCTGTATCTTTCGCCTTTGTTTATCTATGTTTGCAGAGGCGGCAGCAGTCTTACCACCTTTCTTTTTGAAACGCATATTTACGGCTAAGGCGCCTCTGCGCTCTCCGAAGCCGTTTCTTCAGTCGTTTGACTTTTTGAATGCTTATGGATATTCTTGAATACCTTGCCATCACTTACAATTGCCAAGTCTTTGACACCTAGATCTATGCCGATGCCATCGGTTGTGGCATGGTACGATGCTTCTAAATCCTTGTTGTACTTGGATTTTTCGTCGATATCCACCACAACAGAAACATAGCATCTGCCAGCTTTACAGGATACTGTGCCGCTGATAACAGGAACCCCTACCGGCAACAGCCAAATTCTTTCAGCCGAACCTGCTTTTAACGTAGGTATCATCAGCTTATGCCGCCATATTTTCCAATCCCCTTTGTTATTCTTAGGAAAAATACAGCTTCACGTCCTGCTTGGCTTTCTTCTTGAATCGAGGGAAGAGAGCTTCGCCTTTGAAAAACTTCTTAAAAGCTGTTTCAGCATTGACCAGTGCTTTCTTCCGTGCCTTAGAGCCACGTGTCAATCCACGGCAGTTCTTTCTTTAGCTTGTGGTTGACGTACTTGTCAAAAGGCATTGGCAGATACAAAAATGTTTTTGATGGTTGTCCAGCAAACCACGCTGATACATTTTGTATCGCTTTCTATGTAAAGCAATGTACTGATTATATAGAAATCTAGCGATTCCGATGGAGCGGATGATTTTCTCTTTCTGCTCTTTCGTTGGGGCTATCTCTGTCTTGAAGGCCTTTAGCAATGCTTGCATCCCCTTCTATCTGTTTTTTATATTTGCGCAGTCCGTACAGTCTGCATGAAAATACATGAAGTATACTTACCATATCCTGCACCAGTTCTTCATGTGGCGATAGCTTTTCGTTTTTCACAACGACTATTTCCACATTGAATTTGTTGCAGAATTTCTCGAACCAGTCAAATCCAAATCGAACGAACCTATCTTTATGAGATACAAGTATCATTTTCACTTTATTTTCCATGACCTCTTCGAGCAGTTGATTCCATTTCTTGCGGTTATAGTTTAATCCACTGCTATAATCGCGAATAATTTCATCAACAATTAAGCCCCTTGCATTCCCATAGGTTTGTAAAAAATCAACTTGATTCTCTAAATCGTCCGTTTGGTTTCTAGTGGATACCCTAGTGTAAATGACAATTTTGCGGGAATCTGTGTCTCTGCCTATTCCTTTAAACTGTAAGTACTGGTCATAAGTATAATATCTTCGATTTGTCGGGGTTCTATTTGCTACTAAAATTTTCTCTCTGTCCCAACGCTGCAGTGTCTTTACTGAAACATGGAGCAGTTCGGCAAACTCTTTCGGCTTGTAATAGGTGATATTAGATATGTTCATGGCTGTTATCCTCCATAAACATATTGTATCACTAACAAGTACATTTGCCTATATAATTAGTTACTTAAAATTCTCTCCTTTCTTTACCGGGAAGAAAAACGCGCCGAGACCAGCGATGAGGATGGTGAGGAGTATCGTTCGCGTGCCGGCTGAAAGTGTGGAGAGCATCGGCGCGGCGGATGCCAGAAAACTGAGAAGAAAACTTGCAGCAACGAGGGCAAGGACGACATGGTCGCTCTTTGCCGGAGGGATGATGATCCAGAGAAACATGCCGTAGAGCGCGACGGAAAGCGCGCTGACGACGCTCGGCGGGAGGATGTTGCCTGCGACGACGCCGAGCATCGTGCCGAGCGACCAGCCCGGGGGAGGGCGACGGACATGGCACCGTAGTTGTAAAAGGGGTGCAGCGCGCCCTTTCGTGCAATCGAGATGCCGAAGATTTCGTCCGTTACGTCGAAGCCGACGAGGATGCGGTGAAAGAGCGGCGTTTCCTTTGGAAACTTCTGACTGAGCGCGCAGCACATCAGCAGGTAGCGCGCATTGGTGATCAGCGTGATGAGGACGATTTCGAGGTAAGGCGCATCGCCTGCGATGACGGTGAACCCCGCATATTCGCCGGCAGATGCGTTGTTCAAGAGGCTGGTGAGAAAGCCTTGAAGCGCGTCAAGCCCTGCATTTTTTGCCGCGATGCCGAGCGCAAAAGAGACGACGAAGTAACCGAGAGCGATAGGCATGCCATCGTGTACGCCCTCGAAAAAGACCTGTTGTGTCGTTTTATCCGCAGCCTGCATATACATCCTTCCTTTGTCACCATGCAAAGACTACATGATGGAATATATCCTTCATTATACCATAGATTTTTATTATCGTATATGCAGCAGAGAAGGCGGATTCTATCTTACATGTTACGGGAAAGTGTACGGTACGCCCCCGGCGAATTTCTCGCATGCGGGAAACTACTTTTCTGTGGTATACTTTTCTTTGTGTTTTGCGGCTTCGATGCCGACGGCAAGTTGATCCATGATTATTATATATAGGACGACTGCATTTAACAAATAAGATGTGTGGATTTTGGTAAGAAGGTTTTGCTATGGAAATTTCGGGACTTTCGCTCATCGTCATGTGCCTGACGCTCGTCGTCGTCATGGGCATCGGTATCTATTCTTCACGAAAGGTGAAATCGGCAGAAGGCTTCTCCGTCAGTGCGCGGCGGGCAGGCGTGCCGCTCGTTGCGGGCAGCATTGCGGGAACGTGCGTCGGCGGCGGTGCGACGGTTGGTACGGCACAGCTGGCAGCATCGGTCGGGCTTTCTGCCTGGTGGTTCACGCTGGGCATCGGTATCGGTATGGTTATCTTGGGGATTTTTTACGCGTATCCCATGCGCAAGACCGCGCTTGAGACGATTCCGCAATTTTTGCGTCTGCACTATGGTCTCGGCGCAGAGATTTTTATAAGCGTTGTTTCTTCGCTGGGCATCCTGTTCAGTGCGGTGGCAAGTGCGCTTTCCGGTATTTTTATTTTGAAAGCAGTCTTTGGCACAGAAGACAGCATGGCAGCCTTCATTCTCTTTGTCCTTGTCATGCTCTATGCGTTTTTTGGTGGAATGAAGAGCGCAGGTGTCGGCGGTATTCTCAAGATGGTCATCATCTGGGTTACGCTTGTTATCGCAGGATTTTCAGCAGGGCAGATGTTTTTCTTCGAGTCAACGATGGCAGAAGCCGTGATGCCGGGGGCATTTGACCTTTTTGACGAAGGGGGCGAGACGATTCTGTCAAACCTTCTCTCCATGGTGGTCGGCATCGTCTCGACGCAGTCCTATATTCAAGCCCTTTTTTCAGCGTCGACGCCGCGGACAGCAGCGGTGGGGGCGTTCACGGCCGCGGCAATCGTGCTCCCCATCGGGCTTCCGTGCGCGCTCGTCGGCATGTACATGCATGCGGCAGATCCATCGCTTCCCGCCATTCTCGTACTTCCTGCCTTCCTCTTTGGACATCAGCCGGCATTGCTAGGCGGCATCGCGATGGGCGGCATTTTGCTTTCCGTCATCGGTTCTGTGGCAGGGCTATCGCTCGGCATCGGTGCGATGGTCTCGCGCGACATCATCTTTCGCCTCTTTCACGGACTCGGGGCGGCGCTCCAGCTTCACATCATGCGCGCAGTCGTCCTCGCTGCGGTTGTCCTTGCGAGTGCTATTGCGCTCTTTCATGAGGATTCGGAGATTCTCTTTTGGACGTATCTTTCCATGGCACTTCGCGGCGGCGGCGTTTTCCTTCCGCTGACAATTGCCATAAGACATCCTCATGCCATCGCACCGAATTACGCCATTGCCTCGATGGTTCTTTCCACGCTTATTGCCGTCGCCTCCGCCCTTATCGGTACACCCATCAAACCGATCTTTCTCGGTCTCGCCGTCAGTGTATTCATCCTCCTGTTGGGGTATTTTAGGAGAAAAGATAGATCTGCTTTGCGCATGTGATGCCGTGTGTAATTTATAGTACAATTGCTTGATAATTTTCAGCGGATATAGTATACTATGGATAGAAAATTGAAATTATTAAGAATAAACAGAAAATTATTAAGCTATAGAATTTCTTTTTCGTCGTTATTTTCATCCTAGGATATTTTTAGAGGAAGCATTGTTCTTAATTTTTGCTATGGAGGTGTCGGTCGTGAAAAAAAGTATTATCCTTGCTCACCTTTCTCTCTGTCTTTTCCCTTTGCACATTGGCTTCGGCGTATTATATTCCACGAGAAGAGATAGCTTTAGGTGGGATATTTGTAGGAGCTAGTCCAGAATATGTAAAGTCTGTGTATGGTGAACCGACTCAGAGTGAATCTGGATATGATACAATGGGATATCCTACTATTACTTATACATATAACGATACTTTTTAAAGTCCGTTTTTATCATGGAGCTGATTGGTGGGCAGGTGTAGTGGAAACAACTGCTAATAACGGTATTGGAACACCAGCTGGCGTTCGTGTAGGGATGCCGGCATCGGTATTGGATAAATATTATGGTAAAGCTGTTCTAGATCGTCATAATGGCAGACTGATTAAATCCTATGAAGGATCGACAGGGCAGAGTACCTATTTAGATTTCGATATTGCAAATGGAAAGATTGTATCCATACGGATATTTGGTGGAGAGTAACGATCGTAAATGTATTTTTTCACAATGCCCTCCTCTGAACATAGGGTTTCTTTTAGTTGCTATTTGCTATATGGAGGTTTTTGTTATGAAAAAAATATTGCCTTTACTCACTTTTATTGTCGTCTTTTCCTTTAGTACAATGGCTTCTGCTATTGGGGTTATTTCACCAGAGGAGATCGCTTTAGGCGGGATATCTCCAGGGTCGACTCCCGTGTATGTGACATCTGTGTATGGTGACCCGACGCGGAGTTATTATGGGTATGATGGAATGGGAAATTATACTCTTACCTATGATTATAACAATACATTTAAAGTGCGTTTTTGGCAAGGAGATGGTGGTTGGTTTGCATATCAGGTGAAAACAACCGCGAATAACGATATTAAGACGCCGGCTGGTGTGCGCCTAGGGATGCCGGCATCTGTATTATCGAATGTATATGGTGCAACTCCTTCGTATAATGACGGAGGTGTAACGGTAAAATCCTATGCAGGATGGGGGATAATCGATATCTTGTCTTTCGAATTTCAAATGGAAAAAAATTAAATCTATCATGGCAGAGTTTGGAGAGTAACGATTTTTGATAGATTTTTGTACAATGTTCTTTTCAGACCGTCGGCATAACGTGTACTGGCGGTCTGTTTTTCTGTATAGCAGTAAAAATTTTTGTCAGTTAGATGTAAAAATGATATAATGCATAGACCCATCGGATTTATGTGAAAATTGCCTGAGCGCCGATAGGCGATGGGGTGGCGCCTGCTGTTGGAGTGTGATTGTTTTGTTAGATATTAAATTTGTACGTGAGCATCTGGATGAAGTGCGGCAGATGCTGAAGAACCGCTGCAATTCGCTGAATCTCGATGCTTTTTGAAGGACTGGATAAGAAACGCCGCGAGCTCTTGCAGGAGACGGAAGCATTGAAGGGTTTCCGTAATACGGTTTCGAAAGAAATCAGCCAGATGAAAAAGGCGGGGGAAAACGCAGACGATAAGATTCGCGAGATGCGCGAGGTTGGCGACAGGATTTCGGCACTGGATGCAGAGCTTCGCAACGTCGAGGGCGAACTTCGCGACATCCTTCTACACATTCCGAATATGCCGAAAGCAGATGTCCCCATTGGCAAGGACGACACGGAAAATCCGGAAGTCCGCAAGTGGGGCGAGCCGAAAAAATTTGCGTTTGCACCAAAGGCGCATTGGGATATCGGCGCAGATCTCGGTATCCTCGATGCAGACCGCGCGGCAAAGGTCACAGGCGCACGCTTTACGTTCTACAAGGGGCTTGGCGCACGTCTTGAGCGCGCCTGCATTAACTTTATGATGGATCTCCATGCGACGAAGCACGGCTATACAGAGATGCTCGCACCGTATATTGCAAATGAGGCGAGCATGATCGGCACGGGGCAGCTTCCGAAGTTTGCAGAGGATATGTTCAAACTGGAAGGGCTGGACTATTACCTCGTTCCGACAGCAGAGGTTCCGACGACGAACTACCACCGCGATGAGATTCTCGACGGAGCACAGCTCCCTGAATATTACAGTGCTTATACGGCTTGTTTCCGCGCAGAGGCGGGCAGTGCAGGACGCGATACGCGCGGTCTCATCCGTCAGCATCAATTCAACAAAGTCGAACTCATCAAGTTCGTAAAGCCGGAGACAAGCTGGGATGAGCTGGAAAGCATGGTCGATGCAGCAGAAGACGTGCTCCGCATTCTGGAACTGCCGTATCACGTGGTACAGCTTTGCACGGGCGACATGAGTTTTACTTCGGCAAAGACCTATGACATTGAAGTTTGGTTCCCGGCACAGGATAAATACCGTGAAATCTCTTCCTGCTCGAACTGCCTGGACTATCAGGCACGCCGCGCGAATATCAAGTTCCGCCGCGAGCCGAAGGCAAAGCCGGAGTTTGTCCATACGCTGAATGGTTCGGGGCTTGCGGTCGGTCGTACGGTTGCAGCTATTCTTGAGAACTACCAGCAGGAAGACGGCTCGGTCGTCGTCCCGGCGGCGCTTGTTCCGTACATGGGCGGCGTCGAAGTCATCGGCAAGCCGGAATGAGCCAACGGGAGGCCGGTAGAAAGAAGGCAAAAGGCACAGGAATGACGATGCATATGGAAAAGGTCATCGTCGGCATTACGGGGGCGAGCGGGAGCATTTATGCGCTTCGTCTCATCGAGGTGCTGAAAGAAAAGGGGCTCGAAGTGCACGCCGTCGTCACAGACAGCGGCTGGCAGGTACTTGCATACGAGTGCGGGGTGACAGAGCCTGCCTTTCGCGAGAAAGTTGATTTTCTTTACGATAACCGCAATATTGCTGCGTCGATTGCCAGCGGCTCTTTCCGCGCGGGCGCGATGGTCGTCGTTCCCTGCTCAATGCATATGGCAGGGGCACTCGCATCCGGCGTCACGGCAGACCTTCTCTCGCGTGCGGCGGATGTTGCGCTAAAGGAAGGGCGCAGGCTCATTCTCGTTCCGCGCGAGACGCCGATGCATGCGATTCACCTCGAAAATCTCTTAAAACTCTCAAAAGCAGGTGCGGCAATCCTTCCCGCTGCACCGGGGTTTTACCATCATCCACAGGCGATCGCCGACCTCGTTGACATGATGGTCGGAAAGATTCTCGATCGTCTGGGCGTTGAGCACGAACTTTTTGCGCGCTGGGGAGGGCAAAGGAAATAAATATGAAAAAGGGCATGAAGCTCATTGCTTCATGCCCTTCTTTGAAAGGATGGATTTTTATGAAGGCCATCGTCTTTGGTGCAGAAAAAGCCGCAGGCATCCGCCGCATCACAGGGCAGGCGATTGCAGACGTTTAAGGGCTTCCAATACCTTTTGCAGCAGCCATTCAGCATAATGTTCTTTTCCATTCCAGATACACAGTCCTTTTGCGCCTACTGCCTTATGTGGATAGAAGCCGCAGTCCGCTTCTTGCAGCATAGGAAGATCCATCGGTGTATCTCCTGCAGCAAAGGTACGAACTATATTTTTGCTGCAGGCTGCTTTTAGACGGCGAAATGCAGCACCCTTGTTGAGCCCTCTTGGTAAAAGATAGATTTTACTGCCTGACGGTTCGACTTTCAGCGATGTTGTGCTCTGCAGCTCCGCAGCTGTCTTCGCGATCGCCACGTCGTCCTTACAGTAGAGAAAGAGGTACGACGTATCGACGATGCGACATCTTCGAAAGCGCGTATCTGTTTTATAACGTGCAAGCTGGCGGCAGATTTCTGCATAGTCTTCGGCAGAGGCACGCATGGCTTCTCGCCATGCTGGGACGGGCGTATTGTCTTCGAATAGTAAGCTCCATTTGTCGTAATGGCGCGTCTGGGACGACAACCCTTCGGCCATACAATGCGCTGATACTGGGCAATGCTGCGCGTCGTGATGGGGATGATTTCGGCACGTGCTGCTATAAGGCGCAGCAGGCGTATCGTTTCGGTTGAGAAGTAACCCTGTTCCTTGCCGTCCAGCCATTCGACACAGTGATCGCCGGGCTTTCGGTGCTTTTTGGAAAAGAGCAGGGTGTTATCTAAATCTGTTGCAAATAAAAGACTCAATTGTCCGCGATGGTCTGAATAAGCCCACATGCCTTGTAATTTTGCAGCGGGAATACAGCCATCTCCACTCCCTTCTCTCGTGCAAGTTGGTAAAGATGCCCCAAGTGTTCTGCATCGTCTAGACTGTGAACGAGTATCTTCCATGGCAGACGCCGCAGAAGCACACGCGTTGCTTCGCCGATTCCAGGTTTGATGAGATTGATATTTTTTAGGGAGAAGGTGCGCGCAATTTGCTCGACTTCAGTGATTCCTGCATGTTTGCTCTTCGTGTACCGAGCAGGAGATGCCTCTTTGGGGAAATGAGCTTCGACGGCGTTAATAAACTCGTAGGTGCGATCTTGCTTGCGTAGGTTTTTGTAAAATGCTGCGCCGTGAAAGTCGCGGCTCCCGATGATGTCCCGTCGGAAAAATGTGCGGCTTAAAAGACCCGATACTGTAGAATTGAGGCAGGCGCTTGCGATCAGGAAGTCATTTTGCGTCCCCGCTATCGCTGCGACATTGGCAGGATCCGATAGAACGGCAAGCCCCGCATCGACATGTGGATACGCCTTTATGGCGCGCTTGAGTTCACGTTGAATCGCGCCTTTGCCCGTCCATCCATCGATGAACTGAATCGTTTCTGGTACATGGCGTGCTAGGATATAGCGCATAGCATTTTCATCAATACCTATGTTGCGTATGATACTGATGGTATAGTGCGGTACATTTGCGCCGAAGCGCTTTTTTAGATAATGCTTCATCAAGATGCCAATCGGCGTGCCGGCGCGTGCCAGAGAGACGAGTACAGGACGTTTTTTCTTTGCTCGGTAAACAGCTTCGGCTGCTGTTGCAACAGTGGCAGCGACAAGCGGGGCGTAGTGCGTCAGTGCTTTTTCATAGGCTGCAAGGTATGGCGACGTCGGCTCGTACTCGATGGGAAGCATTTCGCAGTAGTGCCGTCCTGCCTGAATGGCATGTTCGCGCTCTCTTGTCCCCATTGGCTCGATAAGTCCTGTGATATCCTTTAGCAGAAGTTCGACATCTTCCGCGCGGTATGTACTAAACATCGCCTTCTCCTCCCATCCAAATTATTGAACTGCAGCCCTGCCGCACGAGTGTGCCGCGCAGCGCGTCTTGTGCTTCCTTGCGCCATGTCTTTGCATCTGAAACGACAAGTACAAGGTCGGCGAGTGTAATATTGTAGAGATATGTCTTGCGCCCTGCCTCGTAAAAGCTCGGCAGTTCCACGCCCGTCGTGATGGGATAATCGCCTTCTGCATAGATGCCGATTGGACTTCGCGTTGTGGCATGGCAGCGTACGGTATATCCTGCCTGTTCCCATGCCGCGCCGACCAAAAGCGCGGGCATCATGCATTCTTCTGTACCGAGTACGAGCACCGATTTCACGGTTTGTTGCGGCGTATATGATTGTACGAGGGCGGCACCGCGCTCCTGCCACTTTGCCATATAGTCCGAGATGTAAACGCCGCGCCTTGGGTCGCCTGCTGCTGCACCGATGAGGGAGGACTCTTTCTGCTGGGCGCTAAGCGGCTCGGCAGCGCGCGGTGCCGTCACCTTCATAGCCTTTATCTGTGCGGCATAGTCCGTGGCAGGCAGGGTAAGCAGGGAAACCGTTGTAATTCCCTCCGCTGCCATCTGTGCCGCATTTACCGCATCCATGCGATTGATGAGAGAAGCTGCTGTCATGGGGAGTTTTAGCGTGGGAAAAGCGGAACGAAGGCGTGCAACCAGGTTGCGTACGGTCTTTCCTGTTGAAAGCTCGTCATCGACAAAGACGAGTCCCTGCGATGCGGCAAGACGGGCGGCAAGATGCTCGCTGCAAAGCTTTTGCTGCGTTGCATGGCTGTGCTCTTCGGAAAATACAATCCAGTCGGCGACTTCGGGCAGTGGTTCGCGCGTCGTTTGGAGATAGAAACAATTTGTCCCCAGTGCCTTTGCGCATGCCGCTCCGATGGCTGTTGCTGTTTCGGAAAAACCGATGACGAGGCGCGAGGATGGGCTTATCTTTCGCACGCAACTACCAAGTGTTTCCATCATGGTGAGTGCCGCTGAAGGTGAGGCAGGGATGTGCTTTGCCTGTAAGGGGTTTACCAGGAGGTACGCGCGCTTTGTATTTTGATAGCGCCGTGCAAGACGCAGAATATCCTGCTCTCGGTACGAGTTGACTTCATTTTGATTCATATTTTGATTCCCCTTTATGCTAGCTTGATAAGCCCTTCATATTGGCGGCTCAATACGCGCAGCTTATACTTTTCGTATGCCGTAAATTTTGCTGCGTTGGTAGATTTTTCGCGCCCACGTGCTATGACATTTGACTTCGTTCATCCGTTTGCCGTCTGTACTTCTCGCAACGCCGAGTCGTCCGTCTTGCCAGCCGAGAATCTCTTTTGCGTCTGCAAAGTCCGTCTCCGTGACCTTCAAGCTTTCGTAGATGTAGGGCAGCTGTGCGGGGTGAATTGCCGTCTTGCCCGTGAATCCGTTTACAGCATCGAGTACAAGCTCGTGCTGCAGCCCGTCCGCCCACGCACCGCCGGGTTCGCCGAAATAGTTCCAAACAGGGTCCTGAGACGACATAGTCCTGTATGAACACGTTCAAAATATCGATGAGTACATCGCGCACGAGACCAAGGTCGTATATCGTCCGGTCGATGGGGCAGCGGATACCGTAGAGATTGGAAAGGTCGTTGCCTCCGACACGGATATTGAGGATATGGCTGTGCACGTCCTTCAATATCGCCTTGAGGCGTGCAAGACATGTGTGCCGTGTGGGAAGAGCGGCAATCATGCGGCTCTCAAGAATTGGCATGACGTGAGAAAGTTACCCTTTTCTTCTGCTTCATTCAGGAGCGTGGCATATTCTGCGGCATTTTCAAGGTCGAATTTCGGCAGAATAAAGCCTGTGATGACGGAGCGGACGGAAGCGAGACGGTAGAGGAGTGCGCGCAGGTGCTTTGGCGTGCGGACGCGCACGAAGATATGCGGCAGGGAGGTGCCACCTGCAGCTGCTCCCTGCAAGTCGTGAAGAATGCGCCACAGAGTCTCTTCTGCCTCATCGAGCGCTGCATCCAAAATTGTATCCTCCAAGCAGAAGGCAACGGAGGTCAGGTATGGAATTTTGTTCTCCGTCAATTTCGCGACGATGTTTTCTTGTATGGCGGGCATGTAAAGAAGCCCGCCGACTTCGTACGCGAGCCGTTCGCGCTCTATCTGTCGTTCCTGTTCCTGCGTTTCTTTCAAATCCATTTCTTTGATTTTAATCAACCTCCACGCCGTAGCGGCGGCATAGCGTCGGGAGCCCGGCTGCCCAGCCTGCGCCGATAAAGCGCAAGCGCCAGTCGCCCTTGCGTCGGTAAAGCTCCAATGCTTCGACAGTCTTTTCCCGTACTAGTTCTGTCAGCGGAAAGACGAGCGAGTGAGCGGCAAGCTGTACGCGAACTTCGGGTTCTTCCACGGCATGAAAATCCGCGCCGCTCCCGTCGTCGTAGACCGAGCAGCAGAGGAGCACCCGCGCTATTTCCATGGGAAGGGTAGCAGGGGAAAGCACCATATCTTCTTCCTTCATGCAAACGCCTGAATGGGCAGGTGTCGGATTGCCGAAAAAGACGAGGTCGTCATCGCTGCGTACTTTTTCCCTCCGCTGTGAGACAGAAGGCGTATATATCCACTTCAAGTTTTTTTGTTTATGGCCGCAGTCAGCGCAGGAAACCGTAAGGTTTTCCTGATCTGCGACAGGGACACGCTGCCCGCGCACGACGGTGCCAGCGGGCAGCGTGCTGGCAGAAGGCGCTGCTTGTCCACGTGCAGACAATGCCTGAGAAGGTATTGAAGTTGTCGATGCGCCTAGCTTTTGTCCTTTATAGCTCGTTTGGGGCGGGAGACTCGCTTGCCAGACTGGCGCGTCATTTTCGGCACGTCCTGACATTATGATACGCCGTACAATACCGTTGCTTATTACCAGCACGTCTCCGTATAGCGTAGTTCCTGCGCGCATTGCCTCCATCTTGAAGGTGACTTTTCTGGCACCGGCAGGAAGCTGCGTGTCTTGGAACGCTGCCCCGCTGATGCGAAGGGAAATGTTTGCTGCCTCGCGCAGCACAAGGGGAAAGGAGAAGAAATTTTCCTTCCCTGCGGCAAAGGCTCCAAAGTCCACCTTGCCGGGCAGTTCCCAGTCTGTGATACAATTTGGCGCATGGAGGATCGTGCCATGCACCTCCACATCCGAAAACTGTACCGCATGTCCTTTACAGTCAATGGCAGCAGCCATGCGTCCTGTTTTCCCGCACTCTGTGCGTTCGACGCGCAAGCCGTTTAGTATGACGCCGTCCGCCTCCACGATGAGTGCGGGCGTGCCCTCTGTCCACAGTGTCGCGCCCGCGCCCTTAACCTCGCAGGTGCGCGAGAGGATGAGAGGTCCTTTCCATTCACCGGCGGGAATGACAAATATATCGACATCATGCCGGTCTCGCTCCTTGTCAAAGCGTTCTTGAATCGTCTCCACAGTTTCTCCTCTTTTCTGCACCGGGCACTGCATCGCAAGCACGAAAAAAGGAACTGTCGCGCCCCGCTGGGGTTAGCAGCTCCCTTTCCACAACGATCAGACGTTCACGCCGTAGGTACGGCAGAGCGCAGCAAGGCCACCCTCATAGCCTGCACCGACTGCATTGAACTTCCACTCTGAGCCGCGGCGGTAAATCTCGCAGACGACAATTGCGGTTTCGATGGAAAATTCTTCCATGAGATCAAAGCGAAGTTCCTCTGTGCCGTGCATATCCTCGGCATTGGCCATGCGCGCCACACGGACGTAAGCATTCGATACCTGTCCAAAGTTCTGCCTGCGTTCCTTAGCATCGTAAATTGTGACCGTAATTGCAATTTTATCAATGTCGGCAGGGACTTTGGTGAAATCAATGATGATGACTTCGTCGTCTCCCTCGCCTTCACCTGTCAAATTATCGCCTGTATGGTGTACCGAGCCGTCCGAGCTGTCGAGGGTTACCATAGAAGATGAAATCCTCATCCTTGCGAACTTTACCGTTTGAGCCGAGCAGGAATGCCGATGCGTCGAGATCAAAGTCCGCGCCGCCGTCGTACTGGTTCACATCCCAGCCAAGGCCAATCAGCGCCATTTTTGTGCTCTTGTCGAGGCTGACGCGCTGTCCCTTGGATAAATTGACTGCCATTTTTGTTCCTCCGTTTCTTATTGCAGTAAATATTTTTTTGACATTTCCTGAAGGCCGCTGTCCTTCGAGCCCTGCCCGATGGCACTGATTTTCCATTCGCCCTTGTACCGGTAGATTTCGCAGAGCGTCATCGCCGTCATGCCGTCGTAGCTGTCCGTTAGGCTGTAGCGGCAAAACTCCTTGCCGGTGTCATCTACAATGCGGATGTAGGCATTTTCGATCATGCCAAAATGCTGCTTGCGCTCATGCGCTTTGTAGATGTTGACGACAAACACGAGCTTGTTGTACTGCGCGGGGATTTTAGCAAGATCTGCGATAATCTGCTCGTCATCTCCGTCGCCCTCGCCCGTCAGATTGTCGCCGCAGTGGCGAACCGCGCCCGATTCGTGCTCGAGATTGCCGAAATAGACGACATCGTCAATATCCATCAGATGCCCGTCCTGCAGTAGGAATACCGAGGCGTCGCAATCGACATCTTCCCCGCCGCCGCCAAAGAGCGAGCCGAAAATTCCCTTGCCGCCTTTTTTCACGGGATCCCAGCCAAGCCCGACCATGACGCGCGAAAGCGCTATGCCGTTTTTCCTTCTTGAGGCTGACCTTCTGTCCCTTGATCAAATTGACTGCCATATTGTCTCATCTCCATGCAGTTGCGCCGCAGCGCATTCGTTTTGTTATTTCTGTTTTGCTATTTCTTTGGAAGCATCGATTGAATCCACAACTGGAATCCCTCGGGGTTGCGCGTTTGGATCAGCACTGTGCCAGGTCCCTTAAAGCGGCAGACGAGGCACTCGCCGGAGGTAAAGCTCGAAATCCAGCCGTTCGATGCCTTCTCGATGGAATAATCCATGTAGTCCGGCCACGCGACGAGGTGTCCGTTGTCGATGATGACCTCTTCGCCGCGTTCGAGGTTGATGGGATGAATGACGCCATAACTGCTGACAAACGTCGTACCGCGTCCCGTGAGCTTGATGAGGAAGAACCCTTCACGCGAGAAGAGTCCCTGCGCGATGCCCTGCACCTTCGTCTCGACTTCGATACCTTCCGTCGCGGCAAGGGAAGCCGCCCTTCTGCACGACCAGTCCGTAGCTGCCATCGAGATCAACGTCCATGATGCCGCCGGGGAGCGCATGCCCCAAAAGCACTGTTCCAGGTCCGCGGTTCGCGACCATGTGCTGCAGGAAGAAGCTTTCGCCCGTGACCGCACGCCGGATGAATCCGCCCAATATGCCGCCTTCCATTTTACCCTCGACATCGACCGTCGCAGACATCGAAATCATCGCGTCCGACTCTGCCTTAATCCTCTCCCTGTGCGCAAGCTGGCAGGAGACGACGGGGAATGCCTCGGGGTATAAGATTTCGTACTGCATAGGCTTATAGGTTCACGCCGAAAGTTGTGTCCGAGCGCGGCAAGCCCACCGCTGAAGCCGCTGCCGATCGCGTTGAACTTCCACTCCGTGCCATGGCGGTAGAGCTCGCCGACGATGACTGCCGTCTCAATGGAGAAGTCCTCGCCGAGATCATAGCGGATGAGCTCTTGATTCTTCGCCGCATCCACGACGCGAATGAAAGCATTCGAGACTTGCCCGAAGTTCTGCTTGCGCGCCTCGGCGTCGTAAATCGTTACCGTAAAGGCGATCTTTTCAATTTCTGTAGGTACCTTCGCGAGATCGACCTTTACCTGCTCGTCGTCGCCCTCGCCCTCACCTGTCAAGTTGTCGCCGAGGTGCTCGACGCTGCCGGAAGCGTGCTTCAGATTGTTGAAAAATACGAAGTCCGCATCGCTCGTGACCTTGCCGTTTGCGCCCAAGAGGAACGCTGCGCGTCTAGGGTCGAAAATCCGCGCCGCCGTCGTACTTATTCGTGTCCCAGCCGAGGCCTACGAGAAGTTTCGAGAGCCCAGGCTTGCCTTTCGTGAGGTCGACCTTCTGTCCTTTTTTCAAGCTGACTGCCATGATAATCCTTCCTTTCTTTTAAACCACAACGACTTATTTTTCATCGTGGGAAGTCCCCATGACAAACCACACAGTTATGCGATGCGCGCACGGCTCAGTTCTTGCTGCCTGCGACGAGCCGTATTCGTCCATGCGCACGACGATCTCGGGTGAGCCAGGGCAACGCATGGTGACGACGCCGGCAGTTTCCCGCCAATTTGCCGCGCCGCCCATCCTTTCAGCTCTGCCATGATTTAATGCCCCCTCCGTAACGAGCTTTCGCATGAGGGTCAGCAGGGAATGATCGTGACGGCGAGCGCGAGTAGGAAGATCCACTCCGCCCCCGTCAGGCCGTAGCAGCGCAGCACGTCGCCGCCTAGGTACGTCATGATGAGTCTGCACGACGACGATCAGCGCCATGATATTCAAAAAGCCCTTATTGCCTCCGATGTTGTCGAATAGATTCATGCGGTCCGTCCGCGCGTTAAACGCATTGAAGACGGCGATGAATACAAAGAATGTGAAGTAGCCCGTCAGCAGGTAGTGATTGTCTAGAGCGGCGCGGAAGTGTTCGTGGACAAAAAGGCGTGAGCAGGAAGAAGAGGCTTAGGACGAATGTCCAAAGTGAGCCGACGCCGATCGCTGATGCCATCTTGTTGCTGATGATGTTCTCATCGCGCCGCTTCGGCGGCTCGTCCATGTAGCGGCTAAGTGCCGGCTCCCCGCCAAAGGCGAGTGCAGCGAGCGTGTCCATGATGAGGTTGATCCAGAGGAACTGCGTGATGGAAAGCGGGTTTTCCATGCCGAGCAGCGGCATGACGAACGAGATGCAGACCGCGCTCACATTGATCGTCAGCTGGAATACGATGAACTTCCGAATGCTCGTGAAAATTGTGCGGCCGTACAAGATGGCGCGCGCAATCGAGTGGAAATTATCGTCTAGGGATAACGATCTCGCTCGACTCCTTTGCGACCTCTGTTCCGCCGCCCATCGCAAAGCCGACGTCGGCGCGCTTCAGCGCGGGCGAGTCGTTCACGCCGTCGCCCGTCATGCCGACGACAAGATTCTTCTCCTGTGCGAGGCGCACGAGACGGCTCTTGTCCGATGGGAGCGCGCGTGCAACGACTCGCAGGGCGGGGAGCTTTTCCTTCAGATCCTCGTCTGTGAGCGCACCGAGCTCTGACGACGTCAGCACGAGATCCGAATCGCTCGTCAAAAGCCCCGCCTCGCGAGCAATCGCTGTCGCTGTGTCCTGTCGGTCGCCCGTAATCGCGACGACCTGTACGCCCGCATTGTGCACCGCCGCAATCGCCTCGATGGATTCGGGACGCACCTCGTCGCGTATGCCAATCGCGCCGACGAGAGTCATGCTGCTCTCAGGCAGCGTGCCGTCACCTAGATCCCCTTCATACGTTGCCAGCGCGAGCACACGGATCGCGCGCTCGGCGAGTGCATCGAGCTCTGCGTTAACCATCTGCACTTGCAGAGGAGCCTTCGCGCCAGCCTCGTCGTAGTATGAGCTGCAGCGCTTTAGGATGTTCTCGGGCGCGCCCTTGACGAGCACGCACGTATGCGTGCCTTTGACTGCGGCGAGTGAGTATTTGTTCTTAGAGTTAAAAGGGAGCGTTGCGACGACCTCGACTGCTTCCTCGCAGCTCTCCTTACCTACAAAACCGAAAATGGCGCGCTCTGTCGCATTTCCGCCGACGGGAATGCCGTCACTTAAAACCGCACTTGTGTTGTAGCGAATGCTGAGGTTGATGAGCTGCTGGAGCTTTCGGCGCAATTTCGGCAAAGGATTTTTTCTGTGCCCCTGTCCCATCGACGAACGTGACGGCTTCGAGCTGTCCCTTCGTGATCGTGCCCGTCTTGTCGCTGAATAGGATGTTTAAACTGCCTGCCGTCTCAATTCCGGAAATCTCACGCACGAGGACGTTGTCTTTGAGCATCTTGCCCATGTTCTGCGCCGAGACAATGGCAATCATCAGCGGCAGGCCTTCGGGAACGGCGACGACGATGATGATGACTGCTAGCATGACCGCATCGACGAGGCTTAAAAGCAGTGCCATCGGATTCGAGCAGTAGGCAAGAATCTGTGCCATGTCGTATCCGTTCTGCATCACGACGCGCTGGAACATGAACGCGACTGCAATTGCGACGCCGCCGATGTAGCCGAACATACTGATCTGCTCTGCTAGCTTCGTCAGCTTGAGTTTGAGCGGCGTGTCGCGCTCCTCCGACTGCTGCAGTTCGCCCGCAATCTTGCCATAGACCGTCTTGTCTCCGACTGTCGTCGCTTCTATGACCGCGTTGCCGTCACAGACGACTGAGCCGCGAAATACTTTACTCGGATGCAGAAAATCGAGACTCTTTGCTGTCTCATCCTTTTTCCCTGTCATAGGACGTTTGCCCGCTTCTTTTGCCTCGCCGTTGAGGACAGACTGATCTACGTGGATCGTGTCCGTGCAAAATGACGCCATCGACCGGCACTTTGTCTCCTGTCTGCAAGAGGATGAGATCGCCCTGCACGAGGTCGTCGATTCCAATTTCCTTCAGACTTCCTTCCCGATATACCTTACAGTGAATGAGAGATGCCTCTTCCTGCAGTTTCTGGAATGCATTCTCGTTCCTGTACTCCGAATATGTGGAGACAAACGTCGCGAGCAAGACGGCGAGCGCAATGCCGACCGGCTCGAACCATGCCGCCTGCCCTAAAAATGCAAAGACGACATTGAGCGCGAGCGCAACGCAGAGAATCTTGATGATGGGGTCGTCAAAGTTTCCCTTCAGCTTATCCCAAAAACTCTCGGCATTGTGCTCGGTAATCTGGTTCGAGCCATATTTCTCACGTGACTCCCTCACTTGGGCTTCTGTCAGACCGTGAAATTCCATTTGTCAGACTCCTCTAAGTTATTTTCCCGTCAATACCCTGATTTATTACCGAAGGTAAGGTCATAGCACCTCGATTAGTACACCGCCTTCCTCCTCCATGGAACGAAAGCATAGACCTCTTCCTAACGTCATCGCCTGTTTTTCGGAACGAGAGTGCCGTCTGGCGTGCGAAGACCTGTGAGACGGTCGTTTACGAAGTGCCACCGCCCCTGCGCATGGGCGATATAGGCGAGTGGCAGCCGGTCGCTCGCCTTTTCATCGGGGAATACATCGGTTCGAAAATGCCACCAAAAGAGCGGCATCTTGTCGTATACGACAATGTCGCGCGCTTTGACCCATTGACCTCTTTTCCCGCGCAGCTGCTTTTTGAGACGGAGTGTGAGCGCTTGTTTTGCTTTTGCACCGCAAAACGGGACAATGCGTCTGTTCTGCAGTGTAGCAGATGTACCATTTCGCCTTTGCAGCTTGGATTCTCACACGGCACGAGCTTGTCCCATACCGCGACGAGCGCACGTTCCCACTCCATAGCAGCAGGGCGCAGACTGGGCGCATGAAGTCCCTCGGAAAAGGCGCGAAGAAAGAGCGTTTCAAGCTCTTTACCTAAATCCGCAATCGTTAGATTCAGATCGGCGGGACGATTCGAGCGATCTTTTGGATCTTCGATGAAAAGCGCTGCAGGCCCAAATTGTAGAAACTCGTCCTCCTCTGCCGACGATTGGCTGTATACCCTTGGCCCGACGAGGGGGTGACGGTGCAGCAAATACTCGTAAAGCAATACGGGCAGTGCGAAGAGATCCGTTTCCACACAGGGCATCAGGCGCTTTTTCTTGGAGTATGTAGAAGCGAGTACCTCCGGTGCGATATAGCCTTTTGTGCCAATCACCGCGGGTGGATACAGACCCGGCACAACAAGCGAGTCGATGTCGATGATGACTGCACTGCCCGATGGTGGGTCAATGAGCACGTTGTTGCAAGAAAGATCGGAGTGTGCGAGCCCTGCTTGATGGAGGCGGCGCACGCCGCGTGTAAGAGAAATCGCAATGCGGAGCACCGTCTGGAAGTTACCCTTTTCCGTCTCGCAGAGGTATTTGCTGACGCATGGTGAGGTGAACCAACGGCTCTTTTTATCCTTTCCACGTAAATCAATCTTACTCGATGCACCTGCATCAAAGAAGAATCGCGCAGGATAGGCGGGCGCTACGATGCCAAACTCTGGCTTTTTCACTATTGCAACGGGCCAGCAGAAGAGTTTTGAAAAATATGCGGCCGTTTCTTCCGTGTTGCCGTGCGCCCCGCCTTTCTTTTCGGAAATGGTCGGATTGTATTTGCCGATAATCGCCATAAGGCGATCGTGCATCATCGTATCCTCGGCAACTTCCTTGTCATGGAAAAATTGAACGACGTATGAGCGGTCGGGTGCAAAGAATGTATACTTCATGCTGCCCGCGGGTGGATTGTCCACCACGACGTATGGAATGCGACGTCCGTCTTGGAGTATAGCCTCTGCAATACAGTGATTATCCTTGACCATGCGGCGTACCTCCTGGCAGACATAAGAGCAGTGTGCGGTCGTCGAACGATCCGCGCTCTGCATAATGATCAAGCCATACGGCGAGGCGTTTTTCTTGCGGGAGATCCATTTCAATCCCCGTTTCCTTTGCTGCGAGCAGCAGCCGCTTCGGATTTTGCCATAGATCTTCAAGCGTTACACCGCACGTGGTGCATATTCTCCGTGTGTAGTGGAGCGGAAGCTCAACCGTTTTGTCATTTGGCCATGGATAGGCGACGGGACGAGGCAGTTGGCGAAGAAGCGTCACCTCCTCGCGTCCGACGTAGCCGTCCCAGGCGTACGGGGCATCTAAAATTCCATTTGATAAGAGGTCAAAATATAAGCGAAAAAGCTCCGTTTCATTCGGATAATAGTCGTCTGCGACACCGTCTGTCATCAGCATGATGAGATCAGAGCGTGAGCGGCATACCATTGTACGTCTTTTTAGGGCGTCTGCCTCCACTGTACCCACCGATGTTAAAAACTCCGTTTCGCCCGAAAAATCACCGCTGCCCGCCTGTCCTAATAGGCGCAGTGCCGCAGGGGACTTGCCGCCTGTATCAAGCGCGGCAATCATGCCGTCGCCGATTTGGCACGAGAGAATGAGCTGTTCGTCCGTTGCTGCGATGGGAATGACGATGGTAAGCAGCAGTGTTGCGGAAAAATCCGCCAGCGCGAGGTCGCGTCCCAATGCTCGGCGATAGGATGCATCGGCGCGGCGGCAGTAGTACGCGGCGCGAACAACCTCGTGCGCCTGCCGCACGGCTCCGTGTAAGAGAGCTATGACAGGTGTGAGCGCCGCGTTAAATGCTTCGTCCTGCGTCGGACAGGCAAAACCTGCCGTATCTTTTAGTGTCTGTTCGCCAAGAGCGAGTATCCCCTCTTCCAAGAAGCCGATAGCTGCCGAGCAGGAAACGCGCGCACCGATGCGCGAAAAATGTTTTGAACCTGCCCCGTCGGAAACGGCGAGAAGGGAAATCCCGCCGACCTCCTTACAGGTAAACCAATCGTCGCAGTTTGTCCCCTCGTGCTTGTGCTTCTTGCCTCGCACGCGCGCACCATCACAGCGAGCACCTTTCCCGTCAAATGCGAAGGTGCGTGTCTCGGGGGCGGGCTCGGGCTCATCGGCATCGATGGGATGGTATGTCCAAAGTGCCGCCGTATGTGCGAGTATCGCATCATCTTCGAGCGGGGAAGGTGCTGAATCAAAATTCGGTGCAGGCTCGACATGGGGCACTGCACCGTCCATCTCCTCCTGCATGGGATGCACGGGGGAATGCGTCTCGATAAGAGCCGCAGGGCATGCTTTCCGCGCTGTAAGACCAGAAAGCTGCTGTTTGTCTAAAATTACCGTCATCGGTGCATCGCCTCTCTGCCTGTGTCTTACGGTACGACGACAAACCCTTTGGGTGGCGGCGGAAGCTCGATTGCACCGCCGGGGTTTGTGTCAAGACTCTTTGAGGAGAGTTGGATGGAGTCTGAGACCCATGCGAAGAACTTTGCCATATCGCCGGCGGACAAGCTGTTCATCACGAGAATGGAGTCTGTTATCTCCTTTAGTGCGTTTGTGTCTGCGCCAGAACCTGCCGCGCAGGCAATGAGATTGACGGATTTTCCATCCTTGATCTCTTGCGCCATGCGATGAAACGCCTCTGTATCGGTTGGGTAACCATCTGTCAATAGAAATGCGAGCGGTTTCCAATCACCCTTTTGCGTTTTTGTCGTCTTTGCGCACCTCGTGCGCGATGCATTCCTTCAGCAGATGGAGTGCCCCGCCGAGTGCAGTCGCTCCGCCTGCTTCCAAAGGTGGTTCCTTAAAAAGCATCAGCTCGGTAAGTGCCGTAGCCTGACGCGCTGTACTGGAGAACGTGATGACAGATAAATACGCCGTTTCCAATGCCTGTGGATCCCCGCGCAGTTCCGAGAGCAAAACCTTGACTCCCTGTTTGACTGCCTCGATTGGCTCACCCATCATTGATCCCGAACAGTCGAGAAGAAGGTAGATCGGCAACCGACGAGCGAAATCCGCCATAAGGATACCTCCATAGAATTTAGAACAGCAAGTATTTTCATAAAATTTGAAATAAAAATATATAGATATCTCTTTATAAAAGATAAAAATAAGGAAGAGAGGCTACCGCGGTGCAGCAATCTCTCTTCAAAGCAGGGGTCCGGGGCGCCGGTCACTTTTTATGCCTAAACCTGCGTAAAGCAGGTGGGTACCTTAAGTCCGGTTTCTGCGAACGCCGAGGCATGCATCCGCCGGAATCAAATCAGGTTCCCTATGAAAAAAATGTAGGTTAGACACTAGAAAAGTTAGCGAACGTCCTAGACTGATCCTTCTTTTAATATAAGGATAGCATAAAAATTTTTCCTGTGCAAGACTTGACAAAAGAACTCCGCCTGCAGGTTGTGAAAAAAAATATAATCTTGTATAATTAAAATAAGATTTACGGCTTTTTCTGCATCTATCAGCATGCGAAAAAGCCGCACGCATACAAGGGGGAATTTTTAGTCTTGGACATTGTGCCCATATTGCTTCAGCTTTTACTCGTCCTCTTTCTCATCTTTATGAACGGCTTCTTTGTCGCGGCGGAGTTCGTCTGTGTCAAGGTGCGCCCTTCACGCATCGAAACCTTGATTCAGGATGGTTCGCGGCGGGCAAAATACGCAAAAGAACTGACGGATCATCTGGACGCCTCTCTTTCGGTGACGCAGCTTGGCATTACGCTGGCTTCACTTGGACTCGGCTGGGTGGGCGAGCCAGCGGTGGCCGAGCTCATTCTGCCTATGACAAATGCAGCGGGGCTTGACCCTGTCTTTGGGCATACGATTGCGCTGGCGATTGCCTTCACGCTCATCACGTCGATGCATATTATCTTTGGGGAGCTTACGCCAAAATCCATGGCGATTCAAGATGTCGAGGGCATCTTGCTGGCGATTGCCTTTCCAATGGTGATTTTCAGCCGTATCTTCAAGCCTTTTGTCTGGGTATTGAATCACATTGCCAACTGGACGGCACGGCAGCTGGGTTACCGTTCGGGCATCGAGGAAGAGGCGCACACAGAGCAGGAGATTCGCCTTCTGATGGAGGAAAGTCATCGGAAGGGACTCATCGACGATACGGAGGCAGGCTTTGTCGATAAAGTCTTTGACTTCAATGACCTCAACGTCCGTGAGATTATGACGCCGCGCACGGATATGGTTTGTCTCTACCTTGAGGACAGCTTTCGGGAAAATATGAAGACGGTGCTGGAAGAAAAGCTGACGCGCTATCCGCTTTGCCGCGAAGACAAGGATCATATCGTCGGCTTCATCCATGTGAAGGACATGATTCATGCGATGGCAGAGGGGCGCAGACCTATCCTTCGCCGTCTGGTGAGAAAGGCGCTCGTCGTGCCGGAAAGCATGGATATCAGCGTGCTGCTGAAGACGATGCAGGCGAACCGCTCGCAGATGGCGGTCGTCGTCGATGAGTACGGCGGCACGGCGGGCATCGTGACGATTGAGGACATCGTCGAGGAGATTGTCGGCGACATTCAAGACGAATTTGATGAGGAACGTCCGACGGCAGAACGCCTTGAAGGGGATGTCTACTCGGTTGATGCGAAGATGCTTCTCGAAGAACTGGAAGACATCCTTGAAATTAAGATTGAAGATGATGATGTCGACAGCGTCGGCGGCTGGCTTTATGACCATATTAACAGCGAGCCGCGCGTCGGACAGATGGCATCGGCAGCCGGTACGACCTTCTTTGTCGAAGAAATAGACGGCTGGCGCATCACACGTGTCCGCATCCATCTGGCGAAAAGAGCTTGCGGAAGAACACGAGAAATTTGTGGTTTGATGCTGTGCGGAAAGGAATACCATTGCGTTACCCTATGAAACTCAAGGCGCCGCTCAAAGGACTATCTCTGGGGCGGTACGCGCTTGAAGACGGCATACGGAAAGAAAACAGAGCTTGAAAGCGTCGCCGAAAGCTGGGAGCTTTCCTGCCATGCGGCGGGCATGAGCGTTATCGAAAAACGGTGAAGCGGCGGGAAAGACGCTGGCACAGTGGCTGGCAGAAGAGGGAAGAGAGCCCCTTGGCATAAAAGTCGATGCAAAAGCGCAAGGTGCTTTTCCACTTCTCGTCAAGCTGATCGATGCAAAAAAAGATCTCTCGATTCAAGTGCACCCAACGGATGAGTATGCGCGGCGCGTAGAAGGAGACTTTTGGCAAGGCGGAGATGTGGTATATTGTTGAGGCCGAGCCTGGCGCAAGTATCTTCTACGGTGTCAAAGAAGCCATGACAAAAGAGGACTTCGTCCGCCATATTCGGGAAAACACCCTTACGGATATCCTTCGCCGCATCGAAGTGCATAAGGGCGAGGCTTATTTTATCCCCGCTGGGACGATTCACGCGATTGGCAAGGGAACGCTTATCTGCGAGATACAGCAGAGCTCGAACGTCACCTACCGAGTCTATGACTACGACCGCCGCGGCAAGGACGGAAAGCCGCGCGAACTTCACATCAAAAAGGCGATGGATGTCGCGAATTTAGAGCCCGTGAAAAACTCTGCCGTTCTGAACCTTTCTGTCGATATCTTTGCCGGTGCAAAGGCGAGGCTTATCGTGGCAGAGCCCTGTTTCACAGTTTACGAGCTTCAAATCGAAGACAGTGCCCGCCTCTTTGTGCGTGAGGATTCCTTTCAGACCTTTACCCTGCTGGAGGGCGCGTTGACGCTTCTTGCCGGCGATGAGATTCTGCCGCTCGGAAAAGGGGATACGGTCTTTCTGCCCGCAGGACTGGGAAGGTATGATCTCACTGGTTTCGGCAAGGTGATATTAAGCAAATTGTAACTACTTAATATACTTCAAAACATCTTCATCCATGTGAAGATGTTTTTCGGTTCTACCGTAAATGTTACGGGAAAGTGCGATGCGCCTAAGCAAACCTTAGTGAAGCAAGCGGGGAAAGTGCACGGTACGCCCCGGCGAACTTCTTTCGTCCAAGCGCAGCGCGTTTAAGAAGTCCGCCGGTTGTTCAGCGTACAAGTGCACGACCGCTTGCGTAACGAGGCGTTTGCGTGGGGCACGCATGTCCGTAACATGTAACGTAGATTCGTTTTTTTCATAGCTAAAACCAAGGGATGCTGAAACAGCAGCGAACTTTGTTATCGAACATACGCATGTAGTTTTCCTCACAACAGAAAAAAATATTGCAAATGAATATCAATTATGTTATGATGTAAAGCATAAAAGAGATTCTCATTTTCGATATAGAGAGATTGAGGTGATTTTGTGGGGAAGAAGTATTTCGAGCAGATTTCTGGGACTGCATGCTGCGCCGACGCTGGTCGGTATGAAGGTAGCAAGCCTTCTCTCGTTCCGCCGTTCGAGCTTCGATGATTTCGACGCACTGCTTGCGTCTTATGCACCTTGCTTTCGCTGCAAAGGAATTTCTACATTTCGCGTGGTGGAAGGAACCGAGTACGTCTTGCTTCTCTTTTACCGCGAGGATGCGCTAAAGAGAGTTATGGCACGTCCTGAGGTAGAGGCAGTTCTCAAAAAATTCGGCTACATCGAGAGCGAATCACTGGAAGAGAGGCTTCAACATCTTCGCGCCCGCATGACACTTCGAAAGACATTTCCACATGAAATCGGGCTTTTCCTCGGCTATCCAGTCGAGGATGTCAAGGGCTTTATCGAAAATAAGGGTCATGGTTTCCGCTACAGCGGTTACTGGAAGGTATATGCGAATGAAACGGCCACACGCGCTCTCTTCGATCGCTATACCGACTGCACGCGTGCATTCTGCTCGCAGCTGGAAGAAGGTGCCTCGTTTGAAGCACTGATCCGGGCGAGTTGATAGAGGGAATCTCCCTCACTATATCATACATAAAAGCTTATCTAGGAGGCAAATAACATGAAGAAACTCGCAATTGTCTATTGGTCTGGTACAGGCAATACAGAGGCAATGGCGCAGGCCATTGAAAAGGGTGCGAAAGAAGGCGGCGCAGAGACGACGCTGGTCACGGTCGGCGACTTCGGCTCAGACAAGATGACGGGCTTTGACGGCTACGCATTTGGCTGTCCGGCAATGGGCGATGAGGTTTTGGAAGAAGGTGAGTTCGAGCCGTTCTTCGAAGAAGCGGAAAAGAAGCTCTCCGGCGTCCCGACAGTGCTCTTTGGCTCGTATGGCTGGGGCGGCGGCGCATGGATGGAAGCCTGGGTTGAGCGCACGAAAGCTGCGGGGGCAAAACTCTTCAGTGACGGTCTGACGGCAGAAAAATACCCCGATGACGATGCACTTGCTGCATGTGAGAAGCTCGGCAAGGATTTCGCAGCGGCGCTCTAATTTCGCACCTGAAAGAACCGTTACACTTCCCTTTTGTCTGTACATGACACGCACTTTCCAAAAGATAATAGATGTACGGAAATTTCTACTATCCTATCACGTATATCCCTTTAAGGCGCGCATCTTTGCGCGTCTTTTTATTTTTGTGAAGAGCTCTTTCATGAAATTTCTATGAAATATGAGTAAAATAAAAAGATTCCAGACGGAAAGGAAGATTTCTTTATGGCATTTGATTCGAAAAAAATTCGGAGATAGCATCGAAACTTTCACCTTCGATCAAAAGCCGCCTGCATATGGTGGCGGCAGATTTCCGTTATGACCTTAAAAAGGGACTGCGCTCACCGGAAGAGTCGTCACTTCGTCTTTTGAAGTCGTACGTTGACCTTCCGACAGGGCAGGAGAGCGGAGAGTATCTTGCGCTGGATTTCGGCGGGACGAATGTGCGCGTTCTGTGCGTTCGCCTGCTTGGGAACGGTAAGTATGAAGTGGTAAGAAAAAGTGGCAAAACCGCTCGTCGTCCCAGGCCTTTACGACTTTGTTGGCAAAGATTCAAAAGGCGGTGGATTTAGTTTGACTTCCTCGCGGGGCTTATCGACGAGGCGATCGACGGCGACAAGACAAAAAAAGTATCGGCTCGGGCATACGTTTTCTTTTCCAAGCGAGCAGCAGGCGCTTTGCGATGCAAAGCTCATCGTCTGGACAAAAGAATTTGCGACAGAAGGTGTTGAAGGGCGGTATGTCAATAAGCTCTTGAAAGCAGCGCTGCATCGCCAGGGATTCGACAACGTAGAACCAGTGGCTCTCATCAACGACACAGTCGCTGTCCTCCTAGCTGCTGCTTACGAGTACGGTGATACCTATATCGGTTCGATTTACGCAACGGGGCACAATACCTGCTATCGCGAGACGTTTGCAGAAAGCGCCGCGCCGCCGATGGTTCTGAACCTTGAGTCCGGTGGTTTTCGAAGGCTTATCCCAGGAAAGTACGACATTGCGCTCGATGCTGCTTCTGAAAAGCCGGGGCAGCAGCGCCTGGAAAAAATGGTCTCTGGTCGCTATCTCGGCGAACTCTTTGCCCTGGCACTTGCCGACCTCTTGGGTGAAGAAAAGACGTATGCTTTCACCAGTATTGACCTAGGGGCGATGGTCGCCGACGAGACGGCAGGACTTTTTGAGGTCAGACGCCTGATAAAAGAAAAGACTGGGCATGACCTGGATGAGACGGACGCAGCATGCGTGCAGGATCTGGCAGCGGCGATTGTCATCCGCTCGGCACGCCTGGTAACGGCGACATATGTCGGCATTCTTTGGCAGCTTGCGGGCGGCGGTGTGGTGAAAAAGCAGCATATTGCCATAGACGGTTCACTCTACGAACATATGCCGCGCATCAAGGAACATATGATGCGCGCTTTTAGTGAGCTTCTCGGCGAGGAAGACAGTCCGAACATTGATATGATGGGCTTGGCAGACGGCAGCGGCCTAGGCGCAGCCATTGCAGCAGCCATGGCAGAAAAAGGATAAAGGGATATGAAAGAGTTGAAGGGAACATCAAAAAATATCACGGAGGAAAACATCTCTGCGATGAAACAACTTTTCCCGGAGGCATTTGCAGAAGGAAAAATTGACTTCGATGTTCTCCGTCAACTTTTGGGTGACTTCGTCGATGATGAAAATGAGCGATATAGTTTCAAGTGGAATGGAAAAGGGCGTGCGCTTCGCCTTTCTCAGGCGCCGTCGACGGGAACACTTCGCCCGTGTAAGGAAGAAAGCAAGGATTGGGATACAACGAAAAATCTCTATATCGAGGGCGATAATTTTGAAGTGTTGAAACTTTTGCAGAAAAGCTACTATGGCAAGGTCAAGATGATTTATATTGACCCACCGTATAATACAGGAAATGACTTCGTCTACAAAGATGATTTTCGGGATAATATCGAGAACTATAAGCGGATGACGGGACAGATCGATGGAGAAGGTCATTATATTAATACGAATCAAGAAAATAATGGACGATTTCATACGGATTGGCTCAATATGATGTATCCACGGCTTAGGCTTGCACGAAACTTACTTGCTGATGATGGTGTCATCTTTATTTCGATTGATGATAATGAAAATAGTAATCTTAGAAAAAAATATGCGACGAGATATTTGGAGAAAGTAATTTTGTAGCTATCATTAATTGGAAGGGAGAAGTGGCAGACAAGATAGTCGATATTATCTTTGCTGTACACGAATATATTTTTGCTATGCAAAAATAAAGAAAATCTATTGCTGGAGAAGAAATAAAGACGGGAGATATATACCCTAAGTTCGATGATAAAAAGAAACGTTTCTATAAAACGCAATTATTACGTAAATGGGGCTCTAATAGTAAAAAGGAAAAACAGACCAAATCTTTTTATCAATTATTGCACCTGATGGTAGTGAACTCTTTCCAATGATTATTGAAAAAAAGATAAACAAAAATCCATTAATTTATAAAAAAATTGAGGGATGCTGGCGGCACAACAAAGACACCATGAAAACAAAATATAAAAAGATGGTCGGGTTGATTTGTTAAACATAAAGATGGATATTGGATAGCTTATGAAAAAAATATTTTGCACCGAGTGAAGGAGAAAAAACTAAAAAAAGTATACAACGTGGATAGATGAATCAAATAATGGTGCAAACATTTTAAAAAGAAATATTTATCTACGATATTTGATTATCCTAAGACGCCTATGTTGATAAATCATTTCTTTAAAATGGCTAATGTACAAGAGAATGATGTTGTTCTTGATTTTTTTTCTGGTTCTGCTACTACAGCTCACGCTGTTATGCAGTTAAATGCTGAAGATGGCGGCAATCGTCGCTTTATTATGGTACAGATCCCTGAGCCTACTGCTGCGGAAAGTGAAGCAGCAAAGGCAGGTTATACAAATATCTGTGAGATCGGCAAAGAGCGCATTCGTCGTGCGGGGGAGAAAATCAAAGCTGAGACAGGCGAAAAGGCTGCATCTCTTGATGTCGGTTTTAAGGTATTCAAATTAGATACTTCTAATCTTAAAAAGTGGAATCCCGATCCGGAAAAACTTACAGCTTTCCTTGCAGGAAGCGACGGAAAACTTTGTGCCCGGGCGCACGGAGCTTGATGTCGTCTATGAAATTTTGCTCAAGATGGGGCTTGAACTATCTGCGGGTATTGAGGAACGCACGGCTGCCGGGCAGATAGTCTATGTCATTGGAGGCGGTGTATTGATAATTTGCCTTGGCTCCTCCATCACGCTATCTGTTGTTGAGGAAATCGTGCGTCTTCATGTAACATATAATTCTGCGTGTTGGAAAGTTGTCTTCCGCGATACGGGCTTTGCCTCGGATATGGATAAGACGAATAGCAAGGAAACTCTTAGGGCAGCAGGACTGTCCGAAGACAGCTTTGTTTGTGTATGAGGAAGATTCCATGAAACTGAAATTCGATTCTTCGCTAGACTATCAGAAAGAAGCGATCTCTGCTGTCTGCGATGTCTTTCAAGGGCAGATGACAAAGCAGACGCTTTTTTCTGTTGTACCTGTTGATTTACAACAGTCGCTTTGCTATGTGGGAGAAGCAGAACAGAAGGCGCTCAAACAAGGTATTGGGAACTGTTTACAGATTAATCGGAATGATATACTCAGTAATATTCGTGCGGTGCAACGACGCCATGATCTGCCTCTTTCAGAGACATTGGGAAAAGATATTAACCTAGATGTGGAGATGGAGACAGGAACGGGTAAGACATATGTCTATCTTCGTACGATTTTTGAACTCAATAAATCTTATGGCTTTACAAAGTTCATCATCGTTGTACCGAGTATCGCTATCAAGGAGGGTGTGCAGAAAAACCTTGAAATCACACAGGAGCACTTCCATGCACTTTACGATAATGTGAATTACGACGCATTTATTTATGAGGGAAAGCATGTAGATAAAATTCACGACTTTGCCATAAGTAGCACGATTCAAATTATGGTGATTACCATCAGTGCCTTCCAAAAAGATGATAATATCATCAATAACTATAATGACCGCAAATTTGGTGAGTGGCGCCCAATTGATTTGGTGCGGGAGACAAATCCTATCGTTATTATTGATGAACCACAGACGACGATTAGCACTGATGCACAAGTAGAAGCTGTGCGTTCGCTGAATCCTATGTGTACGATTCGTTATTCAGCTACACCGAATCGTGTCGAGAATAAAATTTACAAGCTCGATGCCGTCGCAAGCTTTGAAAAGAAACTCGTAAAAGGGATTGAGGTAGATAGCTTTGCTGTTAAGGATGCACATAATGAAGCGTATCTGCGCCTCATATCGGTGAACAATAAAAAGATGCCCATCACAGCACGTATTGAAATGGATGTGAAGAATCGGAAGGGGGAAATTAGGAGAAAGACCGTCACTATAAAACAGGGAGATGATATTTATGAAAAGTCTGGCGGACGCGATGTATATGAAGGCTATATTGTGCAGGATATTTGTTGTGCAGTGGGAAATGAATCCGTAGATTTCACGAGTAAATCTGATATTTTACGTATAGGGCAGCCTCTGGGTACAATCCATGCAGATGAAATGAAACGGCAGCAGATACGCGCAACTATCGAAGAGCATCTCAATAAGGAATTGGAACTGAATCCAAAAGGCATTAAAGTGCTCTCGCTTTTCTTTATCGATCGTGTGGCAAATTATCGTACATATGATGCAGCAGGAAATCCACAGAAGGGAAAATATGCGCAGTGGTTTGAAGAAGTTTACCGCGATATCATACGCCGCCCGAAGTATCATGATCTATTTCATAGTCTGTATAACGAGGAAGATACAGCGGAGTTTGTGCATGACGGCTATTTCTCAGCAGACAAGGGAACGAAACGAGTGCCAGGGCATTGGAAAGATACAAGCGGTGCGACAGTAGCAGATGATACAACGTATAGCCTTATTATGAAAGATAAGGAGCGCCTTCTTTCGTTTAGCTGTAACGTGCGTTTTATCTTCTCACATTCTGCACTGCGGGAGGGGTGGGATAATCCAAACGTATTCCAAATTTGTACGTTGAATGAAACGAATAGCACGGTAAAAAAGCGGCAGGAAATTGGGAGAGGCCTTCGTCTTTGTGTGAATCAGCAGGGCGAGCGGCAGTTCGACCCTTCGGTGAATATCCTGACTGTCTTGGCAAATGAGAGTTATGATACCTTTGCCAGTGCTTTGCAAAGGGAATACGAAGAAGATGGAATTCATTTCAAAGAATTGCCGATCCATGACAAACGGGAACGAAGTACGGCGAAGCTTAATAAGAGAGTATTTCTGTCAGATGGTTTTAAGGCACTTTGGGAGCAGATAAAGTGGAAGACATGGTATCATGTGAAATTTTCCAAGGACAAGCTCTTAGATGCGTGTCGTAGACGTATGATGACGGAACTTGTCGTTCCTTCAGAAAAAATTATTCATATGAAGACAGAGCTTCATATTGGTGCAGAAGGAATCAATACAAGGGTTGTATCAGACCGCAAAGTAGATTACCATGCGCATGACAGCGCACTTCCCGATATTATATCGTATCTTCAAAATGAGACAAATTTGACGCGGCGAACGATTGTTGAATTCCTGACAGGTATGCGAAAACAAGAATCAGGAGCATGGGAACCTTTCGATGCCTATGGCAATCGTTTACAGGATTTCCGGAAGAATCCTCAGGCCTTCATGGAGAAATCAGCAGCAATTTTACGCAGTGAAATGCAGTCACTCATTGTTGATGGCATTTCATATCACAAGATTGGAGATACGGAATATTACTGTCAGGAACTCTTTAAGACGGAAGAGCTAAAGGGTTATCTAGAAAGCAATATGATAGAGAGCAAGAAAAGCGTTTATAACCATATCGTTTACGATAGTGCAAACGAGCGAGACTTTGCCATACAGTTTGAGCAGAATCGGGACGTCTTGCTTTATATCAAACTTCCTGCATGGTTTAAAATACCGACGCCGCTCGGTTCGTATAATCCTGATTGGGCAGTGCTCATAAAACAGAACAGTGAAAAGAAGTTTTATTTTGTGTTGGAAACAAAAGGTAATATCGATTGGGGTGCACTTCGTCCGACGGAGAATAAAAAAATCGAGTGCGGTAAAAAACATTTTTCTGCACTCGATAATCAGACACAATTCCGCAAGATTGATGACTTTACTACTTTCATGGAGAATTTGGAAGAGACATAGAACACTTTTAGCAATATATGATGATGCCGCGCCTTTAGTGAGTTTCTGAACGTCGATTAGATAGGATTAGCAGACGGCAACGGTCTAGGCGTAGTCATTGCAGAAAAGGGATAAAAGAACAGTAACAAAAAGGGGCTGTTACCGAAGACTTTTTGGCCTTCGTACAACAGATCCTTTTATATATGCGGATATTACCTCAAATTTTTGTGGTGTGTCTCTGCCGCTGGAAGATAGACCTTGCGGCAGAGCAGGACGGCGATGAGAGCGATTGCTGCACCGATGTAGCCGATATGGGCGAGGTGGTCAGCCCCCGCTGCGAGTCCGCCGATGTACGTCCCGCTGCCGATGCCGAGGTTGAAGATGCCCGAGTAGATTGCCGTCGCGACCGTCGATGCATCGCGTGAGACAGTCGCGAGAACCTCCGCCTGGAACATTGTGTTGTAGAGTGTTGCCAGCATGCCGATCGCCATCGTGAGCAGAATCATCGTTCCGATGGAAATGGATGCTGCCTGCCAGAGAAAGAGCATGAGCGCGACGAGTACGAGGCACCAGCGCAGGAGAAAGAAGCGGTGCCTGCCGTACATGCAGGAGAAGATAAAAGCTTGCGATGATGCCGCTGACCCCGAGCAGCATGAGCGTTACGGTAATCATGTTGGGCGAGAACGAGGCGACACTGCGAAGGAATGGCTCGATATAGCTGTACATCGTGAAGTAAGCTGTCGCAAAGAGTGCCGTCATGATATAGATACATGCAAGCGCAGGCTGACGGATGAGGGAAGGAAGAGAACCGATGGTGAACCCTTCTCCTGGTGAGCGCTTCGGCAGTAAGAGTGCGAGATAGATAAGGGCGGCAGCGGCGACCACGGCGAGCAGCAGGAAGGTCATGCGCCAGCCTGCGGCAAGACCGATCACGCGTCCGAGTGGGAGCCCCAGAATCGTAGCGATCGAGCTGCCCGTTACGATCATGCCGAGTGCCGTTGGCTGATGTGCACGGGTCACGAGACGCGCTGCGAGCGGCGCGGCGATCGACCAGAAAATCGAGTGTGCGCAGGCAACGATGATGCGTGCACCGAGCAGCATCTCATAGCTTATAGAGATTCCCGAAATCAGCTGACCTATGCCAAAGAGTGCGACCATCAGGAGCAGCAGCTTCTTCAATTCCATGCGGCAGGTTAGGAGCATCAGCGGCAGCGACAGCAGTGCCACCACCCACGCATAGATGGTAATCATCTGCCCTGTCGCAGCCGCTGTCATGGAGAACGACTGTGAGATATCAATGAGCAGTGCGATCGGCATAAACTCCGATGTGTTGAAGATAAATGCTGTGATCGTGATTCCAAACAGCATCATGTACTGACGCGGCAGCATGGTCATAGTGATTTCTCCTCTGTGCATTCCTTTGTGTAACAGTACCGACATTATAAGAAAAAATGGAGAAAATGCAAGGGGAAAATAATTTTTTTGAGTTATTAAAATCTCTTTTTCTGTAAGATGCGTTCGGTCCATCTGTGTACAGTAGTATGATATAATAAAAAACATATACGAATTTTTGAAGGAGGAGATAGAATGCGAAAGGCAATCGTCGTTATAGATATGCAGAACGATTTTATCGATGGGGCACTTGGCACAAAGGAGGCACAGGCGATGCTGCCGCGTATGGTGGAGAAGCTCACGGCTGCGCGTGCAGAGGGGGTGGCGCTCATCTTCACGATGGATACGCATGGCGCGGACTATCTTGCGACGCAGGAGGGAAAGAAGCTGCCTGTCCCGCACTGCATTCGCGGTACGGTGGGCTGGGCGATTGCCGATGCACTTGCGCCCTTTGTAAAGGAAGCGGAAGCCGTGATTGAAAAGCCTACATTCGGCGCAACTGCTCTCCCCACCGCACTCAGGGACTACGATGCAATCGAGCTGGTCGGACTCTGTACCGATATCTGCGTCATATCCAACGCCCTTCTAGTAAAGGCTTTTTACCCCGAAAAGCGCATCTGTGTCGATGCTGCCTGCTGTGCGGGCGTCACACCTGAGAGCCACGCAAATGCCCTCGCCGCAATGCGGATGTGTCAGGTGAAGGTGCGCTGAGGAGTTCTTCTTGTTTGCCTACGATTCTCGGCGAGAACGGCATGAAAGGCTTGTATTTCTGGGTATTCATGTATACATGGCGTAAATTATTGACATAGTTACCATATATTTCTATAATAATCTCTACCAATTTCTATACACGGACATATGTATGTGTATCATTATATATCTATATTGTGTACACTTGTCTATTACGAAAAGGAGAGAGAGCCATGTGCCGTATTGGTTCCATTAAGAGCAAGGTGCCTATTCAGCCATCTAAGGCATTGCATTTGATGCTGCCGCAGCAGGAAGGTCACGATAATTCGGGCTTTGCTATGGTCATGCAGGATCTGTATGGGATTTTTTCCAACTACAAAGATAAGCCGCTGCTGTCCTTTGCCTGCACGCAGCGCGGGGCGCAGTTGGTCGAAGACTATATGGACGCGCATAACTTTGTCCAGCTCGCCGAGTGGATTCCTGTGCCGAATAAGAAGCCGGGACTTGATATCCAGGCGATGCCTTACTACATCTTCCGAAACTACGATTACCCGGAGGATATGCAGGACGCACCGAAAGAGGTCAAGGAGAATCTTCTGCTCGATGCACGCCTGGCGCTCCGCAAGCTTCTTGAGGATGCAAATGCAGGGTATGTCTACTCTTTCTGGCCGGATGTCTTGACGCTGAAGGAGATCGGCGACCCGGCAGATATTGCAACGTATTTTCATCTCTGGGACGACAATGGCTGTCTTGTGGCAAAATCCATCGTCGCACAGTGCCGTCAGAATACGAATTACGACATTGTCCGCTATGCTGCGCACCCGTTCTTTTTGCAGGGTTATACGCTTTGTGCGAACGGCGAGAATACCTTCTTCACGAAGAACAAGGAGTTCCAGCGCTCGCTGCACCGCGGTTATGTTGGCTTCGAGTCGGATTCCCAGTGCTTCCTCAATACGCTTCATTATATACACCATGAGCTGAAGTGGCCGCTGCCGTATTACAAGCACGTCATCACGCCGCTGCCGTTCGAGGAAATCGATGAGCGCGAGGATAGGGAGGTCTTGACGGCGATTCGTCAAAGCTTGGCAAACCTTGAAATCAACGGGCCAAACACGATCATCGGCGTTCTTCCGACGGGCGAGATGATCACCTGCTGCGACTCAAAGAAGCTTCGTCCGGTTGTTGTCGGCCGCACGGACGACATGGTGGCGATTTCTTCGGAAGTATGCGGCATCAATGAGATCTTGCCAGATCGCGATGAGACGAAAGATATTTACCCGAACGAACGCGAGATCATCGTCATTGATGACAATCTGGAGGTACAGAGATGCAAGCAATGAAGACCCAGGACGTCGGTGTCAACGACCTGCCGTGGATCCTCGAGTATAAGCCGGATCGCTGCACGATGTGCGGCAGCTGCGTCGCGGCATGTTCCTTCGGTGCCATCGAAGTCGGTGTCGAGCGCCATGCACTTACGGTCTCGGATGATCGCCAGCCAGCGCCGAAAAAGACTTTTGAGGCTCGTCCGGTCATTCGCCAGGTCGCGAGCCTGACAGAGTTCTGCCGCGGCTGCGGGATGTGTGAGAAAATCTGCCCGAACACGGCGATACGTCCGGTGCGCAATGCGGACAACCGTAAGACCCTCCTTTCCAAGGACAAGGGTCCCATCAAGCGCGGTGGCCGCACAAACCTCAATGCACAGCGCACGCTGGATACCATCGTTGTCGGGCGCATCTCGCAGATGACGGATCCATCGCTCGATGCGGCGCGCCATACGTTCGATATCCGTGCGCCGTTCGGCCGCGTGCTACCGGCAAAGAAGCTGCCGTTTGAAATCAAGGACGGCAAGCTTGTTGAAAATAAGAAGACGCCGCCGGTGGATTGGATCTATCCGCTGATTTTTTCGGACATGAGCATCGGTGCGCTCTCTACGCGCGCTTGGAAGCGGTCGCGCTTGCTGTCGGTTACCTCAATGAAACGTGCGGTCTGCCTGTGCGCATGTCGTCCGGCGAAGGCGGTATGCCGGGACGGCTCCTCACGAGTGATTATCTCAAATACTTCATCATACAGATTGCATCCGGTCACTTTGGCTGGAACCGCATCATCCGTGCCATTCCGAAGATGGTCACGGACCCGGCGGGCATTCTTATCAAGATTGGTCAGGGCGCAAAGCCGGGCGATGGCGGTCTCCTCATGGAGGCAAAGGTCGCAGAGCACATTCAGGCGATTCGCGGCGTCCCAAAGGCGACGCTCTCTTCGCCGCCAAACCATCAGGGGCTTTACTCCATCGAGGAAAGCGTCCAGAAGATGCACCTCTCGATGAACGCGGCATTCGGCTTCCGTGTTCCCGTCGCCATCAAGTGTGCGGCTTCGGCGACGTCGGTTTCCGTTTACAATAACCTGCTGCGCGATCCGTACAACATCTGCGGCGGTTTCTTCATCGACGGCATTCAGGGCGGCACGGGCGCGGCAAATGAAGTCTCGCTCGACCACACGGGGCATCCGGTCGTCTCGAAGGTGCGTGACTGCTATCTCGCCGCCGTCAAGCAGGGGCGTCAGGGACAGATTCCGCTTTACGGCGGCGGCGGTATCGGCATGACGGGCAATGCGGCGGCAGATGCCTTCAAGATGATGTGCCTTGGTGCCAACGGCGTTTTCGTCGGCAAGGTGCTCATTCAGCTGCTCGGCTGCATCGGCAACGAGGAAGGGCGCTGCAACTCCTGCAATACAGGCCTTTGCCCGACGGGTATCTGCTCGCAGGATCCGCGCCTCGTCAAGCGGCTGGACGTCGATAAGGGCGCGCAGAAGATCGTCGACTACGTCCTTGCCTTTGACGCCGAACTCAAGAAACTCATGGCGCCGATTGGCAACTCGTCGCTTCCGATCGGGCGCAGCGATGCGCTTGTTTCGACCGACGAAAATGTGGCAGAAAAAAACTCGGCATTCAGTACGTCTGCTAAGGAGGGGAGACAATGTTTAAAATCGAAACGACTAAAGGGCATGAGCGCATGTCCACACAGGATCTCCTCCTCGCCATCGAAGAGGCGGTCAAAGGCGGCGAAACGGAGTTTGAGATCAAGGCCTCCGGGCAGCACGATATCGGCGGTCCTCTTTGGCATCCCGAGGGAAAGGCGCTTCACTTTCATGTGTGGAATGCCGGTCAGCGCGTTGGCTCGATGTGCCTGCCGGGCACGGAGATTCTCGTCGAGGAATCGACCTCGGCAGATGTCGGCTGGCTGAATGCAGGCGGCATCATCACCGTCAAGGGCGATGCCGGCGATACGGCTGGTCACTGCTCGTCGGCTGGTAAAATCTTTATCGGCGGCCGCGGCGGCACGCGCACGGGCTCGCTGATGAAGCATGATCCGCTTTACGAGGAGCCGGAGCTTTGGATTCTCAAAAAATGTCGGCTCGTTTTCATTCGAGTTCATGGGCGGCGGCAAGGCTGTCGTCTGCGGTTATGACAGCGAAGGTTTTGCGAGCGTTCTTGGCGAGCGCGCCTGCGTCGGCATGGTCGGCGGCGTCGTCTATGCCCGCGGCTCTATTGGTACGCATCCGGCAGATATCAAGGTCTGTGCACTCGATGCGGCAGACATTGCCTTCCTCGAAAAGGGCATGGACGAGTTCCTTGAAAAAATCGACGAGACAAGTCTTAGGGGCGAGCTGACAGATTGGGCGATGTGGCATAAGCTCCGCCCTCTGACGAAGGATGAGAAGGCGTCTGAGGGGCTTTTGGTGAGCGTCCGAGCGTTGCCGAGTTCCGCAGGACAGGTTGGGTTAAGGGCGGCATTTTTGCCGATGTCGCACATGACGATTTTGAAGTTCATGGGATGCTTTCCCATGGGCTCTACCGTCTGCGCGTCCCGGTCTGGGAGAATGCGAAATACGCCGCACCCTGTGAATACGGCTGCCCCATTGGCATCCCGACACAGCGCCGCTACGACCTTATCCGCATGGGGCGTGAAGAAGAAGCTGTTCAGCTCGAGCTGGACTACACGCCGTTTCCGGGCTGTGTCTGTGGTTCGGTCTGCCCGAATCCCTGCATGGACGCCTGTACGCGCGGCTCCATCGACGAGCCCATCCAGATCGGCCGCTTGGGCTTCCTTTCCGCCTATGCAAAAGTTCCAGCGCCGACGGAAAAAAACCGGTAAGAAGGTCGCCGTCATCGGCGGCGGTGTTGCGGGTCTTTCTGCTGCTTGGCAGCTTGCGCGCAAGGGACATAGTGTCACGGTTTATGACGATGCCGATCACATCGGCGGCAAACTCGAGCAGGTGATTCCGCGCGGCCGCTTGGCACATGAACTCCTCGTCTCCGAGCTGAAGCGCATCGAAGACCTCGGTGTGAAATTTGTGCCGAAAACAAAGATTGAGCGCGAACAGTTCGATAAACTTCGCCAAGAAAACGACGCTGTCCTCGTGGCAACAGGCGGCACGAAGTCCCGATTCTTCCCGTGGGAAGGTGCAGAGCGGCTGACGATGGGACTGGAGTTCCTGAAGAAGATCAACCGCGGCGAAAAGCCGAAGGTCGGCAAGCGCGTCGTCGTCATCGGTGCGGGCAACTCCGGCATGGATACCTGCCGCGGCGCCTATGAGATGGGGGCAGAGAGCGTCATCGCTGTCGATGTGGCAAGGCCTGCGGCGTTCAAGGAGGAAATCGAATACTTTGAGAGCCTCGGCGGCAAGATTCAGTGGCCGTTCTTTACAGAAAAGATCACGGCAGAGGGCGTCTACGGCAAGGGCGGTGCCTTTATCCCTGCGGACGAAGTCATCGTCTCCATCGGTGAAGAGCCGGTTCTCGACTTTCTGCCGGAAGATGAGCGCATCGAATATTTCCGCAAGAGCTGGCTCGTCCCGAAAAAGGATCAGTCCATTCTTCCAGGCGTTTATACGGCAGGCGATACGATAAAGCCCGGCCGCCTGACAGACGCCATCGGGAGCGGCCGTCGCGCCGCCTTTCACATTGACCGCTTTCTCCGCGGCGAAGCGGCTGTCGACTTCCCGGAGAAACCCGTCATCCCGCAGAAGCGCTTGGCAAAGGAATGGTTTGAAAAAAATGCCATCACTGCGACCTCGGCGACCCTGTCACCGACCACAACCGCTGCGTCAGCTGCGGCACCTGCCGTGACTGCAAGATGTGCCTGGAATCCTGCCCGGAAAAGGCGATCAGCCGTATCGATAAAGGAGACGGCACATGGGAATACATCAGCGACCCTGAGCGCTGTATCGGCTGTGGTATCTGCGCCGGCGTCTGCCCCTGCGGTATCTGGACGATGCTGAAGAATCCGGAAAAGATCCCCATGTATTCGACCGGTGCAGAGGTGTAAAAATTCTGCTGAAATAAATTTGAAAAAAATATTTTCAAATAAAGTATTGATTTTTCATTATCATAAGTGCTATAGTATATACAGGCTTTCGTTAGGGAACATTTGAGAAAGTTGTTTCACATGGCTCTGGTTTGTCAGGCGATTTTCTCCTATCCTTGTGGAAGGGGATAGCGGTTTCCCAAGCTCTCCTAAGATATAATACACAATACACAGCAGAGGCACCCTTCGTAACTGCTCATTACGAAGGGTGTCTCTGTCTTTTGGGGTGTTTTGTTTGCGAGCGGCACGGTAGGCATTGTATAATGGACAGAAGAAACACAAGGGGTTATGGATGTTTCGGTTTGCCCTATTTTTGTGTGCGTTGGTTGGTATAGATGCGAAAGGTCTGGTGAAGCACGAACATATGGTGAAAGAGGCTGAAAAAAAGCCTAGGCAGAGGCGCGGCAGGTTTGCACCGAGCCCGACGGGTTTTCTGCATTTGGGCAATGTCTTTATCGCCCTTCTCGCATGGCTCGAGATGCGGCAGAAAGGCGGGGCATTTGTGCTGCGCATCGAGGATATTGATGAAGAGCGGAGTCATGAAGAATATGCGTGTGCCCTCATGGAAGATCTGAAGTGGCTCGGGCTCGACTGGGATGAGGGGCCGGACATCGGCGGCACGTATGCACCTTATACGCAGCAGGCGCGCTATGCACACTATGAAACGGCGCTTGCCGTGCTCAGGACACAGGGGCTGCTCTATCCCTGCTTTTGTTCGCGTGCTCGCCTCATGGGCGTCGGTGCCCCGCACGAAGGGGAAGTGCGCGTCTACGATGGTCACTGTTTTCGCATGACGGAAGAGGAGCGCATCGCAGCAGAATATTTACAGCGGCCGAGCTTTCGCGTCCATGTGCCGGCGAAGGATATTGTCTTTACCGATGCGACGTATGGCGTACAGCGGATGAATCTTGCACGAAGCGTCGGAGATTTTCGCGTGCGCCGCTCGGATGGACTCTATGCCTATCCGCTGGCGACGCCTGTGGATGACGGCGCGATGCAAATCTCGGATGTCCTGCGCGGGCGTGATCTTCTCGGCGAGACGCCGGCACAGATCTGGCTTCTCGAGATGCTAGGCTATGCGGCGCCGCGTTATCGTCATGTGCCGATGTTGGTCGATGCGAATGGAAAGCGCCTTTCCAAACGACAGAAGGGATTGACGGTGCGCGAACTTCGTGCGGCAGGGAAAAAGCCGGCGGCGATTCTGGGGGCGCTTGCGCATGCGTGCGGTATCATCGAGCAGCAGGAGAAGCTGTCGGCGCGGGAACTCATCGCAGCGGCAGACTTTCAAAGCTGCGGCGGGAGGATATTGCGATAGAAACGCTCATGCTGTGACAGGCACGTTTTATAGATTATAACTTGCAAATGGGGGAATTTTCATACCTTGCTCTTTTCGGCTGGCGCGGGCAATGCTATAATGAATGAAATATTAGAAAGGAGCGCATAACGCATGGAAATAGGATCGACACAAAGGGAGGTGCGGGATGCAAAATTCTTCTGGAAGCTTTTCAGCTCCACCTTTCTTATCAGCGCGTTTACGGTTGGCGGCGGGTATGTCATCATCCCGCTTCTAAGGGCGAAGTATGTGGATGAATACGGCTGGCTCGATGACAAAGAGGTGCTTGATATGGTCGCGATCGCGCAGTCGATGCCGGGCATCGTAGCGGTCAACGCCTGTATCATCCTCGGCTACCGCATGGCGGGGCTCAGGGGTTCTATCGCAGCACTGCTGGGCACGACGCTGCCGCCGCTCATTACCATCGGCATCATTGCGCGCTGCTATGACGTTGTTGCCTCAAATCCGACGGTACAGATGGCTCTTAAGGGGATGCAGTGCGGTGCGACAGCGCTCATCGTGAACGTCGCGATCGACCTTTTCCGCAAGCAGATGAAGAAGAAGCTTGTCATTCCGATACTCATCGTCCTCGCGACCTTTATCGCAAACATCTTCTTCGATGTGAACATCATGCTTCTCGTCATCATCGACGGCCTTGTGGGGCTCGTCCTCCTGCATCATCCAAAGTATAACGGATAGGCGAGATGTGGAAGGAAGGGCGAGGAATAGGATATGATTTATCTAACATTGTTTATTGAGTTCGCGAAGGTCAGTATCTTCTGCGTCGGCGGCGGCTATGCGTCGATGCCTCTCATTCAGGCGGCGGTTGTCGAAAAGCACGCGTGGATGTCGCTCTCGGAGTTCGTCGATATCTTTACGATTTCGCAGATGACACCGGGGCCGATCGGCATCAATGCAGCGACCTTTGCGGGTATGAAAGTCGCGGGCACTGCGGGTGCCGTCGTGGCGACGGCGGGATTTGTCGTTCCGTCGCTGATCCTTGGCATTATTCTAGCCAAGCTCTTTTTGAAGTATGGCAACATCGGACCGATTCGCGGCATCTTGAACGGACTTCGTCCCGCTGTCGTCGCCTTGATCTGCGGCGCGGCCATTGACTTTATCCTGCTCGCTGTTTGGAATACGGAGGGGCTGCCGACCGACTTTGCGGCACTGGACTGGACGAGTCTCCTCATTCTTGTCCTTGCACTTGTCGCACTCCATTTCAAGTACGGCGTCATCACGATTTTGGCGGCATCCGGCGTTCTCGGTGTCTTTTTCGGTATCCTGAAGAGTATGTGAGCATGGCGGCTTAGCTTCCACTTTGACAGCATCGGGAAGGTGAAGCGAGCGGGGCATGCTGTTCTTTTCTTTCTCAGGCAAGGAGGAACCCTATGATTTACACTGTTACCTTTAACCCGGCGATCGACTACATCGTCCGGCTCGATTCCTTCAAGGCGGGGGCAACAAACCGCGTGACTTATGAAAGGTCTTGGGGGGCGGCAAGGGCATCAACGTCTCGATTGTCCTTTCAAACCTCGGCATCAAGAGCACGGCGCTCGGCTTTCTCGCAGGTTTTACAGGTGATGAGATCCGCCGCCAGCTCGACGGCTTCGGTGTCGCTCATGCGTTTATTTCACTCGAGCAGGGCTTTTCGCGCATCGACGTGAAGATCAAGGCCGGCGAAGAAACCGAGGTCAATGGGCAGGGTCCGGACATTCCAAAAGATAAGCGAGATCTTCTCTTTCAGAAGCTCGAGCAGCTGAAGGAAAATGACACGCTCGTGCTTGCGGGCTCGATACCGAAGACGCTCCCCGATGATATTTACGAGCGCATCATGGCGCGTCTGGAGAAAAACAAGCTCCGCATCGTCGTCGATGCGGAAAAGAGGCTTCTCTTAAATGTCTTGAAGTATCATCCCTTCCTCATCAAACCGAATCAGCATGAGCTGGGCGATATGTTCGATGTCGTGCTCAAGACGGACGATGAAGTCATCGCGCATGCAAAGAAACTTCAGGAAAAGGGCGCGCGGAACGTCCTCATCTCCATGGGCGGCGACGGCGCCATCTTTGTTGGTGAAGACGGTGCGACATATAAGAGCAAAGTGCCCAAAGGCACGCTCGTCAATTCGGTCGGCGCAGGGGACTCGATGGTCGCAGGCTTCCTGACAGGTTTTGAAGAATCGGGCGGCGACTTTAAGCGGGCGTTTCTCATGGGCGTTGCTTCTGGCAGCGCATCGGCGTTCAGCGAAGCGCTTGCGACGCGGGAAGAAGTCGAGGCATTGTTAGAGAAATTGTCGTGAGATTCTTCTTCCGTGGCTTTTTGATACATTCTTGTCAGAGGAAATAGATAGAAAGCGAGGTAGCGTTATGCGCATCAATGACCTATTGAAACCTGAGAGCATTGCTCTCGAGATGCATCCGGCAGACAAACCGCTGCGATCAGCAAACTGGCTGACCTCATGGAGGCAGGCGGCAACCTATCCGATAAGGAGCAGTATAAGAAAGATGTCTTAGCGCGTGAGGCATCCGGTACGACGGGACTTGGCGACGGTATCGCGACCCCGCATGCAAAGAGCGCAGGCGTAAAGACCGCCGGTCTTGCTGCGATGACGGTGCCGCAGGGCATGGATTTTGCGTCGATGGACGGAAAGCCCGCGCGTCTTTTCTTCATGATTGCGAGCATCCGACGGCGGAAATGACGAGCACCTTCAGATTCTTTCAAAGCTCGCAACGATGATCATGGATCCGGACTTTAAAGAAGCCCTGATCGCCGCCAAGAGTGTTGAGGCCTTTCGGCATCTCATCGACTTAAAGGAAGACGGCAAGTTCGAAGCGGCGCCCGCAGAGAAAGAACCCGCAGAAGCTCGCGGGAAGGAAGCGGCGCCCGTGAAGCCGGATCACATCCAAGTGCTCGCTGTCACAGCTTGCCCGACGGGCATCGCTCATACCTTTATGGCGGCTGAGAGCTTGGAGCAGCACGCGAAAAAGCGCGGCATCTCAATCAAGGTCGAGACGAATGGTTCGGGCGGCACGAAGAACGTGCTGACCGATGCCGAGATCGCAGCTGCTGACGGCATCATCGTTGCGGCGGATAAAAACGTCGCCATGGCGCGCTTTAAGGGAAAGAAAGTCGTCATCCGCAAGGTTGCAGACGGTATCAACAAAGCGGATGAACTCCTCGATGAGGCGCTTTCCGGACATGCGCCCATTTACCAGGGCGGTGGTGAGACTGAGGCGGAAGGCGCGGCAGATACCGCAGGTGACAGCCTTGGACGGCAGGCATACAAGCATCTGATGAACGGCGTCAGCCATATGCCGCCGTTTGTCGTCGGTGGCGGCATCTTGATCGCCCTCGCTTTCTTGCTCGATGACTACAGCATCGATCCATCGAATTTTCGGCTCGAATACGCCGGTCGCGAAGTTCTTCAAAGGACATTGGCGGCGCCTCCTTTGGCTTTATGCTGCCGGTGCTCGCAGGGTTCATCGCCATGTCGATGGCCGATCGCCCGGGGCTTGCCGTCGGCTTTGTCGGCGGTGCGCTTGCGGGAACGACGGGCTCCGGCTTTCTCGGCGCCCTCATCGCGGGCTTTGTCGCCGGCTGGATCGTCAATTTTTTGAAAAAGGCCACAAAGGGATTCCCGCAGTCACTGGATGGCATGAAGCCCATGCTCATCTATCCTGTCTTCGGCATCCTCATCATGGGCTTCATCTCGTTCTTCATCATCGCGCCGCCGGTCTCTGCCATTAACACTTGGATGGTGGACACGCTGAAGAACATGGATCCCCTCCGCGCGCATCCTCATGGGGATCATCGTCGGCGGCATGATGGCAGTTGACATGGGCGGCCCTGTCAATAAGGCGGCATATGTCACGGGTACGGGGCTTCTGGCATCCGGCGAATATCACGTTATGGCGGCCGTCATGGCAGGCGGTATGGTTCCACCGATTGCCATTGCACTTTGCACGACCTTCTTTAACCTAACCCGGAAGAAGTCTCCCCCCTCTATAGGTGGTGAGATGAATTGCGGGTTTTTCTGTGGGTTCGATGCCCTCAGAAAAACAATTGCTTTGTAGCTTGTTCCATGATACAATCAGCCGTAGAGACGAAAGGATTGATTGTGTCATGGAATTAGACAATAATAACCATTCAGTATTCTTGCTGTATTATCATCTTGTTCTAGTGGTAAAGTATCGTCGCAAAGTGTTTTCTGACGAGATGAGCCAATACGCAAAAGATATATTCGTTCGTATAGGCTCTTCCCATAACATCATATTGGAAGAATGGAATCATGACCAAGACCATGTGCATATCATGTTTCGTGCTTATCCTAACACGGAGATGTCAAAATTCATCAACGCTTACAAAAGTGCTAGTTCGAGACTAATCAAAAAAATTTTTCCAGAAGTTAGGCGTAAGCTGTGGAAGGAAATGTTTTGGTCAAGAAGCTATTGTCTGCTAACAACAGGCGGTGCTCCCATAGAGATAATTCGTACATACATAGAAAATCAAGGTGGGTGATGTGGCAGTGAATAAGGCATACCGATACAGGCTATACCCGACAACAGAACAGAAGATTATGTTTACCAAGACCTTCGGCTGTGTCAGATTCATCTATAACAAGATGCTTGGTGACCGTCTTGACTATTACAAGGAAACTGGCAAGAAGCTGAAAAATACACCTGCACAGTATAAGGAAGAATTTCCTTGGCTGAGAGAAGTTGACAGCCTTGCTCTTACGAATGCCCAGATGAACCTGAACAAGGCATACAGCAACTTCTGGAGCAATAAGAAGCATTTTGGCAAGCCACGCTTCAAGTCGAAGAAAACAGGTCATGCTTCGTATTCCACGAACAACCAGCATGGCTCTGTAAGAATCGAGGAGAACAAAGTAAAGCTGCCTAAAATCGGCTGGGTAAAGCTATGTCTTCATCGTCCATTGATGGAGAACAGCATTATAAAGACTGTAACCATAAGCAAGACACCATCAGGGAAATATTACATCAGTATTTTGGTGGAGTACGAAAACCAAATACTCCCCATAATACCTAAGAAATTCCTTGGGCTGGATTTTGCTATGCACGGTCTGTATGTTGCTTCCGATGAGGATGATGCCGATTATCCGAATTTCTTGCGAAGAGCCGAGAAAAGGTTGGTCAAGGCACAAAGAAAACTCTCCAAGAGACAAAAGGGAAGCCATAACCGAGATAAGCAAAGATTATGTGTAGCCAAGCTCCATGAGAAAATTGCGAATCAACGTCGTGACTTTCTGCATAAGAAAGCCCGTTACCTTGCAGACCGCTACGATGCCATTGGTATTGAGGATATTCGTGTCAAAGCTATGGCAAAACGTAAGAAGGGTGGCAAATTCAGCTTTGGCAAATCCATAGCCGACAACGGCTGGAATTTGTTCACGAACATACTAGAATATAAACTTGCTTGGGAAGGCAAACAACTTGTCAGGATAGATAAATGGTATCCAAGCAGCCAGTTATGCCATGTTTGTGGTTATCAGAATAACGAAACAAAAGACTTGTCTGTGAGGGAATGGGATTGCCCTAAGTGTGGCAGTCACCATAATCGTGACAAGAATGCTGCGATAAATATTCGAGAAGAAGCTAGCGAATATCTGCCTGACATAACTCATAGAGTACCGTGGGTCGCACGGGAATCTACGCCTGTGGAGAGAATGTAAGTCGTCGCAACTCTTCGGAGTCAGTGGTGCTGTTCTCGCTGAAGCAGGAAGCTCCCGCCTCTATAGGCGGGAGTACGTTCACAGATCGTTTTACGGAAGCCGAGCGCAAGGCCGGCCCTACGAATTACATCATGGGACTCGCCTTCATCACGGAAGGCGCCATTCCGTTTGCAGCAGCAGATCCCATTCGCGTCATCCCTTCGATGGTCGTCGGCTCTGCCATCGCCGGCGCACTCACCATGGCATTTGACTGCACGCTGCGCGCTCCGCACGGCGGTATCTTCGTCGTCCCGACCATCGGCAATCCGCTGATGTACCTCATCGCTATCTTGGTGGGCGCCATCATCGGCTGCCTTATTTTAGGGCTGGTAAAAAAAGCCGCTGGATAAATAAAAAAATAAATGATACATCTGACACGCCGAATTTTTTTCGGCGTGTTTTTATATTTTCTATAGTATTTTTTTATCGTTATTCGGACTATTCAGAATCAACTTTTTTTGAGATATAATACAATTAACAAATAAAAATATTGGTTTTGGAAAGGGGATATTTATGTATCAAGAAGAATATGCGCGCTGGCATGCGGCAGATTTAGAGGATTTCGACCTTAACAAGGAGCTTTGCGATATCGAAGGGGATGAAGACGCCATTAAAGAGCGTTTCGCCGTCGCCTTGAAATTCGGTACGGCGGGGCTTCGCGGTGTGCTTGGCGCAGGCACGAACCGCATGAATATCTATGTCGTGCGGCAGGCGACACAGGGCGTGGCCGACTGGGTCAAGACACAGGGCGGCACGCAGATCGTCGCCATAAGCTATGACAGCCGCCTCAAAGGATGGATCTTTGCCAAGGAAGCGGCGAGTGTTCTTGCGGCGAACGGCATCCACGTCCGCCTTTACGACGAGCTGAACCCCGTGCCGGCGCTGAGCTTTGCCACACGCTACTATCAGGCGAATGCCGGCATCATGCTTACCGCATCGCATAACCCCGCGCAGTACAATGGCTATAAGGCATATGGCCCCGACGGCTGTCAGATGACGGATGATGCGGCGGCAGTCGTCTACGCTTCCATTCAGCGCACCGATGTGCTGACAGGCGCAAAACACATGAGCTTTGCCGAAGCTGTCAGCCGCGGGCTTATCTCGTTCGTCGGCGACGACTGCAAGAAGGCTTTTTGTGAAGCCATCGAAGCGCGTCAGGTGCGTCCAGGACTGGCAAAGACGAGTGGGTTAAAGCTCGTTTATTCACCGCTGAACGGCACGGGTCTTATCCCTGTCACGCGCGTTTTGAAGGACATCGGCATTACGGACATCACCATTGTTCCGGAGCAGGAGTATCCGAACGGCTACTTTACAACGTGCAGCTACCCAAATCCAGAAATCTTTGAAGCCCTCGAAAAGGGATTGGAACTGGCAAAGAAAGATGGCGCAGATCTCATGCTGGCAACCGATCCGGATGCTGACCGCGTCGGCATCGCGATGAAATGCCCGGATGGTTCCTATGAGCTAGTCACCGGCAATGAGATGGGGGTTCTGCTTCTCGATTATATCGCTGCCGGCCGAAAGGAAAAGGGCACGATGCCTCAAAATCCCGTCGCTGTCATGTCCATCGTCTCGACGCCGCTGGCGGATAAAGTCGCCGCACATTATGGCGTCGAGCTCCGCCATGTTCTCACCGGATTTAAGTGGATCGGCGACCAGATTGCCCGCCTTGAAAAAGACGGCGAGGAGGATCGCTTTATCTTCGGCTTTGAAGAGAGCTACGGTTACCTTGCAGGCTCCTATGTCCGCGATAAGGACGCCGTCATTGCCTCCATGCTGATCTGCGAGATGGCAGCATATTACCGCTCTATTGGTTCTTCCATCAAGCAGCGTCTCGAAGAGATTTATAAAGAATATGGCCGCTACTTCAACCAGGTCGATGCCTTCTCCTTCCCCGGTCTTTCCGGCATGGACAAGATGGCGGGCATTATGGAAAACTTCCGCAAAATCCGCCGAAGGATTTTGCCGGCAAGAAAGTCGTCAAGATTGTCGACTATGCCGAACCGGAAAAGACAGGACTGCCGAAGGCGAATGTCCTAATCTACACGCTGGATGACGGAGCTACCATCGTCGTTCGCCCGTCTGGCACCGAGCCGAAGATCAAGACCTATTTCACGACCTTGGGAAAAGACCTCGCCGAAGCCAAGAGAGAAAAGGATGAACTGGCAGAAGCTGTAAAACCGCTGTTTGCTTAACAGTTCGCCCCTTCCTTTCCTTCCTTGTGACAGATGGCAGCCAATCCATAGCAATTCCCCTTGATGTACTTTGTTGGGAGATACATCGTACTTCAAGGGGGTTGCTATGGATTTTTTATTGTTTTTGAGGAGTATAAAAAATGAATTGACCTTATGTAGTCCATCCAAATAAAAAAACGCAGATGTGAACTTGGGAATAAAGTACTCTTTGCTGTATGTAAAAAAGTGCCGTGGCATTTCTTATCCTTATGTGGGAATGCTGTGGGCATCCAGCGAGTCTGCGATATTCCGTTCAAAGTCGAAAGGAAATTAGCATAGCGGAAGAATATATTGATTCATCTAATGTACATTACCAGAACGATTCTAATGGGAATGAAAACTATGGTTTAATTCAATATTGGGAGAAGCTCATTTATTTAGACGAAGAAGGTTATGCTATAAAGCGTTTCGTTCTTTCTTTATCTGATAGACGAGTATATTGGTATGAGTATACAGCCTACGACTATGATGGAGGGGAGATAGAAAGTAGGAATTTGAATGGAACCAGTAGAGTAATTGTGGCAGGAAGCATGGGAGAACGAGAAATGAGAATAGTTCGAGATTTAGCTCGTTGATTCTGGCATGCTATGAGATACTTTAAATAAAGGATTCTATAAGCAATACGATAAGAAGCGCAAATCCAAGAATTTTCGAATCTGCGCTTCTTTTTCAACTGTTTTATACTATTATTTTTCCGTTGATTTGGCAATTTTGGGAATATCTCCGACGCCCTGTGAGGACAGCGTTTGGGCGGTAGGCGTATCCTGCGAGTGTTTCTTTTGTTGAAACGCCGGAGAGGACGAGGACGGTTGACATGCCGCTTTCCAGCCCGGAGATGACGTCGGTATCCATGCGGTCGCCGATCATGACGGAATCTGCACTGTGACAGCCGAGAATGCGAAGTCCTGTGCGCATCATGAGCGGGTTCGGCTTTCCACAGAAGTAGGTGATTTTCCCTGTGGCACGTTCAATCGGAGCGACCAGGGCACCGCAGGCGGGTGCGATGCCGTTTTCGATGGGGCCGGAGACATCGGAGTTTGCGCCGATGAGTTTTGCGCCCTTTAAGATGAGGTTGATGGCTTTTGTCAGGGTATCGAAGGAATAGTTTTTTCCCTCGCCGAGGACGACATAGTCGGGCGAGACGTCGTTCATCGTGATGCCCGCGTCATAAAGGGCGTTCAAAAGCCCTGCCTCGCCGATGACGTACGCCGAGCAGCCGGGATCTTGATCCTTTAGAAAGGCAGCGGTTGCGAGCGCGCTCGTATAGAAATGATCTTCGGAGACATCGAGCCCCATGCGCGAAAGTTTTTTTGTGCGAGTTCGCGCGGCGTGCGGTCGCTGCTGTTCGTCAGGAAGAGGTATTCCTTTTCTTCTTCTTGCAGACCATGCGATAAATTCTTTGACGCCCGGCAATAGCTCGTTGCCGTGGTAGATGACACCATCCATATCGCAGATGAAGCCTTTTTCTCTGTAAAGTCAATCATAAAAATTTCCTCCTTCATGGTATTAATTTTCGGATGTTGGTTCGCTCTGAAAGGTCGGTTTGCCATGCTTTGAGATTTCACTGCCGTGCGTGTAGCCGATGACGGTGAAATCCTTGGCAAGCCGCTCGCCGATGCGCAGGTAGTCCGGGTTCTTTTCACGCGTGCAGGTGGAAAGATGCACGATTTTAATACCTTTTCTCTTCATCTTTGCAATTTTTTTCTCGAGGTCGCCGCCGCTTGTCGTAAATGCGGCGAGTTCCACATCTTCGCCGTAACGGGAAAAGGCGGCTTTACGTGTGCGAAAGGCTTCGAGACAGCCGCTGCAAGAGCAGCTGTCCATGGAAGATGCGTTGATGAGAATAGCGATTTTCTTCATAGGGTTCTCCTTTTTTAATACACAGGGGGACAGCGCAGAGCTGCCATGCGCTGTCTTGATTCTATTCCTTTTTTCAGAAAAAGGGAATAGCTCTTTGAATTTTTCAAGAAAGATGCGGGGATGCTGTTCTCTTTCGGCAATTTGTGGTATGCTGAAAAAAGAGATACGAAGAAACTTCTTCGAAGACATTAAAATAGGAACATCGCTGATTCGCCCCTTTTGCGGTCTGTGCCTCGATGCTCCTAAGGATCAATCATATCATGGAATGAAGGGATTTACTATGTTGAAGAGCATTGCAGTCATGACAAGCGGCGGAGACAGCCCCGGGATGAATGCAGCAGCGCGCGCAGTTGCTCGTACAGCACTTTATGAGGGTGTGACGGTCTGGGGAATTCATGACGGTTACCACGGTCTCCTTGAAGGAGATATGTTCAAGATGGAGTCCAAGGATGTCGGCGACATCATCCAGCGCGGCGGCACGTTCCTCGGCACGGCACGCAGCCATCGTTGGCGCACGCCGGAAGGACGTCAGGAGGGCTATAAGAACCTTCTCGAGCGCAATATCGAGGGGCTTTGCGTCATCGGCGGTGACGGCTCCCTGCGCGGTGCAGCGCTCCTCTCGCAGGAGACGGGTATTCCCATCGTCGGGCTTCCGGGGACGATTGACAACGATGTCTGGGGTTCAGACTATACGATCGGCTGTGACACGGCGGCAAATACGATCATCGACGCGATCAACAAGCTCCGCGATACGGCATCTGCACACCGCCGCGTCATTGTCCTCGAGGTCATGGGGCGCAACAGCGGTTGGCTCGCGCTGGTCTCAGGCATCTCCGGCGGGGCAGAGTACATCCTCGTACCGGAGGAAGAGTACGATTTGCATGCCATCTGCGAGGATATGAAGGATGCCTATAAGAAAGGCAAGCGCTACATCCTCATTGTTGTGGCAGAGGGCGCAGGCAGTGGGCAGGAGATCGGCGACTATGTCGAAAAGGAGAGCGGACTGGAGACGCGCGTCTCGGTTCTCGGACATATCCAGCGCGGGGGTTCTCCTACGGTCATCGACCGCGTCCGTGCAAGCCAGCTTGGCGAGCAGGCAGCGCTTGCCCTGATTTCGGGGCTTTCGAACATCGTCTTTGGCTTCAGCGAAGGGCGTGTCGTCTCGATTGACCTGCATGACTCCGTCACGAATAAAAAGCAGCTGGATCCCGATTACATCCACATTGCCAAGGTGCTGTTCTGATTTTAATTGAAATCGGCTGTTGGAAAACAAAAGGAAGGGGCTTGTATAAGCCCCTTCCTTTTGTTATGCGAGAGGGAGTATTCACCGTGCATATCTTTTGGCAACATGATATTCTTCTTCACCTATGGAGTCTGGAAGAAGCACTTTAAAGTTATCTGATGCCCCGTCTGCGCTATCAATTACATAGCCCTTACTGTCATACCATGTGATATGTAACGTTTTATAATAAAGAGTTCCATCTTTTGCTTGGTATACAACCATGTGAGATATTATCTTTCTAAAATTGGAGTAATCAACGTTTTCTCCATTTCTGTAAGCAGCATTCTGAAGTTCATTTATGTACTTATTACGCCCTGCACTATCGATATAGTACCAACTGTCCCAAAAGGAAAGTGTACCATTGATCCAACGGCAGGTGCTGGCATCTATCTGAATCGTTGCATAATCGGTAGACCATGCCCATACCCAGTTTGCTGCTTCCACTCTTGGGGCAATGCCCATCATCCCTACTGTGAGCAGAGCTGCCAAGAACAATACCTTAATGCGTTTCATCTGTTCCACCATCCTTTCGTTGCCATCTCTTTATTATCAATATAATATCATAAATCAGAAAATTTCGCAAATAAAAAGTAAAAAATACGCCGAGAGAATGGATCTTCGGCGTATGCTGATTTCTGTGAGATTATTCCTGTCCTGCCTGCCGTATATGCCGTGCGCGTTTTTTTCGGTCGATATACCGGTTGGTTTCCGCGACGACGACGCCGGAGAGGGCAATCAGGGCGATGAGGTTTGGAATCGCCATGAGGCCGTTGACGATGTCAGCGAGTACCCAAATGGCTTCGAGTTTTAGGAAAGCACCCGAGGCGATGAGGACGATGAAGATGAGGCGATACGGAAGGACGCCTTTCGTGCCTGTGAGGTAGATGACAGCACGCTCGCCGTAGTAGTTCCATCCGAGAATGGTCGTGAAGGCGAAGAGGATGAGGCTGATGGTCAGAAGCTGTGAGCCGACAGAACCGTAGGTCGAGGCAAAGGCTGCCGTTGTCATAGCGGCACCGGCGGCATCGCCTTGCCAGACGCCTGTGAGTACGAGCGCAAGTCCCTGTCATCGTGCAGATGATGATGGTATCAATAAAGGTGCCTGTCATGGAGATGAGACCTTGCTCAGCCGGCCACTTGGTCTTTGCAGCCGCAGCGGCAATCGGCGCGGAGCCGAGACCGGATTCGTTCGAGAAGACACCGCGCGCGATGCCGTTCTGCATGGCTATCATGATGGTGGAGCCGGCGAAACCGCCGGCGGCAGCGGTGCCTGTAAAAGCGCCGTCGAGAATCAGTGTGATGGCAGAGGGAAGTCGATCGATGAAGAGCACGATGAGCCCAAGACTGATGGCGATGTAAAAAGAGCGCCATGAAGGGAATGAGTTTTGAGGCGACTTTTGAGATGCTCTGCAGTCCGCCGATGGTAACGGCGGCGATAAAGACGGTCAGAATGACATCGGTGGCGACGCGTGGAAAGGCAAAGGTGATCGCCATGCTGTCGACAATCGCGTTGACCTGCGGGAATGTGCCGATGCCGAGAAAGGCGACGAGGATGCAGGCGATGGCAAAAAAAGACAGCGAGCGGCTTCCACTTTTTCACCAAGACCGTTGCGGATGTAGAACATCGGACCGCCGGCGATTTCGCCATTGGCATCGACGGAGCGGTATTTGACGGCGAGAAGACCTTCGGCGTACTTCGTCGCCATGCCAAAGAAGGCAGCGATCCACATCCAGAAGATAGCACCGGGGCCGCCGACCTTGACCGCTGTGGCGACGCCGACGATGTTGCCTGTACCGACGGTCGCCGCGAGTGCGACACAGAGTGCCTTGAAGCTCGAGACGTCGCCCTTACCTTGGTTTTTCGCCTTGAAGATGAGGCGCAGCGCCATCGGCAGGCGGAGGACTTGGAGTAGTTTCAGCCGGATGGTGAGAAAGATGCCCGTCCCGACGAGCAGAATGATGAGCGGCGGCCCCCAAAGGACCGAGTCAACGGCACTGAGTGCCGGCAAGATGGATTCCATGGTGTTCCCCTTTCGATAAGAACGAGATGTCTCGTGTATAAGAACGTTTGTAGATAAACTCAGTATATCTTACCATAAAAAAACACGTGTGGCAATATCCACACGTGCACACCGCTTGATTAGCGGGAGATGCCGAGCGTTAGGAAGAGCGCGCTGAGGAGAAAACCGATGCCCAGCACGGTGCCGATGACGCCGAGGGCAGAGCTTCCTAAGCACCAACCCTTTGTCAGGATGAGGTGAGTGTCCGTCGCCTCACATTCTGCTTTTAAGATATAGGAGCCGGGCGCGGCCTTGAAGGTGAAGAGTTCGGTCTTGCTATTCCTTCCGCGTGTGACGGACATCTGCGTCGCGCTCTTTTTTAGAAAAACCTCTTCTTTGGTAAAGGCGAGACAGATGGTCGGGTGAAGCTTTTCAAAAACGTCCGCTGAGGGTTGTTTGCCAATGCCCCAGATGGCGTAGGTGCCGCTTTCTTTTAACGTGAAGGTCTTTTCCGTCTCTCCTGCGGAAAGGCGCGTGATTTCGTGCTTGGCAGATTTTGCAAGGCTGACGAGGGCGTTGATGGAGGCAGCGAGTAGAATGAGACCGACGGCGGTCAGCGAGATGACCAGCATGATGCGCTCCTTTCATCTTCATGGAAACGTGCAGATCAATCTTCAGGGGCGATGCCTGCCATTTTCAGCAGATACTTGGCGTTCGTCGTATGACAGCGGCCTTCTTTTCGCTTGTAGTCAAAGAGGATTTTGCCGTCCTTATAGTGCTCTTCAAAATGGCAGTTTTCAACGCCGCCTTCGGCTTCTAGGTCGCAGAGTTCGAAGTCATGGGTTGTGACGAGGGTGATGCACCAAGGTTTTGCCAGACGGCGCACTGTCTCTTCTGCGCCGTAGATGCGGTCGGCAGAGTTTGTACCCTTGAAGATCTCATCGATGAGAGAGAGCATGGATTCTCTTTTCTTTGCATGTTCGACCATCTGTTTGATGCGGAGAATTTCGGCGTAGAAGGTCGAGATGCCGCGCGAAAGGTCGTCGTTCACCTGTATGGAGGTGAAGATGCGCATGGGTGAGAGCGTGAGTTCTTTGGCGCAGACAGGCGCGCCCGCGTAGGCAAGGATGGCACTGATGCCGATGGTGCGCAGGTATGTTGTCTTGCCGCTCATGTTCGAGCCTGTGATGATCGTGGTTTTGTTGGAAAGCGAAGCGTCGTTTGCCGTGGCTTGTGCTTCGCCAATCAGCGGTGTCAAAAGCCCTTTGCCTTCGAAAAAAGGCGTATCGCCTTCTTTAATCGTTGGGAAAAGCCATGTTTCGCGCGTCGTGCCGATGACGGAAAGCGAGAGGCAGAGTTCGAATTCTGACCAGACAGCGAGCCAGTCTGTGAGGCGGCTGCCCGAGTCTTTCTGCCACTTGCCGTAAGCGGTGAGCACGTGGAAGTCCCAAAGAAAGAGTGTGTTGGCAAGAGCGAAGAAGAAGATGTTTTCACGGGCGGAAGCGAGAGAAGCAATTTGTGCGAGCTTCTTGAGTCCGCTTGCCGCCGAGCGGGGACTGAGCAGCGGCGCAGCGATGTTTTGCAGTGCCGTGCTGCTGAATTTTTTTGCCTCGATTCTCGTAAAGAGTTTTTCATAGAGCTTTAAGTCCTGTGCCGCAAGTGCGATGGGAGAAAATGCCGCACTTGTGAGCGGATAGCTGGCAGACGCGATGATGAGTGATAGGAGGAAGAGGAGCTCGGGCACGCGAATGGAGCATGCGCCGAAGAGCGCCACGAGGAGTGATGCAAAGGTCAGAATAGGGAGAAAACGCAGGGCGAGGAGCCAGTGCGGCAGGCGGAGCTTGTTTGTCTTTCCCGCTACAGCGCTGACGAGTGCCGCGGGGTCGTGTTTTGCTGGGAGGCGCGAGGATATTTCGAGGAGCGAGAGCACAAGCGCCTTGTCTTCGATGAGTTCCCTCGCCGCTTCTTGGTGTGCCTTAATGGCTGCCGTGTCTTTCGGCGTGGGGGAGAGCGCGGCGGCGAGTTTTTCTCTGCCTCTTTTTGTCATTGCGGCACTCATGTATTGGAAGAGGGAAGCGCGGCCGAAAAGATGGAGGTCGATGCCCTGCGGCAAATCTTCGCGCAGAAAGTCTCTGCCATCGTCGTCCGGGGGGAGTTCGACCTCCTCTTCCTGTCCGTTTTCGTCGAGCTTCACTTTCGGCGGCTCGATCCAATGGCCGTCGATGCGTGCGAGATACCAGTCGATGAGATCGAGACGGCTTTCAAGATAGTCCATCTTCTCGAGCGTCTGCCGGTGGCGGCGCACGAAGGCGAAAAATGTGACGAGAAGAAGGATGCCGACGAGAAGGAAGGCGTGTGTGCCGTCCCAGCCCGCGGCAAAGGCGAAGAGCATGGCGAGAAAGGATACTGTCCGCAAGAGAACGAGGCGGTGCGTTTCCCTCTTTTTCCTTTGAAAGTCTGCCATTGCCTCTTCGCGCGCCGCTTCGTAAAAGGCGCGGCAGGAAGCCGCCGCGTGTCCCTTGCCGCGCGATACATCCTCGCCGCGTTTCTGGATGGCCGCGCGTATGGCTGCGGTCTCTGCATGAGTTCGGCTTTCATTTCCTTCACCGTAAAAGCGCATAAAATCTCCTTTGCTGTAAATTTTCCTTCTATAATATTACCTAATCCAATGATGTCGTTTTGTTGCTGTGTATGGTGCAAATTATTTTCAATGTATATCTAAAGGTAGAGTATAGCAGAAAGGCGGGGGAAGAGCAATCGCCTATATTTTCTCTTCCATGCGTGCTTCCCTCTATTGACATTTTGCATGTTACCACATACAATTAAGGCTACTAATCCCGAGTAAATCTGTAAGGATTCCTCGAGCAAGAATCCGTAAGATAGAGCAGGCTCTGTGTTTCGTGCAGAATGCTTTGCCGTGCGCGGCGGTGTTATCATGCGGCAGCGCCCGGCAAAAAATCATGCAGGCGGCATGAATCGGCAGGCCTGAAAGGAGAGTACTATGAGTCAGTTACTTGAAATCAAAGACCTTCACGCAGGGGTGGAAGGCAAGGAAATTTTGAAAGGGCTATCCCTTTCCGTCGGCAAGGGCGAAATTCACGTCATCTTGGGACCGAACGGTTCCGGCAAGTCGACGCTGATGAATCTTATCATGGGACATCCAAAGTATCAGATTACCTCCGGCACCATCGAGTTTGAAGGCGAAGAGCTCAACGACCTGCAAACCTTCGAGCGTGCACGCAAGGGCTCTTTCTCTCGTTCCAGATACCAGAGGAGATTCCCGGCATTACGGTTGAAAAATATGCTTCGCACGGCAAAGCAGGCGGTGACGGGCGAAAAAGTCAAGATTCTTCCGTTCCGCCGCGAGCTGAAAAAAAGCTCATGGAAGAACTGAAGATGAAGCCGGAGTATGCCGAGCGCTACTTGAACGTCGGCTTTTCGGGCGGTGAGAAAAAGCGCACGGAAATCCTCCAGCTCCTCATGCTGAATCCAAAAGCTCGCGATGCTCGACGAGACGGATTCCGGCCTCGATGTCGATGCCGTGCAGATCGTTTCTGAAGGCGTTGCAAAGTTCCACAATGCAGATAATTCCTGCCTCATCATCACGCACAATGCGCGCATCCTTGAAAAGCTGAAGGTCGATCGTGTCCACGTCCTCATGAACGGCACCATTGTCGAAGAGGGCGGCCCGGAGCTTATCGACGACATCAACAGCCGTGGCTTTACGCATATTCTCGGCACACAGAACTGAGAGGTGCACCATGGCTGAATTTCAAGAAAAGAAAAAGACTTACGTCGAAGATATAGAGCGCGCGCTCTATGATATCAAAGATGTCGACCGTTCCGCCTATAAATCGCGCTCCGGTCTTACAGAGGACATTATCTGCGATATTTCCAAGCGCAAGAATGACCCGGATTGGATGCTCGAGTTCCGCTTAAAGGCGCTTGAGACTTATGAAAAGGACCCCGCTTCCGACATGGGGGCCGGATATCAGCGAGCTGAATATGGACGATATTGTCACCTATGTTCAGCCGAACGCAAAGATGACGGGCAATTGGAAGGAAGTTCCCGAGGACATCAAGAATACATTCGATCGCCTTGGCATTCCGGAGGCCGAGCAGAAGCAGAGCTTAGCGGGTGTCGGTGCACAGTACGATTCGGAGGTCGTCTATCACAGCATTCAAGATGACCTCGTCAAGCAAGGCGTCATCTATACCGATATGGAGACGGCACTCTGGGAGCACGGCGATGTCGTGCGCGAGTACTTCATGAAGCTCGTCCCGCCGAAAGACCATAAGTTTGCAGCGCTTCACGGCGCAGTCTGGTCGGGCGGCTCGTTTGTCTATGTGCCGGAAGGCGTCCACGTCGAGATTCCGCTTCAGTCTTACTTCCGATTGAATGCGGCCGGTGCAGGTCAGTTCGAGCACACGCTCATCATCGTGGAAAAGGGCGGCAGCCTCCACTTTATCGAGGGCTGCTCTGCACCGAAGTACAATGTCACGAATCTTCATGCAGGCTGTGTCGAGCTCTTTGTCAAGGAAGGCGCACGTCTCCGCTATTCGACCATCGAGAATTGGTCGCGCAATATGATGAATCTCAACACAAAGCGTGCACTTGTCGAAAAAGACGGGCTCATCGAGTGGGTGTCGGGCTCTTTCGGCTCGCATATTTCCTGTCTTTACCCGTGCAGCATTCTTCACGGCGAAAACGCACGCTGCGAGTTTACGGGCGTTACTTTTGCGTCAAAGGGGCAGAACCTTGATACGGGTGCGAGCGTCATCCACGTCGCACCGCATACATCTGCGAACATCAACACGCGCACGATTTCGAAAGCCGGCGGCAAGGCTACCTACCGCAGTGCAGTCAAGGTCACGAAGAACGCGCCCTTTGCCAAGTGCTCTGTCAACTGTGAATCCCTGATGCTCGACAGCGACTCGCGCAGTGACACGCTGCCCGTCATGGATATCGAAGGGGACGAGGCGGATATCGGCCATGAAGCGAAGATTGGCCGCATCAGTGATGAAGCCATCTTCTACCTAACGAGCCGCGGCATCGAAGAGGAGGAGGCGCGCGCTATGATCGTCCGCGGCTTCGTCGAGCCGATAGCAAAAGAGCTTCCGCTGGAGTATGCCGTCGAGATGAACAATCTCGTCAATCTGGAACTGGAAGGGACGATGGGGTGATAGATATGATACAGGAACAGGAAATCTTCTCCCGCATCCCGATGCGCACGTGGCGCTGGCTCGGCGTCAATGAAGCGCGGGTGCCGGAGAACATACATACCGAGCCGAAGAAACAGCAGATTCTTGTTGAAAAGGACAGTGAAGACGCGCTTATTCTCACGCACCGCGAGAGCGGCAGCTATGAAGTGCAGGTTCACCTTGCAGAAAATGCAAAGCTCGACCTCGTCCTCGCACAGCTCGTGCCGGACGACAAGCCCTATACCTGCCGCGTGAATGTCCGTGTGGAAGACGGTGCAAAATTCAGCTACACTGTCGTTGAGGCAGGCGCAAGGGAGATGGCTTCTGAGGTCTATGTCGACCTTGCGGGCAGGGAAGCAGCGGCTGATGTCTGGGGGCTTTACTTCGGCGACGGTGAGGAAAAGCTTGACCTCAATTATATCATTCGCCAGAGCGGCAGGCTGACCGACGCCAATATGCAGGTTCGCGGCGTCCTCATGGGTAAGGCGGAAAAGACCTTCCGCGGCACGCTGGACTTCATCGAGGGCTCGAAGGGCTCTGTCGGCCGCGAGGATGAGGAAGTCGTTCTTCTCTCTCCCCAGATGTCCGAAACCGCAGTGTCCCCGTCATGCTCTCGCACGAAGCGGATGTCGACGGTCACCATGCGGTCTCCGTCGGCAAGATGGATGAAGGCAAGCTCTTCTATCTGATGAGCCGCGGGCTGGACCTTGCAGAAGCACAGCGCCTCGTTGTCGAAGCTTCGTTTAACCCCGTGCTCGACCGCATCTCAGACACGGCGCTGAAGGAAGAAATCGATTCGTTCCTCATGGGGAGGTTGAATGAAAATGGTTGATGCAAAGAGCATCCAGAAAGATTTTCCGCTCCTCGGACAGGAGATGAATGGAAAGAAGATCGCCTACCTCGACAACGGCGCGACGACGCAGAAACCGAACGAGGTCATCCGCGCTATTCATAGCTATTACGGCGGATGCAATGCGAATCCGCACCGCGGCGCCTATGCGCTTTCTGTCGAGGCGACCGAAATTTACGAAAGTGCCCGTGCCCGCACGGCGAAGTTCATCAAGGCAAGGCGTCCGGAGGAGATTATCTTCACCAAGAACGCAACGGAAGCCTTGAATCTCATCGCGCACAGCTATGGCTTTCATAACATCAAGAAGGGCGATGAAATCGTCATCACCATCGCGGAGCACCATAGCAATCTCGTGCCATGGCAGGCAGTTGCCAAGCACGTCGGCGCGGCGCTTAAGTACATTTACCTTGGAAAAGACGGCAATCTATCGGCAGAAGACATCGAGCAGAAGATCACCGAGCACACGAAGCTCGTCGCCGTGACGCAGGTTTCAAATGTCCTCGGTCTGAAGAATGATGTCAAGAGCATCATTCAAAAAGGCGCACAGTGTCGGCGCTGTTGCCGTCGTCGATGGTTCGCAGTCCGTCGCACATATGGCGGTTGACGTCACGGATTTAGACTGCGATTTCTTTGCCTTCTCCGGTCACAAGATGCTTTCTCCCATGGGCATCGGTGTCCTTTACGGCAAGTATGAAATCCTCGATGAGATGCCCCCGTTCCTCTTGGGCGGCGACATGATCGAATACGTTGAAGAGCAGGATACCACCTTTGCTGAACTTCCCGCCAAGTTTGAAGCCGGCACGCAGAATGTTGGCGGTGCAGCAGGGCTTGCGGCGGCGATTGACTATCTTGAAAACGTCGGCTTTGATACGGTCGAAGCCATTGAAAGGGAACTGGTGGACTACGCACTCCGAAGCTCCGTGCACTTCCTTATATCGAGCTGTATGGCTGTGACAGCGGCCGTGACAACAAGACCGGCATCATCGCCTTCAATGTGAAGGACGTGCATCCGCATGATGTTGCGACTATCCTCGACAGCGAAGGCGTTGCCGTCCGCGCCGGTCATCACTGCGCGCAGCCGCTGCACAAGTATCTCGGCGTCAATGCCAGCTGCCGCGCGAGCTTCTATCTTTACAACACGAAGGAAGATATTGACCGCTGGGTCGAAGCTTTGACAAAGGTGAGGGGGGTGCTTGGCTTTGGCGCTTGACGACATCTATACGGAACTCATCGGCGAGCATAGTCGAAATCCCGAAAACAAACACGCGCTGGCACATGCGACGGCAACGCTCAAGGGACATAATCCGAGCTGCGGCGATGAGATTGTCCTTCAGATCGATGTGGAGGACGGTATTGTGAAAGATGCGGCGTTTACAGGTGTTGGCTGCGCGATCAGTCAGGCCTCGGCCGACATCATGATCGACCTCATCCGCGGGGAAACTGTCGAGAGGGCAAAAGAACTCACAGAAAAGTTTATCGGCATGATAAAACGTGAGATTACGGACGAGAATGCGCTGGAAGAGTTGGACGAGGCTCTTGCGCTTAAAAATGTCAGCAACATGCCGGCACGGGTCAAATGCGCCGTTCTTGCATGGCATACGCTTGAGAATGCTTTGAAGGAGAATAACGCATAGTGGAAAAAAGATAAGGTTATGCACAGGAAACTGTGTATAACCTTATGACTGCATGTGGATAATACATCCATCCTACGGCAAGGAGGAATCTATGAAAGTGCTATTTCATCGCTGCTGCTCTTGGAAAGAGAGACGCGTATGACAGCGCAGGAAGCTGCGCGTCAGGCACTGAAGATCAGTGGTCTGGCAGCAGATATTACGGACAGCGGCATTGACGAGATTCTCGCTTCGAGCAAGATTCGCCGCCTGCGCCTTTCGCGCGGCGAGATTGTCTTTCATGACGGCGATAAGCCGACTTGTCTTTATATCCTCCTTTCCGGCGAGGTTCATATCCTGAAGGATACATTCAGCGGCCGCTGTATCTTCATCAGTGAAGTGAATGCGCTCGGTGACCTGTTCGGCGAGATTTACATGGTTCTGGGAAAACCTTACGATATATATGTTGAAGCATCCGATCCTTGTGAGATTCTTGCCATTTCATCAGAATATTTCTCCGTAGACGGCGGTGAGTCGAAAACTGCGCTTCTCGTGCAGCGCAATCTCATGCGTATTTTCGCAAGGAAGGCATACTACATGCATTCGCGCATCAAGGTACTCGCCAGCGGCAGTCTTCGCGAGCGCATCGTCCGCTTTCTTTTTCAGAACATGAATGAAAAGGGCGAAGTTTATCTAAACATTACGCGGGAGTACCTCGCTGCCTATCTTGCCGTCACGCGCCCGTCTATCTCGCGCGAACTTTCCGCCATGCAGAAAGACGGCATTCTCATTGTTCGCGGCAAGCAGGTCGTGGTCAGGGATATGGAGAAATTTGAAGAATATCTGTAACGGAGTGTGTTTTCATGCCGCTGGATCCATCCAAACACAGCTGTCATGTCTTACTAGGTTGTCGAAAAGGGGCTTGTGAGCAGTATGGTCTTCAGCCAATCGGTCATTATGACTCGTTTGCTGCATATTCCTCTGCACAGCTGAATTTTTGGTTTGAGCATCCTGATGCGGTCGTCACCGTTTATAAAAGAGACTCATGGGCACTGCTCAAGCCGTTTTTTGCCAAGCACTATGATCTGGCTTTAAACGAAGCATTCTATATGCCCTGTAAGCATTTTGAGCATGATTTCGAAAATTTATATCGTTTAGAGCAGCTTCCGCGCATATTGGACGAAATACAAAGCTTGCTTTCTCTGCTGCAGGAAAATCCCTACCATGCAGAGCTAAAATCCTTTTTTGCCGAGGTTGATATACGCTCTCTCTTTCGTCTGGAAGACATGCAGGAAGAGATGAAGGTCATTCAGCAGCATGCGAAAGACACAGATGCCTGCCGGTATGATCAAAGTTTCAACCGTCTAGTTCGTGACAAAGCCCTTCTTGAAAAGTTTTATGCTGATTTTTTAGACTGCCGTGAGGCATATGTTAGCTACGTATAAGGGAGATTATCACTTTATCGTTTCTGGATGCTGAGAGATTTATAAGCAAAAAGGCTGCCATATCCCTTAAAGGATATGGCAGCCTTTTTGCTGGCTTCAATAAAAATAAAATCAGCCGAGAAGCACTGCTTTGTTCTTGAGTACGGCGACGCCGTTCTGGCAGGCCGGACAGATGCAGATGGTCTCACCCTTTGCCTTTGCCTCTTCTGCTGCCTTCAGCATGGAAGGTGCCATATCGCCGAGAGCCTTTTTGCCGTTATCGGACTTCAGGAAGATGATCAGGTCATCAAGCCCCGTCACGCATTCTTCAAGTGCCTTTATAAGCGTTTCTGCCTTTGTCTTCTCATCCGCTTTTCCAACTGCTGCGAGGTACTCTTCGATCACTTTCTTCAGTCCTGCATAGCAGCTCGGTGCCTCTGCAACTGCCTGAATCTTTTCGATGAGTTCTTCCTTTATCATGAGAACATTCCTCCCCCAAATTATAAAAAAGCCTCAAGCGCTTGCTCGAGACTTACTGCCCTATATGGTGGAGACGAAGAGGATTGAACTCTCGACCTCTCGGATGCGAACCGAACGCTCTCCCAGCTGAGCTACGTCCCCATAACAGTGAGTAGTATAGCGTATTTTTTTCGCTTTGGCAAGTACTTTTTGTGAATTATGGAATCTACGTTACATGTTACGGACATGCGTGCCCCACGCAAACGCCTCGTTACGCAAGCGGTCGTGCACTTGTACGCTGAACAACCGGTGGACTTCTTAAACGCGCTGCGCTTGGACGAAAGAAGTCCGCCGGGACGTACCGTGCACTTTCCCCGCTTGCTTCACTAAGGTTTGCTTAGGGGCATCGTATTTTTCCGTAACATTTACGGTAGAGCCATTTTATGTAAGTAATTGAAGACAGATGGTTTCTCGTGGTATAATAAAATAAATTGAAGAATGTGGCGTGAAGAATGATGTGGCTTTGTCGGATTTTGAGAATACGGAAGGGAGAAGAAACATGGATAAACGTAAGAGTATGTGGGAAATGTATCTCGAGCACGGCATGAGCCGCCGCAGCTTTATTAAGGGATGCGTCGCGCTCACAAGCCTTATGGGGCTCAGTTCAAATGCAGTATCGAAAGTTGTTGAGGCGGCAGAAGTCAAGCAGCTTCCCGTTGTCATCTGGCTCCATGGGCATGAGTGTACGGGCTGTGATGAATCCTTTATTCGTTCTGCAGCGCCGCTGGCGTCGGATCTCGTGCTCTCGCAGATCGCACTCGAGTACAGCCATCTTTTAAGTGCGGCGAGTGGTGAGCCTTTTGAGGCGCATCTGCATGAGACGATTGAAATATCGCGGGCAGTACATCCTTGCCATCGAAGGTGCGGTCTCGACCAAGGATAACGGCGTCTACTGCATGTCGGGCGGCCGTCCCTTCACGCATATGATGCAGGAGGTGGCAGAGGGGGCAAAGGCAATCATCGCTTATGGTTCGTGTGCGACGAGCGGCGGTATTCAAGCGGCGAGTCCGAATCCGACGGGTTCTGCGGGCATCAATCCCTTTATCGGCAGCATTCCCTGCGTCAATGTGCCGGGCTGTCCGCCGATTCCGGAAGTCATGACGGGCGTTGTCATGCACATTGCGCTTTTCGGCACACTCCCGCCGCTGGACGGCGAAGGCCGCCCGAAGCAGTTCTTCGGCAACCGTGTCCACGATACATGTTACCGCCGTCCGTTTTTTGATGCGGGTATGTTCGCGGAAAACTTTGACGATGCGGGATCGCGTGCGGGTTGGTGTCTTTACAAGCTCGGCTGCCGCGGACCGGAGACGTATTCGTCCTGCGGCAATCTCCGTTGGTACGAGGGTATGAGCTATCCGATTCAGTCAGGTGCGCCATGCATCGGCTGTACGAACGCAAATTTTTGGGACAACGTTCCGTTTACTGAGCGCCTTCCTGCCTATGGCAAGTTCGGCAATGCGGATAAGATTGGCATCGCCGTCGGCGCACTGGCGACGACAGGCGTCGTTGCTCATGCCGTCGGTTCTGTCATGCAGAAACAAAAGCGCGATAAGGCGGAAGCGGAAAAAAAGCAGAGCTTAAAAGAGCATGAATGAGGAAGTTGGTGTATAGATGAAACATGTAGTAATCGACCCGATAACGCGTATTGAGGGACATTTGCGTACGGAAGTGACGGTGGACGATGGCGGCAAGGTGACAGATGCGATTTCTTCCGGCACGGCTTGGCGCGGTCTCGAGCTCGTTATGAACGACCGCGATCCGCGTGACGCTTGGGCGTATATTCAGCGTATCTGTGGTGTCTGCACGTCAGCACATGCGTTGGCTTCCCTTCGCTCAGTAGAAGATGCACTCGGCATACGCATCCCGAAAAATGCGAATTATATCCGTAATATCATGGCAGCATCGCTCACGGTGCAGGATCATCTCGTTCATTTTTACCATCTGCACGCACTCGACTGGGTCAGCCCGGTCGAGGCGCTTGCCGCAGACCCGGCAGCAGCATCAAACCTCGCCTCTGCCGTTCAGCGCTCGTACACGATGCCGTTTTTAGCGCCGAACGCGATGAATACACAGGCGTACAGTCATGTTATGCCGCCGTCTACACCAGAATACTTTCAGTCCATTAAAAACAAGGTAAAGGCGATTGTCGACAGTGGGCAGCTTGGTATCTTTGCGGCGAACTGGTGGGATCATCCAGATTACAAACTGCTTCCGCCGGAAGTTCACCTTTTAGCCATCGCGCATTATCTCGATATGCTCGACAAGCATCGCCAGCTCGTCGTTCCGCAGGTCATCTTTGGCGGAAAAAACCCGCACCCACACTTTGTCGTGGGCGGTGTTTCCTGTGCGATTTCGATGAATGACGGCAACGCACCGATCAATACGGCGCGTCTCAACATCGTCGACCATGCGATTCATGTTGCGCGCGACCTTGCGCGCAGCGTGTACCTGCCGGATGCACTTGCCATCGGCTCCGCCTATGTTAAAGCGGGGCGCATCGACGGCGGCGGCCTTTCTAAGACGCGTGTCTTAGGCTTCGGTCAGTATCCAATCGAGCCGTATTCCGGCACGAAGGACGGCGGCTTCTTCCAGAATCTGCTCATTCGCTGCAACGGCGTTGTTGAGGATTTCGGCAAGGGCGCCGAGCAGGCAAGCTACTATGAGATTTCAGAAGAAGATTTCAACTCTCAGACGGTGTTTACCGAGTCGATCGACCATGCGTGGTACGAGTATCCGAACAACGTCGGCGACGCACTTCATCCGTGGGAAGGCGTCACTGCACCGCACTTCACAGGTCCGAAGGTCGGTACGCCGACGGACTGGAAAGAGCTTAATGAAGCAGGCAAGTATTCCTGGCTCAAGACGCCGAAATGGCGCGGCCGCCTCTGCGAAGTCGGTCCTCTCGCGCGCTATATCATTCTTTACACGAAGGCGAAACAGGGCGTTATCTCGCGGCCAACGTGGGCAGAGCGCATCATGCTCGATCAGATCGACCTCGTTTCAAAGACGCTCGAGCATCGTCCAGAGGAGTGGCTTCCGACAATGGTCGGCCGCACGGCGGCGCGTGCGCTCGATGCACAGCTGAATGCCGAAATCGAGCGGTTCTTCTTCGACAAGCTCATTGCGAACATCAAGAGCGGCGATTTTGACACCGTCAACAACGAGCATTGGAATCCGGAGACATGGCCAAAAGAGTGTAAAGGGGTTGGGCTTTACGAGGCGCCGCGCGGCGCGCTTTCCCACTGGGTTGCCATCAAGAATCAGAAGGTCGCGAACTACCAGTGCGTCGTTCCGACGACGTGGAATGCCTGCCCGCGCGATACAACAGGTGCGCATGGCGCCTATGAGCTCGCGATGATGGACACGCATGTTGCTAACCCCGAGCAGCCGCTCGAGATCGTGAAAGTCGTCCGCTCCTTTGACCCGTGCATGGCCTGCGCGACGCATATGTATAATATTAAGGGCGAGAAGATCCGCGTCGTTACGACCGATCCGATCTCCGGCACGCATGTCGATGCGTGACCCTTTTGGGAAAGGAGTTCGATGATGAAACACGTAATGAAGGAAGTCACGCGCAAGGAATTTTATGTGTTCAGTCCTTTTTTGCGCGTCTTCCATTGGCTGATGGTCTCGCTGATCCTCGTCCTCTTTGCGACGGGCGTCATCATTGCGACGCCGCTTCAGTCGATGAATTTGGAACCGACATTCTCAGCGACGTATATGGATCTCGTCCGAGACATTCACTTTGTTGCGGCGTTCCTCTTTTGCGCTTCATTTGTCCTGCGTATCTATGGCTTTATCGTCAATAAGGGTGACCGTCTCTTTCCGCATGTTTGGAAGGGGCGCTTTTACCGCAATACGCTGGACGTCTTGAAGCATTATATGCTCGTACGGCCGAACCATTCTTCCTATCTCCGCAATCCGATGGCACGCATGTCGTATATCCTGCTCTATGCGCTCGTCTTTATCGAGTTTGTCACGGGATTCTGCATGTACTATATGCGCGACCCCAATGGCAGCATGGCACAGATCATGGCATGGGTCAACGTCGTCTGCGGCAATGAGATGAATGTACACCTCGTTCATCATTATGTGGCATGGGGTATCATCCTCTTTGCAATCGGTCACCTCTACATGGTCATCCGCTCGGAGTTTATGGAAGGAGAATCCGAAGTCTCAAGTATGTTCTCTGGTTCAAAATTCCTCATGCATTATCCAGTGGATGCGGTTGACATCGAGACAAAGGCAGATCGCAGGGAGCGCCTCGCGCGTGAAAAGAAAGAACGCGAAAACAGCAGAAATAAGTGATACAGGAAGGAAGTACTGGCATGTGTTTGGAATGTGGCTGCGGTCAGATGAACGGAAATACGCGTCTGCAGTTTAACGTAGCTGGTTATACAGAGGACAGCGCGAAGGAAGTTGAAAAGACGCTGCTCGGTCTGCCGGGCGTGCTTTTCGTACATATTCACGCGCACGACGGCGAGACAACCGTCGATTATGCGCCGAAGAAGACGAAGCTCATGGATATTCTGGGCGTCTTCGAGGAACGCGGACTTCAGGCCGCGCTGTGAGGGAAAAGGGAGCTGCGCGGGCAGCTCCCTTTTTTAGGCTTGCTAGAAAAATCGCTGCGGCGGTACAATGGAACGGAGGAGGGAAGAAGGTTGCATGAAATGTCGATTGCTGAAGGCGTGTTGGATATCGCACTTGACTACGCAAAGAAAAACAATGCGACGGTCATTCGGAAGATTGGGTTGAAGCTTGGCGAGATGACAGGCGTCGTCATCGATTCCCTTCGCTTTTCCTTCGATATGATTGCCAAGGGCACGATGGCAGAAGGGGCGAAGCTCACCGTGCACCAGACGCCGCTCATGGGGCGGTGCGTCAAATGCGGCAAAAGAATTTCACATTGAGGGCTATGACTTTTTGGTGTCCGGCTTGTGAAAACGGTGTCCTTGAGATGATTTCGGGGCGCGAGATGCAGGTAGAATTTTTGGAGGTCGACTGATGGCAGAAATCGAGGTCATAAAGAACATCCTTGGTGAAAATGACCGCGTCGCGGCAGAAAACCAAGCGATGTTTGCGAAAAAGGGCGTTTATGTGCTGAATCTGATGGGCTCTCCTGGTGCAGGCAAGACCTCTGTCCTCGAAAAGACGATGGAGCACCTGGCGGGAAAGACGCGCATGGCGGTCATCGAAGGTGATCTCTTCACATCTAGGGATGCTGAGCGCATCGAAAAGCACGGTGTCCCCGTCATTCAGATCAACACGGCAGGCGGCTGTCATCTCGATGCACCGATGGTGCAGAAAGTCGCGCAGAAACTCGCCCTTGATGCCGTTGACCTCCTAATCGTCGAAAACGTCGGTAATCTCGTCTGTCCCGCAGAGTTTGCCGTCGGTGAAGACGACAAGGCAGTTGTCCTCTCTATTACTGAAGGCGACGACAAGCCGATGAAATACCCGCTGATTTTCAAAGAATCCGCCATCGCGCTCCTAAACAAGGTCGATATCCTGCCGTACTGCGATTTTGACATGGCGGCAGCTAAAGAGGATATTTTGACGCTTCACCCCGGCATGAAGGTCATGGAAATTTCCTGCACAAAGGGGCAGGGCGTGGCGGCTTGGTGCGATTGGCTGCTGGCAAAGGTCACAGATAAAAAGGAACAGCAGGTATGACAGAAAGCGAAAAGATGAGCGGTATGCAGCTGTCGAAAGATGCGGCGGGCGGCAAGCCTCTGGAGGGAGCCAGTGACATGGCTTTTAAAGCGGCGGATCTCGCCGATGTGCTCTATGGCGGTGAGATCACCGTGCTCGGTATCGGCAATATCATCCTCGGTGATGAGGGCTTTGGTGTCCGTGTCGCCGAGTACCTCGATGCGCATTACGACTTTCCGCGCGGGGTGCAGATTCTTGACGGCGGCACGCTCGGCATCGAGCTCACGCAGTATCTTACAGGGACGAAGAAGCTTCTCATCATAGACTCGATCAACGGCGGTGAAGTGCCGGGGACACGCTTTCGTTTTGAAAACGACGAGGTCTTTGCGCATTTTTCCGATAAAATCAGTGCGCATGAGATCGGTGTCCAAGATGTTCTCGCGCTTCTCACGGTTACGGGAAGGAAAAATTCCGGAAGTCACCGTCTTAGGGGTACAGCCTTTTGTTTTAGAAGCCGGCGTCAACCTTTCGCCTGCCATGCGCGCGCTCGTTGAGCTCACGGCGGTAGAAGCTGTTGCCGTGCTGAAAAACTGGGGCGTAGAGCCGAAGGAAAAGACGGCGGCAAAAGCTATGGATTACTGTACCGTCGCTGAAGAAAAAATGCGCAAAGCATCGGTCATATAGCAGCAGGAGGTTTTTTCTATGTGTCTTGCCGTTCCTGCACGCCTCACAGCGGTTGAGGGTGCTCTTGGGCGCGTCGAGCTTTCGGGCATTACGCGCGATATCTCGATGATGCTTCTTCCCGAGGCGAAAGTCGGCGACTATGTCCTCGTTCATGCGGGGTTTGCCATGCAGATTGTGAGTCAAAAGGATGCAGAAGAGACAAACGCTCTGCTTGCCGAGATGAAAGGCGCACCGCGTACCGTCGGTGCGCTTGCAGGCGCTGCCACGCGTATGGACAGCGCGGATGCGATCTCTGCATCGTGACGCGCGCGGAGGAAAGGAATCTCGCCAAGACACTGCTCGGCGAGATTCGGCGCGTGGCGGAGAAACTCGATCGTCCGCTTCGGTTTATGGAAGTCTGCGGCACACACACGGTCTCTATCTTCCGCGCGGGCATTCGCTCGATGCTTCCTGAAAATGTCGAGCTTGTCTCAGGCCCCGGCTGTCCTGTCTGCGTGACGCCGGATGATTACATAGATAAGGCAATCGCATATGCAAAGCGCGAGGATACGATTCTCACGACGTTCGGCGATATGCTGAAGGTACCGGGGGTCAGCGTCGAGTCTTGGCGAAGCAAAGGCGGAAGGAGCGGACATCCGTGTCGTTTACTCGCCGATGGACAGCCTTGCTGTCGCACGGGAAAACCCAAAAAAGAAAGTTATCTTCCTCGCCGTTGGTTTCGAGACGACAGCACCGACTGCTGCGGCAACTGTCCTCGCAGCAAAGGCGGCGGGACTGAAGAATCAATACATGCTCTCCGCGCATAAACTCGTTCCGCCCGCACTTCGCGCACTGCTCACGGATTCTGAAGTGCGCGTCGACGGCTTCATCCTGCCAGGGCATGTCGCGGTCGTCATAGGAATGAGCGTATTCTCCTTCGTTGCGGATGCGTTTCATGTGCCGGGCGTTGTCACAGGATTTGAACCGCTCGAGATACTTCGCGCTGTCTGTCGCCTGATGCTTGCAAAAGAGGCAAATACAGCGAGAATCGAAAACGAATATGAAAACGTCGTTCGCTCTGAGGGAAGTCCCGAAGCGCGCAGGATTCTCGCAATGGTTTACGAGCCTGTCGATGCGAATTGGCGCGGTATCGGTGTCATCCCACAGTCGGGCTTGAAGATGCGCGAGGAATTTGCAGCATTTGATATCGAGCAGCTGCATCCTATCGAGACAGCTGCCGGCCATGTAAAGAGCGGCTGTCGCTGCGGCGATGTCCTGCGCGGCATCATACAGCCGCCAGCTTGTCCGCTCTTTGGCAGGGCATGCGAGCCGACACATGCCGTCGGTCCCTGCATGGTTTCAGTCGAAGGCGTTTGTGCAGCATGGTATAAATACGGAAGGGGAAGGTTTACCTATGGCGCATGAAGCAGTCATACAAATGGCGCATGGCGCGGGCGGCAAGATGAGTGAAGAGCTCATGAAAACCGTCTTTCTTCCCATTTTCGGCAATGAGAAACTCGACGTCCTCCACGATGGTGCCAAGCTTGCGATGGGAGGGAATCTCGCCTTTACGACAGATTCCTACGTCATATCGCCGCGCTTTTTTCCGGGCGGCAACATGGGAAAGCTCGCCGTCTGCGGCACGGTCAACGACCTTGCGATGACGGGTGCCGTGCCGAAATACATCACCTGTGCTATGATTCTCGAAGAGGGACTGCCGATAGCTGAGCTCAAGGAGATTGCACGGACGATGCAGCACATGGCAGATGAGGCAGGTGTTGCCGTTGTCACAGGAGATACGAAGGTGGTTGAACGCGGAAAGGCGGACGGCATCTACATCAATACGGCGGGCATCGGAGAGCTGATACAAGGTGCGGACATTGCCCCGAAGAACGTCACTCCCGGCATGAAGGTGTTGCTGTCGGGCTGTCTCGGCGATCATGCGGCGACGGTGCTCGCAAAAAGGCATGGGCTTTCCCTTCCGGACAGCCTCATGACCGACTGTGCTCCCTTAGGACGCATGGTGCAGAGGGTTCTTGCTGCCGCTCCGCACACGGCGTGTTTGAGGGATCCGACGAGGGGCGGCGCCGCAGCGGCACTGAATGAAATCGCTGTGGCGGCAAAGGTCGGCATTAAACTGGAAGAGGACGCTGTTCCCGTTCATCCTGAAGTGCAGGCTGTCGCCGATATCTTGGGCTTTGACCCGCTCTACCTTGCCAACGAGGGAAAGTGCATTGCCTTTGTTCCCGCCGATGAGGCAGATGCTGCCCTGCAGGCTATGAAGGAAGATCCATATGGAAGAGAGGCAAGGGTTATCGGCGAGACGACGAAAGAAGCTTCCGGGATTGTGGCGCTTGAAACCGCCATTGGGGGACTTCGCATCGTGGATATGCCGCTGGGGGCACTAGTGCCGAGGATATGTTGATGCGTGCTGGCTTCTCTTTACATTTTAAGGCGGACATTTATTTTTCTGTTTCTTCTTGTGTTATATCTTTATTTCTGTTATATAATACAAATATGAGAGAGGTTAAATATCATTCGAGCAACAATATCGTCTATTCATGCAAGTATCATGTCGTTTTTTGGCCCCAAAATACCGTAGAAAAGTACTGGTCAACGGCGTTGACACCAGACTGAAGGAGCTGGTCATGTCAATCTGCAGCGAAATCCAGGTCGAGGTCATCGAAATGGAAATCATGCCGGATCATGTACATCTTCTGCTTGAAGTACACCCACAGTTTGGGATCCATAAAGCCATAAAGACCATCAAGAGGAAAACTTCGCGTATTTTAAGACAGGAATTTCCTTGGCTCACGACAAAGCTCCCTACGCTTTGGACAAATAGCTATTTTTGTTCTACGGTTGGCGGCGCACCGCTCAGTATGGTAAAACAATACATCGAGAATCAGAAAACATCCCAAAGGAAGTGAGAAAATGAAGACCTACTGCTTTCACTCGATACGCAAAAAGTACCAGCTCACCGTCAAATCAATGCGGCAGTGCTCATTTGAGGGACAGTCACTGACTGTCACCACTAAACGGTCTGATCGTCTCGAGCACAGTCGTGATCGTCTATGCTTTGCAAAAACATCTGAGACAGCTCGAAAAAGACGTCAGGTTTCTATGGCAAAGAAATCGGTTCAAAAGCGGTGCAGGACATCATGCAGCTGTGGACTGTAAGCAGTTTTTCTCAGCATCGGATGGAAAAGATAGAATATCGCCGCCTTCGTTCAGAAGGTGAAAAGTATAAATCGTATGACGATAAGCAGGGCAGGGAGAAACGCTTGCACGGAAATGTATCCAAAGCTACGCAAAAAGTACCATCTTTTGAAAAGCGTGCCATTGCACTCGACGGTCTCCAAAGACAGTCACAATCAAAGCGAGAAAGACTTTTCATGTCAAAGCTGGCAAGCTGCAATCTGTGGAGAATATGCGCTTGTGTGTATTGAGGACTTAAATTTAAAAGGGATGCAGAAACGATGGGGAAGAAAAATTTCCGACTACGGCTTTGCGGAGTTTGTGAAAATTCTCGAATATCAGGCGAGCAAAACAGGAACGAGTATCCAAAGGATTGATCGGTACTATGCAAGCTCGCAAACCTGCCATATCTGCGGCAATCAGAATCCGGAAACAAAAGATTTGCGCGTTCGGGAATGGACATGTCCGCATTGCGGTGCCGTTCATGATCGGGACAGAAATGCCGCAAAGAACATCTTGAAGGTTGGGGCATCGACCTTCTTTGGAGAGGTATCGTAAGACCTGCATTTTAGCAGGCAAATGCCGTCTGTATCCAAGAATCCCCCGGCTTTAGCCGTGGGGAGTATGTCAAGTGAGCAATTGAAGACGGACGGATTCTCGTGATATAATGCGATAGAATGATGAAGTGTGATAGACATCGTCAGAGCAAAGATGCAGCGAACAGAAGAAAGGCGGCAGAGTATGAATATTACGATAGGAAGCGACCACGGTGCGACCTTACTCAAGGATGAAGTCAAGATGGTTCTCGCAGAGTATGGCGGCATCCGTGTGTCGGACGTCGGTACCTTTGGCACGGATCCCGTCGACTATCCCGATATTGCAGAAAAGGTCTGTGCGGATATCACGGGCGGCAAGGCAGAGCTCGGCATCGTTCTCTGCGGCACCGGGGATCGGCATCTCGATGGCTGCCAATAAGATCAAGGGCATTCGCTGCGCTCTCTGCCACGATGTCTATTCGGCAAAGAAGGCGCGCGAGCACAATGATGCCAATGTTCTCGCTATGGGAGGGCGCGTCCTCGGCTTCGGTTCTGCGGGGGAGATCGTCCGTGCCTTTCTAGGCGCGAAATTCGAAGGCGGCCGCCACGAGCGCCGCATTAAGAAGATTATGCAGCTTGAGGCAAAGGACTGAACCAGCGCATACTGTATTTTTCAAAGTAAAAGTTTTTTTAAAAGAAAAAGGAGCACAAACATGAGCCTTATGACATCCTTACACGAAGCGGATCCTGCGCTTGCAAAAGCCATTGACGAAGAACTGAATCGTCAGCGCACAAAGCTCGAACTCATCGCATCTGAGAACATTGTATCCAAAGCCGTTCTCGAAGCGCAGGGCAGCGTTCTTACGAATAAGTATGCCGAGGGCTATCCCGGCAAGCGTTACTATGGCGGCTGTGAGTTCGTCGATGTCGTCGAAAGCCTTGCCATTGAGCGCGCAAAAAAACTTTTTGATGCAGGTTATGCCAACGTTCAGCCCCATTCCGGCGCACAGGCCAATATGGCAGTCTTCTTTGCACTCCTCCAGCCGGGTGACACGGTCATGGGTATGAGTCTCACGGACGGCGGTCACCTGACACACGGCAGCCCTGTCAACATGAGCGGCAAGTACTTTAACGTCATTCCTTACGGCGTCACGAAGGACACAGAGACGATCGATTATGACGAGCTCGAAAGAATCGCCGTGGAGAAGAAGCCGAAGATGATCGTTGCGGGCGCTTCTGCTTATGCGCGTGTCATCGATTTCCCGCGCCTTGGCGAGATTGCAAAGAAGGTCGGCGCATACCTGATGGTGGACATTGCTCATATTGCTGGTCTGGTTGCAGCAGGCGAGCATCCGAGCCCAATTCCGTATGCCGATGTTGTGACGACGACGACACACAAGACCCTTCGCGGCCCGCGCGGCGGCATGATTCTCTGCCGTGATGAAGAATTTGGCAAGCAGTTTAACAAGGCAGTATTCCCCGGAATTCAGGGCGGTCCACTCATGCATGTCATTGCAGCGAAGGCGGCTGCCCTTGGCGAGGCGCTTCAGCCGAGCTTTAAGGAATATGCAAAGCAGATGAAGAAGAATGCGGCGACACTGGCCGAGACATTGCAGAAAGACGGCTTCCGCATCGTGTCCGGCGGTACAGATAATCACTTGATGCTCGTCGATCTCACGAGCAAGGGCATCACGGGTAAAGTGGCGCAGACGGTTCTCGATGAAGTCAACATAACGGTAAACCGCAATACCATCCCGTTTGAACCGCTCTCCCCGTTTGTTACAAGCGGCATTCGCCTTGGTTCTCCCGCACTCACGACGCGTGGCTTTAAAGGAAGAGGATATGGTCGAAGTCGGCAACATCATCGCCATGGTTCTTTCCGATGTCGAAAAGCGCTGAAAAGAAGGAAGAAGCGAAAAAACGCGTCGCAGCTCTTTGCGAGAAGTATCCGCTTTATGAATAAGTTCAGCGATGCGGCGTGAAGCGCATTTTGGTTGATTTATCGAAACGAAAAGGAGAATCCCTTTGAGCAATTTAGAAGTAGGCATTGTCGGTCTTCCGAACGTCGGAAAGAGCACCCTGTTTAATGCCATCACCAAAGCCGGTGCAGAAGCGGCAAACTTCCCTTTCTGCACCATTGAGCCGAACGTCGGCGTCGTTGCCGTGCCGGATCCGCGCCTTGATGTCCTTCATAAGATGTACGATTCCAAGAAAGACGACCCCTGCTTCTGTCCGTTTTGTCGATATTGCGGGGCTTGTCAAAGGCGCGTCAAAGGGCGAAGGACTCGGCAATAAATTCCTCGAACACATTCGTCAGGTCGATGCTGTTGCGCATGTCGTTCGCTGCTTCGAAGATGCAAACATCACCCACGTGGAGGGCGGCATCGACCCGCTGCGCGACATTGACATCATTCAGACAGAGCTATGCCTTGCCGACCTCGAAGTCATTGAAAAGCGCATCATGCGTCTGGCGAAGATTGCAAAGTCCGGCAATAAGGAAGCCAAAGTCGAAGATGAGATTCTCCGCCGCATCAAGGCTGACCTCGATGAAGGCCGCCCCGCAAGATATACGGATCTTTCCGTGGATGACCTCGAGCTCATCAAAGAGATGAATCTTCTGACGCTGAAAGCCCACGCTCTATGTTGCAAACGTCGCTGAGGATGAAGTCTCGACGGCGTACGATGAGAATCCCTTCGTGCAGAAAGTCAGGGCGTTTGCTGCAAAAGAAGGTGCGGAAGTCGTTGCTATCTCAGCAAAAGTGGAAAGTGAAATCGCAGAGCTTGACCCGGAAGAGGCAAAGGCTTTCCTGAGGATCTCGGCGAAGAGGAAAGCGGTCTGGATCGCCTCATTAAGGCGGCTTTCGATCTCCTAGGTCTTCAGACTTTTCCTCACCGCCGGTCCGGATGAGTGCCGCGCATGGACGATTACAAAGGGGACGGTTGCGCCGAAAGCCGCCGGAAAAATTCACACTGACTTTGAACGCGGCTTTATTCGCGCTGAAATCGTAGGCTACGATGACTTTGGTCGCCGCTGGTTCCGTCGCTGCTGCACGCGAAAAGGGACAGGTACGTGTCGAAGGCAAGGACTATGTCATGCAGGACGGCGACGTCGTAAACTTCCGCTTCAACGTGTGATTTTAGCAGCTGGATCGTTACATAGCTGTTTGGGGTGGCTGCTTCTTAAATGAAACGATGGTAATTCAAAGTATTAAAGAAGGGAGATAATTTTTATGAAACGGATTTTATCAGTCATCTTTATGCTGGGATGTTTTTTTATTTTTCAGTCGCCCTTTGCCCATGCCAATTATCCCAATTATTTAAATGGGGATCGAAACTTCATCTTGAGTGATGGACATATGGGAACAGGTTGGTATGTGGATAAAAGCTCTCTCGTGGTGCAGCAGTATGCCCCGCCAATCTATAGGATTGCGGTCAATCTTGTATGGGTACCTGATGCAGATAGGGGAAACGGAAATCCTTCTGAGGTTGAGACAAATTATTTCCTGTACAATTGGAATACAAGGTCAATGTACGTTTTACGCGATGGAACGTGGAACTATATCCCACATAATGGATCCTTTGCGCAGTCAGGAATCGTTGAGCCTACCGGTGAGATGGCATTCTACATCGCCTATCATATGCCATTTTATGGCGGACATGACTACCTCTATGCACTGGTGGATGAATCAAACTAAATCTTGTTAGATAGCCTGCTGTGCTTTCAGAGAAAGTCTCTTTTGTGTGTTGTCTCGATAGGAAGACAGCACCAAGAGACTTTCTTTTTGTGTACGTTGTACGTTATCTAGATAAATTATGTAGGAAGCAGAAGGCAGATAGATTTGCCATTTGATGATACAATAAAAAAATAAAGCTGCATGTCAATCTAAGTTAGAGAAAGTATAAGGAGTGCTAAACGTGATGGAAAAGCAAACATATGCGGTGGGAGATGTCGTTCGGATGAAGAAGGCGCATCCCTGCGGAACAGATGCATGGGAGATTCTTCGCGTCGGGATGGATTTCCGATTAAAATGTCTGGGCTGCGGGCATATGGTCATGCTTCCGCGTCCAAAGTTTGAGAAAAGCGTCCGTGCGATTATTCGTCGGGCATAGAAGATATGTGCATATCCTGCCTATTTCCTGTATTTTTACGCAGTCCGTGAAAATCTTTTTAGAAAAGAATTGACAAGAATACTTCGTTTGTAGTAAAATAGCTTTCGTTGCAAGCGACTTTGCCACTTGGCAGTGCGGGCAATGCAAAACAAAATAGCATCTTTTAGTAGAGCATGTGGAGAGTTGTCCGAGTGGTTGAAGGAGCACGCCTGGAAAGCGTGTGTACGGTGATACTGTACCGAGAGTTCGAATCTCTCACTCTCCGCCATTTTTGTCCTTTTTCAGGTCGGGCTGCAGCGTTTGGGTCTTGCGCAATGGCGCCTCCTGAACCACGTCAGGTCCGGAAGGAAGCAGCGTTAAGGGAATCGTGCCATGTGCCGCAAGGGCGCCTGGGGGCTGCGGTTCGACGTGAAAAAGGAAGGGAACCTAGCTTGGAGTTCCGACAGGTCGCAGCCGAAAGGCTGCTTTTTTATTTCAGATGTACAAGCTCTGCATCCGTTCCTAGAAGAGCAGGGAGGAGAGGTTATGGCATATATTGCGCTTTATCGGAAATGGCGGCCGCAGGTCTTTCGTGAACTCGTGGGGCAGGAACACATCAGCAAGACGCTTTCGAATGCGATTACGGCGGGACGCATCGGTCATGCCTATCTCTTTTCCGGCCCGCGCGGCACAGGCAAGACGAGTACGGCGAAGATCTTTGCAAAGGCGATCAACTGTGAGAAGGGGCCGACTCCCGAGCCCTGCGGCGTGTGTGCTGCCTGCCGTGCCATCCGTGAGGGAAACTCGCCCGATGTCTATGAAATTGACGCGGCATCGAACCGTGGTATCGACGAGATTCGCGAATTACGAGACAGCGTTCGCTATGCGTCAAGCGGTATTCGCTATCGCGTCTACATCATCGATGAAGTGCATATGCTGACGATGGAGGCATTTAATGCACTCCTGAAGACATTGGAGGAGCCGCCGGAAAACATCGTCTTTATCCTAGCGACGACAGAAGCGCATAAGGTTCCTGCAACGATTCAGTCGCGCTGTCAGAGGTTTGACTTTCACCGCATCACGGCAAGGGAAATGGAAGACCGCCTTGCTTATGTCGCTGAGAAATCGAACATCGATGCGGCTGAGGATGCACTTCGCCTTATCGCTGTGCAGGCAGACGGCGGCATGCGCGATGCTCTATCTCTCCTCGACCAGTGCGCCGCACTTTCGAGGGGCAAGGTCGAAGCGGAAAACGTTCGAAAGATTCTCGGGCTCGTCGGTCACGATTGGATCTATGACATGACGAAGGACATGGCTGATAAGAACGCGCAGAAGATGTTAGAAAGTCTTGCACAGCTTCTAGCACAGGGGAAGGATCTCGCGCAAATTCTCGTTGAGCTCACCTTACACCTCCGAAGTCTGATGATTTACCGTGCGGCAGGGACGGTGGAAGGCATGGATCTCTATGCAGAATCCGAAGCTGTTTTGGATGTACAGTCGCATTTTTTTCAGACGAGCAGCTCATGATGCTCATCGAGCGCCTAGGCGAAGCACAGAATGAACTTCGCTGGTCGCTGCAGCCGAGAGTTGCTGTGGAAGTCGCGCTCCTGTCCTGCATGCGGGATACGGCAGGTGCGGCGGAGATGGAAGCGCCGGTGTCTTCAAAACCTGTGGAAGCGCCTTCGGCAGATACCGCGCGCCTTGCCGCCTTGGAAGCGAAATTTGCAGAGCTGGAGGAACGCGTGAACAGCAAAGCGGCAATGCGCCCGTCGCCATCTGACAGCAAAAACGCCGGCGTTTCTTTCGCCTGCTTCAGGTGGAAAAATGGAAGGAGTGCACGCCATCCATCGCTAAAAGACTTGAAAAACGAGCGTATCCATGCAGGAGACTGTTCCCGAAAGCGAGGATGTCGGCATCGACGGTGCAGCGGTCTTTGAGGAGATCAAGAAGGCAGCCTCGCCGGAAAGGATCCGATCTTCGGCTCATGTCTCTATGGCGCATCTTTTTTCGATATGTCTAGGAAACGCTTTCGCATTCGCTTTTCTACGGAGTTTCTTGCCGATATCGTCAAAGGCGCGCGCAAGGATTGGATCGAACAAATGCTGAAGGAAAAGACAGGGCTCGATCTTCGCCTTGAAAAAGTTTACGATAAAGACGACAGCAGATTCTTACCCAAGTCTAAAGCAGAAAGCGAAAAGACAGCACCCGCAGAAGATCCTTACGCAGATGTCCCACCGCCCGATCAGGCGCCGGTAGAGACCTCGTTTGACATCGATGCGCTCCCTAAGGGCGAGCGAGAAAGGCTGAAATCTGCGGCCGCGCTTTTAGGCGGCAGGATAGAGCCGATAGCAGAAGAGTCTCTGCCTGAACATGGCGATGCGGATGTGCCTCCGGAAGCTTTGTCGTCGCTTGACGGACACGAGTGAATTTGATACGCTATACAAAGAGATATATAGAAGTGTTATGCCATAAAGGAGAAGCTGAAATGTTTGGCGGAATGGGAAACATGGGCAATATGAATGCCATGATGAAAAAAGTTCAGAAGATGCAGAGCGAAATGAAGAAGATGCAGGAGGATCTTAAGGCGCGCACGGTAGATGTCACAACGGGCGGCGGCGCGGTCAAGATCACCATGAATGGCGAAAAGCAGGTGCAGGCACTCACGATCGACCCTGCGGCGGTAGATCCGGAAGATGTCGAAATGCTCCAGGACCTTCTCTCTGCCGCCTTTAATGAAGCGACGAAGAAAGTCGACGATATGATGACGAGTGAGATGGGAAAACTTACCGGGGGACTCGGTCTTCCGCCGGGACTTTTCTGATGGCGACGATAGCGCCGCTGCAAAAATTGATCGAGCACTTTCGCGCACTGCCTGGCATTGGAGCTAAGACGGCAGTGCGCCTCGCTTATCACGTCCTGAGATGAACGCACAGGACGCGAAGGCACTTGCAGGCGCCATTATCGATGCAAAGGAGAAAATCGGCTTTTGCAGTGTCTGTCAGAATTTAACAGACTGCGATCCATGCGCTGTTTGTTCATCGACTTCACGCGATCACAGTATCATCTGCGTTGTCGAACAGCCGCAGGACGTTGCGGCAATGGAACGTATGCGTGATTATAAAGGCGTCTATCACGTCCTTCACGGGGCACTGTCTCCGATGGAAGGCATCGGTCCTGACGGCATTCGCCTGAAAGAACTCCTTCGACGGCTCGAAGACGAGCGGGTGAAAGAGGTCATCATGGCAACAAATCCGAATGTCGAAGGAGAAGCGACGGCAATGTACATTGCAAAACTCCTAAAACCAATGGATGTTAAAGTTACGCGTCTTGCGCAGGGGCTGTCTATCGGCGGGGATCTCGAATATGCCGATGAAGTTACCTTGGCAAAGGCCATGGAAAAATCGTAGAGAAATTGGATGATTTTATGCATGATGCACAAAATCAGGTATCAGGCGAAAGGAGATTGTCATTGAAGCTCGTTGCTGCGTTTGCCATTGGTTTTGTCGTTCTCTGTATGTTTGGTAAAATCTTACCGATGTCGATGCATTTCCTTTGGCAGCTTATCACGAATAGTATCGTAGGTGTCGTAGCTCTCTGGTTTGTGAAGCTCTTTGCTTCAAAGGTAGAAATTACATTCTTGAGTGCACTGATCACAGGTTTTTTTGGAGTGCCGGGCGTCATTGCGATTTTGGTATACACGTACTTGCTAAAATAAAATTGGAAGGTATGAGAATAAAAAGTATAATAATCGCAAAAAAGCAGTTGACAAAACCAATGGATTCCTGTAACATACTACAAGTCACCGCAAGATGCGGGCGCCAAAGGGAAAGAGCAAAACATCCTAGCGGAAAAAGAAAAAGCCCTTGACAAAAGGCGCAGGACACGATATACTAACCAAGTCGCTTGTGAGAGCGAAAGCGACACGTTGCTCTTTGAAAACTAAACAATGCAGAAATGAATCATCAAACATGATTCAAGCCAGATGTCCGGATAACTTCGGTTATCCGAAATACATCGATTGATTATGAACAACATAGCAATCGGCAATTCCTTCAAATGAACACTTCATTTGAAACGAAACAAAAAAGAGCCAATCGGCCCTTCCTATTTTATGGAGAGTTTGATCCTGGCTCAGGACGAACGCTGGCGGCGTGCTTAACACATGCAAGTCGAACGAGACAATTAAAAGCTTGCTTTTTAAACGTCGAGTGGCAAACAGGGTGAGTAACGCGTAGACAACCTGCCGCAAAGATGGGGACAACAGTTCGAAAGGACTGCTAATACCGAATGTTCTGGAAGTTCCGCATGGAAACTCCAGCAAAGATGGCCTCTACTTGTAAGCGATCGCTTTGCGATGGGTCTGCGTCTGATTAGCTAGTTGGTGGGGCAAGGGCCTGCCAAGGCGACGATCAGTAGCCGGTCTGAGAGGATGAACGGCCACATTGGGACTGAGACACGGCCCAGACTCCTACGGGAGGCAGCAGTGGGGAATCTTCCGCAATGGGCGAAAGCCTGACGGAGCAACGCCGCGTGAGTGAAGAAGGTCTTCGGATCGTAAAGCTCTGTTGCCGGGGACGAATGTAGGCAATGCAAACAGCATTGTGTAATGACGGTACCCGGCGAGGAAGCTCACGGCTAACTACGTGCCAGCAGCCGCGGTAATACGTAGGTGGCGAGCGTTGTCCGGGAATTATTGGGCGTAAAGGGAGCGCAGGCGGGCGAGTAAGTCTTTCTTAAAAGTGCGGGGCTCAACCCCGTGAGGGAGAAACTACTCATCTTGAGTGCAGGAGAGGAAAGCGGAATTCCTAGTGTAGCGGTGAAATGCGTAGATATTAGGAAGAATACCAGTGGCGAAGGCGGCTTTCTGGACTGTAACTGACGCTGAGGCTCGAAAGCCAGGGGAGCGAACGGGATTAGATACCCCGGTAGTCCTGGCCGTAAACGATGAATGCTAGGTGTAGGGGGTATCGACCCCTCCTGTGCCGGAGTTAACGCAATAAGCATTCCGCCTGGGGAGTACGGTCGCAAGACTGAAACTCAAAGGAATTGACGGGGGCCCGCACAAGCGGTGGAGTATGTGGTTTAATTCGACGCAACGCGAAGAACCTTACCAGGGCTTGACATTGAGTGACAGACTTAGAGACAAGTCATTCTCTTCGGAGACACGAAAACAGGTGGTGCATGGCTGTCGTCAGCTCGTGTCGTGAGATGTTGGGTTAAGTCCCGCAACGAGCGCAACCCCTATTCTCTGTTGCCAGCACGCGAAGGTGGGAACTCAGAGGAGACTGCCGCGGACAACGCGGAGGAAGGCGGGGATGACGTCAAGTCATCATGCCCCTTATGTCCTGGGCTACACACGTACTACAATGGGATGGACAGAGAGCAGCGAAGCCGCGAGGCCGAGCGAACCCCAAAAACCATTTCCCAGTTCGGATTGCAGGCTGCAACTCGCCTGCATGAAGATGGAATCGCTAGTAATCGCAGGTCAGCATACTGCGGTGAATACGTTCCCGGGCCTTGTACACACCGCCCGTCACACCACGGAAGTCGTTCACACCCGAAGCCGGTGGGGCAGCCGCAAGGAGCTAGCCGTCTAAGGCGGGGGCGATGACTGGGGTGAAGTCGTAACAAGGTAGCCGTATCGGAAGGTGCGGCTGGATCACCTCCTTTCTAAGGAGCTTTTGAGGGAGACCTCGAAAAGCCAGGTCGAACATTTGGGACTGCATTGTCTAGTTTTGAAGGAGCAACTCCTTCACTGTACATTGAAACTACACAGAAGAAACATGAAATGTATCAATTTCAGACATGGTCTACAAGACGGAAGAGTCACGTAAACAGGTTTGAACGAACATTTCAGGATTCAAGAAAAGCATAGACATCACATTCGAGAGAATGCGTATGACCCTTCAACAAAAGTTGAAGGACCTAAGGTAATAAAGTTAAGTTACTAAGGGCATACGGTGGATGCCTTGGCGTTTCGAGTCGAAGAAGGACGCGATAAGCTGCGAAAAGCCATGGGGAGCCGCAAGTAGGCTGCGATCCATGGGTATCCGAATGGGGCAACCCGGTACAAGTCATGTTGTACCATCCGAAAGGAAGACAAACCCGGTGAACTGAAACATCTAAGTAACCGGAGGAAAAGGAATCAAAAGAGATTCCCTCAGTAGCGGCGAGCGAAAGGGGAAGCGCCCAAACCGAAAGCCTTCGGGCCTTCGGGGTTGCGGACCGGAACAAAGAGAAACAGACCTAGCAGAACCGTCTGGGAAGGCGGGGCACAGAGGGTGAGACCCCCGTAGGCAAAAGGTGTGCGATCCGTCCGGTATCCAGAGTACCACGGGACACGAGGAACCTTGTGGGAAGCAGGGTGGACCACCATCCAAGGCAAAATACGACGAAACGACCGATAGCGCATAGTACCGTGAGGGAAAGGTGAAAAAGAACCGCGGGAGCGGGAGTGAAAGAGAACCTGAAACCGTATGTCTACAAGCAGTCGAAGCACGATATAGGTGCGACGGCGTGCCTATTGAAGAATGAACCGGCGAGTTAATTTAGTTGGCGAGGTTAAGCAGGAAATGCGGAGCCGCAGCGAGAGCGAGTCTTAATAGGGCGGCAGTCAGCTGGATTAGACCCGAAACCACAGTGATCTATGCATGGCCAGGTTGAAGCTCAGGTAAGAATGAGTGGAGGACCGAACCCGTGAGTGTTGAAAAACTTTGGGATGAGCTGTGCATAGGGGTGAAATGCCAATCGAACGTGGAGATAGCTGGTTCTCCCCGAAATAGCTTTAGGGCTAGCCTCAGGCGATACATACAGACGGTAGAGCACTGATCGGGCAAGGGGGCGTAAAGCCTACCGAACCCAGTCAAACTACGAATGGCTGTATGCAAGGCCTGGGAGTCAGAATGCGAGTGATAAGACCCGTATTCAAGAGGGAAACAGCCCAGACCGCCGACTAAGGTCCCCAATGCTGTACTAAGTGGAAAAGGATGTAGGACTTCCCAGACAACCAGGATGTTGGCTCAGAAGCAGCCACCATTGAAAGAGTGCGTAATAGCTCACTGGTCGAGAGGCCCTGCGCCGAAAATATCCGGGGCTCAAGTACAGAACCGAAGTCGCGGCAAGCAGCAATGCTTGGGTAGGGGAGCGTACCATATAGGACGAAGGCTGACCGGAAGGACAGCTGGACCGTATGGCAGAGAGAATGCCGGTATGAGTAGCGAAACGGACGGTGAGAATCCGTCCCACCGAAAGCCTAAGGGATCCTGAGCAACGCTCGTCGACTCAGGGTAAGTCGGGACCTAAGCCGAGGCAAAAAGCATAGGCGATGGACAACAGGCGAACATTCCTGTACTGCATGCAACCGTATGAGGATGGAGTGACGCAGCAAGGAGCTTGCGCGCGCGAATGGAAGAGCGCGTCGAACGCTGTAGGCTGTATGGGAGGCAAATCCCCCATACAAAGCTGAGAGCGGATAGGGAGCCGATTCCGCAAGGAAGAAGCGAAGGGAAGCGTACTACACTGCCGAGAAAAACTTCTAACGAGGCGACATGCACCCGTACCAAAACCGACACAGGTAGGCGGGGAGAGAATCCTGAGGTGCGCGGGAAAACCCTCGTTAAGGAACTCGGCAAAATGCATCCGTAACTTCGGGAGAAGGATGGCCGGAGCTGGTGAAGCCTGTACAGGCAGAGCTGGAGCCGGCGGCAGAAGAGAAGCCCAAGCGACTGTTTACCACAAACACAGGTGCCTGCCAAAGAGCAATCTGACGTATAGGTGCTGACACCCTGCCCGGTGCTGGAAGGTTAAGGGAGAGGAGTTAGGCTAAAGCTAAAGCCCCGAACTGAAGCCCCAGTAAACGGCGGCCGTAACTATAACGGTCCTAAGGTAGCGAAATTCCTTGTCGGGTAAGTTCCGACCCGCACGAAAGGTGTAACGATTTGGGCACTGTCTCAACGAGGGACCCGGTGAAATTGAAATACCTGTGAAGATGCAGGTTACCCGCGACTGGACAGAAAGACCCCATGGAGCTTTTACTGCAACCTGACATTGGTTTTTGGCATGTAACGTACAGGATAGTTGGGAGACTGAGAGATGCTGCCGCCAGGCAGCAAGGAGTCACTGTTGGGATACCAACCTTTACGTGCTAGGGATCTAACCCAGAGGGCAACGACCTCGGGGACAGTATCAGGCGGGCAGTTTGACTGGGGCGGTCGCCTCCGAAAGCGTAACGGAGGCGTCCAAAGGTTCCCTCAGCGCGGACAGAAATCGCGCGAAGAGTACAAAGGCAGAAGGGAGCTTGACTGCGAGACAGACAAGTCGAGCAGGTACGAAAGTAGGGCTTAGTGATCCGGTGGAAAGAGATGGAATTGCCATCGCTCAACGGATAAAAGCTACCCTGGGGATAACAGGCTAATCTCTCCCAAGAGTCCATATCGACGGGGAGGTTTGGCACCTCGATGTCGGCTCATCACATCCTGGGGCTGAAGCAGGTTCCAAGGGTTGGGCTGTTCGCCCATTAAAGTGGTACGTGAGCTGGGTTCAGAACGTCGTGAGACAGTTCGGTCCATATCCATCGCGGGCGGAAGATACATGAGGGAGGCTGCTCCTAGTACGAGAGGACCGGAGTGGACGGACCGCCGGTGTACCAGTTGTCACGCCAGTGGCATGGCTGGATAGCTGCGTCCGGAAGGGATAAACGCTGAAAAGCATCTAAGCGTGAAGCCCGTCCCGAGATGAAGTATCTGTTCGAAAGAACTAAGACACCTTTGAAGAACACGAGGGTAGATAGGGGTAGAGGCAGAAGTGCTGCAAGGCATGGAGCTGACTACTACTAATCTGTCGAAGACTTAACTTAGAGAAAGCGAACCAAGGATCCGAGTTTCTTCTGTATAGTTTTGAGTGTGCAGGCAATGCATACGAGAAAGATCCAGTGGCGATAGCTGTGTGGGACCACCTGTACCCATGCCGAACACAGAAGTTAAGCACATATACGCCGAAAGTACTTGTCTGGCGACGGACTGGGAGGATAGGGAGCTGCTGGTTAGATGTTCCGCTTTTGCGGGGCATCTTTATATGGCGGCTTTGGTGAAGCGGTTAACACACTGGATTGTGGCTCCAGCATGCATGGGTTCGATCCCCATAAGTCGCCCCATTTTTTATAGCGCATAGCGTTATGGCAAGTGACTTGTTGCTTTTAGATCAAGTCGGTATAGGGGTATAGCTCAATTGGTAGAGCAACGGTCTCCAAAACCGTAGGTTGTGAGTTCAAGTCTTACTGCCCCTGCCATCTTACGGAGTGGTACTCAAGAGGCTGAAGAGGACGGTTTGCTAAATCGTTAGGCTGGGTAACTGGTGCGGAGGTTCGAATCCTCTCCACTCCGCCACGAAATCTAAACCATTGCAAAAGCAATGGTTTTTTTATGTCTTTTTATAGCATATAAATTCTTGTTTCCGCATCATAATATGGAGTATAATATAAGCCGTATTTTTATTTTGAGGAGCATGGCTTGTGCTTCTTGTTTTGTTGGATATCCTAAGGAGGATTATGCTTTATGAAAGACCCCGCCGTCTCGTCGTCGTTCTTGGAACGATTCTTCAAGATAAAAGAGAAGAATACGTCGGTGCGCGTGGAGATACTCGCAGGTATCACCACATTTATCGCTCTTGCTTACATTATGTTCGTCAATCCAAACATTCTGGCTGATGCCGGAATTCCAAAAGAGGCAGCAGTGGCTTCTACCATTTGGATTGCTGCACTCTCATCTTTCGCTATGGGCGTTTTTGCAAATTATCCTGTGGCGCTTGCGCCAGGCATGGGACTCAATGCCTTTTTTGCCTATTATGTTTGCGGAGTGTTAGGGCTTCATTGGACAGTGGCGCTCGGTGCCGTCTTCTTTTCGGGAATCTTTTTCCTAATTCTCACCGTCAGCCATATACGTCAAGCGATCATCAATGCAGTACCTCCAAATCTCCGCATTGCCATCGGTGCAGGTATTGGTCTTTTCATTGCTTTCGTCGGTCTCAAGGGCACAGGCCTTATCATTGCAGATCCTGCGACGTTTATTACACTCGGTCATGTGACAAAACCAGAAACCGCTCTGTCCCTCTTCAGTCTTGTCTTCACAGGGGTTCTAATGGCACGCAATGTGCAAGGGGCAATTCTCATCGGCATTATCTTGACGACAATTCTTTCGATGGTTCTAGGGTATTCACCAGTGCCGCATACCCTTTCGGATATTATCAGCACATCGCTTCCGCATATGGGAGCGACCTTTGCACAGCTTGATATTGTAGGTGCTTGGAACTATGGCATCTTCTCCATCATCTTTACCTTTACCGTGGTTGAGCTTTTCGACAATATGGGAACTCTCATAGGACTCACTTCGAAAGCCGGTCTGGTCAAGGAAACTGGCGAGATTGAAAACCTAGATAAGGCATTAACAACAGATGCCTTTGGCACGATTGTCAGCTCTATTTTTGGTACCTCGACGGTTACGAGCTATATTGAAAGTGCTGCTGGCGTTGCTGCAGGCGGAAAGACAGGACTTACGGCTGTTACCGTTTCCATTTTGTTTCTCATTGCGCTTCTCTTTGCTCCTCTCATTGGCCTCGTTCCTGCGTTGCAACTGCACCGTCGCTGATTCTCGTTGGTGCACTCATGATGAGCGATGTTGGAAGGATCAATTTTGAAGATTTTACCGATGCGCTGCCAGCTTTTCTCACCATCATCATGATGCCGCTCACCTCATCCATCGCCAATGGTTTTGCCTTCGGCTTTATCAGCTATGCTTTTATCAAGACCTTGGCAGGTAAGGCGAGGGAAGTAAGCTGGATTATGTGGCTCGTCAGCATCGCCTTTCTCATCAATCTCTTCATGCGGTCTTGATGCAATGGCTCAAATTGATGTTTGTTATGGATTTTTAACAGCGGATTCATGATGCAATTCGCTGTCAAGATGAGCATGTCCATCATTTGACTTATCTTTCATACTCTGATAAGATGAGACGATAGCATAATGGGCATTAGTCCATTGCATCAGATTGTTGACGAATAAGTCAGTCGCCTCTGTTGGCGATGGGGCGGCATTAAGTGTACTCGACCGTATACAATAAACAAGAAAGCACGCGCGGCGAGCTTTGGATAGAAGGAGTGATTCGGTGCTTTTTGGATTTCTCAAACGGTTCTTGGGAGATAATAATGAGAAGGAAATCAAGCGTTATAGCCAGGTGGTTGAAAAGATCAATGCGCTTGAGCCCGAGATGCAGAATCTGACCGATGACAAACTGACGGGGATGACAGGAAAATTCCGTGAGCGCCTGGCAGCAGGTGAGACACTGGATGATATTCTCCCAGAGGCTTTCGCTGTCGTGCGGGAAGGTTCGCGCCGCGTCCTGGGGATGCGGCATTTTGATGTGCAGCTCATCGGCGGCATATGTCTTCATGAAGGACGCATTGCAGAGATGCGTACGGGCGAAGGTAAGACGCTTGTTGCAACTTGCCCAGTCTATCTCAATGCCCTCATGGGAAAGGGCGTTCATGTCATCACCGTCAACGATTATCTCGCAAGGCGTGATATGGAAGAGATGGGACGGCTTTATCAGTACCTTGGACTTACCGTCGGTCTTGTCGTGCATGACATGGATTTTCCAGAACGCAAGTTTGCCTACAGCCGTGATGTCACCTTTGGTACGAATAATGAATTTGGCTTTGACTATCTGCGTGATAACATGGTCATTTCCAAAGATCAGATGGTGCAGCGTTCACTTCACTATGCAATCGTCGACGAGGTGGATTCCATTCTGATCGATGAGGCACGTACGCCGCTCATTATTTCAGGACCGGGACAGAAGTCAACAGAGATGTATGCCGTTATGGCGAAATGCCGTGAAAGGCTTGAAAGAGGGCGAAGATTATACGGTCGATGAAAAGCAGAAGACCGTTGCGCCGGATGATAAAGTCATCCCGAAGATCGAGCGTATGCTTGGCATCCAGAATCTTTACGCACCGGAAAATATCGAGCTTTCACATTGCTTTACGGCAGCACTTCGTGCAAAAGCACTCATGAAACGCGACCGCGACTACGTTGTGAGAAATGGCGAGATCGTCATCGTTGATGAATTTACCGGTCGTCTGATGGAAGGGCGCCGCTATTCGGACGGTCTTCATCAGGCAATTGAAGCGAAGGAGGGCGTCAAGATTCAGCGCGAGAGCCAGACGCTCGCAACCATCACCTTCCAGAACTATTTTCGCATGTATGAGAAGCTTGCAGGCATGACGGGTACGGCAAAGACAGAAGAGGACGAGTTCCTGAAGATTTACAACCTTCCCGTCATTGTCGTTCCGACAAACAAGCCCGTGTGCCGCACGGATTATCCCGATCTCATCTTTAAGACAAAGCGTGCGAAATACCGCGCTGTCGGCAAATTTGTTCAAGATCTTCATGAGAAAGGACAGCCGGTTCTCATCGGTACGACATCGATTACACAGTCCGAGGAACTTTCTGCTATCTTGAAGCGAAACGGCATTCCGCATAACGTCCTCAATGCAAAATTTCACGAAAAGGAAGCGGAGATCATCTCTGGCGCCGGGCAGAAGGGCTCTGTTACGATTGCGACGAATATGGCGGGGCGCGGCACGGATATCAAACTCGGTGAAGGTGTTGCAGCGCTTGGCGGTCTCTTTATCGTCGGTACAGAACGCCACGAAAGCCGCCGTATTGATAACCAGCTTCGCGGTCGTTCCGGTCGTCAGGGGGATCCCGGTGCATCCCGCTTCTTTCTCTCTCTGGAAGATGATCTCATGCGCCTATTCGCATCGGATCGTATTGCCAGCATCATGGATAAGCTCGGCATGGATGAAAACGAGCCGATTGAGCACAAGCTCATTACGAATTCCATCGAGCACGCGCAGAAAAAGGTCGAAGCGCGTAACTTTGATATTCGCAAGCATGTCCTAGAATATGACGATGTTATGAATCAGCAGCGTGAGGTCATTTACGGCGAGCGCCGCAAGATTCTTCTCGGGGAGAATCTTCGCGAAAATATCATGGGGATGATCGGCCACATCATCAAGGTCGAGATGAACCAGTATGCGAATGAAAAGCTTTATCCAGAAGAGTGGCAGCTCGACGACCTCATCGCAGATGCAGAAAAGACCTATGCAGCGGCAGGATCTTTGAAAAAAGAGGAGCTGGTTGAGCTCAGCCGTGACGATCTCAAGGAAACGCTGGAAAAGGTTGCGGAAGATGGCTACAAGAGCCGTGAATTGCTCTTTGGTGAAGAGAATATGCGCGAGCTTGAGAAACTCGTCATGCTGCGCATTGTTGACAAGAAGTGGATGGAACATCTCGACCGCATGGATATGCTTCGTGACGGCATCAATCTCCGTGCCTACGGGCAGAGAAATCCGTTGGTCGAATACAAGATTGAAGCGCTCGATATGTTTGAAGAAATGGAAGCGCAGATCCAAGATGAGATTGCTTCATTAATGTATCATGTCAGTATTGTACAGTCCCCTGCACCGGAAGCGTCTGCGGCAGAGCCAACGGAAGGCGAACGCGCCCGTGCAGAAGCGGCGATCGCTCATGAGAAGTCACAGCTAGAGGATCATCTTTCAAGGGCGACGGCATCTCACGGCGGTGAGTCGAGTGCAGCAGAGACGAAGAAGAAATCAAAAACTGCGGAGGGCAAGTCGGTCGGAAGAAATGATCCTTGCCCATGTGGCGGCGGCAAGAAGTATAAGAATTGTTGCGGAAGAAATGCCTGAGGCAGTCATCTTTTTATAATGAATAAATGAATAGAAAGGCTTATGATGTTAGAAGAACTGAAGCCGCGGCTTTCAGAGCTTTCGGAGAAACTCGATCAGATGGAAGCATCGCTTGAAGTTTCCCGTAAGGAAGAAAAGATTGCAGAGCTTGAGTATAAGATGGGCGAGCCAACGTTTTGGGATGATGCAGAAGCAGCACAGAAAATAAACCAGGAGCTTGCCGACCTAAAAGGCAGCGTAGATAAGTATAAGGCACTGCGGGAAAAATACGACGATGCTGCAACTCTTTTAGAGATGGGACTTGAAGAAAAGGACGAGTCCATGGAGGCAGATGTCAAAGCCGAACTCGATGCGATTGCTGATGGACTTGAAGCCCTTCAGCTCGAGGTCCTCCTCTCTGCTCCCTACGATGCAAACAATGCCATCTTGACGCTGCACGCTGGTGCGGGCGGAACCGAAGCGCAGGATTGGACGCAGATGCTTCTTCGTATGTATGGCCGTTGGGCAGAGCGTCACGGTTTCGCTGTCGAGACGGCAGACCTCCTGCCAGGGGATGAAGCGGGTGTAAAGAGTGCCACGCTCTTTATTAAAGGCCACAATGCCTACGGTTTCTTGAAATCGGAAAAGGGAATTCATCGTCTCGTCCGCATTTCGCCGTTTGATGCACAGGCACGACGTCATACCTCCTTTTCTGCATGCGATATCATGCCGGAAATCGACGATAATGTCGATGTCAACATCAATATGTCAGATGTTCGCGTCGATACATACCGCGCATCCGGCGCCGGCGGTCAGCACATCAATAAGACCTCATCTGCCGTTCGCATGACACATGAACCGACAGGCATTGTCGTTCAGTGCCAGAACGAGCGCTCTCAGCTTCAGAATCGTGAGCAATGTCTTAAAATGCTGCGTGCAAAGCTCTTTGAACTCGAGATGGAGAAAAAGGAAGCCGAGCTTGCAAAGCTTGAAGGCGATCAGCAGAAGATCGAGTGGGGCAGTCAGATCCGTTCTTATGTATTTCAGCCGTACACGATGGTCAAAGATCACCGTACGGGTTGTGAGACGGGCAATGTGCAAGCCGTCATGGATGGTGAGCTCGATCCTTTCATCCGTGCCTACCTTTCAGCAAAGGCAAACCACGAGCTTTAAAAAATAAGCATGGAGGATGACTATGCGTAAGGTACTTTTGGGATTTGTCATCATCCTCGCAGCGGTCGCGCTTCTAGCGCAGTTCATTCTTCCGGCAATTGCGACGAGTGCGATTAAGGCGAAGGTCGTCAGCCGCCTTTCGACAGATGATGTCGATGTTTCCATGCAGTCTGACCCGAATGTACTTCTTGCTATTGGCGATATCGACAAGATGAATATTGTCGTGCATCGGGCGACGATCGGTGCTGTGCATCTCCGTGACCTTACCCTGCAGGGGAAAAAGGTACATATTGATATGGCCTCCTTTCTGGAAGATCAGGCTGTTTCTGTTTCGCATGCCGAGCAGCTTTCCCTCAGAGGTGTTATCGGCGAGAATGAACTTCGTCGCGTACTCGAGGAGAAGATCAGCCGCCTTGATAATGTCGAGGTGCGCATAACGCCAGATGGCATCACAGCGACAGCGAATACAAAGCTCTTTGGTCGCAAGGCCGATATTGCGCTTACGGGCAAAGTTGTCGAAGATGAGGGTACGCTCTTCATCAAGATGACGAGTCTCAATATCAAGAACGCTCTCATCGGTAGGGCGAAACTCGATGATATGTTCGGCAACATCGAGCTTTTGAAAGCGGAAAAGATGCCTATGGGTCTGAAGATCACAAATATCGTGCATCAAGATGGAGAAGTCATCATCGAGGCGGAGAGAAGACCTGATAAATAAAAAAAGCATCTTTTCTTAGCGATAGAGATATAGGTGCATTCGTGATATTTCGGAAGGATGTGCAGAATACATTGCTCCGGTCGATTTCGAGAATTCGAAGGTGAAAATTCGTTGAAAAAGTTTCGGTATAATAAGCTCCTGCTTTTCTTTGTCCTTGTTGGTCTTATCGGTGCGCTCTTCATATCGTTCGAGCGCCATGTCGTTGAAGTAAAAAATCATACGGTCGATCTTGCCATCGACTATGAAGGTCTTCTCGAACTCGCAGAGCGAGAGGGGGCTGCCGCCGGAAACCGTCCTTGCGGATGCAAAGGAGGCAGGCATCACATCGCTTGCTGTCTATGAGACGACCTTTACCAAGCTTAACAAAAATGGCAAAGCAAGTGCGATTGCAGGCGCTGAGCTCCTCGCACGTTACCATGCGGGTTCCTTGGATACTTCGTGGCGTGCGCTTGTCGACGCAGGTGAAGTGAAGGGCAGCGAGGTCTATGTCGTAGGGCATGATCCTCTAACGTATCGAGAAGTCAAGGAAGACCTCTATCGCCGCCTTGGCAACGATCGTGTCCGCACACTGACCGTTGCAGGGGAAGAAATCCTTGCGGTTAAAGCGCATTATGAATCCTTCCTCAAGATGAATCTTGGGATGCCGACCGACGAGATGCAGGTAGTTAATGCGGCAGGCTTTAAGGTACTTGCGCGTCCGAGTGATTACCAAAACTGTACGCCGGAAGATGTTCAAGCGGTCTTTGCACGCCTTGATGGTATCGATATATCAGAAATCGTTTTTCCGGCACGCAGTCTCTCGGTTCACCGAAAGCACTTCAGACAACGATCGATGAGATGAAGGTGCGCAATATACCGCTCGGTCTCATCGAAGCGACGACACAGCTCCAGTTTTACAAGCAGGATGGCATGGAGGAGATTGCCAAGGGCATCGGTTATGACCGCATCGCCCGTCTCTATGCCATTCCGAAAGATGAGCAGCCGAAGCTCAAGATTGCAGATGCTATCGAGCGTTGGTCAAATACCGACGCAGAACGCAACATTCGCATAGATCTCTTTCATATTTATGACAAACCCTCACCCAATATGAGCCTTTACGATACCAATATGATGTATTTTAAGGGTGTTCATGATAAGCTTGCCGATAATGGGTATAGTTTTGGACAGGCTGGAACATTTACGGATTACCATGCGCCGCGCTGGGCACGGGCATTCGTTATGATCGGACTGTCAGCGGCCGTTGTTCTATATCTTTCGCTTGTCATCCGTGCGCTCAACCGCAGGAAGCATCTGCAGTTTGCGCTTTTCATCCTCTTTGCCTTGTGCTCTGCTGTGCCAATTCTCATGGGAACAGGCGCAAAGATTCGCGTGCTTGCAGCGCTTGCCAGTGCAAATGTCTTTCCAGCGCTTGCTGTCGTCCTGTGGCTGGACTGCATTCGCCGTCTGCAAAGCGTGAAGAAAAAATGTCTTTCTATCGTGTCGCTTATTGTTTTTGGCTTTGCTGCGCTCTTAGTGACGGGTGCACTCAGTTATATCGGTGCGGCGTATCTTTCCGCTTCACTTGCTGACACAAAGTATTTCCTAGAGTTTGATATCTTCCGCGGCATTAAGCTGACCTTCGTTCTCCCGCTCGTCCTTGTTGCCATTGCCTTCTTGCAGCGTTTTGATATCTTTGACGGACGGTTTGACAACAGTGCGGGGGTTCTCTTACAGCTGAAGGAGATACTCAATGTGCCCGTGCGCGTCAAGACGCTGATCGGCATCTTTGTTGTCCTTGTGGCAGGTATTGTTTTTGTTGCGCGCAGTGGACATACCTCCGGTATGCCAGTTTCCGGTACGGAGCTTAAATTCCGCGCCTTCCTCGAGCAGATGTTCTACGCACGTCCGCGTACAAAAGAGCTGATGATTGGACATCCAGCATTTATGCTGGCCGTTATGGCATTTTACCGCAAGTGGCCGACGATGCTCTTCTTCATCCTCGTGCTTCTCGCAGCGATTGGACAGGGCTCGATGGTCGAGACATTCGCGCATATGCGGACGCCGATCTATATGTCGTTTGTCCGCGGCGTAGACGGAGCGATCCTCGGTGGTATCATCGGTGCTGTCCTCATGGCACTGGTCGCTTTTTGGCAGACGATTCTCATGCGTGCCCAAAAGTATATGGCAAAAGAAAAAAAGTAGGCGCTTTCCATCTAGAAAATTGAAAGCTATTTACAGGGGAAAGTTCAAAACAAAGGCGAAAGACAGTAGGAATCCGAACATCACAGTAGTAGGTGGAAATAATCGAAAGCAAAGGAGCGTAGAGGGACGGATGGAGAAAAGGATCGTCATATCGGGCTACTACGGCTCAAAAAATGCCGGCGATGAAGCAATGCTTGCCGCTATGCTCGAAGTTCTCAAAGACCGCTCCCAAAAACTTCATATTACGGTCATTTCCTCCAATCCGAAGGATACGGAAGAACGTCATGGTGTCCAAGCGATTTCTTGGCTTTCCGGAAAGAAGATATTCTCTGCTATTTGGAAGGCGGATCTTCTCATCAGCGGCGGAGGAAGCCTGTTGCAAAACGTGACGAGTCGGCGAAGCCTTTATTACTATCTCGCTATCATATCGCTCGCGCTGCTACTTCGAAAGCGCGTCATGCTTTATGCACAGGGCATTGGACCCATTCTCGGCCGATGTGCCAATATGGTCATGCGCCTTGTCTTGAATCATGTTGATGGCATTACCGTTCGCGATGCCGGCTCATTGGATGAATTGAAGCGTCTCGGCATCAAAGGACCTGAAATCCTTCAGACTGCCGATCCCGTCTTGGCGATGCATCCTTCCAAGCTCGTGCATGGCAAAAAAATATTGCAGAGCTTTCATGTGAATGATACTGCGCCTATTATTGGTATATCCGTTCGCGATTGGCAGCAGGAGGGAGATTTTAAACAGTCGATGGCAGCGGCTGCGGATACATTAAAGCGGGATCTTGGTGCTTCAATTGTCTACCTTCCGATGAAGTTTCCTGAAGACATTGAATCCGCGCGCTCGATTGTAAAGCTGATGGAGGAAGATGCCGTCGTTCTAGACGGTGAGTACACGACAGAAGAGTTCCTCTCTATCGTTGGATCGATGGATTTCATGATTGGCATTCGGCTGCATGCCCTGATCTTTGCCTGTGTTATGCAGGTGCCGATGCTCGGCGTGAGCTATGATCCAAAGGTCGATCGCTTTCTGGAGACTCTCGGCGAAGAGACCGTCGGCGAACTTGAGAACGTAACATCGGATGCGATTGTCAAAGGTGTTAAGGCAAAGTGGAAAAAAAGCGACTGTCTTGCCAGTATGCGGAAGCGCCTTCATAAAAAAGCTCTCGAGAATGTAAGAATTGCATTGAATCTCATTAAAAGTTAATATAATTTCCTAAAAGTGGTGAGTGAATGCCTCCAAAAAGAGGAGATTTATCTTGCTGTCCCATTCTTCAGTTAAAATTCAGTATGGAGTGGGACAATAAAATTATTTGAAGGGATATTTTGCGTGGTTATATCCTATGCCTTATCCGCCAGACGCTGGGGGAAATCGGCAACCGCACAAAAGCGGGCGGCGGGGAAGTTTTCGCCTGCACGTAGGTGGACACGGATCGCACGACGAACGGAGCCCACAAAAGGGGGAATTTAATGAGTTCGCAGGGTTTTAAGACAAAATCGAAAAATTTGATGAGAAAGAAAAAGACTAAGATGGCAATGGTTTCCAGCGTCTTGGTTGGTGCTATGCTCGTTTCTGCGGGCTTTACGGGAACCGGTTACTCGCGTGCGAATGTGGCGGACAAGCCATTTCAGCAGCAGGTAATCATCGATGTCGATGGTAAAACCATCAAAACACAGACGACACAGACGGATCCGTCAAACATCCTTATGAGAGCCGGTATTCCCCTTTGGTCCGGGGACGATTATGAGCTCCAGCAGATCGATGACAATGATGCACGTATTGTCATTCATCGTGCGGTTCCTGTTACAGTGACGTATGATGGGCGTGTCAAGACGATACAGACGAACAAGGCTACGGTTGAAGAAGCGCTCACAGCAGCTGGTTACAACCTTGAGGACTATGAAGTTTCGACGGGGCTTGCAACGAAGATTACGAAGAATATGAACATAGAGCTCAAGGATAGTGTTGCCGTACGCAAGGCGAAGGAAGAGAAAAAGCCGCAGTACGAGAGTGCACAGATGCAAGTTCTTCCCACCAGCAAGGGGTATAAGAATGTCCTTACGATGGAGGCATCTGCCTATCTTCCTTCGGATGGCGGCGGAAGCGGAATTACAGCTTCAGGCATTCCGGCAGGTCATGGTGTCGTTGCCGTAGACCCGTGGGTTATTCCGCTGGGTACGCGTCTTTACATTCCGGGTTATGGCGAAGCCATTGCTGCTGATACGGGCGGCGCGATTCGCGGAAATAAGATCGATCTCTGCATGGAGGACTATGCAAGCTGTATGCAGTTCGGTCGTCGTTTTGTTGATGTCTATGTCCTCGACTGATTCGTATCAAGTATTGTATGATAAGATAAAAGAAGCTCCCACAGCGTGATTTGTGGGAGCTTCTTTTTTGTTAGAAGAACTAGATGGATTCACTTCACTTCTCTCAGCCTACGGTTGATGATTTCGCCCATCAGCATCTTTCCGGGAGATATCCGGATGCAGTCCATCGGTGGAAAACTTCATATCGAGAACTTTTCCTGTTGTATCATAGAAATACGGTTCAAGGTCGACATAGTCTTCCTGTGTGCGAATCCACGCATTGATCGTCTTTAATTTACTTGCCCACATGGGGTCGGTCGGTGCGTGGAATGCATATCGGATGGCTTGCGGATTGACCGGCGTCAGCGTCAGAAAAATCGGATGGATGCCGGCTGTCTTGCACTTGTCGCGGATAGCTGAGAGATCTTGGATGACGCTGGCGGTAGATATCATGGTCGTTCGCAGACTGTTTGAGCCTGTGAAGATGAAGAGGTTCTTGGGATGGAGAGGAAGGACATCTGTGTCAAAGCGCTCCAAGGTCATATGTGATGTATCGCCGCTGCGTCCAATATTTAGACAGAACTTATCGAGATATGTCGTATAACTGTATTCGAGCGAAGCTGGTGAAAAGGAAACCGCACCGCCGCCGTGCGTGATGCTGTCGCCCAAGGCGGCATATTCTTCATTCACATGGTCTTTTACGAAAAAGTGATCTGCTTCAGACCATTCACTGATGGGGTGATCCTTTGCATTGACTGCGCGCACACGCCAGTAGTACTCACCAGCATAGAGGCGCGGGTATTCATCATAGCAGGTAGTGGCAGAGGCAACGATCTTTCGCCAGACAGGGACCTTCGCTCTGACCATCCTGTGCATCTTCCTCCGGCGGATGATCATAAAGCTCAACTTCGTAGCGCATGACGTTATGTACGGGAATCCAGTGATACACGGGATACAGCGGCTGTTCGAAGTTTGGCATTTGGTCGAAGTTGTTGAGAAGAGGATGGTTTTCTATGGGAATATTCGCTTGAAAGACAATAGCTTCTGTCTTTGACCATTCGCTGATGGGTTTTAGATGCAGGTTTAGCGCACGCACGCGATAGTAAATCGTGCCGTACTTTTGATACTTGTGAAGGTCGGCCTGCCAGCCGTTCGTATAGATCCGCCGGGTGCTCTCCAGATGATTTTTCTTCGAGAGTGCGGCGCCGCCTTCTGCATCGGGAGGCCCGGAAAGGAGCTCTACTTCGTAGCAGACGGCTCTGGGAAATGTGTGCCAGATAAGAAATGGCATGAGACTGGCGGGATTTGATGCATCATAGTGCGAAATCGGTATCGGTGCTTTGATTCCTTCGGCGTAGCTGGCGTTTACTGTCGGTTCTGCCTGGGCAGTGATTTCACCAAAGAATCCGTGTGCTGTGACACGATAGTACGTTGGAATCGCGGCATGGGGTACCTCAATGGATGTGTGGTCAGAAGATTTTCCGAAAAGAAAATGGTAGGTGGGTTCCCCCTCGACGAGTCCCGTCGTTTTAGAAAAGACTTCGACTTTATAAAAACAAGGATAAGGAAGTGGATTCCAGCTGATTTTTGTCATGGAACCTTCATCGACAAATTCCGGCGTGATTTCCGTCTCTGCCATGCCGAGCCCATCATATCGTTCGAGAAAGAAAAAGGAGCCGACCATGAAGAGAGAGACGACAAACAGCAGGATAAAAAAATGCAAAAAGCACGAGAGAAAATTTTTGAATCGATACATATAGTAGAACATCGCCACGTTTCTTTTATTTTTATGTGCATGATATGCATCTGCTCTATCTGAACCATAGGTGTCATACGGTCGATTCCGACAGGAGAGACAGCGGCAACCACGCAACATTCATGATAATAGTATAACATATAACAGGAAAATACTGAATGAAAAAGTAACGAGATATTGAGAAAGTTTTCTTGTAAAGATGAAGAGAGAAAAGAGAGGGAGAAACGTGGAAAGAAAGGATTAGTCATCGTCCATACGGGCGACGGAAAAGGAAAGACGACGGCGGCACTCGGGCTTGCCATGCGTGCGTGGGGCGACGGGCTGCGCGTGCTCATCCTGCAGTTTATCAAAGGCGGTTGGACATACGGTGAACTTCGTACCTTGGATGTGCTGAAAAGAGCCGAAGGACGGATAGAGGTTCGGCAATGCGGGCTTGGCTTTACAAGGAAGGGAGATAAAGACCAAGCTGAGCATGAGAAAGCGGCGCATGATGCGCTGACACTGGCAAAGAAGGAGATATCGAGCGGCGGCTGGGATCTCATCATTCTCGATGAAATCAATTATGCCGTGAAATTTGGTCTCATCACTGAATCCGATCTCATGGAGATTTTACAGGCGCGGCCGACGCAGCTTCACCTTGTCTTTACGGGACGGGGCGCACTTCCTTCGCTTATCGAGCACGCAGACCTTGTGACAGAGATGCACTTGGTCAAGCATCCTTTTGCGCAGGGGATTAAGGCGCAAAAAGGCATTGAATTTTGATGGTATTTGTTGTAAAATTTGCATTACCGCTATTTTTATTAATGTTATATCAAAGCTGTTCGTTAGAATAAATGGTTTAAATTGACATATGGTCAGGGCAGTATTCGATATTTGGAAAATCCGATCCGATGTTAGGAGAGTGTATTATGCGAAGTGATATTGTCAAAAAAGGGCCGACGCGCTGTGCGTCTCGCTCCCTGTTCCATGCCAACGGCTATGGCCCGGAGGATCTGGAAAAGCCGCTCATTGGTATTTGCAATTCATTCAATGAAGTTATACCGGGGACATATCCATCTTAGAGAGATTGCCGACATGGCAAAGCTCGGTGTTGCGGCAGGCGGCGGCACACCGATTGAATTTCCTGCCATTGGTGTCTGCGACGGTATTGCCATGGGGCATACAGGTATGAAGTTCTCGCTGGCAAGCCGCGAACTCATTGCCGATTCCATCGAAGCCGTAACCATGGCATCCGGCTTTGACGGATTGGTACTCATCCCGAATTGCGACAAAGTCGTCCCTGGCATGCTCATGGCAGCTGCACGACTGAATATCCCGTGCATTGTCGTTTCCGGAGGTCCGATGCTCCCCGGCCGTTACCACGGCCGCGATGTCAGTGTCAGTCAGGCATTCGAAGCGGCAGGAAAGTTTGCATCGGGTGAGATGAATGAAGCCGATCTCCATGACCTCGAATCAAAGTGCTGCCCAGGCTGCGGCTCTTGCGCTGGTCTTTTCACCGCGAACACGATGAATTCTCTGACGGAAGTGCTCGGTATGGGACTTCCGGGCAACGGTACGATTCCGGCGGCGTATACGGGAGCACGTCGTCTGCTCGCCAAGCGTGCAGGCGAGAGAATTGTCAGCCTCGTCGAAAAGCAGATTCTTCCGCGTGACATCATGACGCTTGAGGCGTTTGAAAATGCGATCACAGTGGATATGGGCATCGGTGGCTCGTCCAATACAGTTCTTCACCTTACGGCCATCGCCCATGAAGCGGGCATCGAGATTCCCGCACCGCTCTTTGATAAGATCTCCCGCCGCACGCCGTATATCACGAAACTCAGCCCGGCAGGAAAGCATCATATGGTCGACCTCAACGAGGCCGGCGGTATCAGCGCTGTCATGCACGAGCTGTCGAAGAAAGGGCTTATTCATACGGATGCCAAGACGGTCACGGGGACGATTGGCGATCGCATTAAGAATGCGAAGATTCTCCGTCCGGATGTTATCCGCACGGTTGAGGATCCATACCGCAGGGAAGGCGGCATCGCCATCCTCAAGGGCAACCTCGCGCCGGATTACGCTGTCGTCAAGGCATCTGCTGTTTCGGAAGATATGCTGACTTATACAGGTACGGCAAAATGCTATAACTCGGAGACAGAAGCCTGTGATGCTATTATGCGCGGCGATATCGTTGACGGAGATGTCGTCGTCATTCGCTACGAAGGTCCGAAGGGCGGTCCTGGCATGCAGGAGATGCTCAATCCAACGGCGGTTATCACCGGCCGCGGTTTGAAGGTCGGTCTTATCACCGATGGCCGCTTTAGCGGTGCAAGCCAAGGTGCCTGTGTCGGGCATGTATCGCCGGAAGCCATGGAGGGCGGTCCCATTGCCTACATCGAAAACGGCGATAAGATAACCATTGATATTCCGAATCGCAGGCTTGCGCTTGAGGGTTTCCGACGAAGAACTTGCAAAGCGCAAGGCAAATTGGAAGAAGCCTGAACCGAAGATTAAAACGGGATATCTCTCCCGCTATGCCAAGCTTACGACGTCGGCAAGCACGGGCGCAGTGCTGAAGTAATATAGAACGGCAAAACAGCGACACACGAGCAGTGTGTCGCTGTTTTTTCCTTCAAAAGTGAACCGCTTAGCTTCGCGGTATGATTGGCGCACAATAGAGTTTTAGACATAGGCAATCGGCGTAAAACGAACTGTACTTACGGGGTGAGCAGTTCCCGCATAGTCTCATTTTACGCCTGTCGATTACCTATTGTGTATTATATCTTAGGAGAGCTTCGAGCGTTTATTCTCTGCTTTCACACGTTGAACAAATGCCCTAACGAAAGCCTGAATATAATATAGCATATTTGAAAATGAAAATCAATAGAAAAACTTGAAAAATTTTTGATAAAAATTTTTTTCATTACAAGCTAAATAGGGAGAATCAGAAGATATTTTCCATGCGAATTAATCATGATAAGAAGGAATTCCACTGCTTGTGAAGAATATTGGAAATATATTCACAAATAGCATAAATTACAATGCAAAAATATTTTTTTCTTGGCAGGGAAATGTTTTGTCATGCAGTTTGTTGAAGATTTTGGCATGTATCAGATAGGTATGAGAAGTGACTACAGACGGACTTGACAGCGATGGAAAGGGGAGCGATTTTTTGATTTGTCGGAAGTGTGGATGCCGGTTAGAACGTGGCGTAAAGACCTGTCCTTACTGCGATGAGGTCGTAGGTGATGCGTCAATACCGAAGGCATCGTCTTCTCGGAAAGAGCGAGTGTCCCTTCTTCCTCTGCACTCCCTTGCGCCGGTGCCGGAAACGAGAGAAGAGACGCTGGCGGAGCTTTACCGCTTGCAGAAGTATTTTGCAGAGACTGCGAACAAGTATGAGGTCATGGACGATCTATTGATGAAGGCAGAAAGGTGGAAGGAGCCTTCGTTTTTCCGCTGGATGATGGCAGGCGGTCTTGTGGCGATACTTTGCTACTTTCTCATTCTCATTAATCTACCTAAGGGATTTGTCAGCTTGTTCTTTATCCTTTGGGCCATGGTGACAGTCGTGGGATATACGGAAAGCGGCAGGCGGTATGAAAAGGTGCGCGAGCGCATGGCGGGGACATTCTTCAATTGAGAAACGCGATTCGTACACATTTCAACCACGCAGAAAATTGCTTTTTGCCGCTGGATTATACGGAACAGACACGGCTTAAAGCATTGATCGAAGATCTGGATTCCGGCCGAAGTGCCTCTTTTGAAGATTATCGTTTGGAAAAGGATTATGAAAAAGCGCGGATGATTTGACAAATCGTTGTTGTCATGCAGGATATGGGAAATTTCTTTATGGTGCATTTTTAGAGGCTTTAGAGACGATGGGAAAAAAGCTGCTCTTGTATCTTGTCTTTGGCAGTGTTCTCATGGTCTCTATCTTATTTCCACTCTCTCGTGCGTCGGCAGCGGATGCTTGGTCCGTTGCCGCCCAGGCGCTTGGCGTCTATGCAGCGTATCAATCGGCGTTGCGCACATTGATGGCATATGGAGCAGACCCGGAGCAGCAGGTGAGGAATGCTTTGGCAGATGTACAGGCAAACGGAGTGGATGAGAATGAGAACGATATCATGGCAGTGGATCGTGTGATGCGTGCGCTTACGCAAAAAGGGAATTATGCGCTGAAACCCAATTCGCTTCCTTTTACTTGGCAAGTGACGGGGGACAATCTTTTCAATGCATCTTGCTATCCGACAAATTACGTCAGCGTAAATCGCGGACTCGTGCGCGTTTTGCATCTGAATGAAGATGAGCTTGCCGCTGTTCTCGGGCATGAGATGACGCATGGCATTCGCCAGCATGCAGCAAAGGATTATGCGAAGGCTGTTGCAGCATACTATGGCATGAGCTTTCTCAATATGCAGTACGGACTCATGGACTGGAATAAATTGAATGGGCTTGCGGGCTATTCCATCGCTAAGAATATCACGCTTCCGTCTGAATACGAGGCGGATGCGGGAGGCTTTCGCCTGATGACGGATGCGGGTTTTAATCCCGGCGGTCCTGCGGCTGCGATGGCGCGCATGGCTTACTATATGATATATGAGACGCGGGATACGAACGAGTATGAGGATCCCGATAAGATCGGCGAGGATAATTTGTCTGATCACCCAGAGACTCGCCTGCGCGAAAAGCGTCTGGCTGATATGATGACGGCGTACGGTGCAGGTCATGTGACCGTCGAGAGTGAAAAGACCGTCTGCATTGACGGCAGGCCGCTTCTCACTGTCGATTGGACAAATTACGACTACGACAATACGAAAGAGAATGCATATCTTGTCGCAGGTGGGCTTGCCAAGCCTTTCATGACAATGACACGATGGAAGGCTGGCATTTTGGCACAGGAGAAAGTGATTACCTTATGGGGGAAGCCGTCTACCAGCCGTTGAAAGCTTTCGTCGAGCGTACGGGTCGTTTGGAAACTCTTCGGACACTCGTCGCCGATGCTTATGCAGGGGAAGCAGCATCGGGGGCGCGCACGAAAATGAAAACCGCAGACGAAGCACAAAAGGCGGATATCGAAAAGATTCGTGAGGGTCTTCGCTCCCTTGGAGAAAAGGACATTCGCAGCATTATCGAGAGAAGTGACGCTTATATTGATGCCGGCGAACCGAAACGCGCGCTGGAACTTCTCTCGCGTGTCTACCCCGGAAACCTCGTGAAAAAAGAGGTGGATGAGGCAGCTGCGCTTGCCGTAAGCGGTCGTGCAAAGGCTGCACTCGGCAGGTATGATGAGGGGCTCTTGGATGCCGATAAGGCAGTTTCTCTTGATGCAAAGACGGCGAACCTATGGATGGATCGCGCGGATGCACGGCGTATGGCGGGAAACCTCGAAGGTGCACGTGCCGACGTTGAGGCTGCGGTGGCGCTTAATGCAAAAAATGCGACGGCTGTTTATTTCCTTGCAGAAATCTATGATGAGATGAATGATAGGGCAAGCGCGCTCGCATGGTATCGAAAAATATTATAAACTGCGTACGGCATCTTTCCGACAAATTCCACAGGAATATCTAAAGGATATTTCGGAAAAAGATTGGAAGGTAGTGGAAGAGGAAAAGGCGAATGCACGAAAGGCACGTGAAACATCGAAAAAAGAAAAGGCAGCTGGAAAATCGCAAGTTGTGTCTTCCTGACGAGCGTTTCTAGTACAGTTGCTGTTTCTAGCAGAGAAAAGGCAGCTGGAAAAATTAATGGTTGCTATTTTTAAGATATCCTTATATAATATAACTCGTTATATAAGGATATAATAGTAGGTGCTAAGACAGTCGCGGTCGGCAGGAGGTGGGGTTGTGGCACGATTGAAGAAAAAGGAACGTCAGCTGCTCCTCATCGAGCAGGTCAAGGAAAAGCCGTTTCTGACAGATGAAGAGCTTGCGTCAAAATTGTCGGTCAGCGTGCAGACGATTCGCCTTGACCGCTTGGCTCTCGGTATCCCCGAGCTTCGCGGCCGCATACGGAAGATGGCAGAGACAGCGCAGAATAAGGTGAAGTCCATCAAGCGTGACGATGTCGTCGGTGAGCTCATCGATCTCGAGCTTGGACATTCCGGTATCTCCATTCTCCGCATCACGGATGACATGGTTTTCAGCCAATCGAAGATTGTCAAGGGTTACTATATGTTCTCGCAGGCAAACTCTCTGGCTCTTGCTGTCATGGATACACAGATGGCTGTGACCGGAGTTGCCAATGTCAAATACAAGGTTCCTGTACACGTCGGCGAAAAGCTTGTCGCTAAGGCGGAGATCGTCAAGGTGCGAGGAAATAAATACTTCGTCTGGGTAAAGACGAAGAATGACGTGGAAGAAGTTTTCCGTGCAAAGTTCATCATGGTATCCTTAGGGAACCTTTGAGGAGGAAGCGAGCTTGAAGATTGCAGTCGATGCTATGGGAGGCGACTATGCGCCGCGCGAGATTGTCTTTGGTGCAGTGCGCGCCGCGAGAAAGTTTGATTGCGAGATCGTTCTCGTCGGCGACGAAGAAAAGATACGCCATGTGCTTTCGCGGGAAAAGGATTGGAAGAAGCTGCCCATCACGATTCGTCCGACAACGCAGGTCATCGAGATGGGGGAGCATCCGGCGGATGCCGTTCGTCAGAAAAAGAATTCTTCCATCGTCGTCGCGACGCGCATGGTGAAGGACGGCGAATGTGATGCGGTTCTCTCCGCAGGCTCGACGGGCGCGGCAGTAACGGCGGCGCAGCTCATCTTAAAGCGCATCAAAGGCATTGGGCGTCCGACGATTGCAACGCCGATGCCAACACCGAAAAGTTTGACACTGCTCCTGGATTCTGGGGCAAATGTTGACTCGAAGCCTGAACATCTCGTACAGAGTGCCCTGATGGGTTCGATCTATGCCGAGTACGTCTACGGCAGGAAGAATCCGCGCGTCGGACTGCTCAATATCGGTGAGGAGGAAACGAAGGGAAACGAACAGGCAAAGGCGACATATGCGCTGCTCAAGCAGATGCACACGATCAACTTCTGCGGCAATGCGGAAGGGCGCGATGTGCCGAAGGGAAACTTCGATGTTGTGATTTGTGATGGATTTGTTGGCAATGTTGTGTTAAAATTTGCAGAGGGACTTGCAAAGACACTCGTCAAGCTCGTGAAAGAAGCCATCGAAGAAGGCGGACTTCTGCCCAAACTCGGCGCATTCCTCATTTTGCCGACATTGAAAAAGCTCGGCAAGAGACTGGATGTCACAGAGTTTGGCGGCGCTCCGCTTTTAGGTGTCAACGGCTGCTGCATCATTTGCCACGGTTCGTCCAATGCGAAATCCATCTGCAGTGCAATCGGCGTGGCAAATGACTATGTAAAAGGTGATGTCTTGACGCATATCCGCGATACGCTGCTGCAAGAGGAAAAACTCATGAATGAACAGGATGGTGAGAATGTATAAAGCGGGAATTTTAGGCACGGGCTTTTATGTACCGGAGAATATTCTCACGAATGAGGAACTTGCCGGGCGCATGGATACGAGTGATGAATGGATTCGGACGCGAACAGGCATAAGGCAGCGCCGAATCGCACCGAAGGACATGGCAACGTCGGATCTTGCGGTACGGGCGGGCAAGCGTGCGCTCCGTGATGCGGGCATTGCACCGGAAGATATAGACCTCGTCATCTGTGCGACGCTCACGCCGGATACTATCATTCCAGCAACAGCCTGTCGCGTGGCGGATGCCTTAGGCACAGAGCATGCGGCGGCATTCGATTTATCGGCTGCCTGCTCGGGCTTTGTCTATGGTACGTCGGTTGCTTCGGCCTTTGTCGAGCAGGGAATTTATAAGCACGTTCTTGTCATCGGTGCCGAGACCTTGAGCCGCGTCATCGACTGGGAGGATCGCACGACCTGCGTGCTCTTTGGCGACGGAGCAGGGGCTGCCGTCATCGGTGCCGTAGAAGAAGGCTACGGTTTTCTGGGGTTTGATCTAGGCAGTGACGGCGCAGGTGGTGACGCACTCATCATTCCGGCAAGCGGCAGCAAGATGCCGCTCACGCCAAAAAATATTACAGAGCGCCAGCAATACGTTAAGATGGACGGAAAAGCGGTCTTCCGCTTTGCTGTCAAGGTTCTTGGCAAGACCGTTGAAACATCGCTGAAAAAAGCATCTCTTGCGCCGGATGATGTCGATTATCTCGTACCGCATCAGGCGAATATCCGCATCATTGATTCTGCGCGGCATCGGCTGGGGATTCCCGAGAAAAAAGTCATTATCAACATTCAAAAATACGGCAATATGTCAGCGGCATCGATTCCTGTTGCGCTCGCAGAAGCTGCGCAGCAAGGCACTTTTAAAAAAGGCGATATTGTGGCGCTTTCCGGGTTTGGCGCCGGTCTTACATGGGGTTCTTGCATACTGAAGTGGTTTAAGGAGGACAAATCCTGATGTTTGAAAACAATCCAATCTGTAAAATGCTCGGTATCGAGTACCCGATCTTTCAGGGCGGTATGGCGTGGATCGGCACGGCGGAACTGGCCTCTGCCGTCTCCAATGCCGGCGGTCTTGGCATCATTGGTGCTGGGCATATGCCTCCCGATGTGCTGCGTGCAGAAATCCAAAAGTGCAAGGGCTGGACAAAGAAGCCATTTGGCGTCAACATCATGCTCATGAGCCCCTTTGTCAAAGAGGTCATGCAGGTCGTTCTTGAAGAGCGCGTTTCCGTTATCACAACGGGCGCGGGTAATCCTGGCGAATATGTGCCGGCGCTGAAGGAGATTGGATCGAAAGTCATTCCTGTTGTCGCTTCCGTTGCGCTTGCCAAGCGCCTGGTACGCGGCGGTGTCGATGCGCTTATCGCAGAGGGTACAGAGTCAGGCGGTCATATCGGTGAAATCACGACGATGGCTCTCGTGCCGCAGGTTGTCGATGCTGTGGACGTCCCTGTCATCGCAGCGGGCGGCATTGCGGATTCGCGCGGTATGGCGGCGGCTTTTGCCCTCGGTGCAAAAGCTGTGCAGATGGGGTCCCGCTTTGTGGTCAGTGAGGAGTGCATCGCGCATCCGAACTATAAAGAGATGGTTCTTAAGGCAAAGGATCGTTCGACAGTCGTCACGGGGCGTTCGCTCGGGCATCCCGCGCGCGTCATCCACAACAAAGCTTACGCGCAAGTATGAGGAAATGGAAGCGGCAGGCGCTTCAAAGGAAGCGCTGGAAGAGTTGGGCGTAGGCTCACTTCACCGTGCAACGCACGATGGCGATGTACAGAATGGCTCTGTCATGATTGGGGAGATCTCCGGCATGCTCAGCGATATCAAGCCAGTTAAGAAAATCATCGAGGATATCGTCGCGGGTCTTCCCTCTGTCATACATGCAGAAGAGGGTGTATTGAAGTAAAGATAGCGGAATCTATTTCGTTTTGACAGATAGAACTGAATAACGTAGTTCCTTACGAAGAAGGGGAGGTTTTTGATGAGCAAGCTGGCATTCGTATTCCCAGGGCAAGGTGCGCAGACCGTTGGCATGGGCAAGGCATTTTACGAGAAATATGACGTGGCGAAGAAGCTTTTTTTCAAGAAAGCAGACGAAGCTCTCGGTTACTCTATCATGAAGATGTGTTTTGAGGGACCGGCGGAGGATTTGCAGCTGACGGCAAATACGCAGCCTGCAATCCTGACGATAAGCGTCATTGCAGCCGAAGTTTTGAAAGAGCACGGCGTAGAGCCTGAAGTTGCAGGCGGACATAGCCTCGGTGAGTACAGCGCCCTCGTTTCCGCTGGGGTTCTGCGTTTTTCTGATGCCGTCCTCCTCGTTCATAAGCGCGGTACCTTCATGCAGGAAGCCGTTCCTGTTGGGCAGGGCGGTATGGCGGCAATCATCGGCGTTGATGATGCGACGATCGTCTCTCTTTGTGCACAGGCATCTGCTGTCGGCGCCGTACAGGCTGTTAATTTCAACTGCCCGGGACAGACCGTTATCGCAGGCACGACGAAAGGCGTTGAAAAGGCGGTTGAACTCTTGAAAGAAGCCGGTGCAAAAAAAGCCGTCATCCTTCCTGTTTCTGCACCGTTCCATTCGACGTTGATGAAGCCGGCAGCGGAAAAAGCTCGCGGCAGAGCTCGATAAGGTTGATATCTGCGATGCGAAATTCCCCGTCGTTGCAAACTACACGGGAAAGCTCGAGGAAAAAGCCGATGAGATAAAGAAGAATCTCGTCTTCCAGGCGGATCATCCCGTCAAGTGGATTGACTGTGTAAAGACAATGGCAGACTTTGGCGCAGATACGTTTGTCGAGGCAGGGCCTGGCAAGACGCTCTGTGGCTTCAATCGCCGTATTGATAAAGCACTCAAGAGCATGAATGTCGATAACGAGGATAGTCTGAAAAAAACGCTTGACTATTTGAAGGAGGTTCGCTAATATGCTTTTTAGATGGGAAGGTTGCACTTGTCACCGGCGGCTCGCGCGGTATTGGTCGTGCCATCGCTGTGGCGCTTGCCCGTGAAGGCGCAAAAGTCGCCATCAACTTTGCGGGCAATAAAAAAGCGGCAGAGGAGACAAAGGCACTCGTCGAGCAGGCGGGCAGCGAAGCGATTCTCTTAAAAGCGGACGTTTCCGATAAGGACGCAGACGCCGCGTTAATAGATACCGTCATCAAGACATACGGTAAGATCGATATTCTCGTCAACAATGCGGGGATCACGCGCGACAGTCTCATGCTCCGCATGAAAGAGGATGATTTTGATGCCGTTATCGACACAAATCTAAGGAGCGTCTTCTACCTTACGAAGGCAGCTGCCAAGAGTATGATGAAAAAGCGCACGGGGCGCATCATCAACATGAGTTCTGTCGTCGGTCTTACGGGAAACGCCGGTCAGGTCAATTACGCTGCTGCAAAGGCAGGCGTCCTTGGCATCACGAAGTCAGCGGCAAAGGAACTGGCATCCCGCGGTATTACAGTCAATGCCGTGGCACCGGGGTTTATCGAAACGGACATGACAGATGTTCTTTCGGATACTGTCAAGGAAAGTCTCTTGCATGAGATTCCGCTGAAGCGCATGGGCGAGCCGAAAGACGTCGCAAACGCGGTGCTCTTCCTCGCATCTGATCAATCTGCTTATATCACCGGGCAGGTCATCCACGTCGATGGCGGGCTTGTGATGTGAACATAAAGAATAAGGACACCACGTTAAGGAGGTGAAACTTCATGGCTACTTTTGAAAAGGTACGCGATATCGTCGTCGAACAGCTCGGCGTCGACGAGGAACAGGTAACACTCGAAGCAACGTTCATCGATGACCTCGGTGCAGATTCTCTCGATATTGTTGAGCTTATCATGGCTTTCGAAGAGGAATTCAACATTGAGATTCCGGATGAGGCAGCTGAAAAGATCAAGACTGTCCAGGATGTTGTTGATTACATCGAAAAACACAAAGAATAAGGGCAAATAAGCTTGTCGCTAGGAAAGTCCCGTGAAGGATTCTTCGCGGGATTTTCTTAAGGAAGCGCGGGTGGCTGTGAGCCGGGGCGATACTTTCGCTTTCCGCCGCTTTCAAGGGGCTTGCTACACCGTATAGGTGCCAGCGAGCGAATTGGAGGAGTAATAGTGAAACTTAGAGAGCTGAAAATTGGCAATAAGGTCGCGCGCCTCCCGATTCAACAGGGTGGCATGGCGATACGCCTCTCAACAGCCCGTCTTGCGGCAGCGGTTGCGGAAGAGGGCGGTATTGGCCTCATTGCAGCCTCTTATATGTCGCATGATGAATTGCGCTATGAAATCCGACTGGCCAGGGCTCTCACAAAGGGCATCATCGGTATTAATATCATGGTGGCGGCGAAGGATTTTGCCGGCGTCGTCAAGACTGCCATTGATGAAGGGATTGACCTCATCGTTGCAGGTGCAGGCTTTTCACGTGATATGTTCGGGTATGGCAAGGAGTCTGGAACGCCCATCGTTCCGATCGTGTCATCCGTTAAATTAGCGAAAATTTCAGAACGTCTTGGCGCTTCTGCCGTTGTCCTTGAAGGCAAAGAGGCGGGCGGACACCTAGGTACAGACATCTCGATAAAGGATCTTGTCACAGATGTGAGTCGTGCCGTGAAGATTCCCGTCATTGCTGCGGGCGGTGTGTATACAGGTCAGGACATCGTTGATATGATAAATATGGGCGCCTCCGGTGTCCAAATCGGTTCGCGTTTTTTGATGAGCAAGGAGGCGAATATTCCGGATTCGCTTCGTGAGTATTATCTAAAGTCGAAGCCAGAGGATATCGTCGTCATCCACAGTCCTGTCGGACTGCCGGGGCGTGCCATTTGCTCACCTTTTGCCGCGCACATCTTAAAGGAAGCAGCGCCGCCCGAAAAATGCGAGAACTGTTTAAAGGAATGTTCACATTATTTCTGCATCAGCAGGCGCTTGCAGATCACGCAGCAGGGTGATACAGAAAACGGTCTCGTGTTTTCTGGCGAATACCTTCCGAAAATGAAGGAAATTCTCTCCGTACATGCGATTTTTGAGCGCTTTAAGCAGGAAATCGAAGCTGCCCCTGAAAACTGACGAGACAAGAGAGAGAGGAGATATTACCAGATGACAAAACGTGTTGTTGTCACCGGCCTCGGCATCATCAGCCCGGTTGGCATCGGAAAAGATAGCTTTTGGAAGAGCCTGCTTGAAGGTAAGAACGGCATCGGAAAGATTACGCTCTTTGATGCAGCAGAATACAGTGCACAGATTGCAGGAGAGGTCATGGACTTCGAGCCGACGGATTATCTCGACCGCAAGGATGCCCGTCATATGGATCGCTATGCACAGTTCGCCGTTGTAGCCGCACAGCTTGCCATCAAGGATGCAGGTCTCGACCTTGAAAAACAAGATCGCGATCGCATCGGTGCCTATATTGGTTCGGGTATCGGCGGCATCAACACGATGCACATGTCGTATGATAAGCTTTTCAAAAAGGGGCCTTCCCGTATCTCGCCGTTCTTCATTCCGATGATGATCGCAAATCTTGGAGCAGGGCAGGTCGCTATTAACTTTGGGCTTCACGGTCCTTCAGAGTGCATCGTCACCGCATGTGCCTCGGGCACGAACAGCATCGGTGATGCCTTCCGCCTCATTCAGCATGGCGAAGCCGATGTCATGCTCGCGGGCGGTACGGAAGCTGCCATCAGTCCAGCGGCAGTTGCAGGGTTTGCAGCTATGAAGGCGCTCTGTACGGATCATAACGAGGATCCAGCGCACGCATCCCGTCCGTTCGACAAGGAGCGGAGCGGTTTTATCATGGGTGAGGGCGCAGGTCTTGTCGTCCTCGAAGCCTTGAAAATGCAAAGGCACGCGGCGCACATATTTACGCAGAGATCGTCGGCTATGGCATGAACTCCGATGCCTACCATGTCACGAGTCCAGGTCCTGACGGGGTATATCAGGCCAAGTGTATGAAGCTCGCACTGGATGATGCAGGCCTTAAGCCCGAAGAAGTTGATTATATCAACGCACACGGCACATCGACACATCTCAACGATGAGGGCGAGACAAAGGCCATCAAATCGATTTGGGGCGCTGCGGCAAAGGATGTCTCTGTTTCCTCCATCAAGTCTATGACAGGGCCATCTGCTCGGGGCAGCAGGCGGTGCAGAAGCCATTGCGACCGTTCTTTCCATTGAAAACGACATCATGCCTCCGACAATCAATTACGATACGCCGGATGAAGGTCTTGATCTGGACTATGTGCCGAATAAGGCGCGTGAAAAAGAAGATTCGTGCAGCGATTTCCAACAGTTTTGGTTTCGGCGGTCATAATGCGTGCATTGCTTTCAAGAAGTTTGAAGATTGATGAAGAGCATGCATTCTTTTACGAAAAAACGGGCGGCGGAACTCGAAGCGCTGGCAAAGAGCTTAGGCGTCGTATTTAACGATATTTCACTTCTCAATCAGGCTTTGACACATACCTCGTATGCTAACGAAATAAAGGGAACTGCCCTGCAGAACGAACGGTTGGAGTTCTTGGGGGATGCAGTGCTGGAGCTTGTCTCCAGCACTTATCTTTATCATACGTTCCCCAACCTTCCCGAAGGCGAACTCACGAAGACGCGTGCGGGACTCGTCTGTTCGGAAAGTCTTGCGGAGCTGGCAACAGGGCTTCATCTCGGTGACTATCTCCTCCTCGGCCATGGTGAAGAAATGGGCGGCGGACGCACGCGTCAGACGAATCTCGAAGATGTCTTTGAAGCAGTCATTGGCGCTGTTTACCTCGATCAAGGCTGGGAGACGGCAAAGGCGTACGTGCTCCGCGTCCTAGCGCCTGCCGTTGAAAAAATTGGCAAAGGACCCGTTCTAAAGGATTGGAAGACGATTCTACAGGAAATCGTTTTCCAGCACAAGGATAAGACGATTTCCTATGAGATGGCGCGGGAGGAAGGTCCAGATCATGCGAAGGTTTTTGTGTTCAGGGTTCGCATTGCGGGAAAGGTCATGGGCGAGGGCGAAGGCCGCAGCAAGAAGGAAGCAGAGCAGCGAGCAGCGTATGCAGCGCTGAAGAAAATGGGAAGAGGATAAGACGCTTGCGACGCGGAAAAGGGATTATACAAACGAAGCGCAGCAGTATTTTCATCGGAAGGTCTATGTACCGGATGACTTGGAGACGATTCCTCTTAAAGCATAAGCATTTCATTTAACTTGTGTTTCTTCGTTTTTGCATTAAAAGGGGCGGGCATCTCATGAGATGCCCGCCCCTTGTGTATCTATCTGCTGTATGTGAGACTTGAGGATCAGCCGTTGGCTTTCTGGAAGCTTTCCATGAAGTCGCAGAGTGCCTGAACGCCCTCGTACGGCATAGCGTTGTAGATGGATGCTCGCATGCCGCCGACGCTACGGTGTCCTTTAATGCCCGAAAGCTCATGTTCGAGTGCTTCTGCGATAAACTTTTTTTCAAGCTCTTCTGTCGGCAGACGGAAGGTGACGTTCATGAAGGAACGGCTGTCCTTATCGGCATGGCCGTTGTAGAAGCCATTCGATGCGTCAATGACGCTGTAGAGAAGGTCAGCCTTCTTCTTGTTGCGCTTTGCCATTTCCTCAAGACCGCCCTGCTTTTTGATCCAAGCCGCGGTCTTGCCGACCATGTAGATGCAGAATGCCGGCGGTGTATTGTAGAGACTGTCTTTCTTAAGGAAGGTGTTATACTTGAACATCGTCGGCAGTGCATCAGGGCTCTTTTTCAAGCATGGATTTTTTTCGCGACGATGAGGACGACACCCGCAGGACCGAGGTTCTTTTGAACGCCTGCATAGATGAAGTCAAACTTCTTGAAGTCGATGGGACGCGAGAGCATATCCGAACTCATATCGGCGACGAGGGCACGCCGTTCGTCTCAGGAATGTAGTGGTACTCCGTGCCATAGATCGTGTTGTTGTAGCAAAGGTGGACATAGGAAGCATTGGCGGGAACGTTAATCTCACTTTGCGTCGGGATATGTTTGTAGCCGCCGTCTTTTGAGGAGGCTGCGATTGTGCCGATGCCGAGATGTTCTGCTTCTTTGTACGCCTTTTCGGCAAAGCTGCCGGAAAGGACATAGGCGCCCGGATGCTCCTTTGTTGCGTAATTCATTGGAATCATCGCAAAGGCCTGGCTGGCGCCGCCTTGGCAGAAGAGAACTTCATAGTCGTCGCCGAGTCCCATGAGATCCTTGATGTCTTTCTTTTGCCTGCTGATGTACGGCATCGTACTGCGGTGCACGATGGCTGATCTCGAGAATCGACATACCGCTGTTGTTGAAGTTGAGGAATTCGGCCTGCGCTTCCTTCAAAACTTCGAGCGGGAGGGTAGCCGGACCCGGGTTGAAGTTGTAAACGCGATTTGCTTCCATAAAATAGTATACCTCCCAAGATAATAAAGAAATTAATCTCAAATATATCATTTGTATTCTACCGCGATGGGCAAGGAAAAATCAAGTAAAATCCCCAAAATGTTTTTTATAGGAATACACTTGACGTTCCTATGTGGAGAATGTATAATACCTCTATATTTTTCCACGCCTATTTTTGGGTGTATTTGACTACAGGGTTCTTTTTATAAATATCTTAGTATTCTTTTTGGATCCGGCAACGAGCTGCGTTTGCGCTTTTTGCTGCGTCCAGGTTTCTATAGATAAAGGGGAGAGCGATAGTATGAAAATTCTTGCAGCAGATGGTATTTCGCCGAGAGGCATCGAACTTCTCAAGAAGAAGTATGAAGTCGACGTCAAGGATAAGCTTTCGGCAGAGGAGCTCCTTGACATCATTCCTGCATACGATGCGCTCATGGTGCGTTCTGCATCAAAGGTGACAGCGGAAGTCATCGAACGGGCGAAGAACCTCAAGATTATCGGCCGTGCAGGCGTCGGCGTTGATAACATCGACATTCCGGCGGCGACAGCAAAGGGCATCATCGTCATCAACTCTCCAGGCGGCAATACGATTGCTGCAACAGAGCACACGATGGCGATGATGCTCGCACTTGCACGCAACATTCCGATTGCAAACGAGACCATGCAAAAGGGCGAGTGGAACCGCAAGAAATATGTCGGCGTTGAGTTGCGCGGAAAGACGCTCGGCGTCATTGGCATGGGGCGCATCGGTTCAGGCGTTGCCAAGCGTGCGATGGCGTTTGACATGAACGTCATTGCTTACGACCCCTATATCAACGAGGAACGCGCAAAAGCACTCGGCGTTACGGTGGGCAGTTTTGACGACGTTATTGAGAAGTCAGACTTCATCACGGTGCATATGCCGCTGACGAAAGACACAAGAGGCATGATCGGCACGGCCGAGATGAAGCGTATGAAGAAAGGCGTCCGTCTCATCAACTGTGCGCGCGGCGGCATTATCGTCGAGGAAGATCTTGCGCAGGCAGTTAAGGACGGCATTGTGAGAGGCGCGGCCATTGATGTCTTCACGAGCGAGCCGGTCGATGCCAATCATCCGCTCGTCGGCGTTCCGGGCATTATTCTGACCCCTCACCTCGGTGCATCAACGGTTGAAGCGCAGATCGGCGTCTCTGTCGATGTGGCAGAGGGGATCGAAGCAGCGCTTTCCGGCGAGCCCGTCATGACGGCGGTCAACATGGCGCCCGTTTCACGCGAAGTCATGCGCGTCATCAGTCCGTATTTCTCCCTTGCTGAGCGTCTCGGCGGCACGGCGCAGGGACTTGCTGCAGGGCCGATTTCTGAAGTCGAAGTTACCTATCAGGGTGAGATCACGGGTGTCAACACGGGGCTTTTGACGACCGCAGTCCTCAAGGGCATTTTGAACCCTGTCATGGAAAATGAAGTTAATTATGTCAATGCACCGAGCCTTGCCAAAGAGCGCGGTATCGAGGTTTCGGAGCGCAAGGTAGAAGAATCCAAGGGCTTTGAGAGCCTGCTTTCCGTTCGCGTCGTGGCTGGAGGCAAAGAGCTCACTGTCGCAGGTACGCTCTTTGGACAGGAAGCGCGCATCGTCCGCATCAACAAGTTCCGCGTCGATGTCGACCCGCACGCACGCATTCTTGTTTGCCCACATATCAATCGCCCGGGTGTCATTGGCAAGGTCGGCACGATTCTCGGCTTAAAGGACATCAACATCTCTGGTATGGAAGTTGGAAAGACGGACATCGAAGGTACGAATCTCATGGTACTTACCGTTGATCATGACATTCCAGCGGATGTCTTAAGCGAGGTCAAGGACGTCGACGGCATTCGAGATGCAAAGCTGGTTGACTTTGAAAACGTCTAAGATGAAGAAGCGATTCTGTAACATAGGATAAGTTAGCAAAAGCTCCTTTGGTCTCTGCTATGGCAGACAAGGGAGCTTTTCTATTTCACCGTTTGTTTGTCAGTATACGAAAAATTTTTGAAAACTATAGCAATCACCAGATAGTTGTGGTATTCTTAAATTGTTGGTTATTATATGAAGCAGCGCGGATGGCAATGCTAAAACAAATCACAAAAAGAAGCGCTGCTGGGAAGGTTGTGTTATAAAGGTCATGAACGAATCGAAAATGAATAAGGGGCTGAAGAACAGGCATCTGCAGCTGATCTCCCTAGGCGGAGTCATTGGCAGCGGCTACTTCCTCGGCACGGGGTACGTCCTCGAAAAAGCAGGCCCGGCTTCCATCCTCGCCTACCTCTTAGGCGGGATCATCGTGCTTGCCGTCATGCTCTGCCTAGCGGAGCTTGCGGTGGAAAAGCCTGTTTCCGGATCTTTCGTCACCTATGCGAAGGAGCATATTTCTCCCACATGGGCCTGTGGCGTTGGCTGGGCGTACTGGGTTACATGGGTCAGTTACGTCCCTTCTGAGATGATAGCCGCAGGCATCATCATGAACAACTTTGTACCCGAAATCAGTCAGCTTTGGTGGGCGGTATTTTTCGGTCTGCTCGTCACGGTGCTGAACCTTTTTCATGTCGATAAGTTCGGTGAGAGCGAGTTTTGGCTTAGTCTTATCAAGATTGTGGCTCTCTTGGCCTTTTCCATCGTGGCAGGTCTTATCTGCCTCGGCATCATCGGGGATCAAGGCTTTATCGGCGCGAGCGTTCTCATGGGCAGCGGCGGCTTTATGCCAAATGGCTATGGGGCAGTCTTCCTGACGATGGTCATCATTCTCGTCAATTTTCAGGGAACAGAGATCATCGGGCTGGCTGCGGGCGAGTGCAAGAATCCAGAGAAGAGCATTCCGATTGCCGTTCGGAATGTCTCCTGGCGCATCATTGCGCTTTATATCATTCCAATTTCACTCCTCATCTCTATCCTTCCGTGGGATAAAGCGTCTTTAGAAGAGAGCGTCTTTGCCGTGGCGATGGCAGAATATGGATTGACGAACTTTGCAGCGATCTTCGCCTTTGTCATCTTGACGGCGGCACTTTCTTGCTCGAACTCCGGGCTCTATGGCGCGGCGCGCTCGCTCCATGCGCTGGCAAAGATGGGCATGGCGCCGAAGACGCTGACCTTTATCAACAAGAACGGCATGCCGTCGCATTCCATCATGATTTCCATCTGTGCCTGCTGGGCGGTCATTCTCTTTTACGCGCTCGACCCGAACAGCACGATCTATACACATCTCCTTGCGGTTTCTGGCTTTTACCGGTGCAATCGCTTGGATCTCCATCTGTTGGAGCCAGTACCGCAGCCGCAAGAAGATGATCGCTGCCGGTACAGAGAGCCGCCTTCGTTATAAGACCCCGCTTTTTCCATATGTTACGCTTTTCGGCATCTGGGCGCAGGTCCTTTGTCTCGTCGTGATGTTCTTCACACCAGATCTGCGGCAAGCGCTTTACGCGGGCATTCCGATGCTGATCCTTCCGATGATATGGTATCGCTTCCATGCGTTAACGCATAACTTTGCAAAGGTGCGGGCTTAATTTTGCGAACAGCGGACTGCCTAGGGCATTGCCTTTGGCAGTCTGTTGACTAAGGGAATATAAATTTATTTAGAGAGGGTTGATTTACATGGCAAACATTCTTCGAAATATTCCCATTGCCGAGGTTCTTTCCCTTAGCGATACCGTTACTTATGCGGAAGGGCAAGTCGTCAGCAAGACGCTTGTTCAAAACGAGGGTGTCGGTATCACGCTGTTTGCCTTTGCCAAAGGGGAGGGCATCAGCACACATGAATCGAAAGGCGATGCGCTGGTTGTTGTACTGGATGGCAAGGGGCGTCTTACGATTGACGGCAAGGATTATGAACTTGCCAAAGGTGATAGTATTGTCATGCCTGCCAATCATCCACATGCTGTCTATGGAATAGAAGCATTTAAGATGCTGCTGGTTGTCACCTTTCCAGAAAGGTGATACCTTTTTATGGGTGTGCTTGACAAAAAAGATTGGTACCGATATAATTATTTGCGTGAGTCATGTGCTTGGCCCGGTAGTTTAGATGGTTAGAATGCCGCCCTGTCACGGCGGAGGTCAGGGGTTCAAGTCCCCTTCGGGTCGCCATTTTGCCTCTGTAGCTCAGTTGGTAGAGCAGGGGACTGAAAATCCCCGTGTCAGTGGTTCAATTCCGCTCGGAGGCACCACGAGAGATCTTGCCCGTACAAATACGGGCTTTTCTTTATGTCTAGATTTGATGGTGATCGTTTGATTGCCTTGCGAAGATGTAGTTGTATCGTAAAAGCTGTGAATGCATGAGGAGGAGACGTGGCGATGGAAGCCTTGACCACTACGTTTCTTGTCGTGTTTCTTGCTGAACTCGGCGATAAGACGCAGTTTCTTGTCATTGCCTTTGCGGCGAAGTATTATTGGCGGCATGTATTCCTCGGCATGACAATCGGCATCACGGTCGTTCACTCCCTTGCTGTGGCGGCAGGTTCCTTTGTCGGTCATCTTATTCCGGAAGATGTCATAACAGGAATTGCCGCCTTGCTTTTCTTATGGTTCGGCATCCTGACACTTCGTGCAGATGATGAGAAAAAAGAGGCGTATGACTCGCGTTTTGGGCCTATTTGGGCGGTAGCTGCTGCCTTCATCGTCGGTGAGATGGGAGATAGACGCAGATTGCTGCTATGACGATGGCAGCGCAGCTTGGCGTATGGCCTCTTGTCCTCATCGGTGCGGTGAGCGGTATGCTCGTTGCCGACAGTTTGGGTCTTGTCTTCGGAACACTCCTTCATAAGAGACTGCCAACAAAGAAGATGCAGCTCATTTCGGGCAGTATCTTTCTGATTTTTGGCTTGTATGGCATTCTTAGAATGCTGTGGCTCTATTTGAAATAAAAAAGCAAATGAATGAAGAAAGGGGCACATTTATACTATGGAACATTTTTCTGTCATGTTTATGGATTTCATCGCTTCATGGGGATATGTCGCTGTCGGTGTTCTCATGGCGGCGGAAAATGCCTGCATCCCGATTCCGAGCGAGCTCATCCTTGGTTTTTCTGGCTACCTGATCTTTGCAGGAAAGATGCATTTTACAGGTGCATTAATCGGCGGCATGATCGGCGGCATCGCCGGGTCGCTGTTTGCCTATATCGTCGGGCGCATAGGAGGGCGCTCCTTCGTCGACCGCTATGGAAAATATTTTTTCATCAAGAAATCACATGTTGACCTTGCGCAAAACTGGTTTGATCGTTACGGTATCAAGGCGGTTTTCTTTAGCCGCATGCTGCCTGTTGTCCGCACGTTCATCTCACTTCCGGCAGGCTTTGCCCACGTCAATATGAAGAGATTCCTCTTCTTCACCATCCTGGGTTCGCTGCCGTGGACAGCGCTCATTCTCTTTGCCGGTATGATGCTGGGGGAAAGCTGGCAGATCATGCTCAAGATCGGTCATGAAGCAAGCCTTATATTTATCGTCATCTCGGTGCTCGTCATTGCTTACGCCTACTATTGTTACAAGAAGAAAAAGAAACGTCATCTCAAATGAAGAAACGCTCTCCAAGGCTTAGGTGCTTTGGAGAGTTTTTACCTTTGCAAAGTTCTTGCATCTTTATCTGAATAAAGATAAAATAGGGCTTGACGTATTTCTCATAGCTAAAAGCTAGGGATACGGCGTGTTTTGGTAAATGAAAAAGCGGATAGAGATGCCATTCTTTTTATATAAAGATTCTTTCCGGAGGAAACATTGCGTAATCTCGTTATCGGTTCCTTTCTTCTCTCGCTGGCAGGAGCCATTTGGGGTGGGATGTTCATTGCTGTCCGCATTGCTGTCGCGGTCATCCCTCCCATAGAGCTTGTCTGGATGCGTTTTGGCACGGCACTTATAGCGCTGCTCTGCATTATGTTCTTTACGAAAGCAGTCCTTTAAAATTGAGCGGAAAGATTGGAAGCATCTTTTCATTGTCTCTTTTTCAGGGTACCTCCTCAGTATCGTCGTCCAAGAGACAGGCACTATGCTGACATCGGCGCAGACGGGAGCGCTGGTCACTGCCGCGACTCCTGCTTTTATGGTTATCTTCGGCTGCTTTCTCCTACATGAGCGGCTGACGCTTGGCCGTGTGCTTTCCGTTATCTTAGCGACGGCTGGCGTGCTGCTCATCACATTTCGATCCAGAAAATGTAAAAGTCACGCCGCTCGGCTGTCTCTGCTTGGTGGCTGCTGCCGTCACATGGGCGTATATGTCCGTTGTGTTAAAGTTCCTTTCGAAATACTCGCCGATTGCGATTACGTTCTACGCTGTGTTCTTTTCTTTTATAACTCTAACGCCTTTGGGCATGCATTGGCTTATGACGGAAGCAGAGGTAGCAAAGTTCATAGAGCCGAAGATTATTCTCTGTATTCTTTACCTGGGTTTGATTTCGACGACCACAGGCTTTATCCTTTGGAACAAGGGGCTGACTTATATGGACGCCGCGATCGGCGGTTTGTTCATGTTCTTTCAGCCCATAGTGGGTGCGCTTCTTGGCTGGCTATTCCTCGATGAAGAAATCACACTGCTCTTTTGGATTGGTTTTTTGCTCATTGCCGTCGGCATTCTGTTGACGCTGAAAAAAGGAAATACGACGGCAGCAGAGAAGCTGGTACGCGCGAGAAACAGTGCAGAAAATATATATTTC